>Ga0265292_1000020_pt1 | contig 458766 bp, 393 predicted proteins | sample Munlanlewell296A_FD_189080 | JGI IMG/M metagenome (GOLD analysis project Ga0265292, IMG submission 189080) | Leachate microbial communities from a municipal landfill in Southern Ontario, Canada - Leachate well 296A | ecosystem: Engineered > Solid waste > Landfill > Unclassified | place... | reverse complement strand
AACATCCAACGATAGAATACATATTCAACGCTACGTTTTATTCCCAGAGTGGGCTTGTAAAAGTGCATGACGGTTATATCTCAAGTGAAAACCGTCGTGTAGAACGGATACATTATGCGGGTGAATTCTATGCAGGTGGGGAGAAAAACGTACTGGTAAGACGACATGGAGACATTATAGATTGGATAAGGGTAGATCACAGGAACTACTATTTTGATTATCTTATGCATTATGATCCTAAAACAAGTTCTATAAACACTACAAATGTTATGCCTGGTTTGAAACAGTGGTTCACCACAACTCCATCATATCACCCCGCGATATGGATGAGTGTTTACAGACCTGATGGGGATGCTATAGCAAGATTATGGATAAACGACTATAAAAACTGGACATTTACTGAGTTACAGTATTCTCGAGATATGACTGCTCCTCCACCACACGACACACCACCAGGCATTATGGCGATTGGTACACCAGTGGTCCCAACTACTAAGAGCGACAGGGGCGGCACCGACACGACCACTAATTCGTGGTATACATTAGAAATCTACCCCTACTTCGCCCAATCCTCGGGTGCCAACATCTATAGAATACTTCCAAAGAACACAGAGGTGGCAGCGAATTATTATTTCTGGGTCCATAAAGGCGAAAACAACTCTGCCGAAGAGACGAAGAGCGTGACCGACCTGTATACTGCGGTCACTAAGCCGATGACTATCAGGAATTATTCAGCCTCACCCATATATAAAATCGCGATCAAAGGTGTAGAGGCGGAGACCACTCAGGCCGTGAGCGTTGACCCGAGCAGTGTTGTCCCGTATCCACTTAGTATAGAAGTAATCGATTACAGAACCTACAATCCGGATTTTGAAATAAACAATAGCGGTTATGCTCACCAGGATTCCTCCTCAGGCGATAAGAGCTTCGCATGGGATTCCAACAAAAAGCACAGCGGGAACTATGCAGTAAAAATAACGGATAACGACAACACGGGCAAAGGCATGTGGTATACTGACCCGTTGATACCTGGAGTCGTCGCAGACCAAAACTACAGCGTAAGTGTTTGGATATACCTCGAAGGCAACGGTCCGGGCGGAGCGTCGTTGGTCGGTGAGTGGTACTCGGGTTCTGGAATAGAGGAGAAGAACAGGACGAAGACCGGAATAACATCCCCTGTTGTGAATACAACAGGCGAGTGGGTAGAGCTAACGGCAATCGGCACCGCCCCAAAAGGTGCTACGGACCTCAGGATTAATCTGACGATAGAAAATTGGAACGGCTCTGTATGGTTCGATGATTTAGAAGTAGACAGACGGGTGCAGAGGGATTGTGTTGTGATAAACCCCCAAATCGCAGATCCGCCGCCAGCTAATGATGACATGACTGCAAGAAACGGCTATGCACACCTGCAGTCAGACGGGATAAACACAGTCTACAACCGAAATACTTCGATCGGGCGCGGCGATTCGAAATCACTGGAGATAGTTTCCTTCGACGGCTCAAAAGCAGTATGGTATACCATGCCGCAGGTTTCCAACACAATCCCGGGGAGAAACTACACGATAGGTGCATGGGTATATCTTGAGGGTGGTGGCGCTGGCGGCGCCTACATTTATGGGGAATGGTACAACGGCTCCAAGACGGAGAACTACACGGGATTCGCGGGCAAATCAGAGACGGCCAATACTGTTGGAGAGTGGATACTACTCACCGCTTATGGCATAGCACCATTGAATGCCATGGAATTGAGGGTAAACCTTGCGATAGAGAACTGGGTTGGGAGAGTGCTTTTCGATGGTTTGAGTGTCCGGGTGCTCGACGACGGCGAGAGTGTTACCATATCCATGCCTACGATGCCGAACAATTGGAACATTTCCGTGGTATATAATGGAACCGAGATAACGAAAAACGGCACGTCCCTGACGAATGTCACATTCTACAATATAGATGATTCTGGTGTCGCTCTGTTGGTCAGAGCGCCCCAGATAGGGGACAACGGCACTGTGAACGCGACAGTAAATTTCACGTTGAACGCCCTCAATTTGACCCAATCGTATAACTTCAGATTCTTTGTGGACATCAGATACAGCGTAAACCTTTCCTGCAACGATGTGGTGCGGTTTGTCAGGAAAGGAGACAACACGACGTTTGTTGTTATAGTAACCAACGCGGGCAACGTGAACGATACGTACAACATTACGCCCGCGCAGATAGTGCAAAAAGAAGGCTGGAATATAACAGCAGACAAATCAAATGTTACATTGGCGCCTGGGGAGTCCGAGACAGTAAATATCGTTGTAACACCGCCGTTCAACATACCGCCTGATGACGAGATGATAATCGACATCATAGCCCAATCTAGGAAAAACGCCGGTGCCGTGAAAAGACTTCCTGTCATAGTTTACGGAAACACGATGAAGAATATATCCGTTGTATGCATAGATAGAGTTCATTATGTATATCCGGGGAACAAGACGGCGTATACGATCTATGTGATAAACAACGGATACAATGGAGATACCATCACCTTTGACGAACTGATAACAAGCCCCGGCTGGAATGCCACTCTGGACAAGATGAGCGTTACGCTCGGGAACGAGACAGGAAACAACTCTGCTACAATCACCCTGGAGGTGACAGTGTCTGAAAATTACAGCCTCGCCAAGGCAGGATATGAAGAGCGCACGCGCGTGATCGGAAAATCGACGCTGATGAAGGGCCTCCGTGACATCACCGACGCTACTACGATAGTCAACCGGGTTTTCGACATCAGGATACTTAACATAACCAATAACACCAAGCCGGATGTGAATGCCACAGTCGGTTATTCCGTGGCAGTGTATAATGCAGGGAACGGCGAAGATTTCGTGAATGTTACCGTGTATATCCCGCACCTTCTCAGGGATTACACCGGTGTGGATAAGGACTTCATAGAGTATATCCCGCAGGTGAAGATCGAGCAGGATGAGATTAAGTTGGTGAACTTCTTGATATGTATACCGCCATGGGCTGCCGAAGGCAGATATAGAGGCGTTGTAAATGCTTCGAACGGACATCCAAGTGACATCGTACACCCTGAGGATAATTACAGTTTTAGCATCACAATAAAAAGAAAATATATTGGAGTTATCGGTGCCAGCAGATACACTGATGAAGAAAACAAGATTATAGAGTTCAATAGAACCCCTGCTCAGTCCATTACGCTTCCGGACCCATCTACGACTGTTACAATCACCAACAAGGGAAACGGTCCAGATATCATCAATGTTAAAGTAGTTGATCATCCTGATTGGATTACGTTTGATGAAAATTCCACCCTGCTCGGTCCAGGCGGTTCGAAGGTTCTTGGTATGAAGATAAACATACCTGAGAACGTGCCTGCCGGCATATACAACATAACTGCATTGTGTTGGTCATCAAACGACACCATAGCAAACGCCTCGTTCATAACGTTCAGAATAAATGTCAGGTTTATCGACCTCCTGCTTCCGAGCGATGGTGTTTCCATCTCCCCGCAGAAACTCAGCACGGGAGACGTTGTTACAATCACAGCAAAGGTTGTCAATAATGGGACTATCGATGCGACTGACGTACGGGTTTTATTAATGGACAATGGGAAAGTGTTTGACAACGTCAGTATAGGTAAAATCTCGCCGAACGGAAGTAGCGACGCTAACTTCATTTGGAAAGCCCAGGACGGATCGCACAATATACAGATCAAAGTTAATCCTGATAACTTGCCAAGGGAATATAACACCACAAACAATAACTTCGCAACTTCCGTGTTTGTGGTGGGTGCGACCTATCTGTGGTGGACATTGCCGCTGATACTCATATCCATTATTGTAGTGCTGTTCATCTACATTACTTGGAAAAAGAGGTCGAAGGAAGAAGAGTTTTAGCGCAGCTTGTGAAAAATTCTTTAGTTGTTATTAGAATATTTTTGCGGGCGCTTTTTCATATGTTTGATGCCACGCCCATAGTCGCAAACATCCACCAAAGGGCACATCTCGCACAACGGTTTTTTATTCTTGCAGTAATTCTTTCCAAGTGCAACTATAAGCGCATGGTATTCGTTGTATAACTTCACTTTTTTAGAAATGCTCTTTTCGTTTTTAGAAAGATTCTTCTCGAAAAACCGTTGAACTTCCTCGTAATCGTCGCCTATTTTTATGCCCAATCGTTTACACACTCGGATAGTGTATGCATCTACAACGAAAATAGGCAGATTGCCAGCGTAAAGCAGGATCGAATCCGCAGTCTCCGGCCCTATGCCGTTCATATCAAGCAGTTCGTTTCTTATAGCTTTAATGTCCCTATCGAAAAAAGTGTCCAAATTAGCATCATATTTCTTTAGAAGATATTTACATACGTTCTTTATCCTTTTTGATTTTTGATTATAGTAACCAGCCGGCCTCACCAACTTTTGTAATAGAGCGATATCGGCGTTTGCGATCCCTTCTACAGTCAGCAATTTCTCTTTTTTGAGATTTAAAATTGCTTTTTCTACATTCTTCCAGGCAGTTTGTTGTGTTAGAATAGCCCCAATTATTACCTCGGAAGGCGAGTCGCCAGGCCACCAATGCTGGGAACCGAAATGGTTTAAAAGTTTATGATATAATTCTAAGAGATTCGGAATACGCATCGAAGGTAGATAATTCTCAGATATAATTTTGTTTGTGTTTTAACCGCGGGCGCTCCGATTAAGAAGTTTCTTGTTTTTTAACATGCCGAATAAAAACCCTAAACACCACATACGCCGCAATGCTCATAATGACTGCGAAATACATTGTTGCCCTGTAATCGTAAATTTCCGAGATGAGCCCGCCCATAAAAGGGCCTATAACCGCAGACAAACTAGCAACCGAATTTAGCGTTCCCGCTGATGTGGCCATCCCTTCGGCACCCTCCATGCTGAACTGTACACAGCCGACATAGAGGCATGACCAGGCCGCAGCGAGAAGGATTTGCAGTGGTACGAGCTGCCGGAAATCAGTAACTAAGGCAAAACTTGTGAATGTGATTATGGAAAGGATTAGGCCGGTCGAGATTAGTGAGATAGTTTTGTATTTGTCCAGGGATCGCATGATAAAAAATTGCCCAAACATATTTATCATGCTTATCAATCCAATCCAGAATTTTCCACCCAATGAAAAATTATTGCCGTAAAAATCTATGGACAAAATGGTCTTGTCGGCGCCGAGAGACAGTATGTATAGCGGAAATATCATCCAAACAGCATTGGCGCCCGTATGCCGTATCAGGAACGGCAGATATACCGGTATGTTCTTTTTAAAGCCCCCAACATCAAAAGTAAAAATCCCCTTGGCAGAAGAATTGCTCCGAGGGACATCCATCCTTAGTGCGACAAAGAAGGATGCAAAGAGCAACACAGAACTTAGGATAAATATCTCCAGATAACTTGCAATAATGCCTGCAATGAAATAACCAACAGCCCAACCCAGAGAGCCGTAGGCCGTAAATTTCGCTACTTTTTTCGTCGTTTCATAAACATGCGCTACCAAGGTTGCTGGAAAAATTCCGGCACAAAAACCGACAACCCACCTCACCATTGCCAATGTTAGCGGTGTGCTGGCAATCATGTGCATTGGTATGGTTACTCCAGTGAGCAGGAGACCAGCATAAAGAAAAATCCTCCTTCCATAGATGTCCGATGCCCTTCCGAAAACATAGGAAGAAATGAAAATGGCGATACCGTATGCTGTACCGATTATGCCAATCTCGTAATCGCTAGCGCCCTTCTCTTGTGCCAAGATGGGTATGAATACAGCACTGGCGACAAGGCCTGCGTTTGAAAGAAATTGTATGGTATTCGATCTCATTCGTTTAAGCGATATAATATCGAGAAATAAAGATTTGGGGGCTAGTAATCAGCTATTTTTCAATTACTATCTTTACGTCGCCGACTTTCAGAACTTCAATATCCTTGCCATCGGACGTCTCTTTCTTCTCCGCCTGGAAATAATCTTTTGTGAGTTTTATCTTCTCCCCGCGTTTTAGTTTGATTTCGAGAATATCGTTTTTTAAAGAACTCCCTATTTTTTCAGGTGTCAATGCTTTTAATATGGTAACGATCTCTCCCGCGTCCTTCTTGAACTTGGGCCCGATCGCGGCAAGCACCGGCTTTATTCCGACAATTTTTTCTTCAATCTTTTTGGATTCCGAGATTAAAAGTTGTTTTACCCGCATCGTTTCTTTTATGTCATCCTTACACTCTTCGACAGCTTTCCTGAGCCCGCCCGCGATTATTTCAACGGTTTTTAATTCTGTGTTCACGGATAGGCCGTTCTCTACCTTCCATTTTCTTATTTCGCTTATTATGTCTTTTGCAAACCCGCCCTTCTTTTCTGAATCTTCGTCGATAAGCACTGGCGACGGCCATTGCGAAACGTGGATGCTCGCATAACCATCCGCGTCCTTGAAATACAAGTCATAAACCTCTTCGGAGGCATGCGGCAGGAACGGCGCGATTAATTTCGCTATGCCCAAGCCGATTGTTCTAAGTGTTGCTACTGCGGCTTTATCAGTAATGCGCTCGGGATGGTCGGGGTTTTTCCGCACCCTGTATTTTACCATTTCGAGATAGTGATCCGCTAACTCATGCCAGATGAAATATTCGACTTCTTTCATTGCCTTTTCAAAACGATAGCTGTCGAATGCCTCGGTTGCATTTTTCACCACTTTGCTGTATTTGCTCAGTATCCACCTGTCGACAACTCTTAGTTTTTCTGTATTCAGCTCTGCGTTTTCATCCTTAATCGCTTGTCCGATGAACTTCTCTATGTTGAAGAACTTCGTAACCAGCCGGATGCCACGCGTCAAGTCCTTCCACCTAAAGGCGTTGTCCTCCCCGAGGGCGCATGTAGAGGCGTAATACCTGAACGCTTCAGTGCCGTATTTATCCAATACTTCGAGCGGGTCTATGACGTTCCCCAAATGTGTGTGCATGGGCTTTCCGTCTACGGCCAGGATGAACCCGCCCATCATTATGTCATTAAAGGGTTTTTTACCTGTAAGGAAGAGGCTTCTTGTAATCGTATAAAATGCCCATGTGCGTATGATGTCGTGCGATTGCGGGCGCAGGGACATGGGGAACAGTTTTTTGAACAGTTTCTCGTCCCTCTGCCAGAACGAATTATACAGCGGGCTAATGCTGGAATCCATCCAGGTGTCAAATACGTCCTCACAAGCTTTCAGTTTGCCTCCGCATTTTGGGCAGGATTTGACAGGGGGATGCTCGATGGTCGGGTCCATATAACACGACTCTTCCTTAGCAACAACCGCTTCCCCGCATGTTACACATTCCCAAACCGGGATGGGCGTGGCAAAATACCTCTGCCTCGATATTACCCAATCCCACTTGAGCGAGTTTACCCATTCCACAAGCCGGATTTTCATGTATTCCGGGTTCCATTTGATTTCGTCCGCAGTCTTGAGAATGTCGTTGCGGTAGTCCATGAGCTTTAAGAACCATTGAGGAGTGTCCAAGAACTCTACCGGGGTGCTGCACCTCCAACACGTGCCGACGCTTTGCACTGTTTTTTCCTGCTTGACAAGGAGTTTTTCTTTTTTCATGTCCGCTATTATGGCGGCCCTCGCTTCTGCGATCGGCTTTCCGGCGTAATTTCCGGCAATGCCTGCCATCTTCCCCTCGTCGGTGATCGCGTTCTCTATCGGAAGATTGTATTTGAATATCCATTCCAGATCTTCTTTGTCGCCGATCGTACATACCATGACGATGCCTGTGCCAAAATTCGGGTCAACCGCTTCGTCCTTGTAAATCGGAACTTCCTTGTTGAAGATCGGCGTCCGCATTCGTTTTCCAACAAATTTTTCAGCCCGTTTGTCGTCTGGATGTATGAGCACCGCCTGGCAAGCTGGAAGCAGTTCCGGCCTCGTAGTGGCGATTATTATATCTTCGTTCGTGTCGCCCAGCTTGAACTTGATATAATTCAGCATGGTGTCCCTGTCCTTATACTCCACTTCGGCATCCGCCAGTGCTGTTATGCACCTGGGGCACCAATTTATCGGGTGCTTCCCTTTGTATATCATTCCCTTTTTGTAGAGTTTAATAAAAGATATCTGCGTCAATCTCCTATAATAATCGGCGTCTGTTTGATAGTAGATGCTCGGGTCCATAGATTCCCCAAGAATCTTGAACTGGCGTGTCATCTCCCCGATGTTTTGGTCTGCAAACTCCCTGCACAATTTTATAAATTCATGCCTGTCGATGTTCTTTCGCGTTATCCCGAGCTTTCGTTCTACGCGCTCCTCGATCGGTATTCCGTTAACATCGAAGCACAGCGGAAAGAACACGTTGTGGCCGCACATCCGCTTATATCTTGCTACAAAATCAATATGGGTGTAATGAACCGCGTGCCCGACATGAAGCGCTCCAGAAGCATATCTTGGCGGAACGTCTATGCTGTACACTGGCTTTTCAGAGTTTGGGTCAAATTTGTATATCTTCGTCTCTTCCCATTTGTCCTGCCATTTTTTTTCGAGTTCTTTTTGATTGCGTATAATTGCGTCATCTGCGGTTGATTCGTCTGCCATAATAATATCAGTTGGTATTACCTGAAGGATTTTAAATGTTTCATCTATTTTCGTTTCCGTCCACGATTTCAACGTTATTTCGTTTCTTCTTCCGCTTCTTCCGTGTTTTTCTCGTTTTCAGTGTCGCCTGGAAACTCTTTTTTAATCTCTTCGGACTCTTTTTCGATGTCTTCCTCATCCTCAATTTCTTCCTCAGACTTTTCAACTTCGACTACGGAGAGATATTTGGGCGGGATTTCATCCACTAAGTACACAGTTTTACCCGCTCGCATTATTATAATATTGTCTTTAATTGCTTCCTTAGCATCGATTTTTAATATTACTGGATTCTCTACTCGCCGCGTTCCTGCTTCTAATGCCTTCTCGTAAGTTTTACTCAGGTGAACCTTTTTTCTATCTGCAGGTTTTATGCCGGTTTCAAGCACGATCTCCACTTCTTCGTTGGTAGTCGGATAAAATAACTCGCCTGGAATGTCATCCGTTGGTAAATCCAGCGATATATTGACAGTATGGCCGTAAGTGGCGCGAATTTTGCCGTCCTCCAGCTGATACCTGCCCTTCTCGTCCGTATCTACTATTGCCTCGAGGTAGTGCGGCCTCAGCCAATGAAATCCCTGTCGTTTTGCCTGGACAGCGTTGATAAACTCCATTAGGTCCACCCACCCGTGCTCATCCATTTTGAGGTCGAATTTCTCTGGAAAATGCCGCAGTACGCCTGCCATTATTCTTCCGATCTGGTCGAGTTCCTGATCGTTCATTAGAAATTTCCCAGTGCTGCCGCAAACAGGGCATTCGGAGCCCCTGAAGTAATTATGTTCTTTACATTCCTTTAACATTATCTCACTCGCTGTCCCCATAAACAGGCATCTTCATAAATTTTTGTATTGAGGCGAAAAAAGCAGTTCAAATCAACATATTTATTAATATCGCAGCACATGCAACGGGTAGCGGGGAATTGTTATGGTGAGAGTCGTTTTTGATGAATGCCATAAGGATAGCTTAAAAATAAAAGGTACGGGCAAGAGCGGGTTAGCCATACTTGCAAATTCGCTAGGCAACAATGGTTTTTCTGTCTCTGCAACAACCCAGCCATTGGAAACAGCGATAAAAAATGCAGATGTGCTTGTTATATCGTTTCCATGTAATAATTTCAATGCGGGCGAGATAGCCACCATCAAAACCTTCGTGAAAAATGGCGGGGGATTGCTCGTATTAGGCGAGTGGAGCTCTACAGACATTGCGGCTACAGACGCTATCATAAAACTAGCTAACGAATTTGGAGTGAGATTCAATACTGATAGAATCATAACGAGTTCAGACATAAGCGGGGGGTCTAAAACGGATTATATTAAAGTAGATAAGTTCACCAATCACCCGATTACAAAGAACCTAAGAATGATAGCGTGCGCCGCTGCCTGCTCGCTCAAAATGCCGGATACACAAATTCTCGCCTGGACACCGGAACTGAGTTTCGGGGATTTGAACCTCAATTTAGAATGGGATATGAGTGAAGAGGTTGGAAGACTGGGCGTAGCCTGTTTCTTGGAGTCCGGAAAAGGTCGAATCGTCGCGGTTGGCGATACGAGTTTTGCAACAAACGAGCATATCGAGACTGGCGATAACAAGAAATTCTTGGTTAATATCATGCAGTGGCTGGGCAAAAAGATTTAGAATCCTAACCGACCTTCTTCAATTGATGCCTATACATTTCCATAATCTCTCTTGTGGTCGTAGCGTCCTCGGGGGTTTTATCGTTTCTCCACTTTCCCGTGAACCTGGGGAATCTTATAGCAAGTCCCGCACCCTCTTTGATCCTGCCATAGGCGCACGTGTGTATGGGGCTCAGGGTTATCTCGGCTCCGCGCACTTCCATAACATGCTTCGGCCTGAACCAGTAATCTGGCTCCATCTCGCTTTTAACGCTAGAATGTCTCTTTTCGATCTTGCATTCCTTGAACATTTCGGTCATACCCGCAAGAGTCTTATCGTCAAATCCCGTCCCTAGCTTTGATACTGTTTCAAACTCACCGCCCTCTGAATCGTATGACGCCATCAACAATGCGCCGTATGTGCCCGTGCGCTTTCCCTGTCCTGCAAAAGCACCGACCACGACCAGATCAACAGTGTCTGTCATCTCCGACTTGTAATCCCGCTTATATTTTATCCACTGCCAGCCGCGTGCGCCCGCACGATATGTGGAGTCGTCCGCAATGGATTTCGCTATTATGCCTTCGCAACCATCGCCGATCGCTCTTTCAAAAAATCGTTCAAGGTCGTTCACGTTTTTAGCAAGCAGGGATTCGGAGATCCTTATACTATCAGTTTCCTTGATGACTTCTTTCAACTTTTTCCTTCTTTCAAGGTATTTCATATCGAGGAGGGATTCTCCGTCCGCGTAAAGGCAGTCGAACAAAAACAGGACAACTGGGTACTCTCCGATCGCACCGGTCATTTCATATTTCCTGCCCCTTCTGTGAGATATCTGCTGAAACGGCAGAAGCTCGTTGGTGTTTGGGTTTATGGGGACGCATTCGCCGTCGAGTATGCATTCCCTGCCGGTAAATGCAGTCCGGAGTGCTTCCTGCACATCAGGGAACTGCTCGGTCGTATTCTCGAGGTTTCTGGAGAACAAAAGGATTTTCTCTTTTGAAACATGCGCCTGAACTCGCAGGCCGTCATACTTATATTCCACGGAGCATGCGTTATTCAGCTTTTCAAAAATTTCCTGGATAGAAGGCAGGCGTTCGGCCAGCATGGATCTTACCGGGATGCCACTGGCGAGCTTTATTTTTTTGATGCCGCGAATTCCGTCTTTGTTCAGTATGCTGGCGATCCTGCCCATGTCAGGGTAGATGTTGTACGTTCTCTCGACGATGTCCCTGTCCTTTTTGAACTCGTCTCTGAGAGTTTCGTCCTCTTCTGCCCCTCTTTTTCCCTTTCCAAAAGTCAACGCAAGCGCGTCTAGCAAGGTCATGTCTGCAATGCCCAAGCGAAGTTTGCCTGTAAGGAATCTCGCGATATACTTGGCCTCGACAGGCGTAGAGTCGTGGATTATATCCGCTATTAATTTTAATTTCAAATCTTGGGAGCGCGCCCCGGATGATGTAGCTATCCTGTTAAGACTTTCATACACCCGCTCTACGCTCAACGGTTGCGTGAACAGGGACGTTTGTTTTTTTCTTTTCACTGCCTCAAATGCTACTTCCCCGACGTCGCCTCGCTCTATCAGCGACTTGTTCAGATCGTCCTCGTCAATACCAGTGGCCATTGCTATCGCCTTAATTGTGAGCCTCTCGGCGACCCCCAATTCGATCCCGACAAACCCAGGGTACAGCCCGCCCTGCGTTAGGTAAACCACCTTACCTATGATGTCAGGAGGCGTATCTTGAAACAGCTCTACAAGATAATCCGTCATCTGCAACCGCTTTGTTGTAGATTCAATCTGCTCATAGATGCGTACGAGTTTTGAAAATTCCATTTGTTCACCGATTTGCTATCTAAACGCGCGTAATATGTTTCATACAGTATTATAATATCGTTTATTATTTTTATGTCATGCGTCCATAGTGTCTCCAAAATTAAAAGGAAATCTTAAATACGGCTATTCGCATAAGTGCCAGAAGGGTGTGTAAATTGGAGAAAACGTCAAAAATAGAGGGTTTCTACAAACTGCCCATGGAAAAGAGGTTAAAGTTTGTAAAAGATTTTGCTGGTTTGACTGATGAAGAGGTTAAGACAATAAACAATACTGGTGCCCTGAAATTCGAGCAGGTAGACCGAATGATCGAGAACGTAGTTGGCACAATACCTGTGCCGCTTGGCATAGCTGTTAATTTTCTCATAAATGGAAAGGACTATCTTATTCCGATGGCAATCGAAGAGCCTTCCGTTGTGGCTGCAGCCTCGTACATGGCTAAGTTGGTGAGAAACAACGGCGGTTTCCACACAAACAGCACGCTGCCCCTGATGATAGGCCAAATTCAATTGGTAGATATAGAAGACCCTTTTGCCGCAAAAATGAGAATACTGTCGAAAAAAGAAGAGATATTGAAGTTGTGTAACGAGCAGGATCCGTTACTGGTCAAGTTTGGCGGCGGCGCCAGGGATATTGATGTAAGAATAATAGACACAATTAAAGGGCAAATGATAGTGATACATCTTATAGTCGATGTGAGGGACGCAATGGGTGCTAACGCCGTCAATACAATGGCCGAAGCTTCAGCGCCGCTCATAGAGAAGATAACTGGTGGCAGGGTACACCTTAAAATTATTTCCAACCTCGCGGTACATAGGCTAGCCAGGGCATGGTGTATTGTTAAGAAAGAAGCGATCGGCGGAGAGGACGTTGTTGACCGCATTATCCAGGCGTATGCATTCGCGGCGGCAGACCCGTATAGAGCTGCGACGCACAATAAGGGAATAATGAATGGAATTACCGCAGCTGTACTGGCGACAGGCAACGACACCAGAGCAGTAGAGGCGGGAGCGCACGCCTATGCTGCGCATACCGGAAGATATACTTCGCTCACCAAATGGGAAAAGAACAAGGACGGCGACCTCGTTGGTTCCATAGAACTCCCGATGGCTGTCGGATTGATAGGCGGTGCGACCAAGGTGCACCCAACTGCACAGGTAAACATAAAAATTCTGGGCGTAAAAAGTGCATCCGAACTCGGAGAAGTTATGGCCGCTGTCGGCCTAGCCCAAAATTTAGCGGCATTGAGGGCATTAACTACGGAAGGCATTCAAAAAGGCCACATGGGGCTTCATGCAAGGAACATTGCAATTACTGCAGGCGCGACACCAGACATTGTTGATACAGTAGTGGAAAAACTCATTAAAGAAAAGAAGATAAGAATGGATAGAGCGAAAGAGATTATAGATGAGTTAAAGAAATAGTGTAAGGTAAACATTGATTACCGATACTCATCAATTTTGGAAAATGGATAATGAACACTCGCTCCAGCGTGGGCGGCTATGCTCGCCCACGCTGTCGCTATGTTGAGAAAAAAGATGATACCCTTCTATTATATCCTTTTGAAAAATCCGTGTAAAGCGTGAGGTTCGAATTGGGATAGTCGCATAATAGTGCGGGGGTAGTATATAGAACGCCGTTTTGACACCCCCCAATAGTATTGGAGGTATAAATGCTAATTGTCTATATTGGATATTTTCGTTTTAACAACCAAACGCCCATCAGAATAACTAGAGGTATTGCTACATACATGGGTACTACCCATAAAAAATCATATGATGTGGTGGGAATAGTATATAATAAACCGATTGTAGAGACAGTCAATAACAACACGGGCGGGATACTATATAAAAAAGCATTCCTGATTTTCTTTGATGATAATGAAATTGCACAGAAGGCAGTTGATAATCCCGACATAAAACAAACTAACCCAAAACTTGTACCTATCACATACCCCATAGCATTTGAACGATAGGTTACTATAGGCGTACTGAGAGAGATAAGTGCATAGATTACACTCATCATGAATAGAAAGTTGCAATACAGTATTGATAGAGTTACCATAGTGTATAGAAAAATTTTCGGAATTTTTTCCTTAGTATTGTCCATGCACATCGACCTACGATTTACATTTAGACATTGGTTTAAAGGTATATATCTGTTTATCAGGAGACTATAACATTTTGCTGAAACTTTATACTCGTCACAATCTCACCGTATCCAGCATCCCCACTTAAACCATATTGATTCAAACCCCGCCCTCAATTATTTCCCATATTGATCGAGAATGCTAGAATGCCCACACATCAAGATATTTAGCGGCGCGAACGGGCAGTCTGGCGGAGCCGACTGCCCGTGAGCGTTGATGCATTCCATTTTAGCCAATATGAAACGATTTACAAAACTATGGCTATATTCAAATGTTAATGACACCACTTTACTCTACAAATAGCAAACATTTAAAGCATTTCTGACATATTAGCGATTTTGAGGAGACATATATATGAAAGTTAAAGTGGCAATTAATGGATATGGCACAATTGGTAAAAGGGTTGCGGACGCTGTGAAGGCACAGGACGATATGGAGGTTGTCGGAGTTACAAAAACAAGACCGACCTTCGAAGCAAGGGAAGCAATAGAAGCAGGTTTTCCGTTGTATATATCAAAACCGGAAAACATACAACTGTTCAAAGATGCTGGAATACCTATAAGCGGAACATTAGACGAACTCCTTGATAAAGCACAGATAGTCGTAGATTGCGCGCCTGGAAAAATGGGCGCGGACAACAAGGCATTATACGAAAAGAAAAAAATCAAAGCAATATTCCAGGGAGGGGAGAAGCACAAGACCGCAGGCACTTCCTTCAACGCCATGGCGAACTATAAGGAAGCCATCGGCAAACAATTCGTCAGAGTAGTTTCGTGCAATACGACAGGGTTATGCAGGACATTATACCCGCTGGACGTGAACTTCGGCATAGAGGAAGTAAATGCTGCAATGATCAGAAGGGCTGTAGATCCAAACGATTCCACAAACGGGCCTGTAAATGCAATCGAACCAGTATTAAAAGTCCCATCTCATCACGGCCCAGATGTTCAGACAATCATGCCGCACCTCAATATTTCTACGATGGCGGTAGCAGTGCCTACAACGCTGATGCACGTGCACTGTGTAACTGTAAATCTCAAGAAAGAGGCAACTGCGGAGCAGATAATCAATGTGTGGAAGAAAACGCCGAGAGTGAAGATGTTCAAAGGCTCTGACGGCTTTGAGTCCACTGCCCAAATAATGGAAAGTGCCAGGGACGCGAAGAGACCACGATCTGATTTGAATGAAATCGCAGTCTGGGAAGACGGCACTCATGTAGTCGGCAAGAAACTATACTACTACCAAGCGATCCACCAGGAATCCGATGTTGTTCCAGAGAACATAGATTGCATAAGGGCGATGATGGGTCTAGAAAAGGACAATATGAAGTCCATTATGAAGACGAATAAGGCGCTGAACATCCACTAAGGTGCCTTATATCTTTTTCTTTTTTATTTGCGAGTAATCGCAAAGTTTGCGTCTAGGTTCGCACTTTCTATCTAAGCATTCTCAGGATAATCACAAAGTCTGTGTTTGTATTTTGCATAAAGTTTGCGCGCGGTTTGCATAAATACAAAGTTGATGAGTTCTTACTATTGTTCGATAATGTGGCGAGTGACATTTTATCATCCGAAAACCGAACAGCACTTAAAAAAAGAGAAATTTTTATAAAGCTGAATGCGTATTTGACAGCCATGACACATAGAAGGTTATTGATTTTAAGCACATTAAGTTTTATTGTTTTTTGTTTGTTTCTCGTGTATATCGGGCTAAACGCCTCCGCTAATTCAGCACCAGTATTAAAAGATGGACAAGTCTCTCCACAATACTACAGCAACCCGTCTTCAGTGTTCTATTTTAATGTTACATACACTCAAGCAGACGGCATAGACCCTAAATCAACAAATCTTTATTTTTCTTATTACGATTCTGGTTATTATGATTCTTATTATGGTCACACTCATTGGGTCAATTATGTAATGACTTATTCCGATGGCTCTGCGTCTACAGGCGAATTGTATACATACTCGACATCATCACTCCCATCGAGTTCTCAGTACCAGTATTACTTCTCTTTTACAGCAAACATCAGCGGGCAAACACAAACGGTCCGCTTACCTACATCCGGTGCATTCAGCGGGCCAATTATAGACACGACCGCACCAGCGTCTTCGGTAAGTTCGCTATCCCCATACACAAACACATCGTCGTTCACTGTAAGTTGGTCTGGCAGTGATGGTTCTGGGTCGAGTATAAAGTCGTATGATGTCCAATATAAAATCGGCTCTGGAGGGACATGGTCCAATTGGCTCACAGGCACCACCGTAACGTCGGCTACCTTTGGCCCAACAACTCCTGTAGCAGTTCAAGATACAGTAATCTATTACTTCAGATGCAGGGCAACAGATAACGCGGGTAATCAAGGAACATACAGCAACGGTGACACATCAACGCAGATAGACCTTGTAGGCAGGGTTGCAGACACGACAGCACCAACATCTTCAGTAAGTTCACTACCTCCATACACAAACACATCGTCGTTCACTGTAATTTGGTCGGGTAACGATGCTGTGTCGGGTATAAAGTCGTATGATGTCCAATATAAAATCGGCTCTGGGGGGACGTGGTCCAATTGGCTCACAGGCACCACCGTAACGTCGGCTACCTTTGGTCCAACAACTCCTGTAGCAGTTCAAGATACAGCAATCTATTACTTCAGATGCAGGGCAACAGATAACGCGGGTAACCAGGGGACATACAGCAACGGCGACACATCAACACAGATAGACCTTGTAGGGACGCCAGGTCAGATGTCGCCTACGTTGACAAAAGGTCAGGTGTCGCCTTCAGCCGGTGCAATAGGTTCTACCATTTTTTACTTCAATGTCACATATACCCAGAAAAACGGCATAAGACCCACATCGGCGGAACTTTATCTTTCTACCTATAATTCGTATTATCACCAGTGGTGGCGCAGTACGTGTACGCATAATTATGCAATGACTTACTCCGATGGCTCCGCGTCTACGGGTGAGTTATACACGTATTCGACAACGTCACTCCCATCGAGTAATAACAACCAGTACCAGTATTACTTCTCTTTCGCAACAAGCATCAGCGGACAAACACTAACGGCCCGCTTACCTGCATCCGACGCATTCAGCGGGCCGATTATAGACACGACCGCACCAACGTCTTCCGTAGATCCATTACCGTCCACTACAATTACAAACTCATTTACGGTGAGTTGGAACGGTTCAGACAACTCCGACGGCTCAGGAGTAAAATGGTATGATGTTCAATATAAAGAAGGTGCAACGGGGACATGGAAAGATTGGAAAACACAAACAACATTGACTAGCGCGGTGTTTGATGGTAGTTCCGGTAAAACATATTACTTTCAATGCAGAGGCCAGGACAACGCAGGTAACTGGGGAAGTTACCCCAACGGGAATGGAAACACATACACGACGGTAAGCAACACCACAAACACACCGACAAGCAACACCACAAACACACCGACAAGCAACACCACAAATACAGCGACAAGCAACACTAGTGCTAACGGAAATCAAACAAATATCAACATCACCAATACTAATAAAAGCACCGGTTTTCTTCCAGGATTCGAGACTTTGACTGTTGCCGGCGTAGTCTGGATTTGCGTGTTCTTGTTGAGAAAGCGCCGATAGGCCTATTCCTCATCAATGTGTTGATAGTCGTGTTCTATACTTCAATGCTGATAAACTCAAATTTTATGTAAAAATGGTGCATAAACGCAAACTTTGTGATTATATTGGGGGTGTTGTTCAGTTGACGGGTGATAGCGATTGTGGATGGCAATCCAGCATCGAATGATAATATGAAAATTAGGTAAATCACCCGACTATTGAACAGAACCTCTCAACCAATCATTTTTATAACCACTTGCAATTTTCTCTTCAGTGGAATTTCATGCGACTCTCCTTCTTTTTTCGATGGGGAGGGTGACTATCTCTGTTTTTGTTTTATCTTTGTCTTGTAAAAATAAACAAAAGTTATAGATGACACGATAAGTAGAATTATAACGCTTGATATCGATACATCTGGTGAAAAAATTGTGGTTGTTGGTTTTTCTGCATTATTCAAACTGATCCATTCGTTTTTGAGATATGTAACTGAGTCCGGCGTTCCGCAATTGTTTTTATATACACTTAAACGAACAACACCACCAACACTACTGTCGACAAAATTGTTCCAATCCAAGACGTCATAAATTTGTTTTGTTCCATTATCTGCAGTAATGTTTGTCGCATAAAAAAATCCAAACCGATCTCCGATAGATTCACAAATAGAGAGAGACAGTTTTTTGTCATTGCCTGTCGTTATTTCAAAATTTTCTAGAGATCTATTTATTCTTACAGTATCTGAAACACCTATGTTCGTTTTTAGATCAAAAAGTGCCACTAGTTTGATCGTGTTTGTAAGGTTATCCATATCAGTTATAATCATATTATATTCGCCAGATGCGTTGCCCGTTATTTCCAATGTCAATGCTAAGTCGCTCGGCAAGAAGTAATCTGTTGTATCCGCCAGCTGGTAAACTTCCACGCCATGAATTTCACTTACCAATACACCATTGGTATAACTACATCGCCGGTTATACTGATCTGTTATCATGACGTTTACGGGACAAAGAACGTGCAAATATCTGCCAGTTCTAATGATACCCGCAGCCGCGCCCCCCACCACATTAGTAACCCCCTCACCAAAGGCAGCGCTACACAAACTTGCAAATTCGGTGACTTTGGAAAGATGCTGAGGCTTTTGGGCTTCAAATGCCGTATATATGTACCTGACCTTGTTGTCATCTGTAAACGCGTAATATGAAAACGCCCTGTTGTTCTTATCATATACTGCCCATCTGTATGATACCAGATTATAATAGGGGCTATCTCCAATTTTGTATGGAAAATTCGAATCATAAACACATAGATATGCTTTTTGACCGTATTCTACTGCTTTATAAACTACAATCGCATGATCATTCCGAAGTCCCATACCAGTAAGAGCCAACACTGCAGGGTGATCGTCCTTTATCCAAGTTTTAACTTCATCGTAATTATTCGGGTAAGACAAATAGTGTTGCGTTCTAAACATTTGACTGTATTGATACGGCACCAACATTTCATAAACTTCACCCTCAGGAGATGCATAGAATGATGATGCTGGCATGGTTGGATTTGTTTTCCGATCCTCGTAACGTAGTACGCTCGTACAACTCATGCCATAACAATAAGGAAGAGCGAAACCAGTAACATCGTGACCCCAGGTACGAGCGAAATTTGCGAAACTATAACCATCGACATGAACATCGAAGTTCGTAGAATATATAGAAACGTCATCAAGAATAGTAAACATTATTGTTTTAGCTAGCACATCGTTTATATAAATGTACACTTTATACTCTGCACCAGGCACAACATTCAGAACGAAAGATACACTTTCTTCTGCGAGTGGAGACACCCTGAGTGTAGAGAGACAGTAGGAGTTCAGTATTAGTCTGCCCATGGGTATAAGATGTACTGATGTAGTTTTCTGGCCTCTGTTTTTAAGAACAATTTTTCCCGCAAATACTGCCGAATCGTCTCCAGTGTCCAAACTATATATTCTTGGAAGAGCGCTGTCAGTTTTATAGATTGGACACGAGGAGGTCGTAAATAATGCATCTTTTGTGCAGTTGACACTCACATCAATCATCGAAACGGATATAGGTTCTTGTACTGGTGATGTATTTTCAAGTGATACATTATCCGGTTCTATATTGAACGGTGCAATCGCACATGGCAAGAAATTCGCTGACACCTCGTCTGTGATGTTATCTCCTGTACCGCTCGGGTTTGCCGTTACATTGTAAGGTCCGCTTGCACTACCCCACCAGTTGTTAATTACCGTGTTGTCCGTGCCAGGGTCATCCATATCTATAAGTAAGCCATATTTTTTGTTTCCATATATGTTATTGTGTGTTATATTATTATTTGAACTGCCCCAAAAAAGATATATGGCGGATTCACAGTCAGTTAATGTGTTTGAGATTATGTTATTGTACGAACTATGAAAAAGAAATATGCCATAACTGCTATTCGTAATAACGTTAAGTGTGATGTTATTATCTGAACCAGCGATATCTATGCTTTCATTGTTGTTGTTGAATATATTTGATGCAACGATATTGTTTGAATCCGCTAAGTAAATTGCAGATAAACAATTCGTGAATGTATTGAAAATTATGTTCTGGCGAGGGCTGTTTGAGGCACTGATACCGCGCCCACATTTCATAATGATATTACGCTCAATTATATTGTCTGCAGCATACTCTAACTTGATACAATGTGCGTTATTTTTTATTATGTTGAATGCTATGTAAACATTAGAAGCATTCACATATACGCCAGAGTCTTTAGTAGATATCGAGTCTTCATTGATTGGGTAACTACCACTGTTCTCTACAGTGAAATTCGTCATGCTTACATAATCTGATGCTATAGAAACCACGGTTTCTTTACTCTCGCCGTCTATTATGGTAGTTGTTTGGTTTTCACCTATAAGGTCTATAGCTTTTGGGATTGTTAGGTGTTCGTTGTATATACCATTGTAAACATACACCGTGTCCCCGTCGCTTGCGGCGTCTACCGCCGCCTGAATGGTCGTGTACTGCTGCCCGCCACCCGCGCTCACCATGAGCGTCGCCGCCTTCGCACCCCCAGCCGCGAAAACCAATGCCAATATCCCAATAATCCCCACCAACAGGACAAATGCAGCCAGATATACATGCTTCGTTCCTTTATTCATAAAACACGCCCCTCATTGCACGTTGTTATGCGTAACGGCATATAAATCACTTTTGGAAAGAGTTTGACAGTAAATAAAGTTAGCATGAAAACGATTTGATTGCAGAACAACCAGCCGAAGAACGAACAACACGCGTGCGCTGGATATATCGGATGTGCATATTACGTTTGTGTTCCACACAATGTTGTTTGAGCACGTCTATATCGGAAGATGGGGCGGCGTATGAGCCTGCGACATCTTCCAAGTGCAAACTTTATGCGTCTAAACGCAAAGTTTGTCGTTTCTCACATTTTTATTTTTATAATTTCTGCGTCCTGTATCTATCTTTCAGCTCTCCTCTTTTTCCCTTATTCCAACTGCTTACCTTTGAGAAGAAACCAGTTACCCTTGTGATGCCCTCTACGTTTGCAGATCCGCACTTTGGACATTTTTCGTGCAACCCTCGGGTTGTAGCGCTGCAACTCATGCAAGATGTGAATTCCGGGCTAAACGCTATCTGTGCATTCTGCGTGTTCCTGAATGTCTTTATAACAAAGTTGGATATGCCTTCGGCCGGCGGTCTGGATTCCCCTAGCCAAACATGAGTTAGTGCGCCTGCCTCTATCAGGGGGTGAAACATTCCCTCGGTTTTCACACGCTCTATCGGGTTAATTGGTGCAGAGACATTTAGGTATGTAGAGTTGGTATAGTATATCTCGCCCGTGTTCTTTGCACCCTTAATTACAGTGGCTGATTGCAGCGGGAAGTGTTTCGTATCTAATTTTGCCATTCGATATGCTGTTGACTCTGCGGGTGTTTGTTCCAATGGCATATGTACGCCTTCCCTTTCTCCGACTTCCTCTGATTTTTTCTTCAAATATGCGATGACTTTTAATCCGAATTTTAAAGCATCAATAGATTCGTGCATCTGCTGGCCTGTATGGAACTGCACCATCTCGTTTAATCCGAGCATTCCGAGAAGGAACGACGCCCGGTGCAGCCGATAGTATGGCTCGCCGTCCAAATCCATGGCGAGCAGTGCTAACGGACCGTCTTGTTTCATATTCAAAAGTTTAGTGATAAACGCCTTTTTTTGAAGGTGTGCCTTCGCAACCAATTCTATTCGTTTATCAAGCATCTCGAATAGTTTTGCATCATCTCCATTTGCTTCGTAGGCTATCCTTGGCAGGTTTATTGTAACGTTCTGCATAGCGGAGTAGCGCATCTTCCATGGCGTAAGAGCATCATCGAAATCGCTTTTTTCTAGTTTAAAGGAGAGCCTGCAGCACTCGCTGATTTTTGCTGTCCCGCCCCTGTCGAATACATAATATGTATTCCCCTTATCAGAAGAAACGTCAGCAATATTATAAAGGAAATCTTCATGACCTTCTGTTTGGAAGAAGCGCTCGGTCATATGGACGTTTGGTTTTGGGAAGAAGAACGGCCTTCCGATAGCGTCGCCGTCTTTGTATACCTGGAACAATGCGTTTACAAATTTTTGAGATTCTGGTAAATAATCTTCATAGGTGTTTCCGGTCATCTTTCCCTGTGGCCCAATGGCCGGTACTTCCTTAAAATGATCAGGGATCTCCCAATACAAATTCAGGTCGCTGAAAATGGATTGTCCTCCACGCGCTACTGCTTGTTGCGCAAATTCATATATCAATATCTGCGCGAGTTGTTTCATCCGTTCATCGTCAACACCAACAAGATAGGGGGCAAGGAATATGTTTACTGCGTCCCACCCTATGGCCCCCGCGAAGTTCCCCTGTAGTGCTGCGGAGAATTTTATTAACTGCTCGATTAAGACTTCCGGGTGTTTTGCGGGCTTCGCTATGGAAAGCGCTCCGGGTAAGTTCAAACCGAATTTTTTCACATATTCTATCGACTGCCCGCTGCAGTATGGCCTGTCAATCATTCCGAGATTGTGCAGGTGAATATCTCCTTTCATGTGAGCGTCCGCTACGTCCCTGGAAAATACTTCCAAAAGTGCAAATTCCTGCTTTATGCTTTCGGCAAGGGTTAAATTCGTAGCTTCTGGACCATGCGGTACATTTGAATTTGCTTTATTTGGGTTAAACATGATTGCTTTTACATCATAGAGAGGAACACCAAGCCGGGTATGCTGTCTTCTAATATGTTCTAGCCCGTATTCCACAAGCTTAGCGTTCGTTAGTTCGCGGATGAGAGGTGCAGTGATGTCTGTTATCTTCAGTTCCAGTATCATCTTTTCTATTTCTCTTGCAATAATCGTCGCGGCATCAGGGCTTATGTCCGTCTCTCGAACTAAAGCATCGTAAATCCTCGTCTTGTCCCATTTTATTATGTCCGCGCTAGACGTTCTTACAAATAATGTAGCATCCGTCGATTCTTTTTGCAATACTGGTGCATCTACTACGTCTCCCTCGTTTTCTTTTGGCAACCTATACCCCAAATCCTTTGCTTTCATTTAAAACCCCCTTGAACGATTTAATTTGTTGAAAGTAGGCGGACTTAATTAGCAAACTCCTTTATTTATATTTCTTAACTAGGTTTGTTATCAAAGATTTTGTGTCGATAAGTTTATTTATTACCAAGTTTGTTACCAACTAATATGAAAGAGTTTGTACCAGATAAACAAATGAAGAATATAATCATGGAGTCGCTTAAAGATGCGGAAAAATCCATTAGCAGCCTGTCTCGGGAACTGAAGAATAACGGATTTGACATACATAGATTAATGATAACCGGATACTTGAGGGCGTTAAGGGACACTGGCTACCTCAAGGAAAAGGACATACCGCCTTCGAAAGTATATTCCATCTCGCAGACATATAAAAGGGATATTTATTCGACAATCGGCGAGAAGGTCCGCCTGTTTGAAGACGACCCAAAGAAACAGATAAACATAGCATTGTACATATTGCAAAAAATATTTCGAAGACCAATATCTTCAGAAGAACTGAGAAGATGCGGTTTTTCTGGAAATATAGACGCCCCTCTTGCGAACGAGGAGGAAACAAAAGACACGAAACGCCTTTTAACAAAAGCAGGATTTAAATTGCCGAAGAACGACAAGATACACAAAACATCAGAGAAATGGAACGAAGAATTCCAGGCGATTGTTATGGAGATGCTGATAGAAAATTTTGAGATTGAGCAATTTGTTCTAGAAGCAAAGCAGACAAAATTGGGTGCGTTGTGATGTTTAGAGGATTTATCGCAGTAGAAGTGAAGGTTCCTGCAAGCATTGTTGAGCTCTATGGAAAGATTAAAGCGCTTGAAACAAGCCTCAAGATTGTCGAGCTGCAAAACCTTCATCTGACTCTGAAATTCCTGGGAGATACCGAGGAGAAACACATAGGCGAGATGAAAAAAATCATCGAAAAAGCGGTGGATGGCATAGCACCGTTTAATATCGCTTTCGAGGGTGCTGGTGCATTTCCGAACTTAAATTACATGAACGTCATGTGGATAGGCATAAAAGATTCGGGTATTCTCGCTAAAATCGCTGAAAAAGTAGACGCGGATGCTGAGTCCTTGGGTTATGGGCGCGAGAGAAGGAAATTCTCTCCGCATCTTACAATTGCTAGGGTGAAGGATCAAAAGGGCAAAGAGCTACTTCGAAAACGGATTATGGAATATGAAAACTTTAAATTCGGAGAACAAAAAGTGGATGCTATTTGCCTAAAAAAGAGCACGCTTACTCCCAACGGCCCAATATATTCCACATTGGAAAAAATAATTATTGGAAACTAGAGATATGCATGAAAGAAAATTTCAATATTACCGGAGGAATATGTTTGCAATCAAAATAAATATTATTAAAGTCGCATATGAGCAATAACGACAGTGGGCGTGTGGCCTAGACTGGACATGGCACTTGTCTCCTAAGCAAGTGGTCGAGGGTTCGAATCCCTCCACGCCCGCTCTAATACAGCAAGCGAAAATTCCTAACTGTCCAGAGTTTTGAAACTTTTTCTGTGAAAAATTTTGAAATGACCATATAAATTTACTCAACGACTGCAATAATCCTTCTCCCAATCTCCGCTATCTCCTTATCGTCGAAACCTATCAACGGATAAAAGATCGGAAGGCCAGTAGGTTTGATATCAGCGATATCTTTCATCGTGGCTGGGCTCAATATTGCCTCCGCGTTGAGACTCTTTCCGATTTTCTCCAGTGCACTATATTTATTCGATTTTGCCTCCGATAAAATATTTTCGTCAGAGGCTATGTGTAACTTTACGGAGATATCCCATAATGTCAGTATATCGATTAGTTTCAGAACTTTCCCTTTATTTTTATTATAGTTGAAAAACACAGGTATTGATTTACATCCTCTTTTCATTAATAACCACATTGCAATAACTGAATTCATATCTGAAATCTCGGCGATTACTTTTCCTTGAGAGCCTACTGGCATTCCACCCGCACATTGTACCTTCTCAGAAAAGAGGTATGCCTTATTGTTCCTGATTTCTACAAAAATCTCTACGTCCGGGTTCGTTAAATCTACGGATATTTTTTTATGTTCGTTGGCGAGATAAACCGCATCTCCTGTTTCTTTTGCGGCTTCTTGGCTTGTATATTTGTGTGTGCCAGTGCGCCTGCATCGTATAGCAAAACTCTGTCCTTTCTTTATCAGCACTTTAGAAAATTCCGCTGCGGTTTTGCAAATATCTTCTATCTTGGACGTTGTCTCTATTGCCTCGCTGACAGAGACTATCCCGAGCACCCGTTTCAACAAATTGATGCCTTTCCCGGCGTCGCCAGTATAAACGAATATTCTCCCCCATTGGCGTTCAATGATGCAATCTAAATTGTTTATTAAAAACACATCTTCAATATTTTTTATAAGAATGTTCTCAAACCTGCTTCGAACTCTTTTGCTTTTTATCCCGATTTCGCCGTAACGCAGGAGGATTGCAACCATGAAGCGAGAAAGGAAGTGAGTGGATTAAAAGGTTGGGTTGGGGCGTTTTGTTTGCGGGACAAAAGGTTATTTATTTCAACCGCGATGTAGTAGTGGTTAAATGGCCCAACTCAAAGATATGGGAAGGATATTCGTTCTCATATGCGGAATGATGCTCATTGTAATGGGTATAACCACGGTAATAGAAACTTCGTTCTATGGGAAGACAGCATCGACTATTTCCTCATTCATCACATTACTCGCCGTATTTATTATACCGGGCACAATCATAGTAAGGCATGTGTTCAGAAAAGAAGCGGAGGCCACTGCACGCCAACTACAACAACAGGTGCAGGTTCAACAGCAAAGTCAAGTGCAGGTTCAACCACAAAAAATGTATGATTACGCCTCCCCGCCATACGAGGCGACCGGTATTTTTAAGGGTTTTTACAAAAAAAGGACTAACGACATCTATGCCCCGCCGAGTACGCCTACATATCCGGAGCAAGCAACTCGGGTGCATCCCCTTGTGGGTGCCCGCTCTACTTTGGATATTCCTGGCGTCAAGGTTCTGTTTTCGATATTTATTCTAGCGGTAGTTCTCGGCGCCCTTTGTCTGTATAAAGGGGGCGTCTTTTCCTTTCTCTTTCCAATCTCGTTTGTAGTTGCCTTTACTTTTCCATCGTTGATGTGGATTTCATACGTATATCACAAGGATATATACGAGCCAGAGCCAAGAAGAGCTATCCTTACCATATTGGCGTGGGGAATGTTTTCTGTAGTTCCAGCCCTCTTTTTTGAAGTGTTGATAGCTAACGTTATAATGAGTAGATTCGCCACAATTTTATCTATAACTGTTCTTTCCATTGTGTACGGTGCCATATTTGTGCCGATTATAGAGGAATTTTGGAAGATTGCTGGCGTACCTGCAGTAAAAAAGGAGATTGATGGCGAGTTGGATGGTATCATATACGGTATAACTGCAGGTATGGGTTTTGCAATGGTAGAGAACATGTTGTATGAACTTAGTTTCCTGTTCGACCCAACGACGTCTGCTGCTGAACTCTGGACAATGGGTTCTCTGGCAAGAGGTCTAGGAAGCACGGCCATACACGCGGTAGCCTCAGGATTGATTGGATATGGTTATGCGCGCTACCTATACAAAGAGCCGAAAAGCATTACGCCCCTTATCTCTATGTACATAGTCGCTGTCTTTATTCATGGATTATGGAATGGAAGTCTCACCACATTAAATGCGTTAGGCGCCGAGTGGACATCATTGGTATTTATTGTAGCATTTCCAATATTGGTATTCTTGATATTAAGACAGTTTGTGACTAAGAGTGTAGACTTGGACCGCGAAAGATACAAAGTTCCTTACACTGCTCCCAACCCAACCCCACAACCGTCTCCCCCGCCACCACAGCCCCAGGCACAGCAACAAGACGCCCCACCGCCATTCGAATTTCAGAGAGAGATATAATTCAGTTATACCAAATTTTTATATATCGTATTCGCCTTAGTTTCTTCAAAAGAATTTTATTAGTCAAAACGGTGAGATAATGATACCGGGCGGCAGAGGCATAAATCCAAGACAGTTACAGCGAATGATGAAGCAGATGGGCATAAATACCGAGGAACTGACTGCAGAAGAGGTAATAATACGTACACACGACAAGGAATATAGATTTGAGAAACCCGACGTCACAATAGTTACGGCACAAGGACAAAAGACTTTTCAAATAATTGGAAAACACGACGTAACTTCAAGAACTGACGGTGAAATCAAAGAAAAAACCATCACGATACCTGATGAAGACGTAAAACTCGTTGCACAGCAAGCAAACGTTTCTGAAGAGTTGGCGAGAAAAACTCTAGAAGAATGCAGGGGCAATCCTGCTGAGGCGATTGTTAAACTTACGAACCAATAATTTATTCCCACTCAATCGTAGCCGGCGGTTTATTTGTAATGTCGTACACTACACGATTTATCGTTTTGCCTAAAACATTTGTAATCCTTGCGGATATTCGTTCTAGTACGTCGTGTGGGATCTTGGCATAACCAGCGCTCATGCCGTCTATCGAGTGCACCGCTCGGATTGCGATCGTGTAACCGTATGCCCTTACGTCGCCGTGAACGCCCACTGTTTTTGTTGGCAATAGTACTGCAAAATACTGCCACGGCTTCTCCATTTTTCCGGTATTGACCGCCTTTTCTATTTCTTCTTCGGCTATGGCGTTGGCTTCTCTGGCAATTTCAGTAAGTTCCGGCGTCGCTTCTCCCATGACCCGTATCGCCAAACCAGGACCGGGGAACGGTTGTTTCTTGGCAACCGGAACAGCAAGATATTCTGCAACCTTTCTTACTTCGTCTTTATACAAGTCTCTGAGCGGTTCCGCGAGTTTCAATTTCATATGAGCCGGGAGTCCGCCGACATTGTGATGGGATTTTATCGTATCCCTGAGTGCCCCTCCGCTTTCTATCCAGTCTGGCGCTATTGTGCCCTGAACCAGATAGTTCGCACTCACCTTTTTCGCTACTCTCTCAAATATTTCTATGAATTTGTTGCCTATAATTTTTCGTTTCTCTTCGGGATCTATAACGCCAGCTAGAGCGGCATAATACTCATCCTTTGCATCTATAAAATGGAGATTTAATCCCAGTGATTCGAGCATTTTTTTCGTTTCTTCGGGTTCGCTCTTCCGCATATAGCCAGTATCTACGAAAACAGCGATGAGTTTTTTCCCTATCGCCCTGCTTACCAAAACTGCGGCTACGGTGCTGTCTACGCCCCCGGAAGCGGCTATTATGGCATTGCCATCTATTACTTTTTTAATCGCCTCGATTTGTTCCTCAATGAATTTTTTTGAGTCGAACATAATGCATTCACAACTTTGTTATCTCTTCTGCATCGCTTGTAATCTTGTCTTTCATCTTCTTTCTATAGAACTGCAGTTTTTTCTTTAAGTTTTCATCAGATACCGACAATATCTCTATAGCGAGTATGGCGGCATTTTCACCCATATCGAGACCAACTGCACCGACGGGTATGCCCGGAGGCATCTGTACAATCGACAAAATCGAATCTAAATTCACTTTGCCACTGACAGGAACGCCGATTACGGGCTTAATCGTATGGGAAGCGACAACCCCAGGAAGTGCAGCCGACAAACCCGCTATCGCTATAAAAATGTCTGCTCCGCTGTTTTCCACAAAATCTAAAACGCGTTCAGGCGTCCTATGCGCAGAGGCGACAGTCATTTCAAAAGGTACGTCAAATTCCTTTAATGCCTCTATCGCTTTTTTCGCAATAGGAAAGTCAGATTTGCTTCCGAGTATTATTCCAACCAACATAAACAAACGCAAAACAGTATTCCTACTATTTAAAGTTTAAAATCAGGCGCATACAAAACATTTTTATCCATTTACATCTAATCCGTTTTTATGCCCGAGGAGTTTCTACCTATCGGCCCGTCGTATGCAAATCGACCGTTCATCACTAAGCCGATAAAAATAAAACCGCTAGAAATTAAAGAAAAAATACCGTTGAAAACAAAAATAAAGATTGTTTCAGTCCTGGTGGTAGTAAGCATCATCCTGGGTTTCCTTTTCCTCCCACAGGCACAAGGGTACAAACAAGAGATAAAAAACAATATCCAAGACGTGTTAATGCCAAAATCGTACCGCCCTTTCCCGCTTACGGCAGATTTTAAGCTCCAGAGAAATATCACAATGCAAAACCGCGGCGGTACTGTAAATTATGTTTTAAATATTCCATACCCGTCGAATATATCGCAACCGCAGAACCTTCAGACAATCATCAATGTCACTACAGAAACAATGCCAACAAACGGAAAACCGCAGCCCGATACAAATATGACGTGGAACGGACCCCTGGCCTCTGGCAATACGCGAATTGTCGTAAACTATCATATAGTCGCCAATACTTATAAATGGGACATAAAAACCGAGAATTCCGGAAGCATAAGCGATATACCAAAATCAGCTGGTGGCTTGGAAAACCTAACAAAATACATTTACAGCAAAAACAACGGAGATACGTGGCAGCAGAAAGATGGGCGATGGAAAATAGAACCTACGAACCCAGCAATAAAAACCCTGGCACTCAATATTACGCAAAACAAAACAAATGTTTTGGATGCTATTAAATCAATTTATGGCTTCATGGCATTATCTGGACAATTTAATTATAGTGTCGCATCCGGCGAATTGAAGTGCGCTGTCCAAACACTGAATGATAAGAATGGGGATTGTGATGACCAGTCTGCACTGTTCGTTTCATTACTTCGCGCCCTTGAGATACCCGCATGGCTGGAACTCGGAGCGCTCTATAATGAAAAAACTGGTGCGTGGATTGGGCACGGATGGATAAATGTCTATATTCCCCTTAAAGATAAAAGTGCGGTAATCGCCCAAATAGATGTTGTAAACAAGGAGTACCTGTTCAGAGATGCTTACAGGTTTACGGATTACATAGATGACGGCAGCGAAAATGGCCTGGAAAACTATTATTTTGCGATCAGGGTCAATTACACAGGCAGTGTACCAGTAACAACGGATGATTATAGCCCTGTAAATTGGACATCCAGTGGCACCTATAAATTGATAGATAGCGAAGAGAGTGGGTTTATGCCGGCGATTAACCCTGGAATTCTATTGACCTTTATCGGAATTGTAGCTGTTATTTTTAGAACGAAGAGAAAAAAGACAGTGTTGTAGCAAAATATATAAATCATAGCCAGGTTGTTGACTGTATGGAAGAGATTTGGGTAGAAAAGTATAGACCGCAAACGCTCGACAAAATCATAGGCCAGAAAGATATCGTAGATAGATTAAAAGCGTATGTGCATACAAAAAATCTTCCACATCTCCTTTTTGCAGGTGGTGCAGGCACAGGAAAAACTACCTCGGCAATCGCTTTAGCCCGGGAATTATTCGGCGAAAACTGGAGGCAAGTATTCCAAGAACTGAATGCATCAGATGAAAGAGGGATACAGGTCGTTCGTACAAAGATCAAGGATTTTGCAAGAACTGCGCCAATGGGGGATACATCTTTTAAAATTATATTTCTCGATGAGGCGGATGCCCTTACGTCAGATGCTCAGTCGGCACTCAGGAGGACCATGGAGAGTTATAGCCATACCTGCAGATTCATCTTATCCTGCAACTACTCGTCCAGGATTATAACGCCCATTCAATCAAGATGCGCTGTTTTTAGATTCCGCCCGCTAAAAAATGAGGACCTAATAAAATACTTGAAGATTATCTCTGAGGAAGAGGGTTTAAATATCACCCAAGATGCATTAAATGCGATAGTATACATCGCCGCGGGAGACATGCGGAAAGCTATAAACAGCCTGCAAGTAGCCGCAGCAATGGGTAAAAAAATAGATGCCGAATCGGTGTACAAAACGACAGCTACCGCGAGACCGGAAGAAGTTCGGAAACTGCTCGCCATCGCAATAGAAGGCGATTTTTTAAAAGCAAGGGATCACCTCGATGTCCTGCTTATAAACTATGGCCTCTCTGGCGAAGACATATTGAAGCAGATACATAGAGAGGTATATGAACTGGGTATCAAAGACGAACTGAAGATTCAATTAGTCAACCAGATCGGGGAGGTAGAATTTAGACTAAGCGAAGGAAGCAATGATAGAATTCAGCTAGAATCATTACTGGCGTATATCACAAACGCTGCAAAAACAGCGAGATAAAAAACTTTATAACACCCAGTTTATTATAGAAGGGCTTACTGGAGGAGTCAATCTGAGTAAAGATACAGGCGAAAAAAACAAGGAAAAGACTGCAGAGACAGAGCCACCTACACCTACCGAAGATAAAAAACCTAAAAAAGGCGATCAAAAAAAGGAAAAGAAAGAAGGGAAGGAAGGGGCAAAAGAGACAAAAAAAGAAGTAGTTCCGAAAAAGCAGCATAGTGAGGGATTCAAGTACATTGTTAGAATCGTGAACACCGATTTAAACGGCGAAAAAAGCGTAGAGTTGGCACTAACCGAAATAAGTGGCATCGGTGCACGGGTTGCCGCAATTCTAGCAGATACTACAGGCATTCCGAAAACGAAGGAAATCGGGGATTGTACCGACGAGGAGATCGATATATTGGAAAAGGCCACAACGGAATTTAAAGGCGTCGCACCGCCCTGGTTATTAAATCGCCAGAAAGATTATGAAACAGGTGAGAACTATCATTTGTTTTCCACAGACGTACAACTTAAAGTCAGAGATGATATAAATTTGATGAAGAAGATCAGATGTTATAAAGGCATAAGACATGAACAGGGCCAAAAAGTCCGTGGCCAGCGCACACGCACAAATGGTAGAACCGGCTTAGCGGTTGGAGTTACAAAGGCAATGGTTGCTCAGGCTGCGGCACAACAAAAAGCTGCGGAGAATGAGAAGGGCGGCGAGAAAGGCGGCAAGGTGGCAGCACCTGCAGCAGCACCTGAAAAAGCTGCAGCAACCCCGGCTCCTGAAAAGAAGAAGTAGAGGCAGACATATGGGCGACCCAAAGTTTAGCAGAAAAATGTATTCCACACCTTCACACCCGTGGAGGATTAACAGGATAAAGGAAGAGAATGAACTCGCCAAAAAATACGGACTGGTGAATAAAACAGAAGTTTGGAAAGCAAAAAGCACGCTGCGGAACTTTAGGGCTCAGGCAAGAACCCTTCAAGCTAGACGCAGAACCGGCAACCTGCAAGCAGAAAAAGAGACGAAACAACTTTTGGAAAAACTCTCAACCCTCGGGGTACTTCCCAGTCGGGCAACATTAGACGACGTACTGGCGTTAGACGTCAACGCGATCCTTTCGAGAAGATTACAGACCATAGTGTATATGAAAGGGTTGGCGCACACGTCAAAGCAAGCGAGACAGTTTATAGTACATGGACACACAGTAGTGAACAATAGAAAAGTAACTGTGCCCGGATATTTAGTCAGGAAGATCGAGGAGGACAAAATCGAGTACTACCTGTCTTCACCCCTAAAGAACGAACTACATCCGATGAGGTTAAAACTAGAACAGGTAACGCAACAACAACCAACAACTCAACCCGTGGAGAAGGTGGAAAAACCTGCAGAAACTGAGAAGGGAGAAGAAAAAGAGCCGGAAGACAAGACCGTAGAAAAAGTCGATTCTGTTGAAACTCCTAAAAAGGAAGAAGGAGAAATGAAAAAATGACGGATAAATGGGGCGTTGCACACATATATGCATCGTATAACAATATCATCATTACAATTACAGATGTAACCGGTGCTGAAACAATTGCAAAGTGTTCTGGTGGCATGGTAGTAAAACAGGATAAGGATGAGGGCTCACCATACGCAGCTATGAAAGCGGCCCAAAAAGCCGCAGATGCGGCGATAGAAAAGGGTGTGAACAGCATACACATCAAGATAAGGGCACCGGGAGGCAACGGGCCGGCATCGCCAGGCCCTGGAGCACAATCGGCAATAAGGGCGTTATCTAGAGCCGGGATGAAGATCGGGAGGATAGAAGATGTAACGCCGATACCTCACGACGGCACTAAAAAACCAGGCGGCAGGAGGGGAAGACGGGTATGAACATTAAGGTATTGGAATTAACAGATATCTCCGGAAAGTTTCTGATAAGTGGCACTACGCCGTTCTTTGTGAACGCCCTGAGAAGAACGATAATAGCAGATGTGCCAAAGATGGCAATAGAAGACGTGACGTTTCATATGGGATCGTTACACGGCGAGGCGAGCAAAGAATGCGAAAGCATAACACCGCTTTTTGATGAGATAATAGCACATAGACTTGGTTTACTTCCGATTCCAACGGATCTAAAGTTATATACATTCAGGGACAAATGCACGTGCAAGGGCGAGGGTTGCCCAAACTGCACTATAATGTACCTCATAAATAAGAAAGGCCCGTGCACAGTTTTCTCAGGCGACCTTGAACCGATTGGGGACCCAAAACTCAAGATAAAGGATGGCACCATACCGATTTTAAAACTTAACGAGGGGCAGGCAATACTGGCGTATCCGACAGCGATACTTGGAACAGGCTTGCAACATGCAAAATGGCAGACGGCTACTGCAGTCGGTTACAAATACTATCCCGTAATAAAGGTAGATAACAGAAAGTGCGATGACAAGGGGTGCTGTGCCGACAAGTGCCCGAGGAATATTTTAAAAGTGAAAAACAAGAAACTGATTATAGAGAACGTCGAAGAGTGCACGATGTGCGGGGCATGTGAAGATGCTTGCAGTTCGGGTGCGATAAAGATAGACGGCGACGATACAAAATTCATATTTAAATTCGAAACGGACGGCTCTCTTACTGTAAAGGACGTTTTAGAAAAAGCGCTTTCCATATTGGAAGAAAAATTTACAGAAATCGAACATATTGTTGAAAAATTGAAAGAGGAATCGGATAAAAAATAAGGAATTATTTCTGCGGTTTCCTTCCGATAATGTATCCTGCGGGGTCTATCTCGGTTCTCAACAGTCGCAATTCTTCATCGGTTGGTTCTGTCGTGATCCCTACCATGTCGTGAACGATGAGCTTGAAACCGGTGTTTTCTATAACCTCTTCCACGGTGACGCCTGGATGAGTTGATATCAACCTCATTAATTTCGTTTTCTCATCAAAATCGAGGAGAGCCTTGTCAGTAATTACCCGATATGGCCCCGTTCCTTTCGGAAGGCCTGCTTTCTCTCGTGCACCCGGACCGTCCAGATAGCCGGGTGTCGTGATGAAGTCCACCTTTTCTATAAACCGCCTTTTTTCGTGAGTGGAGATGATCAAGGTCCGCCAGCAGTTTGAACCCAAGTCGTTTGCGCCGCCGCTGCCAGGGAGGCGAACTTTCGGTCTGCTGTAATCCGTTCCAATCATAGTGGCGTTGAGATTTCCATATTTGTCTATTTGGGCACCGCCGAGAAACGCATAATCTATTACTCCGGTTTGTGCCGCTTCCATGACGCCTGCAAGATTTCCAACAGCCAATGCCTTGTGCATTATCCTCGAATCGCCAACAGACATGGGCAGTGTCGGGATGATCGGGGCCAGCGACCCGGATTCAAAGAACATCACGAGGTTTGGCGCATGAGTTTTCTGGGCAAGGGTGGCCGCTATCAAAGGCAAGCCCGTACCAACAGCGACTGTTCTTCCATCCTCTAGTTGTCTCGATGCTATGCAAGCCATTAATTCAATTGGCGAATATTTTTCAGTCTTCATGATTTTACCTCTTCTTTTGGCGGAATCAAATCCTTGACTCTTAGCTGCTCCAATTTTTTTAGATAATATAACCTTTTAAACCCTATAATTCCCAGATACTCATCATAATCCTCGACGCTGTATATGTATCGATGCAGATACGCCTGCACCTTCTCGGGGTCCTCGCTCGCTTTTAGATAATCTGCGATGTGCTCTTCGTCGAAATAATAAATAAACGGCATGTTTCCCGGATGAGAACCCCACGGCGCTTCTACAACCGCGTCTACGCAGTAATATGGTATTACAGTTCTTTCAGGATTTTTACGGATGTCCTCTGTGGGTATTATTTCCTCAGTAGTTAGTATAAGTCTCTTGGCCGCCCTTGCCAAGTCGTTATCCTTTACCAGTACGCCATCTATCTGTGCATTTCCGTATATGTCGCAGCGATGTACGTGTATAAATGCCACATCCGGATAAAGGGCGGGTACGAGGCACAGTTTCTCACCAGTAAACGGACATTCCACAACTTTTGCGGCACTTCGCTTGAACGTATCCGTACCCATCATAACCCTTGTCGGCATGTATGGTATGCCCATGGCTGCTGCCTTATATCTCCACGAGAGTGCGCCGTTCGTCCACTCCACTGTTTTGATTTTTCCGCTTTCCACCATCCTTCTGGAATTTGTAGAAAGTCCGCGCACTTCGTAGCCGATTATATATGCAACATCTACTGCGTCTACGCAACCACCGGCCACAAGAACGTCGAAGTCGTGGACAGCGGTGTGGCCTGCGCATTTTAGGTTCTTTTTGCCCTGCCGAAGCATCTCGTGTATTATGGGCATAGAAATTCTTACCTGGCCAAAGCCGCCGATAGAAACATAATCACCATCATGGATGAACCTTTTTACTGCCTCCTTTGCAGTCATGGTCTTGTCTACCAATTTCTTTTCCTTTTTTTCTTTCATCCATATTCTTGCCTCGTCTGGTGTAGTTTTACACAGCAATTCTCCGAGTCCTGATTCTATAACGTTCATAATTCACATCTCCACTAGATAATCTTAGTAACCAATCCTAGCTGCCTTTAGACAACAAGCGTATATACGTCCAAATACAAAATGATATATTAAACCTTTGGAAAATACTCTGGATTAATCAAAAAGGCGGCAGAAAGCATATATAATCTCGAGCAATATAGTTCTCCAACTTTGGTTGTGATATTCATGGTCACTGTTTTTAAAAAAATAGACCTCGAAAAGGAAGAAGAGCTTGAAAAAGCAATCGCCGAAGACCCTGGCATCATCGAAGAAGGTTTAACTGCGTTGATGGATAAAATCCGCATAGAAAAAGGGCAGTTGGATGTTTTATGCATAGATAACGAAAATACACTTACTCTGATAGATATAGAAATAAAGGAGAACGATGCCGCATTGTTTAACGCATTAAAATATTATGATTGGATGGCTACAAATATAGAAACAGTAAAACAACTGCTTAAAAACGAAGATATAGACGTTACGAAAACTCCGAGGCTGATATTACTCGCCCCCACATTTTCACAAAGCATGTTGAAGACTATCAAACATGGAATGCCGAAATTGGAATTGTTTGAATATACATACCTGAAAACAGAGTCTGGCGAAGAGGGGATCCACCTTGAGAAGATCACCAAGGGAAAAATAGTGAAAGATATATTGTTACATAAAGAATCCAAAGAAGATATGGAACAAGAGAGTATGGAATCAGATGCGGATCATCCTGTAAAAATCAGGAGATGAGGATGGAAAATAGAGATGGCGATGGATGATAGACTAGAAACTTCAACAAAAATCGGAAACGTTGTTTTGAAAATAGTTTGCTGCGACATTACCAAGATGCGCGTAGATGCCATAGTAAACGCCGCAAACAACTCGCTTCTTGGCGGCGGGGGCGTGGACGGTGCGATCCACCGCGCTGCCGGGCATGGTCTTTTGGAGGAGTGCAGAAAATTGAACGGGTGCCCTACAGGAGAGGCGAAAATCACCAAGGGATACAACCTGCCTGCAAAACACGTAATACATACTGTCGGACCGATATGGCACGGCGGAAAGAGTGGGGAAGATGAAACACTGGCAAGGTGCTATAAAAATTCCCTCAAACTCGCAGAGACGCATAAAATCCAATCGATTGCATTTCCTTCGATAAGCACTGGGATGTATGGATTTCCGATGGAGAGGGCGGCGAGGATTGCGCTGGATACAATAAAAGAACACATCGAGGGCAGGAGTTCGTTAGATGAAATCACGATCGCACTGCTGCATAATGATGCATATGAGATATTCGCTAATGAGATAAAGAAAATTAATGAGATAGAGAAGATAAATGATTAGAAAGAATAAAACATGAAGAAATTATTAAATTTAGGAGAATAGAATATGAAAAAATCAGTAAATTTTAAAGATTTGACGTCTGAAAACCCAAAAATAAAATATGGCTGTGTAAAAAAGCTTTTAGCGCTCTCCAAAAACAATCCAAGCGAGCTTTACCCCCACATTGACTTTTTCGTTGAACTTTTGGACAGCGAGAACAACATTATGAAGTGGACAGCAATCGATATAATAGGCCGGCTGTCGAAGGTTGATAGTGAGAATAAAATAGACAAACTGATGGATAAATTATTTCGATTGTTAAACAGCGGCGCGATGATTACTGCAAATCATGCAGTCGCAGCGCTGACTGATATCGCTTTAGCCAGGCCCAGATATCAAGAAAAAATCACAGAGGAACTTCTAAAAGTCGAGCACTATAATTATGACACTAGCGAGTGCAGAAACATCGCGCTTGGAAAGGTTATTTTGGCAATAAACGAATATTTCGATCAGTTAAAAGACAAAAAAGCAGTGGTTGAATTTGTCGAACGGCAAACTAAGAACACCCGCAATGCCACTAAGAAAAAAGCAGAACAGTTTTTGAAGAAATGGGATAAAAAATGAGTACATGGATAAATAAATTTTATCTGAATTCAAAATAACACTCTAAATTTTATTGTTAATTATGCAGTTTTGGTTAGCGGTTCAGTATAACAACAACATCAATAAGAACACGGAACAACATCTAGATACGGTCTAGGAATACGGCATCTAAATAAGTATTGGATGCGGTGGAGAATACGGTATAAAGGATATATACATGTACCATCTTTAATAATAGATATGAACGCGGAAGGTAACGTTGGTAATGGTAATCTAGAGGAGAACACAAAGTGTGTATCTTTGTTTTTAGAGATTGCTAAAGTAGATTTTAGAGCCGCGAAATTGTTGTATGGTGACAGATTATACACGCAAGCTCTTTTTTATTTACAACAGAGTTCCGAGAAGGCAACAAAATCATTCTGCCTGATGTCACGACTTTTGGATACTGGTGAGGTTAAAAATGTGAGACATGATGCAATCAAGATTTTTAACAAAGCATTTGTAAAGTTCAAAAAAGAGTATGATGAGAATATGTTATCTTGCGCAAAAGATTTGACTAAAAAAATGAAAGTATTGGAATTTATAAATAAATTTAACAATTGTTATATAAAAAATTTTGATGAGCGAGAATATGAACCCGACAAGGAAACTATAGATATATTTATTAAAAAACTGGATGAGATATGGAGTGATGCACAAGCCAGCGATACACAGAGAGAATCTGCTGCAAAAATCTTTCGTGAACTTTCGTATATTGTGGAAGAAAAAAAGAAGGAAGCTTTGAAGTTAAGTGCCGAACTTTCATCTGCGCCTTTTAATTTAGAGTATATCATTTCTTCTTTATTTGTTCTTTCTGTCGTAATGCATAATGTTGCCGTTAGGGCGAGATACCCCCTAATAAAAAGCGACTCCCCCCTCACAAAGTTTGGATACAACCCCATCCGATATTACGATGAAGAAAATGACATTATCAAATCCTTTGAATCACTAATGGGCATATTGGAACGCACCCTGAAGTCTCTAGACGATACACTTAAGAATAAGAAAATTGAAGATTACCCTTCAGATGTCGCTTTGACCAATATCGTGATAAATTCTGGAAAATTTGAATGGTTTGTAGAGTGGCTTAACAACAAGAGCAATAAATAATACAAAAATTCACATCATTTCTTTCTTCGATTTCTTGCGCATTTGGGGCACCATGTACCATCCCTTATGTCGTGTGGTGTAGCTTTCCATTTATGTCCTGTGGAACACATCCATTCCAATTTTGTTTCCACGTTGACATACTTTTTAGAAAGGCATTTCCCGCCTTTTGATTTGGCGATTTTTTGCATCTCTTTAATAGTCAGTCGCTGCACGCTTGCTCTTCTTGCAACACCGCATTTCCAGCACCAGTGACCGTTCTTTACACTGTACGGCATAGCTTCCCACACATGGCCTTTTTTGCATCGCCACCTCAGTTTGGTGTGAGTGTCGACATATCGCTTAGATAAACATGTGCCACCATTCGCTTTTGCGAGATTTTGCATCTCTTTAATCGTTAATTTTTGCATCCCTGCGCATTTGGGACACCAGTGACCAGTTTTTATATTGCTAGGTGCAGCCATCCATATGTGGCTTTTTTTACATTTCCATTCAAGTTTTGTTTGAGTGTTGACATATCTATCGGATAAACAAATTCCACCTCTAGATCTCGCGATTTTTTGCATTTCTTCAATGGTTAATTTCTGTGATCCGCTACATTTAAGACACCAACTGCCTCTTTTAATGGGATCGGGCGCAGCCATCCATATATGCCCTTTTTCACATTGCCATTCGAGTTTAGTTTTGCTGTCAATATACGCGGTGGATAGGCATTTGCCTCCTCTTGACTTTGCCAATTCCTGCATCTCGTTCAGCATTTCTGGCGAATACACATTAAACAACTTGTAATTTAGAGATTTTGTCATTTTAGGTACTCGAATTTTTCTTCCCCTACATTTCTCGATAATGTAATCGGCCATTTTCTCGAACTTTACAGTATATGGAATTTTGATGAGTGTTACACTATTATTCCTACAAAGGCGTGTTTTGATCTGGTCGTATTCTTTTTGCAATTTAAGTTTTCTAATGAAAAAATCAATTTTTTTATAATGCTGTGCACCCTGATACTCGAATGCTAGTTTTAACTTTTCACAATAACCATCTAGCTCTAATCTCGTACCACGAAACATCAACCATCGGGGTTTCTTCTTCGGAAATTTCTCGTCAAATATTATCTCGAAATGTTTTCTACAAATCTTCTCACTTCTACCTATGCCACCTAAACAAAAAGGGCACCATTTTCCACTTTTGATTTTGTGTGATGTTGCTTCCCACTCATGCCCATATTTACAACACCACTTTAGTTTTGTATCGTTGCCGATGTATTCCTTAGATAGACATTTTCCGCCTCTTGTTTTTGCGACATTGCGCATCTCCTCGATTGTTAATTTTTGTACCCCCGCGCATTTCGGGCACCAATGCCCAGTTTTGACGTCGCGGGGTGCAGCCTCCCAGATATGTCCTTCGCTACATTGCCATCTGAGTTTCGTATTGCTATTGATATATTTTAGAGATAGACACTCTCCCCCTTTTGTTCTTGCCATTCTTTGCATTTCTATTATGGTTGAACGTAAGGCATCCGCTCTCCTTGAAACGCCGCATTTCGGACACCAATGACCCCCGTTAATATCAGTAGGCGTAGCTTCCCAAACGTGCCCCGCTTTACATTTCCATTCAAGTTTCGTATGATTGTTGATATATTTCGAAGAAAGACATTTCCCTTCTCTATCTCTCGCGATTTTGCGCATTTTTTCTATAGTGGACTTCTGTGCATCCCCACAGATGGGACACCAGTGTCTTCTTTTGATATCGCTTGGTATCGCTTTCCATACATGACCTTCTTTACACTGCCATTTCAGTTTAGTTTTTGAATCAAGATATTTTTTGGATAGGCACTTCCCATTTTTAGATTTTGCAAGTTTTTGCATTTCTTCTATGGTTAGTCGTTCAGGCACAAGATAACAAAAGAACTATGCAATAATAAAGATTGTCTGTTCTTTTACCGTATTTCTGTGGGAGGGGGTGTCAAAATGGGCTATCTATATACTACCCCCAATAAATAGTAGCCCCGAGCAGATTCGAACTGAAAATGGCCGAGGTCACTTATCGTTAAGATCTATACCCGCCCTTCCTTCACCGCCAACTCCGCAGTTAATATCGACGTTCCAGCCGCACCCCTTATCGTGTTGTGCGAAAGAAGGAACATTCTTATGCATCCGTCAACTTCTTTTATCCTGCCTACTGTCGTTGCCATGCCTCTTGCCCGTTCTGGCTCGCCAGCGTATGCGTCTATCCTCGGCTGAGGCCTATCTTCCTCCTCAGTGACAATTATCGGCTCTCTCGGGGCAGTCGGAAGTCCTAGTTTTTGCGGCACGCCTCTGAAATTTCTCATTACACTTTTCACCTGTTCAACCGACGGCGTCTTTTTAAATCTGACAGTAACCGCCTCAAGGTGGCCGTCCCTCACAGGAACCCTTGCACAGCTCGCAATGATGCTGAAGTCCGCGTATTTTATTCCCTGTTTGCTTAATTTGCCAAATATCTTCTTTGCCTCGATCTCCATCTTTTCCTCTTCATTTCTTATGAACGGAACCACGTTGCCTGTTATGTCGAGTGAAGCGACACCCGGGTAACCTGCACCTGAGAGGGCTTGATAAGTCGCGACGTTTATTCTCTCGATACCGAATTTGTCATTCAGTGGCTTGAGTCCGAGCACCAATCCCGTAGTCGAGCAGTTTGCATTTGTAACAATATATCCGTCAGTTTTCTGCTGTTCAACAAGTGCTAGATGCTCTGGATTGACCTCAGGGATTACGATAGGCACGTTCTTCTCCATCCGGTATGTGTGTGCATTCGTGAATATCTTTATTCCCTCCTCTGCGAATTTCTTTTCAACGTCCTTTGCAACGTCTCCGGGCAGGGCACTGAACGCGATTTCTACTTTATTTTTCTTGAGCGGTGCAATCGTTATCGTGCTTATCGGTATTCCTGCGGCGTCCTTTGGGATATGGCCTTCGATGAACCACTTCACGGATTCGCCGTACTTCTTTCCTTCGCGCTGCTCGGAAGCGCATATTACCTTCAGCTCGAAATAAGGATGGTTCTCCAACATCTGGATAAATCTCTGCCCCACCATTCCTGTTCCGCCCAATACTGCAACCGGAATTTTTTTCATACTCTTTCACCTCTTTTTTATAAATTTATATGTTTATTATAACATATAATATCATTTAATTTTTCTTTTTCCCTCAATTGTTGTTTATTTTATGGGTTTTCTCATTTTCTTCTACCTCTGAAATAATGCCGCCCATTCATTATAATTTTTATAAACTTTTCCATATCCTTATTCGATATGTCCCTCTTTAATTCATCGAACGACTTCTGCATGATCTCAAGCAGTTCTGGTGTATGCCTGTTCATAGCCTGGATTTCATAATATAATTCAGGGTTATCATTGGCGACGTCCCGGGCGACCTCTATTTGATTGTTAAACGTGGTTCCGCCCACGTTCTTTAAAGTTTCAAAACTTATTCCGCTGTTTTTGAGTGCATTAAAGAATAATATATTGTTAAGGTGCGCCAAGCCCAAAACATAACTCATTAATTTGTCATGCTCGTCCAATTTTATTTCTATGACTTTTGCGTTCGTGCCTTTGAAAAGATTTTTTGCTTTTTTAACACTGTTCTTATCTCCGCAGTTACAGACAAGCACGTTTTTGTCTGTCAATAACTCGGTGTCCGGGCCAAACATGGGGTGAACGCTTGCAATTCTTTTGCCCAAACGCCTGCCTTTCTTGATTGTTTCCAGTATCGGAGTTTTCAAACTGCATATATCCAGTATGGTCGCTTTTGTTTCACAGGCGATTATCTTTTTGTAAACAATGTTTGTTTTTCCAAGCGGCGTCGCAAGAATTATTATGTCCGAATTTCCGCATCCTTTCTCAAGGTTTTTTTCAAACTTGAATCCAATTAACCTGCCTTTAACATCATTTACGGTTACGTCGTGCCCTTGGGAACTGCAGAACTCTGCAAACCATCTGCCCATTCTTCCTTTTCCGCCGATGATAAATATTTTCATTTTTCATCCTCCAGTTGTGCCTTAACAGAATATTTTATCAGGACTTTTGCCATCTCCTCTCCGAGCGGGGCTTCCAAACCCAATTCTCTGCAGTTTTTATGAAATCCCTGGACGACCTCTTTCTCGACCTTAAAATCTCTCACAGGCATTTTTCTCTTTCTTTTTATTTTACCGATTTCCTTGGCGGTTGACACTCTTTTACGAACTAATCGAACGATATCCTTGTCTGTTTTCTTTATTTCCTTTCGTAGATTCTCTAGCTTGTCTATGTTTTCACCACACCAAAAATATGATTACAGTCTGGAGTCCCTCAGGAGCAGGTCGGTCATGACAATTGCCGCTCCAGCCTCGACTACTGGCACTGCCCTGGGAACGATACATGGATCGTGCCTTCCCTCGATAGATAACGACTCAATCTTCAGATCTTTGTATCTCACGGTCTGCTGTTTCTTCGCAATCGATGCTGTCGGTTTGACTGCAACCCTAAACACTATCGGCATGCCGTTCGATATTCCGCCGAGTATGCCGCCGCTGTAATTGGTTTTAGTTCTGATTGTCTTCTTGAAAACGCAGAACTGGTCGTTTGAACGGCTGCCTTTCATCTCGCCGACCTTAAATCCTGCGCCAAACTCGATGCCTTTTACCGCAGGTATTGCAAACATCATCTTGGCTATTTCTCCCTCGAGCGTATCGAAATATGGCTCGCCGGCGCCCACTGGAACGTTCCTGACAATACATTCGATTACACCGCCGACACTGTCGCCTTCCTTCTTCGCGTTTAATATCTCGGAGACCATTTTTCTAGCAACAGCAGAATCAGCGCACGACACCTCGTTCTTTTCTCTGTTTGCCTTAATCATTTTAATGAGGCTGTCGTATTCTTCCAATCCAAGGTCTGGCTTAAAGATAATTTTATTGTTTTTTACGTTTCCTACCTGGATTGTATGTGCTGTAATTTCAATGCCTTTTTTTGAGAGTATTTTCTTACCAACTGCACCTCCCATCACCAATGAGGCAGTAGATCTTCCCGAGAACATGCCTCCGCCGCGAAAATCCCCGCAACCATGATATTTTTCATGTACCGTAAAGTCGGCGTGGCCAGGGCGTGGCATATATTTCAGAAAATCATACTTTGAAGAATCGGTATCCTTATTCTCGACGATCATTGCTATTGGTGCACCAGTGGTCTTACCATCGAAGACTCCGCCTAATATCTTTACGCGGTCTTCTTCCTTTCTCTGAGTAGCGATTGCGCTCTTGCCGGGTTTTCGCCTGTCCAATTCAGTCTGTATATCCCCTTCGTTTAGCGCCAAGCCAGGCGGGCACCCCTTCACTAATGTGCCGATGCAATGCCCATGGCTCTCGCCGAATACAGATATACGGAATGATGTTCCATAGGTATTCATATCTGTTCAACTCAAAAGTAAATAGATGTCAAATATAGATAAAGGTTTACCAATCATTAGTAGGTGAGGTAAATGCAGTGACAAAATTTGCCCCTTCGTGGTTTGGCTCGTAGGGGTTAAACGCAGGATCGCCGTAGATTGTGAACTGGTTGAACGTATCGTCGCTTGATCCACCATTATCCAAACCTTCTGAAGCTACAAATTTGTTTTTCGCATCCATCAGGGCAACTCCGACTGTAGTATTCTCTATCGAGTTTTTGATTACAAGTCCACCGTGTTTGTCATAGAGGTACCCGGTGAGTGCAGCGTAGAAACGCATTCCGAGCAAATCCCCAAGTTCTTCGCCTTCATACATATCGGGTATAGGTAAGCCGCTTCCCCATGCAGAGCGTGTCGCTCCGATGTATGTATTCATTCCAGCATGTAAAAATGCTTGAGACAGAGTGTTATAGGGATGCAAGTCGTCTATCCTGCCTGTTACGCATGAGAGCCCAAAAATAACAGACGGACCAAACGCCATGTCCTTTACATGGCTAACATCATATGCCCCGCCGCCTGATGTTTTAGGCAGCGCCCCATACTTTCCTTCCCATGCCGTAGGCACATACCAGTAATAGAACCCGTGAGCTGCAAAATATATAAAATTGCTGGACGTATACGAATCCTGGGAAAACTGCCTTCTGGAAAGTTCAAATTTTTTGGACTCGTCTGTTTGAAATCCTGCCATTGAAAACATCTCGCCTAGTTTCTCAGCTGTAACTGCTGACGCGCCCACAGGAGACTCTGTACCAGTAGTTGTAAGTGTGCTGTCCTTCCAATAAGATGCCAATGTTACACCGTTGTTGTTGGGCCCCTTATGGGAATTTATGATGTCCGCATAAAAGAACGTCCTTGCCAGCAGTGCGCTTACGTCCTGAGAATCCCAGCCGGTTATTCTTCCGACAGGTACCTCAAAGGTTGGTTGTTTGTTGCCGATATCAAAAGGCGGGTTGGCTGGGTCCATATCGATATCCATGTAGGCATTATCGCTCGGCATCCCGAATCCTTCTGTTGCGCCGCCTTGTTTTGTCTTGTAGTAATACTGCGGAACCATGTTTGTGTCCGCAATAATGCCTATGTACGGCCTTTTTTCTATGTTAATATTGTTGAATGTGCTTGCCAAAGAAACCCATGCGTTCTTGTCTTTAACACTTGTGTTTACCAATGTACCAAGTAGTTTGTTGAGGTCGTTTTTGACCTCTAGTGTCTTGTTATTCAAATTATAAGCTGCATTTTCACTCGATGATGGCATGCCAGGTGTGCCACCACACACGCAACCCGGTACGACCCCCTCACTGTGAACTTGGTATTCGGGTTTGGCGAGGACGATTCCGTATCTATATGCAGCGAGATACGAAGCTAAAGAAGAAAGGTCCGGCATTAACGGATATGTAGTAGTAGCTAGTTTTTCTACAGTAATGTCAACAGTGTAAGTAGTCGTATATGTAGGGTAACTTGTTGGAAGTTTTGCTAATAACTGAATGGTGACGTTTGTAGTGTCATTATAGAATGGCAATTCAGTGTAAAACCACGCATAAATCGGTCTTCCACCTGGACCGTCGCGGACAAAGTCATAACCGGGACTTCCCCCAAAGAAGCGCAAATCGTCGTTTCCGCCAAACTTTCCATCCTTGTCCTTATCCATCCCCACGTAGACATAAACCCTTTCTCCCGAAGCGTCCGCATCGTTTCCCACACCGGGCACGCCACTCGCTTCTGAAACGTCCATTTTAACATCCACTTTTACATTCGCATATTTATAGTCCTTTGGAATACCGAATGCATGGGACGGCCCATCCGCACCAGTTGGTGCAGCACCAGGATAGGAAGTAGCGCCCGAGTCGGATATCTTTCCGCTGAAATGGTATGATTTGGCATCAAGAACCTCTAGTTTGTATGTATCCATCGGGTTTGCCAAAGTAATATAAGATACCTCCTCTCCAAGTCTTTCTTTTATTAGCTGTGTTGTAATCTTTGTTATAGAGTCCACGTCCGATAAGTGCTTTGTCAGCTTATAGCCGCCCACATCACCAACAACGAGCGTATATTTTACCTTCAATTTGTTTAATGTGTCCACCACCGCCCGATCTATGCTGTCTGTAACAATCACTGGAATGTCGAGGTAAGATGCCAGGACAGTAGCTGCGACTCCGAGGTTATATCCGCCTCTGTCTTCCTTGATTATTAAAGCGCCATCGGAAACGTTCCAGAAATACCTTGCAGCTTTCAGCGATGTTTCCTTCAGGTTTTCCTCGTCGATTCTGTAGTTAACCTTTGATGCCCCGAGATAGCCGTTTTCATCTCCAACATCGCCAATGGCTATAACATCTGGATTTCCATATAATGCTAGAAAGTTTGTAACTGCAGCAGAAGGTTTTTCTTTGTGTGCAACTAACAGCGGTGCAACGCTTTTTTTCGCGTTTTTCGAGTAATGGAGGGCGATTGGCGTGCCGATAAGCGAGTAATATGGTGACGAATCCGATGCCGCAACCGCAGTCGCCTCATTTTTTCGTGTTGAGTTCGTGTTAATCAATGCAGCCATGTCGAGTTCCCCTGTTTCGAGAGTTCTTTTTATATCCGGTGCCGCATAGAATATCGCCCATATTCCCGTCAATACTAACAGAAATACTATTAGAAGAGAGAACACTTTTTCATTCTTACTGATTGGAAATTGCGGCTCCTTTGCCATAAATTTCAATATGTAAAAGGGAGGATATATAGTTTTAGATTTATGTGGATGCCTGGCAAAAATTTTCCTTTGAACAGAGCATAGGAAAGAAATAAATGTTTGAAGTGTGGTTAACAGTGGTTAATACGGTGTTTCAGAATGAAACGATGGGCATTATCTACACTTTTACTGATATTCGTTATCTCGATTTTTATGCGCCTGTATCCGCTCGCCCACTACACAATCTGGGGATCAGACACCGGAGAATATTATTATCTGACTCAAAGGCTGGTTAATGACGGGGCGATTTCCTTTAGTTACAACGGCTGGGGCTTTGGATACCCGTATTTTCAGGGCATGTTTATTCTGGTAGGCGGCTTCCAACTCATTTCCGGCATCGATCTGTTAAACCTAATGCTTTATCTTACGCCGATAATTGCCTCTATGATAATTTTCCCGATTTTTTTAATTTCTAAAAAAATGTTCGCAGACGATCGGGCAGCGCTCATAGCCGCAGGTATCCTCGGACTGACTTTTCCGCACGTGTTTCCAACCTCACATCCCATGCCTGGTGCGATAGGAGACCTGATCGCCCTAGTTTGCCTGTGGTTGTTCATAGAAGCCCGTGACAATCGGAAATATGTACTGCCGTTAATTTTTCTAACATTCGTTTTAATAATAACCCATCATTTGTCGACATACTTCCTGCTCATCTCCGTTATCTTCATAGTGTTCCTTAGAGAGGTTCTACAAAGACACAGTGATATGAAAACTACAAATCTAGATTCGTTTTACGTACTATTTCTTTTGACATCAACCATACTTTATTGGACACTGATAGCAATACCATTTAGGGACAAAATAATGAGCACCGCGTTTGATATAGAATTTTCGTATATTATTCTTCTAATTTACGTTTGCATTTTATTTATTCCGATTATTGTCTGGACAAGAAGAAAAATGCTATGTCAATACCTGCCAAAATTTCCGACACACAGTGTTGTTTTAGCACTGTTTGGAGTAGCACTTGTGGGAATATTCTCGGCAGTGTTTGCGTTAACATTCACTAAAGTACCGAGTACCGACATAGCCATAGACAAAAGTGTTTTGGTTCTTTTATCGCCCATATTCTTCGTTATGGCATTTACAATTGTTGGTACAAAATTCTCGAGGTTCTACAAAAACGGCATTTATATATACGCATGGCTAGGTGCTATTGCCCTCTCGTTTATTTTTATGTCCGTGATAAACAACCGCGTGATTATGCCTTACCGGCATTTTCAATATATGTTCGAGCCTATGGCGATCTTAATCGGCTTGGGTATAGTGAAATTCTATGAATATTGGAGCCGGGATTGCTCTAGTCTGAAGAAGGCCGCAGCTATTGCTGGCATGGTCTTGCTCATCACCGTTTCGACGTTTTCAGCATATCCTGCTCGGGGTGTAATGGGTGGCTTTGAAGAGGGGACAACTGAAACCGAGCTTTATTCGGTTTATTGGGCAAAAATAAACATCGAGAAACCCGCTACGGTTGCCACAGATCATAGAATGAGTTCCATGATATTCGGGTTCGCAGATATTAACGCGAGTTGGGACTATGCCGATAGAGTTCTGCATGGGAAAAATTTTACTGAGGCCGAGGGGCAGATTGACTCGTGCAAAGCCCCATCCGGTGTTAAAAGCATCGATTATGTACTGTTGAGCAACGCAATAAAAGAGGGCGTAGCCCTTTTGCAATGGGAACCCGCAGAACAACTAAGCAGCGACGCCGTAGAGAAATTCAACAACGAACCATTCATAAAAATATACGATAGCGGAGAAGTGCAGATATACCGAGTATAACACCTACACGATTCGCACAGCCTTGCCACCCTTGCACAAAAGTTCTGCACTGTTTTTTGGAAGTGATACCACGTCTTCCTTCGTTAGTGAATATACCCTTTCGTTGCTTCCTAAAAAGGTCGGGATATCCTCGGTTATACGAACAAACACTGTTTCGCAATCATTCTTGCTTTCATCCGTTGTTACCTGCTTGTTGGCGTATTGATCTGCAGTTGTGAATCCCTTCTCGACTTCCATTACCATATTTTGTGCCATTTCATCTTTTTTCATGTTTTTTTGGCTTTCCTCAGTTGTAGCAACGGGTGTTATCGCAATTTCCTTAGGCGTCTCTGGTTTCTGTGGGTGCCCGTGAAATGTCTGCCCCCTACCGCCCTTTAACACATCCAGGATACCATGGTATGTCTCCTTTTCATTTTTTGTTAAAGCTGTTGTATCCTGGGCAACACCTACGACCTCAGACAGTGCCAGTAACACTATCTTCCTCTCCCTTCGCTCGTAGATCTCCTTCGCGGCTTGTTTTGCCCGCCTGAGTTCTTCACTGAGTAGTACTGTTTTAGAGGATGAGGGGTTATCTTGATGCTCTTTTTCATACTCTTTTTGAAGGTTTTTTAAATGCGTATCTAAATTTTCGTAAAAATTAGCGTCTAATTTTGTTAGTTGTGGCTCTCGCCGCTCCAATTGCTGGATTTGTATAATCTTGTTAGTTACTAATTCTTCTTTCGACGACATTGCGTGGTGGTATCTATTGTTCCTCTATTAAGTTTTTCTTCTTCAACTCCTCGATACTTGAGTGGAAAAGGCACGAAGTCGACATCTTATCAGCATAGAAAACTATAAATTTAAGAGAGTAATATTTGCCGTCGGTAACTCATGGACCTACTCGAAGCGATAAGAACAAGGCGAAGCATAAGGAAATATAAATCGACCCCCATTCCAGAAGAAATATTAATGAATGTTTTTAAGGCGGTCAGGCTGTCTCCGTCCGCAAAGAACGTTCAACCGTGGAAGTTCATATTGGTGAGAGATGAAGAGAAAAAACGCCAACTCATTCAGGCGTGTAACAATCAAAAATTCATTGCTGAAGCGCCCATAATAATTGTAGCATGTGCCCATAGTGATGAGGCTTTTGCTGTGATGGGTGGATATATGAGCAGCTTCCCGGTAGACCTTGCCGTTGCATTAGACCACTTAATGCTTACCGCGACAACTTATGGATTGGGGACTTGCTGGATCGGCTCATTTAAGGAAGATAAAGTGAAAGAGGTTTTGGATATCCCTGCCCATGTGCGTGTGGTGGCATTAACCCCGTTGGGATACCCGAACGAAACTCCGAGTGCCAGCGGAAGAAAACCGCTCGGCGAGATAATTTGCTATGATAAATATCCATGAAATGAGAAAAAGTTAGATACTCATACAAAGGTTAGTGTTTAAATGCCAGAAGAAGAATATTTATGCCCGTCCTGTGGCGCACCGATTAACCTAGAAGCAAAAAAATGCGAGAACTGCGGGATAGAGTTTGAAGAGGAGTACGAGTGCCCGAAATGCGGTGCGAGCATCAGCGCCAGCGATAAAGTATGTAAAAAGTGCGGGACTAGATTTGCCAAAGAAACAGAGACAAAAACACCACCCGCCGAGACCTCGCGTACCCAGAAAAAGGTAACGACAACAGTGGATAAAGTTAAAACAGAACCTGTCATGATAGAGTTGACGAAAAAGGACGCACTCGAAAGTTCCGAAGAATGGAAAGAATTAACGCCAGAAGAACAAAACCAGATAAGAGAAGAGAGAAAGAAATTAATTCCGAAGGTCGAGGAGATAATAAGAAAGGGCGATAAGAGTGAAAAATTATGGGAATATGAACTGATACATAAGATAACGGGCCTAAAGATGTGCAGTGGCGGCAAAAATATTGTAGCTGCTGCTGAAAAAAGGATTTATTTTTTAAACAATAAGGGAAATTCAATCACCAATTTTGAGGCGGAAGAAGAAGTAACCTGCATAGGAATCGCCAGCACTGGCCAATATGTCGTAGCTGGCTCCGAAGATAAACACGTCTACCTATTTGACAATAAAGGAAGTTTGCTATGGAAGCGGAAAACTCTCGCTACCGTAGATGCCGTGTCCGTTGCCACTACCGGCGATGTTGCAGTATCGTCGAATATGAACATTTATCACTTCGACAAAACTGGAAAGGTGCTCTGGGGTTTCAAAAGAGGCGACGAAATCCGATGTATTACCATATCGGGCTCAGGAAAATACGTAGCTGCCGGTGTAGAGAACGAAATATACCTGTTTGACGACAAGGGCAAAACCCTGTGGCAGTACAAGACCGGGGACATGGTCGTTAAAACCTCTTCCGTAATCACAAAGATAGCCATATCCACCACCGGAGACAGCGTCCTAGCCTGTTCAAGCGACAATCACGTTTACCTTCTAAACAAGGGAATGCTGGTACTGGGGGAGCACGAAAGTAAAACGCCGATAGACGACATTTCATTATCCGGACTGGGAGATTGTGTTGCACTGGCAACCGATGGGGACGCCGTGTTCTTTAGCAGCACTGGTAGGGTATTGTGGAGATACGAAGGAGAGCACTTCAAACACGTATCGATATCCGGAAACAGCGAATACACCGCAGTATCACAAGATGAAACAGTATACCTTTTCAATAACATAGATAAATGCAATACAATAATCTCCCTTTGTAAAAAGGGCATAGTAGAAGCCAAAGAATTGGGCACTTATGTTTCCAGGGGCGAAAAACTGCTGGAGGAGTCTAAAAAACTCCTTGAAAAGAAAAAATATGGCGACTGCTATATAATCGCCAGAGAAGCACTCCTCGATATCGAAGACTCGAAATCCCAGTACAACAAAGCCATCCATTCTATCGAAGACGCGAAGAAGCTTATTGCGTCTATTGAGAAGGTCACCGACGTCTCGGAGGCGAGGCGCAAACTTGAAGAGGCCGAGAAAAACAGGGCGAGTAAAAAATACATCAGCGCGAGAAAAAACGCAGACGAGGCGAAACTGCTTGCGGAACAGGCAGGAAGGATAAACAGGCCGAAGATTTTTGTTCAATTCAAGCTCCCTGACAAAATCAAGGTTAAGGAATGGTACCCGCTGAAGGTCGTCGTTTACAACAACGGGAGCGCGGACGCGGAGAACATATTCATAACATCCGGCGAAGACATAATCCTGGAGGGAGTGAAAACCATAGACAAATTGGCAATAGGCGAAGAACGTGAAATCGAACTTAAAATAAAATTAAAGGCCGATGCCAAGCCGATATTCAGCATGGAAACATTCTACACGTCCAAACTGAGCGGCGAGCAGTACAGGTCGTACGACGAAAAACCGTGCACTGTAGTCAAGCCGACGGCGGAAGGCGATAAAAAACCGGTTGCCCTTCTGGTTGAGACAAGCATAGACCAAAAAAAGAACAAAATCATGTACAACGTCAGCATCACGAACAATCTTGACATAGTTATCACAAATGTTTCCGTGAAACCGTACATACCCGCGGATATATTTTCCAAAAGAGACGACGTTCCTCTTGCCGCGGTTACAGAGGAGATCTCCATATCAAGCATAAAACCAAAAAAGACGAAGAGATTATCCTTCAAATACATAGCCCGCGGCGTAATAAAAGATGTAAATATTGCGGGCGAGATCACATATTATACCGGAAAAGGTAAGGAATACAGCGAGTTTGAGATACCGCCGAGAACTATTAGCTACGGTACGTAGGACAATCATCGCCGATTAAAACTTGTAACTATTTATTTAAAAACTTCCCCGGTTTCTTTAGACCATAGCAACAAGTCAAGATGACTTATGGGTATGTGTATTTTCCTTGCAAATTCCAGCATCTTGTCTTCTATCTCAAGGTATTTTCGCTTGGATAAGGAATCGGGAATTTTTTCTATCACTTTCAACAGTTTTAAATTTTTTAGTATGTGCCTGTCGAGGATTGCCAAATTTTCTCCTTTCCCGATATTTCTCAGAAAATGACTTGCTTCTTTGTATCCAATACCTTTTACGTTATGAACTAACCAGTCTCTCGCATCATATGTGTTTCTAAACGTCTTGAATTTGGATTTAATAACGAATTTTCCGTTCTCCAAAAAGAGTTTTCTAGCTTCAACAATGTATTCTGCTTTATTATTTTTAAACCGAACTCCGTTCAATTCCCTGGCTATCTGGTTTTTATTCCCTTTCAGCAGCAGCTTCTTGTTTCGAAGATTCTCAACAGCGCGCCAGCAGATTTTTGCTTTGGACTGCGGAGTCAGTATACAAAACACAAGCTCTGCAAAAATCTCGTCATCGCTTCCTGTTTTCCAGGTTTTTTTAAACTCTTTCAGTCTTGAATTTATTATGTTGTGTTTAACAGTATAAAAATCTTTGATATGATCGGTGATATTTTTGTAATCTTTATTATTCAATGGGTTTTTCAACATTAAACTGCGCACCTCGCAATTCTTTCAGTCGTATAATTTCAATATTTATATCTTGAAATGATTTTTTTAACCCGTCGATGTGCCCATCGCCCACGACCGCTATGATGTTTTGATGGAGTTTATTCAACTCCCTTAAGGCATTAGCCATATATGTATTCCTGTCATCGAGTAATAGTCGTTTAAGTGTGGGGAATTCCTTGCCTAAAGCGTCTATATAGTCTTCACTATTTTCCTCGAATCTTTTCACTTCCCTCTCCACCTGTTCCTTTCTTACAAAAAACGCTTGAAATGCTCCCAGCAAAAACTTTACCCTCTCACCCATACTCATCGAATTCCAAACCTTCGCTATGACGAATGTGGAATCCATATCGATAGAGTATATCCTTGCATTAACATTTTTTGCACCCTCGATTGCTCCGAGCATTTCGCTGCCGACAGTTATGCCGTATTCGTCAGCGACTTTTTGCTGGAATTTTGAGAGTATTTTATATATTATCGAGCCGCCTGCGCCCCTTCTCCTGTTAGATAGGAGGGCATTATAACGTGCAATATCCAGTTCGAGGCAGACAGCATCGGGCTTCTTTTCGATTATTATATCCTTTACTTTCTGTTTGATGTCGAATACATGCCCTACGCCGATTAGAGTGATCACAAACATCCTCATTTATTTCTGTGATTTCCAAAAGGAGAACTCTCGTTAATGAAGCTTCGCACTATCAAATCTCTTGTAGATGTAGAATAAAAAAAAAGAGAAGAGCGGGGTGATTATTGCTGCGTCGCCGCACTCTTTTCCTGGCCGTAGTACCTTGCCCACCTTTTATCGACCCATGCCTGCAGTTCTTTTATCTTATCTTCAGTCATGTGCTTGAATCTTCCCTGTGGTTTGATGTAGTCGTTTACCGGGATCTTCTGTTTCGGTTTGTAGGTGACTCTCTCTACGCCGTTCTCGACTTCATACAACGTCCACATGCCGCTGTCTACGGCCATCTTGCACATTTTTACAGTTAAAGCGGTGTCGAACTTCCAGCCTGTCGGGCAGGGAGCGAACACCTGAAGGTATCTGAATCCTTTTGCGTTCTTCGCCTTCTCCAGCTTGGCAAGCAAGTCCATTGGATGACCGACTGATGCTGTGGCGAGATACGGGATTTCATGGTCCGCGATTAATCGTGGGATGTCCTTTTTAAATTCCCTCTTGCCAGCACGGACTGTACCAACGGGTGTTGTTGTTGTCCATGCGCCATAAGGTGTAGAACCGCTTCTTTGAATTCCGGTATTCATGTACGCCTCGTTGTCGTACATTATGTATATTGTATCGTCGTTGCGCTCGGCCGCACCGGACAGTGCCTGAAAGCCGATGTCAGCTGTACCGCCATCTCCGGCTATTCCAACCACATTAATGCCCTCCCTGCCCTGGGCTTTGAAGCCCGCTCTCATGCCCGCTATAACTGCAGCTGTGTTCTCAAACGCCACATGGAAGTATGGAACCTTCCACGAAGAAAGAGGATATGTCGAACCGAATACCAGCAGGCAGCATGCCGGCGAATACACTGCAGTATTCTTTCCGAAAACCTTCATTGCCGTCCTTGCCAGCATTGAACCGCCGCAGCCAGCGCATGCGGTATGTCCTTTTGTGAATAGTTCTTCGATTGGCAGGTCCTTTATTGTCAATCTCTTTGGTTTTGCTACGTCCACCATGTTTAGCACCCCCTCGTTGCAATCCAGTTAATAGGCTTGACCGATTTCGGGTCCTTTGCCGCCTTCATAGTTATGTCCAACATTTTCTTTATGTCTGTTGTTGGTATGTCCCTTCCGCCAAGACCGGCCATGAAGTCCACTATCGGAACGTTGTAGCCATAAAGTGCAGCCCTCATGTCTTGGTAGATGTTGCCACCAGATACGAATGAAACGGATTTGTCAATTACGCCAAAGGCTTTGACCTTCTCCGCGACTTTTCTTACCTCTTCAACCGGGAATGGCCTGAAGTACCTCAACTTGAGAAGCCCGACCTTCTTGCCTTCCTTTCTGTAATCATCTATAACTTCTCTTGACGTGCTTGTGACTGAGCCGACTGTTACCAGCGCCACCTCGGCGTCGTCCAGCCGATATTCTTCCACAAGTCCCTGATAATTTCTGCCGAATGTTTTTGCAAAGTCCTTTGTAACCTCGCGGATGACCTTCTTTGAGTTCTCCATCGCTGTGTCTGTCTGTTTCCTGAATTCCATTATGTACTCGGGCGGCGTGAATGAGCCGACCATCATCGGGTCGTCCGGGTCTATCTTGCCGAACTTAGCCTTGAACTTTGGCAGGAACTTGTCCACTATGTCCTGGTCGGGTACATCAACAGGCTCAACAGTGTGCGAAAGTATGAACGCATCCAAACCAGTCATCATCGGTAGGAGGACATTATCGTTCTCTGCTACCTTGTAGCCTTCGATTGCCATGTCCAGTACCTCTTGGTTGTTCTCCGCATAGGACTGGATCCATCCGCTGTCCCGTTCGGGCATTGTGTCATTGAACTCGTTCCATATCGCAATCGGTGCCGCCAGCGTCCTGTTGACAACTGCCATATATATAGGAAGCCTCAAAGGCGCCGCTATGAATAACAGCTCGTGCATATATGCCAGGCCCTGCGAGGATGTGGCAGTATACGATCTTGCACCCGTTACCTGGGAACCCATGCACATGCTCATCGCACTGTGCTCCGATTCGGCGCGAATGTATTCCGCATCAAGTTCCCCATTGTCAACGAACTCTGATATGTGCTCTACAATAAGCGTCTGCGGCGTAATAGGATACGCTGCAATGACTTGTGCCCTAGTAACCTTGGCAGACAGTGCTGCCGCATAATCGCCTGTCATCACTTTGAAAACCATATTATCACCTCTCCATCTTTATTGCGTCTGCTGGACATTCTTCTGCACATATTCCACAACCCTTACAGTACTCCAAGTCCACTTTCATTCCTTCGGCGGAGCGTTCTATGCACCCCTCTGGGCAATAATACCAGCAGAATAAACAGTTTGTACATTTGCCTTGGTCTAGGATTGGTTTAAATGTTTTCCAGCCACCGGTTTTGTTCTCTATAAAACTGCCAGGACCCACCAGGCCAGCATCGGTTTTCGTTGTTCTAAGCGCCCCGCCGACAGGTAGTTCCTGCCAAGTGGGAAGCCACACCTTTTTTGGAATAAAGCATTTTTCTGCCTTTACCGTAGTTATTGTAGTAAGTTCATACGCCTTCTTGGCGGACTGGTAGTTCTTTTCCGCGGCTTTCTCGCCGAATTTCGGTGCAAATCTAGTGTATATCGCCTTTTTTATCGATTCCATCGAAACTTTCCCAGTTCCCTTTGCAAAGGCGCCAAGTATCGCAGTATTCACAATAGAACTTCCCAGAATTTCAAGCGCCACTCCAGTAGCATCTACCGTAGCGACTTTTACATCTGAAACAGTGTCGCCGCATTTCCCCAGTTCAAGTTCTGTTGGTTTTTTTCGCGTGTTTATTATTACGACACCGCCTTTTTTTAGACCTTGTGTGATATTGATTGTTTCAAGCAGGGAGTCGTCCAAAACCACGACGTAATCCGGGTCGTAAATCATTGTTTTTCTGTAGATTTTATTTTTGTCTGCCCTCATAAATGCGAGGATAGGGGCGCCTCTTCGCTCGGCGCCAAAAAACGGAAAACCTACGGCATAATTTCCCTCTATAAATGCGGCTTCCGCGAGCGTTTGTGCAGCCATCTGGCCGCCTTGTCCACCTCTTCCATGAAAACGAACTTCAAACATTTATTCACCTTCTTAAGAAAGTCCTATGTAAGTCGGGCAACAGTTTCCTCATTCATAAAGATTACGGTTAATTGTGTTGATCATCTCGATTACAGCACATTAAGATAAGACTTGTAGAAGCAAGTTTAAATAAACATCCAATGTATTCTATATTGTGGCCGATAAACAACTTAGACAGATTGGCGAAAGAAAGGCAATAAATATTATAGAAAGCATTCTTTCTAACGAGAAGAAAAAAACAGAATCATCGAAATATAACTTGGCCGTCGGCATCGGCGACGATTGCGCCGCATTGGATTTTGGCAACGATTACTTGTTAATCACCACCGATATGATAAACGTTGAGACGCACATACCAAAAGGCGCAACTCCCTGGCAGATAGGCTGGCACATTATAGCAATAAATCTCAGCGACATAGCTGCAAAAGGTGGAAATCCTGTAGCAATCGTGGTTTCGCTGGGTTTGCCTAAAGATTATGCAGTTTCTTCGTTTAGAAACCTCGCCGAAGGAATGAGAGCGTGCACTAGAAAATACAATGTCGTGCTAGCAGGTGGAGACACGAAAGAGAATAAACAACTGACAATGTGTGGCACAGCAATAGGCGTTGTTCCAAAAGAGAATTTTATGCCGAGACGCGGTGCCAAAATCGGAGATATCGTTGCGGTAACTGGTAAAATCGGGAGTGCAGCTGCTGGTTATTATATGCAAAAGAGAAATATTGCTATTAAATGGAAAACCTCAAGCGAACTTCTGCTAGAAAAGCATCCGAGAATAAAAGAAGGAGTTGTGCTTGGAAAAACTATGAGCGTAACGTCGAGTATCGATATGTCTGATGGCTTAGCGTCTTCCATATATCAATTGTCTGCCATTAACGGCGTTGGTTTCGAGATAGATAGCGAAAAAATTCCAGCATCGAAAGAAGCTAGAATAGTTGCCAAGAAGAGCGGGGTGTCATTGCAAGAGCTGACATTATACTTCGGTGGCGACTACGAGTTGCTAGTTACCGTGAAAAAAGATAGATTTGAAAAGGTGAAAAAGGAAGTAGAAAACTGTAAAACAAAATTTACACCCATTGGACGAGTCGTAAGAGGAAAAAAGAATACCATCATAATCAATGGTAAAAGAACAACATTGAAGAATAAAGGATATGAGCATTTTAAGAAGTGATGGGCAATTACTAATTTAAGGTAGGAGAGTGCCGCTCTGTTTAAAAACAAAACTATTGTAGCCAAGAATCAAGAAAGAGAGGCGATGTTTTGGCACTCGCTTTCAGGTAAAAGCGTTCAGTGTGAACTGTGCCTACACGAATGTAAAATATTGGATGGGAAAATAGGAATATGCGGTGTTCGCAAGAATATAGATGGAAAATTGCATACGTTAATATATGGAATGTGCTCCTCGACGCACCCTGATCCGATAGAAAAAAAGCCACTATATCATTTTTATCCGGGCACTTATGTGTTTTCTCTCGGAACGATAGGTTGCAATTTCAGATGTCCGTTTTGTCAGAATTCTGAGATATCTCAGGAATATGAAAATATCAGTCAGAGAAAGATAACTCCTGAAGAAGCCATAAAAGACGCGAAAAGATATTCCTGCAACGGTATCGCCTGGACATACAATGAACCAACTATATGGTTCGAATACACCTACGATTCTGCCATCTTGGCAAAGAAGAATAAGTTATACACGGTTTATGTTACAAATGGTTATATCAACGAAGAGCCGCTTAAGAAGATTGCACCATATTTAGACGCGATGAACATAGATATTAAAGCATTTTCAGAAAATTTTTATCAAAAACTTTGTAAAGCAAAACTTAAGAATGTTCTATCTACCTGCAAACTCGCAAAGAAGTTGAATATACATGTTGAATTGACGTATTTGATCGTGCCTACGCAAAACGACAATCCTGATGAAATAAAGAATTTCTGCAGGTGGGTGGCCGATGAGCTGGGGAAGGAGACGCCGTGCCATTTCTCCAGATTTCATCCCGATTACAAGATGACTGAAACATACCCAACACCAATGGAGACGCTTGTCACCGCATACAAAATTGCAAAAGAGGAAGGTTTGCAGAACGTTTACCTCGGCAATATCGTTGATGAAAAATATGAAAGCACATATTGCCCAAAATGTGGAAATGCCGTAATCAACAGAACGGGTTACGATATTGAAACTAAATACACTGTGGAAAACAGATGTGAAAAATGTAACGAAATATTGCCGATTGTGACGAACGATTTGAAAAAGATGTGAATGTTTGGATTTATAAGTTAGTTGTTTAAAAAAAATAAAAGAGAGAGGATTTAATCCTCTTCTCCGCCATATCCGCCGGGTGGCATTCCGCCACCGCCCCTGCCGCCGCCCGGACCGCCGGACGATCTCGAAGCAATCACGTCGTCGATTCTCAATATCATTATTGCCGCATCTGTCGCGGATTGAATCGCCTGAGTTCCGACTCTGAGTGGCTCGAGTACGTTCATTTCTTTGGCGTCTTCTATCTTGCCGGTGAATACGTTTATGCCTGCGTGCTTGTTTCCCTTCTTGTGAGCCTTTCTAAGTTCTATTATCATGTTTATCGGGTCTAAGCCTGCATTCTCTGCAAGGGTTCTAGGTACAACCTCCAAAGCCTCTGCAAACGCGTCAATTGCCATCTGCTCCCTACCACCAACCGAGGATGCATAGTCCTTCAGTGCCAGGGAAATCTCTGTAGCTGCGGCGCCTGCTCCGACAATAATCTTGCCGTCTTCAATTGCAACCGCTACAACGCTTAGCGCATCGTGCAGAGATCTTTCCATTTCGTCTACTACGTGTTCAGTGCCGCCTCTGATGAGTATAGAAACTGCTTTTGCATTCTTGCAACCAGTCACAAAGGTCATCTCGTCGTTTGCAATCTTCTTCTCTTCAACAAGGTCTGCATTGCCGAGTTCTTTTGAAGTTAAATCCTCCAACCTCGTTACAATTCTTCCACCAGTGGCTTTGGCAAGTTTCTCCATGTCGGATTTCTTTGCTCTTCTGGCAGCGAATATCCCCGCCTTTGCCAAATAGTGTTGTGCAAGGTCATCTACACCCTTCTGACAGAACACTACGTTTGCACCGGACGCTTTAATTTTTTCAACCATGCTTTTCAGCGTATTCTCTTCCTCTGCCAAGAACGCCTGAAGCTGGCTCGGATCAGTGATTTCGATTTTTGCTTCTACCTCAGTTTTCTTGATTTCCAATGCTGAGTCTATCAACGCTATCTTCGCCTTTTCAATTCGCTTTGGCATGCCTGGATGAACTGCTTCCTTATCTATGATAACGCCTTCGATCAACTGGCTGTCCGTTATTGCTCCGCCTTGCTTCTTTACTACTTGGATGTTATCTATATCTGCAATCAGTTTATCGTCTCTTTTTTCTACGATGGACGTTACAGCCCTGACCGCAATATCTGCAAGCAGTTCCTTGGAAGTGCTAGCGCTCTTGCTCATCATTGCCGTCTTTGCGATCTTTTTCAGCGTTTCTGTGTCCTTTAAGTCGACCTTTTCTGCTACATTTTTAAGAACGCTAGTTGCTTTTTCTGCTGCCAGCCTATAACCGCCAGCTATAATTGTCGGATGGACGTTTCGCTCTATCAGCTCTTCAGATTTCTTTAATAATTCTCCCGCCAATATCACAGACGTGGTTGTTCCATCGCCGCATTCTTCATCCTGTGTCTTGGCAACTTCGACCAGCATCTTTGCAGCCGGGTGTTCTATGTCCATTTCTTTTAGTATGGTCACGCCATCGTTTGTTATTACAACGTCGCCCATACTGTCTACCAGCATCTTGTCCATACCTCTCGGACCAAGCGTGCTTCTCACAGCATCAGCCACTGCTTTTGCAGCGTTGATGTTGTTGTTCTGTGCCCCTTTCCCTTTTTCTCTTGTTGTGCCTTCTTTTAAAACAAAGATTGGTGTTTGGCCTCCTAACATATTTTTACCTCCTATAAACTAAATAGTAAGATAGATATATTAGTACTTCTATATAAAAATTACTATAATGATTTTAAAGTTTATGAAATAGGAAAGGAACCAGTGAACATATATTAGGATAGCATTCCTCTCGCGCCGCAATTTGTACACTGGATCATCAAGGGTCGTTCCAATACTTCGACAGTTATTATGCTCCCGCACTTATAGCATTTGGTATACACTAAGGTGGGTATTTTAGGTGGTTTAGGCGATTGTGGTGCCTGTTTCTGTGGTTGTGCCGCTTGTGGTTTTTGAGGTGTTAGGGGTGTCGGTGCTTTGATCGGTGGTGTTGGTGGTTGTGGCTGTGGTGGCCCTGCCTGCGGCCTTGGTGATGTTTGTTGTTGTGGTTGCGGAGGCATAGGCGGTGTTGGTCCCACGGTCGTCGGCGGCTGCGATTGCGGCGGTGCTGGTGCCTGTGTAGGTGGTGCCTGCGGTGACGATGGTCGCGGTCCTGGAGGTGTTTGTTGTGGTTGCGGAGGCATAGGTGGTGCGGCAGGCGTCGGTCCTACAGATGGTGGCATTGGTGATTGTGGTCGTGGTGACATAGGTGCTTGGACTTGTGGCTGTTGGGGGAATATGGGTTGTTGTGCTTGCATCGGTGGTGCTTGTGGTGTGGCAACTTGTGGAAAAGGTTGCTGATATCCCTGTCTTCCGAACATCTTTTGTCTTGCTTTTTCATCCTTCATCCTCTGCTTCTCTAGTCTTTGCTGTTCTTTTAATTTTAATTTTTCTTGTTTTGCTCTCTCTTTTTCTAATCTCCTTTGCTCTCTTGGATCGACAAACTGTTGGGGTGGGTATTGTTGTGGCATCATACCGGGTTGCTGTGGAGGATATTGGCCGGGCTGGAATTGTTGAGGCTGCTGCGGGGCGACCGGTGACGGCGTCTGTTGCATCGCCGGTTGTTGTTGAAATTGAGGTTGCGTGGAATATTGTTGTGGCGGGCGTTGGCCTGGCTGGAATTGTTGGGGTTGCTGCTGGGGTGCCTGTGGCTGTGGTTGTTGTGTTGCAGGTTGTTGCTGGAACTGAGGTTGAACGGGATATTGCTGGGGCGGTGTCGCGACTGGTTGTTGCGGAGGGTATTGGCCAGGTTGATATTGTGGTGATGGTTGCGGATATTGAGGTTGTAGTTGTTGCATCATTGGTTGTTGTGGGTTCTGCTGTTGGAACTGTGGCTGTGGCTGGACGGTCGGCTGTTGTTGTGGTTGAGGTTGAAAACTCTGGCCCTGATACATAAAGCCACATTTTTGGCAGCTATTGCCTATCATTTGCATTCCACAGTTTGGACAAAATGCCATAAATTATACCTCGGTAACTACATCCTCTCCTCTTTTAAAAAACTATCGACATATGTATGGCAAAAGTGTTAATGCCACCTAAAAAAAAGTTGCAAAACCTTTAATATGTTATACCTTCTTTCAACAAACAATTCGACGAATAAAAAACAGATGGGGTGTTATGAAACTATTTGGTTCTTCTGGAATAAGGGGTGTTGTGAATAAAGAGATAACCCCGGCACTCGCAATCAAAATAGGTCGCGCTGTCGGCTCTGCTCATAAGAAGGTCGTAGTTGGCTGGGATCCAAGAACTTCCAATGAATTGTTTGCTAACGCAGTGACTTCGGGCTTGCTCTCGATGGGTGCTGATGTTTTCTCTGTCGGAATGGTGAGCACCCCGACGTTAGCACATGCTGGAAGAAAATTCGACTGCGGTCTGATGATTACTGCTTCTCACAACCCATCAGAATACAATGGCTTCAAATTATGGAACCCTGACGGGTTAGCATTTAACACCGAACAGATGATGGAGATAGAAGATATAATTCTTAACAAAGAGACAAACCACAGTAATTGGAATGCGATAGGCAGACGCCGTAAATATACAAGTGCGATACAAGAGCATAAAGATTTCATTCTGAAACATGTAAAAAATACTGATTTGAAGGTGGTCGTAGATTGCGGTTCTGGCGCTGCTTCCACCATAACGCCGTACTTGCTTAGGGAGATGGGTTGCGAAGTTATAACAATAAATTCCCAACCTGATGGTTATTTTCCAGGCAGGGACCCAGAACCAATAGAAAAAAACCTCGATGTCTTAAAACGGACTGTCGTTTCCTGCAATGCGAATCTTGGCATAGCCCACGACGGCGATGCGGACAGAGTTATGGCGGTAGACGAGAATGGCAAATTTGTATCTGGAGATCTGCTGCTCGCAATCTTCGCATCCGAAGTTGCAGAAAAAAGCATAGTAGTGCCTGTCGATACCTCGATGATAATAGATGACGTGCTGCCAAATATAAAAATAATAAGAACTAAGGTGGGGGATGTGTTTATAGGCGAGTGTATGAAGAAGCATAATTCGGAGTTCGGTGGCGAACCCTCCGGTACCTGGATATTCCCGAAAATCACATATTGCCCGGACGCTATTTATGCAGCCGCAAAAGTCGTAGAGATTGCTGCAGAGAAGCCACTCTCAGAAAGAGTTTCTGAATTGCCAACATATCCAATCACCAGGAGAAGTATTCCGTACACCGGCATTAAAAAAGAAGAATTGATGGAAAGACTGGGGAAAGAACTCGGTGCTATAAAATGTTCCGACGTTAATACAACAGACGGCACGAGGCTTGGCTTTGAGGATGGCTGGACATTAGTCAGGGTATCGGGTACAGAGCCGAAAGTAAGAATAACTGTCGAAGCTAGAAAAGAGAAAAGAATGAAAGAATTATATGAACATATGAACTCTTTGGTTACGAGGTGTATAAAATGAAGGCGTTAATACTTGCAGCTGGTGATGGCACACGAATGCGGCCGCTGACTGTTAACATTCCAAAACCGCTCCTGTTGGTTGCTGGCAAACCGCTTCTGCAGCACACACTCTCAGCATTAAAAAAAGTCGGGATCAACGAGATATTCGTAGTAGTGGGTCCGAAGACAAAAGAGATTTGCAAATATTTTGGGAACGGAAAGAATGTCGGAGTCAAGATAAAATACCTGGAACAGAAGAAACCTCTTGGCACTGCCGATGCAATTGGCAAGGCGAGGAATGCGATCGATTCCGATTTCTTGTGCATAAACGGCGATATAATTACAACATATCAAGCGATTAGGGACGTGCTTTCGTTCTACAAAAAACATAAAAAAATAATTATCACTGCAACAAGAACAAAAAACCCAAGCGAGTATGGCGTTTTAAAAATAAAGGATAAAAAAGTGCTCGGACTTGTAGAAAAATCCCCGAACCCCCCGAGTGATTTGATAAATGCTGGCATTTACATATTCACACCAGGAATATTCGATGCTATCAAAAAAACAAAACTCTCGAAACGCGGCGAGTATGAAATCACGGATTCGCTGCAGGAGTTCATAGAACGAAGGGAAGTATATGCGCATACTATGAAAGAGCAGTGGCTGGACGTCAGCCGTCCATGGGACCTGTTGATTGTTAACGCGTTTCTTATGAAGAACCTGAAGAAAAAAATAAACGGAGAAGTGGAGCCGCACGCAACAATAAAAGGGGAAGTGACAATAGGAAAAGGCACGGTAGTCAGAAACGGCTCTTATATCGTAGGTCCGGTAATCATAGGCAACGACTGCGACATAGGGCCAAATTGCTTCATACGCCCATACACTATGATAGGAAACAATTGTAAGGTCGGAAACGGTGTAGAAATTAAGAATTCCATAATAATGAACAGTACTCATGTACCGCACCTTAACTATGTGGGCGACAGTATCATCGGGGAAAGGTGCAACCTCGGTGCAGGAACGAAGGTTGCGAACCTGCGATTGGACGAAAAGAATATTTCCAGTTATGTCAAAGGCAATCTTGTTGAAACCCCCTTAAGAAAACTCGGCACCATAATAGGGGACGATGTAAAAACCGGAATAAACGTATCAATCAATGTCGGCACAGTGATAGGCGAGTCTTCGTTCATTGCCCCCGGAGAAGTAGTTCATGGAAATATCCCTCCAAAATCAAAAATCATAACTAAGATAAAATCATAAATAAAATCATAACTAAACTAGATGCAAGATGATATCTTATGAAAATAATACAGGTAACGCCGTATTTCTATCCTCACGTCGGCGGCGTGGAATCCCATGTTCTTTCTTTGTCTAGAGAACTCGCCAAGATGGGGCATGAGCTAAAGATCGTAACATCACTTGTAAAAGATTCTCAACCTCATGAATATTTTGATTCGCTCGAAATATTTAGAGTCAAGCCGATGCTTAATGCATACAATACACCCATAATGCCAAGTATGACCAAGATACTTAGTAAAACAGATTGTGATGTATTACATACTCACACGCCTCCACCATTCACTTCATATTATGCCGCAAAAGCATCCAAGAAAAAGAGTGTGCCTTTAGTATTAACCTATCACTGCGATATGGAAATTCCAGGCATATTTGGTAATTTTATCGTTGGTGTTTACAGAACGATTTTCGAGCATTATACCCTGAAACAAACCGATAACATTATAGTTCATACAAAAACGTACGGCTCTACGTCCAGGGCGATATGGAGGTACGATCCTGTGGTAATACCCTCCGCAGTAAACGCCTCGCTGTTTAATATGAATACCAAAGGCGAGCGGATAAAAGAATTATACAATCTGTCCAACTTTAATGTGGTTCTGTATGTCGGGAGATTGAGGCACCACAAAGGATTGGAGTATCTTATAGAATCCGCGAAACATACACCTGAAAACGTGAAGTATCTGATTGTCGGCGGCGGGGACTTTGAAACATACCTGAAGAACCTTGCGAAAAAGATAGGCGTTTCCCACAAAATAATATTCGCAGGCGAGGTTCCAAACGAGAAACTTCCAGAGTATTACGCCGCCTGCGATATTCTCCTGCTGCCTTCAGTGTCCAGGTTGGAGGCGTTTGGCCTTGTTATTCTTGAGGCGATGGCTTCAGGCAAGCCTGTCATAGTATCCGATATTCCGGGCGTGAGGGAAGTAATTGAAAATAACGTAGAGGGATTACTCGCTGAGCCTTTGAATTCGAAGGACATTGCAGAAAAGATCAATTTCCTGCTCGCAGACAAAGAGTTAAGAGAAAAAATGGGAAGGAACGGAAGAAAGAAGGTGGAAGAGAATTATCAGATATCAACCATAGCCAGGCAGGTTGAGAAGGTATATAGGGATGTTTTGAATAAACAGTAGACTAGTGTGCTATAGGCAAAATTAATACTCTAATTTTATCCTATCGTGGAAACAATGCAGTGTATTAACAATATTAAGATTTGCGAGCATCCTGATGTTTACAGTCCTTGTGATGACACCTATTTATTAATGGGAAGCATACAAATAAATCCAAATGAAGAAGTGCTCGAAATTGGCACTGGAACCGGGATTATCGGAATCAGGTGTGCACTGCTTGGCGGGAAAGTTACTACCACAGATATAAATCCGCACGCTATAGCGTGCGCAAAAGAAAATGTGAGTTTAAACAACGTGAAGATGAAAATAATAAAAAGCGATCTTTTCAAGAATGTCCGAGGCACTTTTAATGTCATAATTTTCAACCCACCATACCTGCCGACAGCGAAAGGAGATCACTGTGGCGGCTGGATAGACAAGGCGCTTGACGGTGGAAAGAAGGGAGATAAAGTTATTGTTAAATTTCTAAAGAATTTTGATAAACATCTAAAACCTGGTGGACGCGTATACTTGATTGTTTCCTCGTTGAACGACCCAGAAAAGTGCTTCGAGCTAATAAAAAAGAAGAAAATGTCGATAAGGAAGATTGCTGAAAAGAAGTTGGATTTTGAGACTCTGTTTGTTTTTGAAATTAAGGTTTCTTGATCATTTTGATTTCTATGGATATTACCGACATAATAAAAAAGTCTATATCTATAAACCACTATCCGAAGCCACATTGCAATATGGCCGGAATGGGGTAGCCTGGTATCCTTCGGGACTGTGGATCCTGTGACCCGAGTTCAAATCTCGGTTCCGGCCCTACACCCACCGAAGGTGGGTGTGGGTCTGAAAGACCCAACGAGACTATGGTTTTTCGTGAAGATTTTTGCTCGCATAAACTGTATGTTGCAAAAAGGTTCGTTCAAATCTCGTTCCGCCTCCCCCCCTCCGATAATGTTTTAAAAATAATTGTATAAAATTACACATTACATATCGCCCCTCAGAAAGATTTTTACATATTGAATTGATTCTAGTCTCGTGGCGAAACAAAAATTCCCAGAGCCGACTGCTGGAGGATTGATATTTAATCCAGAAGGCAAGATTTTCTTAATGAAATCCCACAAATGGAGCGATAAATATACGGTTCCGGGTGGCCACATCGAACTGGGAGAAAGAATCGAAGACGCTTTAAAGCGGGAAATAAAGGAAGAGACTAACTTGGATATTTATGACATTGAATTTGTCTGCGTTCAGGAGTTTATTTTTGGCGAGTCGTTCTGGAAAAAGGCGCACTTCATATTTTTCGACTATGCGTGCAAGACGAAATCCACGGAAGTGAAACTAAACGATGAAGCCCAGGAATATGTCTGGACCACATTAGACGAGGCGTTTAAACTGCCGATTGATGTGTATACAAAATATATGATCGAAGAATATATACGTAAAAAGAAAATTAAAAAATAAATCTAAATTTATTATTCCGTATTTATTATTTCATAGATATGTAATATTTATTTAATTTCCACCGACGTTTTGTTAGAAACCCTAAATGATTTTATGATGAACCCTCGCTCTTTTCCACTATCTTCACACCAAGCACCCTCTCCAGTCTTCTCGCCAAAGCAATGCTCGGCTCCATATTCCCAGATTCTATCTTTGCGATTACTGATTTTTTCTCGTTGACCTTCTTGCCGATATCTTCCTGCGACCATCCTTTTTTGTCTCTGGCATTCTTTAGTATCGATGAGTAATTTTCTGCCATGGCGTCCGTGCTTTCCTCGGAGAATATGTCCCTGAACCCTTGGCGCTGGCTCCTCATCTGTAGTCTTTGCGTGATCTCTACTGGCGTAGGCGCTATTCCGGGTTTTTCGACATTTCTCCCGAATTTAGCACATACTGGGCACACGCTAAGCGTTGATTTTTCTATAAATACCGGAACTAGTGTCGACACTTCCTTGCCACATATTTCACAAATCACTTTATTCACCAACTAAGGCATCTAACCTATAACATCCCTCACCTATATTTTAATTTTTTATCAGCTTTAAATCATTATTTATCATTATCTGTTTTTTTATGAGTTTTAGATGATAGTTTATTATGTTTTTATTTTTCTATTAACTTTAGGTAATCGCTCATCTTTTTACTTTTTTGCGATTTTTAGATAGTCTACTATCGGCTCCATATGATCAAATGCTAATTCTGGTAATTTGTTTAATGGGAAAAATTTTGCCTCTGAGGCGTCGCTTCTTGGCGACGCTTTTGTGCTCTTTGGTGTAAGCTCATAAACTACAGTAACTATGTGCCCGCGCGGGTCCCTACCCATTTTTGAATAAACTCCTATCAACCGCTTTACCTTTGCGTTTAAAGAAGTTTCCTCTTTTATCTCTCTCACAACTGCATCCTCAGTGCTTTCCCCATATTCCACGAATCCACCAGGCAACGCGTAATAGCCCTTAAATGGGGGGTTTTTTCTCTTGATCAAAAGAATTTTTCCTTTATTTATGATGATGCCGTCGGTAGTGAGGGCGGGTTTTCTTCCGTATTTTAGTGTCTGTTCTATAACATCGGTTTTCTCCTCGAATTTTCGTACTAAATCTTTTCCTGTCTTCGTCAATATGGTTTTTCCGCCCTTGCTGCCACCGCGTACGGTCTTTACTATCTTTCTGCCCGTAGCTTTACTGGTCTCCTGAACCATTCCCCACGCGTGCCTGTATGATATGTGCATCTTCTTCGCCGCCTTTCTCAGGGAACCTTCTTTGTCTATGAGCTTGAGCAATTTCTTGCGCCCGTCGCCCATAATAAATTTGCCACTCTTTTCTATCCGCGTCTTCACTTTGAATTTATACATAAACCAGAATTTGTTTGAACATATTTACAGTTTTCGATTAGAATTCGATGTTCCTATCGCTTGTGATGCTGGCACTCGGGGTTTATCGGAACCTCGAATATTTCGGAAATGCACCGCATTCCATCATAATAGAAGATCCCATTGGATATTTTCTGTTCAATTTTTTGTGCTGCTTTCACCGACGCGCAATCCGACCCGCTTGCTAGACCGTTTTTTATCTCCAGGAAGCGGCTGGCATAGCAGTTGCCTTGCGCCTTTCAAGCTCCGAAATGATATCCTTGCGGATATTGCCGGGGATGTTCGCGAAATTCTTCTCGCTCCCGTCTTTAAATCTTATTATCCAGCTAGAACTTTTTCCATGTCTGACAAGACGAATGCTTTCTATATCGTTCCATCGCAGTAAAGTCATAAGAGACATGTTCAATCTGTCATCAGCATACCTAAACCGCACGCCGTCGTCGTAAAATTCCACTTGTGTTGATGACTGCCAAATATAAAAGTACACAAATAACATAAGAGACGCCACGACGAACACTTCAAGGGAGAAGCCGATAATGAATGCGTTATACAATATCTGGGACGAATAAGCAAGAAACAAGTACGCCCCTATGCCTGCAAATATTGTTGAGATAACCAGAACGAGACGCAAATACAAGAGCCTTCTGCGATTTTCAATGATGGTTATGGCACCGATACCGCTAAACTCTCCCTCAGTCTGCCGGTACGTGGTTCCACCAAGAATCTTTCCATTATGTCTTATTTGTCTTGAACCCCCCCTAAGCGATAGGATCGCAAAAGGCAGTATGACTATGGTAGATAGTATATACGAAAAGAGCATGTTCCAAGCCGCATCATTGACAAGCACCTTATCGTACGGCGCCACGGCGTTTGCTGCGATTGCCAGATTGCCTGATGTATCTGCTTTTACAGTCCCGATAACCCAGACATAATCGTCAGGAAGATATACCCATCCAACCACATTATGCTCGGTTAAGATAGGATTTTTGGATTTGTAAATTGTTATGGGGTTTCCTCGAGTTACAACTATCACATCCGTTCCATTCTGAAGGTAGAATGCCTTGAACTCGGGAGAGAAGCTGTAGCTTTTAGTTCCGTGTTTATCCGTCGATACATGTTCGCTGCCGCTCATCTGCCACCCTGTTGTCATATTTATGGTTCCGTACACCTTAACAAGACCGCCCTCTTTTAGGTCCGATATATTACTAGGCTCTAGGGTGCTCCACATCTCGGCTTTCTTGCCTTCGATGAAAAGTCCTGCCGCAACTGGTAGGATGAACGCAATAATGAGTAAGACAACAAGCCAATTGGATGGAAGGCTGAGAGGCATGGCCCTATTTATCCGGGCAAAAGAGTCTTTCTCGCTCTCATCAGTATGACTACCATCGGCGAAATAACACCGTCCGCAACGATATGTATTCGATTGTTTGTGCCATCGCAAGTACAACCAGTAAAATCTGCCGAAATCTTTGCCGCAGGAGGAACAATTCATTTGAACCAATGATAGATGGGTTTCCAATAATTAATTGTTATTCCCGTTTACCACCCAAAAGAAGGGTTTCTTTAACCAACGTCAAAGCATAGTTCATTGCTTGTGGTGCTGGCACTCTGGATTTATCGGAATCTCCAGCATCTCCGAAATGCATTGCAGTCCGTCATAATAGAAAATCCTGTTTTTTAAACCGCTGTCTATCCCACTACATATCTTTAAAGCTTCACGAACCTGGATGGCCGCAATTACGCTGGTTGTAGTGATCTCTCCCGCCAATTTCGTCTCGTAAAAAGTTGTATCCGATCCAGTGCAGCTGAACCGCTTCTCCAAAATCTTTGCATGTGTGTCATTCATGCCGCATTCAATACAGCTTGTGCGGGGCGGAATGACTACGCGTACCCTACCAATCAACCCATCTGTCCCGCCGTCAATGTACGGAATGTTGTGCGTATAGCAGTGCGCGTTTATGTGTAATCTTGCAGCGATGTTGTCTACACAGCCGAACACTATGTCGAAAGATGCGATAAACTTCTCGGGCAAATCCTGGATTTTCACGATTTGATATTTAGCGTTTACATTATTGTCGCTCATGTTCAATTTTTTTGCGAGCACTTCTGCTTTTTTTCTCTTTTTCTCCGCATCATCTTCCGAAAAATATACGCAGCGGTTTAAATTGGACTTCACTATATGATCCATATCGACGACTGTTATGTTTCTATAGCCAGATAGTACCAAGTTTTTTCCAACCTCGTTTCCCAGGGCACCTGCCCCGATCAGCAAAACATTAGCGTTGTGTATGCGGTTCAAGTCTAGTTGTTTTATCCGCTTTGATCTCTCGAATTTGTCATCATCTCGTATATCCAAAGTGTTCATTCGACTCATGAAGATGCGCGATCCTTGTGGCTTCTTCAATATCCAAGTGTGTTATATAAGTTTTTATTTTTGAAATCTTTATCTAAATTTAAATAGTGACACATAATTTAGCTCTTCTGATGATATGTTTGAAATGCAATACAGAGACGCTGCGGGCAGGATAGGAAAAATAGCAACCTCCCACGGAATTATTAACACACCAGTGCTGTTGCCAGTAATTAATCCAAACATTATACTCATAAGCCCTTCGGAAATGGAAAAAAAGTTCGGGGCAGAGGCGGTAATCACAAATTCGTATATTATTTACAAGAGCGAAAAACATAGAAAAAAAGCACTAAAAGAAGGCCTTCACAAACTTTTGGACTTCGATAAACCAATAATGACGGATTCTGGCACGTTCCAATCATATGTGTACGGCGACATAGATGTAAAATCGCTGGAGATCGTAATGTTCCAGCGGGACATCGGTTCGGATATAGGAACAGTTCTCGATGTTTTTACTACGCCTGAAAAAAATCATTCAGTGGCGGAAAAGGACGTTAACGAAACGATAAGTAGGGTCAAAGAAGCAGTCCCGCAAAAGGGAAAGATGGCTCTTGCGTGCACGGTGCAGGGAGGACTACATTTAGACCTCAGAAAAAGATGTGCAGAAGAACTGTCTAAACTGGACTGCGACATACACCCCATCGGCGGCGTGGTGCCGCTTATGGAATCATACAGATATCAAGAGCTGGTTGACGTTATAATGGCGAGCAAGCAAGGGCTTTTGCCATCCCGTCCAGTTCATTTATTCGGCGCGGGCCATCCAATGATTTTTGCGCTTGCAGTAGCGCTCGGATGCGACATTTTCGACTCGTCTTCGTATGCCAAATACGCTGACGGCGATCGATTGATGTATGTGGACGGCACAAGAAGGCTTAATGAACTCATAGAATCTCCGTGTTCATGTCCAGTTTGCAATAAATATCCCGTTGAAGAATTGAAAAAAATGGGAGATGATGCAAGGAAAAAAATAATCGCCGAGCATAATTTGTACGCAAGCTTTTCCGAAATCAAGGCGATAAAAGAAGCGATATACGAAGGGCGTTTGTGGGAGTTGGTAGAGCAAAGATGCAGATGCCATCCTGCGCTTTTATCTGCACTTAAGAGATTGGGCAGCTATACCGATCTCCTTGAGAGATTCGAGCCGATAAGCAAATCCTCTGCTTTTTTTTATACAGGACCGGAATCGATGCACCGTCCGTCAGTTCTCCGATATCAAAAGAGATTTTTTGAACGATATCAGCACCCGCCAGCAGACGTTTTGATATGTTTCCAGGAAGGCGCGAAACCTTACGGCAGACATTACAAAAAAGAGATTGAAAAAGTTTCTGCAATTGCATCTGCGCACGTCATAATAAATTCATTTTTTGGGCCGGTGCCTATCGAGTTGGACGAGATGTACCCTATCGCCCAATCCGTTTTACCAAATGAGTTAGATAAGGAAACAATTGAATCTATGAATGAAATTATGAAAAAGTTTTCTCATGAGTCGCCGTATAAAATTTCCATTATGTGGGACGGCGAGAAAACTTTAGAAAGTCTTGAGAAATGTTCTCCTCCGCGTTCTAAAAAAGATAATTTTGACATAGACACCCTTAGAATAAAAGCAGTATCTGATGTGCAATTCGGCAAGGGCGCGTCGAATGCTTTATTTAATGGGGAGATAAAACTAATAAAATCCAAAACTACTGGCAAGATAAGAAACGTATTCTGTAATAACGAGCATATATTATCCATGCGCGCGGAGGACGGTTTGTTTACGCTGAAAATTCCAGGCGCAGTGCGTTTGCATAAAAATCTAAAATATCCATCTATGCGGGTAGCCATCCATGACGAGGACGTTATGAAATTTATTCAGGAAGGAAAGAACGTGTTCGCAAAATTTGTGGTAGACTGCGATAATGAAATACGGCCCGGAGATGAGGTTTTAATCGTAGATAAAAAAGACAAATTGATAGGGGTCGGAAGAGCATTAATGAACAGAGAGGAAATGCTGTCGTTTAAGAGGGGAGTTGCAGTTAAGACAAGGGAAGGCGTCAAAAAATGAAAATCGGCGTTCTTGCAATCCAGGGCGCGGTCTCCGAGCACATAACGGCTGTTAAAAAAACTATTAGCGAGTGTAAAATGAGCGGCACCGCCATTTATGCAAAAGAGAAAAAAGATATTGAAAACGTAGATGCATTGATTATCCCCGGTGGGGAGAGCACAACAATCTCTAAATTTATTTCAAATAAAAAAATGAGTGACATCATTATCAAAAGAGCATCGGAAGGCATGCCGATATTGGGAACATGCGCCGGCAGCATTGTGCTGGCAAAAGAGGTTTCCCGATCGGAAAACATGACGGTGCAGCCGCATCTTCTAAAGCTAATAGATGTGCAAATTGCTAGAAATGCCTTTGGCAGGCAGCGGGAATCCTTCGAGTCTGATGTGGAGATCAAAGGATTCGACAAACCGTTTCATGCTGTATTTATCAGGGCGCCTGCGATCACGAAAACATGGGGAAACTGCGAGGTTTTGGCTAAGCTGGGCGACAAAATTGTGATGGCAAGACAGGGGAATGTATTGGCAGTTGCGTTTCATCCAGAACTTACAGATGATTCGAGGATTCATGAAATGTTTCTAAGAATGATTGAATAGGCCCCTCATTTTATTTTTCTCCGGATTTTGATGCACAGCATAGTATGGAAATGATTGCGACCGCAAGGAATATTGTTTCATAACCTGATATAAATCCATTTGTTTTTGTTTTTTCTTTGGCTATTTCCAAAACACTTACCTCCACGGCAGTCGTGTTTGTGCTTCCGTCATCATCAGTTATTGTGAGATTCGCCTTGAATTTCCCTGATGTTGAGTATGTATGGTTTACTGTCTTTCCATATCCCACATTTCCATCACCAAATTCCCAAGTATAATTAACAATATCTCCGCATGCATCAGTGGAATTCGAGGCATCGAAAGCAACGGCATCATTTTCCTTGATGGTTTGATTGCTTACAATAAAGCTCGCCGTCGGTTTGACACCTGGGCCAAAACAATATATGAATCCGTTGTCTGATGCGACGAACAGTTTATTGTCCGCTATAACAGGCGAACCGAGTATGTAATTTTCAGGTTTTGGTGTACTTTTCCATAGAAGGTTACCGTTTGCGTCTATAGAATAGATTGTACCATTTTGTGTGTTGGTAGCGAAGAATAATTTTCCATTGCCCACCGTAATTGAAGATTGTACACCACCGTTAGGCACGAATTCCCATAACTTGTTACCATTTTCGTCGAATGCCCGTATCTTGCCAGATGGTCCAAATGTGCCCGAGCCGACGTATATCGTATTATTCACTATCGCTGGAGAGGATGTGCTAGTTCCGATCTCCTTTCTCCATATCTCGGTTCCATTCATATCTACCCGATATAAACCGCCGTCCTTTGAAGTGAAGTAGACGCTATTGGCGTACACCGCAGGCGACGAGGCAACGGAACCGTTTGTCTGGAAAACCCATACTAAAGAGCCGTTATCTGTATTGAGGCACAAAACGCCGTATGGCGGAGCCCATGAAAAACTTGTGGTGTTAAAAATACCCATCAAACCAATAAATAATTTGTTCTCGCTGATTGATGCTGTAGAAAGATATACCGAGGACGTGGTGTAATTCCATATAATTGTCCCGTTGTCTGCATAAATAGCATATATTTTTCCGCTCCCTCCAGTTTCGTTAGAGGTTCCTATGAAAATTTTATCGTTCAGAATCTTGGGCGACGAAGAAATACCAGTATACACCACATCCTGCTGGAGCGTTATATTCCACAGAATTTCACCAGTGATTGCATTTAGAGAGTACAATTTGCCGTCCGTACTTCCCACAAACACCTTGCCGTCATAAATTGCAGGAGAAGAAATGCCCTTTATCGTGGATGTGTTCCACACAACACTGCCATTGTTTTCGTTAAGGCAATAGAAGCCGGTCCATGTTGTGATATACACATTTCCATAAGCAACTGCGGGTGAAGCATCTACCTCGTAACTCGTGGTGTTAAACTTCCACATCACATCATTGGTTATTATTGACGATAATTCCGAACTCCCAGTGTTGTATATATTATTCCGAAAACTTACAGATGAATATTTATTGGTGGGTGTTGGTATTGGTTTTGTTAGTGGTGTAAACTTCTCATCGTCCCCTACACACGACCAAGCGATTACACTGTTGTTATCTAAAATAACACTGCTTGCACCGAGATGAGAATATTCCCAATCATTTAGCATGGAATTCCATAACCAAAAGTGCCACCATGCACCTGGCCACATGTTTTGTTTGTTCCCGACTTGATATAAGGATGCCCCATAATCGCTCCAACTGATGCCGGTTGTCAACTCCAATTCCTTACACGCCTTTTCTGTGGCGTTGATGGCGGTGTAATTCTCAGTAAGCCCGACTTCTCTCCATTTTATTACTCCGTCTCCAAAGTCGATCAAAACGTCCACAGTTTTTTTATCTGCATCTGCGGATGCATTGGTCGTAATGCTTAACCCTATTGCACCCATAACCAACAAAAAACTGAATATTATTATACTGGCTTTGTTCATATGTCACCACGTTGGATGTATCGTCCAACTACTATTTAAATCTTTAACTTGTGTATTTCGAGCAACACTTCGGGCATCAAAGATGAGTTTTAAATATTGAAACCAAATATCCTTCATGGAAAAGCAGGATGTAGTAATCGTTGGTGCTGGAGTAATTGGGCTCGCGATTGCCTATCATATTATGATGGAAAATCCTGGCAAAAAAATCTTGGTCCTTGAAAAATCCGGCACCTGTGGACAAGGCAACACAGCAAAGAGTGCAGGAGCCTATCGAAATGTATTCTGCTCTAAAACCAACCTTCTGCTTGCAAATACCAGCATAGAATTTTACACCAATATCCAAAGAAACCTAAAACACGACATAGGTATGGAGATGGGCGGATACCTATGGCTAATGAGCCTTTCCCAATTTGATAAAAACAAAACAGCATTCGACAGAATGCAAAAAAACGATGTAGCACTCAAATTCTTTGAGTCGAAAGATGTTCAGAAGATACTGCCTGATTTTGAACTCGCCCCCCATGATGATGAGTCGCAGATGATGCATCTGGAAACTATCGAAAAAGGGATTTTTGGCCCAAAATGCGGTTTCATTGACGCAGATAAACTAACGAGATTCTATGAGCAGAGTTTTAAAAAGAAGGGTGGTAAGATAGTATACAACGCAAAAGTAGAAAAACTGCTCCTGGAACCGCACGAAAAACTAGGATTAGAGATCGAACCGCTTATATGGCAGGATGCGGGCATGGTCGGCGTCAAACTGCAGAACGCTCATGAAATTCGTGCGGATAAAATTGTTATTGCTGCAAATTCATGGACACCGTTCCTTTTAGATCCGATAGGCATAGACTGCATGATAAAATCCGTAAAAAGGCAGATGTTTGTCCTTGGCGGCCCAAAAATAGCACCACTTCTGAATATAGTTGGATTCAGCGAGACGAAAATGCTGCCATTTACAGTCCTTCCGAAGGGCTCGGTATACATACGAATGAACAGAGGTGAAAAGAGCGCATGGGTATCGGGTGATGAGCCGTTTGGCGCCCAATACCACTTTGAGGAGGAACCAAAGGCGCACGATGACTATTATAACTACAACATTTACCAGATATTAAGAAAATACGTGCCATTGTTTGAGGGTTTGAAGCCTACGAATAAATGGGCGGGACTGTATGACATGAATACCATAGATGCGAACCCGTACATATTTGAAAGCCATAATGTCATATCTGCGGTAGGGACAAGCGGTTCCGGAATCATGAAGGCGGATGCTATTGGCAGAATTACCGCAGCACTCTATGCTGGCAAAGAATACGCGGATCTGTACGGAGGGAAGAAATTCAAGGTAACCGATTTGGGAATTCACCAGAGAAATGTTGAGAAGGAGAGGTTCATACTATAATGGTAGTCATTTAAAACAGTTCAAACGCAGCGGCTAGTGCTCCTTCCTCGGCTTTTTCGTAATTGTCGGCAGTACCGATGATAACGGCGTCGTTGTTTTCCAGTTTAAATTTTTCTCGGAGTATTCTCGCAATAGAAGGATAGCTAACGTCTACATTGAGTGCCTTTGCCAATATCAACTCCCCATTGGAGACTACGATAGTTGTAGCACCGCTTGCGCCCGCTTTAATGGCGTCGTCCCTCTGTTTCAACCCATCAGTAATGAGGCGTTCAGTGTTTTTTATATGGATAGCAACATTACACTCGCATATCGCCAACTCAGTCTTCGGGATTCTGTCCTTTTTTATTGGTATGGAGAAGAAAAGTTCGCGTCCTTTTCTTGTTAGCGATACCCCGTTTTGTTTGATGGTTACTAATCCGTGTTTTTTTAAGATGCTTAAAATACTGCGAATGCTTCCCTCGCCAACGTTGACTTTTTCACACAGTTTTTTCCTGCCGATCAGTTGATGTTTATCGATCACTTCTAGCGCCATCCATATGTGCACGACGTTAAATCTGGGCGTTGGTCCGGTTTTGTGTAATTTGAAGAACTCCGTCAGGTTCATAATATTCTCTACAAATATAGGCGATGGATTATTTAAAACGTGCTAAAAAAAAGAGTGCCAAATGTTTGCTTTATTTTGTTTTTATCTTTTCTATGTCGTCTACTGTCAACCAATACTTATTTAGCTCAAACATCTTTTCATTTACGCTGAAGGGGCGGATTTCCTGTATGTCATCAAGCCAAACGAAGGTAGCATATTTTGAATATATCTTTGTCTCATACATATCCGTAGTGGGTGCAATCTCATTTTTATACTCATTTAATAACTCAACTACCTTCTTTGGAGTCAGATTATCAAAATTCTCCACCCTAGCGGCATTAGCTTTAGCTACTGCATAACCACCATATGCTCTTAGATAGATTGTGTCGTTAACGTTCACTACTTTGTACGGTGGCTGCGGATCTTTAGTAAATATTGTCTCAATTTTTTTTAAGCCGCCCAGAATATTCTCCAAAGGTCGTCTAGGCAGCACTACTATGTGCTCCATTTTATATCACACCTTAAGTCAGATACTATATCTATTCCTCACTATTTATAATTTGTTTAAACTTTGTTTTAACGGTCATCCAGATATAAATATTATAGTCCATATATAAAAATAAAGATCACGCTGGTGTTGTGTATATAGGAATTTTTATTTCCATTAACCGTCTTCACGTCCCTGGGCTCAAATTATGCGAATTGCTGTTCTTCTCAAGGATAGGTGCCAACCAAAGAAGTGTTCCGACGAGTGTTTTAAGTACTGCCCTAAAGTGAGGACGGGAGACGAGACAATAGTAAAGGGCGAGTTAGGAAGACCAAAAATCTCAGAGGAATTGTGCGTCGGATGCGGCATCTGCATACATAAATGCCCGTTCGAGGCGATAAAAATTATCGGCTTGCCCGAAGATTTAAAAGAAGACATTGTCCACCAATTTGGAAAAAACGGTTTTAGATTGTTCAGGCTTCCAACACCTCAAAAAGGTATTGTTATTGGTATATTGGGACCAAACGGAATAGGAAAGACCACTGCCATTAACATATTGGCGGGCATAACAATCCCCAACATCGGCAGATACAATAAGCGCGTTACATGGGATGACGTTTTGCCGAAATTTGCAGGCACTGAACTTTATTCTTACTTAGAAAAGATTGCAAACAAGGAAGTGAAAACCGCATTAAAACCGCAGTATGTGGATAAGATACCGCAAGAAGCGAAGGGGGATGTGAAAACACTATTGAAGAAAGTGGACGAAAATGAAAACATAGACAAAGTATCAGACGATTTATACCTCAAAGAAATCCTCAACAGGGACATTAAAACACTATCCGGCGGTGAACTGCAGAGGGTGGCGATCGCCGCCACTATGCTGAAGGATGCAGACATTTACTTTTTCGACGAGCCTTCATCATACCTCGATATATTCCAAAGATTAAAAACCGCGTTAGTAATCCGCGCACTGGCGGAAAAGAGGCAGGTCGTCATAATAGAGCACGACTTAGCGGTTTTGGACTTTCTTGCAGACAACTTGTACCTGATGTATGGTTCAGAGGGCGCCTACGGAGTGTTCGCACATCCAAGAGTCGCAAGAAATGCAGTTAACACATACCTGTCAGGTTTTTTGAAAGAGGAGAATATCAGATTCAGGGATTGGGAAATCAAATTTGAAGCAAGACCGCCGAGAAAAGAGTGGGAGACAGGAAAACTTTTGGAGTTTAATAATCTAAAGAAAGAATATGAAGAGTTTAAATTGGAAACCGGAAAAGGCAATATTCATGTCGGCGAGGTTGTAGGTGTTGTCGGGCCAAACGCTACAGGCAAGACCACTTTTGTAAAGATGCTTGCGGGAGTAGAGAAGCCGACAGTCGGAAAGGTAGCGGCTAAGATAAAGGTGAGCTACAAGCCACAATATATAAAAACGGAGTATGACGGAGTAGTACGCGAACTGTTCTCCTCAACAATTAAACAAAAATTCGAGTCGAGCTTTTTCAAGGCAGAGATAGAGCGTGGATTAAGCCTCAAAACATTGTATGAAAAGAGCATAGACGCGCTTTCCGGCGGTGAGCTTCAAAGGGTTGCAGTCGGCTTGTCGCTTTCACAGGACGCGGATTTATACCTGATAGACGAGCCGTCCGCATACCTGGATTCCAATCAGAGGATGGAGACAGCAAAAACAATCAGGCGCGTAATGGAAAAACTCGGAAAATCAGCGATGATTGTAGACCACGACGTCTATTTCATAGACCTGGTGAGCGATTCCATAATGGTATTCGGCGGCGAACCTTCAAAGCACGGCTTTGCTGAAGGCCCTTTTGAACTGCGGGAAGGCATGAACAGGTTTTTGAAAAGCGTGAATATCACGTTCAGGCGGGACAACGATACGAAACGGCCTAGGATAAACAAGCTGGATTCTGCGCTGGACCGGGAGCAGAAGGCGATTGGGGAATATTATTATCAATCCCAGTAGTTGTATGTTTTTATGAGAAAGATTTTTAGAGAAAAATATACGATTTAGATTCTACATTTTCTTCGCTTTTTTGAGAACGTCTTTCGTAATTCGTTTTTCGATTATATGGCTACAGCGAGGGCATGAAACGGTTGTGGTTTTGGCGCCTTTTTCGAATATGAAAGAGGCTGTGAATTCATATTCGCAGGATGGGCAGAGTTCGGAAGGATTGGAAAATTCGTAAAGAACTTCCAGAACTTGAGATGGTTGCTTTCCTAACTTCTGCTTAACTTCGGGGCGGTTTAGTTCTCGGCTTCTCTTATCTCCATCGCCTCTGACATCTTCGATTCCACGCCCCACTTTTATCCATTCAGAAAAATTTCGGCGATAATAACGCCTATATGTTCCGTTCATGAGTATTTCCCCGATCAGAAAGACGCAAAGACCACAGACTATAGCGAACGCATCTACAGAACCAAGCACCCCAATAAAAAAAGCTACGATACATACTATAATCGCTGTTAAGAGGATGATGCAAAGAGAGATGAACATTAGACGGGCAATCACAATGTCTTTTTCAAGTTTATCTGGAGACCCATATTCAATATAATCTCTTGACGTATTACGAGGATTCTTCTCAATGTTTTTTTGAATTGCATCCTCATATTCTTGTTCGTCGCTTTCATTTTTACTTTTACGCCATTTTTCATATGCGTTATGGGCTTTTTTTATCGAATCCATATCGGGTCTTTTGTTCGCTGGCAGGAATCGTTTTGCCAATATCTCAGAAAGTATGATATATCCCCCTATGTCCGTAGGTCTATATCCAGTAGGCAGTATGATTTTAGCGGGAGGTTTCAAATATATTATGCAGAAACTAGCATAATCGACAAAACTGACGGACTCAACTTCTGAGAATTTCACAAAACGCCTTTCTTTTTTTATAATTTGCGTAAGCGAGCGCGTCGGAGAGTAAAAACCGTTTTCATATATCTCAAGTTTGTCTGTAATGCCACGTTCTACTGCCAAGATGGCGAAAAGAGTTATGCAAAATATCGCAAGTATAAGGAGGAACGGGGCGGAGAAAAAATCACCTGTATAACCTCCAATGAACGTAGATAGTAAGAAGACAAAAAAAACAACATCCATATAAACCCAGCTACCAGCATCAAGACGAGTAGATTTCAATTGAGCTCTATAGATTTCGTCGGATACCTCGTACAATTTTTTTCCAGTGTTAATTTATCTCACCCCGAAGCAGCACTATAACATACTTGTAAAGTAATAATTTATCTTAATTGTTTTTAATTACTTCCCTACATTTTTCATTATACGCGATATCCTACGTCACAATCTTTATCACATCCCCATCCAGCAGCACATATCCCGCCCCTATGGTCCGCTTCGTTCTCACGTTGATCGCCCTGATAAAATTCTTCCCGAGGTCTGTATGAACCTTGTATGCGAGATCTCTTGCAGTGCTGCCTCTCTTTATCAGATGGGCATCCGGCAGCACCCTGCCGTCTTTGTCCGTAAGTTTGCTCTCGTCCTCCACAGGATATACGACTATAAGGTCTAGCAATTTATACGCCACTTTTTCAATGCATTTTTGAACGCCTGTGTCTCCGAACTTTTTGATGCAGTCTCTCATCTGCTCCAATCCCTGCAGTTGTTTTTCTGTGAGTTTGCTTTTATCGGCAATCTCAAAATCAGAATCGCCGGCGGTATATTTTATCAGCCCCGCTTTCGCAGCCCTTCTTAAGGCAAGTTCGGATTCCGCGCTTGTCGGTATAGCTTCTATTCCAACATCCGATAGTTTGTCGATGTTCTCTTTCGGGGCAATCTCGCACTTGTTCGCGGCGATTATCATGGGCTTGCTGATTTTTCGTATTTGATCGATTAAGTCCAGAAACTCCTCTTCCGACCATTTGGATGGCTTGTCTATCGGTGCTATGGAGTTATGGAATGCCAGGCGTATTTGATTCTCGGTTATTCCGAGGCCCGCAAGCCTTTCGGCAAGCACTATCTCAAGTTTTCCAACTCCCTGCTCCGCCTGTTTCGATATCTTGTTCCATCCCTTCTCGATTATGCCCTTGATCCAAAATGATATTTCGCGGTTCAGGAATTGAACATCATCAACCGGATCTCGCGCCCCTATCGCACATATGTTGCCCTTTTCGTCAGTGCCGCCGCTTGCGTCTATTATATGGATCAGCGCGGATGCCTGCCGCAGGTCGTCCAAAAATTTGTTTCCGAGGCCTTTTCCCTTATGTGCGTCCGGAACCAGGCCAGCAACATCTATTATCTCTATCGGAACATAGCGGATACCGTTCTCACAAATAGAGTTTCTCGGGTTGCATTTTACGCCAAACTCTTCATGCGGGCATTTTGTTTTCAGGTATGTAACGCCCCGATTAGGCTCTATTGTCGTAAACGGGTAGTTTGCGATCTCCGCCTTGATCAGCGTAATCGCGGAAAAGAAAGTAGTTTTGCCGACGTTTGGTTTTCCTACAAGTCCTATCTCCATCATTGTTGCACTATGATGTGTAGGCAGTATATAGTAAAAAAACTTCCTGAGGTATTAATATAAAATAAAACAGAATCCATCATAACATATCCTGGAAAAGCCCTCTTTTTGTCTTATCGTGATTACAGTCACCCGAAAGTGTCAAGATAAGCAGACGCTTAATTGCACTGGCAGAATGCACAAATCGCCTTAACTTGAAATTCACATTCACCCCATCGAATATATTTTATTCCATAATCACACTACCTTCTTCGATGCCCGACGAAAACACCTCAAATATCGATAAAGATTCACTTTACGTCGTAACTTCATCCACGCGTATTCAAATTTTAAAATTACTGATCGAAAAAAAGCAGCTTACTGCAACAGATATTGCAAAAAAACTCGGCCTGAGCAAATCTACGGTTCATGAGCACATAGAAAAATTAGCAGCTGCTGGGCTCATAACCAAAAGTGAATATAGCGGGAAAAAGTGGGTGTATTATAAGCCCACATGGCGCGGGCGCGATTTGTTCCCGCAAAAAGACAGAATGCAGATAAACGTTGTTCTTGGCTTGGTTTTAATGATAGGTGTTTCTATTGCATTGAGCGCAGTGTTCTATGTCTGGTCTGCAGGATTGGCAAGCACTGGTGGAAGCGCGCCACCAGCATTCTCGGCATCTGTAAGTGATGCGCCAGATAATATAACTATATATTCATCAAGTGCCGTTAAAAATTTAGCAATAAAAACAGGAGCGCAAGCAGGCATAACGATCACATCTGGCGTTATTGTTGCGCCAAGACCGTATATGGTTAATGGCATAGCGAAAGCGTTTGCTATAATCTACTACAACACATCTGGCGGCAGTTTGAACACGGATACTGTCGTTACGGTAACGTATGAAAACGAAGCTGGAAAATTAAGCACGGCAGGAACTGTTACATTTCCAGGCGGTGCACAAACAGGTTATGTATTAAATGCTACTTTGGCTACTGGCGATCTTGGCGTAAGGAAGGTAACCAGCACATCGTTAAATGCGACTACGCTAAGCAGTTCGGATATGTTCTATGTAAATACGTCTGCTTACGATACAATTGTTAAAATTACTGCGGACAACGGCAAACCGGGCGACATAACAAAATTGACGTTCTACATCAAGGTTGGTGCTACTGGAAACTGGGTAAAAATTATCCCAGACGATACACATTCATATAAAATTGGTGCAATCGTTCTAGATAATACGGCAACAGACCTTTCATGGGATGTCGGAGAATCCGTGTATCTGTCAGAAACCTATGCTACCGGCGATCTTGCGCCAGATACAACCAACCCGGTGTTTGTAAAGGTTATCCACGAACCTTCCTCGTCAACGATATATGAGTGCAAAACTGGTGTAAACATACTATAACTATGAATGACGGAGTGTTTTTGTATATAAATTGTTTGAAATCGTTCGGTGAAAACCTGTCATTTTCGCTTGTTTTAATACAAAAACTGAACATAGTACACTCGGTGATTTATATGTCAAAGAATGTAATTTGTGTTAAAAACCGCAGTTTCAAGGGAATGGCATGCGATCGCGGGGTTTCACCTGTGATAGGGGTAATCCTGATGGTGGCGATAACCGTTGTACTTGCATCGGTTCTCTATGTGTGGGCTATACAACTCGTTGACCAAAAGCCAAAAAACGAAAATAGAACAATTGTAGCAAACGTCTATACCGCTTCAGACGCGGATTGGATTCTAACCGCTGTTACAACCACCGGAACTTTAAAAATAAACGACTTGGAATTTGTTGTATTGAACACGTACGGCATAGAAGTGGCAAGAAATGCAGCAAGTGAGAACAATACGCCTGCCACGCTCGGCAAACAAAAAATTTATGCCTACACATCTTCCACAAACATGTCGGCGGCAATATCCATCTCGACGGATTTGGGGAAATTAGCAAACGTAAGCTTTGTCCTTATGGATTCCAACGGGAACAACGAGTTAGATGCAGGGGACGCTCTTAGGATCTATGATGACACAAACAACGACGCTCTCAAAGAAGTTCAAAGCGGGTATACGATTAAGATATTCGAGAGAGATTCGGGAGTTGTTTTTGAGAAGCATCTCCCATAACAAAATTCAAGCACGATCAACATAAGCTAAATTTCCGCTTTTCCCAATTGTTTTCCTATTATATTTTCAAAAAGATTTAGAAATTCGTTTTCTTTGCCTTTTGGTATCGATCCGCCTGCCGCAACATTGTGCCCTCCCCCAATGCCGCCGACGCCTTCGCAGGCTTGTTTCATGGCTATCGAAAGATCCAATCCATTTTTTATGAGCCTTCGGTGACAGCGCGTAGATATTTTTATGGTTTTTCCATCTTCCATTTCTGCAAATCCGACAAGGGGTAAATCGTCACTTACCAGTTTAGAATTCAATGCCATCCCAGTCAATGTGCCCGCTATACTGTCTAACACCTTATTTCCCGCATGAAAATACCTAATGTGTTTCATTTCGTTTATTCCAATATCCTTTAGCAACCGCATTGCGTCTACCAAAACTTCCCTGTGCCCCTGAAGAAGCTTTCTCGCTTTTTTAAGCATTTCGTTTCTATTTCCCATGCAGACTTCATACCCGACTTCTGGAGAGCCGTATCGCCCGCAGGCATTAAGGAGCGTGGCAAACTCCTTTGCCTCATGAAGTTCTGTGCCGGCCTCTTCCTTCACGAGATAATATGTTTCCCCAACTAAGCGTTTTGCAGCAACGTGATTGGATCCTTTACTTAGCATAAGTGCGGCTAGTTCGGAAAGAATTGTTCTTTTCTCCTCTACATCAAGATCGGACCACTTTCGCCATTTCTCCTCGGTTTTTTGTTTGATTCCGATATCTCGAAGGAAATCTATGCAGTTCTCCCCCTCGCCACTCAATCCCGAAATAGATGGATCATTCGAATATTGAAGTAGTTTGTATATAGGTCTCGTTTCTTTTCCGAAAAATCGTATGTCTATCTTTGGTTCTACAATTCCCGCTTTTACGGCATCATCCAGTATCTCTCTGTTCGTGCCCGTGAGTCTGCATAAATTTCCGTCTTGGATGTCACCGACGGCGCCGATGATTGCTAATGCAGAGAGGTCGATGTTTTTGCTGTCGATCTCTTTTGCTACAAGGTACGCCACTCCGGCCCCGCTGATGTCCGTGGCGCCGTTCTTCCCAAACAGGTGCGGATTAAGATGGTAAGCTGTTTTAGTGGATTCCATGACCCTGCTAAATTTTAACAGATCCGTTCTGCTTTCTACGTCAAGTGCCGGCGTGGTTTCTGTTGAGTTTGGAGCGTGATGGTCCGTAATCACCATCTCAAAACCATTCATGCAGTCGATCGCCCCGCTGCCGAGGTCCGTAAACCAAACGAGCGGCGGGTTTTCATTCTTTAATTGCTCGATTACTGCTTTGTCCAACTGTTTTACAAACATGACGCTGTGTTTTATTCCTGCGCGCTTTAACGACATGGACGCGATGCTTCCTGCGCATATTCCATCTGCATCTATGTGTGATACGATTTTGATATTATCATATTTAAGGATTTTTGCGGCGATATCTTTCGCGGTTTCTCGCATTAAGTCACAGCGATACAGAACTGCTAACGGAGATTAAAAAGTTTGTTTTAATCGTTTGTTAAATTTTGGTATGATAAAACAGCAGAATCTCGTAAGATGTTTTCTAATTTAGTTATCGTTTGTGATTGCGTGCCCGCAAAGTTGACAAGTAATGCTTCCGGCACCAGGTTTTATTTTATTTTCGAACCCGCATAATTGGCACGTAACGACCGTGACCTTTTCCGTGGTGCGCTGTGCCTTGCCTTCTGCGCCTTTACCGCCTGTTTTTTGTTTTACTACCATCTTCTTAGACGGTTTGAGCAGTTCCCCGCCTTCTTCCGCAACCCTGTCCGTTGTCTGCGGTGGCTGCTCTGCAGTAGCGGGTACGGTTTGTTTGCGCACAGTTTTTCTCTCGCCTTTTCGAGTGTTGGTTTTTCGTAACGCATCTCCGCCATCGCCATGTTGAGGCGGATAACCCGTTTGAGCGGTGTCAGGATATTGGGGCTGGGGCGCGGGTGGGTAGTATTGCCTTCTATCCGGTTCTGGTGGGTATTGGGGTGGATAATAGGCTTGAGCGGGTGGTTGAGGTTGTGGCAGTCCGTGAAGTGGTGTATATGCATAGCCCGGTACCTGAGGTTGTTTCTCCTGAGCACCTGCTCCCGGTGATTTTACACCCACGGAAAGCTTCTTCAGTTCCGCTGCTATTGATTTTTTAACTACAGATGCACGGAACAGTAACACAAACGTCACAATTATAACGATCAAACAGAGGAGTATGATGTAGGGATATAACGATGCGAGAAAACCGATGCTTATAACATAATGAACCTGGACAGATTGGTTATGAAGATCTATTTCGTCCCCTGCTGGTCCATCAGTGATGTTTTCAACGACCAGATAGTATTTTCCAGATTCCATGTTCATAGAAAGGGAATACTTGTTCGGCTTTCCTTTAAAGCTATCTTTGCTTGACTGCAGTGTCGTATTTTCCCCGTCGGCCAACCTAAAATCTGCGCGTAAACTACCATTTACAAGATTGACTTGTACGTCAATGCGTGAAGGAAAGAACGGCATCGAGTTGACTTCAAAACCCACCGCATTAGTTGACTGATCTATGCGTTCTATGCGATCGTCTTTCAATGGAGTTACAGCAAAGATGGAAAATATTAGGAACGTGCCTATGAATATTGTGCAAAGCAGTATGAAGGTAGATTGCAATTTTTGCAACGTTTTTAATTGATTTTTTATTGCACCCTCGTTTTTACTTATACGATTATCGAATAGTATCTTAAACATTCTCTCCTCGCAAATTCCTTAATTGATTGATAGGGATAGGCAAAGATTAAAATTTAATGGTTTACACACATCTAGAAATATAACATATGTGGGGTTTTCCATTCCTTAGATTATTTTCTTCGTATGACTGTTTTAGTGCCACACAGACCGCATACTACTTCTTTCGGGCATTCGTCTATGTGTGCCGTCAACTCCAAACTGCACATCGGGCAAATCATACGAACCGTTCCTTTTTCGCTCTTTGACGGTGTGTCCAGGCTCCGCCTTTCAGTCGGTGTTTCTTCTTTTGGCGATTCCAACGACTCCGATGATGGTTCTAATACTTCTTCCTCCATCTCTTCCGCGGGTTCAAGCTCTGCATCCACTTCCTCCGCTCCTGCTTCTGGTGGGTTTAACAGATCGTAAGGCTCTTCTGCGATTACGTCAAATTCCTCAGCACCCTTTTCTGCTTCATATGGACTCTCGGGCAAGCCGTCTTTTTGTTCTGGATGTTGTTGTGGCGGGTACCGTGACTGCATAGGAGGCGACTGTCTTGGTGGATACTGGGATTGCGGGTAAGGTTGTTGAGGTGGGTATCTTGAAAGTGGCGGGGGTTGTTGTCTCGGTGGGTATTGGGGTTGTGTATAGGGTTGTGAGGATTGGTACCCTGAAGGTGGCGGAGACTGCGGTCTGGGTGGATACTGGGATTGCGGATAAGGTTGTTGAGGCGGATAGCCCATTGGCGGTGCCATAGCCGCAGGAGCACTTTGGTATTGTGTCGGCGCTGTAGGTGGCACACTCATGCCCATACCCTGTGGTGGGCTTGCCTGCGTCGTTTTTATCGTGACTGTTGGTTCTGGTTCGGGTTCTTCTTTTTTCTCCTTTTTCGGTTTTGGTTCAATGATAAGTTTTTGTTGATATAGGTGCACAAAATAGATGATTTCCAATGTAAGCAAGATACCGCACACAACAACAATATATGGGACGATGGGCCCGATTGGATTTTGGCTTATCCTATATTTAACGGTTGTCTTGAAATCGTTTGTGTAGTTAGACAAGATGATGTAATAGTCTCCTGGCTGGATGTTTGCATCGAAGGTTAAATCTCTCTGCTGCTTATTTGTCTTCAAAACCACTGCATCTGGAGTTGTAGTCTGTATGAATTGTAGTCGAAATGTTATGCTTTTATCAATGTCATCTAGTGTTTTATCAACAAATGTGGTTTTTTTGAGTATGGATATGTTTGCAGAGTTTCTGACACTCATGTCGTCTACACGGTATAGGTTTATTACTACATGGACAGAGCTGCCAACACCGAAGGATGTCACGCTAAATGGTATTTTTTCGATGATTTTCGTCTTCTCTTGGACCGGAGGGTCATAATCTGTAGAGTCATCCATTGGGGGCACGAACGAGATGCTAGTGAATACCAAAAAAATTACTAAAACAATTATCACAGCAACAGTTCCAAAGGTCAGGTTTATCTGAGTTTTTTTAATGTTTGCAAGTTTTAGATTTTTTTCTTCTTGTGTCATCTCTCCTGGTTGTTTTTTCTCCCCCTCAGGTCCTTTTGACTCAGCTTCACTTATAACAAATTCTTCTGGTGACATCCAAAATCTAAACAACAATCTTACTGCCAATATTTAAAAGTATCCGAGTTCACAATGATTGTTGTGCGACTAAAAACAGTTCAATCGTCCCGTATATTGAATTGAGAGCCTCACTCAACAAGTTTAGTGCGTAAGTCATGAGTGTGGTAGCCCCGCCTGGATTCGAACCAACTGTGGCTGAAGCCACTTATGGTTACGAACTAGATTTTGCCTTCGGCAACAATGAATGGAATACGACAGTTATATATTTATTGGCTCAAATCATTTCTGGCTACGAAATAGTTTGGATTGATAGATTTATAAACTACTATTTTGTTATCTTTTTTGTTCGGTAGCCATAAATAAATAGTCGATGTGAAATGGGAATAGTTCTCAGTATCTTATTCCCTATGACCAAAAGTCATACCGACAATAAGATGTTGTGGCTACCGAAGGGTCATTAAGGAATAAGTGAGAACGATGCGAGTCTGTACAAACTGCGGAGGGTACAATCAAGACGATGTAACAATCTGTTCGTTTTGTGGGCAAAACATTGCAACAGAACAACAAACACATCATCAACCACAACAAACAACACAGCAACCCTACTATCCATACCAACAACCTACCCAATATCCAATACCACCAAATCCGCCCTATCAACAACATTCACAACAACAAAATATCCCAACTACTGTATCCAAACCACCCATAAAATTAAGTTTCATAGATGAAATAATGTTATTGGACAAAAAAACATTATTGATTTTAGCAACCGTCATAATAATATCAGTGATAATAATTGCTATTTTTGTAAGCCCTAGCACTAGTCCAATCTCATCTATCAAGGACACAGATAACGACGGAGTGCCAGATGATAAAGATACCTTCCCTACTAATTCTACCGAAACTAAAGATTCCGATAAGGACGGGATAGGCGACAACAACGACGCATTTCCCAACGACCCCGCCGCAAGTATTGACACAGATAGAGATGGATTCCCTAATTCATGGAATAAAGGCAAAACACAATCTGATTCAACATCTAATTTACGCATCGATGCGTTTCCCAACGACCCTGCGGCAAGTGTTGATACAGACAGTGATGGATATCCTGATGCTTGGAATACTGGCAAAACACAATCTGACTCACCTACAGGTTTAATCTTGGACGCATTTCCCAACGACCCAACTGAAACAAAGGATACTGATGGAGACAAAGTTGGAGACAGTAAAGATAAATTTCCAAACGATTCGACAGAATGGGACGATTCTGACAATGATGGTGTAGGGAACAATAAAGATGCATTTCCCAACGACCCAACTGAAACAAAGGATACTGATGGAGACAAAGTTGGAGACAGTAAAGATAAATTTCCAAACGATTCGACAGAATGGGACGATTCTGACAATGATGGTGTAGGGAACAATAAAGATGCATTTCCCAACGACCCAACTGAAACAAAGGATACTGATAAGGATGGGGTTGGCGATAATGCAGATATATACGACAATGGAAATGGCGGAATAAAAATTTCTATTGTTTCTTATAAAGGAGATGGTGGTAGCGATGAAGCGGGCGATTATGATATTTATTTTGTTATAAAACTAGACACAAATGGCGATGATGTATATGATGAAATCAAGACGAGCACTACCACAAACAATGTAAATTCTTTATCTAATCCATACGCTATAACAAAGGACATAGCAGATGGCGCAAAAAAGATTAAGTTTACTATATGCGTTTATGATGCTGATGACTGGTCGGCTGATGATGTTGTAGATTATACGCCAGATGCGGGTATTGCTTATGAACATACAGTATATCCACCATTTACTGACTCTTGGAAAGATGATGGGAATAGCACGCCAGGATGTACTTTACAATATAAAATCGAGGTAGTACCAATATCGTAGAGTGTTGTTAAATGCAATCTTATTACATAATTTATTCAATTTTGTTTTTTGTCGATATTTACATCTCAAAATTTACCTCACATAATCGTTTTGTCTTTCCCTATAATCCGACCAAATACGCCAGATAATTAAGATTATTATCAATATCGCTAAACCGATTAGGAGATATTTTAAAAGTTTCTTATCTTCGATTATTCCCACTACCGCTAAAGAACCCGCAACCGCAATTTGTTTTATTTGAGTATCTTCGTTTATTTGAGGTTTAACCTCATTTGTTGTATCTTTGATTGTCGTTGTTTTATCCGTATTGTTTACGGTCTGATGTTTTAATTTAAATTGTTTAACGGTTCTTGCACCTTTTTGATGCTCTCTGGTTACGGTGATGTTATAATCCCCTTCACCGTATTTTTCCATAACTGTTCTTTCATCGGGCATTTCGGTTGCCGTATCCAGATGTTTTAATTTACCGTATTCATTTCGCTTGTTTATGTGATATTTCTCCACACTTTATTATATAACAATGTAGATGTATTAACATTACGGACATAAATCGATGTTTAAGAAATTTCTTTGTAAAAATCACTCATCTTAAGTGCTTTATGAATAGCGTTTCTTTCGAGATTATCTAAATCCCCTTTTACAGTAATGACAACCGTTGGCAACTCCACAATATTGCGGATAAGTGCATCTAGATTGTTTAAAATCTTTTTAGCATGTGAATTTAATTCATTCAAAAAATCATCCTTGTTTTCAGGTCTTGTAACAATCGGAATAAGTTCATTATACTCTCCCTCATATTCATAATATTTCTTATAATAGTCTTTATCGAGTTTTTCTAGAATATGCGAAAATCCAAATTGGTATTTATTATCTAAATAATCAAGAATATCACACTTGGTTTTTAATTTTATTTTCTTAGAAGTTAAGAATTTTTTAAAAAGGTTTCTAAATTCATTCTTGTGTGCACGTACATAAAGAGATTTAAGTTTACAATATATTTCTTTGAACTTCCAATCAATATTATAAAGCCGAGCATCGTCTTCAATATCTAGCCCGTAATATGTACAGTTATATGCCCATTTAATTTGACTCGGTTTCGCACTTTCAATTTTTAAGACTTCAAAAGACCTTGCCCCTAGCATCCCCCAATCCGTAGGTAGGTAATATCCTACATCTCCCTTTCGATGTCCAGTTTTTACGATAATGTCTGAATCGCATAATATTTTCAGATATCTAACTAACGCTTTTTCATTTGGGAGTTTATGTGTATCTACCAATCCCTTTTTTAATTTCCCAAAGGTTACATAGCAATCCCCAAATCTTTTAGAAACGCCATCTTCCACTTCTTTTATATTTCTTAAGTAAGTAATTATTTTTTTTGCTTGTGGTTTTTCTAACAACTCATCTATGCTAAGTTTTTTAGCCATATTCTCACCGACTCACTTACAGACATTATGTCCGTAATCTCTTTATATGTTCTCCGATATTTATACTTGTTGATGAAAAACACACGATGATATTATGCAGAGATGAGTTAAATGAGTTTGATAGACGCACTTAAACAAAACATCAGTAAAAGAGTTGTGGTAATCCATTATGAAGGGGAAAAAACACACAGTATAGTAGGAACTGTAGAAAACGTTTCTAGTGATATTGTTACTGTCTGTTCAGATTACAATGTTCGTTCTTGGATTAGATTGGATACGATTTTGAAGGTGAAGGAAGCAAAATAGAGAGTGAGTTTGTGTTTTATGTTGAGTTCTTAGCAAAAAACAGGGCGGGAAAAGTTATTGATAAACCAAAGATAATACCCGCAACCATTGAAGCGATAGAACGGGGCAGAGATTATTATGGAAATGATGTTGTCCTTCTTCTTAGTATATGGGAATATGAGAATGAGAATATTGAAAATCTAAATACAAAAATTATCGCTCCTCTGTATTTTGACCTCGATTCTAAAGACGATTTAGAAACAGCCCGCCGAGAAGCAATAGAATTAATAAAAACTTTTGAAAATCCTTTTAATATACCAAACAACCAGATTTATATATATTTTAGCGGTTACAAAGGTTTCCATATAGAGATTCCAGCAGTATGTTTTGGTGCAGAACCGCATCATAATCAACATTTAATCTACAAATCAATGGTACAGAAAATCATTGAAAGATTAAAGTTAAAAACTGTTGGGGCGGTTTATGACCGCAGACGCAAGTGGCGGCTCCCTAATTCTATTAATGAAAAAAGTGGTTTGCATAAGATACCACTAACATTTGCAGAATTACAGAATTTAACAATAGAACAAATTAAAGAACTAGCAACAAAACAAAGAAATATAGAAACAGCCCCCGCCACACTCTCAGAAGATGCGGGAAAGTTTTATCTAAAGTATAAAGAGAACGTAGAGGAAGGACAAAAAACAAAAACATCTTTCGAGAACCTAAATGTAAACATTAATTCTATCGCTTCTTTTCCTTGTATCCAGACTATTTTAAACGGTGTTACGGAAGGTGAGCGAGACGATGCTTGCTTTGAACTTGCAAATCACTTTAAAGAGAACGGAAAGGGCATAGAGGAAACTCTGAGAGAAGTTCAAAAATGGAATCCAAGAAACAGCCCGCCCCTGAATCAATACGATATAGAAAAGTGCGTGAACAGTGCGTATAAGGGGAATTATAAAATTGGTTGCAGTAGACCATTGCTTCAAAAATATTGTAATGAGAGTTGTATATTAAAAAAGCAACGAACTAGAGGAGAGAACCCAAATGGAAAATCTGTGAAAGATAAATATTTTCAAGATGGGAAATTCGTTCCTAAACTTCTCGCCGATGAGATAATGGATGATTACAGATTCATAACTACCAGAGACAACAATGAGATTTTTTATTATAACGATGGAATTTACCATCCAAACGCTGAATCGTCGATAAAAGAGGAAACGAAAAAGAGATTAAAAGAGGAGACGACAGAACACAGGGCGAATGAGATATTGTTTCAAATTAATGTATCAACGTATGTAGAAAGAGATAGAATCAACAACCACCCGATGCTTGTCCATCTCCAAAATGGAATTTTCGATTTGGATAAAATGAAGATTGTTCCCTTTTCAGAAGATATTATTAGTACCATAAAACTACCAATAAAATACGATGCGTCCGCCGACTGTCCAAAGATAAAAAAATTCCTTTCGGAAGTCTTAACAGAAGGCGATATACCGAATATTCAAGAATTGTTTGGCTACACACTCTTAAAAGATTATCAATTTCAAACAGCAGTTATGCTCGTTGGCGAAGGGAATAACGGTAAAAGCACCCTTCTATCGTTGTTTAAACACTTTCTCGGAATGGAAAACATTTCTGGAGTCTCACTACAGGATTTGGAGACAAGGTTTGCGAAGGCGGAATTATACGGAAAACTGGCGAATATACATGCCGACCTATCTGATAAGGCGTTATACTCTACAGGTATGTTCAAAATGCTAACTGGCGGGGATATCATATCCGCCGAACAAAAATTTAAAGGGCGATTTAATTTCATAAACCACGCTAAGTTATTATTTAGTGCAAATAAACTTCCAGAAAGTAGAGACGATACTTCTGCATTTTTTAGGAGATGGATAATAATCAAGTTTCTAAACACATTTGATAGAGATAAAACAGACCCCAAAATATTAGAGAAAATTACCACAAACGAAGAACTTTCTGGTTTATTCAATTGGGCTGTAGAGGGTCTAAAAAGATTGCTAACGCAGGGCGGGTTCTCATATAGAGAAACAACCGAAGAAATAAGAGATAAATATGAAAGAATGTCAAATCCCCTTTCGGCTTTTATCAAAGACAAAATCGAGATTGACCCTAACTCTTATGTTTCAAAAGATGAGTTTTATGCTGAGTTTGTAAAATATTGTCAAGAAAACAAACTGCTCACAAAAGCGAAAAATGTAGTTGGACGAGATTTGCCTTCCCACATCCCCACCGTTTGCACCGAAAGACCTAGAATAAGGGGAGATAGAATACAGGTGTGGAAAGGCATCAAATTAACAAACAAAGACGGAGAGCATGTCAAGGATGTCAATGATATTTCTTATTTTAATTCTATATCTAATCCCGTAGAGAACAATATGAATAATAATATAGAAGAAAACCCTGACATCCCTGACCGCCCTGACCAAGGGGGGGCTGTTTCCTTAGATGCCAAAGAGACAATAGATAAAATCGCATCAGAGGAAGGAACGGATAAGAGTGTAGCAACAGGGGACGCTTTAGAGCATCAAAAAACGAAAAACGAAGAGGGTGATAAGGTTTGATACCTCTACATCCTAAAAATCGCTTTAAAACGCTATATCTCAATACTTTACAAAACTGCTATTTTGTAAAGAAAACAGGGGGCTTTCCAATGTTTTCGATGTGTTTTAGTTGTGCATATTTAACAAAAGTGGGGGAATGTAAAGAATGAAGGACTTTAGGGACTACTTAAAACCCGAAGAAATAGAGAAGATTCTCGACAACACAAAGAATCCAAGAGATTACCTTATAATGCGGTTGTTGTGGCGAACAGGCATGAGAGTATCCGAATTAGTGAATATGGAAGTTAATTGGATAGATTTTGAAGAAAGGATGCTGAATATACTGGGAAAAGGGAACAAATGGCGAAGGGTGCCGATAGACAGGGATAGTGTAATGCTACTCCAGAACTATCTGAAAAACAAAGACATCAAGGCGGGGCGGTGTTTTGATATCACAAGACAAAGGGTTTTCCAGATAGTAAAGGCAATCGCTAAAAACGTGGCAATAGAAAAACCGATACACCCGCATACTTTGAGACATTCTTACGCTGTAAATTACATCAAAAAGGGGGGCAATTTAAGGAATTTACAGTTAAATCTAGGACACACGAAACTAGACACTACTGCGATATACCTTCAAGTAACCGCACTAGATAGAAAGGAAGAATACGATAAAATAATGGTGGAATAGCATGGTTGGAAAAATTCTTGTTGATGTAATGGAACCCGAACATCTTGAAAAAACGCTTTCAATGTTGTGTTCAAAAAAAGATGTTTTTGTTGAAAGACTGGAGTTAAGAAGGCATCCTAACGCAAAACCAGAAACTATTGCGAACAATCCGTTTATGGGTGCAAGTGCCGATTATATTGTTTGCGATTCTCAGGAAAAAGTATTGTTGGGCGTTGAAAGGAAAACCTACAAAGACGCTGTATTGTCGATAATGCAAAAAGAAGAAAAAAATAGGGGACACATCTTTAAGCAACTGGATAACCTAAAGAAGTTCCCAAATCGTATCTTTATATTAGAAGGTTCCATGCCCGCTAACTATAGCCGTTTGGAATCGAACATTTACGGTATCCAATTCTGGTGTTATCGAAATCAGATTGGCGTGGTTCATACCTCTGGAATTGAGGGTTCGGCGAAAGCGATTTATGTTCTAGCAAAGAAGGTTCTTGGTATTGATTAGGCGGGGCTGTTTGTAACGGTGCATATCTTTGATAAACATCGTTTAGAGACTGCTCTACGATGTGGGCATATCGCAGTGTCGTTTTGAAAGTCCTGTGTCGCATTAATCGCTGTGTGTATGGTAACGGACAGCCGTTTAAAGTTAACAGCGTCGCAAATGTATGCCGTAGTGTATAAGCATGCACTCTTTTGTTTATACCTGCTTTTTTAGCGATTCTTTGCACCAATCGGTTTATGCAGTGTGTGTTTTCAGAACGAGGGTTGCCGAATTGATTCAAAAACAACACATCGCTTTCTACATCCTTTCGCCTTTCGATTGATGTGTAGTGGTTTAAGGCATCCATTAGTTCTTTCGGCATCGGTATCTCCCACACACTTTTCGTCTTTGTTGTATTTACCTTAACGATTCCCCTATCGAAATCTAAATCGTTAATTCTCAATCGGACAACTTCACAAGGTCGTAAACCGCACAAAGCCATTATCTGAATTATCGCTTGGTCTCTACTGTTACTACACGCAAAAAGCATCTGTTTTAGTTCGTGTTCTGTTATGTAATCAGGCATTTCTTCGTGTGTTTCAGGGGGATATTTGGGCTTTAGCGGAACACCAATAAATTTCCCATAATTTCTTATTGCCTTTACGATGTTTGCCACATAGTTGGCTTTACTGCCTTTAGCAAAAAATGCGTCCCTATATTCCTTTACCTGTGCGTCTGTAGGTATCAAGGTGTCGTATTTTTTCAAAAGGTTTCGTATCATCCGTCCGTACATTACTGCGGTCGCTTTGCCTATTTGCCTCTCTTCCAAGAGCCATCTTACAAAATCCGCTATCTGTTTTTCCAAGATTTTTTCTCTTAACTCACTCACCACTTAATTCACTCCTACCTAAGCAAAAGTTCGTTAAAGTGGCGTAGCCAAAAAGTTGGCGAAGCCAAGACGGTTCACATCATTTCGCATATCGTAAGTTTTATAACCACCAGTTAGTTTGCTGGCGATAGCCAGTAAAGAGGTAGCCCCGCCTGGATTCGAACCAGGGTCGCAGGATCCAGAGTCCCGCATGATTGGCCGCTACACTACGGGGCTATTTCTATTATCTTGTAAACTACCATGGGCTAAAGCCCCATGGCGTTCGACGATTGGCTTTAGGCGGACGCCGCCTAGGAGTTCGGATATGTGTCTGCCGAACACACCATGGGATTCGCTCATCCGCCTCTTCAAAGAGACGGCGTTCGCGATCTACGAAGTTTGCCAGAGCAAACTTCGTACGAACGTATGAAATCCTGATGAGGATTTCATGATACTCATGGTAGTTTAGTAAAGTGAACCGACTTTAAAAACTTTGTATTAGAGCACGATTACATATGTGTAGAGATATAACCCCCATAAATGTTCAAAAATACCAAGAGTAATAAGGCAAAGTAATACGGAGTGGAAATAGGAAAAAGAAATAAATAGGAGGAATATTATAGGTGTGTAATCATACACATCATACTGATGTAACAAAATATGGAGGAGTAAAAACATGGCTGAAAAACCACATATGAACCTTGTATTTATAGGACACGTAGATGCTGGAAAATCTACAACTGTGGGAAGAATGTTAATGGACACTGGGAACGTAGACCCACATATAGTTGAAAAGTATCGAAAAGAAGCTGAATCTATCGGTAAGGCCACATTCGAATTCGCGTGGGTAATGGATGGGTTGAAGGAGGAGAGAGAGCGCGGATTAACGATAGATGTAGCGCACAAGAGATTTGATACGCAAAAATATTACTTCACTATCATCGATGCTCCAGGACACAGAGACTTTGTTAAAAACATGATTACGGGTACAAGCCAGGCGGATGCGGCTGTGCTCGTAGTAGCGGCACCAAATGGTGTCGAGGCCCAAACGAAAGAGCATGTGTTCCTTGCCAAAACACTAGGCGTACAACAAATCATAATTGCCTTAAACAAGATGGATGCCACTACACCAGCGTATAGTGAAAATAAATACAATGAAGTAAAGAACGAAGTCACTGCACTGCTTAAAATGGTTGGATACAAACCAGAGAACGTCCTGTTCATCCCGATTAGTGCGTATAAGGGAGATAATACATCAAAGCCCTCATCGAATATCCCATGGTATAAGGGAAATACATTGCTCCAAGCACTCGATACACTCACTATCCCACAGAAACCGACAACACTGCCTCTTAGAATCCCGATACAAGATGTCTATACAATTACCGGCGTTGGAACTGTTCCCGTAGGAAGAATTGAAACAGGTATTATGAAACCAAACGATAAAATAATATTCCAACCGTCTGACAAGGTCGGAGAAATCAAGAGCATAGAGATGCATCATGAGTCGATACTACAAGCGGTACCTGGAGACAATGTTGGTTTCAATGTCAGAGGCATCTCAAAAGACGACGTAAGACGAGGAGATGTCGGCGGACCGGTGGATCACCCCCCTACCGTAGCAAAAACCTTTATCGCGCAAATCGCCGTACTGCAGCACCCGAGCGCCATAACAGTCGGATATACCCCGGTATTCCACTGCCACACGGCACAGGTCGCGTGTACGTTTGAGGAACTGCAGAGAACACTTGATCCGAAAACAGGGCAAACAAAACAAGAGAAACCCGACTTTATAAAAACAGGCGACATCGCTGTAGTGAAGATAAGACCGACAAGGCCGATGGTTGTAGAAAGGGCGAAAGAATTCCCGCAATTGGGAAGGTTTGCAATCAGAGACATGGGCACGACAGTAGCAGCTGGACTATGCCTCGACGTGGAAAAGGTTGAGAAGAAATGAGCACACCTTTTTCTTTTTTATTTTTATGAGATTTTTTGTTATGTAGAGGTTTTTTATGGCACAAATCGCTCGAATTTCCCTGACAGGCACCGACCCAAAAAGGGTAGAAAGCGTGTGCACGCAGATCAAAACAATTTCCGAGCGCACGGGCGTAAAGATGAGCGGCCCCATTCCATTGCCGACTAAACACCTTGTAGTTCCGGTAAGAAAAAGCCCAGACGGAGAAGGCTCGGCCACATGGGACCATTGGGAGATGCGGGTTCATAAGAGAATCATAGATTTGGATGCCGACGAGAGAGCCCTTCGCCAGCTGATGCGCATACAGGTGCCGGACGGCGTGAACATAGAGATAGTTTTGAAGTCGTAGACAGGAATCTATAAACGCAAAAACAAATTGAAGGAGAATTATAACCTTTAATGCCAGACAGTATTGAAATTGTGGTGTCATAATATGACGGATTATACCAAGGCTGCATCGACAAAAATTGAGACTGCGAAAAAAATAAAGTTGGTGACCTTTCCAGTAAGGGATCACAGGCCAGTTATCGAATGGGAGTACCCGGAATTCCAGTGTTTGTGCCCCATATCCGAAAGGCATGACAGCGGCACAGTTGTGATAAGATACCAGCCAAATGAGAAGATTTTGGAAAGCAAATCCGTGAGGGATTATCTGGCGTCATGGCGAAATAAGAAGATCTGGCAGGAATATGTCACCGAAGAAATAGCAGACGTATTTTACGAGAGCTGCAGCCCGAAGTGGCTGACCTTAGAGATCGAGTGGTCGCCGCGCGGAGGCATCTTTGCCAGGACAGTTTCGAAAAGAGGCGAATTTTCAAAAACAGAATAGATTCCGCAGATTCGTAATTGTAGAAAGAAGATCGGGGCGTTTTTATTCTTGATTTACGTTCGTTTTCATTAAAATTTAGATGTGAATGAGTATTTTTAAGATGCGCTTATTATCGGTATAGATCATATGAAAAATATTAAATGGAGCATTACCTGATTCGCTGTCAATAGATATGAAAGAAAAAGACGTTGATCTCTCTGCCCGCGCCGCCGAACTTTACTACACATTATGTGGGCGTTTCGTCCCGACATCGAAAATAAACGTGGAATACTGTCCATATTCTTCGTTAAAAGGCACTGGCAAGATGCGGGGCAACCATATAGACATAAGAATATCGGACGCGTTCAAGGATTCGCCGCAGGACGTAAAAAACGCCCTTGTCGCAATACTTCTATGCAAGATCGCAAAAAAGCCCTGCCCGCCATCTTACACTACTGCGTTCAGGGATTATGTGAACAGCTCGTATATGACCTGCCTGCAAAAGGAACTCAGAAAGTTCAGGGGCAAGGAATTATTGGTGGAACCGAAAGGAGAGGTATATAATTTAAATGATAGTTTTGAAAGAATAAATAAAAAATATTTTAATAATGAACTTGAAAATCCTAAAATTGCGTGGAGCGTTAGCAGAGCAAGAAATAGATTGGGGTATCTAGATTCTACCACAGATATAATCAGAATAAGTAGGATACTGGACGATAAAAATGTCCCGATCTCTGTTTTGGATTACATAGTTTACCACGAACTTTTGCATATAAAACACGAAATAGTTTATAGAAACTGCAGACGCACAGTGCACACGAGGGAGTTCAAGAAGGATGAAAGGAAGTATGAAGAATACGAATCTGCGAATAGGTGGTTAAAATCGAGTATATGGAGATGTAGTAGATCTAAGCATAAATGATTTCAAAACCACCATCCTAAAAACATTCATGAATATGTCAACTTATTTTTAAAAATATTTACATATGATTTTAACTAAAAATGTTGGAGAGGCGGGAGAAGACAACCAAATATCAGATAAGGATTACTCTATTTGTTTTCTAACCCAGCTAATGAATTTAATGACGCCTTTAATTAGATATTCCGTATCCTCTCGCGAGACACTTTTTCCAAGGTATCCATATTCAGATCTCATATCAAGTGCTTGCTTCACAAAATTTCGTTGTGAACTGTCTCCGACGATCTTTATAACTTCGATATGGAACTGGACCGCTTCCCTGTGGTCTGCCGATGCTCTTTTTTCCAAGAAATGAATAGTCAGCGCATCGTTAGCATTAATTATCGCCTGTATTGCATCGAATCCGCTAGCGTTTAAGCGATCTGCAATCAAATTGTTCCTAGCAGAGTCTAAGAATTCCTCTGCCTGTGCCAAGTAATTTTTTGCCTCATGTTTTTTTACAATTCTAACCATTTTTTATCACCATACAAGATTTTTCCCTCAGACAAGACTGTAACAATAAAACTGTCCAATTTTTTCAATCGTTCTTTTACTTCGTCTACGGATAGAAAGATTGGCACAAGATTGGCATCATATTTTTTTAATAAAATGTCAATGGCGCCCTCGATAGTGTTTTCAGGCTTTTTCCCAGTGTAAATGACTAGAATATCTATGTCGCTGTGCTCATTGAACTCGCCCCTTGCACTAGAGCCGAACAATACTATATTTTTGATGTTGGTTTTACAGAGGACCGCTGTGAACTCTTTTGCAATATCCAATGGGACAGTAACCTCCTTATGAAAAAGTGCCTTTATTTCTCCAAAAAGTATGTGCTGTTCATTTATACGGTATAACTGAGATCTCCCGACCTTTCTGGACAATATGGTTCTCGCTTCAACCATGCCGTGCAAGGCAGGGAAAGCGGTTCCAAGCGAGATTTGTGTCATCCGCGCAATTTCCTCTATCGTATATTCCCTTGCCGGATTTGCGATAAGCATTCTCAGGATTGCTATTTTTGATTTAGAACTCAAGATATTTTCGAGCACGAATATAGAATAAATCGGCCATTATTAAATGTTTCGATTTTTAGAAACCGATTTCTAAAATTAGAAACTGACATGCAATAGTTGCGCTTCCACAGAGGCGTTACCGTTTTTTAGATTTTTGATCGTTTTTTATTTACCAGTGGGGTTCGAATTGTGACGGGGCAACATATAGAATGGGGTATATTATAGACAATGCGATTTGACACCCCCTCTCTCCGTGAGATACGATGGGATACGGCAAAGGGTTTATTAGCAGTCAAATATATTTGTCAGTATGAATAAAATCGTGATTGTTGGTTTGTGCTTGGTTCTTGTTGTTACGTTTTCGGGATGTATAGGAACACCCTCATTCCAAGAAAAGAAAATTGACAATCTCCGAGTTGAAATAAACATAGATGCAAACGAGACCAAGAACACATCTATTTCTACAGTGAAATTGATTATGGAACAGAAAGGATATGTCGTAGAGGAGCATTATGTAAACTCGACTCTTGTTGGTGTATACGGTAATAAACTTGATCCGTATCACATATTTGTTTCCGTCTTAACGAATACGAGTAGTCCCTCCATATTTTACCATCAGACTTATACTATCAATGAAACCCAGTTAGAACAAGAAAAACAAAAAATAAAGACAGAAATCGAAGACATTGGAGCCCATGCAAATCTAACGATTGATTGGAACAAAGCTACATGGGAGATAGGCTATAGGACGAGTTGAGGTTAGCTCTATCCGTTGTGTTTGGATGTGAGGAGAGAAAAATTTGGAGGAAAAATAATGTGTTTAGACATAATAACACAAATCTTTCTGGACAACTGGCAATGGATTGCTGTATTCATACTCGCTACACTCATCCCCACAATATACATAATTCTCAACTATAGCCAGGAACATATAAAACATCTCAAACCAACTCTTAAGGAAACTACAATCCGCGAAATAAAATACGAACACGGAAAAGCATACCAAGAAGATGCCGAAATCAAAGAAACAAATGTAATCGTACTTTATGCTACAAATGAATACAAAACACCCATAAATATCAATTCATATAAAATTACATACTGTACCACTCGCTATTTTTCTAAAGAAAAATTTATAAAAACTAAAGAGATTTTCTCATATAATATACTAACAAAGACTGAAGAACATAGCACAAAACTATCAACCAAACTAGAACAAGGCGACTCCTGCAAAACTGTTGTTAAAAAAGAAGAGATAATAAAAGAAATTAAATTAGACAAAATATCAAACAACAAAATCTATCTAAGAGGCATTTATATAGACACAGCAGAAAAAAAATACCCCTCAAAACGGCTCGAAATAGACATTAACGAGCCCAACTCAGAACAAATCAAAGCCCCATTACATTAACCGTATCCAGCATCCCGCCTAAACCGTATTCTTTACCGCATCAAGCGCCCATAGCCGCTATCATTTGTCCAATGAAATAACTTGTAGGTATGACAACGACGGCGATCCCGACATGTTCGAAAATAGCACGGTATGGGCTCGTTTTTTGGTTAATCGCTATCTTGTAGCTCAATATTGAAAGAACCGCCAGTCCGATGATCACCGAAGATATCATAGCATACTGCAGCGGCAGGGATAATACCAATAAAAGAAAGACTATGGTTACTGCGAATCTTGTTAAAAAATTACTGAGCGTAGTAATTATCGTTTTATGTTTTGGGCGTGCATTACTGTCCTGATCCTTGTATTGCGGTCCTGACTCCTGATATATGTGAATGCTGAGCGAATCGGTCATATTGTCTGCGATTGCCAATACCAGGAGTGTGCTTATCAATAATATCTTTGTGCTGTGCGCCGCACCCAGACCGACAATGAGAGCCAGACTGGTCGTGATTGCGGCCGTAACTCCGAAACTAAACCTACATAGGTCCACGACATATCACCTTCACTTATTGTAAACTACCATGGGCTAAAGCCCCATGGCGTTCGACGATTGGCTTTAGGCGAACGCCACACCTAGGGACACTCAGATATACGTCTGCCGAACACGCCATGTGGTTCGCTCATCCACCCCTTCAAAGGGGTGGCGTTCGCGAACCCATGGTAGTTTAGTAATATATTGTTATTTGAATACATCCATTCTCAAGACACTCTTCGTTTCGTAATGCAATCCCCTACTTTCCCATGCATTTTAAACGGCTTATCCGATTCAGCATTACGTTTTGTATTCCCCAATCCCCGTATTTACTCTCGCTTTCCACACATAATATTGTAATATATTAAACAATCTATCGATCAAAAACCAGCTATTTACTTGCTTTTGTATCCGAACTTTTTATCATATTTCTTATGATCCAATACATCTAAGACAAAGGCGATTATTTCTATCTCTGTCTCTCCGTTTGTGAGCGTGTACAGCATACGCCAAAAGTTTGGAAGCTCTACCCTAAACAAGTTCGTTATTCCGTATTTCTCATGGTATTCTTCGGGAATCAACTTTTTCGCTATCGGATCACCATAGTGAGGATTCGCTTTTATGAGTTCTATCTTCTTATGAAGTGCGTTTAAAATTGTTTTTTCGATTTTTGAAGTTGCAGCACAAGCGTTTAGATGTTTGTAAACCTCTTCTGCCTCGGGTGAGAATATTATCCTCGTAGTCTTCATAATTCGAGACCTTCCCTAATCGCAGTTCTTAGGTTTGGATTGGCGTTGTGAATCCATGTTATGCCCTTTAAGGTTACCGCTATCTTATTGCTCCTCTCCAAATATTCGAGGATAATCATAAGCGTGTTATGATTGACTTGTTTGGGCAGCTTTCTTTTGAGTTCTGCGATTGTTATAATACTGCCCTCCATATTTTTTAGGGCCCCCTCTACCATCAAGACCGTGTTTAAGGTTGGCGAATGAACATACTCAATCTTTTGCTGTGCCGATATTGCCATAGTAATCACCTATAGTTATTAGTTGATAACTATTATGTATTAACTTATAAATAAATGTTGTGTCTAAAAAAACATTTTATATCAAGTCTTGTACTCCGCGATCTCCTTGCTCAATTTTGTTCGCCACACCTCATTTGGTTTTAGTTTGAACTTCCAATTCGGAAACACCACTGAGCTTTGATAATTCTTTTCATATCCGCTCTCCGATTGGGAAATAGTGTATATCGGGAAGTGCCAGACAGTTGCGGGGTTATCTAAATTCAATTTCACATTAATTCCAACATGTCTATCCACTAACTGAATATTATTACATTTATCGATGTGTTCTATATTAGCGAGACTGTTTTTCCTGCCCCGAACTTCGTAATAAGCATTCTCCGACGTGCCCGACAGCATGGCGAAGTTGAACTCCACACCGAACCATAAATCCAATGTTTTATCCGAGCGGTTCGTTATTTCGTAGTCCGCATTGATTTTGGATTCTCCTTTGTTTACGGACAGGATTTTTTTGACTTCTATCGGAAATCTCGCGCCGTCTCGCCATATTCCACCATTTCGCTCAAGTTTTATTGTAATTTTATCTCCAGTCTTTTTGGTTTCAAACGTATATGGCTGGTTAACGAAGTCCCCATGCTCTCCGTATCTACATTTGCTGAAGCTTTCCAAATTCGTTTTTTCGTCCAAAAAATGGTCGATGAACGAGAGCCGCCTGTACCAGTCATATATCAGATGGTTTTCGAGGTCTGGATCAATTGCCCTCTGCAAGTCGTGTATGCTCGGCGCAGCATCGCTGCCCACATCCGAAATCGTCTTTTTTGCCTTTGCCGCCAAGATCTTCCTGTGATATGCTTCCTTTCTTCGGGCCAGTGTGTTCAATAGGTTGCAGGATTTCGGCTTATAATCAAGCTCGAATAACGTACCGCCGATGCTGTGGAAGTATAGGTTCATTGCTTCTGTATTTACCAGTATCTCATCCCTTCCGTCCTTGTCGAAATCTGTTGTTTCCAGATCTAGCCATTCCTTGGTTTTATGCAGTTTTTTATCAACTTCGAACTCCGCGTTTATGAGATGCTGGTAAATTGCAGACCGAAGGTGCGGAAGATACAAGCCCCCGAAAACTCCGTGCCAGTAGGCGCAGTTGCACTGCCCCTGCCACAACTCGTCTTTTGCCTTTTTTATTAACGAGCTTTCGAATTTTTCAGTTTCTAAAAGATGTACTTTGTCGCTCACGTACAGCATTTTCTTGTACATGTTGCTGCTCTCCGGATATTTTGCCAAGAAATTTCTCCAGAATCCGCCTTTCAGGAACCCTTCGTATTTTTCGTATTCGCCTTTGTTTCTCACTTCTTCTAACAGATCTTCAAATTTTATAGACGCCTCTGTAGGAAGCGCCCACTCGGTTAATTCCAGATAGGACGCTGTCGGCAGATATGCAGTGCCTATCGCATTATGCCTGCAGATAAAGTCCGAGAACGTGATTATGTTAATCCAACTTCTGTTTTCCTCCAATGCTTCGAAGAATCTTTCCAGCCACTTCTTTTTATAAACCCATTCGTATGTATTTGGCCAAGAGCCGAACTTCTCGCCATCGTCACCGAACACCAATACCCTGTCGCCGCCTTCGGTAGCGACCTCCCGCAGGTAGTCTATCGTTTCTTCAGGCTGCCTGAACGGTATGAGGTATCTGAGTTTCATACTGATTGGAAATATCCTGAGCAATGCTCCCTGTTCTTCTGTGGTGTAATACCCGTATAATTCGTTCTCAGTTAAGCCCGCACTTTTAAAATGGTTGTCGTCTACAAGTGTATATTCTACGCCTGTATCCGCTATTGGTTTTGCCAAATGCGGCTCCCAAACCCGCTCCGGAAGCCACATGCCCGTCGGTGCATAGTTCAGATTCTTTTTTATAAAAGCGGTCAGGGCTTTTATCTGTTCGAGCTTGTCCCTGTCGTAGAGTATTGGCATTATCGGCTCATACAGGCCGCCAGTCAATATCTCGAGCTGTTCCCTGTCCACCATCTTTTTGACTTTCGAGATATATTCCGGATGCTCTTTTATCAGCCACTTTAAAATTATGCCGCTCCAGTGCATGCTCATCTTGATTTTTGGATGATGTTCTAGTATCTCTACAAACGGCATGTACGCGGTCTTATACGCCTTCTCCAGGACAAAATCGAAGTTCCCGACAGGTTGGTGGTTGTGTATCCCGATTATGAAATTTATCGTTTTGGTCATTATAACACGTCCGATTGAGAATATTGATGTGTGAATAACCTCTTGTCTTATTTATTTTTACTATTATTAATCATAGTATCGTGATTTGAATATCCATACAATGTTGAAAGTATTAATACCTCGTAATTATTTAGGATAGATTGCATGGTTTCAAATAAAACGAAAACCAAGCCGAATAAAACGGGCAAAAAACTGAAACTTATCGCTATTGCAGTTTTGGTTCTCATAGTACTGGCTGCGATAGCGGTATTCTCATTACAGGTAGGTAGCAAGACATTTATTGTTTCCGCGGACGGAAAAAGCAAATATACGAGCATACAGCAGGCTATAAACGAGGCGTCTGGTGGCGACATTATATATGTAAAAAGAGGGGTTTACGCTGAAAGATTGACGATAAACAAAAACATAATTTTGATGGGTGAAGACAGAAACGGCGTCGTATTGAAAGGCAACGGAAGCAAGGAACTGGATTATAATGGCATATATGCGGATGCGGGCAAGGTTACGATCGACGGTTTCAACGTTACAGGCTTCGGCAACGGAATATACATAAACGGCAATCAAACGAAAATAACAAACTGCGTGATATCAAACGCATCCAGAGGGGTTTCCTCTTTTGCCTCGGATATCGAGGTGTCGAACAATGTTTTCACGATGATCGCCCAATATGCAGTATACACCTCAGCTGGGAAAAACATCAAGATTGTTGATAACATCGTTACAAACCCGGTTCCCGGTACTCAATACAGCGTATATCTGCTCGGCTACGAGAACGCGCTCGTAAAGAACAATATATTGGATGCTGGCAAAATTGGCATTTATTCCGTGAGTTCCAACGCGACTATCTCCAACAACAGCATAACGAATAACTCGCTATATGGAATCTACAGTTTTCTGTCAACAAGCATCATCCAACAAAATAATCTGGCTGGAAACATAGAAGGCGTGCACATTCAGGCGTCGTCCAAATGTATCGTTTCGGAGAACAATATAATAAAAAGCAATCATGGAGTTGTGTTTCTTTCAGTTTCCAGAATAGATTATACAAACAGAGAAAACAGGATAACCAAGAATATAATCTCCAACGGCACAGGGTACGGAGTATACCTGGATGGCGCCAATGAGAATAACATTATAGAGGGCAACTTAATCGACAACAATGTCGCGGGTATAGTCATCGAAGGGCTTTATGACAGTTATCAGTACTACCGCATAAACACTAACAATCAGATAACTAAAAATATAATTACTGGAAACGGCGCAGGAATAATGGTCCAAGGTTTTGATACCAATAGCAATGAAATAAAAAATAACAACATCAACAAAAACAAGAATTATGGGATGGATGCGCTGGATGCGAAAAACGTGATTACCGCCAAAGAAAATTTCTGGGGTTCGGCTTCGGGACCGCAGAGCGTAACCAATCCTATAAGTGATGGAGATAAGGCAACCATAAACGTGAATTTCCTTAATTGGCTAAAAAGTGAGGAAAAGATAGATACTCCGAAAATACCGATTCCCACAATATCAAATTACCCCATAACCAGAAACTTCCAATCTAACTTCACAAACGGGTTTGATGTTCCTTTTGTATTATTCACTGTTTGCATCAGCGTGTTTATAATAACAAGAACGCACAGGAAAAAATCTCAAATTTAAAGAATAAAGGCAATATTTATCTAAATTATCGCTTATTGACGTTTGGTGTGTACTTGAATCCAAAGCAGATAGCTGCCGAAAAAGCAGTAGAGTATGTAAAGGACGGCATGGTTATAGGACTGGGTACGGGCTCGACTGCGGAGTTTGCTGTAAAAAAGATAGGCCAGCTTGTCAATGACGGGCTTGATATTATTGGGATATCCACGTCCAGACAGACGGAAAAACTTGCGAAAGAGTGCGGCATCAAACTCTCGACCCTTGACGAACACGGAAAAATAGACGTTACTATCGATGGTGCAGACGAAGTGGATCCTGATTTTAACCTGATAAAAGGAATGGGCGGCGCGCTCTTGTGGGAAAAAATAGTGGCATCCAATTCCAGGATAGAGATAATCGTTACAGATAACACAAAAAATGTAAACATGATAGGAACAAAATCGCCGCTCCCGGTCGAAGTAGTAAAATTTGGCTGGAAAACAACATCCAACAAACTAAAAAAACTGGGATGCGCGCCAAGCATCAGGATGTTTGGAAACACCACATACACAACAGACAGTGGGAACTACATCCTGGATTGCTCGTTTAAGCCAAATGGCATAAAGAACGCAAATGATACCGAGCAGCGAATAAACAACACCCCCGGCGTTGTGGAGAATGGGTTGTTTATCGATCTTACAGACATTGTTATAATCGGTTCAGAGAAAGGCACAGAAATCAAGAAGAAATGATTCGGGCAAATATTTAAATCAGTGGATTTAGTATTCTATAGTTTACCGTTCTGCAATTTTATACGATGTATGTTGGATGTTGAGAAATATGACGAAACTCTTCGGAACAAATGGCATAAGAGGCGTTACCAATAAGGAGTTGACGCCCGAATTTGCATCGGATATCGGATTGGCTATAGGAACATTTTTCGCAGGCGGCGAAGTGATAATAGGAACAGACACGAGAACTTCAAACCAGATGCTGAAGAGTGCTGTGATTTCTGGCTTGCTCGCTTCCGGCTGCGGTGTTGTAGATGTCGGGGTGGTGCCGACGCCGTCGCTGCAGTATGCAGTAAAAATGTATAAATCGGCCGGCGGAGTAGTAATAACCGCGTCCCATAACCCGCCGGAATTCAACGGCATAAAATGCATAGATTCCGACGGCACTGAACTGCCGAAAGAAAAAGAAGAAAAAATCGAAGAAATCTACTTTTCAAAGAAATTCAACCTGGCCAAGTGGTCCAACATAAAACCCGTAAAAATCGATGAAAATGTCAACGAGATGTATATCAACGGCGTTATGAAGTGCACTGATGTAAACAGCATAAAAAACAGGGGTTTGAAAGTGGTATTGGACTGTGCAAACGGTGCTGGCTGTTTGGTTTCCCCGTACCTGCTAGAACGACTTGGTTGTAAAGTTATCACACTAAACTCACATCCAGATGGGACGTTTCCCGGACATCCCTCAGAACCGACACCAGAAAACGCTGCGGATTTAATCAAAACCGTCAAGGATTTGGGTGCTGATTTAGGAATACTGCACGACGGCGACGCGGACAGAACAGTGTTCGTTGACGAGAACGGCACCTATCTTCCAGGGGAAAAAACTCTGGCATTCGTGGGAAAGGAGATGCTTGTGAAAAACGGTGGAGGAATAATCGTTACCCCAGTTGCTACATCCAGTTGTGTGGAGGATCTTGCAAAGAGGCATAATGGCCGGGTGATATATACAAGGGTGGGGTCCCCGGTAGTAGCAAGGGTGATGATGGAAAAAAAGGCATTGTTTGGAGGAGAGGAAAACGGCGGCCTGATATTCCCGGAACATCAATATTGCAGGGACGGCGCAATGTCCGCAGCGAGAATCATAGAAATAATGGCGCAGAGAAAAAAGAAACTCTCTGAATTGATTAAAGAGGTCCCGAACTACTTTGTCATTAAAGCTAAGATTAAATGTCCGGACGATAAGAAAGAGTACATCCTGAAAAAGATGGCGGAATATGCAAAGAGCACTGGAAACAAATACGACACCACGGACGGCACGAAGATATTTACAAAGGACGGCTGGGTGCTTATACGGCCTTCCGGAACTGAGCCTCTCTGTAGGATATACGGAGAAACGAAAGACCTGGATAAATCGAAGAAGATTGTCGAAGAATATACGAAGGTGGTTGAAAAGTTAATCAAGTGAGGATAAATCGGACATTAACGTCGTTTGTTTTAGGCAAAAATCTTCATATCCCTTGGCATATACCCCAGTGCAATGAAAGACCAAGCGTCTGCTTTTGATGTCGCCGCGATAGTAAAGGATATGCAGATCCTCGTCGGCGGCTTTATAGACAACATATATCAACTCTCGCCCACTGACATAATGCTGAAGGTCAATGTTCCAGACATAGGCAAAAAAAACCTGATTGTAAAGAACGGTAAATTTGTGTGGTTTGCTGGGCAGGAGCACGAGCCGTCAAAAGAACCTTCTTCATTTGTCATGCTTTTGAGAAAACATCTGGACAACGGATATATTGAAGATATCACTCAATACAATTTTGACAGAATCATAGAGATTACCATACGAAAGAAGGAAGAATACAAACTCATCATAGAACTCTTTGGAGAAGGGAATATAATATTGGTTATGAACTCCATAATAATCCAGCCGCTGAGCACGCAAGTCTGGAGAGCGAGAGAGATCAAGGCTGGAAAGGAGTACAAGCATCCGCCGGCTAAAATAAACCCGTTTATGTTGAGCATAGAAATGTTTCTTGAAGTTTTGAAAAAATCGAACAAAGACATTGTAAGAACGCTTGCCAGCACCCTGTCGCTGCCCGGAACATATGCGGAAGAGATATGCGAGATCGCAGGCATAGAAAAAGATGCAGACATGAAAGATGTATCTGCTGATGAGCTGGGAAGGGCCTACAATGTGCTGCATGGCATGATGAGCACTGCCCCGGAGCCGATGACTGTAACCAAGGACGGCTCGCTCATAGATGTTGTTCCCTTCAGGCTCAAAAAATACAGCGACTGCGAAGTAAAATTATTCCAGACGTTCAGTGAAGCGGTTTATGATTATGCATCTAATATGAAAAACTCGAAAGAAAAAGAGGTAGCAAACGAGGAAACCGAGAGAAGCCAGCGGCAGTATCAACAGCAATTAAAGAGTGTAGAGGAATTAAAACATGAGATCGAAGAGAACAGGAAGAGCGGGGAAAGAATTTACCTGCATTACACCGAGTGCGAAGAAGTATTGAAGATGATACTGCGCGCAAAGGAAACATACAAAAATTGGGATAGTGTCATAGACAGCCTGAAAAACAACAGATCCATTGTCGAGATAAACCCGGGCGAGATGTATGTAATCGTACGCGTTTCGCACATACTGGATATAAAAGACAACGAGAAAGTGGAGGAGGGGGAGATAAAACTCGATTTTCAAAAAACGGTCCGGGAAAACGCTAACTACCACTATGAATTGTCCAAAAAGGCAAAGAGCAGATTAAAAGGCGCAGAGAATGCAGCAAAACGCACCCTCGAAACTTTAAAGGAAATCTCCGCAAGAGAAATAACTGAAGAAAAGAAATCTCCGAAGAAGGCGAGAATGAAGACGTTCTGGTTTGAAAAATACAGATGGTTTATTTCCGGTGACGGGTACCTTATTATCGGGGGGAAGGATGCCAAAAGTAACGAGCAGGTTGTTAAAAAACACCTGAACAACGATGATGTATATGTTCACGCAGATGTCCATGGTGCGCCAAGTGTCGTGATAAAGCGCGTAAGCGAGGTTAAAGTTTCGAATTTGCCAGATAAGAGCGATAGATTACCAGATGAGGAGAGCGAAGAGAAGAAAGCGATACCCCCCTCAACTCTAAACGAGGCCGCAGAATTTTCGCTGGCGTTTTCAAAATCATGGAACACGAAAATAGGATCGGGCGATGCCTACTGGGTATTGCCCGACCAAGTCAGCAAAACCCCGCCGACTGGGGAGTTCTTGGCGAGAGGCGCATTTGCCATCAGAGGCAAACGAAACATTATACACGACGTAAAAATTCGATGCACTATCGGCGAGATGGAAATTGATGGCGTAAAAAAAATGATGTGCGGACCTGTTGAGGCTGTAAAAGCGCGTTGTAAAAGGTATATCGTATTCGAACCTGGTGAAACAAAAAAGACGGATTTTGCGAATGAAGTAAGGAAGATTTTCGATGTAGAAGTGTGTGAAGTTTTGAAAGTTCTGCCGCCAGGCGATGTTAAGATTGCAGAGAAACACATATCTGCTGAGTAAAAGCATATTATCACCAGAAGTAAACTACCATGGGCTAAAGCCCCATCTACGAACTTTGCACGTGCAAAGTTCGTACGATCGTACAAAATTCCACCAAAGAATTTTGTAGATGGCGTTACGCAGAGAGGCTTTAGGCGAACGCCACAGACAGACATTCACACACCTCCAACACATTCACATACATCACAGGAACGCCATGGGGTTCGCTCATCCACCCTTTGAAAAGGGTGGCGTTCGCGATCTACGAAATTTGCTAAAGCAAATTTCGTACGAACGTATGGAATTCCAGCAGAATTCCATAGTACCCATGGTAGTTTAGTAAAATTGAGTTATATAAAACATCAAGAGGTATAAAGATATAAATACAGATATGACTTTTAACCTTTAAATCTAACCAGACATTTGCTCCCGTAGTGTAGTCCGGTCAATCATTTCGGCCTTTCGAGTCGACGACTCGGGTTCAAATCCCGGCGGGAGCACATTACACTATTTTGCAGATGAACAGTCCGTCGGGATTTGAGAGTGCAACTGGGTAAACAGTGTAGAGTTGCACGAATCTGAAAAATTTTGATGCGTATCTTAGAAAATTTTTCCCCCTGGAAGGGAAATCCCGGCGGGAGCATTAACCAATTTTGCTAACTAATCAGGGGAAGGGGTGTTGAACCTTTATATACCACGTTGCGTATTATTTCTCGAAAGCAAATAACATAAGGCGGAACATGGTAGAAAAAGAACTAGACAAGGAATTGTTGAAGGAAATTCAGGATGCCTTCAAAAACAAGGATTATGCGAAAGCGGAAGCGTTGATCTCCACTAAGGAACTGAAAGACCACCCCAAACTCGACCCTGTGAGAAAGCTGGTTGCGGACAGGAACGAAATCAGGATCAGGGAGAATTCCATAGAAAAAATTCTTCACATTCAGGGCGACCTTAACGATATTGGAGCGCACCTTAGTGTGATTTCTTCCGGGGCGGCGTCGGAAAGCCAGAAAGCGTGCCAAAGCACAACGCAGGCTGCAGAGGATCTGGAGAAGATAATCCCGGAATACAAAAAGATAAACGCTGAATTTATAGAGTACATAAAACGCAAGCATGCCCAATTCAAAAACAGCTTCATGTTCAAAATGGAGCTCGAGCACAATATACTCGAAACAAGGCACTGCGAGTCTATCGATAATAAAATTAAGAATTTTGAGGCGTCTATTTCCACGTTAAAGAGCCTGTGCAAAACAGGGGACGCTGTGAAAATAAAAAGCCAGATATCTTCGATAAATACCAGTCTTACGGATTTCCTTAAAGATTTGTTGCAGCAGCTGAATATGTCCGCTGTCGCGAACAAGATGATCAGGGCGGACGACTGGAGCAGTATTTTCAGCGGAATACTCCAGACTGAAGCCATAAACCAGAAGACGGAACTGGAGAAACAGATGGCGGCGATAAAGGAGTCCCTCGAAAAGGAGAAGGTGGAAAGAGCGAAGCTCAACCGGGAGATCCAGGGATTCACAAAACAGCTTCAGGATGCCAAGAGCGCATTTGAGAAGGAAAAGGCGGACAAGGAATGGCATCTAAAGGATAAGGAAGAGCTGAAGAAAAAACTGGATGAGATAAAGACAAAGCACGACAAGGAAAAAAGCGACAAGACTTCGGTGGAGATGGCGAAGACAGAGGCGGAACGCACTCTTGCCGAGTTAAAAGAAACTTACGCTCATGAAAAGTCACTTTTTGAGAAAGAGAGAGAGGAAACGAAGAAGAAAGTCTCGGAAGCAAGGAGCGGATATTCCAAAGAAATGGAGACAATCGCAAAGGAGAAGGAAGAAATCGAGAAATCTCTTTCCGAGCTGAAACAGACGACAGAAGTTGAAAAAAGCGAGAAGCGGAAATTCCAGAGGGAAAGCGAAGAACTGAAAAAGGAACTGGCGTCGCTCAAGTCCGACACTGAAAAGGAAAAGGGTAAAAGGGGCGTAGGCCAGGAAGTGTTTGAGAAGACTGTTTCCGAATTAAAGGACAAGCACTCGAAGGAAAAATTGAAGCTGCAGAAGGAGAGAGAGGAAGTCGATAAAAAAATCATTCAACTCACTGAAAATCTTGACATAGAGCAAAGCCAGAAAGAGAAGTTTTCAAAGGAACTTGAAGAGAAGAAAAAAATCCTTTCCGAAATGACAGGCGAGCTAGGAATAGAGAAGGGAAAAGTGGACAAGGACAAGGACCGCCTTGAGAAGGATCTCGCAGATTCGAAAAATAACCTAAACAATGAGAAAATCGAAAAGAGCAGGGCTATTCGCGAAAAGAACGAGATGGAAAAATACATGCTTGAGATGAAGGAAAAGTATGACAAAGCCATGCACTCGTATTTCCCTGTCGGCACCAGATTGGTTTCGACATCGGATGATAAAAGCATAAGGATATGGGACGTCCAGAGCGGCACGACGCTGAAGATCCTTACAGGGCATTATATGGCAGTCCTTACCGCGGCTTTTTCTCATGATGGTTCGAGACTTGCGTCCGGCGGCGACGACAAGACCATAAACCTATGGGATCCAAAAACAGGAAAGCTTGTTTTCACGTTTTCCGGGCATTCGCAGGCTGTCTGGGGTGTGGTTTTTTCGCCGGACGGGACAAAGATAGCGTCCTGTTCGAGCGACGGGAAGGTAAAGCTATGGGACGTAAAAACAGGCGAGTGCCTAAAAACGCTGGCAGGGCATACGGACGGCGTCTACTGTGTTGATTTCTCTGCTGACGGCAAAAAGCTGGTTTCAGGTTCAAAGGATAACAAGATCAGGGTGTGGGACTCGCAGACTGGAGAATGCCTCACTACGCTGACAGGACACCAGGGGCTTGTGAGAAGCGTGGCGTTCTCTCCGTTCGGCTCAAAACTCGCGTCCGGTTCGGAAGATAAAACCATAAAAGTCTGGGACATAGACACCGGCGCCTGCCTGAAAACAATAACAGGCCACGGCGACTGGATAAGGGGCGTTGGGTTTTCAAGCGACGGGAAAAAGGTTGCCTCGGGCTCAAGAGACGGCGCCATAAAGATATGGGACGTAGACAGCGGAAAGTGCCTGACAACGATCCAGGGCAACAGCCCGTTCGTGTTCACGGTAGCGTTTTCACCAGACGGAAAGAAGGTCGCGTCCGGCGGGAAAGACAATACAGTGCGAGTCTGGAACATTGATTCCGGCGAATGCCTGAAAACACTTACTGGGCACAGGCATTGGATAGAGTGCGTTGCGTTTTCGCAGAGATAGGCATAATACGAAAAGATAAAGTAAAGTGACATCGATGACAATTTTACGAGAGATACAGAATGCGTCAATGCTCCCTCAAGGGGCGGTTCCACTCGCCCCTTTCGGTCGCATGCCAGAATAATCTCGATAGGTGGCATTCTGGCATTCAAAAATTAATAATGGTAGCTATCGCCTTTTTTATAAAGTGTAGCGAACGAGCACTTGAACTGGGTCGAGTGCGAGTGAGCGAATACACATTATCCACCTCTCAGAAATTATACGCATTAACAATCATGATTTACTTTACAGAAAAGATAACATAATATATATCAAAAACTATCTATAATCATTATGATAAAAATGAAAAGACGAATTTTATTCATTTTGTTGATAGCTCTTGTAGGATTAATGTTATTGTCGATTTTTGCGGTTGCACAATCCGCAAAGGCGAGGACGATTAACGTTGATGATAACGGCGGTGCAAATTACACAAAAATACAGGATGCGATAAATGCCGCGTCCCCAGGCGATACTGTTTATGTTTACAACGGCATTTATAATGAGCAAATTACAATAAACAAAGCAATAAATTTGACTGGGGAAAACAGCGACGGGACGATAATTAAAGGAGACGGAAGTGAATACAGTATCGGAATAAAAATAACACGCAATTCCACTATACGTTGTTTTTGGATAGATAGATTTGGTAGCTGCATCGCGATCTTGGGTGGCTCAGAGACCACGGTGAGCGATAATAAAATTACAAATGGGACTGATAGCGGCATATCTGTTGGCTATACAAAAACCGGGGGGTTCTTTGGTTCGAATTTTGTGAATACTAGCACCAACAGCAATACGATTTTACGTAACACTATAACAAATACGATAGACAGCGTGCACATATACAAAAGTCAGTACAACGTCGTTTCAAACAACATTTTTATGAACAATACAAGTCGCAGCGACTATGAGCGTGGGCATGCCGTCCTTTTGGAGAGCTGTTCATACAACGAAGTTTCTTTAAATGTCGTACGTAACATAAATTGCTCCGTGCATCTCAAATCTGGTTCGAACAACAGAATCATCGGAAATAGTATTGAAAACGGGCACGACGGCATCCATCTAGAAGGATGCACTTATAATTTAATCTCAGAAAACACGATAATGAATCAACAGGGGCTTCTGCGGGGTTATGGCATTTATTTGACTAATTCGGACAACAACACAGTCACATCAAACAATATAACGAACAGCCATATGAACGGCATCTATCTCGAATATTCTTCGAACAACCTCGTGGCGTATAACAATATAAAAAATTGCGGCCGTGAAGGAATCTGTATGTATGGCTGTCGCTATGGCAACACGATTCGTGATAATACCATAAAACAAGACGAGCAGAGGGTTCCTGGTTTTGAGTTTGCATGGTTATATGTATCGACGATTACTGTAACGATATTATTTTCAAAGAGAAAGAGAGTAAAATAGTCGCAAAAGAAAGCGCTAATAACTTCAAACCCCAACTCTCCCATTCCCCATCTGGTCAGGCGGATACGGCTCACAAACCTTATCGATTCTTCTTCCCAGCATAGTCTCCGAAAATCCCGTGAATTTCAGGAATGGTTTTAGTATCTTCGAACCGTGCCTTACCGCATAATAGGGATATAAGAACATGGAAAAGAACGGAATTAACACCTTTGCTCCGTCCTTGCTGAATATATCAATATTGTGCCTCCAGCACGTAGATATAAGCTCCCACTGCAGGTCGTTGATATCTCCCAGCTCCGCGTGTTTCTCCTTCTTCAATAAACAATCTTCTTCTGCGGTAAATAAGAGAGGCACATAGAATAGGTTGCTCTTGCCTAGTCTGTCGACTAGATCAAGAGTTGCGCGCGTGTCGTCCTCGGTTTCTCCGGGCAGGCCTGTTACCAGCGTACCAAGCGGGTATATCCCGTTATCGTTGAATGTCCCTATTGCATCAACTACGACGTTGCACCAATCTTCGGGTTTGTAGGGGTACATCTTCCACCGCATGTACTCGGTCATTAATCGGGTGCTTCCAGTCTCCAGGCCAACCTCTACGGAAGCGAACCTCTTCCCCCGGCACACCCATCTTCCCTTTTCCACTAGTATGGGTCCGATTTCTTCGACGATTTTTGGCTCTACAACAACAGGTGCGAGCGCGGCATGGGCTATCTGTATATATTCTACATCTGGGATCTCACCTATGGAATGTATCAGTTTAACCAGCGCCTCCCTGTTCGGCATGAACTTTTTTCCTCGGTAATATAAGAATACGTCGTCTGTTTGAAGAGTGATCATCCTTGAACCATTGCTTGCGTTTAATCTCGCCTCTTCCAATATGTGTTCGAGCGGGAAGGAGGTAAGCTGTCGCATTGTAGGCGAGCAGAATTTGCAGCCCCTGCCGCAGCCCCGTGTAATCTCCACTATGCCGTACAGGGATGCACATTTTATCTTGGGAACGTCATCGAGAGACGGTTTTTCCGTGTTTATTACTGGAGGAAGTGTTTCTCCGTTCAACGCTTTTTTGAACACTTCTGTTACCGTGCGCTCTCCTTCTCCGATAATCACCGAATCTATGCCAAACGCATCCCTCATATTTGCTCTTTGTATTTGCCACGCCCCGGCTCCGCCGACCAAAATCTTAGAGCCGTATTTCTTGAATAATGGATTGTTCATGAACTGCCTGAATTCCAGGCCGCAAAGCGGTTCTCCGTGGATGCCCAGTATGGAAGTGTACGTCCTGCTTACGAAGCCTATGCCAGACGGGTCCATGGTGCTGATTCCTATAACTTTGGTGTTTGGACCGATGAATTTGCCCAGATTGTCCGGCCGGCTGACTACAACGTTCTCCTTACCAAATTCATCTACAAGCAGCGACTCGACCTTTCTCAAACCGTACGGCGCAAATTTTGCGCTGCCGTCCTCGTTGCACGGCGTAGGCGGATACCATCTTTTTCTTAGAACGCTTAGCGGAATGCCCATTCGCGGGAAGCCGCCCGTAAAAGCGACAAACTGATTTAATTTAAAATCGCTCATTTCTATCGGCGAAGCAGTCAATACTATTGGAACGCCTTCTTTCATTTTACCAGCACACCCATTATCCCCATCAAAGATATCGCATTATCTCTCGAATAATGTAGCGATATACGCATCTCGTCATATATGAAGTTTTTTGTTCATATGTATGAAAACGGAAATACATATATACTCGACGATTAATTCTATACCATGAGTAAAAAGTTCGTACGAAGGCACCTAGACATTACTAAAATTACGACAGAGATTTTTGGATTTGGGGAAACAGTTGCAGAGATACTTCGTGTAGTCAGTAAAAATAATGAGATGTTAATTTCAGATATCGCTGGAAAGATAAAAAAATCTGAAAGAAGCGTTAGAAAATACCTGAAAACACTTGTAGATAAGGGACTGTTGGAAAAGAGAGTGGATATCACCAGAAATAACAGATTGGCGTATAAGTATTCCATGTGTTCTCCGGAAAAAATCCTTGAGATATTAAAAATAGACATATCGGTTAAGCTCGACAAAATCGAGTCCTTAAAAACAAAATACTGGCAAAGCAAAAGGCTTTCAACCTAGCTATTACTTTTCCAATCAGACATACTTAAAAGTGAAAAAATGGGCCTGTGATTAAACGAAACATTGTATCAAAAGTTTTTTTAACACATACTAGCCTTGATTACTTCATATCGTTGTCTGTGAGATTATGCTGTCCTGTAAAAGTTTCCCTACTCGATGCGTTGAGCGCCGAAAAAACATGTTTTGCTGGCTATTGTTAATTCTATTCCTGTTTGCTTCGGCGCCATTTAATGCGGATACAAATTTGAGGGGTGGCAGCAATCAGCAAAATGCACTTTGCAACGCAGAAACTATTCGCAGCTCTTCGCGCCAGTTGCCAGAATGGACCGTAATGGTTTACATGGATGCTGATAACAACCTGAACCAGTTTGGGATAAATGATATCAACGAGATGGAAGCGGTCGGTTCGACTGCTAACCTCAGTATTATTGTGCTTTTTGACGGCAACGGGTACGGAGACTCGAAAATATACAAAATTGACAAGGACCAAGACGGATACAACGCCACGATAGTGTCTACGGTGGTAGATGATGGCGGAAAAGTAATCTCGAACTCCACAAAGGAAGCGAATATGGTGGATCCGAATACACTGCTGTCGTTTGGAAAATTCGTATTTGATAATTACCCCGCGCAACACTATTTATTGTCCATATGGGATCATGGAGAAAAACTATTTGGAGCATCATACGGATCAGATGGGCATGATGTAAACGGAAATTCGATACCGTACTATACAAACGGCCTTTCCATGATACAGATCGACGAAGTGCTCAAGAATCTCACAAAATACATCGATAGAAAAATAGACATAGTAGGCTTCGATGCCTGCTATCTCGGTTTTGTAGAAACATGCTACCAATTCAGCCAATATGCGGATTATTTCATAGGGGCAGAAGACGTCGAACCGGATAACGGCTGGAATTATACCTTCCTGTCGGCGATAGCTAACAACTCTCTTGTCGAACCGGCAGAGTTGGCGAAGGAGGCCGTAATCGCCTATGATAACGAATATAGATCCACGTTCAGTTACGAAAAATTCTCTGATAACTACACACTAGCCGCAGTCGACCTGTATTCGTTGATGAATTTCTTCATACCGCTGCTCGATAACTTTTCATCCGAACTCCAAAAATATATGCATGCATACCAGACAGAGTTGCGAAATTTACGAAATGTGACGGAAACATACAATAATGGCCCCCATTGGAGCGGGAACACGTATAATGCTGATCTGTATCATTTTGTCGAATTGGTGGCGACGGACACAACGTTACCAGAATCGTTGAGAAACAGCGCAATGTGTCTAACGGAGAACTACTCTAAAGTTATAATCGCCAACAGCAACAGCAGTTACGATAAAAACGCCCACGGCATCTCGATATATTTCCCGAAAGACACATATGATGAAGAATACGATACATTCAAATTTGCTAACGAGACTTGGGACGAGTTTATCTTGATGTACCTTAACCCCAGGGATATAACTAAGCCAGCGATAGTTCACGATCCGCTAAGCCGGCGGCAAACAATACATCCCTGTAATATCACTGCCGTGATTACAGATGAAGAATTGAACACAGACGGAGTTTTTGCCTGGTACAGCACAGACGGAAGCAATTATAGTAACATCCCTATGAACTCAACTTCTATTGCAGATACATATTATGCAGTGATTCCAGCCCAACCCGACAATACGACCGTATATTACTATATCGAAGCTATCGACAAAAACCAGAATGTTGCCACCTCGCCCGAGGACGCATCCGCAAGCAATACAAGCAGTGTGTATATTTTCCAGGTAGTCGTCGACGTACTTCCTCCAACGATTATACATACCGCGCTCAATAACGTAAGCGAAAACAGCGATTTCTATCCAATAGCCGCGAACATAACCGACGATTTCAGCGTTGATAAAAATAATATATCTGTCTACTGGAAACTTAATGAAAGTGCAGAGTATACAAAAGCGCGGATGACCGGTTACAACGAAAGCGAGTTCTTATATAAAATTCCAAAACAGAATGTTGGTTCTGCCATAAACTACTATATCGAGGCAAGAGATACGGCATCTGAACCAAACATCCAAAGATTTCCGACCACTGGCAATTTTACATTCTACATAGTCCCGACTGCGCCTTCTGTGTTAAACGCATCGATTAGATACAAAATCACGATTAACGAAAGTTACGTTGTTTATACTGCGGAAACTTCTCCGGGCACATATTCGGATTTGAAATATATATGGATTTTTGATGGTGAAATTTTCGGGTTTGGAAAAAATATAAACCACACATATCCTCGTCTTGGAGAACATACGACCAGCCTCAGCGCGGTGGATGATTATGGCAATGCTTTTGGCGCTGCTGTCGCAATATTCATCAGCAAAACGCCTGTTTTAAATTTCCCCATCACCATACTTGCGGAAGAGAACGAACTTCTTCTTTTCAACGCCACAAATTCCATAGACAGCGACGGAACTATAGTAAACTGGACATGGGATTTCGGAGACGGGACTATCAGTTACGGGCCTGTCGTGAACCATACCTACCTCGTCTGGGGCACATATCAAATGAGCTTAACAGTGACAGACAATTATGGTGCAGGAAATTCCAGCAATGCAGCAGTGACCGTGAACAAGAAACCTATTCCGCGGATTACAGGCCCGCAAAAAGCCAGTGTAGGCGAAACAGCCTCCTTTAGCGCGAATACATCCTATGATATAGACGGTACAATAGCCCATTGGTTGTGGGATTTCGGAGACGGCAATTATAGTTATGATGTGTTTTCATCCCACCGATACTCTAAGTCCGGTACTTATTATGTAAATTTAACAGTATGGGACAACAACAACGCACATAACACCACATTTACAACAATATTCGTGAACAACCCTCCGCAGGCGTCAATAATATCGCCCAACCTTCCCGAAGAAAAGAAATCTGTAACATTCGACGGTTCAAACTCCACGGACGAGAGTGGGAACATAGTGAACTGGACCTGGACGTTTGGAGACGGCTCGATTGGTTACGGCAGTACTACAACTCACACATATAGCGAGGCGGGCATGTATTATGTGAGCCTGATAGTGACGGATGACGCGGGCGGAAGAGATAGGGCAAATAAAACCATAATAGTGAGGAAATCAACGGCTGAAGGCGTAGAAGGAACTGTCGGCGAAAAAACATACATCTACAGCGGCGTGGATAATCAGAACGCCGTTATAATATATAGATGGGACTTTGGCGACGGAAATATCACGGACTGGAGCAACAACAATTATGCAAGCCACATATACCTAAAGGGCGGAACGTATACTGCAAGATTTCAGATAACGTACAACAATGTGACAAGCGAATGGGTGAACATTACCGTTGTCGTGAAAAACCTGCAGCCGAATGCGAAGATTAATGCAGTAAAGCAGGCAAAGGCCGGCGACAGCATATTATTTGACGCCAGCGAGTCGAGCGGCAGATATGCTTCCATTATTTCATACTACTGGAATTTTGACGACGGAGGATATGGAACAGGAACGTGGACGAATCACACATATTCGAAAGCAGGCGCATACACAGTCAATTTAACAGTAACCGATGATAACGGCATGCAGAACAGCACAACATTCGTAATCCAGATAGATAGGGGAGAAAATGTAAACGTTGCCATACCCGGATTCGATATTTCAAGTGTTGCGATTGCCGCGTTTATAATATTGTTGAGTTTGCAGATAATCGCGTCTAAGAGAAGAAGGCAATTAAAATAAATACCAATGTTATTATATGAAAACAGATAATTTACACAATAATACAGTATCATGTGTGCCGAGGTGGCTCAGCCCGGTAAGGCGAGAGCCTGGAAATAGAAAAAATTGCACAAAACCAGCAAGCTCTTGGGGATTCTTCCCCGCGGGAGTTCAAATCTCCCCCTCGGCGTATAAAATTCCTGCGGAATTTTATACAAAAGGTATTTTTCTAAAATTTACGAAGTAAAATTTAAAGGTCAGGTGAAGGTCGTAAGCCTCCTTCTGTTTCGCCTGCACGTTTACACAATGCAGACTAGATGACATTCGACTAAGCGCCTTACCTATTGTTCAGCGAGAGCATCATCCAATTGTTTAGGCTTGCTCCAGTGGGGTTGGCCGTTTCATCAAATTTATACAGAGCATCCCTGCCTTGCAGATCATCTTCCTGTATAACTGTGTCGTTTCTGCTCCATTGCCAGGATTCTCACCCTACGGTCTTGCAACCGTCCACTTTCTCGATGAGGGAGGACTTTCCTCAGCGGCAAATGCCACCGTCGGTCATCCACCTTCTCCTAACCGATGTAGAAAACAACTTCATCTGATATAAATATTCGTTTTTCAAAATTTCAAAAATTTTTGTTGACACAAAACGTTTATATTCCAGGAATTTATTATCTCTGCCCGGTGACATAAAAGTGTTGCAGATTCCGACGAAATTTTTTATAACCTCTGGAAAGGCCGTAAGCAAAGTTACGGATTTGAACGCATTCGACCTTGCGTTGTTGAACGCGGGAATAGGAGAGCAAAACCTTGTTTCGCTGTCGTCTATATTGCCTATAGGCGTGAAGGAAACTCGAAGACGGACTTTGCCGATGGGCGCCATTACGCCCTGCGTATTGGCACAGCAGCGCGGCAATGAGGGAGAAACAATCTCGGCAGGCATAGGATTTGGTTTCCGCACAGATGGTGAAGGTGGCTATGTAGTAGAAGGACATGGCCACATGAACAAAAAGGCCATGAGGGAAATTCTCGAATGGAAACTAAGAGAGATGGTAAAACTCAGAGGCGTAGAGATCAGGAGCATTGAATACAACATAGAAGAGCTTTCCATACCTATGGACCACTACGGCGTATGTCTGGCTGCACTTGTATTCTTGGACTGAGAATAAAGCACCGATATATTGACCGCATTTAGATTTTAGATTAAAATAAAGAAGGACGAATATCGCTGCTTACGAATTCGAGCGGGGGCGCAGGCGTATTTTAAGGTTGGTTGTAACTCAAATTCGTATGCGCACACCTTTAGGCGCGTGTGGTTTGCAATCTTTTCCATATCGGATATTATTTCTTCAGTAGAGCCAAGATAGCTTGCAGTATTCTGCAAGAAAATTATCCTTTGGCTCCGCAACGCCTGTCGCACGTTATTTTCTTTTTATCTCCTGAAACTGTGGTTGTTGTGCCTTTGTCCGTGTGAATTTTGCCTATGATGGAACTGTTCTCTTGCCCGCGGCCTATAGTTTCCGGGTTTTCCCGCGGGTATTTCTTTTACCTCGGGCGTATCCATGCTCTCAATCGAGAACGTTCGATATTCACTGCGGATCCTGTGGAAATAATCCCTGTCGCATTCGGATAAAAGGTTGATAACTTTTCCTTCCTCTCCGGCTCTGGCGGTCCGGCCTATCCTATGGATGTAATCGTTGGGGACTTTTGGGATTTCGTAGTTATAGATGTGGGAAACATTCGCAATGTCAAGTCCCCGCGATGCCACATCTGTGCACACCAATATGTTTACCCCGGCATCGTTAAATAAACCTATGGTTCTGGTCCTCTGGTTTTGAGACAGACCTCCGTGAATGGCAATCGCTTCGGTGCCGCTTCTTCGAAGACTCCTGACAACAAAATCAGTGCTTCTCCTCGTATTGCAGAAGACCATGGCAAGCCCCGAAGTTTCGCTCTGCAACAAGTGTACAAGTAATGATATTTTCATGTCTCTTGATATGTTGAAGTATACCTGTTTAAGTTTTGCTGGGTCAACCATGTTGTTGGCCAGGACTTCGACCGGCGTCTTCATGTGCCGGTTGGCCAGGCTTTTTATGCTAGGCAATATCGTCGCTGAGAAAAACAGCGTCTGCCGCTTAGCCGGGCACGCCCGGATAATTTGTTCAACGTCGTTTATGAACCCCATGTCAAGCATACGGTCCGCTTCGTCCAGAACTAGCAGTTTGATTCCTGAAATATTGACTGTCCTGCGCCGGAGATGGTCCAGCAGCCTGCCCGGAGTAGCGACTACCACATCTGCCCACGGCAAATTCTTGATCTGTGTATTTATCGAAACGCCCCCGTAAACAGCGATTATGTTCAGGGATTTCTGGTTTGCAAGCGCGCTCAGCGCGTCCTTTACCTGCTCCGCAAGTTCTCTTGTGGGGGTAAGGACTAATGCCTGTAAACCCTCTTTATGAATTACTTGCTCCATAATGCCGCATCCGAAAGCTAGTGTTTTACCCGAACCTGTTGCTGACTCCCCTATGACATCCTTGCCATTGATTATGTGCGGAATCGATTTTTCCTGGATTTCGGTTGGTTCCGTGAATCCTAATCTTGCTATTGCCGCAAGCAGCTGGCTATTTAGACCTAGATTTTCAAATGTGTTCATTCTCTTCTACCTCGTTTTCCTATATTCCCGTATTGTATTGTTTTTTCTACAAAATTCCTCGGAGGAATTTCATACGTACTGCGAAATTCTCTATGAGAATTTCGTACGGTATTGCCCCGCAATACCGTAGATCATACAGCATTGCATCGGCAATGCTGTAGACTGTATGGATTTTGCACGCGCAAAATCTATAGATGTTCAATCATTTATGTCCATTGTCGGCACTTCAGTGAAAAAGCGAAATGCCGTATAACGGGTCAAGTGCTCTCTCAAAATGTCCTAACTCTGGTCAATTTTGGGTAGTATGCAATGGCATTGCCTTGTATATAATAGTAACGATTTTTGTTTTTCGGGGGCTGGTGGCGTTTTATTCCTTCAAAAATCCCCTTTCACGACCCTCTCCGCATTTTCTATGATTTCTTCCGTCACTCCCAAATAGTTATTCGGATCAAGCGCCGCATCCAGCTCTTTTAATGTCATGTTTTTCTTGACTATTATGTTCTTCGCAAGGATGGTTCTGAACTCTGTTTTTTTCGCCTCGGCTTCCATTGCACAATCACGTATCAATTCGTGCGCATCCTGCCTTCCCAATCCCTTATTGACAAGCACTATCATCACTGATTCAGCCATCATTAATCCGCGCTCTTGATTTATGTTTTTGCACATATTCTCGGGATACACGACGAGGTTTTCGAACACGGTTGTCATGTTTTTGAGTATATCGTCGGTCAATATACAGACATGCGGCAATATAAACCGTTCTCCTGCCGAATTTGTCAGGTCCCGTTCATGCCACATAATTGCGTTCTCGTACGTCGGCGTCATGAATCCGCGTATTATTCGCGCAAGGCTGCATATATTCTCGCACTTTATCGGGTTGCGCTTGTGCGGCATTGTTGAACTGCCTACCTGCTTCTTTACGTCAAAACCCTCTGAAACTTCGGCTATTTCGCTCCTCTGAAGATTTCTTATTTCCGTGGCAAACTTTTCCGCCGAAGTTGCAATGTTGCAGAGTACGCTTATGAACTCGATGTACCTGTCCCTCTGAATTATCTGTGTGGATCCTTCTTCCACGCCCAAATTGAGTTGCTTCATGACAAGTTTCTGTATATTTAGGGCGTTCTTGCCCAGGGCCGCCCCGGTTCCAACAGCACCCATCATTTTGCCGACGCACAATCTTCTCCTGCATTCATCCAATCTTTCCAGGTGCCTGTGCATCTCCAGAAGATAAACCGTGAGTTTTAGGCCGAATGTTATCGGCACGCCTGCTTGGCCGTGGGTTCTGCCTAGCATTATTGTGTTCTTATGTTTTTTTGCGAGTTTTAAGAGCGTCTCCTCCAGCGAAACTATGTCCTTTCTCAGGATATCAATGGCACAAGACATCTGGAGTGCGGCCGCAGTGTCTGTGATATCATTGGAAGTGGCGCCGAGGTGTGTGTACTTGGCGGCATCCCTGGAGCATTGTTCGCTCAACGCTTTTACAACAGCCATAACGTCGTGTTTTATCTCGTTTTCGATCTCCTTCACTCTTTGAATCTTAACGTATTTTATGTCCGCTTTTCTGGAAATTTCATCCGCATATTTCTTTTGAATGTCGCCGGCAATCGCATGAGCTCTTGAAAGTGCAGCTTCTACATCCAATAATCTTTGGAGCCTTTGCTCCTCGTTGAATATTTCCTTCATCTCTTTTTTTCCATATCTGAATTCGATAGGACAGATTGCCATGTTATCACCCCGATATATTTGCAAACATAATTATCATGAGAACTATATCGCTTTACCGACACCAGTATAAATGAATCCTTCGCGATTGCACATATCTTTATCAAAGACATTTCTTCCATCTACGATAACCGGATTATCCATCAGTTTTTTCAATTCCTTTAGGTTTATGTTCTTGTAATCCCGATGCGCAGTCATTATCACGACGCAATTAGCTCCCTTCACTGCTTTTGTGAAATCACTTGTGATTTCAATATTTTCATACTTTTCTACAAACGGATCGTGCACCCTTACCACAGCGCCGCTCTTCTTCAATTTTTGAATTAATGGGAGTGCAGGTGTATTTCTCGTGTCGTCAGTGTTCTGGAGATATGCGAATCCCAGTACGGCAATTTTTGAATTTTTTATGTTCAGACCGGCCTGAGAAACCGCTTTCTTTACCAATTCGAACACGTGAATCGGCATAGTATCGTTTATATTTCTTGCCAATTTAATCAATTTTGGGTTATATTTTCCCTTTACGCCGTATGCTAAAAGCCAGGAATCCTTTGGAAGGCAGTGCCCGCCTACGCCTGCACCTGGAATGTGCAAATCCCGAAATGGACACTTGTTTACAAGTTCTCTTGTTTTATATGCATCCACACCAAGGGTTTCACAGATGATCGCGAATTCGTTAGCAAATGCAATTTGGACATCGCGATAGGCGTTCTCGACTGTTTTTACAACCTCTGCAGTAAGGCAGTCGGTTGGATACAGCTTGCCTTTTATGATGTGTTTGTATAGTTCCATGGCAACTTCGCAACTTTTCTTATCAATGCCGCCGACAGCTCGATCGTATTCTTCTATGTTGGCTAGCAGCCTGCCTGGCATTACTCTCTCCGGACAGTGCACTAGGTAGAATTCCTTGCCTGCTATTAGGTGTGAATGTTTTTCTAATAACGGTTTGACGACCTTGTACATGGTTGTGGGTGCGATCGTGGATTCCATGATAACTAGGGTCCCGCTTCTCAGATTTTTTCCTACTTCCGTCACAGCGGATCTAAGCTCTTTGTATAGCGGCTTCTTCAATTTCATGTTAAACGGCGTCTGGACCGCGACAATGATTGCGTCTGCGTTCTTACAAACAGAAAAATCCTGAGATGCTTTCAATTTTCCAATTTTTACAGTCTTTTCAACTAATTCCGCGAGTCTCGGTTCGTCACCCTTTATTGGGCAAATACCGCTATTTATGAGGTCTACTTTGCCCCTTGAACGATTGATGCCGATTACATCAAAACCAGCATTTGCAAATTCTACAGCAACAGGTATTCCAACATACCCCATTCCAACTACAACAATATTCTTCATGGACGTTTCCTTTAAGTACTATAATCCTTATTAACTTTCTGATGATGCCCAGGGTGCCAATAATCGTGACAATCCTACTCCTAATGGGGTTATCGGGTTGTATATCATCGCCGTTAGAATCCCCGCTTTCTTCGATGCCGGAGCTGACTGTATATTGCACAAATAATGAAACGAAAGTACTGGTGCGGAGTAACGGTTTCCACATATACGATTCAATTACGATAACTATAGACAACGAGACTATAGCGGAGAATAACACCGTTGCCGCCTCATCGAAGACTAATAAAACAGATTTTTCACTCAACGTCACGGTGAACGATACAACACTAGAGTCGATATTTCTTTATATCTACAATGCATCTGTTATAATAAACAAAAACTCCGCAGATAACTATGTATTCGAAATAAAAGAGGAGGGGAAGACCGCAACAGAAAAAATAACTTCGTCCTATCCCTATTATCAAAAAATGATAGATCTGTGGAAAGAGACAAAAATAAAAAGGCAGTGATATGAAACTTCCAGAACGCAAGATAAAGGTCCCGAGGATATATGTTGCTATAATGGTTATTATCCTCTGCATAGCCTTATTTATTGGTGGAAGTTGGCTCGGCATTATACCGATAGGGAACGTATTTTTATACACCCAGATGGCTGTGGTTTACTGGATCGGACTGATATTCTTTGCGATAGTGGGCGCGGTATTTCTTGGAATGCTCCTCAGCCACAGGCTTATTGCCACACAGAATTTTACACCGTTCGAGCAGATGATATTGGAAATGAAAAGGGAAGTCGGGGAGATCAATACACAGCTTGCGCAGATGGAGAAACATTTACATGACATTAGCAAAAAGGACAAATAACGAATAAAAGCGGCCACTCTTTTTGCTCTATAAAAACACTTTCACTCACCCCTCCAGGAAGAGTTTTTATATTTTATCAAACGTATTTTGCTTGTGATTGCAGATGTATAAAACAGGCGTAGCGAACCTCCCTCTTCATGGCGGGAGCGCACCTCGATGGTTATTTAGCAGGATGGTAAAACTTTCTAACGCTGTCGCCACGATAATAGTGGACGAATACGGCAGAGACGAATTGTTGAGGAGAGTATCTGATCCTTTCTGGTTTCAGGCATTTTCATGCGTCATAGGTTTTGATTGGCACAGCAGCGGAACGACCACAGTAACTTGCGGTGCGTTAAAAGAGGCATTAAAAGACGGAAGTTGCGGCGTAGTTGCAGTCGGTGGAAAGGGTGCAATATCCCGAAGAGTGCCGTCCGAGATAGAAGACGCGAGTGGGGCACTTTCGCTCTCTTCGGATAAGGTTGAAAAGCTGAAATACGCCAGTAAAATGAGCGCTAAGGTTGATAACGCATTAGTGCAAGACAGTTACCAATTATATCATCATGTAATGTTAATCACAAATGATGGGGGGTGGACAGTAATCCAGCAGGGAATGAATATGGAATCCAAATACGCCAGAAGGTATCATTGGCTGGGCGAAAATATAAAGAGTTTTGTTGTAGAGCCACATGCTGCCATTATGGGCAATGAGAAAATCAGCGCGGTTCTTGATATGACTGCGAAGCAAAGCGACGAGAGCAGGAAAATCTCGGTAGATGTGGCAAAAGAAGGCGATAAAAAGATTCAAAATTCAATTAGGATTTTAAAGGAACCGAAACAGAGAACGCTGGATTCATGGATAAGCCGGGAAAGCAAAATAGAGATACTGTACATGCCCTGGAAAATAAACTGGAAAGCCCTCAGGCAATGCTATGAGTTTCAACCAGAGAACTATGAAGAATTGATTTCCATAAAGGGTGTCGGTCCGACTACCGTACGCGCATTAGCGTTAATTTCAGAGGTGATTTACGGAGAAAAACCGTCCTGGAAAGATCCAGTGAAATATTCTTTCGCCATAGGCGGAAAGGACGGCGTGCCATACCCGATAGACAGAAAAATCGTAGACAAAACAATAGGGGTGTTGAAGAAAGGGATCGACGATGCAAAGGTCGGGAAAGAAGAAAAATTGGCAGCAATAAAAAGATTAAGGGTATTTGTGCCCCCAGACATAAAATATGAATAGTTGGAAATATATACAATATCGATATATAATATACAAACCATAAACTATTCTCATTTATAACACAGGGAATAATATGCATAAGAAAATAAAAAAGCAGAAGAAGCACATATCTCGGGCGGAGAGAAGTAAACGTGCGACCAAGCCTATAAAAATCCACGGCGCCCCTTATGTAAAAAAAAGCCGCGACACTGCTCGACCGAAGAAGGGTGGGCATGCTGGCAAATCGAAAAAGATTAAGAAACGTTCCCTGTCAAAAACCTCCAAAATCTGGAAAGAACTCTATAGAAAAAATGCAGATTTGAAAAAAGAAACGGAAACGAGAGGCACATCTAACAAAGATTGGAAAGAACTCTATACGAAAAACATTGATTTGGAGAAAAAGGCCACATCAGAGGATACGAGTAAAATAGGAAAGATGTTTGGGGAGGATAACGCAGAGGCCGGGGGTGTGGCTAACATTAAAAAAGAGGAGGGTGGTAAGGAAAAACTCAAAATACTGGTTATCGAAAATGATGATTGTTCTGTAGAGCAGACTAAATCGGCGATACTTGCCGCCAACCCGTCCTACGATGTAGAGGTTGGAAAGGATGATGCTGATGGTATGGAGAAGATCGCCTCAAAACAGTTTGATATTATACTCATAAATTACAGACTCCCGCATATTGGGGGGTTGGAATTCCTCGACAAAACAAAGGATGTACGCCGCGATACTCCTGTCATAATGGTCACTGATGAACATAACGAATCTATTGCGGCCGGGGCGTTTCACAGGGGCGTGTCTGAATATGTCGTTAAATCGAATGATTACTTCAAGAATTTGCCCTCGATCATAGAGAGTGTGATTGCTAAAAAGAGTTGGAATGTATTGTATTCCAAAAACGTAGAGATGGAAACTAAAATTGCAGACGTGACTACGGCGGAAGGCGCGATTGAAGTTGTAAAGGCGTTTCAAAAGGACTTGCTGGAAAGCGTTGGCAGACTGGACAATTCTGTGTTAGTAATAGAGCTTCACAACAACGAGGAATTCAATAAATTCTCCAAGATGGCCAGCGCATTAAAAAATGTAAAGATAAAGAACGTCCAGGTGCTGGGGAATACCTATCAGGTAACAATCTGGGCGATTCCTGAAAGTTTTAACATAATAAGATAATTCCCCGAATTTAAAACAGTACCCGAAACATAAAGACAGCTATCACTACCATTATAAGGCTGTGTTTGAATCCGTGAACGAGTTTTCCAGTGCTCAGCATACCGGCTACCAGTCCGCTTCCAAATCCCTGCACCAGCACAGCAAGATAATATATGTTAAGAATAGCCGTTGGATCGATTTTGCCGACGGATACGGGCATTCCTGCCCCCTGAGTAGCCGATGGCGCTGTCAGTGAGACTTGTGTGATTGCCGGAAGGAAAGACGTGACAAGAATCGATATAACCGCCAAAAAAACAAAGAAAGCTATGTAGATGACTGTTATGTACACGCTCATGTTGATGTTTCGCTCGTTTTCGAGCATCTTGATCTCCTTTGCGTCTTTAGACACCGCTGTTAAAACGTCCGCGATGTTGCCGCCGGAACGGCTGGCTTCGATGGTGAGAAGGACGGATCGTCTGACTAACGGCGTGCCGACGCGCTCTGCAAACTGTGTGAGCACGTCATTGACAAAAATGCCCCATGACAGCTGGTTCGCCATCTTTTTTATCTCCGGTGTCAGCAACCCGTAATTGCCGTAGGAAGCGGTGCGTATGGCATCCACCAATGTCATGCCCGCCCTGCTGCATTCCGCAGTGTCCCTCAAAAAATTCGGCAATTCTTCTTCCATTGCCCGGATTCTGTTCAACCGGTAAGCTTCGTATATGCTGATGGGTGCGATGGCAGATATCAGTGCAAACACCAGCAGGTCGATTATTATGTTAACCGGATAATCCAGAACTTTCATCAATACGAGCACGATGCTGATGATGAATATCGCAGTCAAAAACGCAGAAAACAGAAGAGTGACTATTTTATCTATATCCATCTCCGTCTTGGTTTTTTCAATTTTTTTGGCCTTCCCCCGGATCATATTCAGGGTGAATGCGATTACAATTCCGATAGTCGCGATTTCTACAGACAATAGAATGAAAAAAGCAATGTTTTGTTGTAAAGCGTTTGATATTATTTCTGCGCCGGTTTTCACGGCTATTATCATCATTGTGAATAAAAACAATACGACGAAACTGGCGCCTATCAGAATGATAAGCATTGCTGCGGGGCTTTTTCGTTTACTGTACTTCTCCCCTCCCTTTCCCCATATTTTACCGAGTTTTTTTATTATTTTGCTCTTCGGCGCATCCGCCGATTTCTTTTTTGCAATTTTTTTTATCAGTGTCATGCCTCCCTAGTCATGTTTTTCACTGCGAGTATAAAGCCGGCATGCACGATGGGCAGCATCACCAGCACTATGAGATAAAGCATAGACAAACTTCCCTGCACGTTTGAACTCAACATCGCCATCACGGATATGGTGACTATCAGAAAAAGCACGCCGCCTACGCCTATGGTTACAAAGCTCTCGGCGACTACGGCCAGAGATTCCAGGTAACTCTTTTGCTCTAACCTGTTTTCCGCCATGTATTGATCTGCCTTTGCCATAAAGTACGGCTTAAGCTCCCCGCCGGACGTAACTACTGTTACAATGCCCTGCAGGAAATCCCGGCATTTGCTTGACGGGCAGCGGGCATGGCCGTCCCGGATTGCGGTTATGATATCCTTGCCCAATACGCTGATATCCCGGTATATCCACAAGAACTCTTTCTGAACCTCCCCGTAAATCTCTTGTGCAGCCATTTCCTTAATGATTACATCCGGGTTTTTACCGCCGACGGACAGTGCGGCTATGAAATTTGCCACGTATGCGATCTTGGCATCTATGTCTTTTGCCCTTTCTTTAGCCCTTAAACTCGGAATTTTCATAAATCCAAAATATGCCGCCAATGCCAGTAAAACCGGACTTATGATAACTAGCCAAAATAATGACAGGAACACTGGAAAGAATCGAAGTGACATTATTACTAGCGTGCTAGTTAAGATTGCTACGACTAGGGAGTTCATCATAGCATAGGCAACATATTCCTCAGCTTGGATGGTTATGTGCGCCTGCGCCAAGCTTTTTCCGAACTTGGGGTGTGCCTTCACTTGTTCGGCGGCGAGAGGCCCGAATAATTTATAGCAAATCTTTTGGTAACTAGCTCTTTCCATATAGTTCCTTCCGGATGTTGTTTATTGTGTCCTCGGGCGATTTATAATAGGCAGAGATTATGCGCCCGACGTCGGTGTATTTTCTGATCTTCTTTTCCCTCATCCATTCTATAATTTCAATTCTCCGTTTTAACTCGTCCATCATCTGGCGTTTGCTGATGTTTGTCTGCGACATAATTTCTTCAAGAACGATGCTCTTACCGCTAAATTCAAATGCGCCTGTCGACGATACCCATCTGAATACGTCGTTTACCACTAACTCTTTGTTTTCAGGATTTATTCCTACAACTTCGATAACGTTCTTGACTACTCTCATGGGTTTATCCCTGAACTTCGTTTGAATTTGTATGACTATAATTTTTAAGGATTCCAATAATAATCGCGGGAGATTTATCGGCGGGTTTTCCAGCCGGTATACTATCGATGCCGCAGAATCGGCATGCATTGTCGAATACGTGGCAATGCCTGTCGCCATGGCCTGAAACAGGGTGAACGCCTCGCGTCCCCTGACCTCTCCCAACACGAGGTGTTGCGGCCTTTGCCTTAATGCGGCCTTAGTCAAGTCAAACATGTCTATTTCTGTCTTATCTTTTTCTCTTCCTTCCGCACCCCCGGCGCCGCCCCTTGTAACGCTGGAAATCCAATTTTTATGCGGAAGGTTGATTTCCCTGGTATCCTCTATCGTGACAATCTTCACCGCAGGCGGAACGAACAGCAGGACTGCATTCAATGTAGACGTTTTTCCGGAGCCGGTACCCCCGCAAAATAAAGCCGATTTTCCGTATTCGACTGCTAGCCAGAAATACGCCGCCATCTCTGCAGACATGGTGTTAACCTGCACCAAATCCGACGGCGTAAACGGATCTTCCCTGAATTTCCGTATGGTGAATGACGTGCCTCTGGGCGTAACTTCGTGCGCCAATGTCGCCTGCAGCCTTGAGCCGTCTGGCAGCGTAGCATCCAGTATCGGGTTCAGAATAGAAATCTGCTTGCCGCACCGCTGTGCGAGTATGTTTACGAAAGAGTCCAGCTCCCTGTCCGAAGAAAAGTCCACATTAGTCTCTATGGAACCGTACTCCCTGTGGAACACGAAAAGTGGTATGTTGGGGCCGTCGCACGAAATGTCTTCAATATCTGGATCGTTTAATATCGCATCAATTTTTCCATAACGCATGAAATCCCGTATCAGATAATAGAGGATTCTTTCTTTTGTTTTTTCATCTATCTTCTGTGTCTGGTTTGCGATTACGTCCTCAACCGCCTTTCTAAGGTATTCTTCTCCCCCCTTGGCATCTCTCTCCTCGAGCTTATAATCCAACATCGCTGCTAATTTGTTTTTTAGGCTGTCATATACCTTTTCATCGTTTGCAGATAGGGGGGGTTCCTCAACCAGATATCTATGCTCGTGTTGTTTGTGGTCATATATTATTCGTATAAATGCATACGGTTCTTTGACAACTCTTCTTTTTATTTCCTCGATGCCTTCTGCCCCGGCAAAATAAACCCTGCGCGATACCTGGGTTTCTGTCTTTTTGGTAGCTTCTTCAGCTTTTACCTCGTTGAAAATTTCATCTAGGGGAAATTTAGTTTCCGGCATTTCTCCCTTTTTTTCTGACATTTTTGCAATAGGTTCTGCTGGCAACATTTCTTCAGGCAAGACGTCCTTTAAGGCATCCCTGGCCAAAGACAATGTTATTTCCCGGCCTGTAAGCGAAGAATGTGCCAACACCTTATTCAGGCAGCCCTCAAGCTGCCTTACGTTCGATTTGACGTTTTTTGCAATCAAGGATAGAACGTCGTCGCCTACCTTAGCTTTTTTTTCTTCCGCTTTCTTTCTTAAAATTACGATTCTGGTCTCCAAATCGGGTGGTTGTATGTCCGTAATCAGCCCGCCTTCGAACCTGGATCTGAGTCTGTTTTCGAGTGTCGGGATGTCCTTTGGCGGCCTATCGCTCGAGATGACAATTTGACTGTGCGCATCGTATAGAGCATTAAACGTATGGAAGAATTCCTCTTGTGTCTGCTCCTTTCCCGCAAGGAACTGTATGTCATCTACCAGTAGAATATTTACCGCCCGATACTTCGCGTGAAACTCATCGATTCTACTATTCTGGATCGCTTCGAGTAATTCGTTTATGAAGCTTTCTGAAGTAACATATACTGATTTAACTTCTGGATTTTGCGTTTTAACAAATTCTACTATGGCTTTCATCAGGTGTGTTTTCCCCAGCCCTACACCGCCGTATATGAACAGCGGGTTGTATGACTTTCCCGGAGATTTAGCGACAGCCATCGCAGCAGCGTATGCAAGACGGTTGTTCGGCCCGACAACAAAGTTATCAAACGTAAACCGTTTTGTTTCTTCGTTTTCGTTGATTTTTCTCTTAATGACTTTCTTTGCAGGCATTGTCTCTCTTCCTAACCCCAATATATTGCTTAAGTGATTTTTGTGTCAATTATAACAAATTTCAGATTGAGTGTTTTGACGCCGGATACTACAATGTTTACCGTATTGCCTGAATTTGCAACTGTGAAATCTTTGTTCCATATCAGGTTGTTTTCGGTTTTGTTCAATTCTGTGTCAAACCACGTTTTCCATACGTTCGGATATTCTGTGGTAACATTTAATGATATATTTTCCCCTGCAACATCGCTCCAGGCATATGCATATTCCCAGGATAATAGTAATTTTGTCTGCACTTCCATGGTATCGGTGCCGCTTAAAGTATATTTTATGCTGTTTATGGATACTAATGTAGCCGAAATATTGATGTTTCCAGTACTGTTGCTTACAGCGAGCTGCGGACTGCTGGACACCGCTCCCCCATCGGGCTGATATAGAAGTAATGCACCGTTTTCATAGATATAAGACTGTTGAACATAGTACCTATTCAAAGGTGTTACTTTTATGTTACCGAAGCTTGTGAAGTTTACATTGCCACTGCTATTTTGAACATTAAACGAGTTGTCGAAAGAGTTAGCCGACAAAGTGCCGCTTGTTTTAGCCACATCGAAGAATGGCACGCCCTCGCTGCCCAGGGTTATTCTCGAGGACATTGTGGTGTTTTTGTCGCCAGTTTGTATCTGCATATCGACTACTGATTTTAAAGAGCGGATTTCGTTTGAAAGCTGTCTCATTTGATTTACCTCGTTGCCTTCTATCCAGACTGGAACATAATACACTGTTACAGTCGTGATTGTTATTGCAATCACGCCCATAATCATTATCGCGCCTATGACGCCCGCGACTGCATCGTCCGAATTTTTGAATTTGAACCTGAAACGCATCATCTCGCTTCCTCCCATCCTTAGCCGGTGAATGTAGATTTCACCCTCACGTAATCAAAGTATATGCTGACAGGTATCTTGTTGTTTGATGCCCCTACGAACATCACATAGACAGTATCGCCTATTATCTCGCTTGGAAGCAGGGCATAATTGTAAAGCGTCATTGTGCTGTCGGATACAGTCTTGCGAAGATTCCATATTGTCCCGTTAAAGACATAGACATAGAATGTACTGCCGTTTGGGTTTGCATTGAACTGCAGGAAATAAGAGTCCTGGTTCTGAGGAATGCTGGTGATGTTGAACTGCAGCGTCATGGGCGCCGTGGTGTTCGCGTTTGGGGTAACGCTGTTGTTCGTCCCTGCCGCTATCATGAACGGATGGCACATGGAGGGCTGGTTCGCGGTCGGTACATCGGTCTCAATCAGCATTCGGGCAGTCCAGTTTGCCGATGCTGTAATGCGACTCTCCCAGAAGTCGTCCAATGTGGACGCAGTATCCTCGAAAATGCCAGCGTACAGTATTCCACCTACGGTGCTCTTCAGATAGACCACGTCCGAGGCGTCGCTTTCCGCGAGCACGAAGCGCGTCCCCCACGCTGTTCCGTTCCACTGCACAGCATAGATAATCTGCTGCCCCGCGCCCTGGTTAGAGCCCCACATCAGCCATGCGCGCCCCGACCCGTTACCGGTGTACATGAACGCAATATCAAAGTTCCTTCCGCCGCTTGACTGGGTAGTGGCGTCGTGTCTTGGGTGCTGGACAATAGTATCCCAAGAAGAACCGCTCCATAATCTGGTGTCAAGCTCCCTTGAGCCGTCTTGGACGCCAAGTATCATTTTGTTTGATGTATGGTCCGGTTTCAGCATGAGCCAATCGGTCGTCTTGTTCTGCCATTGTATGGTGAGCAGTGTCTTGCTTGCCCCGACCCATGAGCCGGCGCTGCCGTTGTATAGCCAATAGTACACCTCTGTCGCATTCTCGCCCCAGGTGAACATCACCCTGCCCGAGAGGGCTTCGTAGGATACCCCTGTGGACTCTGCCTTATAGTTCCCGGTGGCTGTCGTCAGTATCTTGAGGTTTGTCCACGCGCTGCCGTTCCATATTATGCCTCTTGCGCCGCCCGTTGACGAGCTTGTCATGTTCATGGCAGTCATCGCCACCTCGTTAGACAAAGGGTTGGAGTCCATCCGTATCCAGCGTATTACATCTGCGGACGCAAGGTCTATAGTAGTCGGGCCGCTCCAGGATGAGGTGTTCCCGTTCCAGATGTATTGCATAGGGTTGCCTGTGTTGTTCTGCGACACCACGAGTGCCCTGCCGGAAATCGTTTCGTAGGCGATATCGAACCCGCGGCGTTCGTAATTTGAGCCGATTGCTGTCGCGATTATCTTAAGATTGCCCCAGGTGCATGTTGAGCCGTTGTACACCTGGGCGACCACCCTGCCATCCTTTCCCATAGTTGCTAAGAGAAATTCGTTTCGGACAGGGTTTCCCTTAAGGACTATCCATTCTATCACGTTTACCCCGCCCCCGATATCTAGCGCGGCAAGCGGCGCACTCCAGCTTGTGCCGTTCCAGGTGCGGTAGAAAGGTGTCTGGATCGCGGCTGACGCGTAAGCGAACATCGACTGGTTCGCGAGAGCAGATGTGCTGTAGTTCTCGGATATTGTCGAATAAGCCCCGCTGTCAGTCCAGTTTTGGGAACTCGAGAGAGAAGACAGCGTAGAATTTATGACGCTGTACGACGAAGCGGGCGTATATGTGGTTGTGGTCACCGGAATCGGCGAGGACGCGATTATCAGTACTGAACTTGTGGCGGATGATGCACCGCCCAATGCCGCGGTTATGTTTATTTGGTACATCCCAACAGGAACATTGAACGGGACAACAAGCAGTGCGCTTTCGTAGAGGCGGCTTGTAGCGTTGTATGTTAAAGTAACTGCATCACTGCCTCCGACCGAGGAAAGGTTCGCGGTGACGTTTGCGTTCGTTGAAATTCCATCACTTGTGTATGAAACGGATGCGTACACCCTGAACGTGGTCGTGTTGTCGGATGCGACCGTGGACGGGGTGATATATGATGACGATGTTATGGCGCGCGGCAGGACTGTAAGCGCCGAACTAGATACAGCCGTACTGCCAGACGCCGTTGCTGTCGTGTTTATCTTGTATGTTCCGGTGCTTACGTTCGTCGGTACAGTGAGCAGTGCGCATTCGTAGAGGCCGCTTGTTGCGTTGTATGTAAGGGCAACAGAGGAGTTTCCGCCAATCGCTGTTAAATCTGCAGTTACGTTTGCGTTGATTGGCGTGACGCCACCAGCATAAGTGACATAGACGCGCATTTTAAATGGAGTATTATTGTCTGCCGGGACAGAACTCGGATCGCTGTATACCGCGGCCATGAGTAGTGTTCTAACAGTCGATGCACCGGTTTGAATGGTGTCTGATATTAATAGTTCATTTGTCGATATGTCTATAATAGAAAACGCTACCGAAGAATTAGATGTTATATTCGCATTATAATACGACCAAGTTTGGCCGATTGACCACTTTGTAGAACCGTTTAAACCGTCCTTTATTGTTAATTTGTTGGATTTGTCATCTATAATAACATATATTATTGTAGTGCCGTCTTCTAACATTTCTCCGCCGTTGTGAACGATTTTCACGGTTGCGCCAGTATCAGTGGCGTTTAGATCGAGTTTACTTGTAAAGGCAACGTGCCTCTTACTCATTGGCGCGGGTGTCGATTGCACCCAGACTATCAGGATGGAGGCAATCACTACCGTGATAGTAACGAGCAAAATGGTGCCGATAATCTCCGATACACCTTCGTTGGTTAGTTTTTTGTTTTTAACGTAAAACTCATGCATCCCAATCATTCGCCCGATCACCGCACTATATTAATTCAGCTTATAGGATTTTTCATATATTTAAATATGGTTTTCGATAAATATCGTAGAAATAAACACACCGTCCAAAATTTACATCGAGCCATCCGACAGAGCACCGCTAGGAGGGGCGAAGGAATGTTTATATAACGCATTTCGCATAATATGGTTTGCCCATTATTCGTAAATGAGGTGAGTATATGGAAAAAAAGACAGGAAAACAAAAAATATCGATGCTAGTAGCGGCTCTCGTTTTCTTTGCTAGCATACTTGTAGTTGTAAATATTGGAGAAACGAATGCGACGGCAACAGCACTAAACGCCACAGACACTGCCTATCTCGTAGGGGATACGTTTACAATTAGACAAACGTACCTATATACTGGATTAACTACAAATTTCACATATACCGTCGTAGGAGAGGAGACTATTAATGGCGTATTATGCAGCAAAATTACCGTAGAATCATCGGATGCTTCAGATAACCAGCAAACATCAGATCACACATCTACAAAAACCATCTGGATTTCAAAAAGTTCTATAGTTAAATCGGAGATAAAATCTGAAACTATAACGTCGGGTACCGATCTGAGCGATAACACAACAAAATATTTGAATAAAGCTGTAATGATTGTTAATATTACTGGTACGCGCACGAGCATAAGTACTAACGATACTTGGAGCGAAACAATCTCCAAAAAGAGCGAGTCGACCAACACATATGGTAACGCCACAACCAACAATACATATTATGACAATTATACCCAAAATTATACGGTTATCTCTGACTCCAGGGGCGTCGTCGTTCCTGCAGGCACGTTTAGTTGTTATGCAATAAACGCATCGATGAGCAGCACTAACACCAGCTACGAGGTTTTTTATATAACAGATAAATGGCCCGTGAAAAGAGAAGATTACGTCCTGAATGATACTACACATATGTTTGAAAAATTTTTGATAGAGGAACTGGTTTCATACAAGAGTGCTCCTGGTGGCACTGGTGCGGTCACTGCCAAGAAAGGATTTGTGCCTGGTTTCGAATTCGCCTTGCTAGCATTGGCGAGTGTTTCAGCAGTGTGTCTGAAGAGAAAGAGATAGTTCCCTTCTTTTCACAAAATATATTTACGCCGCACATCTAAGTGTTCCAATAATTGCCGAGAGTTTTATGAAGCGAAAACTCGAACCGATAAAAGACATAAAGATAGGCGAAACTGCAAAGCTAAGAGAACTTGTCCGGCAGATGCGCGACTCTGGAGGCTTTACAGCAAAGAAGGTAGGAGTTGCCGCGGATGTTCTCGATAAAATGCAGAAGGACAAGAATTGCACAATATTTTTTTCATTCCCTGCCTGCATTGTCGCCACGGGCACAAGGGGAATAATAAGGGACATGGTAAAGAACAGATTAGTTGATGTGATAATCACTACATGCGGCATGCTCGACCACGATTTGGCAAGAGTTTGGGCAGATTATTATCATGGTAATTTTTTAATGGATGACGTTCGGTTACACAAAGACGGGATAAACCGCCTGGGCAATATTCTGATTCCCAACGAGAGCTATGGGATAGTACTCGAAAAAAAGCTGCAACCCCTCTTTAGACAGTTGTGGCAAGATGGGAAAAGAAATTTATCTACCAAGGAGCTGGTCTGGGAACTTGGGGAGAGGATTGCCAGGGAAAAACCCAAAGGCAGGGCCGAAAAATCGATTGTTTACTGGGCTGCAAAAAACAGGATACCCATATTCGTTCCCGGCATAACTGACGGGGCGGTTGGCTTTCAACTCTGGATGTTTACACAGGAACACAAGGATTTTAAGATCGACCTCTTTAAAGACGAGGGCGACTTGGCTGATATCGTATTTAAGGCCAAAAAGACTGGCGCGCTAATGATTGGCGGCGGGATATCAAAGCATCACACGATATGGTGGAACCAGTTTAAAGGCGGGCTGGATTACGCAGTCTATATAACAACTGCAGAAGAGTACGATGGCAGCCTTAGCGGTGCAAGAATGCGCGAAGCGGTATCCTGGGGAAAGGTACGTGAAGACGCAAAATACATCACCGTAGAAGGGGATGCCACTGTAATGCTGCCTTTGATACTCGGGGGCGTAAATTTTATAAAGAGAAAGCCGCCGGTTTACTAAAAGATATATACCTGCAACAGCATACTAACTTAGTGTTGTATAGTGTGGTATCGAAACTAAAAAGCAGGAAAACCTTATGAAATCTTCTCGCATAGACCAATTGTTAGAAGTCGTAGAAAACCCGCTCCGGAGAGAGATATTACTAAAACTTTCTAGGGAAAGCCACTATCCTCTCCAGTTGTCAAAGGAATTGAGGGTAAGCCAGCAGGCTATAATGAAGCACCTGAAGATACTCGAGGAAAGCGGGCTGGTTTCCTGTAAAGAGAAAAAAAGTGACATCGGAGGGCCGCCTAGAAAGCTGTATACTTCTACAAAGCAGTTTTCGATAAGAATTGACGTCGGCCCGAATATATTTAGGAACGAACTTTATACGCTGGATGATGAGAAGAGCGACGAAGAGTTTTTCCCGCAATTCGTAGAGGAATACTCGGAAATACATGATGTTGAAAAAATAGATAAAAAACTCATGAAGACATGTACGTTGATGAGAAAAATAGATAAAGAAATCGATAACGTAGAACAACAAAGAAATTCGCTTATCAGGCTTAAAGAACATATTCTGGAAGAGGCGAACGACATCATCGCGAATATGTGTGATGATTATAGCGAGAGACAACGCCTATACTTGTTGATAGATCCGATTGATGAAGACGTTTTCAATAGTATATCAAACATACATCCAAACGACGATTTCCATGAGCTGGAAACCATATTCGAAAAAATAATAAAGAATAAACTACTGATATAATACGATGAGTGTGGATAGACAGACATAAGATAAACACGTCAGAAAGATTTTCTCATTTTTTTATTTTTGTTAGAAATCTATAAAACCCCCTATCTTTTACCTTAGATTATGGACGTATCAAAAGTGCGGCTTGGCTATATCCTCGTTCTAATCGCCAGTGTCCTGCTCGGATTGTCTACCGCCGTAAACAAGCTGGTTTTAGATAGGGGCGTGCATCCGTTTCTCGTAAATTTTTGCACGTATTTTATACTGGCTTGCACACTACTTCCCTTCGTTTACACCAAAAGAAACAAGAAAAACGAGGAGGACGGCGATGTAAAAGACAAGAATGAAAACAAACGCACCTACTCCAATTTCAAAATAACACTTGCGATCATAGCCTCCGGCATGCTGGGCATAGGCACGGGCGGAGCCTTCTTTTTCTATGGGTTGAGCCGGACCACAGCGGTAAACGCCTCGTTGTTGATAAACACCGAAGTTTTGTTCTCTGTGATCATTGCATACATATTCCTGAAAGAGAGGGGCAAAACAAAGGATTACATAGCAATATTATTGCTGCTCATATGCGCAGTCATAGTCACCACCAACCTTGAGTTTTCTTCCCTTTCGCTGGCAGAGAAATTCATGGGAAACATATTCATAATCATTACCTGCCTGATTTGGGGCGTAGACAACAATGTCAGCAAGATCATTGTCGGCAGGTACAGCGTCATTAAGATGACTGCGGTAAAGATGCTGTTTGCGAGTTTGTCTGTTATTGTGATTGGAACACTGGCCGGAATGAATTTTAACATGGACCTTGTTTCGTTTTTGTACATAGTTTTCAACGGAGCATTCAGCATGGCAGTCGGGTTCCTGTTTTATTACATCGGATTGAAGAATATAGGTTCCATGAGGACTAATGCTGTCTATGCCACGCAAGCGATTTTTGGGCTGGTTTTTGCGTATTTGATTCTAAACGAGCCTGTCTCTCCGCTTCAAATATTTACCGGAGCCCTAATGATGGTCGGGGTGTATATACTCAGCAAGGATTTTAAGAAAATAGCAGAGACATAATGTGAATATAGTTTTATTTCTTCGTTTTCCAAATTGTTCCAGTGAACATAATCAATGCGATGAGAGAAGTTACGGCAGACAAAAGGAATGCCGCTTGTACGTTGATATATTGCCACAGCATGCCGGCGATCAAACTCGCCGGGAATATAACTATGCCGACTGTGGTGTTGAACAAACCGATTGCCGTAGCCCTGACCTCTGGTTCAACAATGTCAGTTACATAAGCACGCTGCACTCCCTCATTAATTCCCATAAAAAACCCATAAATGATGAACAATCCGATAATGTGAGCTGATGATGTCGCAAATGCGAAACCCGTGCCTATGATTCCGAGGAGGGCGTAGCCCGTTATAATTACTGGTTTTCTTCCCATAGTATCGGACAACATGCCCGCAGGGATGGCAGTTATGGCATATACGACGTTGAACAACAGATATAAAAGAATCACATCCGATGGCGATATGCCTATGTCGTTTGCCCGCACTATGAAGAACGCATAACTAAAATTGCCGAACGAAAATATTAAGGAGATTACGATGAACATCTTGAACTCGGCGCTCATCGACTTAAAGGCGTTTCTTAGATTTTGAGTTTTGAAGCTTATTTTATCTTGATTTTTGATACCTGGTGCCTTTGTTGCCATCGGCTCTTTAACCATGAGCAGAACAACAACTACCGCAGCAAAAGCCGGGATTACGGACAAGAGAAATATCAGTCTCATTGTTTGTTCTGTTGGTGTCGAAACGAGAACGAGCAGCGCATAACCTATAAGCGGCCCGATTATTGCGCCTGTGGTATCCATTGCCCTGTGCAGCCCAAAAGCTTTTCCACGATCACATTTCTCGCAAGATTCTGCGATCAACGCGTCCCTCGGGGCGTTTCTTATGCCTTTTCCTACCCTATCGAATACACGGATTATCAGGATATGGGACCAGGACGTAGCCGCAGCCAAAAACGGCTTTACAAAAGTTGAGAGCGAATAGCCGAACAATATCAACGGCTTCCTTCTTTGGTACTTATCCGAGAACCAGCCTGAAAAAACTTTTAACATGCTTGCGATGCTGTCGGCCAGGCCTTCTATCAGGCCGAGTATCGCCATATTTGCGCCGAGGACAGTAATCAAAAATATAGGAAGTATCGGGAGTATCATCTCGCTACTGATGTCGGTGAGTAAGCTCACCAATCCCAGAACAATTATATTGAGGGTGAGGCCTTTGAAGAGTCTGTTTTTAAAATGCTCGCTCGCGCCCATTGGATTATAATTCCGAGGTATGTTCTTTAATCTTTCCCTATGTGTTGCATAACAAGATATAGAAAAGAACCTTTCCAGGTTATGTTGTTCATACTATTGTAATATTCTTCAATTTGAAAAATGTCTACTACTGATAGTTTGATTGCCAATTAGTTTTTATCTGACGACCATCTCTTTTCTATCGTATCCTGCCAATTCAAATTCTTTAGTCAGTTCGATAGAGTCGGTCGGGCAAACCTCTTCGCATTGGGCGCAGAATAAGCACCTGTCCAGCATGAATATCGGTTTCGGTTTCTCGGCTTCGCTTCTTTTTACCATTTCTATTGCCTTCGCAGGGCATGCCCTGAAACAGAGTGTGCAGCTATTGCATTTTTCCTGATGGAACGCTATCTTTCCCCTGAATTTTTCCGGAATCTTCAATCGCTCATAAGGATAAAGCACGGTGTTTGGCTTCTTTATCAGGTGTCTTAATATCTCTGACAGCATCGCTCCTGGTTTTCCCATTAGAACCACCCCCATCCGCTTCCGTATGCCTTGATTAACACTACTACTAACAATTGGATAATGGCTAAGGGTGCAAGGTATTTCCAGCAGAAGACTGTCATCTGGTCTATGCGTATCCTCGCAAACAGCGCTCGAAGGCATGCCAGGATAAATACAATTATAAGAGTATAAACAAAGAAGAACACGATTCCTGGTACTGGTCCATATTGCATAAAACCGCCAAGGAACAATACTGATATTAGGGAGGCCACGACAACCATCTCCATATCGAATACCAGCCTGAATATGGCAAGTTTTCTTCCGGTAAATTCGACGAGCGGTCCTCCTACGATTTCTGTTTCCGCTTCAGGCAAATCGAACGGGATTCTTTCCAGTTTTCCCTGGAGCGCTACAAGGGCAACCATAAATCCGAGCGGTTGTGTTGCAAGAACAACCCATGGGTGCGCCACTTGGTAGTTTATAATATCTGTAATCGACCAGCTGCCTGCAAGGATTGCGGGGCCTAGCATGACAAGGAGCAGCGGCACTTCGTAAGAAAACAGTTGAGTCATGCACCTCATTGCGCCTATCGTGCCGAATAAATTCTTTGAATACCACCCTGCAATAAATAATGCCAGTGTAGGAATAGTTAGGAGATATAAAACAACAATTAGGTCTCCTTGGAAAGATGATAGCGCTGTCGAGCCGATAATGGGTATATACATAAATGCGGTTATTGCGGCCGCGAATGCAATTAAAGGTACGGTTGCCATTATGCTAGGGTTTACGCTTTCCGGAGTTATGTCGTCCTTTGCCATCAGTTTAATAAAATCAGCAAATGGCTGGTATATGGGCGGGCCGACCCTGTTCTGGAATCTTGCATAGAGCTTCCTGTCTACCCACTCGCAGAATATGCTGTATAGTAACAGGAATATCAACCCTGGAAACACCAGGAGATAGAGTAATATTATCAGTATGCTCATAAATTCACCTCTTACTGTTCATAGTGTTAACCTTGGAGTTGCGGCAGTTTCCCAGTTTTCTCAATTCGTCCATTGTTACCACTTTTTTAGTCCACTCGTTAACGTCAGCCACAATCATCCTGTCTGTGCAGGACATGCACGGGTCTATGGCAGCTATAACCAGCGGGACATCTGCGATGTTTCCGCCCTTTAGGCATTCTGCTATCGATGTGAAGTTTGCAAGCGTCGGGGCCCTTATCTTGACCCTCTCGGGCTTGTTGGTTCCGTTGCTCTTGATGTAGTGTATGTCCTCTCCCCTCGGTGCCTCATAATAACTCACCACTTCCCCTGTCGGAACTTTCGGAGGAACCTTGCTCGGTGATTTCTCTGCTATGTATGGACCGGACGGCAGGTGCTCCAGCATATATTTTATCATCTTGCAGCTTTCGACAGTTTCCATTACGCGCACGTATGCCCTCCCGAGCACGTCGCACATATCAGTAGTAATGACTTCGAAAGGTATCTCGCCATATGCTGCGTATTTATCGTCTCTGCGGGCGTCTATATCAACACCGGAGCCTCTGGCAGTCGGTCCTACCGCACACAGTTGCTTTGCAACCTCTTTTCTGAGATATCCGACTCCGCTTGCCCTGGCTAAAAACGTAGACTCTGATGTAGCCACCTTTAGATAATATTTTGTCCTTTCCTCCAGTTTCTTGACGCCCCGCAATATTGTGGAAATCTGTGCATCGGATATATCGCGCCTGACTCCGCCGATCGTGTTCATGGCATAGTTAACGCGGTTGCCGGAAATCATTTCTAAAATGTCCTGGACTATTTCCCTGTCTCTCCAAGCATACATGAATAAAGTGTCAAAACCGACCTCATGCCCGGCCACTCCGACCCATAGGAGGTGGCTGTGCACCCTCTCCAGTTCTCCGACAAGCGTTCGTATGTAAAGCCCTCTTTTCGGCACCTCAAGGTGCATTAACTCTTCCACGCCTTGAACAAATGCAGTAGTATGCGAGTGAGAGCAGATGCCGCAAACTCTTTCGATGAGATATATATTCTGGATATAATCCCGGGATTCTGCAGCCTTCTCTATCCCCCTATGCGCATAACCCAATCGCACGTCTACATCCACTATCGTTTCACCGTCTACTTTTAGCGTGAAATATTCGGGCTCTTTTAATGCAGGATGCTGCGGGCCTATCGGGATTGTAACTTCTACCATTTTGCTCATGCCTCCTTGTTCGCTTTTTGCCCTGTTTTCCTAGATGTTTTTCGGGCGGCAGGAGGAGCGGGTGAAGGTGTTTGAGGTATCTCTGGTTTCTCTTTAACAGCAACTATTGCAACTGCCTCGTTTTGGACTATGCTCTCCTTTTTCTCTACTTTTTCTGTTTTTGTTTCTTTGGCAGGTTCTTCGGGAGACCACCACATCTCCTTTGGGAGCATAGATTCCGCTTTCCAATCCTTTCTAAGCGGGAATGTGTTATCCGGCCAGTCTTCCGGGAGGATCAATCTCCTCGGGTCCGGATGCCCTTCGATCTTTACTCCGAACATATCCTGAAGCTCCCGTTCATACCAGTTAGCACCGGGTATTATCGCTGTTATGGTTTTGACTGTTGGATCGCTCTTCGGCACCCTTGTTTTTAAACCTAAAAATGTCCCGCCTCCCGCCAAGTGGTATACGAATTCTATCTCCGTGCCAATATCTGCACCACTGATTGTGGATAAGTGTGTAAATTTGAACTCATCATAAAGGAATTTGAGGACTTCATGTAATGTCTCGCTGTCCACCCGTACAAACATCCTTCGCACTCTGGGAATTGTTACTTCTTGGATACGGGTATTGAATTTCTCTGTCAGTTTTTCTTTTATCTTATTCTCTGTGTCTGTCATGCTATACCTCTATTCTTTATTTTCAGTAGTATCTTTTTTCTGCAGCAAACTTAGTAATTTAACAACCCCGTAAATTATCGCGTCTGGCCTGGGAGGGCATCCTGGAACATATACGGTGACAGGAATAGTGGAGTCGATTCCTCCGTGCATATTGTAGCAACCTTTGAATACGCCGCCGGAAGCCGCGCAAGAACCTACAGCCATTACAAACTTGGGCTCGGGTATCTGCTCATAAATGCGGAGAATCCTGTTTTTTATCTGCTTTGTTACTGGACCTGTGCAGACGAGTGCGTCTGCATGCCTCGGAGATCCCCTTAACAATATCCCGAACCTCTCGACGTCGAAGCGCGGTGTGAGTGCGGCGAGAACTTCTATGTCACATGCGTTGCATCCACCGCTGTTGAAGTGGCATATCCATGGAGATTTTATCCTTGACCAATTTACCAGATTGTCCAGCAATATATCACCTTCGCATCAATACATATATAGATACCAGGAGCATAAGAAGATAGGCAACACCGATAACCGCCAAATTGCCGTTTGGAACAGTAGCGACTACAAGCGCTGAAACATGAAGTATGGTAAAGAAGAAGGCGACGTGGAATAACTGATAGGTCGGTTGAACAAATTTTCCAGGTATGTCTTCGCCGCATGCATATGCCTTTAATTTGCCGCCAACAGTTTTAGTTTTTGGAGATAGTAGTCCGCCAAATCTATAGATGGCGTACGCTATTAACAAGAATATAATGAAGACTAACAGAGGAGAAACTATTATGTCTTTCAATGTATCAATAAATTCGCTTATCATCTATTTTCCTCCCACAAGTTTAATGATGAAGTCAACCGCAGGTTCGATATTCTTAAGCACCAAGTCGGGATAAATGCCAATTATAATTGTTATGAATGCCATGATACCGATAGCAGCCAGCATGAGAATGGGGGCTTCCTTGGCGTTTTTCGCTTTCTCCGATATGTCTGAGGAGAACATCGTATTTATTGCAGGCAAATAATAACCGAGCGAGAGCACGCTGTTTGCAACCGCAAATGCGGTAAATACGACGAGTGTGAGGTTGTTGGTCGCAACTGCCGCGTCAACGCCTGCCTTGTAAATGATCCACTTGCTCATGAATCCGCTGAGCGGCGGGACGCCCGCAAGCGCCAAACCTGCGATAGCGAATGCTACGGCAGTAAACGGCATCGTTCTCCCGATGCCTCTCATTTCCTCGATGTTTCTGGTTGATATTCTGTAAATTATTGCTCCGGCGCATAAGAATGCCAACCCCTTCATGAATGCGTGTGTGAATATATGGAAAAGCCCGCCTTCAAATCCGGCTCTCGCTCCATACTCAAAGCCCAAGCCAATTCCAAGCACAATATAGCCCATCTGCGTTACGCTTGAATACGCAAGCATTCTCTTTATGTCTGTTTGAGCAAGCGCCAGCAGGTTGCCGACTGTCATAGTAATTACTGCGAATATTGCGAGTATTAAGCCAAAACCGATATCTGTAGAGAACATGAGCAGTACCCGTATCATGGCAAAGAATCCTGCTTCTATGACTATCCCGGAAAGCATGGCGCTTATGCCGCTCGGCGCGGCAGCGTGTGCGTCCGGCAACCATGTATGCAGAGGTACAATGGCAGCCTTTACGCCAAACCCAACAATAAATAAGATAATGGAAACGTTCACTGCCCCGTTGTTAGAAACGGATGTCATGGCAATCTGAATGCTGGCAAAATCGAGTTTGCCTGTTTGGGAGAATATTATGGAAATCCCAAACAGAACAAGTATAGAACCTGTGACGCTCATTACGATGTATTTGAAGCCTGCTTCTATTGGCTCCCACTTATCCTTTCTAAATGCAACAAGTGCGTAAGAGGATATGCACATCAGTTCGAAGAAGACATACAAGCTAAATACGTCGGATACAAACGCCAATCCGACTATGGCACCGACAAGCATGAGCAGCAGTGAATAATATCTGTCCAACCCCCTGTCCTTTTCCATGTATGTAATGGAGTACAGAGATACTATAGTACCCATCAGTGCTGCAACTGTTGCTATGAGCAGGCCCAAGGAATCTACTTTTAAATTAAGGAATATGCTTGTAGAATCTACAGGTGTCGGGTACTCTAACGGCAGCTCGGAGATAGGCGGTGAAAGTTTTGTATATAGCCAGTAAATCGAGAGAAGGGATAAAAGCATGAATAATAGGGAAACCACACCGATTAGTTTTGGTACCCCCTCATTATAGCAAATCCTTCCAATAAGATAGGTAAGAAATGCACCGATGAATAGGCACAGCATAGGCAGCAGAATCAGTGTTTGAAGCGTAAGAGAGAACTCCATTTACCAACCTCCCAGTATTCCCCTGAACAAGCCCAGGGCGTTCCTGATGAAACCAGTCACCAGCGTAGGCACGATACCTATAATCACGCACAACAATACTAGAACTGCAAGTACGAGTGAAATCTTTAACGAAGTTTCTTTTGTTGATTCCAAATTCTTCGGCAGTTCTCCGAAGAATATTTCTTTCACGAATCTAAGCGAGTATGCCATCGTGAAAATGCTTGCAATAACGGCAAGAATAGCTAAAACAGTATATGCTGTACCGAATCCGCCAGCAAGTATCATCCACTCGCTCACGAATCCATTCATCGGCGGAATTCCAGCAAGCGCTAAAGCGCCGACCACGCCGGCAAATGCGGTAAAGGGCATCTTGCCTGCCAAGCCGCCAAGTTGGTCCGTATATCTGATACCGGTCATCAAAATAACTGCACCAACCACCATGAACAGAAGGGCTTTTATCAACCCGTTATTAACGGCGTGAAGAATCGATCCCCCCACACCGATAGAAACTGCTGTGCCTATTCCGAACAAAATATAGCCCGCCTGGCTAATGCTGGAGTACGCGAGTATCCGTTTTATGTTCTTCTCGACGAGCGCCATGATTGCGCCGTAGAACTGCGTGATAACCGCTACTATCAATAATATGTATGTGAAACTCATCAAGATGTCGTGCGTAAAGAGTGTAAATAGGAATCGTATTAAACCATAAACACCGATACTGCTCATCGCGCCCGCAAGCATCACCGAGATTGGAAGCGGTGCGTTGGAATATGTGTCCGGCAGCCATGAATGGAACGGGAACACTGCCATTTTTATCCCAAATCCGATGATGAACAGGGACGCTGTAATTTTTACTAGATTGGCATCCTTTGTGCCGAGGAACGCTCCCGCAGTTTCCATGTCAGTCTTGCCAGTCAGTGTAAAGGTGAATAATATTCCGATAAGAATCAGCACCGCGCCGATATGAGTATAGATGAAGTATTTTAGACCGATCTTTTGCGAGTGTTTTTTATCCTCCCCCCAATAGGTAACAAGGAGATAGGAAGGTATGAGCATAAGTTCCCAGAACAGATAAAACTGAATCATATCCGTGGAGAAAAGAACTCCGAACATGCCAGCGGCAAACAACAGCATGCACGCATAATAGCTGTTTGAGTTTTCGATCTCCCTCTTTTTGTGGTATTGCATGGAGAACAGCATGGCGAGCGTAGTAACCAGGGAGGTAAGCAGCAATACGATTAAACTTAAACTGTCTATTCGCATGTCCATCGAAATCGTCTGAGAACCGTCTTTTCCGAGGTGCGCAATCGGCTCAGCGCCGCTATAAGAAACCTTGTATATGTTGTAATCTTGTACTGCAGGTATAAGCATAATAGCAAGGACGAACACGAAAATCATTGTCAGAACTGCAGCGTACTTAAGGTCGGTTTTTGTTTTAACTCCCACGCAGTAAACAAGGACACTAGACATTATCGGAAGCATTATTATCGAAAGCATCAGTGGTTCGTAAGGATACAGCATTTTTTACCTCCTATTTAACGTACAGCAGTATGACCAGCATGATAAGAACTCCGAGTACTATCCCAAACAAGTTCACATTCAGATTGCCTGTGTGCGTCCTTCTAAAGCTTGCGGAAAACCTCTTGCTCCCATAGGCAACACCGTAATTGAATTTGTCAAAAATCCCCTCTACGTGATGCACGAATATTCGGCCAAGAGACAGGATTCGTCTTACGATCCAGAGATATAATCCGTCGAATCCGAAGCCGATCTTAACAAAATCGTATATTACTCTGTATCTTGTCAGCATCGCTCTAGCAATTTCTTTTCTATATACGAACGCCGTTAAACCGAGACAGATTGCTATGAGAGTCAAAAGAATCGGTATACTCGTAAACGTCTCGGTAACAAGTTCAAGAACATTCATTTCTTCGATATGCACCATTGGATTGTAGTCTATGATCAATCTGCTGAAATATCCGACAGACAGCCAAGACACAACGGACGCAAAACACAGTATGAGCAATGGCGCAGTCATGCATGAGGGTGCTTCGTGAACGTACTTTTTTTGCTCTTTCCTTTTTCCAAATACCAGCCAATACGCCTTAAACGAATAAGCGACAGTGAATGCTGCAGCGATTACGATAATGATGAGCGGAAGATACGCCATGTAAAATCCAATATCCGCGTAGCCATATGCAGATGCTGCGTCCCCTGCATGTGTGTATGCAGACGCCAGTACCATGTCTTTACTCCAAAAACCGTTGAATATCGGGATCCCGGACAGGGCGAATACGCCTATCAAAAATGTGGTCCTGGTTATCTTCATGCTCCTTGCAGAGCCGTCGATTTCATACATGTTCCTTGTGCCAACCTCATGAATAACTGCACCAGCGCACAGGAATAGGAGCGCTTTAAATATCGCATGGCTCATTAAATGGAATTGACTTGCGAAATATCCGCCGACGCCCAAGGCAAACATCATAAATCCGAGCTGGCTGACGGTAGAGTATGCCAAAACCCTCTTGATGTCCGGCTCCACCACAGCCATTACGGCGGCAAGGAGCGCTGTGATTACGCCGATCCACATTATCGCATCCAGCCAACCGCCTACGTTGTGGAATAACGGATACATCCTCGCTATCAGATATATGCCCGCGTTCACCATTGTCGCTGCGTGTATGAGCGCGCTTATTGTGGTAGGCGCCTCCATTGCATCTGGCAGCCATACATGGAGAGGCACCTGGGCGGATTTACCAATCGCACCGATTATGAAACAAAATGCCGCGAGGGATAGTTTATCAGCGGGTATGGTAGAAGCGGCACCCATAATGTCTCTTATGCTGAAAGTGTTTGTCGCCCAGTATAATGTCAATATGCCAACGAGCAGGAAAACATCACCGACTCGGGTTGTGAGGAACGCCTTCATTCCAGCTCTTGCGGCTTTCGGATCTTTATAATAGAATCCTATCAAAGCATAAGAACACAATCCTACCAGTTCCCAGAAGAAATATAATATCAATAAGTTGTCCGTCAATACGAGCCCTATCATCGCGCCGATGAATAACAGAGTAAGCGCGTAATATCTGGGCAAACCTTCCTGCCCTTCCATGTATTTTACAGAAAAGAGGACTACCAGCGAGCCGATAGTTCCTGCTATGATTGCCATAAACACGCTTATTGCGTCCAGCGAGAAGGTGTATGTTATCAGGCCTGGAATCCATTCAAACGTTACCGGTTTCTCGGTGATGTTGGGTATCAAGAGTAATGTAAAGAATGCTGTGAGGAAACCGCATAAAACAGCGAACCATACCCTGATTTTTGAATCTGGCTTACCAATATATGGAATAAGTGCGGCACCGATTATCGGCGTCACGATTGCCAATATATAGGAGTATGGCAGTATCATTATCCTCTCAACCTCGTTAGACTATTGATTTTCAGCGTGCCGTAATGTTTGTATGCATTTACGATAAGCGATAGGGCCAGTGCGACTATCACTACGTCTATTACAATCACGGTTATGACTAGTGCCTGGGCGAGTCCAGTATTATTCTGCAGATAACCCGACATCACGAAGTTGAGCATAACACCCTTTGCCATAATTTCTATGCCTATGATCATCTTTATCATGTTGCCTTTAGAGAGGAGGCAGTATAGGCCGATACCGACCAAGAGCAACACAACGATTGTATCCGCTTTCCAGATCTCGTCGATTATCAGTCCCATTCTTCGCCCCCTTTTCTAAAAAGCGCCATCACGCCTAGCACGCCGGCAAATATTATCAGTATCTGTCCGAAAACATCCAGCGACCTATCCTTCCACAATGCCTCGCCGAATGACGCATCGGTACCGGGTTTAACGGTCGGTGCATTACCAGTTAAAAGTAAATTGCCTATCAATGCAACGCAGATAAGCAATATAATGCCGCTAAGGGCGATTACGTTCATTCTGATGTCAATTCTGTTGTTCATTGCTGTCACCCTCGCCCTTCTCTTTCTCTGATGTTAGGCTTATTGTACTCATAAAGAGTACGGTTATCAGCCCAGCCACAACACTTATTTCGAATACCGCCGCAAACGGAGAAGACAGTTGATAAAAAATCATTCCCAAAATAACACTCGCGATTGCAAGGGATATTGCGGATTTCATAAGGTCCTTTAATTCAACCGCCATGATGACGAATACCACCACTGCAATTAACAGCAGGTAATGAATAATCGTCTCAAACACTAAATACCCCCCAATTGCCCGATATAGTGTAGCATAATATAAAGGTTAGGTTTTTATGCACTAAATCCAACAGGTTATTGAGTGCTCTTCCAGCACAACCAAATTATTTATGTAGTGCACAGTTATACTCTAAATCGGTGATAGTATAGAAGTTATTCCCGCAATATCCATCTTAAACGGCAATGTTGTGATCTGTGAAAATAACAGGTATAGGAAAGCCACGAACAAAGACGGAAAAATTATTGAAATAGATGAACTAGCGTCTCACTTCTCCAAGAAATTTGAAAAACTCTTGATCATCGATGTCAACGGCGTCCTAAAGAACAAACCTCAGATAAAATTGTTGAAATCCCTTGCGGAAGATAATACCATATGGCTCGATGCGGGCATTAGGGATATCGAGGGGATCATAGATGCCTTGTTAACTGGTGCGGACAATGTAATATTGCCTACAAAAATCATAGACGACTGCGGAGATTTAAAGACGGCATATGAATTCTCGGAGAACATAATACCGAGCATTGAATACAACGGGAAAATTGTTAGCAATTGCAAAGGTATTAAGGACGTGGACGTCCAGACCGCCGTCAATAAAATTAAACAGTTTGGCTACCAAAGGGTTATGTTTACAGACCACCAAAAAGAGCCCATGAACGGAGTCCATAGAGATACGCTAGCGTGGATCGCACAGAACATAACACTATATTTGAGTGGGGCAAGAATAACAGATATTGACAAGAATGAATTAGAGAATATTGGAGCCGCCGGCATAATGTTCGATTTCTCCGCACTGCCAGAGGCGAATCAGATTTAGGAGAAGTGGATGTTTTGGAAGAACTGAAACGCATTCTTTCGTTTGTGTTCAATATAAAAGGGAAGAAGACTCTGCTAACTGAGGATTTTATCAACATAGTTTCGTACGACCTTCACTGGTTTTCACCTACCGAGGCGGGACAGTTGCTGACGCTCTGTAAAGAATTGAATCTTATCACTACCGAAAATAATGAAGCTGTCCCAACCTTTGACGTAAGTAAAATAGAAACGGCCGTAGATTTCAAACCGGATAAAAACGTCCTTGCGTATAAATCGAGAAGGAATGTTTTTATGAATATAGTTGAGAAGATAAGCAAGGATACGAAGATTAACGAAAGTGATGTTGTATCAGAAATAAACAAAATAAAGGCCGAATTTCCGGCTACAAATGAAGCAATCGCTTTACTTGTGGCAAGAAGACATAACGTGGGCATCAACGAATTTTTTGATATTGTAGAGAACGAAATTAAAAAAATGTAGAATGATTGGGCGACCTGCCCAACCAAGATTTGTTGCCTAGCCAAATTCGTAAGGCCTATAGTCTTTAGTGTTGTAGGAATGTCTTTACGTGAACATCCCTTTTTCGCCGCATTTTGGGCACGTAACTATCAATGGCCTTTCTTTGGATGTTATCTCGATTTCATTGCTGCATTTGAAGCATTTGACTAGTGTTTTTGGTGCTGGTGTTGCTGGTGCTTGTACTTGCTGGGTTGCTGGTGGCTGCGGTTGCGATTGGGTTGCAGGAGGCGTTGGTTGTGCGGGTGGAGCTGGGCGCATCGGTTCGAAGGTTCCGGTGTGCGACTTGGGTGGAACTCCGCCAACGTGGTGTTCTCCGCTTCCGCCACCGATCTTTATGATACCGAACAGTTTAAGCACAGCAAGGATGCCGATTATGAGTGCGATCACGGATATGCTTAGCACAGTAACATCGAACGCTCCGCTTCCCATAACATCGCTTATGGCTGGTGATTTCTTAACCTGGAGTGCTGTAAACGCTGTAGTTAATGGAGTGCCACCAGAATTAGAAGACGATACTGTAAGCAATACTGCGCTATCGCTAAGGCTTTCAGGCACTGCATATGTTATAGTTCCAACAGGTTCATCCACCACAAATGTAGAGGTCTGCGTTGCACCGACAACTGTCACTACTAATGTGAACGGCCCCTTGAGTTCTTTCCCTTCCCTAGAGGACAAAGCATATGATATTTTTGTGTTGTCGCCGGGTTTAACGGCTTGATCTTGGAATTTTATGGATAGCTCATAGCCGGTTACTTTCTTTATTGTTATTGTCTTATCCACTAGTTGCCCTTTCTCGCTTGCGTATATTGTTATCTGATAGGCGCTATCTGGTGCAGTGGGAATATCGAAAGAGAACGAGCCGCTTTTTGTTGTTGTGTTTATGGACTGCTGGACTATGGTGGCAGTTCCACTACCGCATTCTTTTATTTTATAGTATAGGGTCGGACTGCTCATCAATTCGCTTTGAATATCGTAACTTACAACTATCGTGTCTCCAGCTCTGAACTCGTCTGGTGCTACTAGTTTGACTATGGCGTAAGGAACATTCACATTAATCGAGTCCATAGCGCACTTTCCTTCTGATGAGAATATTACAATGCCACATGTAAGCGCACCTATCTGTGTTTTCGGAATTTCGTATTCGAATGTGTCTTTGTCCGCTGTAGTCTGGCTCAAAACACTACCCGCATTATTCGTAATGGTGTAAATGTATTTGTTTGTTGTAGATTTCTGCACAACATTATTTTTTACTAACGAAGCAATCGCAGTCAATTTTATTTTCTCCCCTGGGCGATACTCGATTTTATCGCTCTGTATGTCTGCAGAGAATATCTGACTCGGCTGGTTTATTTTGAATGTGGTACTCGCATCAGAAGAGCCTGACTTCACAGAAACTTTGTATGTATCATCAGCTCTTGCATCGTCCTCCAATTTAAATGTGTACTTTGCCCTTCCCTGAGAATCGGTTTTGACGTCTAGGTTCGATTTGCTGTATTTGGAGAGTGTTTGGTCAAAAGCTACCCCTGTTTTCACTTCTATGCTATTTATCTGTGTATTTGGAACATTGGATGTAATAGTCAATGTCACTATGTCGCCGGGGGAATATGATGACTTGTCAGCGCTTATGCCTATGCCTAAATTAACTGCATTGAATGAGAAACTGCTGCTCGCACTTCTTATAGGAGTTGTGCCAGAAACCGTGTCGTTAAACCATATACTCACTCTGTGCGATGCACCGACTTGTGTTTGCCCTGCAAGTAGAAAAGTAAACTTCCCGGATGCTTCTGTATACGTTTCGTCGAGGAATGTGAGGTTTCCTCCAGTAGCAGTTCTTCTCCCATACCCAGATGGCGCCAATTCACCGGTTTTTAGCAGATTTATAGTATATGTTGTATTTACTTGCTCTCCGGGCATATAGGATGTTCTTTCGGGTGCCATGTTGATAAAGTACTTCTGGACTGCAATATATGTTGAATCCATAGTAGCGCTCGTGTTTAGATTCACCAATTCGATGGTATACCCTCCATCAGGCATCAAAGAACTATCGGGGATAGTATACAGATACGTCGCCCTGCCCGCTGCATCGGTTATCACAGTATCATTTGCTTTCTCCGTAGTCCCTATCTTTATTCGAACTTTATAGTTCGTGCTTGCAGTCGCATCCGTAACTTTTATGCTCAGCGTTTCTCCAGGAACGTGTACGCCGTAAATCCTGGCAAGGTCGTAGGTGCTAGCCTCGACGTCGATAGAAGGCCCGACCGCTTTAACTGTTGGCACCAACATCAAAAATCCAGCTGTCAATAAGACTGCTGCTATAGACCAAACTAACAATTTTCTCATTTTGCATCCCTCTTGCCCATCCCTGGGTAGTGAAGAGTATATGGAAATTAACATATATAAGTGTTTATGATATAAAGTTAGGCAGCTAAATTTTCAAAAATTTTAGACAACGCCTCATTGTTTTGGAAATGTTACGAGTTTCAAGAAAACTATGTGATATCCTCCGAAAATCAACGGTTTGGGGCGATATCGTTGAACATATCAATGTTTTTTAATCTCGACCAATAAACTTTATAGTCTCGACATAATTCTCATCCCGATGAAAAGGTTCATTGAAATAATTCGCCCGCTCAATTGTCTAATGGCTAGCATCGGTGTGCTCATCGGCGCCCTAGCGGAGGTTGGACTTTACGGCATTACATACTACCTTGCCCCGGCTATCTTGGGCATGACTACGGCATTCTTGTTTATCGGCGCAGGCAATGCCCTGAACGACTACGTGGACAGGGAAACGGACAAAATCAATCACCCCGACAGGCCGGTGCCTTCGGGCAGGATGCGTCCAAAAACTGCCTTGCTATTTTCCATAATATTATTCGGTGTCGGTGCGGTTACAGCATCCTACATCAATTCCCTCGCATTTGGAATTGCCATGATCAACGCCGCAGCCCTGATCGCGTACGAAATCAATTTGAAGAGGCGAGGAGTCGTCGGAAACTTGAACATCGGTTACCTTGTAGCAAGCATATTCCTGTTCGGAGGCGCCGTTGTTAACAGCATCGAAGTAAGCGGAATCCTTGCGCTCCTAGCGTTCCTTGCTACGTTTGGCAGGGAAGTTGTCAAAAGTATAGAAGACGTGGAAGGAGATGTGGACCGACGCACGCTCCCAAAGGTTGTTGGAAAGAGGAATGCAGGTATAGTTGGTTCAATTTCATTTGCTTCTGCAATTGTCTTGAGCCCTCTGCCTTACTGCCTTGGCATATTCGGAAACTGGCTCTACTTGGCAATCGTTGCGGCGGCAGACGTGGTATTTATCTACTGTATCGTCATTCTATTTAAACATCCGAGGCAGGCATCGAAAAGAGCTAAACTTGCTATGTTTGTCGCCTTGATTGCATTCCTTATCGGAGGTTTATCGTGAGTGTTTATGCATCCCTTATAAAAAAATTGAAATCACAAAAACTTCACATGACGCTATTAGATCCGGACAAACAGAGTCCCGAGCGTGCAGGCGAGATTGCTTCGAATGCATACAGTGTAGGCACTGACGCGATAATGATAGGCGGCTCCACGGGTGTTACCACACAACTCCTCGACGAAACCGTGCAGGCAATTAAGAAGAGGGTGGATATCCCAGTAATCTTGTTCCCAACGAATGTAAAAACCATTAGTAAATTTGCTGATGCCATCTACTTTATGAGCATGCTAAATTCAAGGGATATTAGGTTTATAGTGCGGGAACAGATGAAGGGTGCGCCAATAATAAAGAAGCTGAACATAGAGCCAATCTCCCTGGGATACATAATAGTAGAGCCGGGCATGAAAGCAGGCGAAGTCGGCAATGCGGAGGCAGTGAAACGAAATGATATGGACACAGCCGTCGGCTATGCACTTTCCGCCGAATACCTCGGAATGAAACTTGTATATTTGGAAGCCGGTTCCGGTGCTCCAGAGCCCGTGCCGAAGGACATGATAAAGGCTGTAAAAAATAGCATTTCGATACCACTTATTGTCGGTGGTGGCATAAGAACTAAAGAGAGCGCGGAAGGTGTAATAAGCGCCGGTGCGGATATAATCGTGACAGGCACGCTCGTAGAGAATCATGACGATGCTTTGCCTACCCTGAAGGACATTATAAAAATCGTAAAACGGAAATAAGTATGACACAAGAGGTATGAATCTAAGGAAAGAGGTTGTTGTTAAAGTGTATAAATTTTCTTTGACCCGAAAACTTTTTGCGCCATCAGTGCGCCTAGTTAATTTTATTCAAATAGCCCTTGATTCAATCGAACCCGGTAAAGGTATGAAATATAAAAGCGTAGAAAGCATAAGTCATGCCCAGAAAAATATAGAGAAAACCGCAAATATAGCACGATATATGTTCTCTGCACCGAATCCGCTGTGGATGATCGCCCCTATATTCCTTGTTTCCATATTGTTTGGCCTTGTGCTCGGATATTCTCAAAACGAGTTACGAAACGGTTCCACCATAGATTTGACTTCAAGTATGATATACAGTACAATTTTGTTGGCACTCCCCGCCTTCATTTCTGGCATTATCACTACGCCGCTTGCTAAGGCACTTGATGGGATATTTTATAGCAGGCGCTCTATGTTATTGGCATTTATATCGCTGACTGTTATTGGCGCCGTAATATTGGTTGGCAAGGTTCTTCAATATTTCATATACCTCGAAACATACTATATCATCATATTTGGCTATGCGATGATAATATGGCTGCGGCACATGGTGATGGTGACTGTTTCAAATGCCAGCAATCTTCGTTCCCTGTTGGCAAGTTCGAATCAATCTGTTCTTGGGTTTCTAGCAATTCTATATCTCTACCCCTTAGGGAAACCCGATGTCCTAGTTAGCGTCATATTGTTCTCGATATTCTTATTCTCCACGATTCTGTTTATGAAAGCTGTCACGTCTCCGTTTAGAAGAAACTTTGAAAATAGCGGTTTAGACATAGTTAACCATACCCTTGCCAACTTTACGGAACCAACAGGCAACGAGGGAAAGGGGTTGGAAAAATTCTTCCATTCGTTTTCTGAAACAATAGATGCTAACGTAGGTATTGTCGCTTTTAAGGCAGAGGGTGAAATAAAGTCGCTCGTAATAGTTCCATCGGTACATCCTGGACCATTCGGGCACATAGGTGGAAGCAATCTACCAACAAAGATTGCAAGTGGATTAAGCGAGCTTACCGAGCATGTATTGTTGTTTCATGGATCTGCAACGCACGATCAAAACCCTGCGACTTCTGAAGAATGCAATAAAATTATAGAAGAGGTAAAAAGAAGCGTCGGAGAACTCCAATATTCTAATCATGCCAGTAAATTTGTAAGATGCAGGAACACATTTGATGTTTGCGCTCAATCTTTCAATGACTTTGCATTGTTGGTGCATACATCCTCGCCGCTGCCTACTGATGATATCGACTACCCTACAGGATATGCTGCTGCCCTGACTGCCAAAAACAAAGGTGCTACCGACGCGGCGTTTATTGATGCTCATAATTGCATCGAACCGGGCAGCGGTTCGATATTTTTCGGATCGAAAGATTCCTTCGAAGTTCTATCGCTCGTTGAAAAATGTGTAGGAGAGTGCAAGAAGAAAACATTTGAGAAAATAAGAGCGGGCGTCGCCCAGGACAAAACCCTGACGCTAAAGGAAGGCGTCGCAAAACAGGGGATTCAGGCATTGGTTGTGGAGGTCAACAATCAAAAAACAGCGTACATACTGTTTGATGGGAACAACATGGTGCCCTCGCTGAGAGAAAGGCTCCTCGAGAGCATTAAAGACATAGTTGATGAGGCGGAAGTGTTTACCAGCGACAATCATGTGATACATGTAACACTCGGCGCCCATCACCCGGTTGGCTTCAATACCGACTTAGACCGCATCGTTAAGATTACTAGAAGCACTGTGCTTAATGCGGTTGATAATCTTGAAGAAGTTGAAGTTGGTGCAAAATCAACAATAGTGCATGATTTGAGGGTATTCGGCTTTGAGAATACAACGCGGCTGAGTGCGGTTATAAATTCCACTACGTCGATACTTAGAAGCAGTGCGGCGTATTCCCTGTTGACATCCATACTGCTTTCAATTCTAACTATAATAGTGTTTAGGACGATATAACGCATATAACAAAAGTTTACAAATTCCATGAGAGTGCACGAATATGACAGGCGAGCCCTTCAAGGAGAAAGACAAAAATCTAACTGCTGAGCCCCGACAAGCCGCCGTAGAAGGCAGGGCAGGTGGTGAAAAAGTTATCGAAGGCCAATACGATATAGACCGCCTAAAATCCATGACGTTTGTAGTTATTGTATTTACTATAATTATAATAGCAAACATAGTTTCGGTAATCGATATGCGATTTAGGTATGAAAAACTGCAGAAGGAGTTCTCAGAGATGGATGAAAGTTTTTACAATTATAGAAAAAATATAGAGGTTCGTTGGGGACTGGGGAAGGACGCCATGCTGTTTGTAACGCCCAGTGATCCAACAGTTGTGAATAAAACTAAAGAAATTCTAAAATCTAGTTACGACAGGGCGCTAACAACGGATGATGTTCGTGCGCTATACATGTGGGTGCGCGACAGGATACAAAATCACAGCGGCTATAATAACGACACCCCCATTGTAAGCCCTCCTTTCTATGACCCGATAACAAAAGAATACGTAAGCGGAAACATACGCTGGGACAATTTCCTTTATCCGAACGAAACGCTTGAGCGGGGGAAGGGGGATTGCGAAGACTGGGCAAACCTTTTGTTAAGCATGTTCCATGCAGAGCAGAACGACAGCAAAGCAGTCAATTTTGAAATAGAATTTACAGACAAAAGCGGGCACGTAAGCACGGTTGTAAAAAACGAATTTGGGAATGCAAGCATACTTGACCCGACAGGTGATTACATCTCAGATACATACCGCCGGATCGATTCAGAAATCGGAATATACAAAGATCAATGGCAGAGGACCAGCAGGTTGGAAATCGCCAAGATATACGCGGCATATTCGGATAGGTCATATAGGGAATTTAACAATACGCAGGAATTTTTTATATGGTTTAATGCGGAATTGTGACGCCTCCAACATCTTGTCGTAGCAACATTATGTCGTATGTCCGCACAAAAATTTCGAAAAGAACGATAAAATTATTAAAAATTGTTCGGTAAGACGGCGGAAGAACGCCGCCAGATTCGAGAGTACTCGCTCCGAGTGATTTCTTTTTTCGTCGTCCGCTTGAGCGGCATTTGCGGATTGAGATTTGGAGCATATTTCACCATGTTTGATTTTTTGTTCTACTGTTCTAGTTGAGGAATGGGGCGGATGTGCTGCTAACCTACAGACCATCACAAATATCGTCCATCCTTATTATGATGCGCCTCCATTATATGTTGTATTGTACGCCCCCCAGCCGCGTGTTAAACTTGCATGGAGAGTAGTTGTGTTGAAATAACTGCGACCAATTTCTTGATGCATTTTGATGGAAATGTTTCCACCATGGACCACAGTACTGTTGAAAAATATCCAGTACATATTGCTGTTTGTCTGATTCTTTCCTGCAAACATGCCGAGGTAATGTATGTTTTTTTCAATATAATCCGTTCTTTTACCATTCCAACCGTATGTCAACTTGATTGTGCCATTTGCTGTAATTATAAGTGCATTTCCTCTTTCAGATATGTGTGATAAATTCAGAGATGATAATTGCCTATCCATTCTAAATTCATTGTTTATCATCGATACCGTACCATTCCCAACTTCAACAGCGGGTATGTAAATACTGTATTCGCCATCACCATCAGGCATTATTTCGATAGACACCTCGATAACTTTTCTGTCCGAATCGTAGAACCAGACAGTATTGAGCCCATAAAAAACAAGAGCGGACCAAATAGTGGATATTATGAGAATAATCGATACCAAAAGCAACACGATCTTAAGTTTTTTCATTAGCATCCTTTAATCACCATCGTTCAAACCTGCGAAATTAAGTGCAGCCCATTCATTTTGATGATAGTCAAGATATAGTGTTTGCGTTATCATTTGTATCCAGTTTTCAGTTGTCCACATTGCCGATTTTGCTTCATTGGGGTTATCGGGGACATTATCGTTACTGTCTATGTGCAACAAACCCAAAGCATGCCCCAACTCGTGCATGAAAACAACTGCCTGAAGGAATTCTGGAGAATCAAATGGTCTAAGTGGATATACGACACTTCGGATATTATCATCACCGATACCGAAATCGTCACCAGGGATGTCCTCTGCCCATCCCGTGCTATCCGCGCCATTCATACATATTCGATGTACGAAGAGACAATAGTAGAATATACCGTTTCTTGTTGTTGCAAAATTATTAGATTTATACACTGTGTAAAATGTTCCACCGTTTTCTAGGCCTACATTATAGTTGTGGGGAGATACAATTGTTCCACCTCCCATATTTCCATCATCAATGTGTAATATTATTCCGTGTTGTGCAAACACCGTAATTACTTTATTCACGGCATCGGTCCTCATCCTGTGATCGCCATAGTATACACAACCACCCATCCAATCAACTTCCACGAATATGTCCTTTGTCCATGGGTCCCCCATATAAATCGCCTGGCTCGGAGAAACAAACGTACTTGTGGTTATTGGTGAGGTGGGTACTGGTTTGTCGAGGTAGAACTCCTCTACGTTAGTTAAGCCGTCGCTGTCGTAATCTCCGTTCGCATTGTTTGTTTCCAAATCCATCCACATCTTTCTTTCCCACCAGTCGGGGATTTTATCGTTGTTGACATCGTAGTCCGGGCGTGTTGGATCCAATATTGTCGGATATGATGACACTTCGGTCCAGTATGGTATATAGTCATCGTCGTTGTCGTTCATGTACATGTTGAAATATATTTCCGCATCGTTTCCGATGAGGTGGCCGGTTCCGCTGGGGTCGGGACTGTAGCCGTTGTAACCATCGTCTCCACACCAGTTGCCTCTCCACGTATGGCTGCCGGATGCAATGGAGGCGCCTACCACTATAAGCGCACTCATACACGCAGCGACAATGGTGAACGCAGGCATTATGTCTGATATCACGATTTCCTGCGGCAGGAGCGAGATATATACAGAGTATTGCCTCTCCTGAAATGCTGATACCGGCGGCATTACGAACAATAGTGTAACAAATGCCGCTACTATGGTGCTAACCGAGTGATTCCTCGTCTTTCGAACAAAATTAATATGTTCTGTCATTTTTCATCTCCGCTTTAACATAAAAATATGATTTTGAGTCGGGAGAATGCATAACAATATAATAGTATAAAAAATATTTGTATAAAATTGAAGGGAAATTGATGGTGCTTGATATCGGAAACATCTGGCTGTAGTTTTGGATTTTACATTTGTCGTATATGATATCGCATTCAGTTCGTATGAGTTTGGGTTTTATCGGGCGAATAACGGTACGGGCGCACCGCAGAAAACGAAGGAGAATAAGGGGTTTGTGCCTGATTTCGATGGTTGAATAAGTATTTCGATATGGGGGCGATATACATTACTTTAAAAACGTACAAAATAAAGATTGACTGAGAACTGATGATTTTCGCATATCTGATTTGAATTTTTGATTTATATTGATGAAGTTTTTTATAAGGCGATGGCTTTTTGGAAAGTATTTTAAGCGAGCGCATGTATTAGTCACGCAATGGTTAGATAATACCGAGTGGTATTGAAACGTATAAAAGGTAAAATTATGAAATCGGGAGAGTTTTTTTGTTTATTTTTAAATAAGTTCTTTCCGAAAAAGAAGGTGGCGGGCAGGGAATCTCCACAGGCTTATTCTGAAGCGGAGCATAGTTGGGCTAAAGATGGCTTAGCGTTATACGCCCCGTATATCGACCTGAAAGACAAAATGGTCCTAGATGCCGGTTGCGGACTTGGCGGAAAAACGATCTTTTACGCCGAAAACGGATGTAAGTTGATTACAGGGATAGATATCGATGAAGAGCACATAAAATATGCAAAAGAATTTGCCGAGAAGAAAGGGGTGTCGAACGCAGAATTCCGTGTTGGAAGCCTGGATATGTTGCCTTTTGAATCAGATAAGTTTGATATTATCTTCATGAACGACGTAATAGAACACATTAAAAGACCGATACTGCCCAAAGTACTGGAGGAGTGCAAAAGAGTTATTAAAGAAAATGGCAGGATATGCCTTGAGTTCCCGCCATGGACAGATGCGTACGCGGCACACCTGTACGATTACATTTACATCCCCTGGTGTCAGCTGCTTTTTTCCTCGGAAACCCTTATCCGCGTGATAAAAAGAATGGATCCCCAACCGAGACACGGTAAGTTGTCGGTTATTGAGCACTTTCAGGAATTAAACCGCATTTCAATCGAAGAATTTGAGGATATTGTTAAGATGCGGGATTTTAAAGTTGTTAGTTTTGAACGCCGTACAATAAAGAACATTAAATTTTTAAGGCACATTCCGTTCTTTAACAAATATTTAATCACGCGTGTCGTCGCCGTTCTTTCAAAATAAAGCAAAACACCCAATGTTGCGTTTGCCGAACTGTTTCCTATTTTCTCTTTTTCCACATTGATGGGTATGTGCCGGGCGTCATCAATACTCGCCGCATATCTATAGCAAATCCATCGTTCTTTTCCATAATCTCTTCCGAAGACAATACTGCATTTCCGAGCGCTACTGCCTCGCCCTTTAATGTCATTATCGCAACCAGACTGCCATTCGAGATATTTTCGTCTAATTCAAGTATTCCTGGAAGTGCCAATTTTGCTCCATGGCATAATGCATCTACAGCGCTGTCCTTCACAACAACCTTCGGAATGTGCTCCACTATCGCTTCCATAGGATGGATAATCTTGTCTAACTCCTCTTCGTTATGCTCTTCCTTCCATGCAACAAAAGCGTCCTTGAGTTCGTGAAGGGTGACAGCATCTTCTTCTGTGAATAGTACGACTCTTGTCCTTCTAAGCTCCTGCATATGGGCGCCATTTCCATATATCAGTCCGATATCGTTTACCAGCGTTCGTATATATGTTCCGGCCTGGCAACCCACCCTGAACAGGACGTCCCTGTTCTCGATTTCTAAGATGTCGAGATAGTATATCCACCGTTTCCTTAACTCTCTTTTTACCGCAGAACGCACAGGAGGTGTTTGATAAATCTCTCCGACAAATTTTGCGAAGATATTTCGAATCTTTTTTTCTTCAACGTCCTTATGAAAACGTGCAATACCTACATACTCCTTGCTGCCGTAGTTGAAAGTCCCGATTGCCTTCACGGCATCGTTAAGCGCGATCGGAAGCACACCCGTGACGTTTGGATCCAGTGTGCCGCTGTGCCCCGCCTTCTCGATGCCCAAAATATTCTTTACCCATGCGGAAATTTGATGGCTTGTGGGACCGGAAGGTTTGTCGATGATGATTACCCCTGACTTTATCTTCTCTGTGAGCGAGCGCTCACTGGGGGGTTTCCCGTAATCATGGTTTGTCGTGTCCTTTTTTTTAATCAATCTTTTATTTTCACTTTTAAAAAGATGCGGTTTCATCCATTGGCCTCACAAATTCACAGAACGAATGTTTGGATATTGCCTCGCCGTTTTGATCTTTCAACAGCATTCATTTATTGGTTTTTATCTGGTTCTTAATTCCTTCCTCGAACGACAGTGTGTGCCGATCTTCGATAGAGGCAACTTCATCCAGTATTAGTTTGCATATCTCTTCCGGTGTCTTTTTATTGGCGTCTACAATCATATTGTAAATGAGCGAGTTACTCATGTTCACATTGTACAACTTCTCATAACGCTCTCTTTCGCAATCTTCTCTTCGTTTTATATCCCTCATGGATACTTCCATATCTATGTTTTCCCTTTTAGCTATACGTTCCGCACGTGTTTTGAGCGGGGCGTTCAGCCATATTTTTAACGCTTTGATGTTATTGGTTTTCGCTAGCCATCCACTGAGTCTCCCGTCCATTACTGCGTTTCCGTCCTTGGCCATTTCAAGTTGCGCTTGATCTATTTCCCGGTCTACTTCGGGATGTGCCTTCGAATACTCTCCAAAATCCAAAAGCGACATATTCTTTTGCTCTGCCATTTTTCTAAATGATTCTCCCGCAGAAACATATCTCAGAAGGAGTTTTTGTGATAGGAGTTTAGCGACAGTTGTTTTCCCGCATCCGGGTAAACCGCTTATTGTTATCAGCATAATTCCCTTATTGATGCTGAGGATTATTAATTTATGCTTTTATCCCCTAATCCAAACGTCTTCTGGAAGCGTACTTTCCTCAGAAAACAATTCATCATAAATTGTCGATGTTTCCGCTTCTCTTTTTGCTCTTTTCATAGCACCCTCTAACAACCCATCTATGATGTTCCTCTGAAATAACCAATAATGTATTCTCCATTCCCTGCCATCGTACAGAGTCGTCTCTTCGCGTTCCGTAACCAAAATACCGGAGTCCTCAAGCATATAGAATACGTCCCTATCTTCTGGCTCTAAAATATTGTCTATAATCCTGTCGCTATATCCGAAAAAGTTCATCACGTGCTCGGCCATCTTTTTCGCGTCTTTTTCTTCTATTTTTTTTCCTTCTACACTATTCTGGATAGCCTTTGCTAGATCGTCAACACTCAATACAGCCATATTATTTTCCACCAGCATAGATGAGCCGTGCCAATTATCGTGTGGGTATATATAAGAAGTGGGGGCGTAAACAACCATAATAGCGGGACACCTATACTAAACTTTCCATAAACGCCTCTGGTGCCAAGACTGTCGGATGTAAGCGGGATCGCCTTCATAAAACACCTCTTTGGCACACATATAACTTCGAAGATTACTGATTCTGTCCCAAGCGGAGGTACACTCATTCATTTTCTACCAGTTTCTGGATATGGTCGACGCTTTTCCTATAATTCTCTGCAGCGATTTTTACGTATGCTTCCGTGAAGTTCCAAGCTTTTGAAAGATCACCGTATTTTAGTTTGTACAGCTTCTTCGGAGGCGTAGACTCGTCTAACAGGAGTTTATCCAGGATGCCAAACCCTTCTATTCTTTTCAAATGCCTGTAGATTGTCGGCTTAGTGGTTTTTAGCAGTGTTGCCATCTCGCCAACGCTCCAAGACTTATCGCCCCGCTTCAAAAAGCAATCGACAAACAATCTGTACGACGCTTCTTTTTTTATTGCGCTTATGTTGACGTTATTTTCATTTGTGGGTATGTAACCTGTCAATTTAAGAAAGTCTGCAGCAACAATCTCAAATTTTCCTGATGCGTTTATGTGTTCATTTGAAAGCTGGATCTCAAATTGTGCATCCCCTGCAGTGTCCTTTCTTAATTTTGCGCTTTCGTCTGCGTTTGCGCGGAGGAGGCCTTCGTCGCCTAGCGACTTGGATATGCTGCTGACGATGTTTCTGTAATATTTCAGTGTAGCGTTGATGTTTGTTTCCGTAAAACTCCAGGCAGTAGAGAAATTGCCGTAGCGTATGCGGTATTCCTTCCGCCCGTCCTCTGAAGCGCTGGATTCTATGAAATTCTCCTCCAATACATCAAGCAGTTTCAATTTATTTAAATGCCTGTAAACGGTAGGGCGGGAAGTCTTGAGAGTTTTCGCGAGCTCCTCGACGCTCCAGCCCTTCTCCCTCTGTTTCAAAAGACAATCTACGAACAACCTATATGGAACGCTGTTTTCGATCTCTGTAGCATTTGTTTTCGGCTCATAATCGGAACGCAGATACCCGACCTGAAAAAGAAACGTGCGCACGGCTGTTTCCATGTCTTCGACAGAAGCGAGGGGAGTATTGCAGACAACATTTAACTGGAAAGTCATTCTTCACATCTATACATAAAGAAATAATGAGAGCAGTTATAAAGATATCGTAGAATGTTTATTTTTGTTTCAAACACTTTAATCGTTCTCTTCCCCAATCAATCTTTCGATAAAGTCCGACCAATTTGAAATTGAGCGATGTGCTCCAACTTTCTTCTTTTCGCATTCCTCGCCTATTATCTCTTCACACTGTTTGCACTGTATATGTTGTCTCCCAAATATTCTAACTGCACATTACCGCATTCTGGGCATTTCAAACGTTTCACCCGTGTTTGCTAGTTTCAAACAAAACTAACATAATTTTATATGTATTATTTACCCTTCTAACTCCTTAAATTGTGTTATTCCTCAGAATGGAAATCTCGCTGAGATTACAACACGATTTTGTGTTTGTGCGCAATATCTCTATCTGGTTTGAGAATGTGCAATACACTCTTTAATCTCCGGGTTATTCGATCTTCTCATCCCTGAGCTCTTTGAGCATCTCTACCTTCCTGACTATTTTCTTAGCTTTATTGGAATCTCCTAAGATTTTCGTCAACTCCTCCGGGGTAGCTTCCTCTAATTTTTCCAGGGTGTCGTATCCTGCCTCAAATAATCTATTTGCAACCTTTCCAGACAAGGATAAATTCGCCTTTAGTGTTCTTCTCTCGCTCTCGTCATCCTCGACTTCCCTGAGGTCTTGTTCACTGGTGATTTTTCCGTCCCTTATCGTGATTACGTTCTCGCACATTCTTGCTACACTGTTTGAGTGCGTTACAATCACCACAGTCGTACCTCTATTTTTTCGTATATCGTCCATTAATCGAATTATTTTTGCACCGGTTATCGAATCCAAGTTCCCGGTCGGTTCGTCTGCCAGGATTATGGTCGGGTTGTTGGCTAATGCCCTCGCGATTGCAACCCTCTGCTGCTCCCCGCCACTTATTTTTAGAGGCTTATAGTCGCTCCGATCTATCATTCCAACTGCGGTTAAAAGTTTAAGAGACTTTTTTCTTCTCTCCTGTTTGGGTACATTCAATGCCTCCATCGGAAGCTCCACGTTTTCTATGACAGTTAAATCTGGCAGCAGATTGAATGATTGGAATACGAAACCAAGTGTTTTCGCCCTATACTCTGTCAAATACTTCTCGTCCATCTTCGACAGTTCCTTTCCATTTACTTTAACTGAGCCAGACGTAGGTATGTCAAGGGCACCTATCATCTGGAGGAGTGTTGTCTTGCCGCTTCCACTCGCCCCTTTTATTGCAACCATGGCCCCTGACGGAATCCTCAGGTTCACCCCTCGCAATGCAGGCACGGGAACAGACCTTCCTTTTACCCGGTATTCCTTTTTGACGTCTTTCAAAACTATGATGCCGTCCTTTGCATCACTCGTATCACTCATACCCGAGGTCCTCCACTGCACTTTTCTTGGATGCGCTCCAGGCGGGATATAAACTCCCAAACGCTCCCAAAAGCATAGTCAGGCCAAGCGCGACCAGTGTTGTTTGTAAAGTTGGGAGCGAAACCTGGAATTCCGCGCTGCGAATCAGAGCCCCGGATAAGGTCGGTCCTGCCACTATGGCAATTATAATCCCCGCGAGCCCTCCGAGAAAACCAATTACAGTACCTTCGATAACGAACTGCGCCGTGATGTTTGACCTTGTGAACCCCAGCGCCTTGTATACTCCTATCTCCCTGGTTCTCTCCTTTACTGTGTAAAACATCATGAAAAGGACTATCATACTGGCGGTGACTGCAGATATGATGCCGATCAGGCTTCCGATTGTTTCAAGGACGAGTTTGTCGCCCTCAAGCTGGCTGACTTGTTTGCTCTGGTCCGCGTTGGACTGTGCGACCTGTTTTGCCAGGTCTAATTCATACTGGTTCACTTGTTTATTCTGGTCCGCCTTGAACTGTGCAGTCTGGTTAACGAGGCTTTCTTTCAATTGTACAATCTGATTGTCCCTGGCCGCCTCCAGCTGTTTTGTCTGATTTTCCGCATCCGAAGTTAGCTGTGCAGTTTGATTATCCCCTGCCGCCTCCAGCTGTTTTGTCTGATTTTCCGCATCCGAAGTTAACTGTGCGATCTGATTGTCCCTGTCTTCTGTCAACGCTTTTGTCATGTTCGCCGCATCCAAGCTCAGCACCGAAACCTGCTTGTCCCTAGCCGCCTCCAGCTGGGCTATCTGATTTGCCGCCGAGGCGTTTAGTTGTGCAGTCTGGTTGTACATATCGGCCTCAAGCCGCTGTATCTGGTTTTCAGCATCACTTTTCATGCGTTCAATTTGCATACTCTGCACCCTCTGCGTATATTCGGCGGATGAGGTAAACGAGTCCTTGTAGGGGGTGACCGTGAAGTTTGAATAATAATAACTTATGTCGCTGGACACATTGTCCACTACCGAGGCATTTATCGTATACACATCAAGCACGTTCGCATCGCTCTCGCTCATGTTAAGCAAACTCCTGGCAGCGTCGATGCTCATATAGACGGAGGTGTTCTGGAGGGATGTATAGTATATTCCCTTCACCGTGAAGTTTGTGCCCCCTATGGTTATCGTATCTCCGACGCTGGCGTTAAAATAAGTAACCTGATCCTTGTGAATAAGAACGCTCGAGTTGTCAATTTCATTAAGCGTGGTGCCGTTTATTATGATTGACGGCAGTATGTGGTATTTTTCGTTTAACGTATCGTTGAGCGGGACGCCTTCTATTGTGTAATCACTTGTAAATCTCGTGATTGTCCCTCCCTGTCCTGGCCTTGTAGGCCGGCTGCCACCAGGGGTTTGGTTAAATGAGCCGTTTCCAGAGGGCGGATTCATTGTAATGTTTGTCTGAGTGCCGTATGTTTTTTCGACTCTGGACACAATATCTTGAACGCCCTCTATCAGCGACATGTCAGCTATGATGTCGCCTGAAATAGCCGAGTATGACTGAAAAGGCGAAAAACTCATGCCGCCGCCAGGGCCACCGCTAGGGAATCCTGACTGCCTCGTCGAGTTGGCTACCGTTATCTTCGTCATTTGTATCTGGGTATTGTTTGCCGTCTCGTTAAAACTCTGCTCCGCAAGAGCGACCGTTGCCTGGGTGTCAGCCATTGTCTTATTGATACTTGCCTGAGCTTGGGCTACGGTTTGGTTTATCATTTCTTGGGTGGTAGCGTTTACCTTGTCTATCGCGGCCTGCGTACTTAAAATTGTTTTATTGACCAGGTCCTGCTGGGTACTCGAATTTGCACTGTCGAGCATAGCTTGTGTATCTGAAATTGTTCTGTTAATAGAGGCGTTGGTGCTCGAAGTTACATTGTCAATCGTGCTCTGCGTACTTGAAATTGTTGTATTGATGGAAGCATTGGTGCTCGAAGTTACATTGTCGAGCGTGCTCTGCGTACTTGAAATTGTTTTGTTGACAGAGGCCTGGGTGTTTGAATTTGCGGTATCTATCATCTGTTGGGTGCTTGCATTCACGTTAGCAACCAATTGTTGAGTGCTTAACGTCGCATTGTCGATCATTGCCTGTGTGTTGGCGTTTGTTTTGTTAATCATGTCCGTGGTATTGGCGTTCGTCGCATCTATGCCCGAATAGACCGACACTATCAACGCAATCGACATGCCTAGTGCGAAAACTACTAGCAGTGTCCTGCTCTTTCTCAGGATGTTTCGAAATGCCATGTTTATCAAATCTGTCAGCAATGTATCACCTCTGATTTTTTATATCACATATGGGAATCTGAAATGTACCGGTCGTTTTTGAAATCTTTCCGTCTTCCATGCGTATTGTCTTTTTTGTAAGCCGTGCCATTTTGTCATCATGGGTTACTACTACAACCGTAGTCCCCATTTTGTTGAGCTCTCCCAAAAGATTCATGATGCGTTCACCGGTTTTAGAATCGAGGTTCCCGGTAGGTTCATCTGCCAATATCACTAGGGGTTTATTCGCGAGCGCTCTAGCTATCGCGACCCTTTGCTGTTCTCCGGCGCTGAGTTCATACGGCGTATGACGTACTCTCTCCGATAACCCGACCAGATTTAGCAGTTCGCGGGCTCTCTTTTTCCTCTCGTTTTTTGGTACTTTCGTGTTTACCATGGGAAGTTCTACATTTTCGATGGCATTGAATATCGGTATCAGATTAAACGATTGAAAAATAAAGCCGATTTTATTGCTTCTTAATTTGGCGAGCTCTTTCTCATTCATTGTCGATACGTCGGTTCCCTCGATAGTCACCTTGCCAGATGTAGGGCGGTCAAGGCATCCGAGTATGTTAAGCAGTGTTGTTTTGCCCGAGCCTGACGGCCCCTGAAGCGCTATGTAATCTCCTCTTTTTATGCTGAGACATATTTCAGAGAGAGCGCGGACTTTATCTCCTTTTTTTTCAAAGACTTTGCTCAATTTTTCGATTGCTATAATGTCCCTGCTGTCGTTTTTATCGCTTCCGGGTGGTCCCGCAGGTTTGGGCTGCACCGGTTGTTTAACAACTTTGGCATCACTCATATCTTAACGCCTCCGCGGGTTTCAGTTTCATTGCTTTCATTATTGGATACAATGCACCAAGGACCCCTAGCAACACTGCCGCTAGGAAAGCATAAATCAATATTTCCGGAGTTAAGGAATAGTTTATGTTAGCTAGAAATCCGCCGCCAAACTGTCTACCGCCAGACGGCATACCACCAGACTCTCCACCACGTGACACTACAAAACCACCAGACGATCCAGAAGTAGTGGATTGCCCCAGCAATATCTCTGAAATAGTCCCGCCGCCCACAAGAGCCACTACAACACCCACGATAAATCCAAAGGTGGCCAGGGTTATCGACTCTGTAAGGAACTGGGCAATTATCTTGGAGTTTTTGAAGCCGATAGCCTTGAGGACGCCGATCTCTCGAATCCTTTCTCTGGTAATCACGGCCATAATGAAGAATAGGATTGCTCCCCCAGTCATTAGCGCGGCATAAGAGCCGATTTGGCTGTTGTTCGCTATTTGGGTAATGGAATTCTGCAGCGATGCCCCCTGAGAGGATGCAGAGACCACATCGTAATCCGCTCCCAGCGTGGCGTTAAGCGCGCTCACGACAGAATCTATATTTCCGGCATAATCCACAGTCGCATATATGATGTTCGGTCCGCTTACATTGAGTATCTTTTTGACGGTTTCATAAGGCATCAAAATTGAGCGATCGCCGAAGCGCGTACCTGTTGTATATATCCCTATCACCGTCACCGTGACATCTGTTTGGTTTATGCTGATAATGTCGTTCAAATTCACGCTTGTCCCATCTTCTTTGGTGTAACTTGCTCCGACTATCGCTACGTTTGATTGGCTATCGAAGGAATTCATGGTTCTTCCTGATGTTATCGTTACCGTGCCCCCGCCGAACAGAACCAGCTCCTGAGTGGGATCCAAACCCTCTAAAATCGTTGGCATTTGGCGGCTGTTAAAAACTCTGGGGCCACCAGACTCAGGTGGGCCACCAAACCCAGATGGGAAACCTCCCTGGTCGCCCCCGGTATTGTTGACCAGATTGTGTTGTATGATTTTCTGGACAGCCACGACATGTTCTGCCGATTGGATGATTGGAACGACGGACTCATTCATCGCGGTCGTAGAGCCGAATCCGCCAAAACTGCCAGCCGGCCGAATCGTGACGGTTTTTTCGAGGTTTTGGGAAACGTTCCTAACATTTTGAGATATGTTGGCATTCACTATCGTCATCGTGAGAAAGACTGCCAAACTGAATCCGACTATCATCACGACGCCGGTAGTTCTGAGTTTCTTAGCCAGAACATTTTTAAAACCTCTGATGACAGCAGACATAATATATTCACCCGTTCATGTAATTGCATTTGCTAGCTAGATGGTTGAATGTAGGGACAGTATATCTCATTTAACCAAACTTATACCCAAATCATGCCCAAATCCGGCATATCAACAATTATTCCATGCTTATGTAAAGCAGGACAATTAATGCCAGTGTTGCGAATATGTCCGGAATCATAAGGAACGGCCCCATCCCATAACCTCTATACCCAAACACCATAGGTAAAAGTGGGTTTGATGTGAGTGCATATGTCAATAAAGCGAAAGTAATTATGATAAGCCCGATGGTAAAGTTGGATTTTACCTTTCGGTATATGCCAGCGTATTGTGCGATTAGGATAATGCAGATTACAGCGTTTATCGTCGTTACTGCAATCTTGAGTGCGTTGAATTGCTCAAAAAGGCCAGGACCCTCTCTCTGTGGAAACGCACCGGGGGGTGCCCCTGGAGGGGGTGCAGTCGTATTGTTTTGATAAAAAATACCCCGATCTCGATCTAGATGTGTGTTATATGTTGCTCCAATAACCGCACCGATAATTCCGGTGGCCAATATCAATCCGATGATTAGCCCGATCTTAACCTGTTTTTTCATTCTTGTCCTCTCCTTTATTTTCTGTTGACTTTATTTGTTTTTGCCCAACTTCAACCCAAATTTCTTCGAAGTCAGAATAATTCTCCTCAAGCAGGTTTGACAAAAAGTAGACTTTGCCGTGTTTAATGCCCGTAGATGTTGTCAAATTATTTTTTTCCAGAACATCTAGATGATGCCTAATAGTTTTGTAATCCAGGTTCAATTTTAACGAAAGCTGATTTGCGTTGCATGGCGTCTCCTTGAGCGTCGTGATTATACGCGCCCTATTAAAGCCGCCCTCGCTGGCAGCAACTAACCACCACAGCAATCGCCTGACTGCGTTCATTTTAACCACACTATAAGGCATTGTTCTAATAAAACTTATTAGAAATAGAAAAAGAAGAGATAAAAAAAATAAAAAAGGGAGAAGGTTAGGCTTGTCTAACCTTTATCACTACTTCCTGTGTTTGCCCGCCCTTGAGTCCTATGAAAATTTGCCCGACTAAGCGGACCTTTTGGGCACCAGTTGTAACAATTGCCTCGCTATAGACCTGATATGCGCCGTTCGGAAGGGTTGCTTCAAACGTGCCATTTTCTCCGGTATTGATTGTCTTTGATATACCGTTAGCGCCCTTGATTATAACTATAGCCTTCAGCGGCTTTAATTCTCCTCCCCTGCCCTCATACACGATTTTTCCTTTCAGCAGGTTGTTGACAGTGACCACTGGGGCAAGCTTGAAGTTCAATGCTATTTTTCCGTTCAATATGTCCGCACTAAGCAGTCCTGCTCCCTTGCCGGAAATGGCAATGCTGTTTGTGGAATTGGCGAAGGTTACTGCACCTTGGGCTATAGCCAATTGGCCATCCATTTCAATGGATCCTTCTTCCCTTTCCATAACTATGTGCCCCTTTGCAGTTAACACCACTAACCCGGTGACGTTTGCATCGCTGGAAACGTTGCCTATGATGGTAATACTCACTGTGCCGCTTACATGTATCTCCCCGCCGGTTATGCTTATGGTGGTGTTGCCTGAGTAGTTGACAAACAACGCGCCCACTTGCGAGAGTCTCGGAACCGCTATGCCCCAAGCGCTTGGGAGAACGCTGTTGACTTTCGATATTTCCGTGCTATTCGTTTTGTCTATCATCATATTGAATGCTCCACCAGCCAGTTCGTTGCTGGATAGGAGAGCGTATGTTTTGTTCGTCTTTCTATCATATACCACTCCCAAGTCCATATCCTGGACTGCGTAATTCGTTTTGCCCACTTTTAATATGTACACTCCTTCTGAAATATTAGCAAATACATATGAGCCGGTTGTGTTCGTCTGTGCTCCGTTTCCAAAACCGAATCCGCGGAGGTCTAAGACGGCATTTGATACCGGGGCGTTGGTCTCGTTTGAAATTGTTCCCTCTATTGTAATCTTCTGCTTCTCGGGCACTTTCTTCAGCATAATTTTCAAGGTAAACGTCCTCTTCCCGACAACATTTACCACATCGATCTTTGAGATATAGCCAGGTGCAGATGTTTCTACTATATATTCGCCGTTAGTGACGTCCTTTATCGCAAACGTACCGTTTCCAACAGTCTCTGCTTTATAGGCGTTCACATTATTTCGCAGTATGATCTTTGCTCCACTAATGGGCGCTCCGTTCTCATTTATCACTATGCCGCCGAAGGTTCCTTTTGGTAATTCTGCCGGCTTAACGAGTTTGAAATTTTCGACTGTAGCGAGCTTTACCTCGACTATCCTTTTATCAGGTATGTAGCCACTTTTTACTACCATTGCCACTGCCTTACCAACCGGGATGTTTGATATATCGTAGTTCCCAAGAGAATCTGTTGTATCTTTCGCAGTGTAACCGAACCCCTCAACTATCACCGTAGCGTTTGAAATCGGAGTATTTTGGTTATCTACGACATTGCCAGAAAGCATTCCCTCTAGGATTTCTACTTCTTTTTCAGCAAGCTTAAAGTTGAGCGCCATTACGTTATTCTCCAATTTGGTTTTGATTCTAGAGTGTCCGATTCCGTGCGCTTTTACGACAACGTTATCGGCAGAAACGCCCAATTTCCCTTTTCCGCCATCGAATATAAGTTCGCCTTTAAGCGAGATTGCGTTCTGCTTCTTCTTGATAACGATGTCGCCGATAGAATGTATCTCCATTTTGCCTTCTGCAGATATTCCTTCGGTGCCGTTGGTAACATTTCCCTTTATCGTAATTGTCGTTTCACCGGTAACAGTAACATTCTCGCGTACTCCAGCTCTCAGGGTTCCAATAACCTTTATAGTAACGCTGCCGTTTACTTCGTCTGGAATTATATTGACAACAGAAACAGTGGCGCCTGGTAGAAACGCAAAGTCGATATTGGCTAGCGGCAGGCCTTTTTGAATGTCTTCTACTACTTTTTCGTATATCTTGATGATCGTATATATCGCATTTATCTCTTTTTCTTTCAACGCTTTTGCTGTTGCCTTATTTGCGACGTTCTTCTTACCGCTCTCGATTTCTTTTATTTCCATCGTCTTTTTACCAATAATTTCCTTTGCTGTTTCGATCTCTTTTTTAAATTCGTTTACGTTGCCCAGGTCTCTTTCAAACAACCAGCCCCGGTATAAAAATGCATCCAATCCTCCTGCGTCGTTTGCCATCACATCGAGGGCAACGTCCTGTTCTATTAAGTCTGGATTAGAAATCTTCAAAACCGCCCTTCCCTCCGGGATATCCACCACATCGTATTGCCCGTTCTCATCCGTGGTCGATTCGTTGGCAAATGCAGGGGCTCTTAAAAAGACTGTGGTATTTTCCACAACCGTGCCGTTGCCTATCACACTACCTTGGATAGTGTATGATTTCAATTCACCGATTGATTTCATTGTAAGAGTGTTTGTTATCGTAGTGTTCGCAGTTACATTTACCTTTATTTTAGCAGGCAAAAACCCCCTCTTTAATGCTAGCAACTCATGAGTACCCTCGATGATGCTATCGAACGAGAAATATCCATTGGAATTTGTTTTTGTGGTCCTGTGGGTTTTCATTCCCTGTATTGAAACATCGGCAGAAGATATCGGAACGCCTGTTTCATTGCGTATGTACCCATCAACTTTGCCTACACCGATAGAGGCAACATATTTTAGGATAAAATCTCGTGTTATTGATTGGGCCTTTCTAATCGTGAAAACCTGTGTCTGCGGCATGTAGCCGTCCTTGAATACGACAACCAGATATGTTCCGACTTCGAGGTCTTCAAATGCAAATGATCCGTTCTCGTCTGTCAATGTCTTGGTCTGTTTTCCGTCTATAGTGTACAACACCACAATCGCACTATCCAACGGCTTATCCTTGGAGCCGTTATACACGGCACCGCTAATCTTCTGTTCGATTTCGGTAGTTGTGGTGTTGGTTGAATTTGTATTTTGATCTGTGGTTTGGCTTGTACTTCCTACAACATTATCCACGCATACCGTTACCCCGCTCAAAACTACGAGCATGGCCAATACAATCGCCGTAAAAATCGTGTTTTTGCTGTTTTTCATTATCTCATTCCTCTGATTGCCCTCAATGTTACATAGATACCCGAGGGACGTAGATACTCTATGCCCTATTCGGTATATAATATTTCTTATGATGTTTTGTGACAGCTGGAACAAGAATTGATGGTCAATTCTACTTTGGAGGCAGATGCAATGACCACAACTATAAAACGTTAAGGTAATAGTGGAATCCGGGGGCGTTTGGGAAATCACCTACAATAAAATCCACATCTACAAAATTCATCCAATGAATTTTGTACGAACTACGAAATTCTTCTGGAGAATTTCGTACGTTCGTATGGAATTTTTATGAAAAATTCCATAAATCGTACAATATTGTACCGACAATGTTGTAGAACAAGCAACAAAATAACAAATATATAATATTAGATAAGCATTTTCTGAGTTCAAAAGATCGGGTGTATTTATCGATTGCAATTGACATTGGGCCGGTGGTCTAGTCGGTTATGACGTCGCTCTTACACAGCGGAGATCGGCGGTTCGAATCCGCCTCGGCCCACATATTATTATCTATATTGAGGCACAATTACGGTTCGAATGCGAATAAAAGCGAAAGGTTTGATTTTGCTACCCGCATACAATGCGGAAGATACTATTGAAAATGCGATTTCGAAAATACTTCGTGGATTAGATAGACTAAATGAAGCGTATGATATTCTTGCAATAAACGACGGCAGCAACGATGAAACTTCTAAAATTCTAAAAAGATTGTCTCGCAAAAATCCAAAGATTATTATAAAAAATCATTCTAAAAACATAGGATTGGCCGGAACGTTAAGGGAAGGGTATACCTATGCCATAAGGAAGAAATATAGATACGTCATACGAACGGATGCGGATAATGATCAAGACCAGCGTGAAATCGTAATTAAAATCGCAAAAAAGATGTCACTCGCAGATGTTGTTGTGGCAAGAAGAAAATTCCCAAATCCGCAAGCCTCACCAGAATCGCACATTAAAGCAGAGATCACACCATTAATCAACGAATTATTTGACTTGAAATTTTACGAGCCGGCTTCTGGAAACCTAGGGGTTTCAAAAGACGCGCTTAAGCGAATTATGGCCATAAGCTTTCTGAAAAATTACAAGCGAAGATGGGCGTTCGATGCGTCGACGATAATAATCGCGAAAAAAATGGGATTCGACGTCGATTATGTAAACGTGAAAGGGTTCTATGATGAAAAGCGCAGACCTGTCGAAAAAATAGTTGAACAATACGAGACATATCTTGCAGTAATAAAGGAATTGCATGATTCGTTTATAAGAAGATATAGAACATAATACACATGACCAGACTTAGAAAATATCTGGATAATTGTCTAAATCCAAATCGATTTACTGGTTCAGCATTGAAACAACCGATTATAAAAACATAAATCACGGTTTCGGCGCAATTCTTATTACATTATTCCCTCGAAGGACTATCGTTCCAAGTCTGCGGACCTTGTCCTCGACTGTTTCTTCACTGTCGTCTAAAATTATGTTCATATATTCATCAAAACCGGAAAGCTTTCCTTCCAATGTTCTTCCGTCTTTCAATAAAACAGAGATCTTTTGATTTATCGACTTTTCAAGTACATTCAATGGCATTGTCATAACGAACAGCAAAGATAACATCACGATTGGATTTAAAGTTTATTATCACAATCTTGGTAATTGCCGAGTTAACGGTGGTTGTGTGCTCCACCAACACAGCTTGGGTGCGGGCGTGTTTATCTTGACGATCTCACGTATTTTTCTCATTCTTATTCTTTTTTATTTTCTCTTCTATTTTTTTTCGCAGAATAGAATTTATTGTCTTTCCATCGGCCTTGCCGCGAAGTTTTGCCATGGCATCGCCCATTAGCGGCCCGATAGCGTCCGTTCCTTTAGAATCTATTAAGGCAGCATTACTTTCTACAATTTCTGAAATCGTACCCGCTACATCAACTGTTGATTTGGAGATTATGCCGAGTTTTGATGCGGCTTTTTCTGCGGTTAGATTCTCTTTGACCATATCTTGTAAAACTGGTTGTATTCCTTCTCTTGAGATTTTACCGTCCCCATATAGATCATGCACTTGTGTAATTTGTTCGGGTTTTACTTCCTTTCCCAGAACACTTTCGATTTCTGTTACGGTATTTACCAATGTTCTACAACACACTGACGACGCAGTGGATACAACTACACCCTTGCCGATCAAACGATCGTCTTCTAAAATAAACTTCTCCCTTAAGTCTTTTGATATAATTAATTCCGCAGACGCAAGAGGGAACTCATACTTCCTACTCAACTCTGCAGCCTGTTCTGCAACCTGTTCTTCATCAGATTTCGGGGGATTTGCTCTCAAATAATCTATTAAATAATCTATTTTTTCCTTGCGAACTTTATAGGGCGGTATATCGGTCTCCGGATACATCCTAGCAGCACCGGGTATTGGACGCATATATTCGGTGCCGTTTAAGAGTGCTTTCCTTACTTCTTCGGGAATACCGTTGCAAGCGAGTCTTGCTCGGGTAATAGCATTTTGGATTGCGCCTCTGCTGTTTTTTTCTTTGCCCGCGACAAGTATGAACGCATCGTTCTCCTTGCAGTGCAACGCCGCCCTTATTGCAGAAACCTCCTCTTTTGTTATCCCATATGCAGGGAGTTCGTCTGAGTGCAGTATCCCGCTCACCCCGCAAACCTTGGCATATTGGGAAAGCTCCTGTCCCAATCTTTTCTCTTCAAGTTTTTCGGATGCCGCATATTTACTAAATCTGTGTAAATTATTTTGGAAAATCTCCCCGCCGATCACGCCCGCAAAACCACCAAGTCTTGCACCGAGAACTACGCCCTTGTCGTCGATAATTTTACGAAGCAACTTGGATTTCGTATTCTTTACAACAGGCAAGATATCAACTATCTGGATGCCGATATCATCACTGCTGACGCCTCTTTTCTTTAATTCGTCGGCTACATTAATGAGAGTGAGCTGCCGGACTATTTCGTCACATATTATAGATGGTATCAAATTGAGCTCTTGAAAACCCTTTATCTCGATGCGAGCTCCGCCCCCTATCGAGACGTTTATGTCTTGGCGTACAGTGCCTATACCTCGCTTTACTTTGCGGGTATCGCGAAGCATGTTTCCTATCTTTTCCGCTACTGCCTTTGCCTCCGCAGGTGTTCTTATATCCGGTTTTGTTGTTATTTCGACAAGCGGTATTCCCAGCCGGTCAAGCGCGTAAACTACACAGTCTTCCCTATCTTCTAACTTTCTTGCGGCGTCCTCTTCCAAGCAGATACTTGCAATGCCTATCTTTTTACCATCAACTTCGATGAAGCCATTCGTGGCAATAAGTGCAGTGCGCTGGAAGCCTGCGGTGTTCGAGCCGTCTATCACGATCTTTCGCATAAAATGGATTTCGTCGACAATATTGGCGTTGAACAAAAGTGCGATAGTAAGAACGGTATCTAGTGCTTCAGGGTTTACTTCGTGCGGCGGCTCTTCGTCTGTCTCTACTAAGCATACGTTCGGTGCCACTTTATAGATAAATTTATGTTTCTTTTTGACTTCTTCAATCGCAGCTATGTCGATCTTTCCCAATTCGCTCTGGGTTGGCCTCAACATTCGTATAAATTCACCGTGAAAATTCTCGGTCAACTCAGAAGAGCAGTTGCAAAACAATTTATTCGTATCTAGTTGGCGGTGTATTTCTAACCCTATCCTTAAATCCAGCTCCGTAAATTTATCCGCTTCATCGTCTCTGCCCATAAAATAGTGAATGAAACATATATTTATGAAATCTTCTATTGAAGTATTGAAGGCAATGTATCCAGAAATTAAAGAGATGGTTGTGTAAAAATGGTAAAAGGCGTGTCTAAAACAACAACGTTAAAAAATGTTTTCAATGAACTTGACCCGAAGTTGACGTCTGTATTTTTACCCTGGGCTATGCGCCACCCGCATTATTTGAGAACTTTTGTCCGCCTCATCAGTTCATACAAACATGCGAATCGATCACGAAAAAATGCGGTGTTAGAAGGTTTAACGGTGCCTCCGTTTTTGATACTTAGCATTACATCATTATGCAATCTTCGCTGCACTGGATGCTATGCTACTGTGACTGCGCCTTCCAAAAATTCGACAACACACGAACGAACAATACACCCACTCAACGTAGAACAGTGGCGGACAATCATCGCCGAGGCGTGTACGCTTGGAGTGTTCGGCTTTATAATTGCTGGCGGCGAGCCTTTTTTGTTCCCAGGATTATTGGGATTATGTGAAGAATTTAAAGACAGATTCTTCCTGATAGTCACGAACGGTACTGCTCTTACTGAAACGGATTTTAAGCGTTTGAAGCGTTTGTCGAACGTTACCATTATAGTAAGCGTCGAAGGTGGGCGAGACGCCACAGAAACACGACGGGGGAAGGGTGTTTACGAATCAGCTTCAGATACATTACAGCGTCTTAACAGATTAGGGGTGCTCACAGGCATTTCAGTCACAATTAATCGCCTGAACTATAATTATTGGATGAGCCCCGGACATCTCGACAACCTGATCGCCCAAGGTGTGCGCATAGGGATTTTTATCGAATATATCCCGATAGCGTTACCTATGGATGAACTTGAGAAGAGAGCGAGTGTTCCGAAACTGTCCGCGTCATCCTGTTCCAGCGTGTTGGACTTTATAGATGCAGCAAACAACGCAAAAAAGCTATTTGAGGGAGACGAAAACGCACTTATGCTTACAAAAGAAGAAAGAAAGAAGTTTCGGGCACAAATATTAAACTACCGCGCTACAAAATCAATATACCTCGTTCATTCGCCAGGTGACGAGGAATATTTCGGTGGATGCGTATCCGCAGGCAGGGGGTTTGCCCACATTACTTCGTCTGGTGATCTGACGCCCTGCCCGATATCAAACGTGGCAACGCATAATCTTGCGATATCAACGTTGCGTGAAGGCCTCGCTAGTCCTCTATTTAAAAAAATCCGTGAGAGCGAGCGTCTCCTCGAGGGTGGTGATGTCCCTTGCGCGTTGTTCGCACATCCAAAAGAATTGGATGAACTTGCAAGAGAGGTGGGTGCATATCATACAAAATCATAGAGAACTACGGTATATGCCACTGGAGTTGTTTAAGATTTGTGGTGGCCGGACAAAATTCGGCCCGCTGCTTCTCAAAATTGTGGTTTGCACTGCAATTTAAGAATTCGTAACAACAAGGTATTCGTTGGTAGGTATTACAGCATTAACATTAACCGTAGCATTTTTTTTAATGACAAACTCACTTAAACCTATTTCAGATTGCGGGTTTCCCCAATCATATGTATAACCCAGCCTCGTCCATGGAAACTGTTTAGCATAATAGGAATAAATGATGTTATCGTTAAACCATGTTGTGTAATTTAAATCTGCAGACGCCGGGAAATTTAACTCCGCAATCGTGTCGTTAATCTCGTTATCCGGTGTCGGCCTGAAAAGGTCGCTTGTTTTTACCCACATCTCTATGAAGTACAGGTTGCCTTTATCTTTTGGCAGCCCCAAAAGCTGTTCTGCCCTCAATGTACGATTTTCGCTGATATTTGCGCGTTTTTGGAAAAATATTTTAATTTCGGGTACAGCCGTAACCCATGTTTCGCCCCACCAAGTAGTTACATTGGTTCCAACTGGATAACTAGAATTGTATTTTGTCCATGTAACGACCAAAACGGTTTTGTTGCCGCCGCTGCCCTGCCAAATCAAATTTGGGTTTGTGTCAGTAATCGCAGTAAGATTGTTGTAAATTTCACTTTGTTCTGCTACCATTGCATCCCTTACTGCATTTTGATACATTTGGTCCAAAGTTAATTGGGGAGTCGGTGTTTGTGTCGCTTGATTTGTACTACCAACAAACGATGTTTGACGGATAGTAATTTCGCAAAGGCCAAAGCCGATAACGAGTCCGGCCATAAAAAATGCCGCTAACATCGGATAATTTTTATTCACTTTCATCTCAGATTAGTATGCGATTTTAGTACATATAGTTTGTATGCTGCGATAGTGTGTTGTTATACATAGTATATTGTATATGGTTGCATAGCAGCATAGAAATTTTTAATAACGATATACAGTATATTCAACTAGCATTGAAATATGGTCAGTTATAGGAAGATTGCTATGGTTGTACTGAAAAGACCTGTCTTGGCACTTATAGTCACATTAATGATATTAATAATATCATCTGTTTTGAATTCAAACATAGCCGAAGGGGAAATCCACGCAGAAATTGTTACCAAAAATAAAGTGATGATTGGTGAAGCAGTTTTCTTTGACGGAAGCCATTCCTCCAGTTCAACCACCGACACTATGAATTACAGCTGGGATGTAGACGGCGACGGTAAAGCGGACGCTTATGACAAGTACTTTACCGGCGTGTACTCAAATTCCGGAACATATAGTATTACGCTTACTGTTACTGCAGGAAATGTAAGTGATATTGCCACCGCAACCATAGTAGTCGAGAGCGCCTTTACATCACTATTGCCATACTTCGGACTTACCGCAATAGCAATCGCGTTCCTTGTCCTCTTAGGCGCATATTGGAGAAAAAAGGATATCGATAACTTACAACTCTTGAAGAAAGAGAAAGCCGCTGTACCGATTAATAGGAAGATTAAAAAAATCGTAAAGAAAAAGGCCGCGGAGAGACCACAAAAATCTCTGTCTAGTGTAGCAAGACCGGTACTAAAAAAGAAAAAAATAAAAACCGAGGCGAAACCTGCCCAGGCCGTGGCGCAACCGCAGACGCCGCAAAAAGAGGAGAAACCTGCCGGGGAAACCGTCGCATGCCCGTCATGCGGAAAGACAATAGGTGCCTTCGCAGTCATATGCGAAAGCTGTGGTGCTATGTTTAGTGATGAGTACGTGTGCACGTCCTGCGGAGCCACTGTACTCGAAGACTGGGACACCTGCCCGAAGTGCGGGGCCAAATTGACGTGATTTTTTACAGCATAGAATTCAATCAATATTTCGCACATCAGCTATGATTGTGCGTTGACCGAGCATGGTAAAAGTTTGTTCATTTTTCGCAATTACCAGGATGACAGGTAAAGGTTTAAATATTCTGAAACTATAGCGGCAAAACAATAAATATTACAAAAAGAGGGGTAAAAATGGAAAAGGAAAGAATTTATGATGAGTTTGAAACGAACATAATTCCACAAAGCTGGAAAGACAAAAGTTGGAAGAAAGAAGATTTTAAGAAATTCTATAAGGGCACCACCCAAAACAAGCAGGCGATGGAAAAGTGGTGGAAGAAATGGGCCGACGAAATTTTCTGGTTTAAAAAATGTAAGAAGATTCTAGATGACAGCAATCCTCCATTTTACAAGTGGTTTGTCGGCGGCGAGACGAATCTCGCATACCTGGACACAGACTGGCAGATCGAGCAGGGCAGAAAGAACAAGATAGCCCTGATCTGGGAAGGAGAGCCCTGGGACGAACGCACACAGCAGCCGAAAGAGGTCAGAAAGTTCACTTACTACGATCTCCACAGGGAGTCGAATGTTTATGCTTCCGCGCTGAGGGAGAAATTAAACATAAAGAAGGGAGAGATATTGACCTTCTACCTGCCGATGATTCCGGAGCTTCCGCTCTATATGCTGGCAGTCCAGAGGCTAGGGGCAAAGCACAGCATTGTTTACAGCGGATTCAGCGCCGAGGCGCTGGCTCAAAGAGCGCTGGACGCAGGCTCGCGCGTAATCATTGCGGCTGACGGCGTATATCGGAGAGGCAAAGTCATCAACTTCAAGCCAATAGTCGACGAGGCTGTCAAGATATGCGCAAAGAACGGGCACACAATAGAAAAAGTGATAGTTGTAAAAAGAACAGGCCACGAGATTCCCTGGGATAATGCAAAAGATGTCTGGCACACCGATTTCATAAAAGGCATATCGAAGAACGCAAAGGTAGAGGCTGTCGGACTTGGATCCGATGACTTCTCATACATACTGTACACTTCAGGCACAACCGCGGCCCCGAAAGGCGCCCAGCACTCAGTCGGCGGCTATGCAGTAGGCTTATACGCGACTACAAAGACCATATTCGACATACACGAGGACGACATCTACTGGTGCACGGCAGACATCGGCTGGGTTACGGGACACTCTTACATAGTATACGGTCCGCTGATGACAGGCGCAACATCCATAATGTACGAAGGGTCGCCTGACTTCCCCGGACCTGACAGATGGTGGGACATGATCGAGAGATACGGCGTCACCATATTCTACACCGCGCCCACGGCAATCAGGATGCTTATGAAGTTCCCTGAAGAGAACGTCAAGAAGCACGACCTCTCGACTCTAAGAATCGTCCACTCTGTAGGCGAGCCAATCAACCCCGAAGCGTTCAGGTGGTACTTCAAAAATCTAGGCAATGAAAACATCGTTGCTTCCAGCACTTGGTGGATGACGGAAACAGGCCACATGCTGACAGGGCATTATCCTGGCCTGGGCAAGATATTCCCGCTGAAACCCGGAACAAACGGCTATCCGTTCCCGGGAGTCACGATGGAAGTCCTGGACGATGATGGAAAAGTCGTACCGTCGGGAACAAGAGGATATTGGGCGATAACATCACCGTATCCGGGTATGCTTATGACACTGTATAAGGACCCGCAGCGATATATCGAAACCTACTGGTCAAGATTCAAAGGCAAGATGTATTTCTATACCGGAGACTTTGCAGTGAAGGATTCGGACGGCTACGTATGGGTACTTGGAAGAGCTGACGACGTATTGAAGGTCGCAGGACACCGCATAGGCACCGCAGAAGTCGAGTCCGCGATGGTCAAAAACAAAGCAGTGGCTGAGGCGGCCTGTGTTGGTAAAACCGATTCCATAAAGGGAGAGATACCGTTCATATTTACGGTGCTCAAGCACGGACAGATACCGTCCCAAGATCTGAACAAAGAGCTGAAAACCCATTTAAGAACCACAATCGGCCCCCTCGTAGCTTCCGATGCAGTCATCGGCTTCGTGGACATGGTCCCGAAAACAAGAAGCGGCAAAATCATGCGCAGGCTGCTCAGAGCAGTAGTCAACGGTGCAACACTGGGAGACGTAACTACATTAGAGGACGGCGTTGCAATCGAAGAAGCAAAGAAAGCGTATGATGTGGTCAAGCTTGCGCTGGAGCAGAAGTAAAACACATAGTAAAGCCACACTTTAGCAAAAGAGAGGATTTTCCCTCTCATCTTTTATTTTTTTAATTTTTCTTTTAATCTATATATATAACACAAATAATGATAAACATAAAAAAAAAAATTTATTTTTTTATTTATCTACATAATCTACAAATTATATACAAGAGATCTTAAAACATACAATATTTATTTTATTTATTTAAACATTAATAGTGTATACAGAGAAGATTTTGAAAATACACAAAGATTTATATTATGCCAAGCCAATATTAGCATTCGGTGATTTTTAGATGCAAATCAGTATTTGCGGCTATGCCTGCGGCGAGTGCAACATGCTGGCGGATAAGATCTGTCCGGGCTGTTCAGACAGCGTAAAACTGGTAAGGAACTGCAAGGCAGTAAAATGCGCAAAAGAGAAGGGACTGAAGAATTGTTTGAAATGCTCTACGCGGATCATATTCGGAAGGCCGGACATGGGCGTCTGCAAGACATATTCGGATGCCACGCGGCACTGCCCGCTGAGAATCTCGATGTTATGTAAATTTGCGGAGAAAGAGAAAAAGGCGTAGATCGACCCGTATCGAAATACCAGCATCCATTGACATTTCATATCCTTTCTATGTCATAAAGAGATTTGTTTTTATATTGTATTAGTATTATCAAGATATTACGCATAATCTAGAATTGTTGCAGAGGTAGCTAAGCGGCCTACAGCGCCGGCCTTGAGAGCCGGTGATGCATACGCATCTCGGGAGTTCAAATCTCCCCCTCTGCGTTAAGCCTTTTTCCAAAACGCTTAAGCGAAAAATGAGGGATATTTATTACCAAGGACAAGCATAGTTGTTGTAATCAAATTTTTAAAGACCTGACGATATATGGTAAATAGAAGATAGGCGGGTAAATAGGAGGCAGGTGGACAGATATGGCTTTCTTCGCGTGGACTCAGGAATACAGTGTGGGCGTAAAAGAATTGGACGACCACCACAAAAGAATGTTTGGCATGATTAACGACGTGCATAATTGCATTAAGTCTGACAGGGGGGACGAGGAGATAGGGAAGGTTATCAAAGAACTCGTAGAATACGCAAAGTACCACTTTATAGCCGAGGAAAAACTCATGCAGGAATGCAAATATGCGGGTTACAAAGAGCACGAGAAAGAGCACAAGGATTTTATGAAAAAAGTTACGGTGCTTTCCAAGGAATACATGGGAGATGTGGAAAAAAGAATGTTTTTATCCCTGAAAACCGCAGAGTTTCTCAAAGACTGGCTGTCCACTCACGTACTGGGCACGGACAGGAAATACGGTTCGTTTTTCAACGAGAAAGGGATACGGTGATCCTGCTTTGTTTAAAATTGAAAATCGTATAAATATTAATATAAAAACAGCTCGGTTTATTTTTTATCAATTCCTCTCAAAAATATCTAAAGGATATCGAATTTTCACGCCATCAATTGTTATTTGCATCTTCTCGCTATAGTAGTCAGAATATTCTGATGCAGTTCCATCTCCCAAATTCTCTCCGCCAATTTTCTTTCGATTCTTTTGCATATATTGACATCCGTATCAAACTCAAAATCGTATATCGTGTCCATCAATATCAGCGGTTCGGGCGGCGCAACACCAAAATCATAAATCGTATCAGTGTCCAGAGCTTTTTTTATTGCCGTTATCGAGATCTCTCCTTTTCCCGCCTTTTTCAGCGCTTCAACTATCCGCCGTACCATGTTCCACAGAAAGTTTTCTGCGCGGACGTCTATCAAAATGAATTTTCCCGACTTCTTTATCATGATGGAATCTATTGTTCGTATCGGCGACCTCTCGTCCATCCTGGCAAAATTTCTGAAGTCGTGCGTTCCGATAAAATATTTACTGCATCTTTTCATAATACTAATATTGTAACTATTGATATTGTGATTCTTCATAAGACCAGTATTGTAATTTTTCATAAGATCTGCATCATAATTTCTGTCAAACAAAAAGTAGCGGTACCATCTTTGTCTGGCGTATCTCGGATTGAAATCCGATTGGACCTTTTTTATCCCATAGAACCAGCAGTCCTCTATTTTGGCGTTTAATAATGACAAAATTCCCGCGTCTTTGAACTTTGTGTTGAAAGCTATTACGTTTCCAATCGCCGACACTCCCCTATCAGTCCTTCCAGCGCTCCGAAATATTGACTCCGCGGTGTTTCTGATTATATTGTTTTCCGTTAATGCGCGTACGATCTCTCCTTCCACTGTTTTTTTGTCTTTCTGTCGCTGGTAACCGAAGAAATTCGTGCCGTCGTAGGCGAACTTTACAGCTATTCTCGTATCTAACACCAACATCACCCAATACGGTACCAAAACATATATAAAAGAATATCCCTTTTAAACCGTACTATTATTACATACAGGATGTTATCAGATATATCCGATAAGTGATTGTATGAAAGTCCAGGTAAACAGATTGTTGATTGTGGTGTTGTTTGCTCTTTTACTTGTTCTATCTACAGTTTGTCTCCACGATGCATCTGCTAACCGCGCGGATACGGAAGAATCTCGCTCGAAGATACCAGTATCTGCCCTCCCCGCCATATTCCTCTACCATAATATAACATCCGTTCCTACTGTGGTAAGCGGGGAATACCTTGACGTATGGGGTGTATTGGTAGAGGATGGCGGCACGACTGGGGTGCTTGATAATGAGGCGATGGATTTAAGATTGGCAGATAGAACCATAAAAATATATTGGGATGGTACCCCACTCGTAGATGTGCAGACAGGCGCTGATGGAATATTCACATTTAGCACAGGTGTGAACAAGGATGTTGGTGTGTATGTACTAATTGCCGAGTTTGTGCCGACAGCGTTGGATCCGCCTGACTACATAACTGCCAGGGATTATAGAAATATAACCGTAAAACAGCGTGTAACCATATCTGCGGTCCTAAACACAACAACAGTTATAGTAGGCGAAAACATTCTTTTAAGAAACGGCGAGATAAGGGTTAACAGCACAAGTGCGAATTATACGCTTGGCATGCTTCCTATAACCATCAGGTTGGATGAGTATGGCGAGGTGCTCCGCACACTAAACGTAACGAACGGCGTATTTTCTTCAGAAGTAACGATTCCAAACGGGACAAGCCCCTACACTCACACCATAACCATCACGACGCCTGAGACAACATATTATGCTGGTGCTACATACACACTACAAACTCCGATTGTTGTTAGCCGAAAAACGTTCGTTAATGTAGCATCGAAGATCGCGTTCAGAGGGAATGTTGTAATAATTAACGGCACGCTCGTTGATAATACGAATGCACCAGTAGTTTTTGATACTACCAATAAACTTTCCGAGGGGTTAAGAATTGAGTTTGGAGGTTCAGAAATCGGCGTTATAAGGAAGTCGGGCAGCAACGGCGGATTTACGTTTAATTACTCTGTCAATCTCTCACATCCTGTTGGCAATGTTTCCGTTGTTGTCTCATTTACTGGAACGTCCACTTCTCCATATTATGTCGGCACATCGAGTGCGACTGTATTTACTGTCAAAGCATATACCAAGTTTCTGCTCGGCGAGGCGAGTGGATTCAGTGATGTATTGGTGAGGGGGAGGACCACGTACGTAAGCGGCAAGTTATATGATATCGGGAATCCTTCTGAACCGCTTCCCAATAAAAGTGTATTTATAAAAATTGGCGACGGTGCAGATCAAGAGGGGAAAACAAATGTTAGGGGCGAATTCTCTGTTTTCTGCAACATTGAAAAAGGCCAGCAACTAGGACGGGTCAACGTAACAGTGACATATTATGGAGAATACCTCTACATTGGAAACACATCCGTATTTCCATTCTTCATAATTTCAGAGGCGGTAATAAAATTAGACGCGCTTGACAAGGTTATAAAAGGCGAGGACGTCACCGTAAGCGGTAAAATTGAGGACGACAGCGGAGAGCCCATCAGTTACGGGCTTATAAATTTGTACTGGATGCAGAATGGAAAGCAGCAATTAAACAGGGAACTAGACACAGACGGTATCAAATATCTCCCGCTCTCTGCGAATGCAGATGGATCGTTCACACTTAGGTTTGAGGCGTATGAACTCGGCGGCGAGGTTATTAGCGGAGGTGAGGCAAACATTACCGCAGAGTTTGTAGGCATCTATGTCTATACATACAAAGACAACCGAACTAACGAGACGACTTATACGTATGATGCCCTTACAGACAGCAACAAAACATTGATTGAAAAGAAGAACTATACATTTGAAGATAGAAAAAGTGGATTATACGTTCCATATACCCAAGGCAGCAAAACGATTAATTGCACGGTTTTTACAAACACCATATTTGAAATCACTAACTGCCCCACCGAAGTGGTCCGGGACCTGGGTGCCGTATCATTCAATGTTGATGGAAGGCTTCTTGAATATTATGGCAGCAAGCATAAAACAACACCGATAACACCCGTTAAATCTCAAATTGTAAAAGGATTTTTTTGGGACATCTATAGAACCAACCTCACAAACCAGAACGGCAGCTTTTCGATATCGCTTTTATCAATTATATCAGAGAGCGCCTTGGGCAATACCACACTTTCCATAGCATATAACGGCAGCAGTACTGATTATCTCCTTCCGACAACAATCTCAAGGAACATAACCGTCAAATCAAAAACAAAACTCACGCTGATAGGTCTTCCCACGGGGATAATAAAAGGTGAAGAATTCGGTGGAACGGCGCTTTTGACAGATGACAAACTTGCACCGCTTAATAACAAAACTGTAACCATAGTATTCGAAGAAAATGACACGATTATAGGCAATACAAACAACAATGGAAATTTCATTTTTAAGAAGAAGTTTATTAGAGACCCGAAACAAGACGAAAAAATCGTAATTCGAGTATTGTTTGATGAAGGCGATGCGCCGTTATACGTTTCTACAAACACAAGTATTGCAATTCCATACGGAGTCCAATCCATACGACCGCCGGAGATTGCCCCCTACATTATTGGTACGTGTATTGGCATTATAATAATTCTTTTTTATGTGTCACATTGGAGAAAAAAGCACCAGTTACAAGAGATGCAGAGGATAATCAAAAGAATCACCAAACAGTTAATCGCCGGGAATGAATATATAGCGACCATATTCAAGGCATATAGGAAATTTGAAACTCTTTTGAAAAGGCACGGCCAATTGAGGCAGGAGTGGGAAACGTTTAGAGAATTTGAGAAGGCGCTTAAGCAAACAATTCCCATAAACGCGGAAGAATTAGGGCGTCTTTTAACTATTCTAGAAGAGGCGAGGTACAGCGAACACGAAATTGGAGAAGACCAGCGAAATGCCACCATCGATTGCCTCCAGCGCATCGAGGCAGACATAAGTAGATATCTCCAATCGGATGACTATCGAAAAAAGATGCTGGAAGAAGAGAAGGTCAGATTGGAAGCGAAGAGACGAGAACGTGCAAAGATATTCAAAAAGATAACGAAGATTGGCAAAAAACCCACAGCAGAAGAGGTAGAAGTGGAAGATGTCGAGATATTGATTGATAAAAAAACAAAATAGGAATAGATATTGTAGAAAAGGGGCGGAATAATGGCAAAAGGGTTGGTAATCAGTTGTATTGGCATCGCAATTGTAACTCTTTACTTTCTTTATCCACTAACATCGTCAATTGCGCAATCACCAGCTGGCCAATTATCTGCATACCAGTCGGGGCAGAATTCCCTATATGACTTTGGAAAAGATATATCAGACAGCGGCAAAGAAACCCTATATATAGTATTAAACACCGCATCTTCTCCGTTGTTGTTAGATACTATCCAAAACCCAGAGAAGAAACTTATGATCGTTGTTGGTGTAGAAAGAGGGTATAACTCTGCAGAGATAGATAGTATAGAGGGTTTTGTCCGCCGCGGTGGGAAAGTCATAATCGCCGAAGATTCCGAAAGAGTTAACCCGCTTTCTAGTAGGTTCTTCGTAAATTTTATAGGGAGAACGGTTTGGGATCGCCATTACGAAAAGAGTGCCGACTTTATAGTGGAGAATGCTGCACTTTCCAACATGCCATCAAATGTCAAATCCATAACAAAAGATGATTCGAACGTGTGGGTTGGTACGTTTGGCAGAGGTGTATACCGCTATGATATGAAACTGAATCTGTGGACAAATTACGCAACGTTTGGAGACACTCTAAAGGAAGGCATAATCAGCGATTATATACTCTCTGTAGCAAAAGATGCAAAAGATTACAATATAACTTGGTTTGGTGCGACAGAAGGCGCATGCAAGTACAACAGCGATACAAATGAGTGGGAGAGGTTCACGGTCTCCGATGGGTTGGTAAGCAATCGTGTCCAAGCGATAGGATGTTCGGATGATTCTGTTTGGTTTGGAACGAACGGCGGCGTAGGTAGATATAAACAGTCAACCGGCGAATGGTATTCCTACACAACCAAGCACGGCTTGGCGCATAACGACGTGCGCGCAATAGCAATTGATGGAAAGGATATTTGGTTCGGAACGATAAACGGCACCAGCAGATACAACACAGAAAATGATGTGTGGACGACGTACACTGTTTCGAACGGATTAGCAAACAACTACGTATATGGCGTTGCAGTGGATTATGATACTGTGTGGTTTGGAACTGGATACGGTGTTTCGGCGTATAATAAGAACAGGAACGTGTGGACAAATTACACAATCAGCGAATCGGGGTGCACCGCTTACACGATTGCAGTGGATGGCAATATGATCTGGTTTGGCACAAATAACGGCATGAGCAGATATAACAAACAGAGCGGCAGATGGGACAGCTACACCGTTAAAGACGGTTTGCCATACCGCATTGTTCACTCTATCGCCGCAAAGGCGGGGGATGTCTGGATTGGCGGCGGTTATGGCTTGAGCAGATATGATGCAGGCAGCAATAAATGGACGAATTACCCACTATCCGATGGGGCAATGAACGCGGCATATGAGGTTTTATTGTACAAACCAACCGGTTTGTTTTACACGGAAGGAAGAGCGAGGGCGCTTAGCCAAACCACCAATGAGAGCTATTTGGATCGCAATCCCAATAACAAAGTTGATGCGAGCGACAGGCGCGGCAGTGTTCCGTTGATGGCAGAGGTGTCCTTTGGGAAAGGAAAAGTAGTGTTTGTATCGGATGTAGACATGTTTACCAGCAATATGATAGACCAATACGACAACGGAGCATTCTTAAATGCACTCGTACGGTATTTGCTTCCTTCAGGTGGAGAAATTATTTTCGAAGAGAGCAGGCATAGGTACAATCCATTTCTGGAGAGTGAGTGTAGAAGTGCATCTTTCATAATTAATTTAGTGTCTGGTAAAGAGAATAATTTTGGGGCGGGTGCTGACCGTACATTAATCTACCCGATCGTTCTAACTATCACGGCGTCGTTGCTGATACTTATTGTGATAACTATCGAGACTGGGGATGCCGATAGTTGGATACATAAGTTTGATGTAAAAACTTTTAAACCAAGACGTAATCTACCCATTACAAGAAAGGATAAGATATCATCTCTCTTAAGGGTAATAAAAGAAAAAGCCCGCGCTATGTCAGGCATATCCTTTGAGGACGCAAGAACATACACTGAGAAGCAAATTATAGACCTTATCGAAGATCCAGTAATCCGTAATTTCGTGGTCAACCCCGAGAAGAAATATACTGAGGAAGAACTTAAGAAAATTGTTGTTAAACTGGAGGAATGGAAAAAATGAATTCTGGAGAACGTACGATGTATGCACCAAGACCACCGCCAATGGGCGGGCCAGCGCCGTATCCTGGAATGCCGCCGACAAGGCCGCAACAGCAATATAGGCCGCCCGGTGCACCAGGCATGCCACCGATGCGCCCCCGGGAAGGTGCGGAAGAGATACGAAAGATATCTGCAACTTGCGCCGCTCTTGTAAATGAGGTTTCAAAGGCTATAATTGGAAAAAGAATTGTGCTCAATGCTGTGATGGTAGATATCCTATCAAACGGCAACTTGCTTTTCGAGGACTTTCCAGGCCTTGCAAAAACACTGATGGCGAATTCTTTTGCCGTAGCGCTGGGTTGCAAATTCAAGAGAATTCAGTTTACACCCGACCTACTACCATCAGATATTACAGGCACGTATATTTTCGATGAGAAATCCAACGAGTTCAAGTTTAGACCCGGACCGATATTCACAAATATATTGCTCGCAGATGAGATAAATCGTGCTCCACCAAAAACTCAGGCGGCACTGCTTGAGGCCATGCAGGAGCATCAAGTGACGATAGAAGGCATTACACATAAATTACCAAAGCCTTTCCTTGTCCTGGCAACCCAGAACCCTGTTGAACAGGAAGGGACATATCCACTGCCAGAGGCACAGTTAGACAGATTCTTAATGAAAATGTCTGTAGGGTATCCAAATCGAGAGGAAGAGAGAGAAATACTGATGCGAAGGGACAGAAGAGGAAAGGACGAAGTGGATTTGGATGTGATAACGAATGCAGAGAAGATTGTAGAAATGCAACTTGGAATCGAGAAGGTATACGTTGATCCTGCAATTATGGCGTACATTGTTGAAATCGTCCAAAGAACAAGAGAGGATCCACGAGTATATGTGGGCTCCAGCCCAAGAGGTGCGCAGGCACTGTTTAAATTGTCCAGGTCACTCGCAGCCCTAAACGGCAGGGATTATGTAACCCCAGACGATGTGAAAAGTGTTGCACCGGCCGGCTTAAAGCACAGGTTGATTTTGAAACCAGAACCCAAGATACGAGGCGTCACTGGAGACGATATACTTACGAAGATTCTGAAAGAAGTTCCAGTTCCAGCAGTTTAAAACCCGAAAGATTTACATGTGGACCAAAAAAAGTATATTGTTAGTTGGCACAGCGATACTACTAGCCCTTACGTCAATCACACTGAACAGTCTTCAGCTGTTAACAACTAGCTGCCTTATTCTCGCCCTACTTGTTGTTAGCATCTTTTCGAGCCGCAGAGTCAATATAACCGCTAGAAGGCAACTTTCCAACGAGAAGATATTCGAGGAAGGAGAGATAGAAATCAAATTGGAGGTCTTGAACAAAGGAAAGAAAACAGGATTCTTGGAGCTAAGAGACACCATTCCAAAACAATTAATGATAAAAGACGGCAGCAATTATAACTTTATAAACCTGCAGAAAAACGAGAAGATGTTATTGAAATATAATGTAAAATGCCCTCTCACTGGATTGTATTCGATAGGTCCCATATCGCTGCGGCCGCAGGATGTATGTTCCAATTTCTACAGAAGAATAGATATAGACATTAAAAATCCGCTGTCGGTTTATCCGAGGATAGAAGATTTGAAGGGCATAACATTCCGCTCGAAATCTCAAAAGATGTATCCGGGCATGATGCCAATCCGCGCACCTGGTCCGGGTTCGGAATTCTTCGCGATTAGAGAATATGTTCCCGGCGACCCATTCAAGGACATAAACTGGAAGGCGTATGGCAAAACGGGCCAATTACTTGTGAACGAGCACCAGAGAGAGGTTGTTTCTGATGTAACGATAATATTGGATGCAAGGGAATCCTCCGCAGTAGGAATAGAGTCTAAATGCCCGCTCAAATTTGGCGTAAGGGCGGCCGCCAGCCTTTCATCCTTCTTCCTGAAGAGGAGAGACAGCGTCGGTTTGGTTGTGTATAACGATAGCGTAAAGACGATAAAGCCCGGAAGCGGGGAGAGGACGTTATACGAGATATTGACAGCCCTGGCGGGCGCGCAGCCGCAGGGAAATCTACTGCTGAAAGGAGTATTGGAAATATTCCTTCCATATATACCGCCGAGGACTCCGATATTATTAATATCCACGTTGGAAGGCGATCCGACAATCCCGGAGGCCATAAGCCACATCCGCGCGCTCGGATTCGACGTGACCATATTGTCCCCGTCGTCCGTCGAGTTTGAACTGTCGGGGCGGAAAGAAAAAGCGGAACAGCTGGGAAAGAAACTCGAGATAGACCAAACGCCCTACGACATCCTCAAAGTGGAGAGGTCAGTAGTAATATCCGACGTCCGGGGATTCGGTGCTACGGTCGTTGATTGGAAACCGAATATGTCATTAATGACAGCGTTAGTAGAATCGGCCATGAGGTGAAATGAAATGCCAGAGATAGATAGTGAGCAGAATAGGCAGATAAAGAATATACAGATCCTTGCAATGGTATTCCTCATCCTTTCAGTGGTATTAGATATCGTTCTAAATAACAATGTTATGGGGTATGTAGGTGCGATTGCGGGCACAGCTATCGGCGTTGTTGGCATCTTCTCGAAAAACACTGGAAAACTCGGTCTTTTAAAAGCATATCTATTTATTATATCTGGTAGTGCCCTATTGATAGCAACAATCTCCACGCAGCAGGGCGAAATTATGAGATATGGTGAAATTCCGATTCTCGTAAATCCAACCCTATTCGTAGAAACAATATTGTTTGGGATATTCTTCATATGCTATGTCGAAACTGCATATGCGTCGCTCAAGTTCTCCAAGTTGATCGAAGGGGCAGAGGTCATAAAGGGCTTTGATGTGTTGCCGGTATTAAGAAGGTTCTCTTCATCGCTTCTTACGTCGTTGGCCATTAGCGCAGTAATTTGCATAGCCGTGTTAAATTCAGTGTTCGTAATCGTAATGTTTTTACCCGAGCAATTGGCAAAAAGCATAGAAATGAACTCCATATTCGGAATGATGGTTTCGATGGGCATAATATTCTTTGTAGTTGCATTCGTTCTTGCATTTATGTTCAGAAAAGACCAGGCAGTGCAGATGCGCGGCGACGAGGAAAAGAAATAGTTTTTTGCCGTTTATTTTTTTCTTCTTAAAAGAAGTGCAATAACGCCTACTGCAATCACTGCCGATACTCCTTCCATCCCCGGCAAAAAGAAGCTCTCTGTACCGCCCTCGCCTGCTTCTTCTTTTGCAATAGCAGTAGTAGTTAGCGTAACATAGTCTTCAACGTGTGGAGAACTGAGGGAGAAAGCAATAACTCGGATTGTGAAAACATCATCGTTTTTTGAATTTAAAGGCGGAGTAACTGTAAGATTAATAGTGGTGTTTTTTCCTGATGAAATAGACACTTTATTGCTACTAAAAGCCACAGCCCAACTGGTAGTGGTATTAGTATTATTTGTAAAAGCCAATAATTCGTACCTCAAACTGATGTCGTCATCGACATTTCCAAGGTTTTTTATTTTGACGAGATATGTCGTAGATTCGCCTACCGTTACATTCTTATTTGTCGCATCGACATCTATCGAAACTTTGTATACATTCTTGGTTTTTACATTTATCTGGACACTGGCCACATTGTTAGACTTGTCTTTTTCACTAATCATGTTGTCTGGATCGATTTTTACGATAATCGAATGCGCCCCCGGCCTAGAAGTTGTTATTGATGTTGTGATTTTGAACGACTCGTTGTATAGAAACTTCGTAGTGTATGTATAAATTTCCGTTTGATTATCGTATAACTTCACCACCAAATTATAAGTCGGAAATCTGTTCTTGTCGTGTATGGTGGCAGTTATGTCTATCTTGTCTCCTTCCGTAGGATTGTTGGGGGTTACTTGAATATCGCCTGCAGACACATACAAATCTCTTGGAACAGGGAGTTGCGGTAATTGTGGTAGTTGTGGAAGCGATGGCAACTCAATCTCTCCGGGAGTTAAGTTGGTATAATTCTGAGTGTTGTTCTGGATATTGGAGCTGGAATTGTCCGGACTGCCTTCGTTATTTACTTGAACATCGGCCGGTAAAACTGGAAAAGAAGACAATAAAATAAACATAATCGTGAATACTAGGATTGCATTAATTCTAATTTTAAATCGTCCAGCCGTATGTATCCCTCTCTTGTCTGCGAGTATTAAACTGCCTCTTTGTCGAATATAACCATAATAGTATATAATTGTATTTTTAACTTATAATCCAGTTATTATAATATTTATGGGTTGAGTTCAAACAGTATAAACTCATCTTTGACGCCAGAAAAATGATAGCTAGTATATATGATTCTAAAAATTTCCATCTCGACGCGTGGGGAGGCGGGAGACCAGCAGATAACCCGTCAAAGATGAGTTTTTATATAAACATTCTATCATCTAAAGTGTGAACAGTTTATTTCCATATAAGTACAGGAAATACCAAAAGGAGATCGTAGAGTTATTCAAAAGAACACGTATTGCCAAAGGGCATACCGCAATGGAGGCAGGCACTGGTTCTGGCAAAACTGTCTGCGCCATAGTGCCGGCCCTTGAGTTCGCCATTGAACATAAAAAAAGGGTTCTTTACCTTACAAGAACGAATTCTCAACAGCGCCAGGTTATGCAGGAATTGAGAAGTATTTCAAAAATCCAGAAGGTATTTGGAATAGCGTTGCAGGGACGGCGAAACATGTGCCCCCTGACAAAATCAAATGAAGTTTTTGCAGAGAGTACGTCAGATGAGTTATCGAGATTGTGTTCAGACAAGAAGAGAGTAACGGCAAACGAGATGATAGGCGGGAAGTTATCGAACGACTCCTGCCAATATTATGCGAACATTTGCACCATTGATATAGACAACATTAAGAAAAAAATAAAGGAAGAGCTGCTGACCGCAGAGGAAGTGATCTCCTATTGTGAGGGCGAAAAGATATGCCCGTATGAAATGAATAAACGTTTAATCAACGATGCTTTGCTTGTTGTTGCACCCTATGTTTATTTTTTCGATCCGGCAATCAGAAGAAATTTGCTAGAATGGATGGGCTGCAATATTAATGATATAATAATGATAATTGACGAGGCCCACAATCTGCCAGAATATGCGCGGGAATTCAGTTCGGCGGAACTTGGTTGTAAAACACTGGAATTAGCGAAGAAGGAGACTGAAGAATTTGGAGATTCTAATGTTGCCGAGAATGTTAAAATCTCCGGCTTTTGCACGCAACTGGCAGATGTCATAAGGATGTTGTCCGATGAATATGTGCAGGAGGAGGATAGTTTGGTCCCTCCAAATGACGTAGAAGCGGAACTGATGCACAGATTTACAATGACCAGCAGCGAGCTGCAAAAACTGTCAAAAAACCTGGCGATATACGGAGAAGTCGTCAGAGAAACGAAGAGAAAGAACAGGAAACTCCCGAGGTCGTATGTTCATGCTGTCGGAATTTTCATAATGTTTTGGATGAACTCTGATGTTGAAACATATGTAAAACTTGTAAAAAATACGGAAAACCCGACCCTAGAAATATTTTGCCTGGACCCGTCGGTTACAACAAAAGTCATTAACGAATGCCATTCAAGCGTTCATATGTCCGGAACGCTTTCACCTCTTGAAGAATATCGCGATTCCGTTGGCTTGCCGCAAACGGCACAACTGGCAAAATATCCCTCGCCGTTCCCGTCTGAGAATCGGGCTATATTCTATGATGTCCGGCTTACTACAAGATACGAAGAGATAACAAGGGACGAGCGTTTTATTCGGGAATTAGAGGATGAAGTTGTGAAACTTGCAAATAGTTTTGACAAAAATACCGTGCTGTTTTTTCCAAGCTTTAACCTTATGAACCGGTTTATGCTGGATGGCACAGTAGCAAGGATTAACAGAAGCACGTATATCGAACAGCAGGGCATGGGGCAGGACGAACTGATGTTGACCGTAGAGAAGTTCAAATCTATGAAGGGCGGCGTATTTTTTTCGGTTGCCGGAGGAAGGATAAGCGAGGGTTTGGATTTCCCGGCGGAACAGCTTGAGATTGTTGCCGTTATAGGCATCCCGTACCCAAAACCAACTGCCAGACAACGTGCATTGGAGTATTACTATGATATGAAGTTCGGAAAAGGATGGGAATACACTGTAAAGGCGCCCACCGTGAGAAAAGTGCTTCAATGTATAGGCCGCCTAATACGAAGCGAAACAGACCGGGGAGTTGCGGTCATCTTCGATAAACGGGCAGTTCATTTTAAGGAATATATCGAAGGGCTCAAACCAACCGAGGACGCCGTGAGAGACACGAAGAGATTCTTCGAAAATGGCTAACTCGATAAAATATCACAAAACCTGACGGGCAGCCTCATATTAAAAATCATCAAATACTCCTCATTCCATTACCTCTAAAGAGGCGAAAAATATGCTTGCTACAAGGGTAAGACAAAAGGAAGGAATGTTTTATTTGGTAAATTATAAAGCCAGAGACCTTTTAGACAGGGTAAGGTTCATCAGCAGATTCTATTTTGAAGGAGAGGAATTGGAAGGACAGGGAACGGAAGGCGAGGACGATATAGTTAAATTTATAGCGAAAATAGAAAAGAATGACAGGGCGTTCCAGCGCGGTTTGATCAAAAGGAAGGTAAAGGATATTGTCAATTTCTACGAGACCACACATACCCAGCCGTTAATTCCCGGCACAGTCCTGTTGTTCACTGACGAAAAATTGAATTTTGAGCCGATTGGCAAATACGAAACCATCGGAAACCTTCAGGAGCCGAAGGAAAAGTTCCATATAATTGATGGACAACACAGACTGGCGGGCCTATATTTCTTCCGTCAGCATCATCCGGAAGAGATAGACCGCATCGAAGTTCCAGCAATCATATTCGATAAGCAGACCTCTGACTTTGCGGCAGAAATGTTTGTTATAATCAACTCCACACATACAAAGATCAGCAAATCCCATTTGGTTGACCTGATGGAAAAAGTTACCTGGGAGACGCCGGAGAAGAAATTTGCGGCGAAGATAGTAAAGTATCTGTACGAGGATCAGCGCTCTCCGCTTCAGTATAAAATCAACAAATTGGGCGGAAGAAGCAGGCAGGAGAAGTGGATACTCCAGTCGGAACTTTTCAACGAGATATATAAGCTTGTGATGCCTAATAAAAAGAAAAAGGAACTGGAAATCGAAGACGAGGAATCGCTGCGTTCCTTCTTTATGAGAGAGTTCGACTTAAGAGCAGACCGGGCGTACAACCTTATCATCGATTTTTTAAAAGCAGTTCAAAACACGATGGGCGGCGTTTGGGGAAGAAAGGGATATATGTTTACGAGTGCGGTAACAATTAAAGCCCTTATACGCGTGCTTGGGGATCTCCTCCAAGATAAGGAATTAAGAAAGGAGTGGAGAGAGAATAAGAATGAGAAACCATTCGAGCATAGAATCGCAAAATGGAAAGAGCTTGAACCCATGTTCCGGGCAGAAGGTTTCTATGAAAGATTCCCTGCAAAAGGGCAGATAGAAAGAGTGAGAAGGATACACACAGAGCTAAAGAGAGCTATAGGTTTGTCTTGAATATATAGGGAATCGTATGAATCCAAAAGCACTTCATAAGATTAGCTACGGGATGTATATTGTCAGCTCGAAAAAAGATGGGAAGTTCAACGGGCAGATTGCCAACACTGTGTTTCAGATAACATCAGATCCCCCAACAATAGCAGTGAGCATAAACAAACAGAACTTGACCCATGAATTTATCCAGAAAAACAAGATTTTCGCTGTATCGATTTTGTCAAAAGAAACGCCGATGAAATTTATAGGAAATTTTGGCTTCAAATCCGGCAGGGAATTGGAGAAATTCAAAGATGTAAAATATAAACTCGGTGTAACTGGCGCACCCGTAATTTTAGATAACGCTATAGGTTATCTTGAGGCAGAAGTTGTTGATAGTTTAGATGCTGGAACTCATACTATTTTTATCGGAAAGGTGGTGGATGCCGAGATAATTAATGAGAACGAACCGATGACCTATGCATATTACCATGAGGTAAAACGCGGCACATCTCCAAGTACGGCACCGACATATATCGGGGTAGAGAAACAACAGATGTCTGATAAAACTGAGAAGAGCTCAATAGAAAAAATGGACAGGTATAAAAACACAATAGAAAAAGTGGACAAATACAAATGCAAAATTTGTAATTATATATACGATCCTGAAAAGGGCGATCCTGATTCCAGCATAAAAGCCGGGACACCATTTGAAGCGTTACCAGATGATTGGGTTTGCCCGGTATGCGGGGCGGATAAGTCGGAATTTGAGAAAATTGTTTGAAAATATATCTATCTGCACCCGTTTATAAATCTATATCCTATTTCCAGGAGATATGTCCTATGCATAGGATTCACCTAACTTTTTCCAGATTTTCTGTTTTTCCTTTTCTGCTTTTTTACAGCCGCATCCAAATTCAATTCGCCTTTTGCTACCTTGTTTGCCAGTGTAGCTGATATCGTCACAGTGCCGTCGACTAGCCTGCTCCTTCTCTGTATCTCTTTTATTTCACCTCTTGTCGGGTTAATCTCGTATCTGCGCTTCACAGCATAGCCCTGCATTTTGGCGATGTTTAATGCGGCATCTATGTCCGGATTTCTAACGTGCTTGCGCGTAGTGGAGGTTTCGTCGACTATTTCTATCGGGATCCCAAGACCGAATAGGGCGTTCACTATCCTGTTTCTCTGGGTCGGGTCGCCGCACCCTATTTTTATTCGTATATCTTCGCACGTATATGACTTGATGCTTTGTTTTACAAATTTAGCAACGCCTTCCGGCGAATCTATATTTAATGCGTTTATAACCCTACCGTCCCCGATTACAACCACGCCGGGTTTCTGTCCTGGATCGATGCCTATGATCAATTGTGAGTATGACTCTTTTCCGCTCGCAATTTGCACAGCTTTGATTATGGTTTCCTGGATGCTTGAAAAAATAACTTTTTTTGGAAATCGAATTTTTGATTCTTCTTCTTTCGTAGTGATAACTACCCCCATGTTGTTCGGGATTTTTGCACCGAGAGGGAGTGCAGTAAAGGATATGTTCATCTCCTTCAAACCCCTGCTTAATTCATAATAGATCGAGAATTTTTCCGTTACTATGCAGATGGTTTTCATGTAAATTATCATGCACAATATTCCTTGCATAATATAAGACTTTGGCGATTAGTTAATTTCTCATCTTCACTTCGTATTCCATAAAATCCTCGGCGACGAACGCCCGTTTGAATATGCTTCTGACTTCTTTTTTTATTTCCGAGCCGTCCGTATATCTCGGGCTTATGTGTGTAAGGAAAAGCGTTTGGGCGCCGCATTTCTTCGCGATAACGCCGGCCTGCCTAAACGACGAGTGCCCGTACTTATTCGCCTTTTTCTCCAATTTCGTGCTTGCGGTGCCGTCATGGATCAGTACGTCGCAGTCTTTTGCAAAATTTATAAAACTCTTGAACGGCTTGGTGTCGCCAGAATATACCACCTTTCTCCCCTTTCTTTTTCCGCCGAGGACCATTTCGGGTGTTATCTTCTTGCCGTTTACGACTATAGACTCTCCAGATTGAAGCTTACTGAACAATGGACCCTCTGGAATTCCGAGTTTTTTTGCCTTCTTTAGGTTGAACTTTCCTTCCCTGTCGTGCTCCTGGATACAATAAGCCAGTGCAGGAACAACGTGTGCTGTCTCTATGGCTTTCAAATCATATTTCGGGTAATGCACAACTTGGTTATTTTTAAGTTCGTGTATGTTTATCTCAAATGTCGGCGAGAAGTAACCGATATGCAACAGCGATTCTATGGTTTTTCTTATTCCAACCGGGCCATAGATGTCCAGATTTTTCACTCTGTTGTTTAATGACATTGTTTGAATGAGTCCTGGAAATCCGAGAAAATGGTCGCCGTGCAGGTGCGTTATGAGTATCTTGCTAACACCCATAAAACTTAGGCTGGAATGCATAAACTGTCTTTGAGTGCCCTCGCCGCAATCGAAAAGTATGATTTCACCGTCTAGTTTAAGCGCGATTGCGGGAACGTTCCTCTCTTTAGTAGGCCAACTTCCGCTTGTTCCCAAGAATGTAATTTGCATAAAAGCGTCAATACCTTGTTTTTATATAGATTTTAGCATTGCTGCTGTTCGCATCTAAATATAAAAAATTTTCACCTGACGAGATTTAGTGCCTAAACCGCCAACACACCTTTTTTAATTTCTTAGGAGGTGATCCATCTGCAGGTTCCCCTACAGATACCTTGTTACGACTTAACCCTCCTTGCCGAACATGAGTTTGAATATCTCACAAAAAGATACCCTCACTCAAACCCGACTCGGATGGTTTGACGGGCGGTGTGTGCAAGGAGCAGGGGCATATTCACCGCGGAATGTTGATTCGCGATTACTACGGATTCCAGCTTCATGAGGGTGAGTTACAACCCTCAATCCGAACTATGACTGGGTTTCGGGTTTACCTTCACCTTTCGGTGTTGGGACTCATTGTCCCAGCCTTTGTAGCGCGCGTGTAGCCCGGGGGATTCGGGGCATACTGACCTACCGTTGCCCCCTCCTTCCTCTGACTTAGCGCCAGCGGTCCCCACAATGTGCCCAACCCCCGGAGGGATTGGTAGCAATTGGGGGTGGGGATCTTGTTCGTTATCTGACTTAACAGAACGCCTTACGGTACGAACTGACGGCGGCCATGCACCACCTCTCGGCAAATTTGGTAAAGTCGTTAGCTTGACCTTCATGTAGCCGTCGCCCCCGGTGAGTTGTCCGGCGTTGAATCCAATTAAACCGCACGCTCCACCCGTTGCAGTGCTCCCCCGCCAATTCCTTTAAGTTTCAGTCTTGCGACCGTACTCCCCAGGCAGCGAGCTAAACAACTTCTCTCCGGCACCGGGCACCCTCGTAGGATCCCCGACACCAAGCCCGCAGCGTTTACGCCCTGGACTACCGGGGTATCTAATCCCGTTTGCGCCCCAGGGTCTCGTCCCTCACCGTCGGACATGTTCTGGTCAGACGTCTTCACCACCGGTGGTCCTCATGGGATTACAGGATTTCACCCCTACCCCAGGAGTACCTCTGACCTCTCCCATTCCCTAGCCTAGCAGTCTCCTCGGAGTTCGAATTGTTAAGCAATTCGATTTACCCAAGGGTTTACTAGACCGGCTACGGACGTTTTAGGCCCAATAATAACGACCACCACTTGGGCCGCGGGTATTACCGCGGCGGCTGGCACCCGTCTTACCCGGCCCTTACTTCTCTTGTTTTTTAGACAAAAGAACAGCTAATACAAAAAGTACTAGCACTTGGAATTCCCCCGTCGTGCGTTGGCACATTGCGGAGTTTTCGCGCCTGCTGCGCCCCGTAAGGCCTGGAATCGTGTCTCAGATTCCATCTCCGGGCAACCTCTCTCAAGGCCCGTATCCGTCGTAGGCTAGCAAGTACGTTAAACTTGCTACAACCTGATAGACCGTAGACCCATCCTTAGGCGATGAATCTTTCAATATGAAAGCATTCCAACATATCATATCTATGGGGTATTAGTCTCAGTTTCCCGAGGTTATCCCCCACCTAAGGGCAGGTTATCCACGTGTTACTGAGCGGTCAGCCGAGGGCTTACCCCTCTCGACTCGCATGGCTTAAGCGTATTCCAATAGCGGTGGCCTCCGGCAGGATCAACCGGAGTTATTTATTTGGAAGTATATTATTATATTATGAATTGGCGGTTTAAGTTTCACCATATTCTCGTCAAGTGTCAGATCTAAGAGAGCACGATTACTCGGGTTTCTTAAATCTCCATCGCAATAATTTATTGTACCCACAGCATAGAATTCGGTTGGTCACAGATAGATGTAATCTAAATCTCGCAACTGACGCCAAACAGCTGTGGTTATGCCTGTCTGCAATGTAATCACACATATATATTCTTTATGCCAACCTATTCCTTTGTTGTTTATGATGTGGCAATGATTTTATATCATATTTGTTATTTATATATCATTTCTTTCGATAATATTCGTGCCATCCTGGCAATTCTTGACAGGGTTTAACCAATAGTAGTCGATAGTTTAGATTCATTTGCGAAATTTTTATAATCAGAAGAACCATGATAGTCGAGTTTAGAAAATATTTCGAAGTATTGTGGGGTAATTTGATGAAAAAGATATTTGGTAGTGGATTCGGGAAAGTGATTCTCTTTAACGAGCATTTTGTTGTGTACGGCATACCTGCCATAGCCTCGGCTATAGATTCGAAGACTGAGGCAGTTATAGAACGGGTTTTTGATCCTGCGCTGTTGAAACCGTCAAATAATGAGGGGGCGATAGCCGGAGACGGCTGGGTGCTGGAAGATTCCCGCCCTGCAAATCCTGGATATAAGGTCAAGAAGATAGAGCAGCAAAAAAAATCCATAGACCTGGTCCTGAAAGCCATGGGCTTCGATGCGGGAAAGAACAACATCAAGATTATGTTGGCAGGTGACCTGAAGGCAGTAGGGGGCGTAGGCGCCAGTGCGGCAGTCTGCGTATCCATAGCCAGGGCATTAAACAACGAGTTCGAACTCGGTTTGGAAGACAGACGCATCAATGAGATTGCATACGAGGGCGAGACTGCATACGCAGGTACGCCTTCAGGCATAGACAATACTGCATCCACTTACGGCGGCCTGCTATGGTTCGTGAAGAACACAGCTGGTGGAGAAAACACAATGGAACTGATCAAAATAAAAAAGCCGTTGCGGATAGTCATGGGAAATACGTATGTAACGACAGATACGGAAGCCGCTGTAGCAGGCGTGAGGAGACGCAAACAGGAGAATCCAAAAAAATACGAAGAGATTTTCAACAGGGCAAAGGAGCTAGCCATCGAAGCTAGAAAAGCTGTCGGGGCTTACAGCATTGAAAAAATCGGCACACTGATGAACGAGAACCACAAGCTGCTCCAGCAGATAGAAGTGTCCCATCCTAAACTGGATCAGTTAGTAACGATTGCACTTGAGAACTGTGCTGTCGGTGCAAAGATGACAGGCGGCGGGCTAGGAGGATATATGGTGGCCCTTACGCCCGAAAAAGAAGTACAAGACAAGGTCGCTAAAGCGATGGAAGCGGCAGGATTCGAGGCACTTAGAACCAAGATAGGAGTTAAAAACAAGTAACATATTATTATGATTATCGATATAATCAAATTGTAATATTAGAGTGTAATATTGTGGGAGGAATAGTATGAAAATGCGGGAATTCGTAAATTTGTTAGATAAGAAAGGGCTCTTGGTGAAGATCAAAAAACCAGTGAGCACAAAGTATGAGATGTCTACGATAATGAAAAAACTAGACGGCAAACCGATATTATTCGAGAAGGTCAAAGACCACAATATACCTGTTGTGGCAAACGTATGCAGCAGCAAAGACCTTGTTGTTATGGGCCTGGGCATAGAGAAGCGCCAATGGATAGACAGATTGGCGGGCGCGATAGATAACCCGAAGAAGGCCAAATTAATCCCGACTAAAGATTACGCAGAAATGGAGACGGACCTTACGAAAATCCCTATTTTGACGTATTACCCGTTTGACGGCGGCCCCTATATAGCATCCGCAGTAATTGTCGCTACAGATAAAGAACTCGGGCAGAATGTTTCGTATCACCGAATAATGGTAATAGGCAAAGACAAGATCGTACTGCGAATACTTCAGAGGCACTTCGACGAATTCTTAAAGAGAGGGAACAAAGAGTTTGCAATATGCATAGGCAACCCGATATCAATAATGGTCAGCGGTGCGATATCTGTCGAGCTGGGTAAGAGCGAGATCGACATTGCAAACGCACTGTATGAAACCCATGTCGTGGAGCTTGGCGGGCACAAAGTTCCTGAGGCGGAAATAGTTATGATTGCAGAAATGACTGGCGAAATGCATGACGAAGGCCCGTTCCTGGACTTGACAGAAACAGCAGATATAGTAAGGTCGCAGAGAGTTGCGAAAATAAAAAAGATATTTGTCAGAAAAAATCCGATTTACCATGCACTGCTTCCGGGAGGGCTCGAACACAAGACGCTGATGGGACTGCCGAAGGAGCCGACAATTTTCAGGGCAGTAAGCAAGGTTTGCGAGTGCAAGGATGTGCTGATAACACCTGGCGGATGCTCGTGGCTCCACGCAGTCGTCAGCATAAAGAAAAAGAACCCGGATGACGGGGTGAAGGCGATAGAGGCGGCATTCGAAGGCCACAAGTCGCTAAAACACACATACATCGTCGATGATGACATCAACATATACGATCCAAACGACGTCGAATGGGCCATGGCAACACGTTTCCAGGGCGATAAAAACCTTGTAATCAAGACAAAGCAAAAAGGCTCGTCGCTCGATCCGTCATCAGATCTGGAAAAGGGCGAGACCACAAAAGTCGGATTTGACCTGACGATCCCGATGAGCGGGGGGAAGAAGACGTTTAGAAGGCCAGGCTTGCCTATGGAACTGAAGGTTGAGGATTACTTGAAATAATCAGAACAATGATGTGACGGCGAGAATAGAATAGTAACATAAAATAGCGATATAACAGATAATGAAAATAAATAACAAAATAATCGGAAAGATAATAGAAGAAGATGGAAAGAAGTGATGATATGTATCTGACAAAAGAAGAAGAAAAGATATTGAACGGAGAACACGGAGAAGTTCTTGGAAGAAATTTCAGACTGCTAGTGAGATTGGGGGAAATCTACGGTGCAGACAAGATGATCCCTGTCGGCTCTGTGCAGGTCGCAGGAGTGTCGTTCAAATCGCTCGGAGAACCCGGCCTGGAGTTTTTGGAAGATTATGTAAAAATGGGCGCGAAGGTAAAGGTATTGACCTACCTGAACCCCGCAGGCATGGATATGGAAAACTGGAAAGAGCTTGGATTTCCTGAGAAATTTGCCAAGATGCAGATCAGAGTAATGGAAGCGTATAAAAAAATGGGTATAGTCGCAACCGCTACCTGCACCCCATATCTCGCGGGAAACCTGCCGAGGTTCAGGGAGCATATCGCATGGTCAGAGTCGTCTGCGGTTTCCTTTGCCAATTCAGTAATAGGCGCGAGAACGAATAGGGAAGGCGGGCCGTCCGCACTTGCAGCCGCAATCTGCGGCGTAACTCCTAATTATGGCTTGCATCTTGACGAAAACAGGAAGCCGAACTTTCTTGTAAATGTTGATGCGAAGCTAAATTCCAGTTCTGACTTCGGGGCGCTCGGCTCCTATGTCGGAAAGCAGGTAAAAAACAAGATCCCGTATTTCAGGGGTATAAAGAATGCGAATACAGATCAACTAAAAGCATTGGGCGCGGCAATGGCAGCATCGGGCGCAGTTGCAGTTTATCATATAGAAGACATAACACCAGAGGCGTGTTTGATGGATACAAAAGGCCTCGAAACGTTTTCGGTAGGGGAGAAAGAATTAAAAGATACCTACAAAAGTTTGACAAGCGGCGAGAATCCAGATCTCGTAGTGTTCGGATGCCCGCATGCATCTTTAAACGAAATAAGGATATTGGCGGAAAAATTAAAGGGGAAGAAACTGAAAAGACCGCTCTGGATATGCACGTCGCAGCTTATGAAAGAAGAGGCGAAGCAGATGGGTTTCAATGACATCATAGAAAAAGCAGGCGGCAAGATAGTAGTCGATACGTGCATGGTTGTCTCGCCCATAGAAGATATGGGATACAAAACGACGGGAGTAAATTCCGGTAAAGCGGCAAATTACCTGCCTGGCTTCTGCAAACAGAAGGTCGTCTTCGATGATGTTGACAATTTAATAAATGCACAATTAAAATGAGGTCGTTTGACGTTATTGGCATAATTGACAAAAGATGCGATGTACACAATGTGTGATCAGGGAAGTCAAAAAGCGAAGTTATAACAATATATGGGTAATAACATGGATATGATAAAGAAAACGAAGATGAATTGTCGGGGACTACGCAATGGATGAAGCGCAGGACGAAGAGGATATGAGAAAAGAAGAGACGCACGTAAAAATTAGAAAGGGGCGTCTATAAATGTACGAAGACCTGCCAAAAATTATCAAATGCACAAAATGCGGTTGTCATTATGTCCACAACAAAAGTACTTATCTTTTTCCTAGATTGGGGGTAAATGGTCTAGCTAGGCAAGGTGAATTCAGCAGATGTCCAAACTGCCATAATTTTCGTGCGTACCATCACGGCGTAATAACATTTGGTATTGCCGGGTTCGAGTTGAAATGGCTGTATTTAGCGGAGTCCGTTTCGATAGGGTTGTTGTTATTTGTCATGTTCCGCGGAGAAATAAACGAGGCTTCCATTGTCGTATTGACCTTCTGGTTTTGTGTCTCTTCGTTTTTCTTATACGGGAACTATTTTCGCGGAGTGTACACATTCAGAAAATACACATACAGGCAGATGCTTGCTATACTGATCGAATTGAATATAAATCCGAAAAATAATAAGACTCTTGAGAAATATCTGCTCATCAAGAAAGAGAAAGAAGAGAAGAAGCATCCGCGCTAAAAGATGTATCATTGGAAAATCCGACCGACTCAAGATTGTGGGTGAATTGTCGAAGGTGAAATTATAATAATATATGAATATGATGTGAACATGAACAATTATATAATATAGTATGATAAATAATAGTGTGATAGAGAGATGATAAATAATATAAATGGACAGAGAGGATGATAAAATGAAGGGAAGAACAATTAATCCAGGAAAAGTAAAAGGCGAAGCTATCGTATCAAAAACACCGATAGGTTTCTACGGCGGCATAGACGCAAAAACAGGCATCGTGATAGAAAAAGGCCACGAACTCGAAGGAAAATCCGTGAAGGACAAGATATTGGTATTCCCCTGCGGAAAAGGTTCTACTGTAGGATCATATGTCGTCTACGGCCTGAAAAAGAACAATGTGTCGCCAAAAGCCATAATCAACAAAGAGACAGAGACCATCGTGGCAACAGGAGTTATTTTGGCAGATATACCTTGTGTTGACGGAATAGAGATAGAGAAAATCAAAAGCGGGGACAAAATAACTGTTGATGCGGATAACGGGGTTGTGGAGATCGGGTAGTAAATACCTGCGAGTTGCTCTCATATGATTCCTGGGAAAGTAACTATTGATGGAGTAGATTTTGGAATATACAATTTTAATATCGGTGGGCGAACATTCTCATTATTTGATTTTGGTAAATCGATGAATGAACAGTTTTTAACCTTTTATGTCGATTATTTTTATCAAAATATATTTGCGAAACATTTATTGGATAATTTCGAAAAACAGATGTTGGATACCCTTACTGAAATTAACAAAGATGAATCTGTTTCAGTAGTTAAGCAAAATAGACTCTTTGAGAACTTTATGGACATGTGGGAAGATTTAATATTTCAAAGACGTTTTAAAGATGCAGAGAAGCTATGGAGATATGTACTGGAAATTGCAACAAAATGGGAAGATCAGCATCCAGACGCCGCTAAGATTCACAAGGGAACTCCATTTTACTGGTGGGCCGGAACCTGTATTTTAAATGGTGAATTAGAAGATGGTTTTCTGCTCATGCACAAAGCATTAGAGGAAGATAGGGGGCCATATGATAAAGAGAATAATCGATACACTGGTTCGTACGCAGATTGTATTGAAAAAAGTCCAGCGTTTAAGTTTGTAACTTTGGACTATGAAAGTTCATATCAGTATTTTAGAGATGAAGTTAGAAGAATTAGAGATTTTGTAAATGAAAAACTATTGAGCGAGTACAATAAACAATCGCCAGATTACAAAATAGACACACTAAGAAATAATTTTTTGGGCAAAAGTGATTTCTTCAAAGATGAGAAATTGCTGGGGGTAATTTTTTATTTTGTTTTTGAAATGTTCGTCCTGGATAAGCTATTTAAGGACACAGGTAAAAGGATGAAAGATAGCCACTTTGGCAACTTGATGGAAACAACAATACTATTCGATTTGTGCTTTCTTATAGAGAATGTAATCCGCATGCAGAAGAAATATCCAAAAAATACCGAGGTCCAAGAAAGCATAGGTCCCTTAATAGAATTCATATCAGCGAAGAAGGAGTTGTGTCTTGGAAAAGACAGTACTTATAGTTATATTGATAAAAAAGATGGCAAGAAGAAACTGAAAAAAATACTATACGCGATAGGTATAGAGTTTAATGATGATTTATCGAGTATTGTAGAAAAGTTGCTAGATACAAAATACAAATTTAAATATGTTGATGACCAGTTGAATGTTTTTGAGAGGAACTTAGCACTCGTTTATTATATACGGAATTTTGGAGGGCATAGAATAGAGAAAAAAGATATTATCAACAAAAAATTCGACGATATACTGAATGGTGTTTTATGTGTAATGTTTTACGGTATAGAAAATTTGTATTAAGCTACTTTACACATCCTCCATCTCCCATACCCTATAACTACCTTCCAAAACCCTTTGAATTTCTTATCTAAATTTCTATCACCAGTATCTACCCTCAATGTGTCGATCTTCTTCAACTTATTCGGCGTCGCAATTACTATGATATTTTCTATTCCTACCTTTTTTATTACATCCGCGCTCAACTGCTGATTTCCCCGCCCGAATATGAATCCCTGGTTGCCTATCGGACTTATGATGATTTTTATTTTGTTTTTATTTTTCATTTTGTTTATTATAGTTAAGATATTTTTCTCATTGACGTCGTCCGCGATGAGTTTTCCCTCCTTGATTATTGAAACGCCGATAAGGGATTTTTTGATTCCCAGCAATTCGGTTACTTTCTCCGTGGTAGTGCCTGGCCCTAAAATAAAAAATGTGTCCTTTTCCTTTTCCATCATTTCTATAATGTGCTCGCCAATCTCCGCCTTTTTATCTTCCTCGCTCTCTGCATCAATTATTCCTTTTGTAACCTGAATGATGTTTTTATCGCAGATTGTTTTTGCCTTGCCGTAAATGGCCAGTCTTAGATTTCCTTTTCTATATTCGTTCTCATCTATGTCCACGATTTCCACTTCTTCCGTTTCTATTGTTTCTGCCTCTTTTGTTGAAACTGCAAAGTTTGCATAATCAACTACCGCCAGGCCAGCCTTACTCGGCGTTTCTGCGAATATTCCTGAATACATCTTTACGCCTGCGGGTATGCCTATAATCGGCACGCGCTCGCCAACTACAGAAACAACGTCTCTTGCAGTCCCGTCTCCGCCGCAGAACAATATGAGATCGATATTTTCTTTCGTTTCTTTCAAAAATTTCTCGCACGCCTTCTTTGTGTCCTTCGCAGTTGTTTTAGTTCCCGTCTCCTTTGTATATTTCGCAATTGTCTTTTTCCCTGACTTGTAAACGATTTCATAATCTTTTTTTGAGAAACCAGATCGTTTTAATTCGTTCTCCCCCATGTCGCCGGAGCATGTTAGGAATTTGATATTTTTGCGATTGCTTTTAATTATATCTAGTGATTCTATTGCTTTTTTCGGTGCGATTGGTTTTCCTCCGAGTTTTGTGGCTTTTCCCAACGTTTTTTCGCCATCCGTACCTTTCAAGCCTACCTTGCCGCCGATCCCTGCTATTGGATTTACCAAAAAGCCAATTAATACCATTACGCATAAAATGAAGATTGAGGGTATATAGGTTTCTATCTTCCGAATAATTTTACCCTATGGCACAGGCCTGTAAACTTTTCTTCTCAGATCGCTTGGCTCTGGCTCTTCGATTATCAGATCCGCTCCCCGAAGTTTTTCCAGCGCAGACTGCACAGTCCGCCTTGGAAGATTGGATACTCGGATAAGCTCCTCCTGGCCGATCGGGCTTCTTGTGCTTATGAGGAAATAAACAAATTTCGCAGCGGGACCGCCGAGTAGGGTTTTCGATCTTTTCACAAGCCCGAAAGTTTCTCCAGACATGATGCCCAGGCGCTGTGTTTCCAGTGCGGGGACTTCGCCCAAAGAGATGCCCCCTATATTTGCGTCTGCCCCGAGGCGGAAAATAAGCGCTCCCCGCTGGTGCCTGAGGGGCGCTTCGAAAATTACGCGCTCCGATTCTATAGTTGAATGTAGGAGATCGAGCGTTTCCGGTTTTAACTGCCCGTCCTCTCCGAATAAGGCAACCCCGAAACCCTCGCCCGCTTCTATCACTATTTTCCACGCATCCAGTGCGGCCGCTTCATCCAGCTTTTTCTTTAGTTCAAGCGAATTTAACTGTTCCTTCGGATTTTTACGTCCTATTTTCACAGCTACGTCAAGATTGCAACTTTTTGCAGAAAGTATCGCTTTTTTCTTTTCGGAGAGAGAAAGGTTAAGCCTGCTCTCGCTGATTTCCACAACATCGAATTTTGCCGCAGACAGTTCGTTTAAGTATTTTTCAAAATGTTTTTTCATCATCGCATATTCTGTCAATGTCCCGCCGCTCGATACTTTAACTTCGAATTTGTGATATGCAGCAATTCTCTGTTTTAGATTTTCCATGTCCAAAAGCGCAGGCAACCCCCAGCCTATTTTGACCACATCTACAAACTCAAAAGTGTTCGGGCCGTACGACTCGGGCGGTATTTCCATGTGATCTACAGCGTGCGTGAGGCCGGTTACCCTTGGTTTTTTCTGCCTTTTTGATACGATTTCATGCAAAAAATTCGTCATATAATCAATATATATGCAAAATAAGCATAAAAACATATCTAAATATGCCTTAAATTAGTATTATATTGAACGATACAATACCGAATTGTATGAGTGCAAAAAGCAAGAGTAAACTGAAGACCGACATATTGATAATCGCGGTGTTTCTGGCAGTAGTTTTGGTTGTGACTGGAGTACTTATCTTAAGCCGCCCACCGCCCTCATCGAACACCAAGTTAAGACTGGGCTATTTCCCAAACATGACGCATGGTCCTGCGCTCTATGGCGTCTACACTGGTATATTCCAGCAGTATATCGGCAATAATACCACGCTTGAAACAAAGACGTTCAATGCGGGACCGACAGCCATCACTGCCCTTCTCGCAAACGATGTAGATATAATATATGTGGGGCCGTCGCCGACTATAAGCGGCCTTGCAGCAAGTGGTTCGGACGTTCTAAGAATTATCTCCGGAGCCGCAAGCGGGGGGGCGCTGTTTGTAGTGCATCCCAATATTGACCTCAATTCTTCGGCGAACTATTCAGGCAAGAAATTTGCAACTCCGCAATTAGGCAATACCCAGGATGTTGCACTCAAGCATTATCTCCTTAGTATAGGGCACAACACAAAGGACAAGGGTGGCGATGTTGACGTCATTAATGCTCAAAATTCAGACATCCTGACATTGTTTAAGCAGCACCAAATAGACGGGGCATGGGTCCCTGAGCCGTGGGCAACGCGCCTGGTTTTGGAGGGTGGCGGAAAAGTTGTATTCGATGAACGCACGCTTTGGCCAAACGGGGAATTCGTTACAACGCATATAGTCACCACGAAATCCTACCTTGAAAATCATCAAGATATAGTCAAAAAATTCTTAGATGCCAATATAGAAGCGATAAACCAGATAAACTCTAACCCCGCTCATGCAACATCTGTGATAAATGACGCCATCTTTACCATCACGGGAAGCAGATTGGCGAACAACACGATTACCGTGTCGTTCAATAATCTGAATTTTACATATGATCCGCTGAAGACGTCCTTTGAAACGCAAATGCAGTGGTCAAAGGACCTGGGCTTCATAAATGCATTACAAGATACGAACACGGCCTATGATCTTAGGTGCCTAAACGAGATTTTGAGTAAAAGAAATTTGCCTGTGGTGAAGTGATGTCTGGTGCATCTGTTCGAATTTCGGGTGTTGTAAAAAGTTTTACAGGAGAAAGCGGAACCGTCCAAGCACTCGACAAAATGTCCCTGGAGGTTGCGGCTGGCGAGTTTGTAACGCTTGTCGGCCCATCCGGCTGCGGAAAGTCCACGCTCCTAAACATTGTCGCCGGCCTTGAAGAACCAACATCTGGTCTTGTAGAAATAGACGGCAAGGAAGTTGAAGATCCAAGCTCGGACCGCATAGTAGTATTTCAGGACGGCGCCCTATTTCCATGGCTCGATGTCAGCGGCAATGTGGAGTTCGGCGTAAAAGAGGCAGGGATACCAAAAGAGAAACGCAGTCAAGAAGTTACAAAGTACCTGAAGATGGTCCAACTTGATAAATTTGCAAAATCCAGAATCCACGAATTGTCCGGAGGGATGAAACAGCGCGTTGCTTTGGCAAGAGCGTTGATTCTTAAACCAAAAATATTGCTTATGGACGAGCCCTTTGCCGCACTTGACGCGCAATCCCGCGACGACCTGCAGGCGAAAATTCAGGAGCTGTGGCTTGAAACCGGAACGACTATAATGTTCGTAACGCACAACGTGCGCGAGGCTGCTTGTCTTGGCGACCGCGTCGTAGTTCTAACGCGCAGGCCCGGAACAGTAAAAACGATTTTCGACAACCAGGCACCGAGGCCTAGAAGAATCGAAGACGAAGATGTCATAGAAAAAGTAAGAGAGATAAATAAAGTCATAGAGAGGCAGACGGATGATTGATGCGAAAAAAACTGATTCCTTACAACCAAGCATAGGTGTCAGAAGTATGCATTACTTGATAAAAAACATACTTCCGGTAATCGTAGTTTTCTTTGCGATATTTATCGTGTGGGCCATTTTGTTTCGCTTAAATTTGTGGCCGCAATACCTTTTCCCGTCGCCACTCCAGGTTTTGGACAAATTGGTTGCTCTTTGGAACCAGGGATTATTAGCCAGGGGGGTAGGCATAACAATACAGCGCCTGATGGTGGCGTTCTCCCTGTCACTGATGTTGGGGATCGCTCTTGCATTTTTGATGGCGAACTTTCCAACATTGGGCCGCGGTACCCAGCCGTACATCCTGGGACTTCAGACGCTTCCGTCAATAGCGTGGGTGCCTCTCGGCATATTGTGGTTCGGCTACTCGGAAAGTGCGCTTTTATTCGTTACCATAGTGGGTTCGGTTTTTTCGATAACGATTTCGTTTACGGACGCCATAAAAACCGTTCCGCCGACGTACATCAGGGCGGCGCGAAACATGGGTTGTGACGGCATAGAACTTCTGTACCGCGTAAGCATCCCCGCGAGCTTGCCGAATCTTATTTCGGGAACAAAACAGGGATGGTCGTTCGCTTGGCGCTCCTTGTTGGGCGCAGAGATCATCTTTGCTACAGCAGGACTTGGCTTCCTACTTAACGTCGGCAGGGAATTTCTTGACATCTCGCAGGTCGTAGCGATGATGGTTACAGTCCTATTCTTGGGAATTTTGTTCGAGCGCATTATATTCAATAAGATTCAAGAGTGGGTGAATCGCCGCTGGGGTTTGTCGCCGCATACATAATGACAGATTAGGATTGCAAATAAAGTGCTTGCCTCGAAATTATTTTCGCTAACTTTTAGAGTTTGTTTCAAACACTACACTGTTTTAAATAGTAGAAATTCTAATCTTTATTTTCTATATAGATGAGTTAACAAATCCTCTCAATATTCGTAGGTGGTTGTTTGCAAAACGCTCCAAAAAAGATTGTAGTCGTCGGCCTGGGAGTCGGCGGCTTTTATGCCGCAAAATCCGCGTTAGCCGCCAATAGAGAGGCGGAAGTCACGCTCATAGATAAAAAGGATTTTGAATTGTTCTCGCCTTGCGGCATGCCGTTCGTTATAGAGGGGACAGTAAAAAGTTTTGAACATCTGATTCATGCAATGCCAGAGCAGTCGAAAAGATTGACAAAACTGCTGAAGCATGAAGTTACGGATATTGATGTGAAAAATAGAACTGTGAACGTAAGAAATATTGCAACCGGTGAAATAAAAAAATTAGGTTGGGACTCACTTATTATAGATACTGGTTCAAAGCCTATTATCCTGCCGATTCCGGGCGCCAAGGAACTTCTGAACAAGGGCGTATTTACTATTGATTGCTTGGAGAACGCGAAAAAGATTGATGAATTTGCAAATAACGCGAAAAAAGCAGTAGTCGTCGGGGCGGGTGCCATAGGTTTGGAAGTTGCCGTAGCACTGAAGGAGAGGGGGCTGGAAGTCGTCGTGGTAGAGAAGCTGGGCCATCCGCTTCCCAGGATCCTGGATGAAGACATAGGCGAAACTTTAAAAGAATCTTTCACGAAGAACGGGATTAAAACAATCTTCAGATGCAGCGTTGAACGCATCGACGGTAGCAACACCGTAGAATCCGTTTTAGTAAACGGCGAGGCGATAAAAACGGATTTGGTGGTTATGGCTGCAGGAGTGAAGGCGAATACCGACCTTGTAAAAAATACCGGGATAAAAATCGGGCAATTTGGGATAGCCACCACGTCAAAAATGGAAACAAGTGTTGGTGATATATACGCAGTGGGCGACTGCGCGGAAACCCTGAATCTTATAACCAAGAGGCCGGCTGGCGTACATCTTGCTACTACGGCATACAAACAGGGCATTGTAGCCGGAATTAATGCCGCAGGCGGGTCTATGGAATATCCTGGCAGTTTGGGCACGTTCGGAGCAGTAATCGGCGAACTAGAGGTTGCTGGTACAGGGCTTACAAGCGAATCTGCAAAAGCGCTCGGCTATGATATCACAGTCGGTAAAGGCAAAACAAGAACAAGGCCAGAATGGATGCCGGAAAGCACCGATATCACTGTAAAAATTATCGTAGACGCGAGCAACTGTAAAATCCTAGGAGGGCAATCTATCGGCGGGAGCGGGGCTGCTAGCAGGATAAATATAATATCTGCCGCGATAAGAAGCAGCATGAATATTTTTGATATGAGCAGCGTGGAATTGGCATATTGCCCGAAAATCTCTGAAATGTACGATGCACTTTCTGCTGCCGTAGATGTTGCAGTAAAAAAACTGAACGCGAAAGGAAGTTTTAAATAGAAACTATAAAACGATAAGATGATAAATGAAATGATAATCTATATATTGCACATGAAATATCGTGGTTGGGTGAAAGCATGATAATGTCCGAGGCGCCGCAGAGTGGAGCAACATCAACCTAGCCCGAATTGCAAACCCAGGATAATGGAGGAAAGTAATGAAATCCAAAAAGTTGGTTATTGTAATAATCATTTTTGCCATTTTAGGTACAGGGTGTATTAGTTCTCAAACCAATTCACCAATTGTTGCTGACAAATTTAAGGTTCATTTAGACATTAGTAATCAAGGCGACCTTTCACCTGCGAATATCACAATAAAAATCGACAATGAAACCGTATACTGTAACCAAACACCACCCATTAAGGGAAATACCAGCGAGAACTATGTGTTTATTGATTTGGTGCTTAATACCGGCACACACCAAATCATTGCTTTGGAAAACAATACACTTACAGTGAACGAAACAACAGTATACGTAGATCGAGAACTTTGGGTGGGAATCAGTTTTTATGCACCAAACTATACAGCCGAGCACTTTTTCGATTTTGATGTTCAGAATTCACCAATTGTTGCTGACAAATTTAAGGTTCATTTAGACATTAGTAATCAAGGCGACCTTTCACCTGCGAATATCACAATAAAAATCGACAATGAAACCGTATACTGTAACCAAACACCACCCATTAAGGGAAATACCAGCGAGAACTATGTGTTTATTGATTTGGTGCTTAATACCGGCACACACCAAATCATTGCTTTGGAAAACAATACACTTACAGTGAACGAAACAACAGTATACGTAGATCGAGAACTTTGGGTGGGAATCAGTTTTTATGCACCAAACTATACAGCCGAGCACTTTTTCGATTTTGATGTTCAGGACACAAAGATCGGACTAACATAAAACGGCTTTAATAGCATTGTACGGTAACAGGGTGTAGGGGGTTGCAATACATCACCCCATCGCCCAATAGGCGAAGCAAAAAGGAAAGAACAGTGAGAATAAATGCACCCCATCTCAATCCGCAAATGCCGCGCAAGCGGACGCCGAAAGAAAAGAGCACTCGGAATGAGCACTCTCGAAACAGGCGTAGTTCCTCTACTGTCCAACCGACCAATTTTTAATAATATTAATATCCATTTCAATGTTCTGAACCGTAAGTAACATATATTCGGAGACCGATAGAAAGTATAAGATGATAATCTATATATCGCACATGAAATATTGTGGTTGTGTGAAAGCATGATAATGTCCGAGGCGCCGCAGATACAGCAACAATCGCAACCTGCGATAGAACAATCACAACCTGTGATAATGCAATCACAGCAAGTTGCACAGAGCGCCGCCCAGAGCGAAAGAAAGGCAAAGGAATACGTGATAATCACTGACCTGAACGGCACGCTGATAGATTCCGACCAGATAATGTTCGACCTGATAGTCGGCCTTCTCAGGGGTTTTGGATACGAGAAGAAGGTTAAAATTGTATTAGAAGAGGCGTTGCGAGGTACGAGTGAAGAAGAGGCGATGAGGCAGATAGGCGTAGATGATGAGAAACAAAAGGAACTTGAGAAAGTTCTTTACAAAGAACTGGAAGAGAAAAAAATCAACCTCCTGCCGAATGCGGGTAAAGCACTGGAAGACCTGCAGAACGAAGGATTCATTTTTGCCTTGGCTACCGATCTTCACCATAAATACATAATAAGATTGTTGAATGAGAATAACATACAGCGTTTCTTCCGTGAAGACCTGATCTTCGCACGCGACACGTTTGAATTTAGGAAACCTTCCAGAAACATTGTTGACGAGATATTCAAGAGGTCGGGGCGGGGCAAAGGCATTGTTATCGGAAACAGCTTAAAGGACGTAAAGATGGCAGCAAACGCCGAGATTCCAATGATATTCTTGGACTGCGATCAGGAGGCCTCAGAAACAAATAAAGAAGAGGAGATATTGACGTATTACCGAAAGATAAAACGCGAGAGGGGCGGGTATGAAAGGATTTCGGTCGTGAAGGACTGGATAGAAATACCCAAGATTATAGAAGGACTGACCTCGCATTAAAAATTTAAATTCAAAATTTATATTATGGCTTAATCGATAAACAGATTGAAAAAATGATATTTAAAAGCAGTATATCTGACGGGGAGGAAACTATATGAAAATAAAAGTTCCGTATGGCGGCGGAGAAGTCGCAATAGAGGTGGATAAGAAAAATGTGGTTGGAGTTGTAAACCTAAACAATGTAAAGTTAGGTGATGAGAGAAAGATCGTTGAAAGCGCACTCAAAAACCCTACAAACTCCAAACCGTTCGAGGAATTCATAGACGGCGCCGGCAATAAAGAGATATTAATAATAGTGAACGATGCCACCCGCCCTTCGTCAGCTTCAAAGATCATTCCAGTAATTTACGATAAGATAAAAACCAGAAACTTCAAATTTATCATAGCAACCGGCTCACATAGGGTTCCGAAAGATGATGAATTTCGATACATATTTGGGGAATATTACCCAAAATTGAGAGATAGGGTGTTCGTGCACGAATCGAAAAAAAGCAGTGACATGGTATGCATAGGAAAAGCAAAGGACGGCAGCGACGCATACGTAAACAAGATGGTTTTAGAGGCAGATAGGATCGTCGTCATAGGTTCTGTAGAGCCGCATTATTTTGCGGGGTACACTGGGGGAAGAAAGGCGTTCCTGCCGGGCGTTGCAAGCTATGAGACGATAACAGCAAACCACAAATATGCGCTCGATCCGAAAGCGGAAACGCTTGCCCTGAGAGGCAACCCTGTGCATGAAGGCATGGAGCACATAGCTAGACTTGTGAAAAAGGAGATCTTTGCGGTAATGGTGGTTCTGACAGAAAAGGAGGAGCTGTATGCGGCAACAGCAGGAAACATATTCGATTCATTTTATGCAGCCACAAAAAAAGCTGACGAGATATTCTCAGTAAAGATAGGGGAAAAAGCGGACATTGTAGTTAGTGTGGCTACACCACCGCAGGATAAGAATTTATATCAATCGCAAAAAGCTGCGGACAACGGCAAGCTCGCATTGAAAAAGGACGGCATACTCATACTTGTGGCAAAATGCAAGGACGGAATCGGCGAAGAAAGCTTCCTGCAGATGATGTCCAGGCACTCCTCGCCCCAGGAATTAATCGCAGGCATCTCCGGCGGCTACAAACTGGGAGATCACAAAGCAGTGAAACTTGCGGAAATATCCACGTGGGCGCAATTATGGGCTGTAACAGGTTTGAAAGATGAAGTTGTAAAGAACGCGTTCATGATGCCGTTCTCGGATGTTCGGGAAGCGATAGACGAAGCCATAAAGGAAAAAGGCGAGAATGCGAAGATACTGTTTTTGATGTGCGGATCTGTGAGCGTGCCGAAGGTTGAATAAGGATTTTTGATTTTGATATAACTAAATCGGTGTGGAGCCGTAAGATATAACATTTGAAAACACAACGTTCGCGCCACTGAAACTTTTATCTATAGAAAGGCTATTAGACAGCAATGGTTCCTATCCCGATAGATGTTCAATTAGTCCTCGCGCCAATCATCTTGGTCTCAGCCGCAGGACTTTTAGGATTGCTGCTGCAGAACAGGTACGGCCGCATCATAGACAGGATAAGATTCTTCGAGGTTGAGAGAAGGGCGCTTACAGGCGGGGAATTGAACGAGAAGCAAAAAAGAAGAATGGAAATTATCGAGCAGCAGTTAAAGATCCTTTTGAAGAGAGGCAGATATATCAAAAACTCATTGTTCTATATCCTCCTGTCCGCATTATTGGTAGTGCTGTTTTCGTTTACTGCTTTGATCTCGTCCGCAATAGGGAACGATGTTGGCCAGTATGTCTCTTTCGCACTCTTCGGCATAAGCCTGCTCGCGGTATTCGCCGGTGTGCTGTATGCGATTTTAGAAATTCAAATATCATATAAAGCAGTGCTTATTGATATAGATGCCTTGCAAGAAAATAAAAAATAAGAGAAATAGGCAAATCACCTGAATATTGAACAGAACCAATAAGCAAAAAATTTAAAAGAGATGCGATAGATTCCTCTTTGGTGCGCATATGACGTCAAATTGCGCGAAGGATTGGCTATTATGAACACAGAAGATCAAAGAAAGTACTTTGCAGAACTAGTCGGCACATTTGTGCTGGTTATGGTAGGTTGCGGAAGCGCCGTGTTTGCCGGCGGATACATAGGATTTTTGGGCATAGCGTTTGCCTTCGGGTTGTCTGTTTTGATTATGGTCTACTCCATAGGGCACATATCGGGCTGCCACATAAATCCGGCGATAACAATTGCCATGTGGGTAAACAAGAAGATAAAATCAAAAGATGCGGTGTTCTACATAATAATGCAGTGCCTCGGCGCGATATTTGCGGCGGCAGTTATATTCTATATAGCAACCGGGTTGCCTGGATATGATTTGGCAACCAAAGGCCTGGGGCAGAACGGCTATGGTGTGCACTCGCCCGCCGGCTATAATATGACTTCAGCTTTTATTGCCGAACTTGTCCTCACATTCGTATTCCTGTTTGTTATCTTTGGCGCTACCAGTAAGAAGGCACCGGCAGGATTTGCCGGAATAGCTATAGGCCTTGCGCTTACAGGCATACACCTTCTATCAATACCGATAACAGGAACGTCTGTAAACCCCGCAAGAAGCCTCGGGCCTGCATTACTGGTGGGTGGGGATGCCATATCACAACTATGGCTGTTCATTATCGCCCCTATAGCAGGTGCGATATTATCTGCACTTGTCTGGCGTTTTGTATTAAAAGACGAATAAAGACACTGTAATTTACTCTATTTTTTTATTTTTTCCCATTTTTACCTTAATGGTGTATTCTCCTCTATCTCCAAACATCAATCATCCTGGACAGGACCGATTTTTCCCTGTAGTCTGGTATTATCATCGGCGATTCTCTGTCTGTCTTTACTCCTTCATTGTCGAGTGTTTTTTCGTAATCTTTTACGTGCTCCAGTGTAAGCTTTCCTACGCTTGCTTTCTTCACGTGTTTTGCTACTGCGATCCCAGCCCTTCTTCCGAAGACGTTGTAATCCAGGACAGAATTTCCCATTAACCTGTTCTTGCCGTGCACTCCGCCGCTCGCCTCGCCTGCAACGAATAGGCCTGGAAGTTTTGTGGTTCCGTCAGCGTTTATCTCGATGCCTCCGTTCTGGTAGTGTAATGTCGGGTATACCAGGATCGGGTCTTTTGTCATATCAATTCCAAAGCGCGCGTACATTCTGTACATTGCAGACAGTTTCTTTTCGATAGTTCCCTTGCCGTGGATAATGTCTATCAACGGTGTGTCGAGCCATACTCCTTTCAATCCTGTGTGCGTCTCCACGCCTTTGTTGCGCTCATAGCATTCCCTGATGAATGCAGCAGATTCAACGTCCCTGGGCTCGAGCGGATTGACAAATAGTTCTCCGTCTATGTTTAACGGCTGGGCGCCCAGGCCTCTTACCTTCTCTGTAATCAACAGGCCGACGATCTGCTCTGGAAATATTGCGCCTGTCGGGTGGTACTGCACAGAATCCATGTCCCTCAGGTTCGCGCCTGCGCGGTATGCCATAACCAGTCCGTCCGCAGTAGCGCCGTAATGGTTGGTTGTCGGGAAGTTTTGGATGTGCAGCCTGCCGAATCCGCCTGTCGTAATTATGGTTGCCTTGGCGCGCACTACATAATATTGGTCTGTTTCCATGTTAAACAAAACAGCGCCTGCGACCTGCCCTTTATCGTCCTTAATCAGCTCTACTGCAGGTGCGAATTCCAATATCGGGATTTTTTTGTTCCGCATCTCGTCCCTTAGAACCCTGATTATCTCCATGCCAGTATAGTCCTTTGCGGAATGCATTCTTTTGCGGCTTGTTCCGCCGCCGTGGATCGTAACCATCGTGCCGTCTTTTTCCTTGTCGTACATTACGCCCAGGTCTTCGTGCCATTTTATTATCAGGGGAGCGTCGGATACGAGTGCTTCCACTAAGTCGGGCTTGTTTTCAAAATGCCCGCCGCCCATCACATCAAGATAATGTCGTGTAATAGAGTCGTTGGGTTTATCCGCTGCCTGAATTCCGCCCTGGGCCATCATGGAGTTGGAGTCGCCCAGTCTCAGCTTCGTGGCTATAAGGATGTTGTCGGCAGGAACACCTTCCTGGTTTGCCCATAGTGCAGCAACGATTCCCGCGCCACCGCCGCCGATAATCAATAAATCAACATCATAATCTATCTTGGAAAGGTCGATTTCGTCTGGAGATATAAGAGAGCGTGCCTCCAATAAGTCTGCGACCTCGTGCGGCATTTTATCGCCTTTGTTTACGCCGGCTTTGACTGTCCGTTTGGTGGCAGGATTATAGTCTGGATGATGGTGAGTCAACACTGCCTCGCGCTCGTCGAGCGTCATCATTTTGAGCGCTTTTTTAATTCTGTCCTGTCTGGTTTTTTCGACTGTGTGTATCATATCGCGCATGTATTCCGGATATCCGTTGATGAGTTCCATTTAATCACCTGTTTCGATGTCCCTATTTTTATACAGTGTTTTCAATTCCTCGAGTTTCATTGTCGTTAATTTTTTCATTTCCTTTTCGTATTTGCCGCTCTCTACCTCTTTCACAGTTTCGGCGAGATGCTTGGAGCGCGGTAAAATGTACTTTCCGTATAACCGCCTGTCCAGTTGAGCAACATGATAATGCGCTATCTCTGCGGGGCACCTGATAGTGCACAAGCCGCATTGGAGGCAGTCAAAGGAAAGTTGCGCCGCTTTTTCGATGTCTCCTCTCAACGATGCCTGAATAATGTCCATTACTTCCAAGTCCTGGGGGCACGCTTTAGCGCATGTATTGCAGCTTACGCAGCGGGCAATTTCCGGGTAATGGGATGTCATGACAGTGCCTGTCGGTTTTATCAGGTTTAAGTCGTAGAATTTTTTGTTTGCGGGTACAAACGGGAGTTGGACCAGATACATGCCTTCTTCCGCTGTTGTTTGGCATGCGAGCGCCGTGTATAGTTTGTAGTCATCCCTTTTTCTGTAAACGGTTGCGCATGCGCCGCAGAATCCTGCCCTGCAGCCAGCGCCCCTGATGTACCGGTATCCGGCGTGTTCGATTGCCTTCATTATTGTGAATCCTTCCGGGATGTCGTAGGATTTTCCCATTACGTATACCCTGATCGTTCGTATTTTCTTTTCAGACTTATCCATCTTGCTTTCCTGTGTTTTCGAAGACATAATATCTCACCTCACCAAACCTTTTCTTTTTAAAAGCGGTCTTGGATCTACATAGTGCTGTTCGAAGCCGCAAACACTTTCATCCAGCCCCAATGCTATTGCCAGTAATTGGGTAAAATAGAGCACGGGCATGTTCTTGAAATCCCTATGCGCTTTTTCAACATCCTTCTGCCTTGCATCGAGGTTGAATTCGCACAACGGACAGCTCAAGACAATCGCTTCACCGCCCATCTTCGCGGCAGATGTGATGATGTCGTAGGTGCGCATTGCCACCACATCGCGATTGTTCACCGTATGATAGGAGCCGCAGCATTCTATTTTATACGGCGTGTTCACAACTTCCGCGCCCAGCGTTTCCATGAATTTTTTAAGCACGATTGGTTCCTCGGCATCGTCAATAGCCACCTCTGCCGGGCGGGTTAGAAGACATCCATAGTAGGGTACGACTTTTAATCTGTTTAATGGTTTTTTTATCTTCTCTTTGATTTTTTCAAAGCTGTATTCGTCGCGGAAAATCTCGAGTGGGTGAAGGACTTTCACGTTGCCCTTGTACCCTTCCATGTCGTCCATGAACAAATTCAGGGTGTTGAGTTTGTCAGGATTTTTCTTCACAAGCAGGTTTGCCTGTTTGAGCGTGTTATAGCACATGGCGCACAGCGTTACTACCTTGTCCCCGTGGGCTTCCTGTATCCTGACAAGGTTGCGAATGGGTGCGATCTGATGCATCAGGTCGTCGCTAGCCAATGAATAGACAGTACCGCAGCAGTTCCATCTGGGCATCTCTTCCATCTCTATGCCAAGTTGCTTGGCGGATGCTATTGCGGAACTCTCGAAATTTTTAGCTGTTGTTTTTAGCGTACATCCCGGATAATATGGAATTTTCATTTATGATTCTCCTCGACTTCTAAATATCAATCGTCGGACACGTCTCGCCATTCTTTGATATGATACAGTTGGTTCATATTGCTCGCCATGTCCTCCTCTCAACCTGTAAATTTACGCAAGTTGCTCACCAATGCGACTTGGGGCAGTTCTTCTATATCCTCCAGTGTCATCTTCGATATCTGGACAATGTCAACATTGTTCCTTATCCTCGACTTAATGAGTCTCAACGCCTCCATTATTTTACAGAGGTCGACCCCTTTCGGGCATCTGGTAGTGCAGGTAAAGCAGGAGGCGCAGAGCCATATTGTTTTAGCGTCCAGTACCTCGTCCTGTCCCATTGTTACAAGCCGGATTATCTGGTGCGGACGCATATCCATCTCGCTAGCGATAGGACACCCTGCGGAACATTTCCCGCATTGATAGCATGCGAACAGGTTCTCCCCGCTTAACTCCTCGACCTTTGCAATAATTTTCTCGCTGTCCGTATCAATGCCCCCTTACGCTCTCCTTATTGTTTTGTGTATCTTGCCCAGATTGTCGTAAATAGTTATCTCCATAGGCATTTGTCCCGGTAATGAGTGTGTGGCGCATGCCAGGCACGGGTCATACGCCCTAAATGCCATCTCGACAGTATTTAGCAGTCCGTTGTTAACCTTCCAATTCTTTATCAAAGATGCGGCTGCCTTCTTAACGCTTATGCATATTCCCGCATTGTTGAATCCTGTCGCTACAATCAGATTGATGTTTTTTAACCTGCCTTTTTCGTCTGGCTCATAATGATGGATGAGTGTCCCCCTGGGAGCTTCTACTATTCCGATACCAGCACCCTTCGGATTCCCTGTTTTTATCCTGACATCCTTTTTCGTAATGTCCTTATTCTGCGAGAGCTCCAGCATCCGCTCTGATGCGTACATCATTTCCACAAGCCTTGCCCAATTAAACGCTAGTGTGTTGTGCGCGATCCTTTTTCCTTTCCCGACAAGAGCGTTATACATGGCATCATACGCCTCTTGTGCCAACGGCGTTGGCAATCCTGCAGAAGCATTCAATCTCGCAAGAGAGTTGACTCGTACAACTCCGCTGTTCGGACCGTCGACCAAGCCCTTCCAGCCAACTTTTTTCAGGTATGCAAATTTCATGTACGACCAATCTTCAACATGCTCCTCGATGTGGTCAAGATAGTCCTTCGGTTTGAACTTTGCAAATTCTTCGCCCTTAGGATTCACTATCCTGACGTCGCCGTCGTAAAGGTTCATCTGGTTATTCTTATCGACAACACTCATGTAATACGTTTCATTATAGAACGTATCGCCCATAATCATGTCTTTGTATTCCTTGTTTTTCAATACCGAGTCCTCGAAGAATTTTGTTGATTTCTTGCAAAACTCGATAACTTCCTTTCCTGCTTTTTCTATTTTCTTTCTTTCGTCCTCGTCTATCGCTTTTGAAACTCCGCCAGGCAGTGCGCACACCGGATATGTGGCACTTCCGCCTATCATTTCTTGAATTTTCTGCATGTTTCCTCTGTGTTTGATGGCTTCCAGCGCAAGTTCGGGTGCAACTCCTGCTATGCCCAATATGTTTCGCTTTGCGGGCTCTGCGTCCGAACCTATGATAAAATCAGGCATAGACAGCGCGAAGAAGTGTGCTATGTGGCTGTGAATTGTGTGCGCACAGTAGACCAGTTCACGAATCTTTTTCGCAGTCTCTGTCGGTTCAACTCCAAATGCAGAATCAAGGGCTTTTGCAGATGCCATGTGATGCGCCCAGGGGCATACGCCGCACAGCTTTGGTGTTATTACCGGCATCTCCTCGATAAGCCTGCCCTGGCAAAACCGTTCGAAGCCCCTGTGCTCGACTACCTGGAAGTAAGCATTATCCACATTGCCTTGCTCGTCCAAGAATATGGATATCTTTCCCTCTCCTTCCAGTCGAGTTATGGGGGAAATCGTAATCGTCCTTGTTTTGTTCTTCTGATGTTTTTCATCTGTTTCAGTCTTTATCGTCACCACCTCGCTTGTTAATTATTCCTATCGGCAGTGTAAATCTGTAGAAAGTGCCCAGTGGATCCTCTATGCTCTCCGCTATCTTCCTGAGTTCTTCCTCGCCTATCTTTGCTTCCTGATCTGCCTTAATCAGAGAAGCGATTGCACTGATCATCTTCGCCCCCTGGTCGGATATATTTGCAGTCGGGCCCATACAGCCTCTGCACGGCATATTCACATTAATGCATCTCCAGCCGCAGCCCGAGCGTGTTGCCGGCCCCATGCAGACCAGCCCCTGCTCCAACAGGCATTTCTTATCATCCGGTATTATCTCATGCACCCTATACACCCTGTCGATTGTTGCCTTCTCAGATTTTTCACGCTTGCACTCATCGCAAAGAGATTTGTCACCTGCGATTACCGTTCCTTTTGGCGGTAGGTTGCCAGATTTTGCAAACTCCGACAGTATTGGTATGAGCTTTTCGATTAACTCGACTGCGGGGGGGCAACCTGGCAGATAGTAGTCAACAGCGATAACCCTGTCCAAAGGTTTCCCAGTATCGTATAACTCGGGTAGTGTAAGATGATGTTTTTCATGTACTGTTTCAGTTTTTGGTACTGTGCCCTCGGGATTTTTCGTGCTAAATCTGTTGCCGTATGAGGTGTCGAGAATCTCTTTTTTGTTTGTGACATTGCACAGCCCGGGAACTCCCCCGAAACAAGCGCATGCACCGAATGACAGCACCCTCTTCGCCTTTGCTCTCAATAGTTTTGCAGTGTGTTCCTGCTCTGAGGTGCGGACTACACCATGATAGATTGCAAGGTCGATCTCGCCGTCCTTATAAGATTCCAAGTCACTTTCCTTAAAGTCCAAAGCAAGCGGCCAAAATACTATATCCGCCAGTGCGTGGATGTCCAATATCTTTTCATTGACATCCAGAATAGCGACATCGCAGCCCGAGCACGTTCCGCCGACTCCGACAGCTATCTTTAGTTTACTCGCAGCCATTATTGATCACCTTACCCTCTGTAGAATCGGTGTCTGCACTGCTGATGTTTGTCGGTCCTATTTCTTTGATTTCTTTGACAAAGTCCGTTATTACTTCTACGAATTTACCGCCTTCAGCTGCGGATATCCATTCCAAGCGCACTCTTCTTGGATCTACGCCTAGTTGAGAAATTAAATTTTTTAATATGACCATCCTCTTCAATGTCTTGTAATTCCCGCTCACGTAATGGCAGTCTCCAGGGTGGCATCCGGCTATCAACACACCGTCAGCGCCGTTCTTTAGTGCCCCGAGGATGAACTCTGGATCAACCCTGCCTGAGCACATTACCCTGATTGGGATGACATTTGGAGGATATTGCGACCTGCTTACGCCTGCCAAGTCTGCGCCAGCGTATGAGCACCAATTGCAGAGGAATCCTATTATTTTTGGTTCGAAGTTGGAATCTGTATCTATCATTCAGCACCCTCCAGCGCGGCTTTTATCATGTTGTATATCTGTTCTGATGCCAAGTTCTTGAGTGTGACAGCATTGGACGGGCATGCTGCTGCACAAGTCCCGCAACCCTCGCACAACACCTCGTTAACCTCGCTCACTCCCTTCGCCTGTTCGACCTTTATAGCACTATATGGGCATACTGAATTGCAGACGCCGCAACCACTGCATATGTCTTCATCAACTTTCGCGACAGTTGGTTCGTGATACAACTTATCTGCAGATACGATAGTTGCTGCTTTGCTAGCAGCTGCACTTCCCTGGGCTACGGCTTCCGGTATGTCCTTAGGCGCTTGGTTGGCTCCGGCCAGATAAATGCCGGCAGTTAAACTTTCTACAGGCCTAAGTTTCGGGTGGGCTTCGCTCAAGAATCCATAGGTGTCTGTGGATATCTTTAACATTTTAGCTATGTTGGATGTTTCAAGTGTTGGCACCATCGCCATAGCCAGTACAACCAAGTCTGCAGGTATCTCGATCTTCCTGTTTGTGAGCGTGTCCTCGCCCCATACCATAAGTTTATCTCCGTCTTGGAAAATCTTTGATACCCTTCCGCGATAGTACAAAACCTTCTCATTTTCGATGCAGTGCTGGACAAACTCCTCGTAATTCTTTCCTCCAGCACGGATGTCCATGTAGAACACAGACACTTTTCCGTCCGGAACGCGGTGTTTGTAGAGCAAAGCATGCTTGGCAGTGTACATACAGCATATCTTGGAGCAGTATGGCAAATGATGTTCCGGATCCCGGGAACCTACACACTGAACGAAAACTATGTTTTTAGGTTCTTTACCGTCAGACGGCCTGCGAATCTTTCCGCCCGTGGGACCGGATGCAGACAGCATCCTTTCGAATTGAAGCCCGTCAATAACATCTTCGTACTGGCCATAGCCATATTCCGCGATTTTTTCTTTAGGATACAGGTCGTATCCGGTAGCAACGATTATTGCTCCGACATTCTCTTCGATTACTTCGGGGCTCATGTCATAATCTATTGCACCTGCATCGCATGCACGCTTGCATTTATCGCACCTGAGCGGTACTAGCCCTAAACAGTACTTTGTATCGAGGGTATATGTCGAAGGCACTGCTTGGGGGAAGGGTATGTATATTGCCCTCCGCACATTCAATCCCACGTCAAATTCTTTAGGTACTACTACAGGGCATACTTTTTCGCAATCACCACAGAGATTACACTTATCCTCAATAACATATCTAGGTTTCTTCAATATCTTTACGCGAAAGTTGCCGACATAACCGGAAATTTCTAGTATCTCGCTGTACGCCAAAATCCTAATGTTTGAATGCTTGCTCACACTGACCATTTTTGGCGTCAGTATGCACTGTGAGCAGTCTAGCGTAGGGAAGGTTTCGGATAACTGCGCCATATGCCCGCCGATAGATGCATTCTTCTCTACGAGAATAACACTGTAACCCTTATCCGCAACATCCAGTGCAGCCTGGATGCCGCTGATGCCTCCGCCGATCACAAGGCATTTTTTATTGACCGGTACGCTGATTGGGAAGAGCTGTTCATTTAATTTGACCTTCTCGATAGTTGTTTTAATAATTTTTACTGCCTTTTTAGTGGCCTTATTCGTGTCGTTGTGCACCCAGGAGCACTGTTCCCGTATGTTTGCAATTTCACATAGATATGGGTTTAGGCCCGCGCGTTTACACGCGTCCCTAAACGTAGTTTCGTGCATGCTCGGGGAACATGCTGCTACGACTACTGCGTTTAGTTTTTGTTCTTTAATTGATGTCTGAATTAAGTTTTGTCCTGGGTCAGAACACAAGTACTTGTTGTCCTTGCATATCACGACGTTTGGATACTTTGATATTTCATCCATTACTTTTTGAATATCCACAGTACCTGCAATATTCAAGCCGCAATGGCATACGAAAACACCGATGCGATTTTCTTTTTCTGTCGATGTTTTTTTATTCAAGTTTTTTCCTCCCTAATTCTTCTCAGTTTTTTTGAAATTGTAACCGCTATTGAACGCCTTCATGTTCAAGTCCTCGGTTCCTTTAGGAACAGACGATAGTATTGCAGATTTCATTGCCTCGTATCCAACAGCGTTGGTAGCTGCCGTGAAAAAGCTGAGCATGACGATGTTTGCTACGATTTTTTTACCGAGTCCTTCCGCGAGTCTGGTTGTCGGAATGGATAATAACTTAATGTTTTTCTTTTGTATTTTCTTCATGCCCTCTGCCCCGATTTCGACTAAATCCTGGTCGATTATCATCAGCCCGTTCTCAGAAATATCAGAACTGTATGTGTTGTACGCCTCTTGAGACATAAGAACAAGAATCTCGGGGATAGATACATATGGATAATCTATTTCCGTACCTGAAATCACTACCTCCGCACTGCATGCACCACCGCGTGCTTCTGGTCCATAGGATTGGTTTAGTACTGCATTCTTTTTTTCGTATATAGTGGCAGCTTTCCCTATGATATATCCTGCCAGTATAATTCCCTGTCCGCCGAATCCGCCAATCCTAATTTCAGTCCTGCCCATTTACACGCCTCCTTTGGGTGCAAGGGCTTTTGAAAGACCTTCGCTTAATAAATCCGAGAATGTCGATCTCTCTACGTCCAAAAACTTTCCGACAACGATTTGAGTGCCGAGACCTATCTCAGCTTTTGACGGGTCTGCGCCATGTTTAATCACAGATTTTTCCTGGTAGTATTTCATTTCGTCTAAGCCGTCTCCAAGCTTGTTTCTCCGGCCATACGCGGTCGGACATGGGGATATGACTTCTATAAAGGTAAATCCGCGTTTGTTCAACGCTTCTTTTATGGAGTCTCTGAGTCTTCGCACGTGCAGTGTCGTCCACCTTGCAACGTAAACTGCTCCGCTTGCGATAGCGACGTGTGGTAAGTTAAACGGATGCTCAAAGTTGCCGTAGGGCGTTGTCGTTGTCCTGGCCTTGACCGGTGTGGTTGGGCCTGCCTGCCCTCCGGTCATCCCATAGTTGAAGTTATTCACACAAATTACATGTATATCTACATTTCTTCTTGCCGCATGTATAAAGTGGTTTCCACCTATCGCAAACAGGTCTCCGTCACCGCTGATTACCGACACATTCAAATTCGGATTTCCGAGCTTAAGCCCGGTTGCAAACGGTATAGGGCGGCCGTGCGTGGTATGGAACGAGTCTATATTGAGATAGCCGGCAATCCTGCCAGTACATCCGATTCCTGATACGACAACCGCATTTTTTAATGGAATTTTTGACTCTTCGAGGGCGTCTATAAAACAAGATGTGACAGTACCCAAACCGCATGTGGCGCACCATATGTGCGGTATCCTGCCCGGCCTGAGATACTTGTCCTTGGGATGTTCCCCGTGCTCATATTTTTCAGCTACCATTTTGTAATGATAATCGGGCGAGAACCAATCCCTGCTTGTATGAATATCTATAAATTCTTTGGAACTTGTCTTTTTATTCGTCATGCTATCTCCTTTATTCCGTTTAAAATCTCGTCGGGTGTATGTATGCTGCCGCCCATCTTGGGAATAAGAAGTGTTTGTGCTTTTCCTCCGGCACATCGTTCAACCTCGAAAGCGAACTGGCCGTAATTTATCTCAGGTACAACAAATCCTTTGATAGTGCTTGCAAGCTCCCGCAATCTTTTCTCGGGAGATGGCCAGATGGTTATCGGTCTTAAAAGCCCAACCTTCAAGCCCTCTGCCCGGGCCCTTCGCATAGCTTCCTTGGCGCATCTTGCTACACTGCCGTATGCAACTACAACCACATCCGCATCCTTTGTGTTTGTCTCCTCATATTCTATTATTGAATCCGCATTTTTTCTAATCTTGTTAACTAGTCTTGCGACTAATTTCTCTTGGGCTTCCGATGTTATGACCGGATACCCTCTCTCGTCGTGCGTTAGACCTGTAACATGGATATGATATCCATCACCGGCACAAGCCATAGGCGGAACCAAATCATCATCCGGTTCGAACGGCAGGTATTTCTCGGGCTTGACTTTCGGCTTTCTCCGGAGGTATATCGGCACTTCCTCTTTTTTCGGGATAACCACTCTCTCTGTAATGTGCCCCACAATTTCATCGGCCAATATTATTACTGGCTGTCTGAACTTCTCAGAGAGGTTGAATGCCTTGATCGTGTGATTGAAAAACTCCTGCGGCGTTGACGGTACCAGCGCAATAACGCCCATATCGCCGTGGGAACCCCATCTAGCCTGCATAACATCTCCTTGGCCAACCAGTGTCGGCAGTCCGGTAGACGGACCGCCCCTCATAACATCGACTATAACGCACGGCGTCTCCGTCATTATGCCCAGTCCGTAATTTTCCATCATAAGGCTAAATCCAGGTCCAGATGTCGCAGTCATAGCCCTTACCCCGCTCCACGAAGCGCCGAGAATTGCGCCTACAGATGCTATTTCATCTTCCATCTGGATATATGTGCCGCCAATCTCGGGTAGTCGCCTCGCCATCCTTTCGGCGATCTCGGTGGCTGGTGTAATAGGATACCCTGCAAAGAATCTGCAGCCTGCTGCAATAGCCCCTTCCGCGCAGGCTTCGTCCCCGTTCATGAAATGTGTGCCCGTTAAAATCTCCCTATTGCCGCCCATCTGTCTTACGCCTCCGTCTTTGCCTTTGTTTGCGGGGTCGCGTTTTGTTGGATATGTTCTTTTTCTCTCTCCTTGGATTTTACGTCATCTGTTAACTCTTCGATATATATCGAAAACTCGGGACAGATGTATTCACACAACTTGCAAGAAACGCAATCCTTTTCATTGACTATCTCTGGAAAATGGTAGCCCTTTAAGTTGAAGGTATCAGACCGCTTTAAAACCTTTTTCGGGCAGAATTCTATGCAGAACTGGCAGCCTTTGCATCTCTCTTTAATGATGTGAACCTTTCCTCGAGGGACCTTAGAATATGCCTCCGATTCTTTTAACCAATGTACCGTAAGTCTTCCCCCCTTACTCCGAGAGATAAAAATGAATGATACTAGCACGTATATATAGTTTATTCTCTTTTTTATATTCAAATTGCATTATATTTGTTAATATGGTAAAATTTATTGTAATATTTTAACATATTTATTTAAAAGGTCAATTTAAATTGTTTATTAGACATTCGCAAACGAAAGATATTTACATTTGAACGGCGTATAGAAATATGTGATGAGCGGCTGTCTCTCTGAGCGCGAAAAAATTGTTTTGTACGCCATAACAAGATTCCAAAACTGCAATAACCGCGAACTTTCCGAGAGATTGGGTATGAATTATTCTACGTTCACAACTATTAAAGAGAGATTAAGAAAGAACGGATATTTTAGAACTATTAAGGTGCCGTTTTTACAGAATCTGGGTTGCGAGATGCTGGCTGTGATTTATACTGATTTCAATCCTGCCGTGCCCATAGAGGTAAGAGTCGAGAAAACCAGAAAAACGATAGCCGTATTCGAAGAATTGTTCTTGTCCATAGGGGAAACAAGCACCGGATTTTCCCTTAGTTTTGCAAAGGACTATACCAGCGTGGCCAAGATAAACGATATAAGGATCCGGGTGTTTGTAGAGATGGGCATCCTAGAAAGTGATTACCCTTCCGAGGTGATATTTCCTTTCGATGTCAGTAAAATAAACAGATTTTTGGATATGTCCCCGCTTCTAAAACATGATTTTGGCATCGAGCTGGACGAGCGGTCTAAAAAAAATGATTCGCAACTCTTTGAAAAAAAAGATCCTGTGAAATTGAGCAACACAGAAAAACTTGTGTTCTATGCGTTAGTTAAGTATCCGGAGCTAAACAATATAGAGATTGGTAAAAAATTAAACGTCTCGCGGCACACGGTTTCCAACATACAAAATAAATTAGAAAAAAACGGCTTGATTAGGCAGATCAGTATGCCAAACCTGAAAAAAATTGGTTACGAGATACTTTCCTTCTGTCATTACAAATTCAATCCGCAGAAACCAATAACCCAACAGATATTCGAGACAGAGATAATACAGCCCTCGACCATATTCGCGGCCTCGCGAAATTTTGAGTGTGTCACACTGTCTGTATGCAAGAATTACGACGAATTCAAGAGCGAATCTGCAAGACAAACGAAATACCTGAAGGAAAATAATTACCTGGTTGATCTGCCGGTCATAAGACTGTACCGGATAAACAAACTAATCGTTATAAAAGATTATGTGTTCGCACCGTTTGTCAAGAAATTGCTGAATATAGAAACCGATGTTTGAAGCCAATATTTTTTTACTCTCTCTGCATCTCTAATTCTGGTGATTCGTTGAACATTGAACTCGCCCCTAAAGTTATTCAAAGAGCATTGAACAAAGGATGCGAATACTGTGATATTAGAATTGAAGACATCCACAGCACGTCATTGGAAGTTAAGGATAAGGAACTTAAAAAATCAATATCTGGAAAAGAATCCGGCACAAACATACGGGTTTTATGCAATGGTGCATGGGGTATCGCGTCCACGAACAGACTGGTTAAAAACGACGTTATGACTGCTTTGGAAGATGCCGTTAAACTGGCAAAAATATCCAAAGGGGGAAAAGTTCGGTTGTCGAACGTAAAAATCTCAAAGGACAGCGTGGTGTGGAAGCCGATAAAAAACCCTCTGAATTTTTCAATGGAAGAGAAAAAAAAGATGCTTTTGGAAATAGAAGCAAATGTAAAGAAAATAAAAGGGGTCCACACTGTCGCGCCTGGTTATACGGACATAAGGACAATAACCAGCTACTCGAGCTCTGAGGGCGCAGACATATATAGCGACGTGACCAGAACCATGTGCCAGGTGAACATCGTAGCAAAAAAGGGCAAAGATATAATTGGATACAGAACAAGGGTGGGCGGAACTGGCGGCATGGAGCTATTTGATATAGATCCCCCTATGCAGAAGGCGATAGATGCAGCTAAATCGGCAGTAAATATCCTCTCTGGAAAAAGCGCCCCGAGCGGGAGGTTTCCAATTATTACAAACTCCGATTTAACCGGCGTTTTCGTGCACGAAGCTGTCGGACATGCCACTGAGGGGGACCTGGTGATTGCCGGGGAGTCTATTCTGGAAAATAGAATCGGAGAGAAGATAGGCGCTCCCATTGTCAACATATTCGACGATCCGACATTAAAGAACGGATTCGGCTCTTTTCCCTATGATGATGAGGGCGTAAACGGCCAAAGAAAAGTTCTAGTAAAGAACGGCGTCTTGAATAGCTATATTTTGAACAGAGAGACCGCGTATAAACTGAATATGAAGCCAAACGGCGGTGCGAGGGCTGAATCCTACATGGTGAAACCTATAGTAAGGATGAGCAATACATTGATGGGGGCCGGAGATTGTGCTTTTGATGAATTGTTTGAGGGTGTTAAATTCGGGATCTATGCCAAAGGGAGCAGAGGGGGGCAGGTAGACACTACCAAAGGCTCGTTCCAGTTTAACGCTCAGGAATCATTTCTGATAGAGAACGGAGAGATCACCAAACCATTGAGGGACGTATCATTGTCCGGCTCTATACTTGAGATTTTGAAAAACATAGATGCTGTGGGCAAAGACATGTCATTTGGAGAGCCAGGATATTGCGGTAAAGGCCAAACAGTACCTGTAAGCGACGGTGGGCCGCATATAAGAATCAAAAACGTTATGATCGGGGGCGGTGCGTAATGAGGATGCTTGACATTGGAGAAAAAGTCGTAAATACTGCATTGAAATCGGGTGCAGACAGCGCGGAAGCTTTTCTGCTTTGGGAAAAGAGTACGGGGGTTGAAATAGAAAAGGATGAGATAAGCTCGTCCTCCAGCGGCGCAATCTTTGGGATGGGGATACGCATCATAAAGAGCGGCAAACTCGGATTTTCATATTGCACCGACGCCTCAAAAATAAAAGAAGCCATAGACGGCGCTTTATCGGTTTCTGTGCTGTCCAAGAAAACTAAATTTGAATTTCCGGAAGCTGCAAAGCAGAGAAAGATCGAGAAGACATGCAATAAAAAAATAATCGACCTGGAGCCCGAAGAAGCCGTAGAAAAAGTGCGCGAGATTATAGAATCCGCAAAGGAGATTCATAAAGATATCATTGTAACGTCTGGCGGAGTTGGATTCGGACACGGAGGTTTTGCTGTCGTCAATTCCAACGGCCTCCGCGTGCAAAATAATGATACCGGAATCGCCGGAGGCGCGAGTGTTGTCCTCAAGAACGGGGGCGTCAGCACCGGGTTTGACAGCTCTGTTTCCCGGATACTGAATATAGATTTTAAAGAGATAGGCAGGACTGCGGCAAAAATTGCGTTGAAAGGCTGCCGCCCAAAAAAGTTCGCATCCGGAAAAACTACGGTCTTGTTTACGCCGAATGCTATCGGGAGCTTGTTTGAATATGTAGTTATCCCGGCGTTCTATGCAGATGCTGCCAAAAAAGGAGAGTCTATTTTTTCAGACAAATTAAACAGGATTGTCATGCCAGAAGCATTCTCGATAATAGACGATGGAACGATACCAAACGGAGTAAATTCCGCATCCTGCGATGATGAAGGAGTGCCGTCCCGAAGATTAGAAATAATAAAGAACGGCGTATTGAAAAGTTATCTCTATGACAGAAGCGCGGCAACAGAATACGGCGAGAAAAGTACGAGCAGTGGAATACGAAGCGAGAGGCTGCTCTCTGGCAGGACGTTTAAGTCGATTCCTAAGACCGCTGGAAGAAATGTTACGATAATTGGAAAGCCATATGCAAATGTTGTGGCGAGGGGAAAACCATATGCAGATGCTGCGATAAGGGGAAAGCCGTATGCTTTGGAAAATATAATATCAGAAGTAAAGAACGGGATACTCGTATACGACATACTCGGAGGGCACACTGCAAATCCGGTCTCAGGAGATTTCTCCGTAAACTCCACGATCCTCTTTAAAATAGAGAACGGCGAGATAAAACACGGATTGAAACCTGTTATGCTGAGCGGCAACATGAAAGAGTGCCTGAAGAACATAACCATGCTCGGAGACGATTATAGAATGCTCGCGGGACAGCTTTCACCAGTCGGGATGATTTTGCCGACAATATGCGTTGAGGATGTTAGGGTGACTGCATAATTTCGCATCGTTTTCGATAGGTGACGTTTAATCTTCTGTGATAACTTTCTTACTTTGTCGTGAGTAGATGCGCTGCGCTACAAACAAGCGGCTTGCGCGCTCACTGCCTTCTTTTTCTGCCGCCATTGACAATCAACGCGCACAATCCCAGCGCCGCAAGCAGGGCGGCGGATTCGAGGCCGGGGGCGAACCCTTTCGACGTTTCTTTCGTCGGTTCGCTTGCTGCCGGTTTGTTTTCCACAGTGATTGTTACAGACTTCTCTTGGGAATATAGGGCGCCGTCGTATGCTCTAACAGTTACGGTGTGATTTCCGTCAGATAATGTTGCTGTATCTAAAGAGTGATTCCAGGATGTTTTGCCCGTAGCGTCTACCCAGCCAAGATTGTCTACCTTAATTTGAACCCGATCTATGGAAACATCGTCTGCTGCCGTGCCGGATATCGCTATTGTTCCCTTAACTTTGCTCGGAAACTGGGTGGTTATTGTTATGCTCGGCGCTTGGTTCACTGCCTGGTTTGTTTGTAAAGGTAAAGTGTTGTTCACGCTCAATATTGCGTTACATTCGGTGGATGTGCTCTTCGGAGTCGTGTGCTGCCAGTCGGTATCAAAAGCCCTTACACAAACACTATGATCTCCGTCTGTCAATGTAGATGTGTTGATTTCATAGCTCCACCTTGACCAATCTTCATCAAAATACTGTGATGTGTCTGTTGCATTTAACCATTCACCGTTATCTATCTTTACCTGTACTATCTGAACACTGTCGTCCGAATCGCTATCTATCGCGGTGCCGTTTATTGTATAAGCACCAGAGACACACGGTGGCAGGGATTCGATTGTAATATTGGGGGCGTGGTTCACCGTAACGACGGCCTGATAGTCGAGAGATTGCGCTTCATTGATCGTGTTTGTCCATACATATACTATATAGTCTCCTTTTGTCAAGGGTGTTGTATTCCATGCGTATTTCCATACGACTCTTCCCTGTGCGTCTTCTAGTTCAAGGACTATCTTATCGCCACTTATAGCGTCTGACGAAATTGTTTTGATTGTTTCGGGGGTACTACTAGACCAAGTCTCTACTGATCTTGTAATCTTGAGAGTTACGTTCGCGACTCCGTCGGTGGGCGCCTCGCCTTTTAGATAACCATTGATCATTGCAGTGCCCGATATATTAACGACCCCCGTAACCAAGTCGTTGTTTTTTACAGAAGTTATATTTATCGTTGGGACACGCCGTAAATTGACATTAACCAACGTTGTTGCCCACGGCGAGAAGATGACGCCACTCGAAACTTTGTCTCCTCCTCCGTTTAGATTTTCGTCGGTATTATAGGGACCAGTTGAACTGCCCCACCAATTATTGATGGCGGTGTTTCCCTCATCATAATACGAAGACGACAATTGCAATCCATAGTTTTGGTTGCCCGATATGTTATTAAACATAATTACGTTGCCAGTGTTTGAACTCGACGAACTTAGGTAAACCCCCACGTAGTTGTTTGTGATGGTGTTAAACATGATTGTATTGTTTATACCACCGAAATAAACACCATACTTGTTGTTTGTGATTGTGTTAGATGTGATTGTGTTACCGTCTGAGTAGAGTTCGATGCCGTTATGTTCGCTACTGTTTGTGATTGTGTTATACATAATCGTGTTGTATGAACTATGATAAAAACAGATGCCTTCCCAATGGCTGTTTATGATTGTGTTAGATGTAATATTGGTATACGATGCGTCTTCAACATAGATACCATGTGAAAACCCGTCTATTTTTATATTTGCTACTTTCACGTAACTTCTGGTTATGTGGACGCCTTTGGGCTCATTATCGATATAACTCATACTAGATGTCGCTTTGATTATTGTTCCTTGGTTGCTTTCACCTACCAAATTGATTTTCTTCGCAATCACGACCATTTCGTGATATGTTCCATTATAAACAAAAACCGTGTCGTCTGGGCTAGAGGCGTTTACTGCGGCCTGAATTGTCATGTATTGCTCTCCGCCCGAATCATCAACATATATCGTCGCCGCATTTGCCTTTCCTGCAGTGATGAACACCGCAGTCAAAATCACAACCCCCAAAAATAGGAGCAGTGATATCGTATAAGTTCTGTTTTTGTTCATAGATACACCTTCACTGATAATTTGAGATATATAATGCTCGAAGATGTATAAAACGGTGAGGGTGGTGTAGTGTCCACTAACATCTTCTCGTCAGATATAGTTAGCTATTCCATGATAGAGGCAATATTACCATATTGCGAACTATATCCTCTTCGCTAACAGGCAAAAGTTATGGGCAATGTGGGAATGTACTATCGCTCGTGGGCAGACGGCTTCGCCAGCCTGCCCACTCGCTAAGATAAAAATTAGGATGATATGCTCCCATTCCGTCATTCACTAAAAATACGTAAGATAATGTTGGCGATGTCGCTTTACTTTACAAGTGGGAGAGATAACGATTGAGAACTGGATAGTGCATTTTTTGAGCCGTTTTGACGGCTTTCACAATCTACTTCAAAGTCCAAGACAACGACGGCAATTGGTCGGATGAGGTTTCGACAACAATAGAGGTAAGAGAGAAGGAAAAGATTGATGATAAGAAGTGGTTTATCCCCTTCACAAGTTTTAACATCATCATACTCAACATTCTCATTTTAGCCGTTCTAATCGATTTGATGCGGCGAAGGAAGTAATCCAGCATCCGCTTTTCAACATCTATGAACTTTGCTCGATGCAAAGTTCATACGATCTACAACATTGCTCTGGCAATGTTGTACGAACGTATGGAATTCTCGTTAGAATTCCATAGTACGTACAAAATTCCACCATCTACAACATTCGCCACGGCGAATGTTGTACGATCGTATGAAATTCCTCGAGGAATTTCATAGAATGAATTTTGTAGTGCAAACACATTTAAACAGCCAAAACCATACAGAAATAATAGATTGGTGTGAACAATGATAAAACGATCGACAATCAATAAAATTGCGGAGAAAATCAAAAACCAGTACAAACCGGAAAAAATCATACTTTTCGGATCTTATGCCTGGGGAAAACCTACGGAGGAGAGCGATATCGATTTATTCATCATCAAAAGGACGAGAATGAGGCCTATCGACAGGCGCATTCAAGTGCGTCACATTGTTAATTTAAGGAGAATGATTGCATTTTCACCTGTGGTGTTTACGCCAAAGGAAATGAAATATCTGCTGGAGATAGGCGATCCTTTTATCAAAGAAATAATGGCAATGGGGAAAGTACTATATGCGAAATAAAGAATCCGTCTTATCCAAAGATTGGATAGAAAAAGCAAAAAGAGATTTGAAGCGCGTCGAAATCATGCTGAACGCATGATTACGGCGATGCCGGTTTTCACCTGCAGCAAACAATAGAAAAATGCCTGAAGGCTTATCTTCTGTCAAAAGGGTGGGAATTGGAGAGAACCCACGACTTGGTAAAACTCATCAACTATGCGATAAAGTATGATTCCACGTTTAAAAAATTCATCCCCTTGTGCGAAACGGCAACCGAATATTACATAGAAGAAAGGTATCCGTTCGTTGTTAGTTCTGATTTAACAAAGAAAGAAATAGAAAAGAGGTTGGAGCAGGCAAAAGAGATCGTCAAGATGATAACGAAGTAAATAACTGCAAGAGAATACATTAATAAAAGAAAATACACCAATATTTTTAATATCACCATAATCGATATTCTTATAATCGTTGCACTGCTAGAATTAATAAGGAGAAAGAGATGAACTCTATTCTTACTGGAATGAATGGAGGCTATCATATAAGATCAACCATCGTTTCGACTGTTGTCCTAATATATTTATATAATACTATATCGTTGAGATGGGGGGTAAGTGATACTAATGACGTGTATGAAAAAACTAACAATATTTATCCTGACAACGATCTTGATAATATCCAGCGTTTCCCAGTTTATCGCAGTGTTTGGTTGTGAGATTAACGATTTTGATAACAATATTCCCAGAATGTCCAGTTATAACAACGTGAAGTCGAATGGTGCGACCATCGGCGTAGATGCGCTTATAGTTTTATACCCTGACGCAGATGTTATAAACGCGGCATATGGGGAGTATTTACTGGTTTTGGGCAAACTTGTAGAGGACAGTAACGGAGATCGCACCCTGGATAGCAACGACACGCCGCTGTCGGATAAGACAATAAACATTTACTGGAACAGTAACCCGATTAATTCCACAACAACTAATGAAACCGGCATATTTGTTTCCAATCTTCCTATCGCTGTGAGCGATTTTGGTCCATACAATCTTACTGTAGAATTTGGAGGCGATACTATTCACAACCAAACACAAAAAACAGTGAATGTTATCGTCAAGCATAAGCCGATGTTAAATGCCACCATAGAAAGAGAAGCCGTTGCTTCTGGACAGATAATTATTCAAAACGCTGAGCTCAGAGTAGACTCCACAAATAATCTAACCCTCGGCAAAATGAGTGTTTCCATAGGTTTAGTGGACATCCCCGAAACTTGGAAACAAATAGAGGCAACAAATGGCAGTTTTTCAACAACGGTCGATGTACCAAGCAACATCTCCTTGCGAGACAACACCCTATACATATCCATATTGAATACTTCCTACTATGTAAATAAAAATTATACATTCGATATAAGAGTCTGTGCAAGTGCTGGAGATTCGTCTAAATACCAGGGTGTAGAAAGACGCCTAACAAACGGAACGGTATCAACATCCTTCCGCCAGTATCCGGACATATACGAAAATAAAATCGTGTGGATAGATTCAAGAAATTCAAGTCAAGAGGTTCATCTATACGACATATTTACGAGCTCTGAGCGCGCAATCGCGTCGTCGGATCAAACTATCTCTGACCTTCATATTTACGGCAATTATGTTGTCTGGAAAGATGTTTTGGATTTGAACAATCACACTATTCACCTGTATAATCTGTCAAACAACACTGAAACTACGATTTTTAACACACCGTTGCACACGATTTCGTCGATAGCAATCTATGAAAACATCATAGTTTGGTCTGAAGACGACTGGGGAGGCGATGGAACAGCCTCTTGTATATATAACATCACTAACAACACAAGATGGAAATTTGAACAGGGCCTTGCAACCGACTTTTCGATCTACGGGGACAAAATTGCATGGGTTGGGATAGACTACGCGCTGGGGGGTCGAAACATCTATATGTACAACATGACGACTGGCAGAAAAGAGATGATAACTAACGATACTGTGAATGAATATGGACCGAAAATTCATGATGGTAAAATGACCTGGATGGTTTTTGAAAATAATGTTTGGCACATCTATATTTACAGCATAACAACAAGAAATTCAAGGATACTCACAAACAGCACATGTAACCAAACATTCCCCGAGGTATATGGAAACACCATTGTTTGGGCGGATTACAGAAATGGAAACAACGAAATCTACCTGTGTGATTTAACGACAAACCGGGAAGTCCGCATAACGAACAACAGCGCGTATCAGGGATTCCCCAAGATATACGGAAGCAGGATAATATGGCTCGATAACAGAACCGGTAACTGGGACATCTATATGTATGATATGAACAATGCCCCGACTATCATTAATGTTGGGCCTTTAACAAACGATACGATAACGATTAAAGAAGGCGAAAAACAAGATTTCTACATGAAAGCAGAGGACGCAGATAATGATTTGTTGTGGATTACATGGCAGATAGACAATAGAACCGAATCTTCCAGCGCTATAGGCGCAACAAACACAACCTATGCATACGCCGCAAATTACAGCAGTGCAGGTTTGCATACAATTAAAGTGGAAATTTCGGATGGTGTCTATAGCGTGTCAAAAACATGGTCACTTAATGTCGTCACTGTGTTCTGCCCAATCAATAATGTTACACTGTTCCCTTTCTCAGACACAAGCTCCGTCAGAGAGGGCGAATCCCAGAAATATAACATATCCGGAAGCAGCGAGCTGCCCATCGCTTATAGCTGGTATGTGGACAATGTATCGCTTTCATTAAATTTGCCTGAGTACACATATAATGCAGGCTATACTTCTGCGGGAACGCATAAAATTAAGGCAGTAATCTCGAACGGGGAATCCAACTTCACTGCTGAATGGACGCTGGTTGTGACTAACGCCGATAGACCTCCGCAAATATCGATATTTGACCCGCTAATAAACCCAAGCATCAACGAAGGCGAAAAACAGAGATTTACGATAGATGCATACGATCCTGATGGAGATAAAATAGACGTTACTTGGTATTTGGATGGAGCTGCGATTTCGTCATCGAGCGCGTATATATTTTTAACAAATTACACGTCAGCGGGCATTCATGCTGTCAAGGTTGTCGTATCAAGCGGCGGATTTAGCGCAACCCATGAATGGCTGGTCATTGTTAATGACGTTCCTGAGCCTGAAAAGAAGCCAACACCGCCTCAAAAGGGATTCTTTATACCTGGATTTGAAACATATATTGCACTGGCCGGCATATTGATTATAGCAAGCAGAAGAAAATTGAAATAGAAACGATTTGAGTCTGTTTGTAAAATCTGTATCTTCTTTCTGGAAACCCAATCTGTTTTTGGCAAAATGCGTACCATAAAAAACATATATAAAAAAAACATAGGGTAGGCAACTACAAAACAGAGGTAATTCAATGAAACTTCTCGAGCATAAAGTGAAAGAGATATTCAACAAATATGGAATTCCCGCACCAAAGGGTGTGGCTGTTTCTAACGCGAACGACTTGGCAATCGTCACAAAAAACAACATTCCTTTTCCAGTAGCGATCAAAGCCCAGGTTTTGAGCGGTGGAAGGGGAAAAGCTGGCGGAATAAAATTTGCAAATAATTTAGAAGAAGCACGGCAAAAGACGAACGAGATTATCGGCATGAAGATCGGCGGATTTGAAGTAAAGCAAGTGCTGATAGAGAATAAATTAAGCGTCAGCAGGGAATTGTATCTCAGTATAACTGTGGATAGATCCACGAGAACCCCGGTTATCCTTGCCTCTGCGGAAGGCGGGGTGGATATTGAAAGCGTGGATGAAAAAAAGATGTTCAAAAATACAATCAATCCCTTTATTGGCATCCGGCCGTTTATTTTGCGAAACCTCTCGAAGAAATTAAACTTGAACAAGCAAGAGCAGACGCAGATCGCAAACGTCGCGAGTAAATTGTACGAAATATTTATGAAAGAGGATGCGGAACTCGTTGAGATTAACCCGCTGGTTGTAACGAACAATGGAGACATGATTGCGGCAGACGGGAAGATGATTATCGATGATGATGCAATATACCGCCATCCGGAGTATAAGACCGTAGATCTAGACCTTACCCCTTTGGAAAAAATAGCCAAGGAAAAGGGGATAGCGTTTGTTCAATTGGACGGCAATATCGGGGTTATCGCAAACGGCGCAGGATTGACTATGGCCACCCTCGACCACCTTACCCTCCACGGCGGTAATGCCGGTGTGTTTTTAGACCTCGGCGGCACGGACGACCCAGAGAAGGTAAAAGAAGCCCTTCGATTGATGAAGATGGCGGCCCCGAAAATAGTACTTATCAACATATTTGGAGGCATAACGCGCTGCGACACCGTGGCCACTGGCATTAAAAGCGTGCTGGAAAGCGAGGGCATGAACGTGCCCATCGTAGTCAGGATTAAGGGAAGCAGGGAAAACGAGGCGAAAGCCATCCTCAAAGATGCGGGATTGTTCGCCGCAACAACCTTAGAGGAAGCTGTAAAAAAGACTGTCGAACTTAGTAAATAATATATAATTAAAGTATTTATAGCTCTCTTACTACATCATAGTTGTTATAGGTTAGGCTGCTATAAGGCGAACAAGCATCAGGAAAGTTTACCATGAATAATACAAATACGTCATATTATTCGATGACTATTGAAGCATTACTTGATACCTTAAAAACTACAAAAAAAGGTTTAAGCAGCGAGGAAGCAAGTGCAAGACTCAAACAATATGGCCCAAATAAAATAGAGGATATGAAAAAAGAAAGTCTTGTAATAAAGTATCTGAAACAGTTTAAAGGGACGATGGTTATCATTCTTATAATTGCGTCAGCAATATCCATCTACCCACTCGGCCACATCAATGACGCTGCAGTTATCCTCCTCGCGGTTCTAATAAACACCATCATGGGATTCAGGCAGGAGTATAAAGCGGAAAAGGCAATGGATGCCCTAAAGAAATTAACTGTGTATAAGGCCACTGTGCTCAGGGACGGCGAAGAAAAGGAAATTCTAGCGACTGAGATAGTGCCGGGGGACGTTCTGTTTGTAAATGAAGGTACAAAAGTCCCCGCAGATGGCAGGGTTCTGTCTGAAATAGAATTAGAAGCCGATGAATCTATCTTAACTGGTGAATCCCTTCCGACAGTAAAAGACGTAGCTGAGTTGCCACCCGATGCCCCGATTGCTGCAAGAAAAAATATGGTTTTTACGGGCACTATAATCACACACGGCAAAGCGGAGATAGTGGTTACAGGCACTGGTATGAACACAGAGATAGGTAAGATAGCAACGATGATTAGAGAAGCTGTCAAAGGAGAGACACCCCTCCAGAAAAAGATAGACCAGTTGAGCAAACATATCGCAGTATTTGCATTAATCGTTTGTGTCGTTCTTTTCTCTTTCGAAATACTTAGAAATATCCTGATGGCAGTTGGGGTAACACGTGAGTTGATTTATAGTGCCTTTCTTACTACTGTGAGTCTTGCGGTAGCAATAGTGCCAGAAGGTTTACCTGTAGTGCTTGTAGTAACCCTTGCCATAGGCATGCAGATCATGGCGAAAAGGCATGCCCTGGTTAGAAAAATAGTATGCACCGAAACCCTTGGTTCTACGACAGTAATATGTTCAGATAAAACCGGAACACTGACAAAGAACGAGATGACTGTTCAAGAGGTCCATACGAGTGATGGTGTTTTCAGTGTTGGTGGTGAAGGTTACAAACCTACTGGAATGATTCTTAAAGATGGAAAACAGTTTAAACATGGTGACGACAAGAACCTCGACCTTCTGTTGATGTGCGCTGCGCTTTGCAACGATGCCCACCTCGTAGAAAAGGATGGCAGTACTTGGCAGGTTTTGGGGGACCCTATGGAAGGCTCACTGCTCACCCTCGGAGCAAAGGGTGGAATGAAGCTAAAATCAATATTGAACGAGCATCCCAGAACAGATGAAATACTTTTTGAAGCGAATAGAAGGATGATGACAACAGTACATTACTCTCCAAACGGTAAGATTGCGTTCTCAAAGGGTGCACCCGAAGTAATATTGAGCAAATGCGCAAAGGTTTACAATAATGGCGTCGTAAAAAAGATTGACGAAAGAATGAGAGAAGAGATTTTGAAGAAAAATAAAGAGATGGCTAGCAGGGCATATCGGATTCTCGCGTTCGCCTATAAAGAATTACCCGACACGACCCGTGAGAGAGGCGATATAGAGAAGGAGCTCACCTTCATTGGTTTGGTTGGGATAATAGACCCCCCGCGCGAAGAGGTGGCTGAAGCGATTCGCAAGTGCAGGAGTGCGGGGATAAAGGTAAAAATGGTCACCGGAGATCAAAAAGAAACTGCAGTAGCAATAGCGAAGAGAGTTGGCTTAACCTCCAGCGAACCAACAGTATTAACAGGCGATGAAATAGATAAGATGACTGATGAAGAGTTTAAAGAAAAGGTCGGCACGACTACGATTTTTGCGAGGGTTTCTCCGGAACATAAACTGAAAATAGTAAAAGCGTTGAAGGGGATGGGGGAAACAGTTGCAGTTACTGGTGACGGTGTAAACGATGCCCCGGCATTAAAATCAGCAGACATAGGCATAGCGATGGGTGTTTCGGGCACAGATGTGGCGAGAGAAGCAAGCGATATGATATTGTTAGACGACAACTTCGCTACAATCGTATCCGCAGTCGAGGAGGGCAGAAGGATTTTCGACAATATACGGAGGTTCATCCAGTATCAACTCTCCACAAATACCAGCGCCATATTATTGATATTTGCAGGATTATTGATAGGTTTGCCGCTTCCTCTGCTTCCAACGCAAATCTTGTGGGTAAACATAATGATGGACGGCCCGCCTGCGGTGGCGCTCGGCGTTGAACCTGCTACGGGAGATGTGATGGATAAACCGCCGAGAAAAAGGGAGGAAAAGATACTTTCGATGAACATATTTTGTAGGATACTGATACTCGGTGTGATCATGGGAGTAGGTGCTCTAATACTTTACAGTTACTATAATCCAGGATCTAGTCCAGCAAACCTGGAAAAGGCGCGTACAATGACGTTTACGACATTTGTCCTCTTCCAATTGGTTGATGTGTTCAACTGCAGGTCTTTAAGAGATTCTGTCTTTAAGATAGGCCTGTTCTCAAACAAGCCCATTATCCTTGCAATTATGGCCGCCTTTTTGCTCCAAGTTATGGTCGTTCATGTTCCGATTTTTCAACCATACTTTTATACAGTACCATTGAGCATATATGAGTGGTTGTTGGCCTTGATTATGGCGAGTAGCGTGTTCATAATAGAAGAGGCAAGAAAAATGCTGTTTAAAAGATATAACATTTGGCAGGAATAAACAACTACGACACTATGTCTTTTTATTGCATGAATAGACAATCTTTTATTAACCATAAATTCGATTGCCGGTGTATGAGTGTTGAAACAACTGTCCTTCGAATGATAATGCCGTCGAAGGATGAGCAAAAGAAAATAAGTAAAATTGTTTCGGAACTGACTGAAAAAACCCTCGCTGCCATAAAAAAATATCGACTTATCGCATCTCCGCTTTTAGTTGGGTCTGTTGCAAAGGGCACATACCTTAAGAATACGGATATCGACATTTTTATCGCATTCCCTATAACAACGCCGAAAGAGGAGTTGGAAAGGCGTGGCCTGCAGATAGGAAGATCCGTTGTTGATGGTGAAGAACGGTATGCAGAACATCCGTATATCCACGGAAAATTTAAGGGATACACAGTAGACATTGTTCCGTGTTACCAGATAAAAGAAATTTCGCAGAAGATGACTGCGGTGGATAGGACGCCGTTTCATACAAGTTATGTAATTGAACACATGAATGATGAAAAAAAGAATGATGTGAGAATCCTAAAACAATTTTTGAAAGGAGTCGGCATATATGGTGCAGAGGCAGAGGTTCAGGGGTTTTCAGGCTATCTTTGCGAACTGCTGATATTGCGATATGGATCTCTTAATAATCTGATGAAAAATGCAGTTAAATGGAAGATCGGAGAAGCAATATCACTGGATAACAATACAACTAAAAGATTTGAAGAGCCGTTTATATTTATCGATCCGGTAGATAAAAACAGAAATGTTGCTTCCGCGCTTTCGCTGCTCAATTTTTCTAAGTTCATTCATGCATGCGATAGATATATGGCGGCAAATGATGCAACGAAATTAAAATTCTTCTTTCCAAACGAAGTAAAAGCATACACGCCAACGAAGATCGTAAGGGAAATGGAAAAACGCGGGACTACATTCGTTGCAATTTCGTTTAAAAAACCCAATCTGGTTAACGATGTGTTGTACCCTCAATTGAGGAAGTTTGAAAGGGGGATAACCAAGAGTTGCGCTGAGGTGGACTTCTCTGTTATAAATTCCAACTTTTGCGTTTCTGCTGACAAAGTGATATTTGTTTTCGAGTTTGAGGTTTCGAACCTGCCTGTGATAAAAAAGCACCGCGGCCCGTTTGTCTGGCACCCAAGGAGCAGGGATTTTCTCAATAAATGGAAAATTTCAACGCTGGCAATCACTGGTCCATATGTTGAGAACGGATATTGGGTTGTAGATATTAAAAGGAGATACACAAAAGCAAGGGATTTCCTCAGGGAGCAATTGCCAAATTTAAGCCTTGGGAAGGATATTAACAAAATAATTGCGGCAAAGAATTTCAGGGTTCTGGAGAACGAAGAAATACTAAGTTTAAAGTGTAACGAGTTTTTGATGTGTTTTCTTTCCAAAAAGTTTTCGTGGGAGATTTAGTGCCAAAGTTAAGTATTGGTACCCATTTCTTGTACAATCTTCTTGCATTCGCAGCTCTCTTTTACCAGGGCCTTTGCTGCCCTCAAAAATGCATCTATCGGTTCTCCACTTTTTGTCTTTATGTATAGCTTGGGGTGGTCAACTAGTGGATGTTTTCTTGAGCAAGTAGCAAATTCCACTTTGTCGTCCTTGAGAAGTTTCTGAATTAGTGGATTCAGGAACGTTTTGCTAACATCGATCAGTTCGATTTCGATCGTGTTCTTTTCCTTAGACAATACCTTCATTTCCATGGGACCACTCCATTTTTAATGCGTGACTCAATAACTACTTATAATATTTAAAGATGGCGTCTTAAACTCGTATTCCTGCTCAGAGTATAAAAAGTTTTATAGTCGCTGTAGCCTTAAACCGTCATATAACTTCTACGAAAAATGGTGTGTATAAAATAATCGATAGAATTGTGATGTCATGAAAACTGTGGTTGTAGCGATAGGCGGCAACGCGATAATCAAGGAAGGCCAATTCGGCACTGTCGAAGAGCAATTTGCAAACTTCGACATGGTTTGCGAACAAATAGTGAAGATGGTGAAACTTAACTATAACGCCGTACTTACGCATGGAAACGGTCCCCAGGTAGGAAACTCGCTGATTAGGATGGAGGAGGCGGCCACAAAGGTACCTACAATGCCCCTGGATGTTTGCGATGCGGAAACCCAGGGAAGCATGGGTTATATGCTTCAACAGACCCTATTGAATAAACTAAAGAAGGCAAGAATAAAAAAACCCGTTATTTCTGTAATTACACAGGTGTTGGTAAGCGAAAAGGATCCGGCAATCAAAAATCCGACGAAACCCATCGGCCCTTTTTATACAAAAGAGAAGGCAGAGAAATATTCCAGGGAAAAGGGATGGAACATCGTAGAGGACAGCGGAAGAGGATACCGAAGAGTGGTGCCTTCACCCAAACCGATCGAGATAATTGAAAGAGAAATTATCAAAAAAATAATTGCGTCAAAGGGGATAGTGATTGCGTGCGGTGGTGGTGGCATACCTGTAATAAGAAAGAGAGACGGGGCGATAGCCGGGGTAGAGGCGGTAATCGACAAGGATATGGCTTCGAGCAAGCTGGCGTCGGAAATAGGTGCCGAATTGTTAGTAATTCTTACAGATGTAGAAAAGGTAGCAGTCAATTTCAAAAAGGAAGATCAAAGGGATTTAGACAGAATAACGATAAAGGAAGCTAAACGATATATCAAAGAGGGAGAGTTCCCCCCAGGGAGCATGGGGCCAAAGGTCATGGCATCTATCGTGTTTTTGGAGAGCGGCGGCAAAGAAGTAGTAATAACATCTACGGAAAGGTTGATAGATGCATTAAACGGAAAAACCGGAACGAGGATTACCAAATGAGCCGATTTTATGAGGAAATAATCGACGAACTGCTAAAAAAGAAACCAAAAACCAAAGACGAGTTGCAAAGAATAAAGATAAAATTTTGTAAAAAACATTCTCTAAAAAATGTACCCAGTGATGCAGATATCCTAGCTAATGTAGATGAGGATGATTATCCCGCACTGGTGTGTTTATTGAAAATTAAACCGATGCGCACGATTTCCGGCGTCGCACCGGTTGCAGTAATGACTTCCCCGGCAGATTGCCCGCACGGAAGGTGCATTTATTGTCCGGGCGGAGTGCGAAAAGGCACACCTCAGAGCTATACGGGCAGAGAGCCGGCTGCACTTCGGGCAAAATTCAACGACTTTGATTCACACAGGCAAGCAAAGGCAAGAATAGAACAGTTGGAAACTATAGGCCACCATACGGACAAGATAGACCTCATCGTAATGGGCGGCACATTTCCGGCAAGAGAAATGCAGTACCAAGATGATTTCATTAAAGGGTGTTTTGATGCCATGAATGGTTTTGTCTCCCCATCTCTTCAAGAATCACTGAAATTAAACGAAGAAAGCAAACACCGATGCATCGGCATGACGATTGAGACAAGGCCCGATTGGTCCAAAGAGGCACATATAGACCGCATGCTCGAACAGGGATGCACCAGAGTGGAGTTGGGCGTTCAAACTACTATAGACAGTGTTTTAAAATTCGTAGAGAGGGGCCATAATGTTAGTGACACTATTGAAGCCACACAACTTTCAAAAGACTCTGGGCTAAAAGTAGGTTATCATATGATGCCGTTCCTACCGAATACAACAAACGACGAAGATTTAGAGAATTTTAGAACAATATTTGAACACGATGCATTTAAGCCGGATATGCTCAAGATATACCCGACGCTAGTAATAGAAGGCACGAAACTGCATGATATGTGGAAGAGCGGCGAGTATGTGGCAAAAACTGTTCAGGATGCCGTAAAATTAATTGTGGAGATAAAAAAGATAGTTCCAAAATGGGTCAGGATTCAACGAATTCAGCGAGATATTCCGGTTCAGCTAATAGAGGGGGGTGTCGTCAACAGCAATCTAAGAGAAATCGTGCGCACTAAGCTCGACGATATGGGTGTGGGTTGCAAATGTATCCGGTGCAGAGAGGTTGGACATAGACTGCTGACAGGGGAAAAGATAGAAATTGATGACGTAAAACTCCTACATATATATTATAATGCATCGGGTGGCGAAGAGGCGTTCGTATCTTTTGAAGACACGAAAAAAGATGTATTAATCGGCTACGTTAGATTAAGAAAACCTTCCGATAAATCGCATAGAAAAGAGATAGGGGAAAAGAGTTGTGCGATAATTAGAGATTTGAAAATACTGGGCGCCATGGTGCCCATCGGTGAAGAATTTGATAAAGAAGTGAGCGGTCTTAAAGACGGGGTAAGCCTTCCTGAAAAATGGCAACATAGGGGCTATGGAACTATGCTCGTGAAAGAGTGCGAAAAAATCGCTAAAGAGCGGTGGGGCGTTAAAAGAATCTTGGTAAACAGCGGAGTGGGGGCAAGGAGCTACTACAGAAAAATAGGATATGAAAGATGTGGCGCATACATGGGAAAGGATCTTCAACCTGTGTAAAGATTTTGGTTTTTTAATCGCTGACTGGGGATAAAATTATATACAGACGTAATTATCTCGCTAATCAGGTAAAATAATGTCTTTTGCGGATTCCTGCGTGAGAATAAAAAAAGAACATAGTGTCAGTATAGTTTACATCGCCAGCAACGATGAGGAGTTTATTAAAGACGTTATAAAAAATTCATTTCCAACCAAAGTAATCGTTGCCGCTTCAGATAAACAGCTCCAAGACAGATTGGAAAAAATTGATGTAAACGTGAAGAAAATACCCCAGACGTATATGCCTACGATTAGCACACTCGCGCACATTGAGAACCTGATTGTGGATGCGGTTGTTAGCGATATAGTACAGGATAATGATAAAGTACTTTTTATTACTAAAGGCGATGAGTTTGAAGTAGTGATCGTTACTGACACAAAGGACATTGGTATCACAAAACTTAGAAAAAATATAGAGAACAGAATAGACGTGCATTTGATGGATATCGTCTTAAAGCTTTGTTTAGAGATTGTTGAGGAGGGCAGGGAAAACCGTAACATTGGCACCCTGTTTGTAATCGGCGACGTTGAAAATGTGATGAAACATTCCCGCCAACTAATTATAAACCCGTTCCACGGACACGATGAATCTGTAAGATCTGTCTTCGACAGCAATAGTTGGGAAACCCTCAAAGAATTTGCAAAACTGGACGGCGGTTTCATCGCAGATGAAAAAGGCACCGTAATCTCCGCAGGCCGCTATTTTACTACGGTAGATTTAGATGTGGACCTGCAAAGCGGCCTTGGGTCCAGACACCTAGCGGCGGCCTCGATTAGTAAAGTTACCAAAGCAATCTCCGTAGTAGTTTCAAGTTCAGGCATTATTCAGGTATTCATGGACGGCAAACCCATTTTCAAGATGAGGGCACATTGAATCGCGGACGTGACTCAATACTTCTGGGATATGTTAATAGACAAGGGGCGAAACAATGATAGAGTTCGAATGGAACGACGAGCACAAACTTATACCGGCGATAGCACAGGACGTGAAAACAAATAATGTTTTAATGCTGGCATATATGAGTGAAGAAAGCTTAGAGCTGACGAAAAAAACAGGATATATGCACTATTGGAGCAGGTCCAAAAACAGATTGTGGAAAAAGGGCGAGGAATCCGGAAATGTCCAAAAGGTTGTCAGTTTGAATTATGATTGCGATAAGGATACGATTCTGGCGCGGGTTCGGCAGACTGGCAACGCCTGTCACCTGGATAGATATTCGTGTTTTTCCGAAAATGTATTCGGAGATTCGCTTTCTGTTTTCTTAGAGTTATGGAGTGTTTTTGAGGATAGGAAAAAACATCATAAAGAGGGTTCCTACGTATGCAAACTCCTCAAAGATGAAAATTTAAGGATGAAGAAACTTGGGGAAGAACTTACAGAGTTTGTTATGGCGATTAAAGATAAGGATCGGGGTAAAGTCGTGACTGAAGCTGCTGACCTGATGTTTCATATCTTTGTAGTCCTGTTCTCAGAAGATGTTCATATAAACTCCGTGGCAGAGGAGCTGGGGAAAAGAAGAGAGTAGAGGTTTGAAACCAAGATGAGCGATACGGAAGAATTATTTTTCAAGCAACAAAAAATACTAATTCTAAATCGATTATGGTGAAATTGTGCCGTCTATTGAAGATCAGATAAAAGAGATTGAGGACGAAATTAAGAAAACGCAATATAACAAGGCAACCCAGCACCACATAGGCAAGTTAAAAGCCAAACTCGCGCGTCTAAAAGACGAGTCAGAGAAAAGAAGGTCTAGCGGCGGCGGGGCAGGGCGCAGCTACAGCGTAAAAAAATCCGGCGTCGCCACAGTCTGTCTAGTCGGATTTCCGAGCGTGGGGAAAAGCACACTTTTAAACAAGATAACAAACGCCCAAAGCAAGATAGGGGCATATGATTTCACTACTTTGGATATAGTACCTGGTGCAATGGACTATAAAGGGACAAAAATCCAGATTTTGGATATGCCTGGCTTGATAAAAGGCGCCTCCCGCGGCAAAGGCAGGGGGCGAGAGGTAATCTCCGTTGCACGGACTGTCGATCTCGTAATCCTTCTTGGAGATGTTTCCAAACCGGATGTAAATGTGTTGGTCGATGAACTGGAGGGTGTAGGAATAAGATTGAATAAAAAACGCCCGGACGTAGTATGCACTAAAAAAACAAGGGGCGGCATAGTTGTTAATCCAACCGTGAAACTGACAAAAATAGACGAGAAACTGATAAAATCCGTTTTAAACGAATACGGAATAATCAATGCTGACATTGTTATCAGAGAGAATATTTCCCTAGAACAACTTATTGACAGCATCTCTGCAAATAGGGTGTACATCACAGCATTTGCGGTTATAAATAAGATAGATCTTGTAGACAAAAATACTTTAAAAGAGATATCTAAAAAATTATCTGGATTGGACGTAATCTATATCTCTGCAGAGAAAAATACAAGAATAGATGAAGTGAGGGAAAAAATTTTCGCGTCACTGAATTTTATTCGATTGTACATGCGCCCGCAGGGCGGAGAAACCGACTACAAGGAGCCGATGATCATAAAGAAAGGCTCCACTGTAAGAACAGTCTGTGAAATTCTGCATAAAGACTTTATTAAAAAATTCAAAAATGCTCAGATATGGGGTAAAAGCGCAAGATTCCCCGGGCAAACGGTTGGACTGGAACACAAACTGATGGACGAGGATGTACTGACAATTGCTCTTCAGAGGTGACGCCTTCGTAGGCGAAATTATGAAAATCTCATTTTAATAGAGTCTGTCGTTTTTATCAAATCTCCATTTAAAGCATTATAGAAAACTTTTAAAGTCGCAGCATTGTTTACACCACTTAAACCATTACATAGAGGCAGAACATGGCAAGAAAATCTTCGCTTGTAAAAAAACTTCCGAAAAAAACAAAATCGTTGTGTCCAGAGTGCATAAAGCTGATAGAAGCAACCATATTCGAAGAGAATGGAAAAGTAATGATTGAGAAAACCTGCAAAGAACACGGAACGTTTAAGGATGTTTATTGGTCGGATGTCAATATGTATCTGATTGCCGAGGCGTTTGCAAACGACGGCAAAGGTGTATTGAATCCGAAAAAAACGAATAAGAAGGGCTGCCCGTTCGAGTGCGGCCTCTGCGACAAGCATCTGAGCCATACTGTTTTGGCACTTGTAGATTTGACGAACAGGTGCAACCTGAAGTGCCCGATATGCTTCGCGAACGCGAACGCCGCAGGATATGTTTATGAGCCGTCATTCGAGCAGATAACAGATATGATGAAAGTCGTAAGGGCGAATAAACCGGTCCCTGCTCCAAGCATTCAGTTCTCGGGCGGGGAGCCGACGATTTATCCAGATTTTTTCAAAGTATTGAGCAAGGCTAGAGACCTTGGTTTCAGCCAGATACAAATTGCTACAAACGGCATTACCCTTGGCAGCGATCCAACATTTGCTAAAAAATGCTCAGAAGCCGGCCTACACACAGTCTATCTTCAATTCGACGGCCTTACAGACGAAGTCTATAAAAAGGCCAGGGGGCAGAACTTATTAAAATTAAAGATGCAGGCGATAGAGAATTGCAGAAAGGTAAAACCGCATCCAGTTTCCATTGTCCTGGTGCCTACGATAGTGAACACGATAAACGACGACCAGGTTGGCGACATAGTGAAGTTCGCGCTAAAAAATCTTGACGTCATAAGGGGCGTGAATTTCCAGCCGGTATCTTTCTCGGGCAGAATATCCCAGGAAGAACGCAATAAACAAAGATTTACCCTGCCCGATCTTGTTGATAGATTGGAAAAACAGACTGATTTTATAAAACGCAACGACTTCTATGCAGTGCCTTGTGTTACCCCCATCTCTGAACTGGCAGAATTATTGACTGGGGTGCCGAAACCATCGTTTACAGTGCATCCACATTGCGGGATAGCTACATATCTTATTGTCGATAATGGTAATGTAACTCCAATAACGAGATTTGTAAACGTAGACGGCCTTTTCACGAGAATGGATGAGTTGACTGGAAAATTCGGGACAACCAGTATGAAAGTCCTGTTGAATATAGGCAAAAAAGTAGGCAAACTCAAATCGAAGGATAGCAGGAAAAGAGATTCGGAAAAACTTCTCGAGAAGTATTTCGGCGAGTTCTTCTACAAAGACAAGATGCCAAAAGGCTTTGATATCCAGAAGTACATTGTAGAAGTATTGACGCATGGCGATAAGAATTCTATGCGAGAATTCGCATGGAAGTCGCTGATGATAGGCGGCATGCACTTCCAAGATGGGTATAACTATGATGTGGAGCGGACGAGGCGGTGCGTGATCCATTATGCTACGCCGGATGGGGACATAATACCGTTCTGCTCGTATAACTGCGGTCCGTCCTATCGGGAGAGTGTTGAGAAGAAACATTCTATTCCTCTAAAAGAATGGAAAGAAAAGAAAAATGTCAAAGAGTGATTTTATGAAGGTCGATAGAAACAGCTGCATGTATTGCGGTACCTGCGTTGGAACGTGCAGGGAGAACGCCATAACGCTCTATGAAACAAGGATAGAGTTCGGCGATAAATGCACAAATTGCGGTGTCTGTGTGAGGGTTTGTCCTGTTGGTGCAATAACAAAGGACGAAAATAAAAAACATAAATAGTTACGGGGATTTTTTATGATGAAGTACGATGTTGTCGTTGTAGGCGCGGGTCCTGCTGGTAGCACTGCCGCAAAGTATGCGAGCATCGGCGGTGCAAAAGTTTTGATGATTGAGAAGAGGCAGGAAATCGGCTCGCCGGTTAGATGCGGGGAAGGTATAGCAAAGGATGTTTTGGAAAGGGCCGACATAAAACCGAACAGCAAATGGATAGCCAATGAAGTCAAGGGCGCCAGAGTAATATCCCCTGACGGCAGTATCATGCACCTTACGGAAAAGATGGCGGGAAACGAGGTAGGATATGTCCTCCATCGAGATACGTTCGATAAAGAATTAGCGAAAGAGGCTGCCCGAGCAGGGGTGGATATTATCGTAAAATGCAGTGCCACGGATGTAATAAGAGAAAACGGCGTCATAAAGGGCATAAAAGTAAATCATATGGGAGAAGAATTTGACGTAAAGGCGGACATTGTAATAGGCGCGGACGGTTTCGAATCCCAGATAGGCAGATGGGCAGGTATAGATACTGCCCTGGCTCCAAACGATGTGATGAGCTGCCTGGAATATGTTATGGTTGGCATAGATATAGATAAGAATTGCAACGACTTTTTCCTTGGCCCGTACTATGCGCCTGGCGGCTATATCTGGGTATTTCCAAAAGGTGAGGATACTGCCAATATAGGCATAGGCATGCAGCTTTCAAAAATAAAGAATAGGGGCGACGTTAAGAAATACCTGGACCTGTTCGTTAAGAGACATCCGAACATATCCAAAGGAAAGGTTGTTGAGCAGATTGCTGGCGGCGTTTCAGTCTGCGCGCCGATAGACCAAACCGTCGCAGATGGAATAATGCTTGTTGGTGATTCTGCAAGGCAGATCGATCCGCTTACGGGGGGTGGCATCGCCAATGCGTGCATCGCCGGAAGAATTGCTGGAAAAGTTGCCGCCGATGCGGTTAAAAAACGTGATTTCAGCAAAAACTTCTTTATGGCATATGAAACAGGCTGGAGGAAAGAGTTCGAAGACAGTATGTATAGAAACTATGTCGCAAAAGAAAAATTGATTGCCATGAACGATGACGTATTTAACAAGGTGATAAAAGCGCTGTCTGACGTAAAACTCGATAGGATAGGCACAAGAGAACTTTTAAGTGCCATAAAAGCGAAATACCCTCAACTGGTGAAAGAATTTGAAGATATGTTGTAAACTATTTGGGGGCCGAATATGAAGAATACCAACATAATATATCTTAGCGTGACGTGCTGACGATACTGTTGTCCGATATCATAACGGCGTTCGCTCTCCAATTACAACTATGAATGTTTTGATACCCAACGCAGTCGTCTTATCAGGTAATTCAGCATTCCTTTTATTCCAATTCTCACTCCGATAAAACATTTGCTTTTTAACTCGTGAAATGTAAAATTCAACATCATTTTGACATCGGCTGTTGCGGATCGTAACGTCATTTTTTCGACCTCGTTACTTTAAAGACTAGGGTTGAAAGTGCAAACACCAGGAATGTTAAAACACTACTTCTCTTTTATTTTCTTTTTTTAATGAAAAGTAATGCTGAAGCGAAGAGTACCCCGATGGCGTAAAGCGCTTCAAAGCCAGGTACTGCTTCATCTTTGACAGCGCTCATTATATTAACAGGTATTTCGAGCGTTGTTGTCCCACTGCTCTCAGAAAACAATATTACCTCGACATTGTATCTTTTTTGAGTGACGTTGGACGGAGCAGTGATGTCTATTTGGATAATCTCCGTTGTATTTTCCTTAACGATTATCGACGGTGTTTTTGGAAGTGATACATAGTGTTTTAATTCGCCGCCTATATCCAGAGATACGGCCTCCCTGTTGTTACCATCATTCGTTACACTGATATTTACGGCTCTCCGCTCGCCGGGTTTCATTGTGAGAGTACTAACATCTGAAGATACAACTATCTTCGGCTTTTGAATAATTGAAATTGTTAACAATGTAGATGGGCTCGAATATCTTTTCGACATATTTTGTATGAATGATGTAATTGTAAAATCATGTGTACCTGCTTTAGCAGTAACTGGTATCTCGATTGAAACTGCAATGTTGCATGTTTGCTTTACTCCCAAGGTTGTAGAGTTCGTTTCCAAATGTAACCAATCCTTAAAATAAGATTCCGCGCTTAGTGAAACATTTTCGTCTATCGTGCCGATGTTAGTTATTGCAATTTTTGTGGTTATAACGTCACCAGGCGCTGCCTCAATATTATTGCTCTCTGCAGACAGAGATATGCTGTGAAGATGCTTAACTGTGACATAGATTGTGTCTGTACTGCTAAAATATTTATCATAAACAGTAAGTGTAACCTTATATGTGCCTGGTGCAGTGTAGATGTGTGTAGCCTGTATCCCGTACCCGCTAGTGCCATCGCCAAAGCTCCATACATAATATTGTATTACATAACTGGGTCTGACGTCGTGCCCGCGCATCGGGTTGTCGTTTTTGTCATAGGAATTGCTACCGTCGAAATAAACTATGTCGTTTAATTCAACTGTTTGATTTACACCTGCAACAGCTATGGGCGGCATATTTATTTCTCTGACCGTGATTTTTACTGTGACTGAGCTGCTGTATTCCTTATCCCGCACAGTTAGTGTTGCATAGTATATCTCCCATTCCGTGTATGTGTGCGTCGTCTTCACGCCAGTCCCGGTTGTATTGTCACTATTGTCACCAAAATACCAAAAATAGCTAAGTGTATCGTTGTCTGGATCCGTGGATTTCGAACCGTCGAATCTTACTACATCATATGCGTTCACTACCTGATCGGGTCCAGCATTTGCAATGGGTGGGTGATTTACGCGTACAAAAGGAGTTACTGTTACATTCAGCGTGTCAGTGCTCATAGCGAACCCGTTGCTTACTATCAAAAGAACAGTAAAAACTCCAGTTGTGTTGTATATGTGCGTCGGTTTCATTTCGTGGGAATCTGGAGATGGAATCGGCGACGTTGGTAATGGGTAAGGGAGTGAAGGTATATCCGGTATCTGGGGGTTTCCAATAGGTATCTCGGGTATTTTTGGGGATACTGGAATTTCTGGGGCGTCAGGAGATTGTATCGAGGATTGATAGGAGAACGGTAATTTCGGCAAAGGGTTTTCGGGCAAAGTTATATTTGGTGTTACCGGCGTCGGTATGCCTGGCAACTTTGGAATTCCAGGTGTAGGTATGTTTGGCGGTGTGATTGGTTCTTTCGGTAATTGCGGTAGTTTGGGTATTGGATCTGTCCAGTTAAAGTACCACGAGCAATCTAGAGGCCTGTTGTTTGGGTCATAAGAAGCGGAGGCGTCAAATTGGACGACTTGACTAACCATCGCGACCTTATTGGGGCCAGCCTCTGCGACAGGGACTACAGCGTACGGATTTTCTGGGAGATTGATATCAGGGGGCATAGTTGGGATGCTCGGAACGTTCGGAATCTCAGGAAGGGAGGGGGTTGGCAACTCTGGAGGTATATTTGGAGTCGGGATATTCGGTATTTCTGGTGTTGGTATGGTAGGTGCAGACACATCAGGACCGTTCACGTCACCTATTGTTCTTATCGGAAGTATCAAAGAGATAACAAGCAGAAGAACTGTTATGATTTGAGTTTTTTTCATCCCACGCCTCATTTATATAATGGGACTTCGACCTTATAAAATTAATGTGTAAGTGTCAATCTTTCTTTCTTTTTCTCTTACCGTCTTTATCGTCTATAACAATAGCGTCTACTTCTTCGGTTAATGGTTTTAATGGAACTAATGGAACAGAGGATTGGGAAGGGATGTTGATAACTCCCTGTTTGATATTTATCACAACAGGCGCCGTGATGTTTTCGACGTGTTCTATCGGTTTAAGCGTTTGCATCTTTTTCGGTTCATATGTGGGAGTTACCGACTCTAATGCCGGTATTGGTTTGAGAACCGGTAATTCCTGAGAGTGTGTGCACAGATTCTCCGTTGGTTTACCGGAGGATGCTTCAGTGATTCCTGTAGAGATTTCACATGATTTTTCGGTGCTCAGCACATCGATTGATTTGCCTCCGTGTTTTGAGTGGCGGATTCTAAATTCTATGAATACTGGTGTTGCTATCGAGCCGCCGCACACGACCCCTATGCCTATCGGAAGTTTTTGTATCTCTTCCTCTAATCCAACAGTCAAGCCCTCGACGGAGTTCACAATCGCCTTTAAATCATTCGGATTCGTAACCTTTAGTATTATCTGGGTATTGCACTGGCTTATGATGTTTTTGTCTACCTTCGCGGGCCGCTGGCTCACCATGCAGATTCCCAGTCCGAATTTCCTGCCTTCAGATGCTATCGTTCTAAGCGTGCGGGAACATAAGGCAGTACCCTGTTGCGGGGCAAAATTATGGACTTCTTCCATCACGAGCATTAACGGCGGAATCTTTTCGATTTTACGAAGTTCGAAAAATTCGCTTGCGAGTTTTTTCACTGCGATTTCCTGTACGTTGGGAGGAACTCCCCGAAAATTTATGATTGTTGTCTGCCCGAATCTAGCCAACTCTTCAATCTTTGTAGATGGCTCCCCGAATAATCCTATAGAAGTTAGCATTTCCAACGCATTAATTACGTTCCACTTTCCGCCGTTTTTATCTTCTTTTAGGTAATCGATGACATTCTGCAATGTGTACTTATGTGTCATTGTCTTTAGTTCTTTTATTGCCTGGTATATCGTGCTGGCCTGTGTTCCGGCACCACCAGCGCCAATCAAATCTATTATTTCATTCGGTTCAAGGTTCGTCCAACTAAATTTCAATTGACGAGCGCTTTTGTTTACACTTGTGTCTGGAGAGTACTCTATGATTTGATCTGAAAAGCCAAGGGGCTTAACATCAAATCTGCCCATTAACTCGGCGTCTTTTTTATCGTCGTTTGGTTCTCGCATTGAGGAATACTCGCCGTGAGGATCTATTATTACGAGCGGAACCTTCTTTTTCATCAACTCTTCGATTATTACTCCCACAGCATAGGATTTTCCAGCGCCAGTCTTAGCCAATACGCTTACGTGCTTTTGTACCAATGTGTTTATGTCGAGGTAAACCTTGATTTCGTGTCCTTTCAAAAGGCCGACATAAGCGCCTGTCTCCGGCATGCCCTTTAATCCTAGCACACTCTTGATCAGTTGTTCTTCTGCCATATAAACTGGGGAGCCTGCTTTAAGCGGCGTTTGTGGTGTTTGTAAAAGCCCCCGCTCATCACGATAGCCGACTATCGAGACAGTAGCGAACAGCTTTCCCTCGTCTATTTTTGGTGTCGGCGTACTGCTTAGGTCTTGCTCTGTATTTTTATCTGCTTTTATATCGTGTGATGCCTCGCCAATCTGATGGGTTTCATCATTCGCTGATGACACATCGTGTTTTTCCATTCTAGAAACGAATTGAACTTTGTCAAAGGAAAGATCCGATGTTCGTTTAAGGTCTACAATCCTACCGAGTGTCGCTCCGCTATGTTCATGCTGGAACTGAACGTACTCGTCCTTCTTCACGTTTGGATTTGATACCGCAAAACTAAACCCTGTTATTCCAACATTCCCGTATATTGTGCCTAAATTTATCATACGCCCATCCAGTGCCATATCGATATTTGGGTGTTTAAAAGTTGCTATTGCTGTATACCCCCCGACACGGGAAAGAGAGTCATCCATACAACGTCCTCAGGTCCAGCCGTCGGGGGATTCCCCAAAACAGTATGTGTTTCGAGGAAATGTGGTATTGTCTTTAGTGATAATAAATTTGCCTTTACATAGCACAATGTTTATTAGTCCGGCAGATATACAGTAGCACGAAAATAAAAAAAGTGCTATGGAGACGATAAAATGTGGCTTATAACAACACTGATAGCCGCGATAGCGGTGACCGCGATATGGCTATTTGCCCCAAAAAAGTACCAGCTGACCTTCCTATGTGTTATGCTGTGGGGTTTGGCAGCGATGATATTGGTCGACCATATCCTGGGATACGAGGGCGGGGCGTTTATTGAAATGGAAACAGACGGATTAATAGAAAACGGGACCGTACTGGGTATTACGATGCTCATACCCGTGTTCGTTATATGGGAGATTTCTCTGTTTGTATCAAAATTAAAAGGAAAACAAGGAGAGCCGAACAGGGGGTGAAAAGAAATGGCGTGTTTTTTAGTGTCTATGTTTTTGGCAATACCGACAACTGCGTTTAGGAACAAAATACCGGAAAAATACCACATAAACTGGCTGAATATGCTACTGTGGGGCGGAGTGGTCGGACTAGCGTTAGAACATGTTGCTCACGGGGAGATAGTGCCGTATGCACCGTTCCTGTCGGCCATGAGCAGCCCCGCGGATACCGCGGTAATGCTCCAAGAGATGGCGACGATAGGCACGGCAATGATGGTTGCCTGTGTTGCAATCTGGGCTATAATGGTGGCAGTAACCACAATGATGGCAAACGCGAGAACGCAGCGTGCAGTGGCGCAGTAGATCGCTTGATCCAGAATAAAAGTGCAATGGCTTAACTTGGATTAAAGCGGTCTAATTCATTTTTTTTACATTTTTACGATAATGATTGGTGTTAAGGTTTAGACAATATCTTATATTTGTGTATTTTAATATTAATGCAAAACTAGATACTAAGGCATTAAATTATTTATAGATAGAGATACAATGCTTATGTGAAAACATGGAAGAACCCCCGCATGTAGAAGAATGGATAAAGACGCAGATTTTTGAAACAACTGCCGACATAAAAATCCCGCAAAGGTTAGTTGACCAAGTCATTGGCCAGGAACACGGCATAGAGATTGTTAAAAAGGCAGCTGAACAAAAACGGCACGTGATACTTATAGGCGACCCTGGAACTGGTAAATCCATGCTTGCCCGGGCTATGGCCGAGCTCCTGCCAAAAGGCGAATTGCAGGACATAATCGCCTATCCGAACCTAGAAGAGCCGAATATGCCAAAAATCAAAGTCGTACCGGCTGGGAAAGGCAAAGAAATTGTTAACGTCCAAAAAGCGGAGGCAAGGATTAGAAAGGAGGCAAAGGCAAGAGGCAGAATGACCATCATCTTTATGGTTGTCATGCTGGCTTTCATGGCATTCTGGTTTTACAAGGACCCGATGATACTGATATTTGGGATTATCGCTGCCGCGATGATATACATGGCGATGAGGCAGGTTGGCATTAAACAGGAAAGTGAGATTACACCAAAACTGATTTTATCGCACACTCCAGATGACCTCCCACCGTTTGTAGATGCTACTGGAGCTCACGCAGGTGCATTGCTCGGTGACGTCAAACACGACCCGTTCCAAAGCGGAGGATTGGAGACGCCAGCGCACGAGAGAGTGGAGATCGGCGCGATTCACAGAGCAAACAAAGGCGTACTATTCATAGACGAGATAAACGTATTGCGGATGGAATCCCAGCAGAGCTTGCTCAGCGCCATGCAGGAAAAAGAGTTTTCCATAGTTGGACAGAGCGAGCGCAGCGCTGGTGCGATGGTCAAGACCGAACCGGTACCATGTGATTTTATCCTAATTGCTGCTGGAAACGTAGATGCTGTGGAAGGGATGCACCCCGCCTTAAGATCGAGAATCAGGGGCTACGGATACGAGGTGTATGTAAAGAGCACAATGGATGACACAGTTGAAAATAGGGAAAAACTCATAAGATTCGTTACTCAAGAGGTTGCAAAGGATAAGAAGATACCTCACTTTGATAAACCTGCTGTTTTAGAAATCCTCTATGAAGCGCAAAGAAGAGCCGGGAGAAAGGGGAAACTCACATTAAGACTAAGGGAGCTGGGCGGTTTAATCCGGATTGCTGGAGACATAGCAACAGAGAAGAAGGTTCAGATTGTTACATTGGAGCATGTTATGGCCGCGAAAAAGATGGCACGCTCATTAGAGCAACAGATCGCTGACAGGTATATAGAGAACAAGAAGGAGTACAAATCATACCGGGCGGAAGGTGTAGAGATAGGAATGGTTAACGGGCTTGCAGTAATGGGTGCGGATAAGGGAATATCGGAATACTCTGGTGTCGTGCTGCCGATAGTTGCAGAAGTTACGCCCGCGTCCTCAAGGTCAGAGGGGAAAATTATCGCTACTGGTAAACTCGGAGATATAGCAAAGGAAGCCGTCCAAAACGTTTCTGCCCTTATCAAAAAATATACTGGGGAAGACATAAGCAACCATGACGTTCACATCCAGTTTATAGGAACATACGAAGGCGTAGAGGGGGATTCTGCATCAATAAGCGTAGCAACAGCGGTTGTATCTGCCATGGAGGAGATCGAAGTAGACCAAACCATAGCAATGACGGGCTCCTTGAGCATAAGGGGAGAGGTACTGCCGGTTGGTGGAATTAGTTCGAAGATAGAAGCCGCCATAGAGGCGGGCTTCAAAAAGGTGATAATACCAAAAGCGAATGCTAATGATATCATGCTCGACAAGAAATACCGCGACAAAATCGAGATAATCTATGCGGAGAATTTAAGAGAGGTCCTGAACTACGCTTTGACTGGGAGCAAGAAAGAGGGGTTGCTTAAAAAACTGGCGAGCATTGTTAAAAAGACGAAAGACCTGAGCCGCCACGATGATACGAAGCCCCCGAGACCCGTGGCTGCGTAGTTGAAACGCAATAAAAATTAAAAAACAGTTTTATCTGCATTTTTGTTGCTATAGAGTTTGTTGTGTTTAAAATGGGAAAGTTTTTGTCCGTGATTTTAATCATTTTGCCTACTACTTTATCCGCCACTCACTGGTGGAAACAATGCAATCTCGTCGCCGTTCTTTAGTTTTGTGGACAGGTTAGCAACCCTATGATTAAGAGAAACTATCGTATTTTCATGAAGTCCTTTTAATGCGGGAATCCTATTGTAAACTTCCTGAATTAGAGATTTAATGTCAATGTCATTCGTAATTTCCAACGTTATTTCTTCAGTTCCTGCAGTTTCTCTGTGAAGCGCAAAAAATTTTACAAGAATTTTCATGAATACCCTGTAAAAACAACATAAGATTTGACGGGATAAATAGTTAACTAATCGGAGTATAGTAAAATATGATTGTCGAGTTAAGACCGTTTGCATGGTTTACTAGCTTAACTACATGCTCACTTATCTTGATAACTACTGGTAAACTTGAATAACTTATTAATACTGTTTCTACAATATATGAAAATACAAAAATTTGGAAGAGAGTTCATGAGTCCAGAAATATCGCTCAGGGTTGCAGAGGCGCTGCAATCAGATGTCGGCCTCGGAAGGGCGAGAATTGACACAGCTACGAGAGAGAAACTGAATACTTCTCCCGGCGACATTATCGAGATACGTGGCACCAAAACAACGGCAGCGATTGTGTGGAGGACTCCGCTAGAGGACGAGGGGCGAGGAACTATCAGAATTGATGGCATGACAAGGAAAAATGCCGGCGTTTCCTTTGGTGACAAAGTGACAGTTACGAAGGTAAATCCACAACCGGCCACAACCATCACCATAGCACCGATCTTGGCTACAAATCATCAGATACAGTTCGGTAGCGGCATAGAAGTGTTTATAAAAAAGGGATTGCTCAGAAGGCCTGTAACAAAAGGTGACACGATAATAATCCCGGGAATAGCTCTTGTTGGTGATGCTTTGCCTTTTGGGATCATAAATACTATACCCAAGGGCATTGTTATAGTTACCGACGATTCAAAAATTCTCCTTAAAGAAACGCCCATTAAAGAAGGAGAGATAGTAGCAAAGCAAGTGACGTATGAAGATATCGGCGGATTAAGGGAAGAGTTGGAGAAGGTTAGGGAGATGATAGAACTTCCCCTAAAACATCCAGAACTGTTTGGACGCCTGGGGATAGACCCACCCAAGGGCGTACTTCTACATGGGCCTCCGGGCACAGGCAAAACACTCATAGCCAAAGCAGTAGCAAGCGAGTCGGGTGTTAATTTCTATTCGGTTCAAGGACCGGAGATTATGTCGAAATATTACGGGGAATCCGAAGCCCAGTTACGCCAAAAATTTGATGATGCTGAAAAGAACGCTCCTTCCATCGTTTTTATAGATGAAATAGATTCGATTGCACCAAAAAGAGAAGAAACCCACGGCGAAGTGGAACGTAGGGTCGTAGCACAATTACTAGCGTTGATGGATGGCTTAAAGAGCAGGGGCAAGGTAATAGTAATTGCAGCGACGAATAGGGTAGATGCTATTGACCCAGCCCTAAGAAGACCCGGAAGGTTCGATAGGGAGATAGAGCTCGGGGTTCCAGATAGAGATGGGAGAAGGGAAATACTTCAAGTCCATACCCGCGGAATGCCGTTAGGCAAAGGGTTTAACATAGATTACTTTGTAAACAATACACACGGTTTCGTGGGAGCCGATTTGATGGCGCTTGCAAGAGAATCTGCGATGAAAGCCCTGAGAAGATATTTGCCTGAGATCGACCTGGAGAAACCAATACCCCCGGAAATTCTCGAAAAAATGGAAATAACAACAGATGATTTTAAAAATGCTTTAAAAGAAATCGAACCGAGTGCCTTACGTGAGGTTATAATCGAAATTCCACATGTCAAATGGGAAGACGTTGGTGGATTAGAAGACGTTAAGCAGAGATTGAAGGAAGCGGTAGAGTGGCCCTTGAACAAACCAGAAGCATTCAAGAAGCTTGGCATCCGCCCCCCTAGAGGGATACTCCTCTATGGACCTCCAGGCACAGGAAAAACGCTGCTTGCAAAAGCCGTGGCTACGGAGTCCCAAGCAAACTTTATAGCAATAAAGGGTCCAGAGGTTTTATCCAAATGGGTAGGAGAGTCGGAGAGGGCGGTTCGAGAAATATTTAAAAAAGCCAAACAAGCGTCACCAGCGATAGTATTCCTAGACGAAATAGACTCCATTGCTCCAAGGAGAGGATACAGCGGCGACTCACATGTTATTGAGCGCGTGGTTAACCAGTTACTGACGTCCATTGACGGCCTTGAAACACTGGAAGGCGTAGTTGTTATCGGCGCCACAAATAGACCGGACATAATCGACCCTGCTTTACTTAGAACTGGACGGTTTGACCATCTAATATTGGTTCCTGCACCGGACAAGAAGACAAGACTCCAGATTCTCAAGATACACACTAGTAAGATGCCACTTAAGAATGTAAACCTAGAGGAGTTAGCAGAGAAGACCGAAGGTTATGCTGGTTCAGATATTGAAGGGCTGTGCGGAGAGGCAGGTATACTGGCACTTCGAGAAAACATCGATGCTAAAGAAGTTACGATGGGGCATTTTATAAAAGCAATGGAGTCTGTAAGACCTTCCGTGGATAATGATTCCATAAAATATTACGAATCTATAAAAAAAGATATGGAACATAGATTGGGGAAAAAGGGCGAGGATGTGACTGGTTACCGATAGGCTTTTATAAAATACTACTCGCGGCATAATCCGAAGCGTACTGGACAGCAGCACGATATAAAATAATATGAAAACATTTATATTCCACTATGCTTTTATTGCCCATACATAAACGTATGAGGATGAAAAAATGGTAGAATTCGAAACATTGGCAACAGAAAAAATAAAATTTGGCAGAAACAACTTCATCGAAGTTGCAAGAAAGAAAGCGACAGCTGAGAACGGACAGAACGAATTTATTTCGGTATCCAGGGGATACACGTTACCAGACGGAACCGACAGATTCAAAAAATCTCTGGCAATCCCAGATCAGGCAGACATAAAAGAATTTGTCTCGAAGAAGATCATAGAACTATAAACACACCTTTACTGGTCTGTTTTAATTTTATCATCTTCATTATTTTATTTATTTTATATTCTTTTTTTATTTTTCAATTTTCCTAGCGAACGTTAGGTATCCAGTATGCCCCAGCATATCAAAACTTGGTCTTGTTCCCCTCTCGCCGACAACAATTTCCCGTTCCAACAACTCTATTGTTTTTACCTCTATAAAACTGTATTTCCTTAACTCTTTAACCGTAAGCTCCACTTGGTTTACAGTCGGCGAATAACTCGCAAAATGGCCGCACACCTTTAGAGAATCATATACGCCTTTAACAGCATCCCACGGGTTCGGTATGTCGAGCACCGCAGCGTCTAACTCTTTTTCATCAATTTCTTTCGTAACATCCTTTATTTTTATTTCGACATATTCTCTAAAGCCCATGTTCTGGATGTTTTCGTACCCTATCTTCGCAAAATCTTCCCGATTCTCGTACACGATGACCTTGCCGTGTGGTTTCACTGCATTGGCGAGAGCTGCCGTCATCGCCCCAGAACCGATCCCGCTCTCCAAAACGATATTTCCTGACTCTATGTTGCTGTACATCAGTATAATTGCAGAGTCCTTGGGTAGGATTATTTGGGCCTTCCTTTTCAGAGTTTCTATTTTGTCAGTAATAGATGGCCACATTATTACATATTCTTTATTTCCTACTTGTATATTAGTACCATATCTTTTCCCGATTAGTTGACTTGTATTGTACACACCAACACCGGGAATCTTTTTGGCCTCATTCGTAACTCTTACAATGTGTTTCTTTTCCGGATTTATCAATACTACCATATCCCCTTCTTTTATCACTAGCTCACCGCCTTCATTTTTAATCAAAACCGTTGCCGATATATTTCAATATTGCTAGTAAATTCTTTTCCCTGACAACAAATTTTGCTTCTCTTTGCACGATCTCGTCAGCAGGATTGAACGCTATGCCAAAGCTTGCGACCTTAAACATGGGTACGTCTATATGGCTGTTGCCGACGGCCACAACTTCTTCCTTTTTTAATCCGATTTTTTGCATCAATTGTCGGAGTGGTTTTGCTTTGTCAAGCAATTCGACGTTACAAATTCCCTCGCCTGTCAAAATTCCGTGTTCGTCGATCTCCAAACCGTTGGAAATTACGTGTTTTATTTTAGCTTCCTTTGCAATTTTTTTTGCTACCACATCCAACCCGCCGGTTATCACCGCACTATCGATGTCTCGTCTAGTGAGAGCTCTGATTGTTTCTACTATTCCTGGCATTAATGGCGCGGCATCTGTAATTTTTTTAATATCTGCTAAAGAAAGCGATGGGTTTTTACTCAACCAAAGAGCGATGTCTCTCCTCATGAACTCCATATCATCTATCTTCTTCTCTAAGAACAGCTTGAGGGCCGCATCGTTGTTCACGCCGAAATGCTGGTGTACCCATACCCAAGTACTGATAGTGTCTACAAGCACACCGTCCATATCGAACACTACCAAGCTTGTTTTCATTTCTATCCGACACTGAAAAATGATTATTTCTAATAACTTACAACAATCTATTTCTTTTTTAAATATTTGCTGGTTATTTTAATGGCACAATGGTCGCCGCACATAGTGCATGTCTTTTTGTTCTTCGGTCTTGCTCTGTTCCGGTAATCTCTAGCCCTTTCGGGATCTATGGAGTACCTAAACTGTTCGTCCCATTTCAACGCTTTTCTGCTTTTAGCCATTGCAATATCCATGTCCATATCCCTTCCTCGTGCTATGTCTGCAGCGTGTGCGGCAATCCTAGAAGCGATTACGCCGTCCCTTACGTCCTCTATATTCGGCAGCGATAGGTGTTCCGATGGGGTTACATAACATAAGAAGTCCGCACCGTAATAAGCGGCAAGAGCGCCCCCGATAGCGCCTACGATGTGGTCGTAGCCAGGGGCTATATCGGTTACCAAAGGTCCGAGGACGTAGAACGGTGCACCCTTGCAGACTGTTTTTTCTATACGGACGTTTGCCTCAATCTGGTCTAATGGCACATGCCCGGGACCCTCTACGATTGCCTGAACTCCTTTTTCCCTTGCCCTGTCAACAAGTTCCCCCAGGATAATCAATTCCTGTATCTGCGGCCTGTCTGTTGCATCTATGACCGCGCCGGGTCTTAAACCATCACCAAGACTAATGGTAAACTCATACTCCTTTGCTAGTTCTAGTAGATAATCATAATTGGCATATAGTGGATTTTCCATTTTATTATGAATTATCCAGGCGGTCAGGAACGCTCCGCCACGGCTTACAATGTCTGCGACTCGCCCCTGATGCTTTATCCTTTCTACGCTCTCTTTTGTTACGCCGCAGTGTACGGTCATAAAATCCACGCCGTCTTTAGCATGAAGTTCTATGCTGTTGAACATGTCGTCTTCGTCCATATCCACTATAGCGCTTTTTTTTGTTTTTTCTATGCCTGCTTGGTATATGGGAACAGTGCCTATCGGCACGTTTACATTTTTCAGAATTTTCCTTCGGACAGCGTTGATATCCCCGCCAATGCTTAGATCCATTATCGCATCAGTGCCGTATTTCATTGCAATGTTTGCTTTGCATAGCTCTTCGTTGATATTCACATGATCTGGTGATGTACCGATATTCACGTTTATTTTCACCCTCAAACCCTCGCCTATGCCGAGTAGTTTCGGCGAGTGTATTGGATTGTTGGGCACAACCACCCTTCCGTTAGCGATTAACCTGGCAAGTTTTGTTGGGTCTATGCCTTCCGTTTTTGCTATATTTTTGATCTCTTTAGTGACCATTACCCCAGCGGTATCCATTATGCTCATGAATCTACCGAATAGGCTAAGAGATTAAAAAATTATGGATTTACAATCACTGCCCACAGATTAAGTTAGTGACATATATTGCCTACACCTTCAACATGACAGTATATATAAGACTCGGCCGCGTGGAGATTTTGCGGACCCGATGCCAGGCGTGGTTAGGGCCCTTCTACGATGGATAACCAAATTCAACGCAAAATCTAATAAGGAATAAGACAACTATAGTGGTGGTGGTTTATGCACGTAGTGATTCTTTGCGGTGGGCTTGGCACACGTCTTAGGGAAGAGACGGAATTTCGACCGAAACCCATGGTGAATATAGGCGACCACCCGATACTTTGGCATATTATGAAGATCTATGCCCATTATGGGTATAAGGATTTCGTACTCAGCCTGGGATATAAAGGCGAGATGATAAAAGAATATTTTTATCATTATGAATTAATGAATAACGATGTTATCGTTGAACTGGGTCGCCCCGAAAGAAACGACTTTGTCTACCATGGTTTTGAAGAAAAGGGCTGGCGGATTACGCTTGCAAATACTGGGGAGAAAGCACTAAAGGGGGCGCGCTTGAAAAAAGTAGAGAGATACATAATAGGTAATGAATTCATGATGACTTATGGAGACGGCCTAGCAGATATTGACATCAATGCTCTTTTGAAATTTCATCGAAAGCATGGAAAACTAGCAACGGTTACTGGAATAAATCCCGCTTCACGTTTTGGGGAGCTGTCGATTGATGGCGAGCGCGTTGTAGCTTTCAATGAGAAGCCCATGGTCGGTTCAGGCCATATCAATGGTGGTTTTTTCGTTTTCAATAAAAATATATTTGATTATATTACAACTGACGACGATTGCGACCTGGAGATCGGTCCCTTGGAAAAGATCGCTCGCGAGGGGCAGCTTATGGTTTATAAACATCGCGGGTCTTGGGCATGTATGGACACCCTGAGGGACATGGATTACCTGAATAAACTATGGAACGAGGGTAAAGCCTTCTGGAAAACGTGGTGAGGGTATGAGTAGCCTTTTTAGCAACGTCTACAAAGGAAGAACAGTTCTGGTTACTGGAGATACAGGCTTTAAAGGCTCCTGGATGGCGATATGGCTAAACCGTCTTGGTGCAAATGTAATCGGATATGCACTGCCACCCACAAATAAAAAAGATAATTACAATATCTGTGTATTGGAAAAAAGAATAACTCACATCAAGGGAGACGTAAGAGATTATAATGCATTATCTGATGTTTTTTCAAAGTATAAACCAGAGATTGCATTTCATTTTGCGGCCCAATCTCTAGTCTTGGATTCATACAAGGACCCGCATTACACATTCCATACGAATGTTTTGGGTACTGTAAATTTTCTTGAGGCTGTAAGAAATACACCTGCCGTGAAAACAGCGATAAATGTAACAAGCGACAAATGCTACGATAACAAGGAATGGACATACGGATACCGAGAGATAGATCCCATGGGCGGTAGAGACCCGTACAGCGCATCGAAAGGAGCTTCGGAGATTATTACTTCTTCGTACCAGCATTCTTTTTTTAGCCAAAACAATACGGCCAGCATTGCATCTGTACGGGCAGGAAACGTAATAGGCGGGGGCGATTGGTCTGCCAACCGAATTGTTCCAGATTGCATGCGTGCATTATATAAGAACAGCCCGATCATCATAAGAAATCCAGATGCTGTACGGCCCTGGCAACATGTGCTAGAGCCGTTATATGGCTATTTATTGCTAGGCGCGCTTTTATTCACGGAGGGGAAGAAGTATTCTGGAGCGTGGAACTTTGGCCCCGCATCCAAGAATATGATATCAGTGAAACAGTTAGTTGAGGAAGTCATTAAACAGTGGGGGAGTGGCAAATACATCGTTGAACAATCGACGGATAACCGTGAGTCGAATGTGCTATATTTGGATGTGTCAAAAGCGATTAACAAGTTAAATTGGCACCCAGTATTAGATTTTGGGCAGACCGTGAAATATACGATAGAGGAGTATAGAATTGACAATCTGTCTGCGGACGAGATATTCAAGCAACGAATAGAACACATTGAAGAATACAATAAGTTGAGGCGGAAAATCTAGAGGGGGTGGATATGCTTAAGTGCAGGGCTTGTGGTAATAATCTAGGAACGCCTTTTTTATCGCTTGGAAATTCCCCGCTATCCAACGCATATCTTTCAAAAGAGGATTTGCATAAGATGGAGCCGCATTATCCTTTGGAGGTATATGTTTGTGAGAATTGCTATTTGGTCCAGCTGGAGGAGTTTGAACTTGCGAAGAATATTTTTTCTGCGGATTATGCTTATTTTTCGTCCTACTCCCAAAGTTGGTTGGATCACTGCAAGAAATACACCGAAATGATGATAGGCCGTTTTGGTTTTGGTATGAATTCTTTTGTGATAGAAATCGCGAGCAATGACGGTTATCTATTACAGTACTTTAAGGGACATGGTGTTCGCGTTCTCGGAATCGAGCCAGCATCGAATACCGCAGAAGTGGCTATCAAGAAAGGCATACCCACGGATGTGACGTTCTTCGACACAAAGTATGCAAAGAAATTGATGGCGGATGGCAGCAAAGCAGATTTGATAATCGGAAATAACGTACTTGCACACAACCCAAACTTAAATGACTTTGTCGATGGTTTGAAAATAGCGCTTAAACCATCAGGCATAATCACCATGGAGTTCCCGCACGTACTGAATCTCATAAAACTCAATCAGTTCGACACAATATATCATGAGCATTTTTCGTACTTTTCATTTTATGCGGTGCAGAGATTGTTTGCATCCCATAAACTCGAAATCTTTGATGTTGATGAGATCGAAACGCATGGTGGTTCCTTGCGAATCTATGCGAAACATAAAGAGGATACTTCAAAGAAGGCAACGAAAAAAGTGGCAGCACTCTTAGAGAAGGAGAAGGCCGAGGGTTTGCTTGATCTTGGAACCTACCGTGCGTTCGGCGAGAAGGTGAAGTTGACGAAGAGAAGACTGCTCGAGTTCTTGATCCTAGCAAAGAATGACGGGAAGAAAGTAGTAGGATACGGCGCCCCGGCAAAAGGCAACACGCTCCTCAATTATTGCGGAATAAGGGCAGACTTCATTGAGTATACCGTAGACCTCAATCCGCACAAGCAAAATAAATTCCTGCCAGGAACTCAAATTCCTATAAAGCATCCAGATAAGATAAGAGAAGATAAGCCGGATTACGTTTTGATCTTGCCATGGAACATCAAAAATGAGATTATGGAGCAGATGCACTACATTAGAGAATGGGGCGGAAAGTTTGTCGTTCCGGTCCCGACAGTCGAGGTTTTATAGATGATATTCACCGAAACCAAGCTAAAAGGCGCCTTTATTATCGAGCCCCGGCCCTCGGAGGATGAGCGGGGATTCTTTGCGCGCACCTTTTGTCAAAAGGAGTTCGAATCTCGTGGATTAAACCCCAAATTAGCACAATGCAGTATTTCGTTTAATAAATACAAGGGGACGCTGCGAGGAATGCATTATCAGTTACCGCCCAAGGCTGAAACGAAACTTGTACGATGTACAAAGGGAAGGGCCCATGACGTTATAGTAGACCTCAGGCCGAGATCAAAAACATATTGCAAATGGATAGCTTGCGAGCTTAGCCCGGACAATCGCCTAATGTTGTATATTCCAGATGGGTTTGCGCATGGTTTTCAAACATTAGAGGATAACACTGAAGTGTTTTACCAAATCTCCGAGTTCTACGCGCCTGAACTTGCGAGCGGTGTACGATGGAGCGACCCGGCTTTTGGCATAAAATGGCCACTGGATAATCCCATAATGTCTGAGAGGGACAAAACATACGGAGATTTTAAGATATGAGACGAGTAATCGTCACCGGGGCAAAGGGGTTCATCGGAAGGCATTCGATACAATATTTGAGAGATAAGAATTTTGAAGTGCATTGTGTCACAACCAAAAATGCGAGCGTGAACGATGACAAGGGTGTAATGTGGCATCGCTTGGACCTCTTGAACGAAAAGGAATGTTACGACTTGTTTAGCACAGTAAGGCCATCGCACCTTTTACACTTTGCATGGTATACCGAGCACGGGAAATATTGGACATCAGATAGGAATCATGACTGGGTAAATGCAAGCATGTCGATGTTAAAACACTTTAAAGAATTCAATGGAAAACGAGCTACGTTTGCTGGAACATGTGCAGAGTATGACTGGGGTTTTGGACTCTGTTCCGAGGATACAACGCCAATCATGCCAAAAACGCGTTATGGGCGCTGTAAGAATAGTTTAAGACAGACTGCAGAATCGTTCTGCAAACAGTACGACATTAGTTTCTCCTGGGGCAGAATCTTCCATTTGTTTGGGCCAAACGAGCAGCCATCGAGGCTTGTTCCGTCTGTGATACTCTCCCTTTTGAACAATAATGAGGCGAAATGCACGGATGGAACACAGATAAGGGATTTCTTGTACTCTGAAGATGTTGCCTCGGCTTTCGTATCGTTGTTGGAAAGTAGTGTGGATGGTGCGGTCAATATTGCATCGGGCGAGCCTGTTTCGGTACATGATCTGGTAGGCAAGATCGGCCAAAAGATTGGTAAGGTTAAACTGATAAGGTTTGGGGCCCTCCCGCAACCAAAGGACGAACCGCCCTTAATCGTTGCGGATATCCGAAAGCTCAAGAGCGAAGTGTGCTGGAAACCGAAATATGATTTAGAGCAGGGGCTGGATAGGACGATAGAATGGTGGAGAGAGCACATAAAATAGAGCGCAAGTGCGATATAATGAATGTATAAGTGATATTCCCCCCCCAAATCTTAATTATACGGGGACAATATTTCCCTTCTAATCTAAAATGGCAGTGATCTTATGAAGTTAATACTCGACACAGAATCAAAAACCATCACGAAAGAAAAGGACGGTAAGCGCATAGTTGTCCCGTTATATTCCAAGGAATCTTTTGAATTTATCTCTGAACAATGGCTTAAAGTCGGCTGGAATGAGAAATATGTCTATAATTTCACGTGGTTGGGCCGCCCGATAATACAGTTACCCGAAGATATTGTTCGAATCCAAGAAACGATATACAAAATCAAACCGGATGTCATAATAGAAACCGGAATAGCCCATGGTGGGTCGTTGATATTGTATGCCAGTCTTTGCAAGGCCATTGGCAGAGGGCGGGTTATAGGGGTAGATATTGAAATTCGGCCACATAATAAAAAAGCGATAGAATCGCACGAACTATACCCGTACATAGAATTGATCGAAGGGAGCTCGACCGATCCTGCAGTAGTAAGAACGGTAAAAAGCCGCATCAAATCAAAAGAAACGGTATTGATAATATTAGATTCCGATCATACGAAAAAACACGTAATGGACGAGCTTGAAGCATACCACGGCATGGTAACCCCAGGTTCGTATATTGTTGCAACAGACGGGTCGATGAGGGATCTTTACGATGTGCCCCGCGGAAAGTCAGAATGGAAGCACGATAACCCGTGCGAAGCTGCCAAAGAGTTTGTAACAAAACATCCCGAATTTGTGATAGAGCGACCAAAATGGATATTCAGCGAGAGCAATTTGACTGAAAATATTACTCATTGGCCAAATGCGTTCATAAAGAGAATAAAATGAAAGTTCGAATCAACGCTAGAGATTGTTAACTTCAAGATATCCATTCTTTCGAGAATTTCGGCATTCTCACTGCCAATTATGGCTATCGCGCAATTAAACGATAATGGGAAACAATAATATGCAATACGATAAAAAGTATCAACCCCTAGTCAGTGTAGGAATACCTACATGTAATAGACCGGATAGCTTGCGAAGGACTTTAGAATGCGTCACGGGGCAGACCTACACGAACTTGGAAATAATCGTTTCTGACAATTGCTCGTCGTGTCCAGAAACAGAGATCGTCGTAAGAGAATTTATGGTAAAAGATGATCGCATTCGATATTTTAAACAAGAATGGAATAAAGGGCCTTTGAACAATTTCAAATTTGTATTAGAAACTGCGACAGGCGAGTATTTCATATGGGCCGCAGATGATGATGTGCTGGTTGAGAACTTTATAGAGCAGTGTGTTAGTGAATTAAATAAAAAAGGCACAGATTATGTCGCGGCCGTGATGGAGGCCCAATACTTTGATGAAAAACAGAGATTCGAATATTTCAGCGAAGGGGGAATGTTTTATAATTTTGCTTCAAATGATAAAATGGAAAGATTGCATTTCATGCTAAAATACAATTACGGTAACTTGTATTACAGTCTGTTCCGAAAAGATGCGCTTTTTGATTCTGGAAAAAGCTATTTTGAATGCGTTAACGTGAAATCGTTGAATGAAATATCATTGTTCCTGTTCGTGGCCCAAAACGGAAATTGGCTCGTAATCCCTCGCATCGGGATATACAAAAGAACGAGTTTGGAAACCTACGAGCAAGCCAGATGGGAGATAGAGGGTGGGCGGTTACCTAATGCGGCAGGACTGTCGCATTATAAAAAGATGCCTTATATATTTAAGTATCATTTATCGGCTTTGAACAGTGTTCTCTCAGCGATAAATCGTTTGAGAATGGGCGCTATGGGAAAAATAAAACTTAAATTGTTATCGCTCTATTATTTGGTAAGGCATTTTTGTTTTTTTATAGTTCGAAGAAAGAGAAGGGTGTCTTGAGGATATGATAAAAATATTTATTGGAATGCCGGTTTATAACGGTGCTCGTTTTATATCAGATGCTATCGAATCGGTTAGAAAGCAAACATTCACAGACTGGACATTGTTAATTTCAGATAATGCGTCGGAAGATGATACTGAAAGAATTTGTAAACAATTCTGCGATCGAGATAAACGCATTACATACTACCGGCACGACAAAAACATTGATGTCGTTGCAAATTTCAAGTTCCTGTTAGATAAGTCGGACTCTGAATATTTTGCGTGGTTTGCCGCAGACGATGTTTGGCATACCGATTTCTTGAAATCGTGCATAAGTATCCTCGATAATAACAAAAACTGCGGGATGGCGTTTTGCAATATTGTAAACATTGACTCGTTTGGACATATTATTCGAACTTACCCCGATTTTTCCAGAATGACTGGGAGCAATCGTTTATTAAACGTTTGCCGGTTTTTGTCTGACCCTGAAATACTAGGCAAAGCCAATATAATCTATAGCGTTTACAGGTTAGACTTATGTAGGGCCGCTTGGAGGGCTAGCCCGCTAACCCACAGGTGGGGGTCGGATATGTCTTTTGTATTGGCTGCCCTGACCCGTTCAAATCTTCTGGTTAATGATAAGGTTTTGTTCCAGAAACGGATTGCTGGACTGCATGACAAGATTGATGAAGTCCGAGAAATAAAAATCTCGAATAGAGATTACTATGTTTTCTCTCTAAAAAGTTATTTGGAATATTTTATGGATAACTTAAGAGTGATTCGAGGCACTCGATTCTATTGGGTCGCATTGATTGTTGTCGTATGTAGGATTCCGATGACAATAATCAACTTCTTGATAGGGTTGTTAAAATATCATAGGCGCGATGGCGACTGACATCGAATGACGATATGAGATAGAGCCAACAATCATGCATAGAAGAAAAAACATATTATGTATTATGATGTATGTAAGGCTGGAAATATATAATTGAGTGCATAGCTGAAAGGTGAACGTTAGATGCGCATTCTTTACGTGGCAATGAAATACGATTATGGTAAGCCTGAGCAAGGATACAGCTTTGAGCACTATAACTTCTTTGATAGTTTACTCCATATGGGTCATGATATCACATACTTTGATTTTATGAGCCTCATGCAAAGAGACGGGCGCAGGCAGATGAACGAACGGTTGCTTGAAACTGTAAAGACGGAAAAACCGGACGTGATGTTCACGGTTCTTTTCAGTTACGAACTCGATAAAAAGGTCATAAGCAGGATTTCTGAGAAAACAGACACAAAAACTGTTAATTGGTTCTGTGATGACCACTGGAGGTTCGATAACTATTCTCGGCACTGGACCCCATGTTTTGATTGGGTGGTTACTACTGCGGCCAGTGCGCTTCCAAAGTATGCCCGTATGGGATATAAGAACGTCATTAAGAGCCAATGGGGCTGCAATCACACCATATATCGCAAACTGAACCTTCCTCTCGAATATGATGCCACGTTTATCGGGCTGCCGCACGGTGATAGGCGCGAAACTGTCAGAACTATTCATGAAGCGGGGATTAATGTGCAGTGTTGGGGTAAGGGCTGGGAATCTGGTAGATTAACCCAGGATGAGATGATTCGTGTATTCAACCAGAGTCGCATCAATCTTAATCTGTCCAATGCTTCAGTGTACACTGAACCGAAAAGATGGAAAAATTTAGCTCGAACAGCCATCTCCGATTTGCTTGAAATCGTTCCGTTCGGTTCGCATATCAAAACAGTTGGCAAGGCACGGTTGTCAGGGCTCAGCAGCTCTAAATCCAATACCAAGGTTTCAGCAAAAGATAGTACAGTCTATGAGAAATGTCCTGACCAGATTAAGGGTCGCAACTTCGAAGTCCCGGGTTGCGGTGGATTTTTATTGACCAGTATGGTCGAGAATCTAGGGGATTATTACGAAATTGGCAAAGAGGTCGTATGTTTCGAGAACGTTGACGATGCTATAGAAAAGATACGATATTACTTGGAGCATGAAGAAGAAAGGGCATCAATTGCTCAGGCTGGCTATTTGCGGACTCTGCACGAGCACACATATGCGGCACGATTCAATGCGATCTTCCGAAAAATTGGATTGCCGTGTGAAGATAGCGAAATTCGGGAAGGTCGGGTAAAGGAAATATAACAAACGCTTAAGATGTTAAAAGAATAGAAATTATTTATGTGCTGAAATTTAAACAGATACCAACGAAAAACATTTATTAAAGATGGCTCATATGACCGGTAACCACAAAAATAACCAAAAGATAATTTATGCAGGGGCAATAGATAATGAAGTTTTGGAGCGGTAAGTCTGTTTTAGTAACTGGCGGGGCCGGTTTCTTGGGTAAACGTGTGGTAGAGAACTTGCAAAAGTTGGGATGCAAAAATATTTTTGTGCCGAGAAGCAAAGACTGGGATTTGAGGAGAGAAGAAATAGCAGAGGAACTTTTCAGACGGAATAAATTCGATTTGGTGATTCATCTCGCTGCTGTGGTGGGGGGGATTGGCGCAAACAGTGAGAACCCGGGAAAGTTCTTTTATGACAACATTATGATGGGCGTACTCATGATGGAGAAAGCAAGACTGGCAGATGTCAAGAAATTCGTCGCGCTTGGGACGATATGCGCATATCCAAAATTCACACCTGTTCCCTTCAAAGAGGGCGATCTATGGAATGGTTATCCGGAGGAGACGAATGCGCCGTATGGTCTCGCAAAAAAAATGTTATTGGTACAGGCACAGGCATACCGGCAACAGTATGGCTTTAATGCAGTATACTTACTCCCGGTAAACTTATACGGACCTGGCGATAATTTTGATCCAAGGTCGTCTCATGTTATCCCCGCTCTCATAAAGAAATGTATAGACGCCCGAGAATCCAACGCAGATGAAATAATAGTCTGGGGAGACGGGTCTGCTACACGAGAGTTCATTTATGTGGAAGATGCTGCCAAGGGAATAGTGCTTGCGGCCGAAAAGTATAACAAACCCGAGCCGGTCAACTTAGGCTCAGGATTCGAGATATCAATAAAAGATTTAGTGAGCACCATAGTACAGGAAACAGTATTTAAAGGGCGCATCGTATGGGACAGGACAAAACCCAATGGGCAACCAAGAAGGTGTTTGAATACTTCACGTGCATTTAAAGAATTTGGGTTTAAAGCAGAAACAAATTTCAGAACCGGTCTCAAGAAAACCATTGAATGGTACGAAAATAACAGGAAATTTCTCAAAAGAAATTCGTGAGAGGAGGTGTCAGCATGTCGCATGAGGAAAAAACAGCATTAATTACCGGGATTACCGGGCAGGATGGCTCGTATTTAACCGAGTTGCTTCTTTCCAAAGGATATAAAGTTTATGGAATCATCAGACGGTCGAGTTCGTTCAACACTGGACGAATTGATCACCTGTACAAAGACCCGCACCTTTCAAACGTAAGGTTGTTCCTAAAATATGGGGATCTTTCTGATGCCACTTCTCTCGCCAACATTATCTCCGAGATTGAACCCGATGAGATATATAATCTGGCAGCGCAGAGTCATGTACGGGTGAGTTTTGACATTCCAGAGTATACAAGCGAAACAACGGCTCTTGGAAATATCAGGATTCTTGAGGCTATTAGAAGATCCGATATTAACACAAGATTTTATCAGGCGTCGAGCAGCGAGATGTTTGGAAATGTAAAAGAAACGCCCCAAACCGAAAAGACTCATTTTCATCCCCGAAGTCCGTATGCTGTCGCGAAAGTTTTCGCACATTATATGACTATCAATTATCGAGAGGCGTACGGGTTATTCGCCTGCAGTGGGATTCTTTTTAATCATGAATCGCCACGGAGAGGGGAGACTTTTGTCACTAGAAAAATAACAAGAGGGCTTGCAAAGATAATGGCGGGTAAGGAAGAGTTTATCTACCTCGGAAATCTCGACGCGAAAAGAGACTGGGGTTTTGCAGGAGATTATGTAAGAGCCATGTGGCTTATGCTTCAACAGAACGAGCCTGACGACTATGTGATTGCTACAGGAGAACAGCATTCTGTAATGGAGTTCTTAGAAGAAGCTTTCAAATTGGTTGGACGCGATTGGCGCAATCACGTCAAGACAGACCCCCGATATCTTAGACCGAGCGAAGTTGATAGCCTTGTTGGTGATTATAAAAAGGCGATGAAAAAATTGGGTTGGAAACCAGAAGTATATTTTAAGGATTTAGTTAAAATGATGGTCGAAGCAGACCTAAAATCAATTGGGTACAAACCATAAGAGGAAAGATACCCATGATTCCTCATTTGAATTTATTCTACGTTTTACCTTTTCGCATCGCTGCCAGATAGGCACGCGCAAGAATTTTAAAATTTAAAAAATTATTGTTGGAAGGTGTTAAGAATAATAGCATAAGTTCTCTCGAAAAATACCAACAGAGCGATATTAGGAATTTTACCCTATTTTTTTTAATGTATTTTTTATAGAAGTATATCCGAGTAGGGATTTCTTCTTTGGTTCTCTCGAACCTGTTTATGGGGGATTCGAGATGGAGCACTTTTGCATTCGGGTCCAGGATTAACTTATACTTTCTTGAAACTGCGTATGTGAACATATAATCTTCTCCAAAAAACTTTCCAGGTATCCCCTCGTCGAATTTAAATTCAGTGAAAATTTTTCTTCTAAAACTCATGTTGGAACCGGACAATACGTCCACTCCGATTTTTTTATCAATCACGCCGAGCACATCTAAATATGCGGAGCCGCCCCACCCAGCACTAGTAATCTTGTAAGGACTCTTGGGCATTATTGAAAAAATAACATCTAGTTTTTTTGATATTTTTCCTACTGTTTGTCTGATGGGAGAGGCTTGCTCGGTTTTTATCACGCGAGGGATTCCCCCCACACCCACAATCTCTCCGTTTGGATCGCTTTCATAGGTTTCAATTATTGTTTTAAAATAGTTCGAGTCTAAAATAACGTCATCGTCCAAGAAAAAAACTATGTCCGTTTCGATATGTGGTATTGCCGAGTTTCTGGCGTTAGTGAGTCCGACTCCGGTTTGTATTATGTATCTAACCTTGATCTTGTTTTTTAATTTTTTCGAAGGTTTTGCAAGACATTCTATTGTGTCTTTCAATTCGTCGTTCGGATACTCTTTAGAGACAAAGATTATTTCGTCCGGAGGTATGTTTTGTTCAACTATCGACTCTAAACAGCCCAGCAGTTCGTTTTTTCTTTTAAACAATGTACAGATGACCGCACTAAAACTTGCTGTTGGTTTCAAGCAACCGCCCCACATCACTTCTCGATCTGTTTCTTTTTTACATATATTGTGGACATATAAAGATGTTGTTCCCGTTATACGAGCCTTTCAGCTTGAGAAGACTTTTTGGTGTACCATATCTATTGATTGTCGGAGGAGCTGCCAGAAAGAAGTTATGCTAATGTTAAGTTTAATGAGTTTGGGTCATAGATAGACGACTTTTATATATTTGAAACCCCAATCTTCATGCCTTGAATAATTGGATGCCTAATAAAAATGGATTAAGATTATGAAGATAGCAATAATTCTCGGAACCCGCCCAGAGATAATCAAGATGTCGCCGATAATAAGAGTTTGCGAAAAGAGGCGGTTAGATTACTTTGTACTTCATACCGGTCAGCATTATTCATACAAGCTGGATAAAATATTTTTCGAGGAACTGAACATTCCTGATGCGAAATACAATCTAGATGTAGGCTCTGGTAGTCACGCCGTGGAAGTTGCCAAAATGATGACAGGTATAGAGAAGATACTGTCTAAAGAAAAAGCGAATGTTGTTCTTGTGGAAGGCGATACAAATACAGTTTTTGCAGGAGCAATGACTGCGACCAAAATGCACATAAAGGTCGGACATGTCGAAGCTGGGTTGCGCAGTTACGATAGAACTATGCCTGAAGAAATAAACAGGATATTGACAGATCACTGCAGCGATTACCTATTCGCGCCAACAGACAAGAACAGGCGTAACCTCTTAAAAGAAGGTATCGATGATGGCAAGATATTTGTTACTGGAAATACGATTGTAGATGCAGTTTCTCAAAACCTCAAGATTGCGAAAAGAAAAGTGAATGTTCTAAAAGAATTACAACTAGAGGGGGGTGGATATTTTCTTATTACAGCCCATAGACAGGAGAATGTAGATGTAGCGGGGAGGTTGAAATCTATTTTAGAGGGGTTAAAACTGGTTTACGACAAATATGAAATACCGATCATATACCCCATCCACCCGAGAACTGCCAAAAGAATAAAAGAGTTTGGCTTAAGTATTCCACGAGGTGTTAGAATGATAGAACCTGTTGGGTTTTTGGAATTTTTACAGATAGAGTCAAACGCCAGATTGATACTGACAGATTCAGGCGGAGTGCAGGAGGAATCTTGCAACCTTAATGTGCCGTGCGTAACCCTTAGAGACAATACGGAAAGACAGGAGACACTAGAAATCGGGTGCAATATCCTGGTAGGTGTTAACAAAAAGAAGATACTCAATGGCGTTGATATCATGCTTAAGAAAGATAGAAATTGGGTAAATCCTTTCGGAGACGGGTGCGCAGGAGAGAAGATTCTAGATATCGTATTGGAAAATGGAGATTAGACTCAATAAAATCTGCGCACCGGTTATGGGGGTTTTTATCTTCCAATTCCAATGCCCCTAAATATAAAGCCATTATGGTTTTTTACAATATTTCTAGAATCCACTAATATGGGTTTCGGTGCCATGAGTTTTTTGACATCGCTCATATTCATGCGTTTAAATTCGTTATGATCAGTAACTACAATAAGTGCATCCGCACCTTTCACTGCCTTTGAAAAGTTATGTTCTATAGGGTATTCGTATTTTGTCACGTATGGGTCATAAATAACAACATGCTTGGTTCTCGCTTTGAGTAACTTGGCAACAATCGGCGTCGTCGGGCTTTCGCGTGTATCCTCGGCATTACCCTTGTATGCAGCACCTAGCACGACAACTTTCGATTTCTTGAGGCTCTTGCCTGCTTCTTTGAGCGCGTCTGTTAATAGATTTACAACGTGTTCTGGCATGCTCTCGTTTATAGTCAGAGCAAGAGGTATGAGTTTGGATGTTCCGCCCGCGGTTTCAACTACAAACCACGGATCTACAGGTATGCAATGCCCTCCGACCCCTGGACCCGGATTGTGAATATCCACGCGGGGATGCTTGTTGGCAAGATTTATCGCCTCCATTGCATTTATCCCAACTTTCTCGGCGATTAATGCTAATTCGTTTGCCAGAGCAATATTTACCGCCCTAAATGTGTTCTCGATCAACTTTACATATTCTGCGGTGGTATCATCCGTCAAGAATATTCTGCCTTTTACAAATTTTTTGTATATTTTTAGTGCCCTCAGAGTCGATTTTCTATCGACCCCGCCGATCACCCTATCGTTGTTTATCATTTCGTTGATTATGTTGCCAGGCATCACGCGTTCGGGGCAGTGGCATAACGATATGTCCCTGCCGACATGCAATCCACTTTTCTCCAATATCGGCCCAACAATATTTTTAGTAGTGAGTGGCGGAACTGTAGATTCCAATATGACCATGTTTCCTTTCTTAATTTTCGGCAGGATTGATTTGGTTGCGGAAACGACGTAGGTCAAATCGGCTTTTTTATTCTTCGTGAATGGCGTTGGAACACATATAAAGTATACATCGGCGTCGTGAATTTTAGTCTGCACAGTCAGATTCCCGGTTTTTACACTGCGCGTTACCAAATCATTAAGGCCTTTTTCTACAAAAGGCACCTTGCAAGAATTTATTTTATCGACTAACTCATTGTTAATGTCCATCCCATATACCTTGTATCCGCTATTTGCTAAAAAAGCGGCGGTTGGAAGTCCTATATACCCCAGGCCGATTACACAAATTCTTTCCACGCTCTTCCCCCGTTTCCATCAACACCCATCGGTGCTCTTTTTCTCCTCATTTGGTTCGAACTTTTTCTCTTTATGCATGGCATCATCTCTATTTGTCATTTTGTATATATTTTTTCCTATACACTGTTGAAAAGCAAGGTCATCGACTTAAGAATGTTTATACACCCACCAGCTCAACTGGACATTCACCTATCCGACACTCGCTACTGTTTCGTTGACCGTTTGAATAACAGACGTTATGTTGAATTCTATGTTAACTTTTTGTTTTCGACAAAATAAACAACTCGAATTTTATATTTAGAAAAACTGAACCGTCAAAGTGCATTTAACAGACATATTGTTCCAATATTCCTCTTTTTTAAATTTATCTAAATAAATTAAACTTATTATCCAGTAATCGGATTAATTGCATTCAGTAGCGATAATAGCGCGAATAGGTATTCTTGCTTTTCATGCCAAACAACGTTAACAAGCGCCTTACCTGGCTACTAGAGTAATGAACATCGTATCGTTTCTTTATTAAATCCTGAACATCGACAATAGTCCATCTGTTCCTTTTGGTAAGTACTGATGTCAAGTCGTTTTTTTGCACATCATGGAGTTTGGATGGCCTGCCGCCTCTAAAATTCGGTAGCAACCCATCATAGCCTTTCTCATTCCATCTACGCAACCACGCATACCCTGTGGCTTTTGTAATCTTGGTTTTTTTAACAGCTTTTTCGATATTGTTGCACTCATACAGCCACCGTATAAAATATAGCCTTTTTAAAATACGTGCTTCAAGTTCTTTTTCTTTTATCATCTTTTCTAGTCTGTCCAGAGAGATACATCTCGAAATCATATACCTTCTTTTTCTGCCCATAGAAAGAGATCGGACAATTTGTTTAAAAAGTTTTGGCAAATATCCAAGAACAACCCAGATGACAATACGTGGCCAGAACCAGTATCTTTTACAGAAACTATATAAAGAAACAAACGGTAATCACATCCACAAAAAGGTGGCATTTATGAAGGTACCTGCAGCAAAGATATGCTTTCCGAAGGAAGACAGGGAAGTCCTCTTAAAACAGATTGATGGAATACTGGAATCTGGACAGCTTACCCTGGGGAAATACACGAAAGAATTTGAAGAAAAGTTTGCCTCTACGATAGGAACAAAATACGCTGTAGCGGTGAATAGCGGAACAAGCTCTATAGAGATACCTATGCGTATTTTCGACGTGAGTGGCAAAGAAGTAATAGTACCAACCAACACGTTCGCAGCAACCGCATTCGGCGTAGTTCACGCAGGCGGCAAAGTAAAATTCGCAGACGTAGATCCGAACACTCATGCAATAAGTTTAGAAACAGTAAAGAAGCAAATAACCAAAAAAACAAAAGCGGTGGTGTCTGTCCATATCGGAGGAAATATTGCACCTGACACTGAAGAGCTCAAGGAATTCTGCGAAAAAAAAGGAATAATCTTCTTTGAGGATGCAGCACATGCCCACGGGAGTAAACTTAACGGCAAACACGCAGGAACGTTTGGATTAGCAGGTAGTTTTTCATTCTATCCAACGAAAGTCATGACATCTGCGGAAGGAGGAATGATAGTAACTAACGACAAGATAATTTATGACAGAGCGATGGTGTTTAGAGACCAAGGCAAATCTGGTTTCACAGCAAATCTCCATACTGAAATGGGATACAATTGGAGACTTTCAGAGGTTCATGCCGCCATCGGTGTTTCTCAACTCAAGAGACTGGAGAGTTTCATAGCAGACAGAAGAAGGGTTGCCAAGATATACGACGAGGGTTTAAAGAACGTTCCGCACATAACTTCATTAAAAATCCCATCAAACTCCCATACAAATTATTACAAATACATCGCTATCTTGGATAAGGGACTGGATAGAAAGGCGATTAAACAAAAATTGAGGGAACAGTATGAGGTCAGTTTGTCTGGTGAAGTCTATGAGCTTCCGTTGCACCTGCAACCGATATTTATGAAAATGGGATATAAACAGGGCGATTTTCCAGTGGCAGAAGACGTCTGTGCGAGGCAAGTATGCTTGCCGTTATTCCCGACAATGACTGATGAAATGGGCAATTTCGTCATAGATTCTTTGAAGAAGGTGTTAGCATGAAAGTTGGAGTAATAGGCGGTTCTGGATTTATCGGTACGCACGTTGTGGACAAGCTAGTCGCCCATGGACACGATGTCACGGTATTCGACATTATGAAACCGCACAGAGATGATGTCCGCCACATATACATAGATATCACTAATCTTTCTAAAACTACTGTTGCGTTGACTGGTGATTACGATGCTGTTTATCTTCTAGCCGCAATGGCGGATGTGAATGATGTTTATAAGAATCCGATCGAAGCGGGAGAGATAAACATAATGGGTGTGGCAAATGTGCTTGAGGCTGCAAAGAGGAACAACATAGGGCGGGTTGTGCTTGCCAGTACAGTATGGGTATACGGACTTGCTTCCGAGACAGATGTTGACGAGAGCACGCCGCTACACGTTGAAAAGGCAGATCATGTATATACATCGTCAAAAGTCGCAGCAGAACTATATTGCCATAGCTACCAGAAACTATACAACCAGAACTTCACTATCTTAAGATATGGCATTCCGTATGGGCCCAGAGCAAGAGGCGGAACCGTTTTGTCAATATTCGTAAAAAAGGCACTAAACGGCGAGTCGTTGACCATACAAGGCGATGGCTCCCAGTATAGAAATTTCATATACGTCGAGGATCTGGCAGAGGGAAACGTAGCTGCACTGAAGGATGCTGCAAAGAACAGGACGTACAATCTTGAAGGCATGAGGGGAGTAACTGTTAAAGAAGTTGCAGAAACAGTTAAGAAGTTGCTTGGCAATGTAAAAATAGAGTATAAAGAGGCAAGACCTGGAGACTATGGCGGAAAGAACGTATCCGGTAAAAGAGCAGAGAAAGAACTGGGATGGAAGCCAAAAGTAGACTTCGAGGAAGGGGCAAAGAGATATATCGAATGGTACAAGAAAAACGTCAAGTAGATGCTTTTGACGGGGCTAAAGATTTTGCAATAACACGTTTAATTTTATTATTTTGTAAATCAATAGTGCAGAGCGAAATACTAGGATCGTATGAAAACCAGAAGAGTTTTAAGTTGCAAGTAACTTCTGGTACATCTCTTCTAATTTTGCAAAATTCTTTTCCCAGTCGGCTCTTTCCTTTGCGATTTTCAGATTTTCTTCACCAAACTTTTTTCTTAATTCTTCATCATCTAAAAGTTTGCATACGCTTTCAAAAATTGCATGAGGATCCTTTTTCTGAATTACCAGACCATTTACCCCGTCCGTCACCCACTCCAACACAGGCGTATTGTCCGTGACTATTACTGGCAAACCGCAAGCCATTGCTTCGAGAAGTGAAACGGGCGTGCCGTCGCTTAAAGAGGGTGACGCCCAGACATCTGCAGTGCAAAGAAAGAGAGGGAGTTCTTCGTTCTTGACTGCACCCATTAGGAAAACCTTGCCAGATAGATTGTTGTTATTTATGAACTCGTTGCACACATTCTGTAGAGAACCGCCTCCACAGAATACGAATCTTGTGTTCGGATGCCTTTCCAGAACCTTTGGAATTGCGGTTAAGAGGTACTCTAAGCCATAGATTGGCTCAAGGCTCCTCGTTATCAGAACTATCTTTTCATCGCTGATGCCGAGTCTGTCTCTTATCGCTCGGCGGTCGTAATTCGGGTTGAATTTCTTTAGATCTATGCCCCAAGGAAAGACTATTATTTTGTCTGGGTCAAACGGCTGAAGCTCCATTATCCGTTTTTTCACGTATTCTGCATCGCATGTTATCATGTCTGCTTTGGCTATTGCGTATTTTACCTTTCGTTTGGCAATGCGCGATCTATTCGGGTGGATTAGTATATCCGAGCCCCATGGCATCAAAATAAAAGGGTGAAAACCGGTTGCGGCGCAAAAATACCCGTCGCGAAGCACCCAGCCGCCGTGGAGGACGTCGGGCTTTATCGTATCTATCTGCTTTTTTAAGAACCATATGTCAAGGAAATAAAACAGCTTCCAGATTATGCCGCGGATCCAGGGTATGTTCGCAAAACGCCTTGTCTTGTTTATGACAGTTGCCCCGGGTATATCGTCATACTTATCGTAGCCGAAGTTTATTATATATACTTCGTAGCCTTTCTCGATAAATTTGTTTATGAATCTATAGTTGTGGATGATCTTAGACTCGACGGTATATATGATTTTCATTGAATTCTCCGAATAATGCGTAATATACCTCTAAAAAGCTATATGTTTTAAAGTATTTTTAATATTCTCTGACTCACCCTTTCGCCAAATCCCACGAATACTCTATTATTTTTTATAATTTTGTTAAAAATCCTTCCTCTTCTTGAGCTTTCGCCACAACCACTCGTTTTCTACATACCAGTCGATAGTTTTATTCAAAGCATCCTCGAAACTGTATTTTGTTTTCCATCCCATTTTTTTAATTTTCGAACAGCCTATGGAATATCTCCTATCGTGCCCCGGCCTGTCCTTTACAAACATTATGAGTTTTTCTGGTTTGCCTAGCCGTTTTAATATACGATTAGTTATTTCCAAATTTGTTTTTTCGTTCCCGCCGCCGATATTGTAAATTCCCCCAATTTCTCCGGATTGTAACACTGCGTCTATCGCTTCACAATTGTCCGTAACATACAACCAGTCACGGACATTCATACCATCACCATACACTGGTAGAGGAAGGTTGTCAATAGCATTTGTAACGAACAATGGTATAAGTTTCTCGGGATATTGATATGGCCCGAAATTATTAGAGCTTCTAGTGATCAAAACTGGGAATTTGTAAGTTGCATAATAGGAACGAACGAGTAAGTCTGCACTGGCTTTACTTGCCGCATAAGGACTATTTGGGGAAAGTGGCGAAGATTCTAAAAACGAACCAGTATCAACGCTTCCATAGACTTCGTCTGTAGATATTTGGAGGAATTTTTTTATATTGTATCTTTTTGCAGATTCGAGGAGCGTGTAGGTACCTAAGACGTCTGTTTTTACAAATACACCAGCATCGAGGATTGATCGGTCTACATGGGTTTCTGCGGCAAAATTTATAACAATATCTGATTTTTTCATAAGAGTATCTACAATCTTTCTGTTACAAATGTCCCCTTTAACGAAGCGGTATCTTTTATCTTTGATATCTTTCAGATTGTCTAGATTGCCAGCATACGTGAGTTTGTCAAGATTTATAATTTTATAATCTTTATATTTGTTCAGAGCGCATCTTATGAAATTACTGCCGATGAACCCCATACCACCGGTTACTAAGATCGTCGTCATACTCTCACACCTAGGTTTTCATCTATATGATTGATAGTTTATTTATATTATTGTAGGGAATAGAATAGACAGTTAAATGATTTTTGGCAACATTAATTATATTTATGAGTAGACTAATATGGAATCAAAATGGTGTAATAATGGAAACAATATTGGTAACGGGTGGAAACGGTAAACTTGCTACTACCCTTAAACAGATGAAGAAGGGATTAATTTGTTTGGGGCGTCAGGAAATGGATATAACAAATGAAAAACACGTTAAAGAGGCGTTTTCAAAATATCAACCCACAATCTGTATCCACCTCGCTGCAAATACAAACTTAAATTACTGTGAGAAAAATCGCCAGGAAGTGTACAATGTGCATGTAACAGGCACGCAATACATCGCAGATGCTTGTCGTGAACACAACATCTATCTCATCTATACATCTACGGATTATGTATTTGATGGCGAGAAAGGGATGTATAGGGAAACAGACTTTCCAAATCCAAAAAATTTCTTCGCACTAACTAAATTATTGGGAGAATTTGAAGTTAAAAGAGCACCCCAACATCTAATAATTAGAGGTACGATGAAAGCACGAGGACCTTGGAAACATCCGGTTGCACCTATAGATATGTTTCAATCCCTTCTCTATTACGATGAGTTTGCCCAGATACTCTTAGCGTTAATAGAAAGAAAGGCTACTGGTATATACCACATCGGAAATGGAAAATTTAATATATATGAATGGGCTAAGAAATTGACACCAAATCTACAGGAGACCACATTAGACAAAATACCTCTTCCACTACCGAGGGATTGTAGTCTAGACTGTACAAAATTGAACTCGATAATTGATGTTAAAAAATTGCTTGGAGGAAGATAAGATGATAAAGGGAACTTTGATAAGACAGCTGAAAAAACATTGCGATGAGAGAGGGTATCTCTGCGAATTGATAAGATCGGACGGCGATTATTACTATCCGTTCGCTATGTGTTATTACTCTGTAACTCAAAAAGGCGTAATCCGCGCATGGCATCGCCATCCAAAAACCAAACAAACGGATACGTTTATAGTAATCCAGGGGATGGCAAAAGTGTGCGTCTATGATGAAAAAACCAAAGAATTAAACGAGCATTTCATAGGTGAGGACAACATGGTGGCCCTTACGATAGACGGCAGCAACTGGCATGGTTTCAAGGCAATAAGCGATAAGCCAGTAATCCTGTTGAATTTCCCAGATAAAGTGTATGATTATAAAAATCCAGATGAAGAAAGACTGGAATATAACACGAACAAAATACCATATAGCTGGGACATTAAAATAAACTGAAGCGGTTACTATGATGAAGGGAGTAATACTTTCCGGCGGCTCCGGCACGCGCTTGCGCCCATTAACACACACGGGCCCAAAACAACTAATCCCGATAGCAAATAAACCGAATATCTTGTATTGCTTAGAGGACCTGAGAGATGCAGGAATAAAAGATTTGTGCGTGATTCTCGGAGACAATATGCCAGGCAAAGTCAAGGAGCTTCTGAAAGACGGCTCAGATTTCGGAGTGGAAATTACCTACATGGAGCAAGGCGCCCCGAGAGGCATCGCCCATGCTGTTGCTTGTGCTAGACCATTCATCGGAAAAGATCCTTTCGTTGTTTATCTTGGTGACAATGTTCTGCGAGGCGGAATAAAGAAGATGGTTGAGGATTTTAAAAAAAATGGATATGATGGTGCTGTTGCCCTCTGTAAAGTAAAAGAGCCCCAGAGATTTGGTGTAGCGGAGTTGGATAAGAACGGAAAAATACTGTCCCTGGAGGAAAAACCAAAGAAACCGAAGAGTGATCTTGCGCTCACTGGTATATATTTCTTCACGCCGCTGATCTTTGAGATGATAAAAACATTAAAACCCTCATGGAGAGGCGAGTTGGAAATCACGGATGCCATCCACGAACTCGTTAAGAGAAAATACCGCGTTCACGCATACCTAGTAGAGGGTTGGTGGAAGGATACTGGAAAGCCAGAAGACATACTGGAAGCCAGCCATTTAGTTCTTGACGATTTGGTTCCATATAATAAAGGCAAAATTATGGATGGGGCAGTCATAAAAGGAAGGGTCGGCATCGGTGAAAATACTACTATATATGAAGGAAGTGTTGTCAGAGGTCCGGCAATCATAGGCAAAAATTGTAAAATCGGGCCTAACGCATATATCGGCCCATATACATCAATCGGTGACAACACTACAATTACAAATAGCGAAATAGAGGCAAGTATAATTATAGGCGACTGTAAGATAGAGTGCGGGAACAAGATAATTGATAGTTTGATCGGAAGGAATTCTGTGATCTCTTCTGTAAAAGGCAGCCTTCCGAGAGGGCACAGACTGGTGCTTGGGGAAAATTCGTTTATTCAGATTAATGGATAAATAGAGGCATAAAACAACATAATTGGGCTTAAGGAGGAAGTTATATAGAACGCAACGAATTATTTGATAGATTTAAAAAATTAGGATGGACAGATGATGCCCAGTCGATATCTATTTTTGAATTTCTTATGAATGCTAAAGAACAGATATCACGTGGGAGCATTTTACTCGATTTGGGGGCGGGGGAATGTCGTTATAACTTTTTCTTTGAGCACTGCAATTATTTATCAGCGGATTTTGGAAAAGGTGACGCTAAGTGGGAGTACTCCAAACTAGATTTTATGTGTGACATTACGAGAATTAATTTCATTAAGGATGGGGGTGTTGATTTTATTTTAAATACTACTACATTAGAACATATAGCAGAGCCTTTTCGCTTTTTTGGGGAAGTAAAAAGAGTCCTCAAACCGGGTGGAAAGCTCTTTCTATACGTCCCGTTTGTAATGTGTGAACACCAAGTACCTTATGATTTTTTCAGATATACTAGTTATGGATTGAAATATTTATGTGAGAAAAGTGGGTTGAAGGTTGTTTCGATACTCCCATCAAATAAACCACTCTATACCGGAATAAGATGGGCATATCAAGTACTTGGACAAACGAAATGTGATAGTCTCTTTGCTAAAATATTATTGAATGGTGTGAAGGGTGTTTTTAAATTCTTCCTGATACCTCTGTTCGATTATTTGGAAGTCTACTCTACGACAACTAATTTCCCCCAATGTTGGCTTCTCGTTGCAGAGAAGGAAGGACAGAGACACGATGTGGTATATAACAATAAACAAAAGGCAATTGAATCAATAATATGGTGTCCAAATTGTAAAGGTGGTTTTGTTTTTTCGACAAATTCGTATACCTGCTCAAAATGTAGAAGAGAGTATCCAATAAAGGGCAGTACAATCATATTTTTATAGCAATAAATTGACGATTCTCTGGGAAGTTATAAAACGCTCTACCTACTTTTTCGAATGTTATAAAATCGAAACGTTATGGCTAGAGTTATTTGATGCCATAAGTGACCGCTATGTTCGTACATAAAAGAAAATCAGATAAGTGTTTAGGTACAAAGAATACATAGAGAATAAGTGTGTGGATTTTTGGTACTTTCTAGCATTTAATTTATATACATGGAGTGGTTTTCGCTTATTATATCCAATCGGAGATGTATCTATGGTGTCTATGAAAAGTTTTTACAAGGATAAGAAAATTTTAATCACTGGTGGAGCAGGGTATATCGGCAGATTACTAATAGAAAAACTAATAAAATTTGAACCAAAAGTTATTAGAATTTTCGACGTACATGAAAACGGGCTTTTCGATTTACGCCAGAAATATCGTGACGAAACAGGGTGTTTAAGATTTTTATTAGGAGACGTTCGAAATTTAACTAGATTGCAATACGCGTTAAATGGCATAGACATTGTCTTTCACACGGCATCATATAAGCATGTCGAAGAGTGTGAATATAACCCATTAGACGCTATCGAAACAAATATAACTGGCACTGCGAATGTTATCCAGGCAGCAATAGAGAAAAAAGTAAAAAAAGTGGTATATACAAGTTCGGACAAGGCGGCAAACCCATCGAACACTATGGGAACGACAAAATTGCTCGCAGAAAAACTGATGATTGCGGGCAATGAATATGGTGGACGCACAACTATTTTTGCGTGTTGCAGATTTGGAAATGTAGCTGGCTCTACGGGCTCTGTTATTCCACTATTTAAAAAGCAGATATTAGAGAACAAAAAAATAACGATAACAGATCCAGAAATGACAAGGTTCATCATATCGAAAGATAAAGCGATCGAATTGGTTCTATTATCTGGCATCATGGCTAGGGGGGGAGAGATATTCATTTTTAAAATGCCACCGCTAAACATAAACGATTTAGCCGAGGCGATGATTGAGAAATATGGCAAAGCCTCAAAGGAAATCATTGGACGAAGAGCGGGCGAAAAAATGTATGAAGAGATTATGACTGAAGAAGAGATGTCAAGAGCATACGAAGGAGAGGATATCTATGTCGTATCTCCTCAAATAACAGACCCCGACTTGGAAAGTCTAAATGGTTTGAAGAAAGTAAAAAGTATCAAAAACTCGTGCGATATGAAGCTTTTGTCTAAAAATGAAATTTTGAAGATATTGAGTGATTTAGAATGAATATACTGGTAACCGGTAGTGCTGGGTTTATAGGGAGATGGGTAGTTAAATACCTATTAGATGAGGGGCATTACGTATGGGCATTGGACGACCTGTCGAATGGTAGGATTAGCAATGTTTCCGATTTTGACAAAATACCAAATTTTAAAGGTTTAACAAAAGGAAACATAAATGATAAAAAAACGATAAAAAAGCTATTCAAAAACGAATTGGACATCTGTTATCATCTAGCCGCCAAGATAAACGTACAAGATAGCATTGACGATCCACAAACAACATTTAACAATGACGTTATAGGCACTTTTAATGTATTGGAACATTGCAGAACGTATGATACAAAAATGGTATTCATGAGCACATGTATGGTTTATGATCGGTCAAAGGATGAGTCTGGGATAGATGAAAATCACCCAACAAAACCCGCATCGCCATATGCAGGTTCAAAGATTGCGGGAGAGAATGTGGTGCGATCGTACTGGTTTGCATATAAGTTGCCAGTAGTTGTCCTAAGGCCGTTTAATGTATATGGGCCGTTTCAAAAAACTACTGGAGAAGGCGGTGTGGTAGCAATATTTATTAAAAGAAATTTAAACAATCAAACATTGAATATATATGGCGACGGAACACAAACAAGAGATTTGATGTATGTTGAGGACTGTGCAAGGTTTGTGGTAGGTGCTGGTTATAGTGATAAAGTAAATGGCGAAATAATAAACGCGGGTATGGGAAAGGATATTTCTATTAACGATCTGGCGATGTTGATAGTAAATGATAAATCGAGGATTAAGCACGTCAAACACATACACCCCCAAAGCGAGATTCAAAAATTATTATGCAACTGCTCCAAAGCAAAAGAGCTGTTGAGCTGGGTGCCGAAAACGTCTTTAGAGGAAGGTACTAAACTAACAGAAACATGGATAAGGAACAATCCCAACTTGACATAGAATTGTGAAATTGGTGATACTTATGAAAAAATCGACAAACCATACGACTGTTAAAAAAACACTACCCTACGGGCAACAATGGATTAGTGATGATGATATTAATGAGGTGTTACGGACCTTAAAAAGTGATTTTATAACCCAGGGCCCGAAAGTAAGTGAGTTCGAGGGTTTGGTAGCGAACTATGTTGGTGCAAAATACGCTGTAGCGGTTTCTAGCGGCACTGCTGCGCTGCACACTGCCTGTTTTGCTGCAGGCATATCGGAAGGCGACGAGGTAATAACTTCACCCCTGACGTTCGTAGCATCGTCAAACAGTGTCCTCTACGTAGGCGGCAAACCTGTCTTTGCAGATATAGAATTAGGTACATACACTATAGATACCGCCGAAATTAAAAGAAATATAACCACAAAAACGAAGGCGATAATACCTGTTGATTTTGCTGGCCATCCGTGTGAATTGGACGAAATAATGAGAATTGCTAAGAAGAATAATTTATGTGTAATTGAAGATGCTGCCCATGCTTTGGGTGCAGAATACAAAGAGAGGAAGATAGGAAGCATTGCAGATATGACAGTACTTAGTTTCCATCCCGTTAAACACATAACTACTGGTGAAGGCGGAATGGTTCTGACCAATAATGAGAAGTTTTATCAAAAACTACTCCTCTTTAGGACGCATGGAATTACTAAAGATTCCAACAGATTCATAAACAAAGATCTGGCCTTTTCCCTCAATCCAAAAACCAAAAAGGTTGAGGTTAATCCTTGGTATTATGAAATGCAGGAGCTAGGCTATAATTATCGCATGACTGATTTTCAATGTGCTCTTGGAATAACCCAACTGAAGAAGTTAGATCTATTTGTCGAGCGCCGCCGTTGGATTGTAAGCCGATATAATGCGGCCTTTAAAAAACTGAAGAATGTAATCGTACCCATTGAGAAAGATGGTGCAAAATCATCTTACCACCTGTATGTAATCAGGATAGATTTTAGAAATATTGGAAAGAGCCGCGCTCAAGTAATGAGCGAATTAAAAGAACGGGGGGTTGGCTCACAGGTACATTATATTCCAGTACATCTACAACCATATTATCGAAGCCGTTTTGGGTATGTTGATAGCGACTTTCCGAATACCATGACATTTTATCAACAAGCTTTGAGTTTACCACTTTATCCAAAGATGGCGGATAACGACGTGGAAAGTGTTATACGGGCAGTAACTAACATAATCGGATAAGGAGGGGTTTGTATAAAGGATATAAGGATCGGCAATAAACTGATCGGCGAAGGAAATCCGACGTTCGTCATTGCTGAAGTTGGCTCAAATCATGATGGTAAATTGGAACAAGCAAAGAAACTAATCGATATCGCAGCTGAATCTGGTGCAGACGCCATAAAATTTCAAACGTGGATAGCCGAGAGATTGTTTAATGAAGTGAGGAATAAGGAGATTGTTGACAAACTGAATAAGATGGCACTTCGTAAGGAGTGGCACAAAGAACTTTTTGAATATGCAAATAAAAAAGGTTTAATCTTCCTCTCTACGGCTTTTGATGAAGAAAGTGCTGATTTATTAGAGTCCTTAGGAGTAACTGCATATAAGATTGCATCCTATGAACTATCACACCTCCCCCTTGTTGAGCATATCGCAAAGAAAAATAAACCCGTCATAATTTCGACGGGTATGGCTTACGAGGATGAAATTAGAGAGACTGTTAAGTGTGTGTACGCAACAGGGAACAAACAAATCGTTCTCCTTTACTGTGTTTCCCAATACCCGGCTAAAACGGATGATGTTAATCTGAATTCGTTGCTGGCTTTAAAACGGGTTTTTGGAGTCCCAGTGGGTTTTTCAGATCATACATCAACGATTTATGCGTCGATAGCCGCGGTTGCAATGGGCGCAAACGTAATAGAGAAACATTTTACCATAGACAAATCGCTTCCTGGACCTGATCATTCCTACGCGCTAAATCCAAACGAGTTAAAACAAATGATAACAGGGATAAGGGATGTAGAAAAAATGAAGAGGGCTAAGGAAGTTCGACCATCTGAGCATGAACTTACCGAAAGAGCATGGAGAAGGGCGATATATGCCAAATGCGAAATCCCAAAAGGAACAACCATAACCAAGGATATGTTGATGGTTGTAAGGCCATCGCCGGAAGGTTCGTTGCCACCGAAAGAGGTTTATAATCTGATCGGAAAAAAGACGACGTCTGAAATTAAAAAAGGAGAGTTCATTACATACAAGAAGGTCTCGAAATGAAGGTTGTTGCAATCATACAGGCAAGAATGAGCTCCACCCGTCTGCCAGGCAAGGTTTTAAAACCCATTCTCGGCAAGCCCATGCTGGTGCATATAGTAGAAAGATTGAGGAAAGTAAAGAAAATTAACGAAGTGGTTGTGGCCACCTCTGAAGAGAGGATTAATGATTCTATACGAAAAATATGCGAAGAAAACAAGATTAGTTGCTTTTCTGGTAGCGAGAACGATGTTTTGGATAGGTTCTACAAAGCGGCAAAAGAGCATAAGGCGGATGTTGTGATTAGAATTACAGCAGACTGCCCTCTGGTCGATCCCACATTAATAGACAAGGTTCTGACCTTATTTTTAAGATCGAAAAATTATGACTTTATCGGTGTTGCCACGGGCGCAGGAGTCGCTGATAAAAAATTTGACGGTTGCCGCTATCCGGATGGCCTTGACGCAGAGGTCTTCAGCTTTTCCGTGCTTGAAACCGCATGGAGAGAGGCAAAAGAACAACTGGAAAGAGAACACGTGACCCCGTTTATCTGGAAGAGGCCTGAAAGATTCAAAGTTAGTTCTTACAAGAGCGATGTTGACTATTCGAAAATGAGATGGACAGTAGATAACCAGGAAGATTTTGAGGTTGTAAGTACGATATACGCTGAATTGTATCCCAAAAAACCAGATTTCGATATGAAAGATGTGCTTAATTTCTTCAAAAAAAATCCAAAATTACTGAAGAAGAACGTTCATTTTATAGGTGAAGAGGGCTATGAGAAATTTTGGGAGGAGAAGTCATGAAGGGTCAGAAACTTTATAGGAAGGCGCGCAGGCTTATTCCCGGTGGCACTCAACTGCTTTCAAAGCGTTCTGAAATGTTTTTACCGGAATTATGGCCAGCATACTATAAAAAAGCAAAGGGAGTAAATGTTGTAGACTTAGATGGAAACGAGTACATAGACATGAGCATAATGGGTATAGGTGCGTGTATTCTCGGGTATGCGGACCGAGATGTAGACAATGCCGTTAAGAAAGCTATTGATAATGGAATTGCTTCGACGCTAAATTGCCCAGAGGAAGTAGAACTGGCTGAACTGTTGTGTAAACTTCACCCATGGGCGGAAATGGTACGCTACGCACGATCTGGTGGTGAGTCGGCATCCATGGCAATAAGGATAGCTAGGGCTGCAACTGGGAGGGATAAGGTTGCCTTTTGTGGATATCATGGTTGGTGTGACTGGTATCTGGCTGCAAACCTAGGAGAGAACAATGCCTTAGATGGTCAGCTTATGCCAGGATTAGAGCCTGCAGGCGTACCTCGCAGTTTAAAGGGTACTGCACTACCATTTCATTATAATAAAATAGAAGAGCTTGAAAGAATAGTTTCCGAAAATGAGAAAGAACTAGCGGCAATAATAATGGAGCCTTTAAGAGAAGCTACCCCGAAGAGCGGCTTTTTAGAGTCTATTAGAAAAATCGCTTCATCTACGGGTGCGGTTTTGATCTTCGATGAAATCACTTCTTGCTTTAGAATGAACACGGGTGGAATTCATTTGCGATTAGGGGTCAATCCAGATATGGCGGTTTTCGCAAAGGCTATGGCGAATGGATATCCCATGGCTGCGGTAATAGGCAAGGAAGAGATAATGGAAGCGGCACAGTCTACATTTATCAGCAGTACAAACTGGTCAGAGCGGATAGGACCCGTTGCAGCATTGGCAACAATCAAGAAGTTTAAACAAGAAAAAGTAGCAGAGCACCTTATAGATGTTGGCGAAAAAATTCAAAAGGGTTGGAAAGAGATTGCTGATGAAACTGGTTTGAAAATAGGTATCGAGGGGATTCCACCGTTAAGCCATTTTTCTTTCAAGTATGAAAATGATTTAGCAATATCCACACTATTCACCCAGGAGATGTTGAAAAGAGGCTTTCTGGCTTGGAACCAGTTCAAATCTTCTTATGCACATAAAGATGTCCACATCAAAAAATATTTAAAAGAGACAAAAGAGGTATTCTTTGGGATTGCTGAGGCTATCGAGAAGAACTATGTAGAGAAGATGCTTAAAGGACCAATAGCGCGAAGGGGATTTTATCGCCTAACAAAAGACTGATTATGATTGTGAGCAAAGGATTATGGAATACTCTAAATTAGGAAAAACAGGCGTTCAAATTTCTAGATTGTGTCTCGGCGCCGCGCAACTAGGAATGAATTATGGTATAAATAATATTACTGGCAAACCCAGTTTTGGAGAGAGCGCGTCCATAATCAAAAACGCAGTTGAAAATGGAATAAATACGTTTGATACCGCGCCCGAATATGGAGACAGCGAAAAAATATTGGGGGCGTGTCTTAAAGAATTTGACAGTGGGAAATTAGTATTCATATCAAAGGTTCCTCCCACTAACTGGGACAAAAACAAAGAAACTATTGTCGATAGCGTCAAAAAAAATGTCAAAAAAACTCTAGAAAACCTTGGGATTAAAACATTGTCCATATATCTGTTTCACAGATTTGAAGATGCCATAAAAGAGAATGGCCTTATCCTAAGGGAGTTGGAGAGATTAAAATTAGAAGGAATTATAGAAAAGATTGGTGTTTCAACATACGCACCAGATGAAGCGGAAAAGGCGTTGAATATCGAAGGTGTTGAAGTAATACAAGTGCCTTTCAACCTCATAGACAAAAGGCTGCTTGAAAATGGTTTTCTTAAAAAAGCAAAAAGAAAAGGAATTACTGTGCTTGCAAGAAGCGTGTTTTTACAAGGATTGTTTTTTAAAGACAACATTCCAGATAAACTAAAAGAATTTTGGCTATATCGCCAGAGGATATTGACAATATGTGAAGAGAATAATATAACGATAGGAGAGCTAGCATTAAGATATAATCTTAGTATCAATGAGTTGGATAGCGTTTTGATAGGTGTGGAAAAAACGGAGCAATTAATCGAAAATCTGAGAATATTAAAAAAAGGAAAACTTGCAAAAGAAACAATCCAAGAAATAAATAATCTGGGGAGCGCTCCTGAGAAGATAATTAATCCTAGTTTATGGGGTAAACCTTGATATATTGGGGACATCGTTTGTCTAGAAAAAGAGATATGCATAAAGGAGGGTGCTAGTTGTCTAGAACGTTCATTTTTTATTTTTTATCCAACGAACAGATAGGATTCGGTCATTTTTCTCGTTGTTTGTCAATAGCGGAAGAGGTTCATTGTTTGGAACCAGATTCGGCTATATACTTTTATACAGATACCCCGCTAGAACTTCAAAAGAAATGGATTCGATTAAATATCATTAACTCACATCCTGTTGACAATGTACTATCTGAAATAAAAGATAAAGCGCCGGATGTAGTTGTTCTGGATTTGAAGGAAATACCTAAACAGTTGGTAGATGGAATAAAAGGTACTGGATCAAAATTGGTAATTATAGATAACGCGTCCAAGATAGTAGAGAAGGCAGATATTGCCGTCTTCCCGTATTTGTATGAGCCGCCCGAGCTTAAGAGAATCCCACGCCATGTCACGGTGCTTCATGGCCCGGAATATGTGTTGTTGAATCCAAACATTATCAAAAAGGGGGGGAAACCTCTTTTCGATGTAAATTCAAACAGAGTCGTTGTTACTTTTGGAGGAAGTGACCCAAACGATATGTTGGGACATTTTATCGACTATTTGGCACGGTTACCAAAGTTCGATTTTACAGTTCTTATGGGCAAGAATTATAAATTTAAATCTGAAATTAGAGATATCTGCTCCGAATGTAACCACATTGAGGCACATGAGTTTAATTGGAAAATTGTCGATACCCTCGGTCCTTGGAAATTTGTAATCTGTGGCTTTGGTGTGAGTGTTTTCGAATTTTTGTATCTAGGTATTCCACCAGTCGTAATAAATCGTTATATTGACGACGACATTAAATACGCTAACGAGTTGGAACAAAAAGGACTGCTGGTATCATTAGGATACTATAAAAATCTTGATTTTACTACATTTAAAAGAAGGTTTGAAGGGATAGCCAACCGCAACGATTTTATAAAGAAAATTTCATCTAATGGAGTGGAATTGATTGATGGAAAAGGTGCAAAACGAGTGAGTCAGATAGTTGTAGGTGGTAGGTAAAAATGGAGGAAATAGAAACGAGAGAGATAAATTGTCCTATATGTAGTTCCAAGGATTACGAAGTGGTTTATAAAAAAGAGTATAGAGTATGGGGTAAAAATAAATTATTTATTTGGACAGCACAACAGGCAATCTGTACGACTTGTGGGATGATTTTTACCAATCCTCGACCAACAGATAAAACCTTAGAACATTTTTATAAATCAGATATGAGGTATGGTGAGAGATCCGACTTTTTCAGAAGGTCACAACTAGAGTTCATATACAACAATACCCCAAAAAATTGCAAATCGATATTTGATATCGGAGCTTTTGATGGGAGATTCCTAAATATTGCAAGGAGCAGAGGGTACGTTGTTTTTGGTATTGAACCTTCAGAAGAAGGAGTTCAAGAAGCTATGAACAAATATGGAATTAGAATAATCAAAGGGTTTTTTAATGAAAATTTTTTAAATTCATTTAGCGAAAAATTTGATATAATTACAATAATACACGTTCTGGAGCATATTCAAAATCCACTTGATTTTTTAAAATCAACTATTAAAATTACAAATCCAAATAAATATATTTATATAGAAGTTCCAGATACAAGTAGACCTTTCGTTAACAATATCGCTGATTTTTTTTCGAATCAACATATCATGCATTATACCGAGGGGTCCCTCAGAAATATTGCCAGCATTTTGGGTTTACATGTTGTAGCAGTTGAGAAATTACAAGAGATACCGATTATAAGAATATTACTGAAAAATGAAAAAGTCGAAAAGTGTACTTTAAAAAATGAGTATGAAATAAATAAAAATATAATGAAGGAGTATAAGCATCGAAGAACGAAGTTTATACAACATCTTAAATCCAAAATAAATCCCAACATAAAGAAAATAATTATATATGGTGCAGGTATGCATACAACTCAACTTCTTCAATCTGGATTACTCAATAATGTTAAAATTGATTGTATTGTCGACTTCAATCCAAAAAAACACGGAATGTTGTTCGAGGGATATGAAGTACAGAGTCCAGAGATTCTAAAAAATAAAAATATACCTGTGTTTATTTCATCGTATGATAGTCAGGAAGAGATTTCAGATTATCTTAAGGTTAATTTTCCACACATCACTCAGATAAAAATATATGATAAGATAATAAGTTTCGATACAGGAATATTCGTGGATGATGAAAATGTTAGGTGCTGAAAATATTGCTAAAACTTTAAAATCAATTGGTGTGAAGAGAGTATTTCTCTTCCCTGGGGGAACAGTCACCCCGTTGTTAGACGCATTGGTAAAGGTGGGGATAGATTATGTCTGCCCAGTATGTGACAAAAGCGCACAGTAAACAAATTATAAAACCAGATGAGGTTAATTTCAATGAAAAAGTATATTATGTCATTCAGGAAATAAGGGGCAATATAATTAAGTTAATATAGAACTGGACAAATATCCTTGCAAGTTTGGTGAGAAGCAGCATGAATATCGAGGTAGCGGAAGTATTGAGTGTGAAATTGTTACAAACAAAAGATAGTGACAGATGAGAAGGACATGGGGGGGAAGAAACATGAAAAAAGAAGGAAGAAAAAAAACTCTTTTGGATCTGCAAAAAATGAAAAAAGAAGGGGAAAAAGCGGTATTCATAACTTCGTATGATTACCCATTTGCCTTGTACGCCGATAGAGCTGGGGTTGACATGATTCTCGTGGGAGATTCGGGCGGAATGACAACTCTCGGTTATAAAACAACAAATCCGGTTACCATGGATGAAATGATAACAATGGCCTCAGCCGTATGTAGAGCAGTTGAATTCTCTTTTGTTATCGGAGATATGCCCTATATGTCTTACCAGCCTTCAGATAGGGATGCTGTGGTCAATGCCGGAAAATTCATAAAAGTGGGGTGTGACGCTGTGAAAATTGAAGGTGGAAAAGGAATGGCCCCAAGAGTTAAAGCAATGGTGGATTCGGGTATTATTGTGATGGGCCATTTAGGGTTGACCCCACAAAGTACAGCTTCTTTTGGCGGCTATAGAGTGCAGGGGAAAACACTGGATAGTTTCAAAATGATTCTAGAAGATGCTTTAGCTCTGCAGGAAGCGGGAATTTCATTCTTGTTACTTGAAGCAATGCCTGCCGAATCTGCTGGGTTAATAGCTAAAGCTTTATCTGTTCCCGTATATGGAATTGGAGCAGGAGATCAAGTAGATGGTACACTTGTTATAATTCATGACATTCTAGGAATGTTTGAGTGGTTTGTTCCAAAATTTATTAAAAGATATGCTGACATTGGAGAAAATATTACAGATGCTGTTGGAAGATATGCCGATGAAGTCAGAAAAAGGAAGTTCCCTCAAAAAGAGAACATATATCCTATCGAAAAAGAAAATTTACGTAAAATAGAAGAGTGGTATAATAACACAAGAAGGTTGAAACATAAGAAAGAGAGGTAGTGATGAAATTAACAGACTATGTTGCGGAATTTTTGGTAAAACACGGCGTGGAATATGTGTTTATCTTCACCGGAGGGGCAATATCCCATCTGGTAGATTCTGTATATAATCTCAACCTTCGTACCGGCAAGTTAACGCCCATCTGTGTAATGCATGAACAAGCTGGGGCAATAGCACTGGATGGGTACGCACGAGCAACTCATAAGATTGGCGCTATGGCTGTTACCAGTGGTCCAGGTGCTACCAATCTAGTGACAGGAATTGCCTGCTCCTATTATGATTCCATTCCTGCCATATATTTTACAGGGCAAGTTCAAACACACGATTACAAGGGTGAAAGCAAACAACGTCAGGTTGGCTTTCAGGAAACAGACATCGTGAGTGTTGTAAAACCTTTAACAAAGTATGCTGTTATGATTACAAATCCGCATGATATTCGCTATGAATTAGAGAAAGCACTTTGGATAGCGCAATCAGGTCGGCCGGGGCCTGTGTTGATTGATTTGCCAATGGACATACAGTGGGCAGAAATAGTGGCAAGGGAACTAAGAGCTTATGAACCAGACGAAACCCGTCCAGAGGACAACAACAGCATTCGAGAGAAAGTAACAGTCGTTGCTGACTGGATTCGAAAATCTAAGCGTCCGATGATCATCAGCGGAGGCGGAGTTCGTAATGCGAGAGCAACGGATGAAATCAAGGCTTTGGCAACACTAGGTGATATACCAGTCGCTGTAACCTTTGGTGGAGTGGACACGTTTGCTCATGATAGTCCTCTCTATTCTGGATTGATTGGCGTGATGGGTAATCGCGCAACGAATATTTCTCTTACCAAGAGTGACTTGGTTTTGGCAGTTGGAACTCGTTTAACCTTACGTCAGGTAAAAATGAAACCAAAGGACTTTGTACCGAATGGTAAATTGGTCCATGTTGACATCGATCCCGACGAATTAAATCAACGTGTGCCAACAGACCTATCACTTGCATGTGATGCTAAAGAGTTCTTGACCCTTCTTTTGAGTGAGTTGGAAAAAGATGGCTGCCCACAGTTCTCTGTTTGGCGAAAACAAACGAGGAATAGTTTTGAGGAAAATCCTTTTTGTAAACCAGAATATTATTCAGAAAAAGACGCGGTAAATCCCTACGTATTTATGAAAACATTATCTGAACAGATGGCCGATGATGATATATTGATTGCAGATGCAGGACAGAACGTGATGTGGGCTATGCAAGCAGTGGAAGTACGTGCTCAACAGAGACTTTTTACCGATACAGCGCACTCTACAATGGGCTATTCAATGCCAGCCGCGATTGGGGTTGCAGTCCATTACAGAGATGGTTCTCCACGGGTTATTTGTACCATTGGTGACGGCGCTATTCAGTTAAACATTCAAGAGTTGCAGACAATTCGTTCGTACAATCTGCCAGTTAAGATATTTGTTCTGAACAATCATTCATACGGTGCAATTATGGATTATCAGGATTCAAAGCTTGGGGGCCGCTATTTTGCATCATCCCCGAAGTATGGCTATTCAATTCCAGATATTTTGGCAATTGCCCGTGCGTACAAGATTGAGGCATCTAAAATCGCTTCACAAGATGGGTTAGCGCAAAAAATTAGGGCCGTTCTTGATACTAAGGGCCCGATCCTCTGTGAGGTGGAGATGGGCTTACGAACGCATGTTACTTTAGATCCCTAGGAGAGCATAAAATGTTGATGGAAGAGAGAACTGCTTTGGTAACCGGTGGGAGCCGTGGCATTGGAAGGGCAATAGCAATAGCTTTGGCCAAGGAAGGAATAAACGTTGCACTGACATATAACACCAACAAAGAAAAAGCCGTTGCTGTAGTTAAAGAGATAGAAAGTAAAGGCAGTAGAGCAATATGTATAAAACTTGACCAAAAAAGTAGGGGCGATATACACAAAGTTATTGAGGAAGTGCATAAAAATTTTGGTAAATTAAACATCCTAGTAAATAATGCTGCACTTACCCAGGAGAAACCATTCGAAACAATTAATGACGAAGATTGGGGCAATATGATGGCTGTAAATCTCCGGGGGCCGTTTATTTTTTGCCAGGAGGCAATACCCGATATGATAGGGCAAGGGTGGGGAAGAATTATCAATATTTGTTCAATAGGCGGACAGTGGGGGGGAGTGAACCAAGTTCATTATGCCATAGCAAAAGCGGGGTTGATTAATCTAACCAAATCTTTAGCTCGCATTTACAGTAAGAATGGGGTTACCTCAAATGCAGTTTCACCGGGATTAGTGGATACAGACATGATTGTCGCAGAGATGACAACTCCGGCTGGAAGAGAAAAAGTTAGAAGTATTCCCATAGGAAGAATTGCCACCGCTGAAGAGATAGCCAATGTTGTTGTATTTCTTGCAAGCGAGAAAGCTAGTTATATTACAGGTCAAACAATAAATGTAAACGGTGGCTTATATTTTGGATAAAATGAAAACTATAATGTTGCTAGGCGCTGGTATTGAGCAAGTAACTGCAATTCAAATTGCTAAAGAGATGGGTTTGAGGGTTATTGTAGTAGATCAAAATCCAAAAGCACCCGGCCTAAAAATTGCAGATGTGGGAATAAACGCGGATATTAAAGATGTGGACAAACTAATCGAGATCGGTAAAAAATACAAAATAGATGGGGTAATGACACATGGAGTAGAGATTCCTGTTGTTGTGGCTAAAGTAGCTCGCGCATTAAATTTGCCTGGAATTGACCCGGAAATAGCAGAACGAGCTACCAATAAACTGAAAAGAATCCAGTGTTTTAAGAAAAACAATGTACCTACATCTCGATTTTTTAGCGCATCTTCTATAGAGGAAGCAAAGATAGTTGCTGAAAATTTGGGATTTCCTGTTGTTTTTAAACCTATTGACAATTCTGGAGCAAGAGGTGTTGTAAAGATTTCATCGATTGCTGATATTGAAAAATATTACAAGTATTCATTGAGTTTTTCAAAGCAAAAAACCATTTTAGTGGAGGAGTACCTCCAGGGGTTTGAGATAAGTACCGAATCTGTGATATATAATGACAAAATTTATACGCCTTGCATCGCAGATAGGAATTATAGCGATAAGAAGTCTTTTGACCCATTTTTCATCGAAGATGGCGGTGAATTGCCAACAAGGTTGTCAAAAGAGGAGTTAGACAAAGTATTGCATGTAGTAGAGAAAGCCATTAAAGCGCTTGGATTAACATGGGGCGTGGCAAAAGGAGATATCCTAATAGACAGTGAAGGCCCCAAAGTAATTGAAATGGCTGCAAGAACCAGTGGTGGAAGATTTTGTTCCTTAAAAGTACCGTTATCTAATGGAGCTAATATACTATATCCTCTTATCGAAATGGCTGTAAATATCGAGCCTAATTTGGATTGGTTAGTACCTAAATTTACCAAGGGCGTAGCAGAAAGATTTATTTTCCCGGACCCCGGTAAAATTGTGAGCATTTCAGGCATATCAGAAGCGAGAAAAATCGAAGGTGTGTACGAATTAACAATCGATGATGTGATAAAAGTAGGAAATATAGTACCTAGAATCGAAAATCATACAGACAGACATGGATATGTGGTTGCTATTGGTAAAACACGCGAGCAGGCAATAAAAATTGCAGAAAAAGTCATTAAAAAAATAAAAATCGAAGTTGAACGGGTATAAATCATGAAAAAACTCCATCTATACGCGATCTTCCATCTAAATCTCGCATTCTCTTCGATTCCAGAGAAAGATTATCCTCAGGTAATAGAACGATGCTTCTGGCCACTTTTGAATATCTGTGAAGAAATGAAGACCCCACTGGGAATAGAATCCCCAGGATATACTTTAGAAAAGATTAATGAAATCTCTCCATCGTGGATAAAAAAACTAAAAGAGCTTTGGATGAATGATGCGTGTGAGTTCATAGGTTCGGGATACACCCAACTTATCGGCCCTCTAGTGCCATCTGAAGTAAATGCTTACAACTTGGAAATCGGTCATCGGGTGTATCAATCGTTCTTGGGACAAAAACCACAAATTGCCTGGGTGAATGAACAGGCATATTCTCCGGGATTAATAGAACATTACCTCGATGCGGGTTACAAAGCCATTGTAATGGAGTGGAACAATCCCTACAGGTACCACCCCGAATGGCCAAAGGAGTGGCAGTATTTCCCTCAAACAGCAATGGATTCAAATGGAAAAAATATACCAGTTATCTGGAATAATTCGATATTTTTTCAAAAGTTTCAAAGATATGCGCAAGGGGAAATCGAGTTAGATGAATATATGAACTACTTGCACTCTCATTTAGGGGAATCTGTTCGGTTTTTCCCCCTCTATGGCAACGATATTGAAATATTTGATTATAGGCCGGGGCGCTATGATACTGAGGTAGATATATGTAAGGATGGGGAATGGACTAGGATTACGAGATTGTTTAAAGAATTATCTGCGAATCCGAATTTTGAAATCGTCGCGCCGTCAAGAGTCCCTGGTCTTGCAGAAGGAGACAACTCGTTCAATCATATAAAACTGGAATCCCCAGAAGATCCTATCCCTGTCAAAAAACAGGAAAAATACAATATCACTCGATGGGCTCTAAGTGGCAGAGACAACATAGGTAATAATACAAAATGCTATAGAATTTACAAATGCTTAAAGCGCATCGAATCTGGTTACCGAGATGACAATACTCAAAATATAAAACGTGCTGATGAACGTAAATTAAATGATTTATGGAAGGAACTTTGCTTTCTGTGGAGCAGCGATTTTAGGACCCATATTGAAGAGAAAAGATATCTCGCGTTTCAAGAAAGATTAAATGATGCTCTCTCGGTTGTGTCGAATAGTGTAGGAAACATTGAAAACGGGCTACAGAGGGATACGGTATTCGAAAAATCGAAGGTAGAAATTCGACCAACAGTGACGCAACAAGGCAATATGGTTATCATTGAAACTGAGAAATTAAAAGTCGTTTTGAACAGCAGACGCGGATTATCTATCGACTCTGTAATATTTAAGGGCATATCGGAGCAACCGTTGATTGGCACGCTACCACATGGCTACTATGATGATATTTCACTCGGTGCGGATTATTATACCGGTCATACAATTATTGAAATCCCAGGCAAAAGTAAAATCGCAGATTTGGAGAGGGTGTCTCCAAAACTGCCTAACGATTATAATGAGTCCGATAAATTCGTTTCAATTAAAGGTGCAATTAACACACATATAGGCACGATATACAAGGATATACAGATTTACTTATTAGAGCAGCGATTGGATATTTCTTATTCTTTTGATTTTCATGAAAATCCACTTGCAACGTTTCGCACGGGAATTATCACTTTTATTCCGGATGCTTTCGATTGTGACTCGCTATTTTACGCCACGCATAATGGTGGAAAAATTGCAGAGACGCATGAATTAAAGGGCCACACCATATCACATGACGAACCTGCAAGTTCTATGGTGTCGTCTAAACATTGCTTGGGTGCCACCGAAGGATGGATCGAAGTAGGAGATAAAGATAAAAAGATCAAGGTATACTCAGATAAATCTAAATTATATAACGCCCCAATGATTAATTATCGCGAAGTTAAACATGGTGGATATTTCCTTAGATTATTACATTCTATTGGAGAGATAGATGATACAGTTAAAAACGCCAAGGCTCAAAGAAAAGATATTACATTCTCCATATATTGTGAGAAACAGAAGATTTAGTATAGAATGTAGAATAGAAATTATTGATGGCAACTAAACACCTAGCAACTGGTACTATCTGGTGATGAGGGGAAGCTCACAAATACTTATATATTATACCCACATAACTAGGTTTAATGGCACATATTTCGATTGTTGGTGCTGGTTATGTGGGACTTGTTACTGCGATAACCTTTACAAAACACAAACACACAGTTACTTGCATCGACATCTCTAAGGAAAAAGTTGTTTCTATAAATTCAAAAAAACCTCCGTTTTATGAGGAAAATTTAGAGAAGGCACTTGTTGCTGCTATCGAATCTAAAAGATTAACTGCGACTACGAGTTTCGATGCAATTCGTAAAACAGACCTCACTTTTATTTGTGTAGAAACCCCATCATTAAAAGACGGGGGACAAAATCTCTCCATTATTGGAAAAGCAACATCGGACGTGGGAAAGTCATTAAGAGAAAAGAAGGGTTATCATTTAGTCGTAGTAAAAAGTTCGGTAACCCCGACAACTACAAAAGAGCATTTGATACCGATATTGGAACGGAGTTCAGGTAAAACTGTTGGAAAAGATGTCGGTATTTGTGTCAATCCAGAATTCCTACGCGAAGGTTCGGCTCTCCAGGATAGCTTCAATCCCGATAGGATAGTTATTGGCGGGTTTGACAAGAAAAGCGGAAATTTGCTTAAGAATCTATATAAAAAATTCTCGTGTCCGAAGATTGTCGTGGACCTAGCTACAGCAGAAATGATAAAGTACGCATCCAACTCGTTTTTGGCACTTAAAATAACATATGCTAATGAGATTGCAAACATGTGTGAAAAGTTTGGTATAGACGCCGAAAAAGTATTAGATGCAGTCGCCCTTGATTCAAGAATTAACCCCCATTTTCTGAAGTTTGGTTGCGGATTCGGTGGTAGCTGTTTCCCGAAGGATTTGAAAGCCCTGATACATGCTTCTGAAAAATATGGATGTAAATCAGATATATTTAGGTCCGTCCTAAAATTAAATGAAAGGCAACCGCTTAGACTTGTAGAAATGTTAAAGAACGAAATCCCCAATTTAAAAAATTCTAAAGTCGCTGTCCTTGGCCTATCATTTAAAGGAAATACAAATGATGTAAGAGAGAGTAGAGCTATCCCAATAATTTCGGCCTTAATTAAAGAAGGCGCTCATGTGATTGCTTATGATCCTGTGGCTATGCCTAACATGAAAAAAATATTTAAAGAGATAAAATATGTAGACTCGATTGACGATGCCCTTGATGGTGCGGACGCTTGTATAGTTCAAAATGATTGGGAAATATTTGAAGAACTAAATTCTAAGAACTTTAATAAAATGGCCAAAAAAATAGTGATTGATGGAAGAAGGGTGTTGGACCGTAAAAAGATCGGGGAAGATGTGAAATATTATGCAATTGGTTTGCCTAACAAGTGATGTGTGGTTTTTATGAAGGCGATAATTCCTGCAGCGGGCATGGGAAGCAGATTCTTACCCATAACAAAGGCCCAACCCAAGGAGATGCTACCCGTAGTAGATAAACCAGTAATTCAATATGTTGTGGAGGAAGCCGTTGCTGCGGGTATAGATGATATAGTAATTGTTACTGGTAGAGGAAAAAGGGCTATCGAAGATCATTTCGACAGGTCCATCGAACTTGAGCTGGCACTGGTAGACAGAGACGAATATAAATATCTACAACAGCTTGAGGACCTCCTCAGCAAGGTAGACATATTTTATATAAGACAAAGTTCGCAGAGAGGCCTGGGCCACGCGGTCTGGTGTGCCAGAAAGCACATTGGAAATGAACCATTTGCCGTACTGCTCGGAGATGATATAATAATAAGTAAAACACCGTGCATAAAACAACTGATGACTGCCTCCGAACAATATGATTCCTCAGTAATCGGTGTTCAGAAGATTTTGAGAAAGAACATACCGAGGTACGGCATAATAGATGGGGAAAAGATGTCTTCCCGCATTTATAAGGTAAAGAACCTCGTGGAAAAACCACCTATTGAAAAAGCGCCATCGGATATAGGCATCATTGGAAGATATATATTCAAACCAGATATTTTCAGTTATATCGAAAAAACAAAACCGGGGATAAATAACGAAGTTCAACTTACGGATTCACTTAAATTATACAATAAACATCATGATATCTACGCACATCTGATTGAAGGTAAACGATATGATGTTGGGAACAAGGTTGATTGGCTACAGACAAATATAGAACTGCAAAAAATTTTAGAAAAATGACGGGGGCGATACTATTAAGTGTATAGTAACTGGTGCTGCAGGTTTCATTGGTTCGCACATCTCAGAAAAATTAATCGAGTCGAGCCATGAGGTAATAGGCATCGATTGTTTCACGGATTACTATGCGAGAGAATTAAAGATGAAAAATATAGAAAAACTGATGTCTCATAAAGCTTTTAAACTGATTGATAAGAACATCTTGGATTTGAATCTGAAAAAACTTATTTCGGATGCGGACTATATTTTCCATGAGGCTGCTCAGCCAGGCGTTAGAGCAAGTTGGGGCGAGAGCTTTGATATCTATCTTAGAGACAATGTTATGGCTACACAAAGGATTTTGGAGGCGTGTAAAAATACAAAAATTAAGAAATTAATATACGCTTCATCATCTTCAGTATATGGCGATTGCGAATTACCCATGCGGGAGCATTTACCTGTTAGACCTGTTTCACCATATGGTGTTTCAAAGCTTGCCGCAGAAAATCTGTGTTATCTTTATTGGAAAAACTATAACATTCCAATTACTGCTCTGCGGTATTTTACTGTTTATGGGCCGAGACAGCGCCCCGATATGGCGTTTAATCGGTTTATAAGATCAATAATTAAAAACGAAGAAATAGTTGTCTTTGGCGACGGAAAACAAACACGCGATTTCACATATGTTTCAGATGCAGTAAATGCGAATATGCTTGCCATGAAGTCTAAGGTAGATTGGGGTGTGTTTAATATCGGCGGAGGGTCGAGAATTACCTTGAAAGAGGTGATTCGAATTATGGAGGATACCGTAGGAAAAAAAGCCAAAGTACGGTATATTGAAAAGCAAAAAGGTGATGTTGAACATACTATCGCAGACGTTTCAAATGCCCAAGATATCTTAAATTATAAGACCAGTACCAATCTTGCAGATGGATTAAAGAAGGAATATGAGTGGATATTAGAAAACCGACGGTTCATGGGTGTGTAAACTGTTATGAAAACGTATCTGCTCGAAGCGTATGACCCGACTGTGAAATTTGACAAGGGCAGTATTATCGTCGCCCTGACCCCAGAAGTTTGCTATCAATTGGATAGGGTGGGGATAAAATACTCGATTATTGAAGACTATTATGATGAGGTTCAATTAGCCTCTACTGAAGATGAGTATCTTAAATCGATTCTCGAGTGGTTGAGTAAATTAGATGCATTCCTTCAAAACCATGTACCCGAACTAAAGAAATTCGATCTGAAATTAGGAATAATGTATTTTCAGTTTCTATTCGCAGTATTAGGCCCTTTGATTCTCAGATGTCTTACATTAAGGATGTTGTTCGATAAAATAAAACCATCAAATATAGTGTTTGTTTCACACCCACCACGTAAGAGAACCCTTGATTTCAGACTGTGGGATGATAGTAGAAGTTTATACTCCCAAATTATTCCGATCCTCTGTAACGAAAGGAATACATCATTAGAGTCAATTCACATACCAGCGATAGGTAAACACACTAGGATAAGTAAAAAATATAGTTATAATATAAAATATTTAAAGATGCATATAAAAAGAATGTTGGGTAAATATCAATTTGCAAGGAACATATATTTCTTCTTAAATTACGGAAAGGAGTACCCCCCAACCGGGAAAAATAAAGATTGTTTAAATATATTGTTGTTGGTACCGATCTCGAATTATAATTTATTCGAAATAGTAAAAAGTGTTTTAAAAAAGGGCCATAACCTTTATTCCCTATCATATGATGGCGATCGAATACTGAAATGCTCTAGGTTTGGTGCAAAAACGTATTTGGATATTCATACTGGAAATAAAAACGAACATAGTAATGATTGGAAAAACGCAGCCGATGTTTTAGAGAAAGATGAGTTGATTTCCTGGATTGATGAAAAATGTCAAATGGAAGTTTCGCAAATAATTTTACCAAACCTAAAATATTTTGTTTCGAAGGTGTGTCCAGAGATTTTTGCCTATTTCAAATTTTTCATTGAATTTTATGAAAAAGAAAATATTCATTTTGTTATTACACCATATGAGTGGTTGTCGGCTCATTTCGCGGCCATTGCCGCCGCAAACTACTATGATAAAACTGTAAGCGTCAGTTATTTCCACGGCGATGGTGCTTTTGATGCGAAGGGATGGGTGGCTACAGAACTGGTCCCCTATAGAAATTATATATGCTCCAACAAAGAGCACAAAGAATATTTTGAATGTCTGTGTAAACTATACAATCTTCCAACTAAACTTTTTTACAGCCCACATAGATTGTTAAATGTGGTGAAAATAAAAAATCTGAGGGATGATAGAAGAAATAAACATAGCGGTAGTAAAACGAGAGAGAGAATAATATACCTACCCCTTTTCTTTTTAGGGGATCATCGCCCGATTGGCGGTGCAGAATATCCTGATGTCTGGTACTATAAATTTCAAAAAGCACTCATAGAGTATTTCTCAACTAAAAAGGAGTATGTATTTGTTTGGAAAGGCATACCATCTGCCGATGTATCGTATAACCCCATCCCAGATTTTATAAAAGATAAAAACTTTGAAAATATTGAGATAGCCACGAATCCATTTGTTGAACATCTGTACACAGTTGATAGGGTAATTTGTGATTGCCCCTCTACAGGATTCTATGAATCTGTTGTTGCAGGCGTGCCGACCATATCGTTATATCACAAAGCAACCAAGATTCGAAAGACGGCACTTGAACAATTTGGGAATATGCTACAAATGTTTTCCAATGACAAAGATGCTGTAAAAATCATCGAGAAATTTCTAAATGATGATCCAGAATTGTATAAAAGAACTATAGATATGGGAGATAAAGGCATAATTGAGATAATAGAGTCTCTAAGAAAAGTGTAAAAGAAAGTACCTTAAATGAAATGATGTAAGAGACTATAATTATGCGTCATCGGTATCTTCATCATACGCATTATTTATGATTTTTGCAATCTTCTCGCTTGCATTTCCGTTACCAAAAACATTTCTCTGCCTTCCTTCCGGTTCGAATTCATTCACCATTTTGATAATCGTTTTCTTGTCTGAACCGACCAAAACATTCCACCCATCTTCCACAGTTTCAATCCACTCCGTATTCTCTCTTAAAGTGATGCATGGTACCTTTAGTATGTATGCCTCTTTCTGAACGCCGCCGGAATCGGTTAAAATTTTCTTAGCGTTTTTTTCCAATCTAAGCATGTCTAAATATCCTACTGGCGTTATCACGTTTACATACCCAATCAGTTTCTTCCACAAACCATACTTTCTCAAATATTTTTCTGTTCTTGGATGGCAGGAAAAAACTAGATTTTCAATCTCACAAAAAGCGCCTACAACACTCTTCAATCTATTAAAGTCATCAGTATTTTCTGCTCTGTGAATCGTTGCTAAATGATATCCGTTCTTCTTTAAGCCCAGTTCACTCAATATCTTCGATTTCCGCTCGGCGATTATAATATTTTCTTTTAAGGCGTCTACCATAACGTCCCCTGTGAGATATACGCCTTTTTTAATTCCTTCTATTTTTAAATTCTCGACAGCAGTTTTAGTCGGACAGAATAAAAAATCAGAGCAATGATCCGTTAAAACCCTATTGGTCTCTTCAGGCATTCTCCTGTCAAAACTTCTCAAGCCGGCTTCAACGTGTGCTATCTTTATGTGCAACTTAGCAGCGGACAAAGCACCAGCAATAGTAGTGTTAGTGTCGCCAAAAACCAAAACTAAATTCGGACGTTCTTCTATCAAAACCTCCTCTATTTTTTTCAACATTTTTCCTGTTTGTTCTCCGTGGGGACCAGATCCAACGCCCAAATGATAATCTGGTTTTGGAAGAGTTAGTTCATCAAAAAATATTTTGCTCATTTCATAATCATAGTGCTGCCCCGTATGGATTAGAATCTCCTCGTGCTGCTTTCCTATTTTCCTTAAAACTGGTGCTACCTTGATAAATTGTGGCCGTGCGCCTACTATTAATGTTATTTTCATATTGCCGCTCTACCTTAATCGTAATTCATTATTTTGTCGCATAGTTTTATGGTGGTGATACACAGATAATCAAACTTTAGATACATGAAGATTTCCTCTTGATTGTTATATGATGAAATTAATACAATATTTTTTTATTTCTTAAAAGTGTTAGAAGTGGCTGGTCTTTTTCGTTTTGTTGATCACAATGTTTCCTTCTTTATTAACAACAGATATATGTTTTTAATTTCCACAATTAATTTTTTACCCTCAAACCCATACAAAAACAGAAGATAAATGAGAAGTCCAAATGCTCCGGTGAGTACTAGCATTATAAAATTCATGTTAACGAATAGTGTAATTACATAAATAATTATCCCCGCCCCCAAGGCACTTAAAAATGCAGGATACATGTTGCGATAAATCTTAAAGTCAATTATTTTTTTCATCTCATCATATTGATACTTCCAGATTAGTGCATTAAATAAATTTGCTAAAGGTAAGCCGATAAATCCAAAATATAATATCAAGGGTATTCCTGCTGCCCAAGTTATTATGGCCATAGCGGTTGTTATACTCAATACAATTCCCGGTTTGCCTGCCACGAAGAACATACTATTGCTGGGGACTATCATTGGATATATCATAAGATAGACTAGCGAAATATAAATAACTGGTAAGGCAGGCATCCATTTGTTTCCAAATATTATGGGTATAAAAAATGATGCTGTTGTTAGGATTATGAAAAAGAGAGGATACAAAAAATATGATGCATATCTTATAGATTTTTCAATTGCCTTTCTATAAGTTTCTTTGTTGTCTTTTAAATAGGAAAAAGTTGGGAAAGTGACGCGTTGATAAGCATACACAAATATGAGTGGGAACTGGATTGTGGCATCTGCAAACACCACATAACCTAATCCTGTCGCCCCGGCTAATACCCCAACGAGGACGGGTGTGACTGAAGTGTACACTAAACTTACTACTACACCAGCTTGAAAAACTACTCCAAAACTAAGCATTTCTTTCAAACTTTTTTTATCTATGCCAATAGAAATATGCCATGGAGATATTATAAATAACGAAATAGTGCCCAAGATACTGCTAACAAAAGCGCCTAAAATAAAACTCCAGACACCATAACCCGAATATGCGAGAATTACCGATGTGAACGTATATGATACTGATCTCAAAACGTCAGATACCACTAACTTATTATATTTTAATTCTCTCTCCAATTGAATCGTAGGTACTACACCAAGAGAGTTAATGAAAAAAGAAATTACCATTATCCTAACAAGCCATTCTATTGTAGTGGATGTTTTCCATATCAAATTAAAAAGTGGTGCAATGACGATAATAATTATACAAACTGTTCCTGTCAATATTTGTTGAGTTGTAAAAGCTGTAGTCAGCTCCTTGTTCGTGACGGTGCTTTTTCTTATTAGAGATGCCCCAAGACCAGCATTGGTAAAGGTCCCGAAAAACGTCACTATGAAACTAACTATCGCATAAATACCAAAATCCGCGGGTATAAGTAACCTAGCGAGGATGATGCTGCCGATGAATGATATTATTTTCAATATTCCAGTTCTTAATATGAGAGACATGACTCCGATAGACGCTCTTTTTTTAATGGTACCTTCATCCATTTTTGTTCAACTCTTTTGTTTTTGTATAATATTTTGAAATTATTTATTGATGCATATGAACTTGGTGCGTATGTAGTGGTGTTTTTTATGGTACTTTATCTAGATTACTGCCTTATTTTCTTAATATCATCAAGAATAACCTGGGCTCTATGTTTATAAGTATGTTTTTTCTTGACTGCATCCATGCCTCTTTCTGCAATCTTTTTTCTTTCGTCTTCGTTCTCTATATAATACCCCACCTTCTCTAATAAATCATCTTCGTTTTTATAATAAACCATTTCCTTCTCTACATTAAACAGCTCCTCCAGTTTTTTCTTATAATCCACTAACTGGAATCCGCCTGCACCCATTATCTCAAAGACTCTCGGATTTAAACCCTCCTTCAGTTGGGGATGGTGGGTATTTAAGCATATCTTTGATGTATTGTAGATTTTATTAACTTCCCGAGGATAGATCCCATGATTATGAAGGTGCATCCTGAGGTCTCTTTGCGTAATTAGATATTCATATAATGAAAACGGATAGTATATGCTCCAGGTGGGCCCCCATACCTCTATATTCAACTCATTATACCGTGAAATGATCTCGCCTAATACCCTCCTTCTCTGAGGGTAATTGATCAAAGTACCCACAAAACAAACATCTCTAACAACAGTTTTGTCTTCTAATCTGAAGTATGTATGGGGGTCATAGGCCATTGGTAGAAATTTTGCCCGAATACCATATTTTTGTAGTTCTGGAATGTCGCTTGGTTCACAGGTGTAGAAAAGATGGTAATATTTTCCACCATTTAGAATATTCCTAAAGCGGACGGCGCTATCATAACACCAAAGAACAAGAGGGATATTGGAGTTCTCTCTGAGCTTTTTTATGGTGTCGGGCAACAAAGCGTCCCCTTTTAATGCTAGAAGCACGTCTGGTTTAGTTGCATTCACTGTTTGTAGTAATTTTTTATTGTATTCCATTATCATATCTCTTTGGAACTCCCCTACCATTATTCCTGGTTTGGCGAATGATTCAACAATTGAACTAATCTGGGAACAAAAAAACAGTTTTGTCCTACTAAGGAAGGTATACGACTCCGACCAGGTTGAGATATCGGTCTCGCAACCAAAATCAACAAAAGCTCGTATAATGGCGCTGTTAACTCCATATGACTGATGTGAGGGGCACGCAATCAATATTTTCATAATCAGCCTTAATTCGATATACGGTATATTTAGATTTCCAATCGATTAGTATCCCTACCAATAAGGATAATAACTAAAATTTTAGTCCCATAGACGGTTGTATACCGCCCCGCAGTATATTATCACGGTGGTATGAAAAATCATCATAGGGGCTGTGTAAACCAAGGAGATATGTCACCCCCTTGCGTAATTACTGCTAATGCTAATGGCATTCTCTGGAGAACGAAATCTTGTTCTTCTTTGCCAAACAACATGACTACAGCAAAAACTACAATGGTAGGGGCACCCTCCGTTACTAAGCATAAACGTAATCCTTACTCAATTATCTTTATGCTTGTTGTATATTTCTTTCGTTCTTTATCGCTTTCTCTTGAAGAATACCGGGTCTATTTGACTACTGATTGATAAATTTCAATTTCTTTTTGAACCGTGACATTCCAATCAAATTTTAAGGCCCTCCTTCTTAATAAATCACGGTCCCATTTCATATTTACCGCCTTAATGACTGCATCCGCAAATCTTTCCTCAAATTGCATACCCTCTTTGACAATTATACCGGCATCACCAATGGCTTCTGGCACTCCCCCATTACCACTTCCTACGATGGGTACGCCACATGCTTGCGCTTCCAAAACAACACAAGGAAAACCTTCATTTCTTGACGGAAGAATTAAGACATCCATCGCATTCATACACTTAGGAACCAATGGTGTTTCGACAAATCCCATAAATTTGGCTCGTATACCTAATATTTTACATTTATCGGCAATCGACTTCTTAAATTCACCATCACCCACGATTAAGAATTCTACATTTTTCTGTGTTTCCTGAATCTGTTTGAATATGGCTGGAAACATGTCGGCTCGTTTTACTCTTATCAGGTTACCTACAAAACCTACCACTTTGCCCGACAAGCCCAGTTCCCGTTTGTTGGACTCGCGCTCCTGGATAGTGAAGGTAGTTAAATCTACTCCATTCGGTATCACAACAGCGTTCTCGCCAGAATAACCTAATTTTTGGGCGGTATCTAATAGGGAATTGCTTACGAAAATGACCTTGTTGGCTTTTGTCATCGCCGCCACTGTCAACTCCCTGATTACTGGGTTCAACTGTGGTCGAGTATGTATATCTGAACCGATACATGTTATTACCAGCGGCAGTCCAGTTTTTTGGCTTAATAAAGTCCCGACATAGCCCTCGGGGTATGGACTATAACAGTGAATCATGTCGTAGTTAGTAAAGTCGGTGCTCGATAGTATATCGCGAGCGATTTTCTCACACGACTGTCGCTCGAATTTGTTTTTATTAATTTTCCTTTGAATTAATTCTTTAAATCCAAATTTATATACTACCCCGTTCCATTTGATTCCGTCCCTGATAACTGGCAAATGTTGATTTTGGTAATCGGTCTTGCCCAACATTTTTCGTAAGAATGCACAACCTGATCCGTATTTCTTTTCCAGAAAATATAGATCGGGATCTTGCCTTTGAGCGTTTAATACTTTTACCCTGTATGTGATAAATATTTGACTTATTGGGTTGTTAGGAAGAGGGTGTTCTTGTGAAAGGTAAAATATTTTAACCATTATCTGTCACCTAATAATTGTTTCTTAGATTCTTTGGATAATGAACATGGCGGTGCTCTTAATTTTTCAATCGTAGTGATGTAATGATTGCACACTCCATTCTCGTCAAAGGTGATGTCTGGATCCGATGTATCCATGATACATCGTGTACACGTTTGATGCTGCATATCTTTATTCTCCCAATATATTCTTAAGTACATCATAGCTTGGATAAGTTATAAGAACTGCCCTATGGGGTCCGTTGAAAACAAACATGGCGCCCGCTCCAACCGCACTCGCACCCGACTCGACCGCTTTTTTAAAATCTTCAAGATTTGATGCCCCACCTACTACAATAACCGGTACAGAAACTGATTGCGTTATCTCATTAATAATCTTTAGGTCGTAACCTGACAGTGTGCCGTCGCGATCAATCGAGTTGATAACAATTTCTCCCGCACCAATCTCCTGTGCTTTTTTGACTAATTCAACAGGGGATTCCTTAGTTTTTTGCGTTCCAGACATAATGTATGATGCATAATTCCCCGATAACGATTTTTTTACATCTATGCAAACAACAACACTTTGAGAGCCAAAAACAGAGGCGATCTCAGTTATAATACCTGGATTGTGTGCAAAGGACGTATTGACTATAATCTTTTCTATACCGAGATTAAAAAGTTTTCGTGCTTGTTCAAGGGTTTTTACCCCTCCACCATAAGAGATAGGCATAAACGCCTCACTCACAATATCTTTTATGAGGGAGTAATTTGGTTCTTTGTTTTCCAATGAAGTCGTAATATCAAGCAATGCAAGTTCGTCGACCTCTTTCTCGTTAAATATCTTCACCGTGTTGATTGGATCGCCGACATATTTATGATCTTTGAAATTTATCCCTTTGTAAAGACCACTGTTCCTTAATAACAAAAACGGTATAACCCTTGTTCGCAGCATATTATAACTCCGCAAAATTTTTGAGTAACTGCATACCAAACTTATGGCTTTTTTCTGGATGGAATTGTACACCAAAGATATTACCATTTCGTACAACACATGTAAATTCGTACCCATATGAGGTTACAGCTAGGATATTCTCTGGTTTGGCACACACTGCATGATACGAGTGGGTAAAATAAAACCGCATCTCTTTATGAGGCATATGGAAAAAGAGGGGGTCGGTTTTTGTCGGTGTAACAACATTCCATCCCATGTGAGGAATTTTTAGTTTCTGTTCCATCTGACTAAAATCAAACCGTTTAATTTCTCCACTCACTAACCCTAGGCCGTCCTCTTTGCCCTCCTCGCTTTTATTAAAAAGTAACTGCATACCCAAGCAAATACCAAGTAAAGGGACTTGTTCATCAAGAACTTTTACCTTAATAGCGTCCCATAATGAAGTAGCTTTCAGGTTACTAGCTCCGGCATCAAATGAGCCAACGCCAGGTAAAATTATTTTTTTTATGCCTTTCAACTCTTCGGGGTTTGAGACAAGCATACATGGTGCCCTGATTTTTTTTAGCATATTGACAATTGAACCGATATTGCCCAATCCATAGTCGATGATTCCTATCATAAGGATTTCCTCTCACTGAGAATTTCTGTTATAAAAGAGACACAATTTTCTTTACTATCGTTTGTCCAAATATCGTCTACGTTTATTTGAACATTCTTTTGAGTTCGAGTAAGTTCTGCTGATTCCACAGAGTCGCTAAACTGTATGATGTCGCTCATTTTTTTATTTGAAATAAATTTGGAGATTATCATGCTTTCCCCGCCAGGGGTAATCAGTCCATCTATGTTTTCTACGTCCTTCTTCTCTTTTAAACAACACGTAGTACCGTTTACCCCACACTTGTTCATAGTCATTTTAACCATCGCTATGTGCTCGGAGACAGCACCCCGAATTGCAAGAACGCCGATCTTCATTTCTTTTACTTCCGCACCCTATAACAACTGTATCTTCTTTTCATCTTGCGCAAAAAATCAAACAAACGCATTTCGCTTCCATAAAGTAAGTGCGATTTTTCTGGCCTACTTAGATATTCTTCTAAATCTGTTTTATTCCAGCGCATTTTTTTAAGAAAATACGTTATGTCTTCATCCAGATCGCTTTGAGAAGGATAGGGGATATTTTCCATCATTTTAATGGCTTCTTCTCGCAACATTTGTCCAGAAATAATCAAGGTTGATAAGTGTAATTTTCGTTTATCAACACCAAATTTTTGAGGGAGAATGTAACCTTGATAAAATCTTGTAAATACTGATTCGTAATGTTTATAGGGGTAAGGTTTGTAATTGTACTGAGATTGCAGTATTTTCAAAGCTTCGAATTTATTGTATTCAAAATAATCTAAAAAGCTAATCCACTTTATCTTTCGAATATAGCTATAATATAGCTTTTCTCTGTGCGCAATGGCGGGAAACGACTTGATTTTAATATCTCCAAATTGTTTTGCTATGGCGTAGATATTTTTTTTATCAAATTTAAACCAATTCCAGTTCGGAGGTATACTCATACCCTCTGTCATTGTATTGGACCCGGCAAGTATATACTCGATTCCGTATTTTTTTGCCATCATATGGACGACCGCACTCAGGGCATTATCATACAATAATTCGACATCGATCACATCAGCATCAAAAAACGCTTGCATAAGACTTCTGTATTCATCCCAATCAATGACATAGGTATACAAATCAACACCGAGACCCTTGACCAGATGTTCTATATTTTGCTGAGCAAGTTCAGAATCCCATCCGTTATCCATGTGAACTGCTAAAGGTCGTAAACCGAATTTTTTTGTTATGTGTAACGCATAAGAACTATCAACGCCACCACTAACACCAACTATACAATCATATGGTTTGTTCCGACCATCTCTTTTTACTTTTTCAATCAACAAAGATAGCTTTTTTTGTTGCATCTCTCTTGATAAAGGTTTGTATTTTTTTAGCAAGTTTAGGAATTTTGTACAGTAGTTGCACTGACCTTTATCGTCAAAAACGATACCTTCAGCTGTTGTATCCATGATGCAACGAAGGCACACCTTTCTTTTAATTATCATGCAATGTTTGAGTGTTTGTGTGATATTAAAACGTTTCGTCCCATCGGCTTTGTAGAAACCCTAATCTGGAGACAAATCCCCCACCCATCTGTTTGAGGTGGATGGGATGCGAGCCTCGTTGGTTATACAATATGGTTTAGGAATACTTAAAAGAAACGGCATACCGGAACACACAAGCAAATACTCGATATCTACAAACTTTGCCAGAAGCAAAGTTTGTACGACTATGGAGTTTTTCGTAAAAACTCTATACAAACGTATGAAATCTCGCTGGAGATTTCATAGTACGTACAAAATTCTGAAACGAATTTTGTAGTATTGGAAACTCCGTGATAAAAAGGATGTTCGGCGAGTATGTTCCTAGCAAAGGAATAAGAGCACAGAAGAGATATCTGATGACAAAGTTCTTGGCATACAACTTCTATGTATTATGTAGGATGAGTTGATTGTTGTTTTATTAGCTGTGAAGGGTTTCTACACAAGCCAGAGAGTAAGTATTCGGGCGAGGCAGATAACTGTTGGTTCGAGAAATTCGTCAAAGGACTTAAATTGGAGAATGACCGTAACAGTAACTGCGCAAGGGGTGACATATCTCCTTGATTTACACAGTTTGAGTAATAATGGTGGTAGAAAAATGAAGCTAGATAATAAAGTAGCTATAGTGACTGGTGGTTCGAGAGGTATTGGCCAAACTATCGCCTTAACCCTGGCTAAGGAAGGGGCAGATGTTGTAGTCAACTATAAGCAAGATAGGCAAGCCGCAGAGAACGTTGCAAATTCTATCAAAGATATGGGCAGACGCGCAATCGTTATAGGGGCGGATGTATCGAGTTATGAGCAAGTAAAAAAGATGGTGGACGTAACTTTAAAGGAGTTTGCAAGAATCGATATACTTGTCAACAATGCGGGGATATTCAAGGATAGTACGATTGCAAAAATGACGGACGAGACATGGGACGAAGTAATAAGCACAAATCTAACGGGAACTTTCAATTGCACAAAATCAGTAATCGATATCATGCGTAACCAAAAAAGTGGCAGAATAATCAATATAACGTCGGTGGTCGGTCAAATCGGCGTAGCAGGTGCCGCAAACTATGCTGCATCTAAAGCAGGAGTTATCGGCTTTACAAAAGCAACAGCAAAAGAAGTTGCAAAAAAAGGAATAACTGTCAATGCAATCGCGCTTGGATATATTTATGAAGGTATGCTCAAACGGTTGCCACAAGAAATGCAAGACTCGATATTATCTCAAATACCCCTTGGTCGTTTTGGAAAACCTGAAGAAGTAGGTAGTTTGGTTGCATATCTCGCTTCTGACGACGCGGGTTACATAACTGGTCAGGTGATTAATCTGAATGGTGGATATTATATGTGAGGTTCATTAAGAAAAAACTAAAATACTATTGAGAATTCCTATGGGGCATTAAGATAGCGCCGAATGTGAAAAGTGAGATATTTAATTTAATGGTTAGCCGCGAACAATACGTGGCGATGGCCACGGTTGAAATCTACAACAATGTTATACTTTCAATGAGTGATTTTTTATAGAGGTAATAACCATAGAGGACAAATATGTCAATTATTAAAAAAATGTATCACAAACTTCCAATAAACGCAAAAAAAAGAGTGATAAAAATTGTTAAGCGTCTAAGAGGGGATTATAAAACCTTTTCAAATAGACCAATATCGAAATCTGAGATTGCAGATGATTTAAAGGATATGGGGGTTCGTTCTGGGGACATTCTTTTTGTTCAGAGTTCTCTTAGAAGCATTGGTAATGTCGAGGGTGGTGCAGATACCATAATAAATGCGTTAATCGAAGTTATTGGGCATGATGGAACTTTGGCAATGCCTGCATTTTCAATGCCCGTGGGGGGGAGGATGGTTGATACCCTCGAAAAAAATGAAGTCTTCGACCCAAACATAGCTCCATCAACACTTGGTTTAATCCCAGAAACATTTAGAAAAAGAAGCGGAGTATTCAGAAGCATTCATCCTACAAGTTCGGTATGTGCTCTCGGCGCAAAAGCTAAAATAATTACTGCGGGACATAATGAGTGTTCTTCAAATTTTGGAGCCGGAACACCCATGTACAACATTATGGAGTACGGAGGAAAGGTTCTTGGAATTGGGATAGGATTTGATAAATTAAGTTTATATCACATAGCTGAAGATGTGATTAAACCATTTCCCATCAATGTCTATATGGATAAAGTATATAATGCAAAAGTAATTGATAATGGAAAAATAAAAATTATGAATGTAACGCCACTGGATCCCAAGGTGGCTCGAACAAGGATCGAGAAGAGACCGGGGGGGGACTGGATTAGAAATTTTGTTACAGATTTTTTAACCGATAGAGGAGTTGTTAAATTTGGGTATGTCGGAGATGCAAGGTCCTGGATTATGAACATAAAAGAATTCTTCGATGCGTATAAAGAGCTTCTTGAAAGAAAGATAACAATATATACTACCGAAGATGAGTACAAAGCTACTGACCAAAAATTGATACATTATATTACAAATTACCATTCTATGTATTCTGACACTCGACATAATTATTTGGAAGAGCAAGTGTTGCACATTAAAAAAGGATACAAACAGAAAGGGTTTTGGGACCCGGATCGCCAGAACTGGATTAGGCAACTGAATTGGACTGGAACTGATTGGTCTGGTTATGTACCACACGACTGGAAATACGCTGTAGAATTGCAGGAAGGAGGCACACACTATGCAATAGTAACAGGTGATGCGTCACTTGATGAAAATCTCAAAAATGAATTGAGATATATTCATTCAAAAATAAATCAGGAAGGTAAAATAGATGGTGTCCCGGATGGGCATGCACATACTAGCGAAGAATATGAATGTGGGGCAACTTTATCATCTTTAGCATTGGGATACCTGTATTTCAAAGACAAAGATCCTAAACTGACTGAGCAGATTCTTCATGATATAAATAAATTATATAATTTTACTTCATCTAAATTTACTCCGATGTTCGAAGACCATCATTCTGTGATTCTGCGTGCGTATGCAAATCTTTTGTTAGTCTATAAACTGTTAGATGATACGGAGCACATAAGTAAACTGCAAACAGAGATACACAATTATGCTATGGAATTCATTAACCATCAACTAAAAGATGGACTATTCCCATTCAAACCAAGAGAATATAGAACCGCGATTCAGAATCAATTGAAAGCGGATATAGCCCTTCTATTGGCAAATAAGGCAACGGGTTCTGATGAATACCTTCTTTCAGCGAAGAAAAATTTTGATTGGGTAATCAGAAATCTGCTTCTTCCAAATGGAGGCTTGAAATGGAATACTAAAAATACTGAAACCTTCTTTGAAATTCATCAGATGCTTTTTCTTATATGCTCCAGATATTTGTACATCCTATCCGGTGGCAGATATGACTATACACCCAATGCCATATCGGCTTGGAAATTTCTCGTAGATCACAATTCCGCAGAAATTGATATGTATGTTCACAATTATAATTCAACAGGGGCATTCTTTTCCTATAGGTGTGTTGACAATAAAGGTAACGTGCAATCTAAAGACGGGTTCGGCGCATTTAAAGGTTCATATGAAATAGGTTATACGCTCTGGGCATTAGCACTAAATAAAGATTTGGCACTTTGAGTTAATACCTATATTACTGTAGTTTCAAGTTGCAAGTAACTTCCTGTACATCTCTTCCAATTTAGCGAAGTTTTTCCCCAGTCGGCCCTTTCCTTGGCAATTATGTGGTGTTTCTCTCACAATTTGGTTTGAATTATGTATTAGTTGTGCCTCTAAACGATAGCATAACAAGTCCTGTTATTTTTATATTTGTGTCAGTATCAGCTACATTACTGGTTTAATGCGTTTTTGCACAACTCTTCGACGCCCCCGGTAATACATTTCCAGCTGTATTTTTCTTCAATGACTCTCCCTCCATTTCTACTCGTTTGGTCTCGGAGTTTATCGTTAGTAATGAAATTATTTGCCAACCATCCGTCTTAATCCCTCTTTAACGCTCACATTTGGCACCCACCCCAGCAATCTCTTTGCTTTCGAAATGTCAGCAACTGTATCCATAATCTCGCCCTTTCTTCTTTTGTTAAGATATGTAACCTCGATCGTTCTATTATAACAACTAACTATTATATCCACGATCTCTCTTACGCTGTAACTTTTTCCGTATCCTATATTTATAATCTCGAATTTCGATTTGTCATATTCTCCCGCTTTGATATAGGCATTCACCATATCATCGATATGCAAAAAATCTCTTTTAGGATTTGAATTGTCTAAAACAATTTTGCCATTCTCTTCGATTTGCTTTATTATATGCGGGATTAGAAACCTATCGTCCTGTCCTTCACCGTAGATATTAAACGGCCTTAAGATTGTACAACTAATACCATAGTCGTCATGATAGGATTTGCATAACTCTTCGCAGACGACCTTGCTTACCATATATGGATTTGTAGGATTAATCGGACAACTTTCATTGATTGACACACCACTTAGATCTCCGTAAACATAGGAGCTTGCAAGAATCATTCTTGCGTTGTTGTTTCTACATAATTCTAACATGTTTATTGTGCTTCCGATATTTGTAAAATAAGTTTCTCTTGGGTGTTGAAACGAATATGGTACATACATTATCGCGGCTAAGTGGTAAATGATGTCAACACCATCTGTTTTTGGGATTGTTTTCCATTCAGTAAGATCGATTTTATTTTTTATATCAAATTCTATAACCTCTGCTCCTTCTTCTTTCAACTTAACTACAACACGACTCCCTATGAATCCCGCACTTCCAGTAACTACTATTTTTTTCCCTTTAAGATCCATTCAATCAATTCCTGTGGGTTCTTTTCCTCAACCGCTTTTTTATAGTCTTCTGGTCTACCAATATCCAACCAATACCCATCATATAGATACCCTTTTACAATCTTATTGTTATTGATTAAATCTCTTATTAGTTCCGGCAAATCATAGGGCTGATTTTGAGGCACATAGTCTAAAACCTCCGGCTCAAGAACGTATACCCCCATGCTGACATTATAACTAATCTTCGGTTTTTCTTTCCATTCATGTATGTTTTGTTTAGAATCTACCTCGACCACACCATAATCTATGTTTACGTCTCTTTTATTTAACGCAACCGTAGCTGCCGCCTTATTTTTCTGATGATAATGGACTAAGGCGGAGAAATCTAGTGTTGTTAGAATGTCACCATTCATCATAATGAACGTTTCATTCAACTTATCCCTAATTTTCAGAATGGGGGCTGCTGTGCCCAGTGGCTTATCCTCCTTAGAATATTCTATCTTTATGCCGTACTTGCTCCCGTCCCCAAAAAAAGCTTGAATCAGCTCCGCGAGATGACCTACCGCGAGTATAATCTCATCGAAACCGTTCTTTGCTAGTTGTCGAATAAGAATTTCGAGTATAGGTCTATCGCCTATCGGAACCAACGGTTTAGGATAAACTGTAGTATATGGAAGCAGTCTAGTTCCTTTACCCCCCGCCAGTATTACTACCTTCATTTAGATCACCCTCATACAACATATCGATCTATTTTGTATAAATCTAGGTTTTGTGAAATCCAATCGATTGTTTTTCTTAGACCCACTTCGAGTGAAGTGGTGGGTTCCCACCCAATTGCTTTTTTGGCATTGGAATTATCTATACGGAGACGTTCCACTTCGCTTTTTGGGGGTCTTTTTCTTTTTTCCTCGGAAATTATTTTGACGTCCTTCCCAGTCAATTTAATAATCTTTTTTGCAAGGTCACCTATAGAAATCTCGATGTTTGAACCGATGTTAATTGTTTGCCCAACCACGTTACTTTCGGCCAACTTTATAAAACCTTTCGCGGTGTCCTTTACAAACGTCAGATCCCGCGTCGATGTTAGATTTCCTAGTTTAATAACATCTGTGGTGAGGGCTTGGGTTATTATTGTTGGTATTACTGCACGTGCCGATTGACGGGGTCCGTATGTATTAAACGGTCGCAAAATAGATACTGGTAAATCGAAGGATCGATAAAAGGAAAGTGCCAAGAAATCCGCCCCCACCTTACTTGCTGCATAGGGGGATTGTGGGTTAACTGGATGTTTTTCGTCAATGGGGACATATTGCGCTGTCCCGAAAATCTCACTTGTAGATGTGTGGATAATCTTCTCAGGGCACAAATCCACTCCGGCCTGGAGTATATTTAGCGTACCCATAATATTTACATCAACAACTTCCCTAGGGTTTACATAGGAATATGGGATCCCAATTAATGCACCAAGATGAAAAACGATATCTACATCCTTCATCGCTCTTCTAACTGCGTCAACATCTCTGAGATCTCCTGCCACGATAGTAATTGAGGATAATTGCTCCTTCGATAAGAACTCAATCGCACCCCAATCGTTTCGAGAATTGTAGCGAACAAAAGCCACAACATCGGCATCCATCTCTAGTAGAGACTCAACAAGATGACTTCCTATAAAACCTCCGGCGCCTGTAACTAGGACTCGTTTGTTACTCCATTTCATCTTCTTCTCACTCCCCGACATATGCTATTGATTTGTGATATGGTGTCGATATAATAGTAAGGATAAGAACGATAGTTAGATATTTTAAATTATCTAATAGTGAGTAAGTAAGTCGTCGACGCCTTTTATGTTGCTTGCGACAACAGGTTGCGCAAGAAAGAGCGAATTATGATAGAAACTTTGAGAAGTTGGTTGGCATAAATGAAACTTTACTAAAAAGAGGGTTGTCCTATTTATAAAATAATTTCGTTTCTAGAACGTCTATTGTCTTAATGCATATATGCGAAAATTTTGTTGATTGAAAGTTTCAATTCAAACAATCACTTATTTTTTACAACAACATCAAAAACCTTTTCCAAATCTCTCGTCACTTTCATCCAATCATGATTTTGGTGTATATAGATTCTACCGTTTTCTCCAAGTTTTTTCATTTTATCCTTGTCGTTTACAAGCTCGCGAATCTGTTTTGCGCTCTCTTCATAATTTAGGGGGTTTATAATAATCCCCCCCTCGCTTTTTGCTATCAACTCTTCCAGACCAAATTTACTTCCTATGACGGGTTTGCCGGCGGCCATGTATTCGAGCACTTTAAAGGGGTTTAGCTCATAGCCGTGCATACCGGTATGAATACCTGCATCTGCAGCCATTATGCAGTCGGAGACATCCTTGTTATCCATCCAGCCTGTGAAAATTATATTCTCAGTCAGCGAGAGTTCGTCTATCATCATTCGAAGTTTTGTATCGAGTTCTTCTTTTTTATCGCCTACAAAAAAGAGTTTGACATTTTTTTTTTCCATCAAAACCCGCGCAAATATTCCAAAAGTATGTTCTACACCATGCCATGCACATACCTTACCCACAAATATTATTACTGTCTCATTTTCTGAAATACCATAGAGGGCGCGAATGCTCTTTTGGTCTCTAATGGGTTTGAATAGTTGATGATTCACGCCATTTCGAACCAAGAAAATCTTGTTTTTAGGCGCTCCGCCTTTTACCATGGTGTCCCCTAATCCTTTTGTAACTACGATAACCGCGTCAACTAAGAAGGGCATAAGTTTTATTTCGAGAAAAGCCACAATTTTTATCCTTACTGTATTTTTACATCCCGATATAGGAAGTTCGACATAGCGCAAACCATTGACCTCACATGCGACGGACGTGGTAGGTCTAAGTAACTTAAACAACGAAGCCAATAGACAATTCCGCGTATAGAAAATGTCACACGTTCTAAATAGCGAGTTAAGAGTGAAAAAAGTGTTTTTAAGAATTGTTTTTAGAATAGATTCTTTTAAGTTTATGTCTTTCACTTTTATAATTTTTACACCTATATTTTTGAATTCTTCAGGTGGTACTGTCGTGATTAAATCAACAGTGTGTCCAAGTTTAACTAGGTGCTTACAGGTATTGTATGTATGAATCTTAGGTGCACCTTTTACTCCATCAAACGCGCAGATTACATGCATAGACGCCTCATAGTATCATAGGGCCAGAAATCCCTTTTCCCTGATGCTACAATATTTTCCAAATTTTATGAGTAAATCCTCAATCACATTGCCTATGTGGGAGATATATTTTTCGCAAAGATACGTTGAGTGCTACAATTAATCTATTCCCCATATCAGCATGTTGGCATATAGTGAATTCCCAATATCACTACCAATCAAATAACTACCTAGTCATTATTTTCATAGATGCTTTGTGTTAATAGACCGATCTTATTTGTACTAAACTCGCTCACTCTCTCCACGCACCGAATAAATATCTAGAAACTAGATATATTTCGGATAGGTTGCTATGGTTGCTATATTTTTACAGGGCATTTTAATCCACTACGCCCTTGCTTTGATCCTCGAGGTCTAGATCAATAACTGTGTCGTTTAGTTCGCCCTAAAATGTGTAGAATCGCCACATGTGCTCTCCATATCGTCCACATAAAAAAGCATCGATATGTTCATTCTCTATCATCTAAACTCGTCAAATATACCTTTTCTATCTGTTTTGAAACTATATCCCACGCATATTTACTCTCTATCGTTTTTCTAGCGTTTTCACCAATACTCTTTAATTTATCGGGATTATCAAACAACTCTTTTATCGCGTGTCTTATGGCTGCACTATTCCCTGGTGGTATTAAATACCCATTCCTACCATGTTCAATCACAGTAGGGTTCCCACCAATATTTGTAACCAGCGGTGGAACTCCATAACTCATCGCTTCCAACATCGCCATTGGAACACCCTCTAAGAACGATGGCAAGCAGAATAAATCAGCAACAGCAAAATATTCATGTAACAATTCGTCTTCTACATACCCCTCAAACCTAATGTTTGTAATTTCCAGTTTTTTCGCAAAATCTTTATAGGCATCTAAATCTGGGCCTTCTCCGATTAGAATAAATTGATAATCAGGAAGACGCTTTGCTGCCTGTAGCAAATAACCTATGCCTTTAGTTTTTCGGATAGATCCTATAAACACAATCGTTGGCTTTAATTCCAAGTGTAATTTATTCATCGTTTCTTCTTTTCTTTCCAACAACGGCAAAGGGAGAATATCTACACCGCAGGGTATTACTGAAATTCTTTTTGGGTTTGCACCACAGTTTATTGCATACTCCCGCAATTCTGGACTAACAGTAATTGTTGCATCGTTATTCATTATTGTGATTTTTTCCAAAAACGTCCTTGAATTTGCCAATATTTGTTGTTGTATTTGGCGAACATATCTATTCTGTGCTTTCGAGTGGTTTTTAATTTCCACATGCCAGCCAAGTACCGCCCTAACGAGCACAAGATTGTTCTTTTTACTTTTCATCAGTACTCCAAGTATATTTGAGAGAGTAGTGTTCATATGTAGGATCTCGATGTTATTTTCTTGAATTATCTTTTTTGTTTCCCGTAATAAAGGTAGAATCGTTCTAAATAAATTCATTCTATCATCGATCTCTATGTTTAATTTATGATTAACTACTCCGGCATATGGCGTATACTCATTTTTACTCGTACGAAACGATAAAATATGTACATCGTGCCCGTGCCTACTCAAATATTCTGCCAATTTTAAAATATATCTTACAGGGCCTCCAGAACATTTCCTCAAATTACTTGTAAGAAATAATATATTCATAATTCACCACCAAACATCATATCGTGTTTGTCGACGTAGACTTTTGATTCTGTTTGTATTTTCGCACGCCCAATATGTTTTGACGCACCTACATATCTCAAATTCACTTTAAATCCTCTTGTTATCAATACTATAGCCCTCATTAGATTCCCATCAGAGATAAAATATAATATCCCTCTCATTCGCAAACATTTCATATCTCTTCCCATAAACGGAATTGGCAAATACCGACTTGTCAGTCATCACAACTATATTACTTACAAGGTATTCTATGCTGTAATACGATGTGAAATTTCTTGCAATTTCACTATCGCAGTCATATCTAGTATCGATCGAAGTAATATTTGATTTAACTATTATAAAAGGATTTTTCATGTAATTGGGAAGACCCGCTATCGAAAAATCCTTAGGTATGATTGTCATCTTTTCCTTATCGACGAATTCGTATTGAATAGTGCCTAGATACACTAAGCCGGAAGATGCTGCTACTCGTAATGCTTCAAAATCATTTCCATAGAATGTTCCATTAGCATATGTTCTTAGAAATATCCCGGTTTGATAAGTGGGGTCTACCATATAATTATGATCGCCCGTTGTAGGGAACATGTTACTATATCTATAACCTAAAGTATATGCAGAAAATACAAGAGAAAGTAATAAAATTATGGCAAGCATAGAGAAGGCGTATCGTTTAACACTCCTCCAATTTTCGATATACCAGAATACGCCATAACCAGCCACTATAAACAAGAATATTGCTAAGAAATCATGGGAATATTCGACGAATAGTATTGTATTTATAAAAAATAACGATGTTAGGATCATTACATTGTTACCAATTTTTTTTTGTTTAAAAGAGAGAAGAATAATACCTATAGCCATAAAAAATATCATTATGCCATACCTTGCCCCCAGTATAATTACACTAGTCAGGAAGAATAATTGTGGATAATAAATTGCTTCGGATTCTTCAACGAAAGGGACATCTAACGCGAGTACACCCGAAAAATCTCTTAACACCGCTAAATCTGTGAGTTGCATTGAAATTAGAGTTGCAAACAAAGCTACAAGACCGACTCCCGTCATCATAGTTATTGTATGGGTTTTTACATATAATTGAAAAAAAATCATTAAAACTCCGGTAGAGACTAAGAAGAGAAACACCGAATATTTGTTCTCTATCAATGTTGATATTATGCTCTGAAAGGTTGAATCGGCCGGTAAAATGAAGTGATATGTAGCTATGAAGAATACCGCGAAAATAGCTATCATCACCGGAATAAGTAAAATTTTGGATGCATACATACCAAAAGAAGATTTACTTGTACCTGTGTTATGAATAAAGGTAGCGGCAATATAGAAGATTATTGGTACCACAACAAACCACACCATTCGGTGAGTAGCGGTCAATAATAACAGCAAAAAAATAGATAATCCCATGTATTTCCATATATGATGTTTGTTTACAAGTTTTAATATGCACCAAAGAAACAACGGCAATAAAGCAATAAAAAGCCCTCTTGTTGATGCAGTCCATATTGTAAACTTTAGGATAAGTGGGGACAACGAATAGACAAACGCTACCACTATCTTGAATCTGTCATCGTTGATTATCTCACCCATAAGAAGGTATGCCCCAAGAAAGTTCAATGTGCCTAAAACCGTTGAAAATATCAATATCGATATCTCAGTTTCTACTCCGAGCACCTGGGACATTCCTGATAATATGAATGGAACAGCACTTGCATAAGAAACCGGATATAAACCGAAAAACGATAATGGATGCAGTATCCATTTCGCGTCTCCATTGTTGGTTATGGAATTTGCGAGACTGTGAATGAAAAATGAGTCCGCACCTATTTCGTGTGGTGTCGTGGGATATCGAAATACTATGTTGAGCATTATCAAAAACATAATTAGCACATAACAAGTTCGCTTTGTGAGTTTCATATATTACCCCCCTCTCGCACTTTTTATTTTTTCGACACTTTGTGGGTAATTCTCTATAAGGTCGATTATAAACGCGGTTACATCTATTTTTTCACTTAACATTTTTTCTTTTTTCATTCTCCATTTCTCTTTTAGACGCTTGTCTTCTTGGAGCTGTGAAAATATTCTCAGCGCCTCCTCGTCGTCTTTACATGTGTATACCAACCCATATTTATCCCTGAGCTCATTAATATAACCCCTCTTTATCGTCGAAACGAGTATTGCAGGTGTGCCTAATATTGCAGATTCTGTGGCTGTTGAAAAGCCATCGCCAATATATGTGTTAGCAAAATAAATAGCATCTTGAAGTTTCTCTGGTGGCAGGCGAAGCTCATATTTTTTGAGATCTCTAGATAATCCTCCATGAGAGCTAACAAAGACCTTTCCATAATGCTCCAACTTTTTTATAAATCTAAATTTATCGAATGAAAAACCATGCTGACCAATATCATGAGTTGCATCGTACTTTTTAAATCTCAGAATGAAAAATTTTTCATTTTTGTCAATTTCTAGTTCTCTGAGAACAGTATCGTCTGGTTTGAAATAATCAGGATGCAAATATGTCAAATGAAGGTAGCCGTTATATTGTGTGTTTTTCCTAGGATCTATCCGCCCCTCGAACGAGGTCGATGTACATACCAAGTCTACGAAAGGGGAAAAGATGTTGTCTAAATACGCTCCATATTCGCTCTCATTAATGAGGAATGAAATTGAATGTTTTCCCAGAAGTTTACATGCGATATGGCTGTACAGAGGCCCTTCGGAAATTAATACGTCTGGATCGAATTTTTTTAAGATGTCGTAGGACTTGTAAACTAAGTGTGGTGTACCCAATGCTTTTCTTAAGAGCCCGTGGTAGTGTTCTTCTATGATCGTTTCATATCCAATATCATATTTATTTAATAGGTGGGTTGCACAATCTCTTTCCCGGACAATAACTTTTGTTTCGTGTCCTCTCTCGTTTAAGCCCCGAATTACGTTTTTGAAAATATGGACCTGTGCAGGGTGGCCTATGTCGAACAGTACCTTCATTGTATTTCACTAATTATATCCGGCATAATAAACCTTGTTGGTGTCTCGACCTTTATTATTGTGTCTTTCAGTCATTTAATGTCAACTTCAATGTGAAGTTGCATAAAACTTACAATTGATAGGATAATTTTTTGCCTTATGTTTTAGATGATACATAAGGAGAGTTTTTTTTATGTTTGGAGAGATTTCTATCACTCAACCAGGATTTATACCTTTTATCAGCTTTAATAGCTGCTTGAGATATACCATTTTTACCCAAGAGGGAGAGATATACTATATATTTTGGCAGACAGGTTCCACCAATTCCCTCTCTCGGCTCCAGTATTTCCATATTCCATTTAGTGTTGCAAGCGTTCCTAAGATCTTCAAAGTCCACTCCTGCGTTATCACACATCATTTTTAATTCTTCAGCAAAAGCTATTTTTAGGAATCTATCGGTGTTTTCAGTAATTTTACACATCTCTGCTGTTTCAATTGTCGATGTTTTATAGAGTGGAATCTCTAGGATTCCTGAATAAAACGATTGCCCTGCATTCATGCTTCTGTCGTTTATTGCACCTATTACTCGGTGCTGTTTTACACCGTGGTTTATAGTGTCACCAGACCAATATCTGTGAGGAACGTGTATCAGCATGCCTCTGTTCTTTAATGTGTTCCTAAACAACGCTCTACATGCGCCCATAGGGACTGTGCTTTCGATCGATATGAGTGTATTATCCATCGACGTTTTATTTATTTTCGAAATTACATTATATACAGACGATAAATTCGGTTTGTTTTTGTTTAAACTTGTTGTTACACAAATTATATAAATATCGCATTCACCCACATCTTCCCATTTTTTGTATGCGGTTATGCCATTCTTTCGAGATTTTTCAATCGCTTTCACGTCAATATCATAACCAATTACCTCTAATCCTTTCTCTTTTACATATACCGCCGTAGATAAGCCAACCACACCAAGACCGATTATACATACTTTCGTATCTTTGATACGCATTCTACATGCCCCCCCCCCAATATAGTTATTCTTTCATTGGTTAACGACACATTATCTGTTACGAAAAGTGCATTACAATTTCATTTAACCCAAATCGACACATCTGGTGTGTATATAAAAAGTTTTGCCATAAACATACCCAAATTATTCCCTCAAAAATCGGACAAAGAATTATTTCATACCGGTTTTACGTATGCAATCTATAAGTGGATATCTATTATCCCTAATGGGGGTTTATACACGCTAGGGAGAAAAACTCTTATAGAACTATAGTTTAATAATGGTTACCTAAGATACATCCTCCTAACAATTTGAGTGGGGTTTAATATGAACGATATGACATACATATTCTCTCTACTGATTTCATTCATCGTAACACTAGTTTTAACCCCATTTGTGATGCGGTATATGAAGTCACATAAAATAATAGGAAGAGATATGAACAAACGCCACAGGCCGGAAATTCCAGAGATGGGTGGTGTGGCGGTGCTCATCGGCTTCTTCGTCGGAGCGTTTCTTTTTCTAAGAACAGTGAGTGATCCTGTAGACGCTACTACAATGATGGCAGTACTCTTCACGCTCATGGGTTGTGCATTCACTGGTGTATTAGATGACCTTCTAGATTTACGACAGAGTATTAAAGCGATATTGCCATTTTTCTTCGCGCTTCCAACCGGTTTCTTTTTGAGAGGCATGACATTGGATTTCTCTCCTTTTGGAATTGTCATTTCCTCGGTGTGGTTGGTTCCATTTCTTATAGCTTTTGGAGTAACATGCGGTGCAAACGCTACTAATATGCTAGATGGACTTAATGGCTTATGCACCGGTTTGACATTAATTGCATCCACAGTATTATTATTGATAGCGTACTTAGAAGGTAAGTACGAATCTCTGTGGATTCTCTTTCCATTAGTTGGGGCGCTTGGGGCGTTCCTGCTCTATAATCGTTATCCCGCAAAAGTATTTCCTGGAGATGTATTCACGCTTTCTATTGGAGGAATAATAGTGACTGCAGCCATCATAGGTGGACTTGCTTCTTGGGGTATAATACTGTTTGCTCCGATGATTGTTGAGTTTTTTCTCAAAGCTAGAGGTAGGTTTCGTGGAAGAAACTATGGATATGTTGCACTAAATGGATGGTTGTATTATCCTCGAGGCGATAGGATTGAATCTATGACTCATATTATAATGCATTTCAGACCCCTGAAAGAGTGGAAAGTAGTCGGAATACTTTGGTTAATTGAAGCCTTTATTGGAATATCGGTAATACTATGTGTTGTATTTCTCTATTGATTTTGTATTCTTAAAAGTTGATTCATAGAACAGTAAGGTTATCTGTGGAAAAAGACGAATTCTGAGACAAAGCCCATAGATGGTGCTGTGTTTAATGAATCCTCCCGAAAACTTATTCATCGGCGTTTCGCATATCCCATAACGGATGGGATGCATATGCCAAAGAGCAGCAAATCGAAACGCTGGGGACGTAAGTTCGTTGACGAGAGAGATTGGCCTACATACAACGAGCAGCTTGTTGTAAGAGGGGAATTCTATTTGGACCTTGATTTTGTCAAAGGGTGGTACCCCGAACTCAATCAGATGAACGAGGGGAAAAGAGGAGGCCAGTACAAGTTCCCCGAATCGTATATAAGGTGGCAGGCGGTATGGAAGCAGTGGGTGGACTATCGCGGCCTTGAGGGTATATCTCGCTCACTGGCGAGATACGGATTCGTCCCGGAGTATGCGGATTATTCCACCACATGGAACAGGGTGCACAACATGATCCCAGAAATAGCATTGCCAACGGAAGAGGAACTTGAGGTCGCCACGGACGGATCCGGCCTCAAGAGCGGCAGCGCGGGAGAGTACCGGATGTTCAAATACAAGCAGAAGAGCAAGAGGAAATATCTCGTCATAGTGATAACCGCAGACGTGAGGAAGAAAAAGCTGCTCAAGGTAGAAGCGTACATCCAGAAAAAAGGCAAATCCGAGCCGAAGATAGCAAAAAAGCACCTGAAGAAATTGAAGAAAGACGGCAAGAAAGTCAAAAAGCTGTACGGCGACGGTGCGATGGACTCCAACGAACTGTTCACATACCTCGACAAAGAAAAAATCGGCAGCGCAATCAAACTAAGAAGCAATGCCAGTACAGACCATTGCAGGGGTAGTAGGCGGCGGAGAGACGAAATACGAAAATTTCAGGAATGTGGCTACAAGCTGTGGGCGTACAGGAAACGATACGGTAAAAGGTGGGCCGTGGAGGGCATATTCTCGGCGGTAAAGCGCATGTTTAGTGAGAACACCACTTCAAAATCCGAAAAAACGCTTCGGGCAGAAGCGGTCTAGAGGTTTTGGGCGTACGATGTGCTTAATGAATATGGGGCTAAGGCACCTGCAGTTATGTGTTAAATTCGCAGGTGTTTGAAGTAGACAAAGTGCTATTCGTGCTGGGACTTATTCGTTAAACAGAGCAATAGATGGGCAAAGTTTTTATACCAATTTAGAGGTAAATTAAAATCGAAGCGGTGTAGAAAATGATTAACTCTAAACAAGAATATTTATTCTATCTATCAGAGGATCTAAGATATCATAATTTAAAGAAATATACAATAATGGATTATTTAAAAAACGACGTTTTAAGATTTCAACGACGTCTTAGAAAAATTGAATACTTAACCAACTGTCGTCGTGGGAATGTTTTATTAAAGCCATATTACCTTTTATTAAAACTTTTGAATAGAAGGCTTGCGTTAAAACTTAGTTTTCAAATTCCAATAAATGTTTTCGGGCCAGGGTTGTGTATAGTGCATTATGGGACCATAGTAGTAAGTCCTAAGTGTAAAGTCGGCAGAAATTGTAGAATACATCCCTGTACCGTTTTAGGAGAATATCATGGAGCTCCAGTTTTGGGTGATAATGTTTATATCGGCCCCGGTGCTAAGTTATTTGGTGATATTAAGATTGGAAATAACGTGGCTATAGGAGCAAATAGTGTAGTTAACAAGAGCTTTCCAGACAATATAACAATTGGAGGGATACCTGCTAAAATACTCTCAAACAAATCGACTAAGGAGCTAGGGATGTACCCAAAAGAATTGGAGTGAAGACATTGGAAACTGCGTATAATTTTCCTTAAGTCGCCCTAACTGATGGTGTTGAATATTTTGTTATGTGATCTAAAAGCGTGTTCCATTATGTTATTGGGTATCTAATCTCTGCTGGGTTTGTTGTTCTAAGTCAGAATAGGTGCACGATGTTTTGATGTCGCGTTTGTTTTTAAATTGATGGCAAGCACAAACACCAGCGAAAAATGTTTAAGCTGATTGTGGATTATGTTTTCGATGGTATTATTTGACAATCTATAACCATTAAACGCTCTCGCGATTATCAAAGTTGTGAAAATTGTAAAAACTAAGACATTGGTATAATTTGTAGGTAACACTATGAAAGAAGTAACATTTTTAGCTGTGATCCTTCTCCTATTCTCTTGCGTTTCTTCCACGCCATCAGCCGGATCTCGAATGACAAAAGATAATTATACTTTTTCTACTAGAAGTTCAATAAACGAAAACCTGCCGCCCTCTGAAGGAGATTGGGAAATCTCTAATAAAACGGTTTACTTAAATGATACAAGTGTTTTAATTAACGGCAATCTAACCATAACAAGTGGTGGTTCGTTAGTACTTACAAACAGTATCCTAAAAATTAATTCTACTTCAGACGTCAGATATTGGTTGAATGTGCTAGGTGGAGAGTTGTTTATAAATTTCTCTAATGTTACTGCAAACGACCAGCAATATGGATACTATTTCTATGCTAACGGAGGAAAAGTTGTAGTAAATAAATCAAATTTTGAAAGATTTACAATGGGCAACAGTTACCCGAAAACGGCTGTTTGGTCTTTGGATTTCTGTGCATACAATTCGTACATCGGTGGCGGTTTATATTTTGTGTATGGAAACGGTGCAAATCATAGAGTGGAAAATTCGACAGTGCAATATGTAAATATAGACGGCACCTCATTTTATTTTAACAATTGTACGTTCCTTAACTACATGGGGGCATATACCTATGGTGGCTATGCACTAATAACCAACTCATCATTCCCAAATGGTTACTTCGCTACTTACGGGGGGGTCATAGAAACGATAAACACCACATACAAAAACCCGCCTCAAGTCGTATCCCAAGGCTCTGGGAGAATCGTCGTAAAAAATTACCTATCTGGGAAAGTAATAGACTCCAATGGAGCATCCGTGCTAAACATTCCAATTACAATCAAAAACAGAGAAGGCAGTATAGTTAGTCAAAACCTCACCACACTCTCCGATGGTACAATTCCAACACAAGCATTGACGCTCTTTGAGCAGAATCTCACGGCAACAACTTATTCTACGCCGCATACGATAATCGTAGGCAACGCAAAACCCCAGATAAACATCTCAAAATCCCAGCAAAACATAACGATCAACAAAGACGCTACTACTGACCTTGCAATCCTCTCACCGCCAACATTTTCTGACATAAATCCCGTACCAACACAAAACATTACAGTTAACGCTACAATCACCAACATTGGTGACAGTCCAGCATCAGATTTACAAGTTGATTTTTATGCAGATTCTACGTTTATCGGAAGTGCTAAAATTAATTCGATAAACGCCGGCGGGGAAGGAAAAGCCACTATCGATTGGATGAGTTCGGAGGGATTACACAGCATACGTGCAGTAATCAACGGAACAAATGAGTGGTTGCTAGATAATAATGAAAATAGCGAGAGCATCGTTGTCTCCTATGGCAATGTTTTCAAAAATAGAGATGTCGTTGTTATAGAAAGCGATGGGTGGGGGGGTGGGGGAGAGACGGAGACAACTTTAACAAAAGTTATAAGCGTCCTAGAGAAACATAATGATAAATTCAACGTTACCCCAGCAATATCAGCATACGTATTTACTGGCGACACACCCGATTTCCAGAATGTGCGAAACGATAACTACAACAACTATTATTTTGTCCCGATCGATAACTCCATAATAAGCAACTACATAGCCCACATCGAAAATGGAACGTTTTATGCCGGATACAACGGTTTTACTCATTTTAATAAGGACGTGTGGCTATCCGCACTGAAGAATAACGACGCGATTGCGACGAGCGCTTTCTTGAGCAACATTATCAACGCTTCTACAGATTATAACATATACAGCGAATATTCGAACTACAATGCGACACCGCCAGCGTCGAAATCGTACAACGATCAAAGCAAAATAATTCAGACAGGCATCGAAGAGTTCTATAGATTATTCAATTTCTATCCGAACAACACAGTAGCAGTCAATTATACTTGGAACAATATAACCGAAAGCGTATGGAATGAAAGCGGCATCCAGTATATTTCTTCAACTGCTGATTCTGGCGGCGAAAAAAACGATTATGGAATGAGATACATTAGAAGAAATCTCGTTTATAACCCGATTGGTAGAGCGGATCTTACAGGAGGATTGCTGAGCTCTGTTGACTCCATCCTAAGTGGCTGGAGCCCGCTTGTAATAACAACACCGGTAGAGAATTATATCGATAGCGTCAGTGATGAAAAAACCGTTTCGCAAAACTTAGAGAAACTCGATGCGTTATTAACCTACATAGAGGCAAGAGGAAACGTAATATATTTGACTTCGGGAGAGCTCGGGCAATTATACTCGTCTGGCCGCTCACTACGAGAATTCGGGAACAACACAAACAAGACGATTATAGTTAGAAATTACCTACCAACAAATTATCAGTTCAATGTTTCAACGAGCGGTTTTCAAAACTTTACGATAAAAGCGATAAGACTAAACGATAATGCCGTGATAGATTATACGGCGAGTGGAGATAATCTTGAATTCACTGTGAACGAGGGCGATTATAAAATCACCATAACAAAAAATGATACAAAAAATACTATAACTACCGGACCGCCGACAGTTGTTGCTAGATTAAATAGAACGTCAGCAGTGGCTGGGGAAAGCATAATGTTTGACGCTTCGCGGTCGCGCTCTGGAAATCCAGATTACCGATTATCATATGTGTGGGATTTCGGAGACGGGGTGACAGATATCGGCGATATAGTTATACATAAATACACAAAAGAAGGTACTTACCCCGTAACATTAACTGTTGACGATGGCCACGGAGGCGTAAATACGACAACGACAAATGTAATCATCTCTCCAAAAACACTTCCATCAGCATCTACCTGGTCTGCTATTGAAAAGCTTCCATACGGGATAGGCCCATTTATTACTAAATACTGGATGATTATAATAGGAATAATCATTCTAATAATCGCCCTTTTAATTGTACGGTGGTCTATAAAGAAAAGGAAAGAAAGAAGAAAGAATGTTTGGGTAAGCGGAAAGGACCTCGGAAAAAAAGACGTTGTGACCATCGAACGCAATCTGCTCCCCGCTAAATGTCCACACTGCTATAGAAGTTTCAACATACTGACCGCGAATCTTCCCGGAAACATATACTGCCCGTTCTGCGGCAATATGAGTTTTATTAAAAACCCGCTTATCGAAGAACCGAAATTAACTACGATTAAATGCCCAGTCTGTAAAAAAACCAGCGAAATAGCAACACATAAAAAGCCCGCTCAAATACGATGTCCTCAGTGCAATGCTCCGGGGCTTGTAAAGTGAATGCCTGTTCGAGCGCCCGATACAATAAAACAATGAAGTTGTCCTCAATTAACGAGTTGTTTTGAATATGGACTGCAAACAAAAGAACAACATAAAAAACTGCACGTGCACATACTCGCCGTGCTCTAGGAAGGGTTTGTGCTGTGAGTGCGTAACATATCATAGAAACAACGTGGAGATTCCTGGCTGTTTCTTTACACGAGTGGCGGAGAAGACATATGACAGGTCAATTGGAAATTTTGTACGATGCTATTCAAAATAACTATCTGAGGCGGGCTGGGGACAAAGTTACTATTAATTGATTAATATCAAAATAACTTTATTTGTAACTTTTATTATAAGTGAGTTTGATATTTAATAAAAAGGATGTAAACGTCTATGAAAAAGAAAGAGCTGGAAATGATTCTTCAGAAAATTCCATCCTATCAAAAACCAAGGGCAGAGTTGGAGCAATATACTACGCCCGCGAACATAGCCGCAGACATCCTATATAACGCATATATGCGGGGCGATATTTTAGATAAAATAGTTGGTGATCTTGGCTGTGGGACTGGAATATTTAGCATTGGTGCAAAATTACTGGGTGCAAAGAGAGTAGTGGGGATAGATATAGACAACGAGGAAATAGAAATCGCAAGAGAATTTTCAAACAAACTGAACTTGGATATCGAGTACTTAGTTCGTGATATCAGTGAAGTGGATGATAGTTTTGACGTAGTTTTTCAAAACCCGCCGTTCGGGGCACAGCGAAGGCGTGCTGACAGGGCATTTATCATGAAAGCCATAAAAACAGCGGATATTATATATACGATTCACCAATCAAACACAGAGGTGTTCGTAACTAAGCTCATAAACGGCTTTGGTGGAAAAATAACATTCAAGAAAAGATACTTGTTTCCAATCAAGCATATGTTTGAGTTCCATAGAAAGGGGAAAGTGAATATAGAAGTAACGTTATTTAGGGCCGAGAAACAAAAAAACAGGTGATAGATTGAGTAATGAACTTCAAAAGAACAGATTTGTTATGCCAGGCGAATATATAGGAACAACAGAAGAGTTCCTGTCGGGCGAGGGCACCTATGAAGAGGGCGGCAAGATATTTGCCACTAATGTTGGAATGTTGGAATTGAGCAATAAAGAGATGAAAATCAAAGTAAAGCCGGTTACAGACGTACCAGTGGTATTGGGTGTCGGAGATGTCGTCATAGGCGTAGTTGATTCTGTAAGAGAGTCTATGGCGATAATAGACGTTGTCAAGGTCGCAGACAAAAAACGGGCGATTACCGGTGACGCGGAAGCAACGCTTCATGTATCCGAAATATCAAAGGAATACGTGGACGACCTCAAACGGGAACTCCACAACAGAGACATCATCAGGGCAAAGGTTATCCAGGCAAAACCATCCATCCAGTTATCAATAAAGGACCCGAACTTGGGTATACTAAAAACAATTTGTTTGAGATGTTACGGCCCTCTTATAAAGAAGGAGCAAATTCTGCATTGCCCAGTCTGCAAATATACGGAGAAGAGGAAGATTGCGGACGACTATGGGATGGGAAAGATTTAGCGATTGTTGTCGCGCCACTTAGGGCTTTTTCCTCAACGAAGACACAATTGGAAAAAGGGCTGAGAATATGGGAGTAAACCTCGGCGATATAATACCCAAAGAAAAAAAAGACATAACGGATTTTAGCAGAAAAGTTATAGCTATCGATGCACCCAATGCGATCTACCAATTCTTATCCAGCATCCGCCAGCCAGACGGTACGCCGCTTATGGACTCAACTGGAAGGGTTACCTCGCACCTCGTCGGGTTATTTACACGAACCGCAAATTTGATAGGCACTGGAACAAAAATCGTTTATGTTTTCGACGGAAAACCGCACCAGTTGAAGTATGAAACCATCAACGAGAGGCGGGAAATCAAGAAGAAAGCGGAGACCGAATGGCAAATCGCTTTGGAGGCTGGAGATCTCGAGAAAGCAAAGAGCAAAGCACAGCAGACATCGAGGCTTACATCCGATATGATAAACGAGTCCAAGACGTTATTGGAATATCTCGGCGTTCCTTATGTAGTAGCACCTTCAGAGGGAGAGGCGCAAGCAAGTTATATGGCAAGAAAGGGAGACGTTTGGGCAGCGGCCTCTCAGGATTTTGATGCGTTACTATTCGGAAGCCTCATCCTAGTTAGGAATTTGACGATTACTGGAAGGAGAAAATTACCAGGGAAACAGGTGTATGTAGATGTAACGCCCGAAATTATCAATTTAGATAGCGCGCTCAGATCTTTAGAGATAACCAGAGAACAACTTGTGGACCTTGGAATTTTAGTGGGAACGGACTTTAATGATGGGATTAAAGGCGTTGGCGCAAAAACGGCTTTGAAACTGATAAAAGAACATAAAACGATAGAAAAGGTGCTTGAATTTAAAAATACCAGCATCAAGAATTATGAAACGATAAAAGATATCTTCCTGAAGCCGGATGTCACGGACGATTACAAGATAGATAGCGGAAAAATTGACATAGTGTGTGTAAAAAAATTCTTGTGCGAAGAGCGGGGGTTTTCGGAAAACAGGGTAGATGCAGCACTTAAAAAATTCGAAGCGTTTAAGGAAACAGTCGCACAAAAAAGTTTAGAAGATTGGTTCTAATATATTATACGCTCTTTATTTTTTTATGAATTTAGGAATAAATCTGATGGCAAGACCTAAAACTAGCAGCATCATAGCAGATATTAGAATGTAAAGAAAACCCACTCGTGGTAAGAACCAGACATACTCCCAACCTCTGCTGGCGCTTGGTATAGACAGCACAGTAATTACCAAAAGAGACATTATTGCAACAAATCCAATAAACACTAATGCGTTTCCAATTCGCTCCAAGGCGTTCTTGGAAGTTGGCATAATCTGGCTAATTTTTTATGGCAAACTATCCATCGATGTCGCATCCTTTAAATTATCGCCCATATCTAACTGTCGCCTACGTCGAACCGGATTTCTTGAAATTTGATTTTCTTCTTTCTTTCCAATTTATTTTTGGCCTTTTCCATAGTTGTTTCGAGTGTCTCATTTGTAGATTCGGGGGCAATTTCGAACAATACTTCCTTTCCCTTTTCACCAACCGGCCCTTGAACCCGTTCTTTTTTAGCTGTCTCCAGTAAATACGCCCGATAAGTTCTTGCCTTCATTGATACATTTGCATTTTCTTGTTGAAGTTCATTTGTCTCTTCATTTGTAACTTTCCTAACAATCTTGTAAGGGACACCAGCAACCATAGATCTTGGAGATATTTTACTGTTGGCTGGAACTAAACTTCCTGCTGCGACTATGCAGTAATCTCCGACCTCTGCATTATCCAAAATAATCGACCCTATGCCCACCAATACATGCTTTCCGATTTTGCAACCATGAAGTATTGCGCCGTGGCTTATCAACGATCCTTCCCTAACTATTACCGGCTTTTCCTTTGGCGCTTCTAAAAACGCCTTATCCATAATGTTGACGTTCTTATCGACGAATACGTCGCCGTCGTCGCCTCGGAGTATGGCTCCGGGCCATATACCCGAGTTCTCTCCGATAACTACCCCTCCGATTATTCTTGCAGATGCATCGATGTAAGCACTCTCATGATATTTCGGGGTCTTCTCTTTATAAGGTATTATGTTGTGCAAATTTTTCCCTACCTCTTCCCAAGAAGGTTTCAATAACGGGTTTTATGGCTCCTCTTAAAGGAGGAGTTTTCGAAGAATTCGTCGTGCACCGCCCTTGCAGCTTTTCCCTTGTCTCCCTCCTTCACTATAAAGTTGAATGCTACGCGGGATGCGCCCGCAGAAATAGTTTCGACGTTTACACCAGCATTTGCCACAGCAGTAAATACCCTTCCCGCCAGACCCTTTGCATCCTTCATTCCCACACCCACAAGGCATATGAGGGAAAGTTTCTCGAATGGGGTAACATCCTCCACTATCCCACCCCTAATTGTGCCCAAGACTGATAGTGCTTTTTTGGCATTCTCTGCTTCTATAACAATCGTGAAACTTGTCTGTGATGTCGCTGTAGAGTACACGCTTATTCCATTGTCCCCAAGGAGTTTGAATATCTGCGAGAATATCCCAGAGGTATAGCCTGCACCTGCCCCGTATATCCTAAGCATCGCTACATTGTTCTTGATAGCCACGCTTTTTAATATGCCGACTTGTTTTTTGCTCTCTGTCCATACCCTGGTCCCGGGGTTTCTGACGTCGTTAACGTTTCTTATTACTATCGGGATCTCCTTCTGCATCACCGGTTCTACGGTTCTTGGATGAAGAATCTTTGCACCGAAGTAGGCGAGTTCGGCGGCTTCTTCATAAGACAGTTCGGTTATCCGGGTAGCGGTTTGGATCATTCTCGGATCGCCAGTCATAAAGCCGTTTACATCTTTCCACACCTCAAGCACGTCTGCATTTAATGCGTTGGCAATAACCGCTGCGCTATAATCTGAGCCGTTTCGGCCGAATGTAGTGATTCTTCCCTCTTTGTCCGCCCCGAAGTACCCTGTAATTACCAGGATTGTGCCTTTGCGAACGTACGGCAATACACTTTTTTTGAAGTTCTTCTCTGTCTCTGGAAGCAAGGCTGTGGCGCTTCCAAAAACACCGTCTGTGAGCAATCCTATCCTGTCCGCACGAAGGGCTTTTGCCCCAGCATCCATGGAGATAAGCACGCCCTCCATTATCATAACCGCAAAAATCTCTCCGAAACTGGTAATGAAATCCTTGGTCCTCTTGGTTAGTTCTTCAGTGTATGCTACGCCGTACAATAAGCGTTCTAGTTTTTGAAGCTCTTCATTAAATCGCCCCATCACCTCGCCCTGAGTGTCCTTTTTATCTATAGCATCCAAAATAATCTCAAAATGCTTGCTTCTGATCTTTTGTATTAATCGTTTTATTTCTTCCGGGCTAACTCGTATTTCTTTGACAAAATCAACCAGCTCATTGGTTACTCCCGCCACTGCAGACAGCACAACAATACGCTTATCTTTCTCCGACAATATTATGTTCGCTACTTTAACAAAAGCGTTTCCGTCCTTAAGCCCCTGCCCGCCGAATTTCATTATTTTCAGAAAGACCACCCTTTTCTTTGAAACAGGTAATGTGTTTCTCACTACGACCACCATAGAGTGGCGGTGGGAAATATAATGTTTGGGTGATAGATAAACTTATCTTAACAAAACTTGGACTGCGGCCCAAATTGGTCGGCATTAAATGTGCAAATTGTATCAGGCAAAATATTTTATAGTATTGAATGTGTTGTAGTTGAGCAATCTCCTTAGATGTAGTGCTAGCCATACATAACAAATCGGTGAAATTATGGACATAATTGAAATTTCATGGAAATACGAGAGAAGATTAGAGGACTTCGTCAAGCATCTCGGTAAAGGAAGATATGGCCGAGTAATGAGGATGGCGAGGAAACCAGACAATGAAGAATACGGCAAAGTACTGCAGATTACGGGTATAGGGATAATCTTGATTGGAGCCATAGGTTTCTTGATATATTTGATGTGGAATTTTTTACCTGGATACCTTAGGGGTATTCTGGGGTTGTAAAATTAGGAGGTTGCTAAATGAATTTTGATTCCGAACAAAAAGACACGACTACAAACGACTTGGGGGATGTAAAGGATTCCCCCGCTATCGAAAAAAAGGAGGAAATTTCCATAGTGCCAAATATCGACAAAACGCCTTTAACAGCACCCTTAGATGTTGGGGAGAAAGCCGTTCTTGTCGAAACAAAAGAGGCGGTACCCTCTGGAGAACTCCCTAAGAAAACGGAAAAGAAAACAGTAGTGCACATCTTCGCCGTAAAAGTTGCGGTCGGACATGAAAAAATTGTCGCGGACATCATAGCAAACAAGGCCAAAAGACTGGGCATCGAGATATATTCAATACTGGTACCGACCAAACTTCGAGGTTATCTTTTAATGGAATCCTCAAGCATCGTAACCGTACAGAAGCTCGTGAAGAATGTCCAGCATGTGCGGGGTGTTGTGCAGGGAACCACTCCATTCTCCGAAATCAACCATTTTCTAACACCCAAACCCACAGTATCGGGCATTACCGAAGGGAGCATCGTAGAACTGATATCTGGTCCGTTTAAAGGAGAAAAAGCGAGGGTAAAGCATATAGATAAAACAAAAGAGGAGATCACTGTAGAAATGTTTGAATCCATGGTACCCATACCCGTTACCGTTCGAGCCGAACATGTAAGAGTACTAGAGAAAGAGAAGGAGGAGAAGGGAGAGAGATAATGCCAGAAACGATTAGTGTACTAGTTGAGGGCGGAAAAGCGACACCAGGGCCGCCATTGGGACCGGCACTCGGCCCGACAGGTGTGAATGTCGTCCAGGTAGTCCAGATGATAAACGAGAAAACAAAGCAATTTGAAGGCATGAAGGTTCCAGTCAAGGTTATTATAAATCCAAAACTGAAAACCGGATTCGACGTTGAGGTAGGAACGCCGCCCACCTCCGCATTGATTATGAAGGAGATTGGCATAGAAAAGGGCTCTGGAAACCCAAAAACCGACAAGAAGGGAGATCTAACCATAGAGCAGGCAAAGAAGATTGCTGAAATGAAGGCTGACAATGTTCTCGGAAAAAACATAAGAAAAGCAGTAAATGAAGTGCTGGGAACGTGCGTATCTATGGGCGTAACTGTGGCCGGGAAAGATCCGAGAGAAGTGCAAAGATTGATAAATGAGGGAGGATATACCGAGATACTCCATTAGTTAATATCAACATATGTAGGAGAGGAAACTCGCTAATACTACATCAGGTGATGCTTTGTGGTAAACGAAGATGTATTAAAAAACGTAAAGACCTTACTTGAAACTTCAAAAAAAAGGAATTTTAAAGAGAGCATAGAATTAGCGATCAATCTAAAAGATATCGACATGTCCAACCCAAAGAACAGGATCGAGGAAGAAATCCAACTGCCAAATGGAAGAGGCAGGGGTGTAAAAGTGCTTGTTTTTGGTTCTAGCGAGCTTGCTGCAAAGGCAAAAGGAGTGGCAGACCGAGTTATCCAGCCAAACGAGTTGAATGAAATAGCGGGCAACAAAAAGAGTGTGAAAAAATTGGCAAACGAATATGATTTCCTTGTGGCAGAAGCGCCACTTATGCTAGCGATTGGTAAACAGATGGGTTCAGTGCTAGGCCCGCGGGGAAAAATGCCGAAGCCGATACCGCTGGGTGCGGATCCAAAGTCGATTGTAGAATCGCTCAGAACAAGCGTGAGGATGAGGACGAAAGATAAAACTACATTTCATATACCCGTCGGTACAAGGGAAATTCCGCCAGAAAAAATTGCAGAAAACATTGAAGTTGTGATGAAACGCCTCGAAAATAGATTAGAGCGAGGGAAAATGAACATAAAATCCGTGTATGTAAAAACCACGATGGGCACGCCGATAAAACTATTTTAAGGTGATCTGATTGGCACATGTTGCACAATGGAAAAAAGACGATTTGAACGAACTTATTCAGATGATGTCCAACTATCCAGTCATAGGCATAGCAAAAATAAGGAGCATCCCAGCATCAAACCTTCAGATAATGAAAAGAAACCTAAGAAGCAAAATGCAGATGAAGGTTTCGAAAAATACGCTATTCGCCCTCGCGTTGAAAGAGGCCGCAAAAACAAAGAAAAACATTGACAAACTGGTGGCCGACATAGACGATCAAGTTGCCATAATCGCCACAAAGGAAAATCCGTTTAAATTGTTCAGAGAGGTAGATGGTACAAAAGCAAAATCACCAGCAAAGGGCGGAGAAATATCGCCCATTGATATCGCAGTATCCAAGGGCGAAACCTCGTTTAAACCAGGACCGATTGTCAGTGAACTGCAGAAGGCAGGCATACCCGCGGGCATAGATAGGGGCAAGGTAGTCATAAAAGAAGACAAACTGTTGGTAAAATGCGGAGACAGAATCCCAAGAGAATTGGCACCGATGCTCAGTCGTCTAGAGATATACCCGCTGATTGTAGGTTTAGACTTGCTTGCGGCTTATGAGGACGGTATAATTTACAAACCAGACGTTCTGAAGATTGATGATGCCGCCGTAAAGAACAACATAATGACTGCGGCCACTGCCGCGCTTAATCTCGGAGTCTTCATTTCATATCCGACCAAACTGTCAATTGTCCCATTAATCCAGAAAGCACACAGAAATGCATTTAATTTATCCGTAAACGCAGATGTCCCAACAAAAGAAACGATAGAAACAATACTCAGAATCGGGCACGGACACATGCTCTCGCTATCATCGCGCTTACCAAAATCAGAAGAGAAGAATAAAACAACCAACGAGGAGGTGAAATAAATGGAATACATATACGCAGCACTACTTCTCCATTCTGCTAAGAAGGAGATTAACGAAAAGAACGTAGAAAGCATACTTAAAGCAGTGGGCGTAGAGGCTGATGCCGCGAGAATAAAAGCATTAACCGCTTCCCTACAGGGCATAAACATAACAGAGGCCATAGCAACGCCGGCAGTGGTAGCAGCCGCACCAGCAGCAACACAACAACCCGCAGCAGGAGAGAGAAAAGAGGCCAAAAAGGAAGAGACGCCAAAAGAGCCGAAAGTCTCTGAGGAAGAAGCAGCATCAGGGCTTAGCGCATTGTTCGGCTAGACTACACTTCATTTCCGAATATCTGATCCATGGTGTAGTCTTCTAATTTTCTCTCTTTGAGTATAATTTCTAATTCTATCGGTGTAATTATCGGGATAGGGTACCTTAAATAATCATCTATAGCAATTCTCGGGCATGCCGTAGAAACTGCTGCGTCTATGCCCATATACGCAACATCTTCAGGCTTGAAATCCCTCCCCGCCATCAGAAACGCTTTTTTGTTATGCCTTTCAATCTTCTCTTTTAATCTTTTAGCGAGGTCGATCCTTCGTTGAAAGGTCATCGTTCCTATCAATATGCCAAAAGAGTTTGCATCAAAGGCGCGTTGAATTGCCCCATATCTCTGTTTTAAAATGGTCTCTTTAATATCGGACACTTTTCTCGCTTCGTTCTTCTCTGGATCTGCGATTATTACCTCTTTGTCTGTCGCCAATGCTATGCTAAGCGGGTGGAAATTCCCAGTTCCTATAAAAAGGAAATTATCTACCTTATCAATAATATTAATGGCAGCCGTAAGGTTACACCCCAAAACCTGTCCGGGATATTTTATCCTAGAGTCGCCACGACCGACGAATGCCTTGATTTTCTTTTCTTTAAGGAATTTTTTTACAGCGGGTAAAGTGTGGATGTGCTGCACTGTCGTTACTATGCCCACGTTTCCGGTTATGTAACTGCAAGCCTTTGCTACGGAACTGAGCACGTCTATCCTCGATTGTATTTCGACGAACAATGTATGTATTTTGTATCTGTGTTTACCATGTAATTCAGCATGCCCGAAGTGCAGCAGACAATCTACGCCTATGCTTTCAAAATCATTATCTGCAATATCACAAGCACCGTAACAATGTTCCACAAACGTAATGGTTTCTGCCCCGGTTCGTTTTTTAATAAAATCCATAATCTGTTGGTGGTGTCTCCGCAGTCCATCTGGCAGTTGAATCCCGACATATTTGTATCTGCTTTTCTTGATACGACTGCAGACCGCACTCATTTTGAGTTCGTAGTTCCCGATTATAATATTAGACGTCACGTTCTCTGTTATTGGCATGTGTGGTTTGCGATAAGTATTTTTCTGATTCTCGATAGGAATTTTCATATATTGATGATGATGTATCTAACAACATATGAAAATCAACGAGATTTTCTTCTCGATCCAGGGAGAAGGCATATGGATGGGTATCCCGACAGTTTTCATCAGAACAACAGGTTGCAATCTTCGTTGTGCTTGGTGTGATACGCAGTATGCGTTCTCTGAGGGCAAAGAGATGAGTGTTGAACAGTTAATACGTGCTGTTGAAAAATATCCGACAAAACACGTCTGTGTCACTGGCGGCGAACCTTTACTTCAGAAGGAAACCACCGCGATTATCAATAAATTATTAGATAGAGGGTACAATATGTGTGTCGAGACAAACGGTTCTGTCTCCATAAGGGAATTAAGTTGCACTGAAGACCTGCTAACATGCCTTGATATCAAATGCCCATCGTCTGGCATGCATCAAAAGATGGATTTTTCGAATATCGAACTCCTTGGCAGCAACGACCAATTGAAATTTATTATTGCAGACGAAACCGACTACGAATATGCAAAAGAGATAATAGGAAAGCACAGCCCGGTCTGCAATATCATATTCACACCCGTCGACGGCACAAACCTAAAATCGCTTGTAGAGAAGGTTTTGAAGGATGGCTTAGAGGTGCGAGTCCTCCCACAACTGCATAAGATTATATGGGGAAATGAAAGGAGAGGTGTGTGATGAACATACTAAAAGTGTGGTTATATTTAAATATCAATTTGATAATACTCTCGCAAGGTGAATTATGAAAAAATTAATGAAATTTAGAGCGAACGATAGCGGTGCTATCGAGGGCTTGCCATTGCAACTACTGATAATGGTAATCATAGCGGGCGTAGGAATCGGGATTGTTGTAGGTTGGATGAGTTTTAGCAAGACGGAAGTTGGAAGCATTACTGTAAAACCAGATACAATAACCGTGTCGAAAGTTGTCGGCAACTCGACAGATAGTTTCATTGTGACAGTACTAGACCAGAACGGAAAGGCACTTAACAATGCGATAATCACATTGACTGGTTGTGGTTCAGACACTGCGAAGAGAACAGAGAGTAACGGCTCAGCATACTTTGTTGTGACCTCCACATTACCTGCGAATATAAACACAGGAACGATAACTGTGGAAGCGCAGTATGACAGCACCTGGGGGAAAACCACTAAGACGACTACAATATTGGTTGTGAGATCTAGTACTTAATTTCACTACCCCTTTCCTTTATTTTTATTGTTAGTTGTTATCTTCTTTAAAAAAGTTGATATAATCGCAGATAGATAACGCTTCCCCCTTTCGGAGAAATTGTATGCCAGTACCATTTACTAAAGAGACGCTCCTCGCAAAATGGGAGGAGTTCTTCGTAGAATACGACTATAAGCCAAAGATCACAAAAGTCGTTGATATATACCCCTCCGAGAGAAGCATTATTGTTAGTTACGAAGAGATAGATAGGTATGATTCGGAGCTAGCGGAGTATCTGTTGGATCATCCCAGCAAGGCCATCTATGCCGCAGAAAAAACTATCGCCTCTCTTATGCCGCCGGATAAAAAGGTGCCTATACGTTTTAGGGTTAGGGGGCTTCCAGCAAACATATCCAAGATTCCGATTAAGAACCTGAGAAGTGCGCACCAAGGCAAATTTGTAGCGATAGAAGGACTTGTTAGAAGTGCAAGCGAAGTTAGACCTAAAGTGCAAGAAGGGATATTTGAGTGTACGAGATGCCACACATTCCATAAAATCCAACAATTGGAGATGGATTTAAAAGAGCCGCTGGAATGCAGTAAAGAAAACGGCGGGTGCGGAAAGATTCCACCGGCAACAAGATTTAAACTGATTACCGAAGACTCTAAATTTACAGATACGCAGTCGATAGGCATACAGGAGAGTCCGGAAGGCCTTCGCGGCGGCGAACAGCCGCAAAGCCTGACCGCGTACGCCGAGGACGACGTAGCCAGCATAGTTTCTCCCGGCGACAGGGTAGTGATAAACGGCATACTCCGAAGCCATGTGCACGTAAGTGGTTTGAGAAAACTAACCAGGTTTGACATATTCTTAGATGTGAACAGTATTGAACCGATAGAGCAGGAATTCGAGGAGATATCCATCTCGCCGGCAGAAGAGAAAGCGATTAAAAAGCTGAGCAGGGATCCGGATTGCTATGATAAGATTATTCATTCTATAGCACCAACAATATACGGAATGGATGTGGAAAAAAGCGCGCTTGCCCTTCAGTTGTTCGGCGGTGTCCCGAAAGAGATGCCTGACAAGACGAGGATACGCGGCGACATACACGTAATATTGGTTGGAGACCCAGGCACAGCAAAATCCCAACTCCTCCGGTATATCTCGGATTTGGCGCCAAGAGGGATATATGCTTCTGGAAAATCAAGTTCTGCTGCTGGCCTGACAGCGGCCGCTGTAAAGGATACTTCGCCATGGGGTGGCGGCAGATGGACGTTGGAAGCAGGAGCCCTTGTAATGGCGGATCATGGCGTCGCCTGCATTGATGAAATGGACAAGATGACAGAACAGGACAGGAGCGCCCTCCACGAGGCAATGGAGCAGCAAACAATAAGCGTTGCAAAGGCAGGCATCACGGCATCGCTTCATGCGCGATGTTCGTTATTAGCGGCTGCAAACCCAAAATTTGGGAGATTTGAAGAGAATAAATCAATAGCCGACCAGATAGACCTGCCCCCGGCCCTGCTTTCCAGATTCGACATCATATTCTCGATACGGGACAAACCGAATGAGGCCATAGACGGCGAGCTGGCTGAGCATGTTTTGAAGGCACACCTATTCGGAGAGATAAAGAAACACAGGGCATTAAAAGGGGACGAAAAGTTTAAAGAAAAGGACGAAATCGAATCTGCGACCGGAGTAATGCCTGTCATAGACCGCGAACTCCTTCGAAAATACGTTGCATATGCCAAGAAAAACGTGATTCCAGTAATGACTCCAGACACTCTTGAGAAGATTAAGGAAACTTACGTCAATATCAGAAAGAGAGGCGGGGGGGAAAATACACCAGTTCCCATTACGCCGAGATACCTTGAAGGATTTGTCCGCCTAGCCGAAGCAAGCGCAAAAGCCAGATTGAGCGACGAGGTGGCCATAGAGGATGTTAATCGCGCGGACGATATTATTGTCAAATACATGAACAGGATAGCGATGTCTGAAACTGGCGTGTGGGATATAGACATGATCACAAGCGGCATAAGCCATTCCCAGCGCGACATTATCAGCAAGATATACGACATAATAAAGGACCTGTGTAAAAAGTCAAAAGAAAGCGGAGGGGAAGGAGTGGCCCCGAGAAACGATATAATAAATGCCGCTGAAGAGGCGGGCATGCCCAGAAGCAAGATAGAGGAAAACTTGAATAGACTGTTAAGGGACGGGAGCATATACGAGCCGAAAAGCGGCGGCGGCTATAGGCGTACTTCTGAATAAGCCACAATTACGGCATCGATGTTTTTGATATGCCCACTAGCAGTCAATACAGAACCGTTTTAACTCGTCTTTGACACCCCCAAACAGCATTCGGAAGATGTGGTAGTAAAATGAAGTTCCCATCTCGATGAAAATGGGACAAGATGTCCAGTATACCATCTTGTCAAAGATGAGTTTTAATAAATGAACCACATAATGCCATCCAATAGAGATTGGAGTTGTTGAATGATCACCATGAAAATACACCGTACCGCGAGTGGTGAATGTCTGGTTGCCGCGTGCGATACAGATTTGGTAGGCAAGACGTTTAAAGAAGGAAAACTCAAACTTGACGTGTCCTCGTCATTTTACGGCGATATGCAAGTGAATGAGGAAACTTTCATAAGTGCACTTCATCAATCCATGATATCCAACCTCCTCGGGAAATTTGTAATAGATTGCACTAAAAGGGCGGGATTTATTGGCGAGAAAGACGTTATGACCGTCGCCGGCATACCGCACGTCCAGATAGTAAAGTTTTGAGCATATACGACTTAAACGAAGTGATGGAATTATGGAATTCTGTGTAGAATGCGGCAAGGAATGCGAACTTTACGAGCATTTGTGCGAGGATTGTTTCAGAAAAAAAAAGACGTTCGTAAAATTGCCGGAAATAATAGATGCGCCCGTATGCACATATTGCAACGCAGTCAATATAGGCGCCAGATGGATAATGACGGATTCAACAGATGCATCCGTAAAAAAGGTAATAAACGACAGCGTATCTGTAAACAAAAATGCAGAGGTCGTTGAAGTCAGCTCCGCGCTCAATTACAAGGATAAAAGAACCCTGACCGCAAAAATCGAGATAACGCTTATGGTGGGCAAGCTGGTAATCAAAGAGCAGTACCAAAGAGATGTCAGAATAAAATACAGCGTTTGCAAGCAGTGCAGCAGGGCATTCAGGGGATACTACGAAGCGATAATCCAGATTCGCGGATACGAGAGCAACAAGATAAGAGAAAAGGATGTCCGCGAGGCGAGTATCATAATTGCAGATTACTTCAGCAAGGAAAGAAACGAGAAGGAATTTATCACAAAACAAGAAGCTGTCAGGGGCGGCGTGGATTTTTATTTAAGCAGTACGACCGCCGCACGCGCCGTTGCGGCGATCCTCCGCGATAAGTTTAACACCAGAACGTTTGAGACCGCAAGCATTGCGGGCAGAAAGGACGGTGTGGACATTTATCGTACGACGATTCTTATCAGGATCCCGAAATACAAAGAGGGAGACTTTATAGCCATTGATGAAAACGTGTCGCGCATCCTCGATGTTCGAAAATCCGTGATAAAACTATTCGACCTGTCTATGAGAGAAACACGCGTTACAGATATGGAATCTATCTCCAATGCAGAGGTATTGGGTGATGAGGGTCTGATATCGAATGCGGCGGTGGTTTCGACAGGGGATAAACTGATAAAGATTTTGGATCCGGAAACCCGCACAGAGGTAGAGATAGAGAAACCGAAAAAGTTTAACGTGAAGGGAAAAACCGTGAAGGTAATACGATATAACGACATTCTGTACATTGTATGAAGTAATGGAAATGTGCGAATTAATCCAAATGTTATAAAAAATCATAAACCATAAAGATAAAATACGGTTTTGATGCTCTATGTGATGTGAACATATGAAGAAAAAAATAGGATTTATAGGTACTGGCAATATAGCCCAGTCTATGATTAAAGGTCTATTGGCATCCGGCTATTTCGATCCTGGCGACATTATCGGGACCGGCCGCACCCCAAAGAAACTTAAGATGCTGGAGAAGGAGTACGAGATAACAACCACCACTGACAATCTCGCCGCAGCCATATCTGCAGAGACTGTGGTTCTTGCCGTAAAACCGCAGGATATGGATGGCATTATGAAAACAATTGCAGGCGGCTGCAAAAATAAACTCGTTATCTCTTTTGCCGCGGGAGTGCCGACAAAGCACGTGGAAAAAATGATGCGGGATGCAAGAGTAATAAGAGCCATGCCCAATCTTCCAATCCAGGTTTGCGAAGGCGCCACCGCGATATGCCACAGCGACACGGCCACGAAGAAGGATGCGGAGTACGCTAAAAAGCTGTTTGAAGCTGTTGGTCATTGCGTAGAAGTCGATGAGGAACTGATGGATGCTGTCACGGGACTCTCTGGCACGGGTCCGATGTATATATTCGTCATAATCGAGGCGCTGTCGGATGCGGGCGTAAGAATGGGGCTGCCCAGGGATGTGGCAAATATACTCTCCACCCAAACCGTCCTTGGATCCGCCAAGATGGTGAGGGAAACCACGAAGCACACGAGCTACCTAAAGGACATGGTAACGTCGCCTGCAGGCACCGCAATATCCGCTCTCCACACAATAGAGAAGTCGGGCATGAGGGCGCTTCTTATGGACGCAGTGGAGATTGCGACTACAAGGTCCAAGAGTCTGGGAAAAAGGGACGAACCGCAATAAATTTTAACAAAACCCAGTTTAATTAACAAAAACTAGCTTGACAGAGATTGTCGAGACGACAAACGTCTGACATACTATAACTCGCCGTATATATACTCCATCGACGATGTGCACTGGCGCAGTCGAACGAGCACGTATAATGGATTTATGAAACAACCTCCAGCAGAGTATCTTCATTATATATGTTATTGATAATCCATTTAGCAACAAGCAACCTTTTTAAACTGCTATTTATTATTATACAAAGGTCGAAAGGTGTTTATATGGAAATAAAAACCGTCAAAATCGAAAAGCCGGAAGACGTAAACATAATCATCGGACAGTCGCACTTCATAAAAACTGTCGAGGATCTGTACGAGGCTATGGTGAACTCTGTGCCCGGCGTAAAGTTCGGCGTCGGATTTTGCGAGGCCTCCGGATTGTGCCTCGTAAGGCACGACGGAAACGATGCTGTGATGATCGAACTGGCAAAAAAGAGCGCTAAAAAGATAAACGCGGGCCACACGTTTATAATAGCAATGAAAAATGCCTATCCTCTGAACGTGCTTAATGCTGTAAAAAACGTATGCGAAGTCTGCTCGATCTATTGCGCCACTGCCAATAATGTCGAAGTAATCATTGCAGAGACCGAAGAGGGGCGCGGCATACTAGGCGTAATCGACGGCCACAAAATAAGAAGGATAGAGGACGAGAAAGAAGCGAAGGAAAGAAAGACGTTCCTGAGGAAAATAGGATATAAACGATAATGAGATAATACCGAAAATGAGGACATAATATGATTCCTAAATCAACAATCAAGAAAGCCGTAGATCTTCTTAAAAAAGCCGCAAAACCAGCCAAAATAATCCTGTTTGGCTCTTATGCCCGCGGCGACATTTCGGAAAACAGCGATCTCGATTTTCTTGTCGTAGAAAAAGAGCTGAAGGGGCGCAGAATGGAAATGGTAAGATTAAGACGCATCTTGAGCCCGCTAAGGATACCCGCAGATGTTATAGTAGTAAGTGATCGGGTGTTCAACGACTGGGCGGACACTCCCGGAAATATACTATATGAAATCGCGTTGGAGGGGAGGGTGATGTATGAAGCATCATGAGCAGGCTCTCCTATTATTGAAAAAAGCATCCGATGATGAGGCCTTGTTGGATGAGATAATATCCTCCAAGCGTGTTAGCGATGAGATTTTCGGCTTCCATTGCCAACAAGCGATTGAAAAGCTCCTGAAAGCGGTGTTGTCCGAGTTGAAAATTACATATAGAAAAACCCATGACCTAAAAGAACTTCTAGATCTGCTAGTAGATAACAAAATAGCGATTCCTATTAATATTGCTGGGTTGGATATCCTATCACCGTATGCCGTTGAATTCCGTTACGACATACTGCCAGAGGAGAAGGAAGCGCCCTTTGACAGAAAATCTGCAAGAGATCTCATAAGAAAGACACATATGTGGGCAAAGAAAACGATTAAAACATAAATATGATTAATAATAGCATAGGCGTTAATGTGAGACGCTAAAATCAATAGAAAAAAATTGAGATAGAAATTAATAAAAATATAATTTAGAGAAAGATTGGGGAAAAGTAAAAATCATAAAATAAATAATAAAATTATAGAAAGAGATATGGAAGATATAATAAAAAGTTTAAAAATTGTAGAAAGAAACATAGAATATATGAAAAATTAGATTATTAGAAAGAAGTGCAAGAAAAGATGCGGGTGTGGTGTAGCTTGGTATCACTTTGGCTTGCCAAGCCAATAACTCGGGTTCAAATCCCGACGCCCGCATATTAACCGATTTTTCCGATTAGCCAATGCGTCGGGATTTGAACCGAAGGTGTTAAAAAATTTTAACCAATCATATTGAAATTTTTTTAACCAGGAAGTGCGGAGCACTTCCATGTCAAATCCCGACGCCCCTATGCGAATTGGCTATTTTATTCATAGATTAGTGCGGAGGGATTTGAAGGTGCGACTCACCTTTTAGTAGTGTTCACGTTCCGCCTTTTGCCTGTTCTACGAGTTTCGCAACCTTCTTGTACGCAATCATAGCATCCACAGGAGGTATTCCATGTGGGGTCACGGATGCCACGAAAATGAACGAGAATACCTTTTCTCCAGAATCTGCCTGAAATCTTACCCTCATATAATGCGTCATCATAATTGTGTCTGTCTTTGCTTCGATAATCTTGCTAATCGGCACTTCAAAGCTTCCCTCATTTTTCAGCGCTTCATCGATGTTGTCTGAGCAGACCTCCCATGTGCACCTCAAAAACGACTTCTTCTCTTTGAGCTTTATGAATGCAAGTCTTTGGTCTGTGATGAAAAGTTCATACCTTGGACCCCGCCCCCAGCCAATTTTCTCGCCTTCCCACAGTACAATCGTCGCTTTTCCGCCTCTATTTTCAGACACGGACTCACCAGATAAATATTGATTTGGTCAGATTTAAATGTTTTGCACTCAGTTTCCTGGTAGAGTCCTGTTCTCAAAGATGCCCGCTACTTTAGATCCCCGCATATTAACCAATAAAATAAATTAGCCAATGCGAAGGGATTTGAACATTGATGTGAAAATTTGTTCTTTTATGTATCTGGACAACATAGTACTTTCACTCACCTACCACAGATATACTTATATCTCACGCGGACCCAATTATAATCAATAACATGAATTAAAAATCAGGAGACTATAAAATGAGTGAGAAATCAAATTATACAGATCTTGGTCTTGGCGAAATCAACATGAACCCGATTCTAGAAGAGGTGCACGAACTAGAGCCGTTCTATTTTTCGCTAAAGTCACCAGGCAGTACAATAATAATCGTTGATTCAAAAAATGCACAACTCTATCGTTTGTTCGATCAAATAACGAAAACTGTTCTATCTAACCCCGAAATAGATGGCTCTAGAATCATAGATGCAACGGAATTAGTTAAAGATGAAAATCTTCTTAGAGAAGCGAAAGAGCGAGGTGATATACCTCCATATAAGTGTCATCAGTTTTTGGCCAGAACTGTTGGCTATTTAGACATCGACCTGTCGGGTCCCTCTAAGAAAAAGCTAGACGGGTTCATCGATTACTATAGTTTACGTTCATGTAAGAAAATCACCGTATTTCTATGTGTAGTGATGGCGGTAAATGAGCGTATGTGGGGCTACAGGACGTATGTTGACATAAATTCAGAAAATGTAATACCAAAGAAAGACTTGTTCATAATCCAGGAAACAGTAAAAAAAGAAGAGAGTTATGAGCATGGCGTAATAGCAATAATTATGGATCCAGCATATTCAGATCCGCCGTTAATCCGTTTAAGTCATATTTAGTCTTCACACATCAAATTGATTTGAATCTTATTCTAAGCCCCCACTTGAACCGCATTAATCCAGATTCTTCATTCGTCAGTTAATTTCATTTACCGCACGCAATTACCATATATTTGATATAATGAAATTTACAATGCGGAGCGATTTTGTAAAAATATATTCGCTGGGCGCGATAATTGCATTTGTGGATGCGTTTGCGTGGAGTTTTGTTTATTTTTATTTGTACAGGGGAAGGGGTTTTGATTTCGGGCAGATCCTCACATTTTACGCCCTGACGTGTTTTATTGTCGGCGCGCTGATATTGTTTATCCGGAATTATAAACGAAGCATATTCCTGAAAACCAGCCTCCTGCTGAAGGTTGCGGTATATGCGGCCATGCCGTTCATCACTATGCCGATCCAATTATACGCCCTCGCGGCGATATATGCGCTTTCGCTGGTCATGTTCTTCATTCCGTTTAACACCATATATCTCGAACTCACTGTGTCAGGCGATCGGGCGCTCAAAAGTACGATGCAGTTTGCTCTTTGGGCTATATTCGGGGCCACTGTGCCGTCGCTCACAGGGGTTGTCGTGGAATATTATGGTTATACTCCCATATTCCTAATATCCGCTGTGATTTTGTTTTTTGGGTTCGTCCTGTCAACGAAGATAGAGAGCAAAGAAGCTGTCAAGATAGAGAGCGACAAGGCTAGCAAAATAGAGAGCGGCAAAACTGCCAAAATCGAGACTGATAAAGCTGCTAAGATGGAGAGCGACAAAGCAACCGAAATAGTGAATGGCAATACAGTCAAAATAGAGAACAACAATACCGTCAAAACGGAGAGTAACAAAGCTATAAAAATAGAGAATAACAAAGACATCAAAATAGAAAGTGACAAAGCTACTAACGTGGGGAACGGCAAAGCCATCAAAACAGAGAATAACGAAGTCATCAAAGTAAACATATTCGAGGCAGTGAAGAAATTCAAAAGACTGTCTCCCCTGATATTCTTTGAAGGGGTTTGGAGCAGCATAACCGGGCTTACGATCCCGCTTGTTACATTGCTGCTCGTCCAGGAGAAGATATCCTACGGCCTCTTTCTTTCATACCTTGGCGTATTCGGTGGGTTTTCCTCTTTGATAATCGGGGGAATCTCCGACAGGGTGCGCAAGAGGGCGCTTTTTATTCAAGCGATCAGCATACCGTTGGGCTTATCTGCGCTTTTGACGGCTTTTGGCGGTAGTTTTGCAGAGTGGATGATTTTCGCTGCATTAGTTTCCATGCTGACATTCATGCTTCTTCCTTTTACATATACGTTGGTGGGAGACATAAGCACAAACAATATCGGCGAGGGGGTAGTTGCAAGAGAGTTATTCCTGAATTTCGGCAGAGTGCTTGGAGGGTGCATAATGCTGGCGGGTTTCCTGCTGTACAATGACGTCAAGGCAACGCTCATTGTTGCCGGTGCAGTTCTTTTGGCATACCCGTTTATAGTGCTGTTTGCAAAAGTGAAATGAACACAAGTTAATCTACATTTATAGAGCACCACCACATTTTAATTATACACTAATACAATATATCATGCAGTGGTTATTCTTGAGAGACAGTAAGAACAGCAAGAAAGACGGCATGGAAATAACATTGAAACTGATCGGCATGCATTGTGCGGCATGCGCTCAAAATATAGAGAAGTCTTTGGATAATGTTCCGGGCGTAAGCAGTGTTAGCGTAAATTTTGCATTAGAAAGAGCGAAGATAACTTTCGACTCGAATGCTGTCACAACAAGCGCTATAAAAAAAGCGATTAGAGATACTGGGTACGATATTTTAGAATCGGAAGAAGCATCCGGTGAGGATAGAGAAAAAACAGCAAGAGAAATGGAGATGAAGCGGCAAAGATTCAACCTTCTGGTGGCAGCGTTGCTTGCAGTGCCGATAACCATTATAAGCATGCGGACAGCGTTTCCCGGATTTTTTGACAGCATTAATCTTGGTTTTATACCGAACTATCTCGAGAGCAAACCAACCCTCTATTTTATTTTCATTCTTACGACGATTGTAATGGTGATACCTGGCAGGCAATTTTTTACAGGAACTTACAAAGGATTCAAACACGGAACAACAGATATGAACCTCCTGATAGCAACAGGAACCGGGGCGGCGTATGCAGTCAGCGTTGCCGCTACTTTTTTCGATTTGGGGAAAGGATATGAGGATGTATATTACGAGACTGCAGCACTTTTGATCACGTTCGTGGTTCTCGGCAGGTATCTAGAGGCGGTTGCAAAAGGAAAGACCTCTGAAGCTATTCGAAAATTGATGGGTTTGCGTGCCAAAACTGCCCGAGTGGTCAGAAATGGGATGGAGATGGACATACCTGCAGAGGACGTTGTGGTTGGTGACTTGGTCGTTGTTCGACCGGGCGAAAAGATACCAGTGGATGGAGTCGTGAGGGAAGGTTATTCAAGCGTAGATGAGTCTATGATAACCGGCGAAAGCATCCCCGTAGACAAAAAGGTTGGTGACGAAGTCGTCGGCGCCACCATCAATAAAAACGGATTGCTGAAATTCGAGGCTTCGAAAGTCGGAAAAGAGACAGCCCTGGCGCAGATAACTAAATTAGTAGAGGACGCGCAAACATCGAAGGCACCTATTCAAAGCATCGCTGATGTCGTTGCCGGGCGTTTTATAGTTGCAGTGCACGTGATATCTTTGGCCGCATTTCTATTCTGGTTCTTTATAGGATATCAATACTTCAACGGCTGGAGCACGCCCTTTCTTTTCTCACTGCTCATATCGATTTCTGTGCTTGTAATCGCCTGCCCTTGCGCGGTTGGATTGGCAACGCCCACTGCGATCATGGTAGGCACCGGGAAAGGTGCGGAGAACGGCATACTCGTCAAAGGCGGAGAGGCGTTGGAGAACACGCACAAACTAGACATTATAGTATTCGACAAGACAGGGACGCTCACTAAGGGAGCGCCTTCGCTTACAGACATAATAACAGCCAAAGGCCGTGATGAGATGGAGATATTGAGGTTGGCAGCTACCGCAGAGAAAGGTTCAGAACACCCGCTAGGCGAGGCGATAGTAAAGGGCGCTATCGAAAGAGGGATCAAAGTGGACGATGCCGATTCGTTCAACTCTATTCCTGGCTATGGTGTCGAGGCAGAGTATAAAGGAAAAAAACTCATTGTAGGCAAACGCAAATTGTTGAATGATAGACAGATAAATATAATATCTCTAGAAGGTGAGATGAAGAAACTCGAAAATGAAGGGAAAACTGCAATGCTTGTTGCAATTAATAACGAAGCGGTTGGCATAATCGCGGTTGCAGACACAATCACCGAATATGCTGAAGAAGCTGTTGCCCAGCTTCATAAGCTCGGCCTGGAAGTGATAATGATAACGGGTGACGATGAGAGTACAGCGAAAGCGATCGCAAAACAATGCGGAATCGATAAAGTAATTGCCGAAGTTCTGCCTCAAGGCAAGGCAGACGAAATCAGGAAACTGCAGGCAGAAGGCAGGAAAGTTGCCATGGTCGGAGACGGCATAAACGACGCGCCCGCACTCGCCCAGTCGGATGTAGGCATAGCCATAGGAAGCGGGACTGATGTCGCGATGGAGTCTGCCAAGATAGTATTAATCAAGAACGACGTAAGAGATGTAGTTTCGGCCATAAAGCTAAGCAAAAGAACAATGCGCAAAATCAAAGAAAACCTGTTCTGGGCGTTTATGTATAACACTGCAGGCATCCCGATAGCTGCCGGAATCCTGTTTCCGTTTACTGGCTATCTTGTAAACCCCGCGCTGGCTGCGGCATTCATGGCTATGAGCTCTGTTTCAGTCACGACAAACTCTCTTCTCTTGAAGAGATATAAACTAAAAAGTTCTAAGAATAATTAAAGGAGATAAATGGCAGTATGACAAAAGGATTCGGAAAAACAAACACTTTGGTTTGCATAATAATTTCAATAGCGATAACATTCGTTTTCTACATACTAGCCGAAGTGATGAGTGCGAAATCAGCTAAGTACGGTTCGATAGATTCAATTGCTGGAGCGACCTTTGTTTTTATACTTTCCATGATAATAACCGTGTCAATAATACCTCAAATTGTGGAGAAGGCATTTGGAAAAAAGTAATTTGCATGTGTTTTGAATGTGCGTTCGTCATGGCAACACATCGGAGAGTGAAAGATTAATGCACCTCATTCCGCAAGCGTGAACAACTGGTCATCGCCGCCGACATCGAACAGCCCTATCCTCGCGCCCGCATCTAGCCAGCCGTGTGCATAATTTACGCATGCGAACGCATTGACGTAATCTCCCTTCTTGAAGAAGCTTTCGGCATCTGAATAATACGCCTTCGCCATGTTTAGAAAATCGTCTGCCATCTTCTTTCCGTGGGATTTGTCAGGCATCGCGATTTTTACCTTTGCAAGCCCGCGTTTTGTTATGTCCAAATATTTTTCAACCTTCTTTTTGCTCAGCTCTTTTTTTGTTTCCTCTAGGCACGTCATAGCGAATAAAACAGTGTAATCGGTATTTATAGTTTCTTTACGGCTCTGATTGTATAAGGCTATACGGCCATTTTGAAAACCATACAACATGGTATCTGGATATGAGTATATGCGCCCCGAAGACTTTTTATTTTAGTCCTGCATATACGCCCCTCCTATGTTAGCAAAGATAGAGCAATTGTGTGAAAAAAATAAAAAAGTCATTGCTACTGCGATTGTTGTCCTTCTATTAATCACTGGAATTTCGGCAATAATAGTCAGCCCACCAGAAGAGAAGATTTTTGAAACCAGGGCTGCGACCGTAAACGACATATTAAAAGTCACCTCAGAGCGGACATTGTCGAATAAAACCGTTGTTGTATCTGATGATTCTCCGTATTATGCGATTATCGCGACGCCGCTTGCCGTTTATTATAAGAACAAAAACGAGAAGCTTTCTATGCCGCTGCTTACTGTAAAAAGGGACGGCCTTTCCTCCGCTGTAACAAATTTTTTAGCTGCGTATGGAAACCCGAAGATAACAATGATAGGCGATGCCGATGGTGGTAGCGGTTATGTCGGGGCGTCAATAGTGGAGAATAGAATTACAAGAGATAGTGTAAGGGAAACGTCTGTAGATGTGGCAAAACAGTTTTGGAAAAAGACTGATTGCGTCATTCTTGTGAGAGACGATCAAGATGGGTACGACCTTGCGGTGAGCGGTGCTTCCATAGCATCCTACCTGAACATCCCGATTATCGTAACAGATAAAATGGATTCCTCGCTGGCAAAATTCCTCGGAGAACTCGGCGTGAAATATACGATAACCTATGGAGAAACCCGCGGATACGGCGCTACAATGCACATCTCTAAAGTCGAAGAACTGCAAGACTTGACCATCAGTATATTGAAAAACAGATTAAACACAACTGTTAATTATATAACTATTGCAAACCCGATTGACATCTATGAGCCGACAGTACTGGAAAAGACAGATAAGCATTTTGAAGGCCAAATCTCTGACTCCAGCGCTCCGGCCTACCCCGGTGCAGCACCGGTTGGTGCCGACGGCCCTTCCCACAATTTCGACATCCCGGCAGATTATGTATACGCCAGGTTAAGGATAGACATTAGGATGGATGTCTCCAAAGCGAGAGGCGTAATGGGGCTGGGAAATGATGCAGACGCTTCTGGAGAGAGGATATACGCTTTTGTTGGAATAGATGGAAATAAGGATGGGAAATTAGACTCCTCAGCACCGGAAGACAAGATACAGTTCTTCGGAGGTTCCCCTGGTTATAACTACATACGAGATGGGAGTGTTGGCCGCCCGCTTTATGCTTGGTTCTACACAGAAATTCCGTTCTTTAAGGACACCGGCGCACACACTATACAGCTGGTTGCTTCCCTCCCCACAGTATACCCCACATATACCTCGGATTACACCGTAGATGTCACCATAGAAAAACTTGCTTCGCCTACATACCCTCTTGTACGCGGCATCTCCTCGCTTGCACCCTACCTCGCGGCGTTTAGGCAGGGCGTGGTGCTTGCAAAGGAAGATTTTCAATTATACAGTTTAGGTTACCTGAGTTGCAATTCGTGCGGTGTTGCGGCATCTAATCCAAATGCTCTCACTAAGGCAAACAATCAGACGTTATTTGTAAAAAACGAGTTGAATTCCTTGCTGGGTAAAATCGCAGATAAGCCATCAGCAAAAGACAAGGATGTTACTGCACTCGCGGGATACTATCAAAATCTGCCTTTTTCGAAAAAACCGCATGTCGGCATTATCGCAGATACGAATATGGTCCCGCAATACTACTTCAAAACAACGCAGGGTGGCGGCGAAGAAGGATACGGCATGCCGAGCGACAACATATACATGGATATTGATATCGACAGACTGAACGCACCCATGGACATAGGCGGCAACAATCCTTCTTTTGAATTGCCTGCCGGGAGAATCCTGGGTGTGGATGCACAGGATGTAAGCGCCCTACTTGCTAGGACATTTTTCTACAGTAACATAATCGATCAACAAACAACCACAGGAAACACTGACGCATTATCATCGTCATGGAAGAGCAGTGCTATGACAACCGTTGGCACTGAGCCCCCTGTCGGCGCCGCAAGAACAGCGATGGACAAAACAAACGCTATGCTGACAAGAGCAGGATTTGATGTAGACAGCACAAAAAACGGCGAGCGCTCCCGAAGGCAGTTTTCAGAAGACACATACGAATCTAGCAATTTCATATTCTTCTGTGCTCACGGATTCTATTACTGGTATGTACCCACGGCTTGGGAGGGTTCACTTGGAATACTGCCGGGGACTTACGGCGGCGGAGGATTCGATGTTGCGCATGTAAAAGATATGTCACTCGGCCCGTCTGTCATATACGGTTCTTCATGCGTTACCGGGAGAACTGATGGCCTTTATCCGTATAATGCGCTATCAATGGCGTTTATCCATGCGGGCGTGAATATATATGTCGGTGCGACGAGGTCTTCGTGGGGTGGAATTGTCCCGGTGCCGAACATGGAGGAAGGGGAGCGCCTGGGCGACCTTCTCGGCATGTACTTCTATGGAAACCTGGCAGGATACACATATGACAAGCACGGTGGTATAATCACCAAAAATCAACTGAGCGACGCTACTGTGGGAATTGCATTGATGGATGCGAAAAACAAATATGTGGAATCAGAGGGCACGGACAACGGCGGAGCAAACGACGACACGTTTAATGAGTTTGTTATATATGGCGACCCTGCTTTCAATCCGTATGAACCTGGGAATGAGGGGAATGGCCCCGACTTATCCGCAAACCCCGAAAACCCCCTGAGCAACGGATACGAAACACAACTAGATCTGCCTAACGGCTATGGTTTTGCCGTCCCGAATATTCCTATTCCGCCGCACCTTTAATTAGATCGCCGCAAATCTGAGCGCATCCTTGCATTCGCATGTTCTTTTTGTCGGTATTTTTTCTATGCCGTTCCTCAGTAATTTCCTAACATTCTCGGTATTCGCCCGCATCGTTTCGATTATCTCTCTTGCGTCTACTGGCTTTTCCATCCAAACATCATAATCCGTTATCATGGCAAGTGAGACGTAGCATATCTCCAATTCCCTTGCCAATTGTGCTTCGGGTACTAGCGTCATTCCTATAATATCTGCAAAGTTTCTAAACATTTTACTCTCTGCACGGGTGGAAAATCTTGGGCCCTCTATGCAGATATACGTTCCATCGTTGTGCACCGGTATTTTCAGTTTTTTTGCTTCCCTGTAAAAAATATCCCGGAGTTCTTCGCAGAAAGGATCTGCTGTTGAAATGTGCATTGCCTTTCCGCTGTCGTAAAATGTATATTCCCTATTCTTTGTGAAGTCTATGAATTGATCCGCTATGGCTATCTCGCCCGGTTTGTACTCCTTTTTCAGGGAGCCGACAGCGCACGGAGATATTATTCTTGTAACCCCGAGCTCTTTCATCGCCCAGATGTTCGCCCGATAGTTCACCTCGTGGGGAGGTATAGTGTGATGCTTTCCATGGCGCGGGATGAATGCCGCCTTTTTGCCGACAAAGTCGCCGACCTCGATAAGGCTCGACGTTTCTCCGTAGGGCGTAGAGAGTTTTACTTCCTTCACATTTTTAAAGAGGCTTTGATCGTACATTCCAGTGCCTCCGATGATTCCGATGCTTGCAATGATTTTTTTATTGTTCATTAATTACACCTTCATAACAAGATGATGCTTTTAATAAAAAAAGATAACTAACAAATAAAGCATTGTAACTGCGGTAACATTATATTCCCTCGCTGCAATCCTCCTTCAAGGTTTTGTGATGGTGAAGTTTGTTCCTTATATACCTCCAGGAAAAACCATACCTGAATTGACTGTACGTGCCATTCTTCTCGGCGTAATTTTAGCGGTTGTCATGGCTGCTGCAAACGCCTATCTTGGGCTTTATGCGGGCATGACAGTGGCGGCGACGATACCGGCAGCTGTAATATCCATGGCGATACTCAAAGGATTGTTTAAGACAGGTACCATACTCGAAAATAACATCGCCCAGACTATAGCATCATCCGGAGAAGCACTCGCTGCAGGCATCATATTCACTATTCCCGCGCTTCTCATAATGGGAGTATGGCATGAGATTGACTACATTACAGTATCTGTTGTGGCCGCGCTGGGCGGACTTTTAGGCGTACTTTTCACTATCTCGCTTCGGAAGATACTCATACAAGAAATGAAGCTGCCTTATCCTGAGGGTATAGCGTGCGCAGAGATACTTAAGGCAGGAGAGCGGGGCGGAAAGCAGATAACATACGTCCTTTCGGCGCTAGTCATCGGGGTTGTTTTTAAGTTTATATCTTCAGGAATGAAAGCTCTTTCCGGCAAAGTCGAACAAGCGATAGGCGCGGGCAGGGCATATTTCTATTTTGGAAGCGACCTGTCCCCTGCGCTGCTGGGCGTGGGCTACATAGTGGGGCCCAGCATAGCGTTTTTCGTTTTTTTGGGCGGCGTAATCGCTTGGATGCTCCTGGTTCCGTTGGTAGTCTTAGCTAACGGCCTTCCGCTTGCAGACAATCCCGTAGACGCGCTTACAATTGTGTGGAGTGATCGGGTACGTTATGTAGGCATAGGCGCTATGATTGTCGGCGGCCTTTCTGCGATATGGAGCATGAGAAACGCAATAACAAAAGGCGTCCGAGGCGTAATAGGCGGCAGCAAGTCCAAGGATAAGGAAAAGGTTATCAGGACTGAACTGGACCTTCCGACTGCATTTACGTTTATTCTCGCGGGCTTGATAAGTGTCTGCATCTTTTTGATGTATTGGTATGTACTGCAGACTTTCGCAGTAGCTCTCGTAACATCGATCATCATGGTCATCGCCGCATTCTTTTTCTCGGCGATAGCGGGGTATATGGCAGGGATCATAGGCAGTTCAAACAACCCAATATCTGGCGTAACAATCGCAACGCTGATATTTACCGCACTTTTGCTTGTAGCGCTGGGGGTGCCGAGCGCGGTAGGCGCGTCGGCAACTATTCTTGTAGCCGCGATAGTTTGTTGTGCAGCATCAATAGCAGGCGACAACCTTCAGAATCTTAAAACCGGGTATCTTTTGGGCTCCACTCCCAGAAACCTGCAGATAGCCCTGATGATCGGCGTCATAGTCTCCGCGATTATCATACCCCCTGTTCTCGGTGTCTTAAGCGCAGCTTACACATTTGGAAGCAAAGCCCTACCCGCCCCCCAGGCAGGTCTTATGGCAATGGTGACAAACGGCATATTCGGAGGCACGATGAATTGGCCGTATTTCCTGATGGGTGTAGAGCTCGGAATCTTGTTTATAATACTCAGAAAACCAGTAATGGCAATAGCTGTGGGCATGTACCTTCCTTTTACCTTATCCATACCTATCCTGATAGGCGGCGGCATAAAACACTTCGTGGATAGGAAGATAGAAACTGGATTTACCACCACAACCCAGAAAGAAAGGATGACCCGCGCTGAAACAAAGGAGCTCGAAAAATGCAACGCAGAAAAGGATGAGACCTATAGCCGCGGTGTTCTTTTCAGCTCGGGCTTGATTGCAGGCGAGGCGATAACCGGTGTAGTGGTGGCCGCGTTGGTTGCCGCCGGAATTATAGGTGTCAGCGAAGAGTTGTGTATGATTGACAGCCCCAAGGGCATTCTAAGTATTTTCGTATTCCTCATAATTATCCTAATCCTCGCATATGTTGTGTTAAGAAAACCTAAAGGTAAACGGTGAAATTTTGGACCTAGAAGAACAGTTTCGAAAATTGTACGTCAGATACAAAGGAGATGAGGAGAAAATCCTCTCCGAAGGAAAAAAATACACGTCGGCCGCAAAAGCAAAGGCGATTATAGAAGAGATAAAATCGATGCGAAACATCTCAGACAAATTTACAAAATTTTTGTGCGAATGCCCTGAGGCAAAGATCAGCGCAAACGATTCAGGTCTAGGCTGCAGGGGAACCGGAGACTTCTTTATTCACCGCAAGATCGCAGACATTATAGGAAGAACCTCTGCGGTCATCGATCCGACGCACCAGGACGATGCGGGCGTCGTGTTTGTTGACGACGATTATATTTCAGTTGCCGTAGACGGGATGCATTCAAGATTGAGCTGTTTTCCGTTCCTTGCGGGTTTCCATGCAGCAAGGGCTGCCTTGAGGGATATCATAGTGATGGGTTCAGTTCCGATATCAATGTTTTCTGACATACACCTTGCCAACGACGGTGACGTGGGGAAGGTCTTTGATTATACTGCGGGGATTGTTGCTGTCAGCGAGCTGTCGAATGTTCCGCTGGTGACAGGAAGCACACTGAGAATCGGCGGCGATTTGGTTTTGGGCGACAGATTGACAGGCTGCGTGGGCGCGGTAGGCCATTCCAAGAACATAACCCCGAGAAAAGATGCGGTTCCGGGAGATGTCATTCTTATGACCGAGGGGTGCGGCGGAGGCACTATCACAACAACCGCGCTTTACAACAACTATCATGCGGCGGTTAAGGAAACGCTTAATGTAGATAACATACAAACAGGCATTGCACTTCTTAAATCCCCGCACATAAAAAACGTACATGCGATGCTTGATGTGACCAACGGCGGGATAAGGGGCGACGCGCACGAAACCTCTGAAGGGGCAGGCGTCAGGATAATACTAGATGAGGAAAAGATAAGAAGCGTAGTGAACCCTAAAGTCCTCAGGATGCTTGAGAAACTAGACATAGATTTCTTGGGAGTTTCCCTAGATTCTTTTGTTTTCATTCTTCCGCAAATTCATGTCAGCGATTTAATGAAATTTATGAATAAAAAGAAAATGAAGGTCGAAGTTGTAGGCAGAGTGGAAAAGGGCAGAGGAGTGTTCATTAAATCCAAAAACAAAATAAAGCCGCTGCCAAAGTTGTTTAGAGAATCTCCGTATACGCCGATAAAAAAAGTTGTGGATAAGGGTACATCAAGACGCTTTGAAGATGCTAAAGACGACATAGAGCGCGCCGCAAGATTGGCAATATTGAAGAAAGAAAAGATAAAAAAGTGGATAAGGGGCAGAGTGCGGGAGTAGCCGAGCAAACCCCATCTTGCAAATATCCATCATCAGTGCAGCCTGCATAGTAGTGCAATCGAACGAACTCGCACAAAGGGATTTTCAGACAGGTTCTAGTTGAAATTTTTGCCGATAAACCCAAACTCTTTATAGAATGCATATTTATTCCGTATTGATCAGTATGTTCTCTCTCGAAGAAGGAAAACTCGCGATTAAAATCGCAAGGGAAACAGTCGAAAACCACGTTGCCGGAAAAACACTCCCGAAGCACCCAAATATTCCTGAGTCGTTTAAGCAGAAATCAGGTGTGTTCGTGACCATAAACACCTATCCGGGCAAGGAACTTCGCGGTTGCATCGGCTATCCCGAGCCGATAATGGAGCTTATAGACGCACTCACGGATTCCGCAATAAACGCTTCAACAGAGGATCCCAGATTCCCGCCTGTAGACAAGGGCGAACTCGGAAATATCGTTATCGAGGTAAGCCTGCTCAGCGTTCCGAAATTAGTGGAAGTCAAAGAGCCGAAGGAATACCTGAAGAAGATAAAGATCGGGCGGGACGGTCTTATCGTCTCGCTGGGCTACGGCCGCGGGCTTCTTCTCCCCCAGGTGCCTGTCGAATGGAAATGGGGTGTAGAGGAATTCCTGGGGCACACATGCATGAAGGCAGGCCTGAACATCGACTCCTGGAAGAACCCAAAAACAAAATTCTACAGCTTTTCCGCCCAGATATTCGTAGAGAAATCTCCACGGGGAGAGGTGGAGGAGGAAAAGTTGGAGGAACGTAAATAACACGTTGCCCCGAGTGTTTGTGAATCGCGGCGTTAAACAGTCCAGCATTAAATTGATTAAATTAAAAGCATGATGAGGCATAATAATAAAATATAATTATATTTAAAGTAAAAGTGTATGGTGATCTCTTGAACTTTTACAAAAATAATGATGGTATTGAAGGTCTTCCCCTTAGATTGATATTAGTTGTTATCGTCGCTGGCATGACAATCCCTATAGCGTTATACGGGCTTTCCACTTATTCGAAAACACAGGCTGAAACCATGCTGATAAACGAATTCAGCAGGATAGAGACAACAGCAAGGCAAGTATCCAACGGCGGGGGCGGAACATCCCTACCAGTGACTGTGGAATTCAAGAACAATGCGTTCAGCACCATCGAATACGTGAAGATCGGTGACGCAATAAACGGCACGTACGGCAGCGTAATCAGGTACAAGTTTTCTGGAAGCGATGAGCAGAGATATATTTTGAAGAGCGATCTGAGACTTGCATCAAACGATAACGCCACGTTTACGTTGTCTGCCGGCGCACATAATTTAAAATTGACTCACGTGACGTCAAATACTGTGATTCCGTATATTGAGGTGGGAGAGGTTTGAGACTGTGAATAGAAATATTGGTTGTCTCAAATATTTCAAAAAGGAATCGCCTGCCCATCGCGGTTAAAAGTCAACATTTAGGATATTTTAATATATCCGCATTCGTCTTATCCATCGAAGGCCTATGACGAAGACAGAGCATAATTTAGAGGATGTTTTTGCGAAGATCGAGGAATCTAAGGACGAGATAGTTTCCTCGCTTTGCGAGCTTGTAAAAATCCCTGCGATAGACCCGCGATCAGGCGGAGAAGGGGAGACTAAAAAAGTCATTTTATTGGAGAAAATGCTGAAGTCGTTCGGTTTCACGGACATCCAGCATTTCGACGCTCCTGACGATAAATCCCCGACGAAGATAAGACCAAATATTGTTGTAAAGATGAAGGGAAAGAGCAGCGAAAAGACGATCTGGATAGCCTGCCACACTGATGTAGTTCCTCCAGGCGATATGAAAAAATGGAACAGCGACCCGTTTAAACCTGTGGTAAAGGACGGGAAGGTATATGGCAGAGGCACTGAGGACAACAACCAGGAAATGGTTGCCGCGATGTATGCCCTAAAAATCCTGAAGGACATGGGAATAACGCCGAAGTATGACGTCGGCCTCGCGCTTGTTGCTGATGAGGAGACAGGCAGCAAATATGGAATAAAGCATATCGTGAACAAGGGAATATTCGAGCATAACCGGGATTTCTTTATAGTGCCTGACGGCGGGAACGAACAAGGCACATTAATCGAGATTGCGGAAAAATCGATCATGTGGCTGAAAGTGACTACAGAGGGGAAGCAGACGCACGGCAGCACGCCTGAGAAGGGCATAAATGCGTTTAAGACAGCAATAAAATTTGCAAACGAACTTGATACCTTGTTGTACTCGAAGTATAATGCAAAAAACACGCTGTTCGACCCCCCAGTATCTACATTCGAGCCTACGAAAAAAGAGGCTAACGTACCGAACGTTAACACAATACCAGGAGACGACGTATTCTATATGGACATGAGGATCCTTCCCGAATACAAAACCGACGACGTCTTGAAGACTGTGACAGACCTCGCATCCAAATATGAAAAGCAGTTCAATGTAAAGATGAAAATAGGAGCCGCAAATCACGAGCCTGCGGCGCCGCCCACAAGCCAAAACTCATGGATTGTGACCAACCTGAAGACCGCGATTAAAACAGTTTACAAAAACGAGCCCTATGTCGGCGGCATAGGAGGGGGCACATGCGCCGCAATGTTTAGAAAAGCCGGATTTGATGCTGTTGTCTGGTCGAAGCTCGACGAAGTGCCGCACACGCCGAATGAATATTGTGTTATTGAAAACATGCTAAACGATGCGAAGGTATATGCCGCACTGCTAATTGGCTAGATTTACTAACAACTACTAACAAGATTAATACAAAAATTATTGATGCTATAGCCTACCCGATACAGACACCAGTACACAAAATAACATAGCACATTTACTCTGCCGGTTTTGTCTCTGTTGTTGCTTCTGCTGTTTTGCTCGCCTGCTCAGAATACTTCATTATGTCGTTTACGCTCTTGATCCTGTTCTTTTCTGTATATATGTACTGCTGGTACCATGCCCTGATTGCGTTTACGAACTTTTGGTTGTCGGTGTATACTGCAGAATTGATGTTCGAGATCTGTTCCGCGGTCGGGAATGTAATAATCGCCTGCCTGTCGTCCACTATCATTGTTTCCGAACTTGTTTGATCTGTGTGATATATGGCGAAATTCTTTACATTGTAGAATTTCTTCATCAACTCTATAGCATTGGCCCGTATCGCAGGATTTCTGAGGTTCATCAGGCGGGTGATCTGCACGCCTTCTTTGATTTTTTCTTCTATGGTTTCGCTATACCATTTCGGCGGCTCCTCGCTCGGCAAACACCAGATTGACAATATGCTCTTCTTTGCGTCCCTCAACATGGAGAGCGCTTTCTGGAAAATCTGGTCTCCGCCCTCGATCGTATATGTGTTCTCTTCCAGCCCCTCGGCGATTCTTTCCCTGATTATAGTGGATGTTTTTATCGATTCAAACAATTCATCTATCGTAAAGTCAGTCTTTTGCGTAAGGACCGCTTCGAACCTGTCGAGTCTTTCGTTAGTTGTGGTCAGGTTATTTCTCAAGGAAGGCAGGGCTTTTTGTATAACTTGGAGATAGACTATCAACAACGCAACTAGCCCCACGACTAGCCCTATTACTCCAACTGCTAGTGATATTTCATCCATAACAATTCTCCTATTTTTATTTATATAGAGTCCGCTTTAATATATTATGTGTTTATAAGGTTTTTTGTTTGCGCAGAACGCATGAAAGCCCGCAACTCGGGCAGGTTATAGTAAGCGGTCTTGTGCTCTGGGTTATAACTATTGGTGTTTGGCATCTTGGACAGTTTTTGGTGCTAGTTTGTGATTGTTTTTTTACAAGAGGTTTTCCTTCCGGCCCTTTCTTCATCCCATCCAGTATGGATTTTTTTGCGGGCGGCTGTTCATAGCCATGCTGTCTTTCTGCCTGTTTCTGCACCGTCCCCAGCGCGGGTTTTCTCGGAGGCGTTTCGTAGCGTTGCTCTGGTACGGGTGTTTTTTGTGTTGGTTTTTGTTTTAATATGCCCACTGTGCCACACTTCGGGCAGTGCACCTTGATTGGCCTCTCGGGCGATGTGACCAATATGGAGTAACGGCATTTGGGGCATCTTGTCTGTGTAGCCGTTGCCGCAGGTTTCGCGGATTTTCTCGCGTCTAGCTGCTGGCCGTATGCATCATAAACAGATTTTCTTCCTTCTGGCCCTACCGGTGCCTGTTGCGTTTCTCTTCCTATTGCTTCTTCACTTCCATATCCTGGTTGTGCCGGCGGTATATGCTGCGGCCGCCACCCAGCATCCGCCGCTTGGGCATCAGTCTGTCCGTATGCGGGATATCCTGTTTGCTGCCGCTCTCCCGCGGGGTACCCTGGAAGTGGTAAACTTTCATTGTGCCCATCTACACCACCCAACATTTGTGTTGCTGCAGTTCCTTTTGTTGATTCCGGTGTTTCTTTTGGTTTCTCTTCTTCCGGTGCTTCCTTCTCTTTTCGTTTTCCCCGTCTTCTAGAATAGACTACTGCTACACACACCAGGACAATAATCGGCACAATAAACAGAATGAGTGTGACTCCATCTAGAGGTATACCGATAACATCCCCAATCGTCCCGCTGACGTTGACTGTTGTGGTTGTGTTCGTCACGCCCCCTTCGTTATCTGTAACGATTAACGTAACCGTGTACGCGCCTCCTCGCTTATACACGTGGGTAACTTCGGAACCTTTTTCGGTTGTGCCGTCGCCGAAATCCCATATGTAATCCACGATCGCCCCGTCGGCATCCGCACAATTTGCGGCAAAAGAAAGTCCTTTGCCTGCGTCCCCCGCCTTCGGCGCGCTCACATTACTGACTAGCGGGGGCGTGTTTAATATCTGGATTGGTATGTATTTAACTACGGTTTCGTTACTATCGTCGATTATCTTCAATGTCACATTAAAGAAGCCGCTTTTATTGTAGGTGTGATTTGGGGTTTTCTCCGCACTAGTACTTCCATCGCCGAAATCCCATAGGTAAGTTACTGGATTATCTGATGTGTTAGTGTCGGGGTCTGTTGCGTTCGGCGCTGTAAATGCTATCGATTGTCCGCTTTTTGTTTCGCTTGCGCTCACTATCTGCGTGGTATCAGTCACATTAACTATTGGTTTTCTATTATTTACAATAACATTCGTTGTGAAATTGCCTTCTGCGCTTTCGTTGTCATCGTCAAGTATTGTTAGAACAACATTGTAATTGCCGCCGTGCGCAAAAGTGTGTGCGATTTCTTTACCAATCTCTATGCACCCGTCGCCGAAGTTCCATTGGTAAATTATCGGATTGCCTGATGCGTGGGTATCTATATCTGTTGCGTTTGGAGCCGTAAAAGATATTGATTGACCGCTTGTTATTTCGGTGATGTTCGCCATCTGTGTGATGTTTGCTGTGTCGACAGCTGGTTTTCTATTATTTATTGTGATATTTATTGTGAGGTTGACTTCTGCGCTTTCGTTGTCATCGTCAAGTATTGTCAGGTTGATGAGATAGTTGCCCTTGTGCGCAAAAATATGTCTTGCATTTTTGCCATATCCGATATTCCCATCGCCGAAGTCCCATTGGTAAGTTATCGGGGCGCTTGGCGTATGGGTGTCAGGGTCGTACGCGCTAGGCGATGTAAATAAAATCTCTTCTCCGCTGTTTGCTGTTGTTATGTTTGTCAGGCGCGTATTCTCGTCTATTGTCGCTATGGGTTTTTTGTTCAGTATTGTTAAATTTTGTCGATAAATTGTAATTCCAAAATCGTCATCGGTTATTTGGAGTGTCAAATTATATATGCCGTTGTCCTGATAGATGTGGTTGGTGGCTGCGTCGGTAGAGGTCGCACCGTCGCCAAATATCCATTTGAATGATATTGGGTTTTGCTGTGTGTGGGTGTCTGTGTCGTAAGAGCTGGATGCATCAAAACGTACGGTGTCGCCTGGGTAAGTAACGTTCGATTTCGTTATTTTAACTATCGGCACAGGCAGCGTGTTTTCGATGTTTATTTTTACCTTGGTGATTGTTTCTGCGCCCATGTCGTCTATTGTCTTAAAGGCGGCGTCATACGCTCCTTTGTGCTGGTAAGTATGCGTTGTCTTTCCTGTGGTTGTAGACTCCCAATCATACGTGCCGTCGCCGTCGAAATCCCACAAATATTTGGCGATCGAGCCGTCGCTGTCTGTTCCTGTACCGTTAAAATAAACAACTTCGTTTGTCTTAACGGTTTGACTAGGCCCGGGTACTGCGGCTGGAGGACTCGTCGCCTTTAGTGTCATGGTGTCTGTGGCCGTGGCGTCGGCATCATCCTTCACTGTTAAGACGACGTTGTATGTGCCTTTGGTCACATACGTGTGCTGTGCAGTAGGCGAACTTGCCCAATCAGTAGATGAACCGTCCCCAAATGCCCACTTATACTGCAGAGGATTGTTTGGAGTGCTCGTGTCATTATCATAGGATTGCGATGCGTCGAAAGAAGTCTGCTGATTTGTCGGAACAATGTCGCTTGCGAAATTCACTTTGTTTATAACAGCGACCGGAGGGCTGTTTAGAATCGTTATTTGAATCGATTTGGTGTTGATGCCTGAAACCCCGACGTCCCATGTGTTGGCCTTTTTAAAATCGTCTGGTTCGCTGTAGGTGGCTTCCTTGATGTTTGTGATTGTCAGTGTTATTGTGTACGTGCCGCCGCGCGTAAATTTGTGGCTCGTGTTCATGTACCAATCCTTATTCGGGTTTGTTGCCGGGTCCGCATACTGGTCTCCGAAATCCCACATATAAACAGCTCGTGACCTTGGACCGTTTATGTCTGTTGTGTCCTTAGCCGTAAAAGTTATTGTTTCACCGGCAACCGCGGTTGTGGTGTTAGCTGTTGCCTTTGCGATAGGTAAAAAGTTTATTGCGTTCATTGCCTCGCTTACATCTATCAACCCCCAGCCTGTGTCGTTATCCTTACCTGGTTCGCTGTATGGAAAAAGGTCGATTGCCGTGAGTTCTCCTAGAAGTTTTTTTACCTGTGCGTTTGTAGGCATTGGGAGCCCCCCCGTCGTTTGCGGATAGTAATTTTCATACCCTTTCGTAGCATTCAGATAATAATTTATAACAAGCGCTGCAGAACCAGCAACCATTGGGCAGGCCATCGAGGTGCCAGAGTGCCTTACATAACCGGTCTTGGTGTTGACGTTTGGAGCCATTACGTCTGTACCAGGTGCCGCGACGTCGGGCTTTGTTCTGCCGTCCGATGTCGGCCCCCTACTGGAATAAAAATCTACGCCCGTGTCACTCCCGGAAAGAAAATTGCTTCCAACAGTTATCACATCTTCGCATGTAGCGGGCGGGCCTATGGTTTCTTTAAGCGGTTCTGTAACTATTAGGCGGTTTCCCTGCACATCCATATGGCCAGAATTACCCGCAGCCACGGCAAATATTAACCCCGCGTTTACTGCGGCAGTTGCGGCCTTGTCGATGGTCGACTTTCCGTTTAATGGCATCCCAGCCATAGCCGCCATATAATAAGGCAGCCCCAAGCTCATCGAGATTACTCTTATGTTATACTTGCCTTTATTGTTTATAATCCAGTTTAGGCCGTCAATCATCGTGCTTTCTGTGCCACCACCCTGGCTGTTCATGACTTTAACGCCGACCAATTTCGCCCCCGGAGCTACACCCCGGTATGTATGTGATGGCCCTCCTGTGCCCGCACATATCCCAGCGCAATGTGTTCCATGCCCTTGGTCGTCATAAGCAGATGTCCTATGGTTTACATTATCATACCAGCCGATAACTTTTGGGTCAGTTGTAGCAGGGTTATCGTCCATATCATCTAGTGATTCGTGGGTTGGATCTATTCCGGTGTCTATGACTGCGATTGTTACGCCCCATCCCGTGATATCTCCATAACCATACTTTTGAAGTGTGGGCGGGTCAGCGTCTATCAACTGGACTTTGTCATTAAGCAGGGTGCGGTATTCGCGGTCTAGCTCGGCATCATTTTCATTATATTGGATGCGATACTCACGGTCGAGCTCGACGTATTCTACATCCCCAATATTTGGTATCTTTGTCAGGTTATTGCAAGGAAGCTCTATGGCAATTCCGTTTATTATCTGATAATCAAACAAAATTTTTGCGCCTATAGCTTCAAAATCGTTCAAGTGATGGTTGTTGTCCTTGTTGTTGAATGAAACTATCGCTTTTACGGTTTCGTTCTCCTGTTTGTTTGCAACAACATTCTCCAACACGTCTTCTATCTTGTTTCCGTTTACATCATAAAAATCAATTCTTTTCTCATCGCTATTTTTTATAGACATAGATATGGAGATATAGCTAACGCTAACAACAAGCACAGATATAGCTAGTATCGATGCAACAAACATTGCGCTTAATTGCGTCTTTATTTTTGATTCGTGCATGCCACTTATAAAATACGCTGCTACTGAGATATAATGCTTTTGGCACAATGATTTGCCTGCCATGTGATTTCTAAAATTGAAATTTTGTTATATGCTGGTATAAGAAAATTGAACCCTGATATCGAGCTAAATCATATAAAGCATCAAGAAAACATTAAATAATAGCGTGCCTTTCCCGATTTCAAGGTGAGGTGGATATGTCAGAGACAACAACACAAAATAGCCCCACGATTGCGGACCCGACAAGCCTGGGGTTATTTGGGCTCGCTGTAGCCGCGTTAGTACTTGCCTCCGCAGATTTTGGTTGGACAGGCGCTCAAAAGGCACTCATAATACCGTGGACTTTGTTCCTAGGTGCAACTGCACAGCTTATCGCCGGCAGTATAGATTTTCGCAGGAATAACTTGTTTGGTGCAACCGCGTTCACGGGATACGCACTGCTCTGGTATGGTCTCACATTAACATATGTCATTATGTTGTGGGGAGGCGTTGCCGTAGAACCTAAGCACCTAACATTCGCGTTCATAGGTTATCTGGTATTCAGCATATACCTGACCTTTGGGTCGCTTAACACCAACAAAATGCTGTTTGTCGTCCTGATATTCATTGACTTGGCGCTGATAGCGCTTATAGTAAATTCATACTACCCATTCGACTCTAGAATCACCGGGGCTACATTACTCGGTACCTCTTTCTCCGCGTTCTACGGAGCTGCAGGAGCACTGCTGAACAAACACACGGGAGTTGAGATCCTTCCGCTGGGAAAACCGATAATGACGTTCAAGCCGAAGAAGAGCGAGTAGATATTCCAAGTACGCCCAATTTGGCCCCTAAATGGGGTTCTTGTTTTTTCTTTTGAACATCGTAAATAGATCGGGTGCATTTTCTAAACTATACTGTCTAGCATCTATTAGAAATGAGCCGACGACGATTCAATGCACGAACATGTAAAACATAGGAAAGAAATCATTTCAGATTCTTTGGGTTCAAGCATTCCAATTTCTTTCCGACAAACATTCCGTCTTTCCTTACAAGCATGTCGTCGAAATATATCTCTCCGCCGCCGAACTCTTTTGTCTGGATGCAGACCATGTCCCAGTGTATTTCTGATTTATTTCCGTTATCTGCCTCGTCGTATGAGTTGCCGGGCGTCAGATGGAAAGACCCCATTATCTTCTCGTCGAACAGTATGTCCTTCATTGCGCGGGTTATGTACGGGTTTACCCCGAGTGCGAACTCGCCGATATAGCGGGCTCCGCTGTCAGAGTCGAGTATTTTATTCAGCTTTGCCGTGTCCGACGCTGTCGCTTCAATTATTTTCCCGTTCTTGAACTTCAGTTTTATGTTTTCAAACGCCGTGCCCTGGTATATGGTGGGTGTGTTGTATGTCATAACGCCGTTTACGGAGTTCTTAACCGGTGCTGTGAATATTTCGCCGTCCGGAATGTTCAGCTTCCCGTCGCATTTTATCACAGGTATGCCTTTTATCGAAAATCTGAGGTCTGTGCCCGGGCCCTTTATTTGTACTTTGTCTGTTTCTTCCATTAAGGATTTTAACGAGTCCATGGCCTTTGACATCTTGCTGTAATTCATGGTGCAGACGTCGAAATAGAAATTCTCAAACGCTTCCGTGCTCATGCCTGCCTGCTGCGCCATTGAAGACGTCGGCCATCTGAGGACCACCCATTTTGTGTGCGGAACACGCTGCTGGAGGTGCACGGGTTTAAGCCAGTGTGTTTGGTACAACTTCATTTTTTCCATTGGAACATCCGACATCTCGGAGATGTTGAAGCTCCCTCTCGCGCCTATATATGCGTCTACCTTCTTCATTCGATATAATTCATAGTCGCCGATAATCTTCATGCCTTTCTCGGTAGCGTTCTTGTAAAGTTCTCTTAACACCAAATTGTTTTTCAACTCGACTATAGGTGTGCCGCCGACCGCAACCGTTTCTTTTATCAATTCGTTCACGAATTCGGGCGGTATGTCAAAAGTTTCTATCAATATTTTTTCGCCTTTTTTCAATCTAACCGAGTAGTTGATCAGGTTTTTTGCCAGTTTGTTCATTCTTATGTCGTTCATAATCATTCCTCTTTTTTTTTCATCCGATCTGTTTCTATGAGTAGCTGCGTGTTGAACTGTGTGTGAATAGGCAAATAATGCTCTCGATTATACAGCTAATGCTCTCCATATCAGTTTAACTTGGTTATTAATTTATTTTAGCGGACGCTGAGAGCGTGTGAGGTGGGTGCTCTGCTCAATAGTTGGGTGCTCCAAATACCTTCTCAACCCCGCACCCCCTCGAGCGACAATAGTTCAGGATAAGGCTGCTTCCTTCCGGACCTGACCCGGTTCCCCTGATGAAGTAAACGGCTGCAACCCTCCGGCTGCAACCAAATTCACCCAAGCCCCCGAGGGACGTGGTCTCAACGGCAGCATTTGGTCCAATATCAAGCAGAATCACTGCCCCCAAACTTCGCCCCTACTGTAGACGGTTTATAGGTCACAGGGTACGCCTAACACCCCGGTATATCTCAACGTCTTTCGCCAGGTTCTTGGTTTTTCGATCTCTGCAGGATTTGTACGCCCTGCGATGCGCCTATACTCGTTATATTCTCGGTCTTTTTAATCTTTTTGGAATATCTCTGGATGTCTTCGACTTAGGTGCTGTGCCTTATCGGAGCATTCTCGCCCATCAAAGGATGATTCGGACCAAATATTCCATAAGTTGAAGGTTTTATACCCAGTATAGAAACTTTTAATATACAACCGCGCATATGATAAACTGGTGTAAACATGGTTGAGTTTATCGATTGTGAAGAGGAAGTTTACAAATATATTGGTGCAGAAGTACAAAAAGCACAAAAAAGGATAGGGGCATTTCAAAATTCGTTATCACTCCTCTGCGACACGCGGTCTCCCGACAAAAAACATAGAGAACAGTTTGCGGAGATATCTAAGGATAGTATCCGCCGTGTTGTTGGAAAAGGAGGTTCGTGTTTGTTATTATATTCGTATACATACACACGAGACGAGTTTTTTGAAGATAAAACAATAGGATTCGAGGGTCGGTTAACAATATTTGAGCAAAATTTGGTGGAGGAGGAGAAACTCTGGAAGGAGCATTCGAACTATAGGTTGTCCTCAATTTATCGCTTATCTGTCCCGATCATTGTTGTTGACGATACATATCTCATTTGGGCGAAATTGGGGGACAACTCGTATGTCGGCACAATCAAAACCGACAAGGGCAATGCCGACAAGATATTTGGGATACTCGAATCGTGTTATGTAAAAAAAGAGGTTTCGCGTTTGCTTCGCGAAATTACAAGAAGGGTATCGTTGCGCGGCGATTCGCTCTGATACATCCGGCTGATTTTATGCGCGGGGTATGCGCTGCCCCGAGTTTTATGTGCGGCTGCCGGGGTTTCTCCTTCGGAGTGAAAAATTTCTACAATGTGTATTAAAATTTTTCAGAGCCATGCGATGTTATGATATTTGTTCGTCGCATTTTCAAATCCCGCCACTGTTAAAATTAGTTCTATCAGCCAATGTGCGGTTGTCGGGATTTGATGTAGAGGTGCTTTATACCACTCAGTTAAAAAATTTCAATATAATTAGTTAAAAATTTTCCAACACCTTCGGTTCAAATCCTATCACTGTTAATTGGTTCTGTTGGTTGATGTGCGGCTGCCGGGATTTGAACCCGAGTTTGAAGCTTGGGAAGCTCCAGTCCTAACCACTAGACTACAGCCGCATAATTTTCTGTTTTTTAATATCTTATTTTTTATTACATTGCGTTTCAATGATTTTGTGATTACTGCAATAAATTGTTTATTTGCCGTATTTTTAGTTTTTCTTACTTTTTAATAATAGTATTTTATCTATAATTTATTTTGTTTATTTATTATTATCTGTTTAATGCCTTTTTCACATTGGGCGCTTTGAGACTTTCAAAACATATGGCCGGTTATTGTTGTTTGATTTCTGAAAAAATTAATTGCTATTAATCTACGAAGATCCCGCTTCAGAGAAAAGTGGCCCGACAATCGTGAGCCCGTTGTCTCCGATTGCCATCTCAAATTTGTCCATCTGGTGCTTTACGGTGCGCATCTTTTTCACCTGCATGTATCGTTTTACCTGTCCCTCTATTTCCACCAAGCCCAGCGTGATTACTCCATCGGTTAGGAAATCCTCATAACCGAACTTGCCCTGTTCGGCAACTGTTTCTTCTGCGATTATGAATCCGGTTAAGCTCAAATCCTTTAATGTATTAAAGAAGTGGTATATGTCTGACCTGGCGTCTGAAATTTTTATCAACGAATATAACGCACCGAGCGAGTCTAACGCCAAGTACCTGAATTTGTCGGGGTACTCTTTTTTAAACGAGTTCATTAATGTTTCCAAAACATACGCGAATTCCAGGTCCTTTTCCTTATCCTTGAACTGCGATCTAAGAATGTTGTAATCCACAATATGAATGTTGTTGCTAATAGGCGCGTTTATAGATCTGATATTCTCCAGTATGCTTTCCTCGCTTTCTTCCAGCGTGATATATAATGCGACCTCTCCTGTCTTCGCGAGATGGAGCGATAGAAGATTGTATACAAAACTTGTTTTAAGCGTCCCGCCGCCACCCAGCACCAGGAGTGTCTTTCTTGTCTTAATATCAGTTTCAAAGATTTGGTCGAGTCCTTCGATTGTTTCTCTGAACATCGAAAAAACATAAGGAAATGGCCGTTTATAAAGGTATTCTCCGATAGACAAAGATTGCCATGTTAAGGATATTTCAACATTTCACCAGTAAGATCAACCGACCACCAGTCTCGACGGTCGTAATAGATAAAAACATAGACAGAGATAAAAAAAAACACATATAGAAATAAAAACACACAGATAGAGATAAAAAAAAACACATATAGAAATAAAAACACACAGATAGAGATAAAAACACATACTGAGATAAAAACAGACGGGTAGAGACAAAAATATATACAGAGATAAAAATGTATAACTGAGAGGTAGAAGATTTTGTTTCACCCTTATATTGCCAGGAAAAGCGGTTCTATCTGTTTCTATGCGTAATTTGAAGCGTGCTTCGCCAAATGTTTGGGCTCTGGTCTGACAATGATTTCTTAGGCCAAAACCCTCATTTGATAGTGACTTCTTATGTCAAAACCCTCATTCCGTCCTTGTCTATCTCGCACAGATAGACTTCGCCGTATTCTTTGAGGGTGTTTGTCATTTTATCGACGTCCCCCATCGCAAAAACAGAGTTTCCGAGCATGCACGCGCTTGCCGCGCCGTATTTGCGCGCCTCGTTTATCGCGTTTATGACTGGCGAAGACATCAATTTGATTTCCAAGGTAAATTTATACGCAACCTCAAAGAAGTTTGCGATTGTTGGATCTGCAAGGAACTCAATCATACACCTCTCGCCGCTGTCGTTGATGCGTTCTATGTGCTTTGCGTTGAGGATTATGTCTTTTGTCAATATCTCCTCGCCAACCACACAAAGGACAACATCACTGTCGCTGTCTATCCTATCTACAACACCGTGCGGCGGTATGCCTGGTTCCCGCCTGAACACTACACCCCCGGTGGCTTCGGCAACCACGTCACCCAAACCAGTTCCGCATGCTATCTCTGCTTTGTGCGCGGCAGATACTGCTTCGGTCTTTGGATATTTCAGTTCGAGTGCATATGCTGTCGCGAGTGCGGCGCTTAAAGCACCGGCTGCACTCAAGCCGAACCCTTGGCTGACCGGCAGTTCGAGAGCGGTGTTGATCGTGATGCTGTATTTCGAGTCGGGCGGTTGGGTTTTTGTGCCCTTCTGCTTCGTTTTTTTATTATATGCTGATCCTGCAGAGATGAGATTTTTTATTGCCTGTTTGGTGACCTCGGCGGCACTTTCCTTTCCATTTATAAATACACGGATTGCTTGAGCGTCGCTCTCTTTAATTTCCACGGCAGAAGTTACCCCCTTATTAATGCAGATGCCTGCTCCACGGGAGCCGTATTTTTCTAAATTCCTGGAATTTCTGCATATCTGGAAAAAACCGCTGATGTGGCCGGGTGCAAACGCCTTGCGTCGCATAGTCGTCATTTCAGCTCCCACCACCGATACTTTTTACATTTTCGACTATGGTGTCGATTATCTCTTCCGCGATTTTTTGTTTTTTGCCCTCAACTTTTTTGGTTTTTTTGGTTTTGTCTATTATGAAAACCACGTTTTCGTCTGGTGTCGTAAGCGAAATATCGTTGGCTACTATCAAGTCCATGCCCATATCTTTTAACCGCCCGTATGCGCGGTCGATCAGTTCCTTCTCGGGTATCCCGTGCTCTGCCTTAAACCCAACGAGGTATGCCGTCGATGTTTTTCTTATGAAGTCCACAACCTTTGGCGTTTGTGTTAGCTCCAATGAAATTTTCTTTTTCGTAGAGGATATTTTTCCTTTTTGCTTCTTTGCAGTATAATCGGATATTGCGGCGGGAATGATTATTATATCATATTTATGCAAATCCGTCTTTTTTAGTGTATCCATTAAATTTTTTACTGAGGAAAACCTCTCTGTCTGAATATACCTCGGCGGTTTTTCTGAGCTTGCCCCGCATAGAAGCGTGACATTGCCGCCGCGTTCGAAGACAACCTTTGCGATTTCAATCCCCGTCTTTCCCGTGCTCCGGTTCGTTATCACCCTGACGTCGTCGATTTCCTCTTCGGTCGACCCCGAGATTATCAGTGTTTTTTTTCCAGCCATGTCATTTTTTCCGATGCGTCTAAAGACGTTTGCAACAATCTCATCAACATCCATCATCTTTGCCTTGTTTTCCTCGATTTTTGGTTCTATTATTGTTACCCCGTACTTTCGCAGTTTTTCCATGTTCTCTTTTACAATCGGATGGCGATACATGGATGCGTGCATGGCAGGCACGATGAGAATCGGTATGTCGGATCCTATCGCGGTTGTCGCGAATGTCGTTACAGGCGTGTCGTCAATCCCGCACGCGATTTTTGACAGCGTGTTTGCGGTACAGGGGGCGATAAGAAGTATATCTGCCTTTCTTTTTGTGTCGCCGCACAAAGATATGTGCTCGGTCTGACCTGTGATTTCCAAAATCACGGGGTGCCCTGTCGCGAATTCCAGCGCGTCCGGGTGTATGATGTTTGCAGTCGGGCGGCTCATCACGCACCATACGTCTGCGCCGTGTCTTGCGAGCTCGTGCGCCAGCTTTACTGTTTCGACAGCGGCGATGCTTCCAGTTACTCCCAATACGATGGCTTTTCCAGACAGTTTTTGGCTTTTTGTTTCCCATATGTCGTTTACTGGATGCGTCAGGCGGTTTCGGGCTTGATTTTGCATGTTCGCGCGCTTGCGTTGCATATCTTCATAATTTTGTTTTGCCATATTGGTGTTCTTCGCTCCTGGTTTTTTTTCAGGTGTCGCATAATGTTGTTTATCGAGTACAGTATCGTTTTATTGATAAACAGAATATATATTGACTTTTTATAGTTTCGGGAGTTAAATTCCATTGGTTAAAATATGTGAATTTTATAAAAACTGTTCTGTTGTAATTTTATTACTGGCGTTTGAATTTGCACAGAAATTCCCTGAGGCAAACAGATGCGGAATTGTGTTATGATTTATTATTATAGGTAGCAGATCGCGTTGATTTTGTGTCGTTTTGCGTAAAACAAAAAATTTATTGGGTGGCGAGTTATCTGCATCAATACAACAAAGGATAAAAGAACAGAACAAGGGATAAAATAAAATAGGAGTGTAGAAAAATGATCGAATCCTTCAAATGTACGCTTGTTTCTTGGGATGAAGTCCATGAGTGGACGAGCAATTTGGTAAAAAAAATCAAGATCGCGAAACTCAATTTAGATGCGGTAATCGGAATTACGAGAGGCGGCTGGGCACCTGCAAGACTTGTTTGCGATCACCTAGTTATAAAGAATTTGTACAGCGTCAAAACCGAGCATTGGGGCGTGACTGCCACGCCGGACGGCACAGCAAAGATCGCCCAACCGCTGACCGCGAACATCAAAGGCAAGAACGTGCTTGTCGTGGACGATATCACAGATACTGGTCAGAGCTTAATGCTCGCGATCAACCATGTGAAAGGTCTCAAGCCAAAGAGCGCGAAATCTGCCACATTGCTGCACATCACACATTCAAAGATAATCCCTGACTTCTATGGCGAGATCGTTCCCGAGAAGGACTGGGCTTGGTTTATATTTCCATGGAATATCAACGAAGATCTCCAATCTCTCATTCCAAAGACGCTGGATGCCCCTAAATCTACCAAAAAGATAAGAAACGCCCTTTTTAGGCAGTTCCAGATAGATGTGAACGAGAATATCCTCGAACCAGTGCTGGAAGTTCTTAAAGAGAAGAAGGTAGTTAAAGAGACTGGTGGGATGTGGGTAAAGAAGTAATTGCGTCTGGGTTGGGGGTGTTACCCCTAGACCCCTTGGTTTCGGGTGGAGATTTTATTTTTATATTGGTGGCTTCTTTGTTTCTTTCGAGTTGTTTTTAATAGTTTACCTGTGGCGAACCCCCCATCGTGCATGTATTGTGAGGTTACCCGACCTGCGTTTTGATATTCTTTTAGTTCTAGTACAGGCTTTTTGATCAACACGTCGGTCGCTATTTCAGATCTTTGGTTGTTAATGATCGGTTCATTTTGTTCAGTCGTACCATGTTCGTCGTCGTCCCATTTAATATAGACTTTGGTGTTAGCGAGCATTTCAATCACGCTTGCACCAATCATCATACCGGTTGTTGAGAGTCTCGCAAAGCGTATACCACTTTTCCATATCTCAGATAAGTTGTGATATTGTGGAAGTTTCTCGTGTAAATATTTTCTAAAGATGCGATTTTCTTTTGTAGCTTTATCAACACCACCGAATACTTTCAGTGTCGTCTCCAGACGCAATGACGGAATCGTCGATTCTATAAATTCGTCTATTGTTTGTGTATTGTTTCCAGTAGAGACTGTACGGCGGATGCATGAGAACGATTCTAGGTGAGCGTAATCAATTCTTCCCATTTTTTTGATAGGAAGCATTGGACCCAATGTTTTCGAGAGCCAGTTCGTCCAATATTCAATGTCTTGTTCTTCTTGTGTTGTTTGTGTTGATTTCTCTAAACGGTTTGTTTTTATATGTATATGGTGACGAGGGTGCGGTCGAACTTCATACAATATACACATAACACCCAAACAACGAAGTTGATCTGATGTAAGATAAGGGATTGTGGAACACGCTAAATTACACGCTGCTGCAACCATCGACCCTTGTGATGTGTGCAATCTTTCCGAAACAAGTTGGGCAAGTAATTTATGTTTTTCGTTTGAATCTGTACGGCTAGAATGAATCATAGCATCTTTTAATAATGCAGAGAAATCAGGATCGGATAATGCATCGTCAACAAATTTTTTATATCTAGAGTTGTCTTTTATCGTGCTTTCAATTTCATGTACTCGATTGGCGAGTTCGTTTAAGAAATCTAATGCGTTCTGCTGTGCCTTTTGCTGTGCTGCTGGCTGATGATCTTTAAAAAAAGATTTCAACCATTTTTCACCAGATGTCCACGTTCTCTCAACTAATTTTCCAGCCACACCGCCAATGGCTGCAACCATACCTGCAGAGACAGCATCCATTCAATCACACTTTACTATAACGCAAGAACAACATATGTATATTTAGATTGTGTGATCTGTATTATCTCAATTTGGGGAAAAACGATCGATGATGTTACTTATGTCAAAAACTATCATTAAAATTTAAAACAGTTTCGATTTTTAACACACACCCTCTACACACATCATCACTATCTCTTTCTATACCAAAGCACATATTTCATGAATGTTGCCCTACTATACTACAAACAAATACACTTCCACACGAAACCAAGGGGTGCCAGGGTAGGAAATTATTTATTTTTATTTATAAAAACCAGCATTAAATTACGATATATTAGTAAACTATACTTAAGATATAAATTATTAATATATACATTAATTTGAAGCAATACGTGCGATTTTCGTAATCATATGCTTATATTGCAAAAACGCCTCAAAACAATTCTTTTAAGATTCCAGTTACCCGATCGCATCATAAACGCGACAGACTCATAATAATGTGGTCCCGGCTGTCGGATTTGAACCAACGACCTGAGGATGTCAACGGGGAATCGGAAGCCTTCGACCATGCGATCTGTGGCTTCCGAGAACCAACTACAGTCCCCCGCTCCACCAGTCTGAGCTAAGCCGGGCAACTCCACAACAACGTCACAATATTTATTTTTTGCTTCAATAAAATCATATTCTATGTAAATATCGTATGTAATGTATAAATAATGAACATCATAACAATAAATCTAATCCTGTTGTAAGTGTGATGCACGGCACGTTATCACCGACTTCACACCCTACAAAAACCCCGACAAACCTTAAAATATGTAAAATATGTTGTGTATTGAGAAGACGTCGAGTTAACAGCGATTGTGCGCCACACACATTGACGCAACACATACTGTTTATCTCGACGGCAACAATTCGCGAAGATTCATTCGGGAAGATTCATATGTTAAGCATAGGAAAGCAAGTCAGATTAACGCGAATAGCAGATAAAAATACAAAGAAATTCGTATTGATTCCGATAGACCACGGCGTTACTGTCGGCCCAATCGCAGGAATCGTTAACACGAAGCAGACGATCGACCTGGTGGCTGAAGGCGGCGCCACAGCCGTTGTTCTTCATAAGGGTTTGGTCGCGCCAGGATACGGGGGCGGCGGGAGAAATATCGGCCTGGTCGTCCACATTTCCGCAAGCACCGCATTAGGCAACACCACGCATAAAAAAGTGCTAGTTTCCACTGTGGAGGAAGTGATAAAATTGGGCGGCGACGGTGTTTCTGTTCATATAAATGTCGGTGCGGAGACCGAGAGCGAGATGCTGTTCGATCTCGGCGCTGTTTCTGAAGCGTGCAACAATTGGGGAATGCCTCTTCTGGCTATGGCTTATCCGCGCGGCCCGAAGGTCAAGGATGAATATAATGTTGAAAACGTAAAACACGCCGCAAGGGCTGCAGCAGAACTTGGAGCGGACATTGTAAAAACAAACTACACTGGAAGTGAAGAATCGTTTAAAGAGGTAGTCAGATCGTGCCCAGTGCCAGTGTTGATTGCAGGCGGGCCGAAAATAGACTCCGACAAAGCGTTATTTGTCATGGTGAGGGGCGCGATGGATGCCGGCGCTTCCGGCGTATCTATCGGAAGAAACGTATTCCAGCACAAGGACGTCGTTGCCGTTACTCGTGCAATATCGAAAATTGTTCTAAACGACGCTTCAGTAGAGGACGCACTCAACGAGTTAAAAAAGAAACACTAATGGAATATAATAGAACGACTCTCGGGGATAGTAAATATAAATTCTAATATGCATGTTACTATAACTCTTAATACGAATATTAATATAAATATAACTGTTAAAAACATAATTTATTAAATTTATAAATTCAAAAAGACGGTGAAAAAAGACGGTGAAATAATACATGGATGAAGGATTATCCACAAAAGTCATGGCCTTGGCCAAGAGGCGCGGTTTCCTCTGGCCAGCATATGAAATTTACGGCGGCGTTGCAGGTCTATATGATTACGGCCCTCTCGGCGCAAGCATGAAAAGAAACATAGAAAAATTATGGAGGAAGTATTACATCTCGCAAGAAGGATTTGTTGAAATCGAAAGCCCGCTTGTCGCACCTGAAGAGGTGTTTAAGGCGTCAGGACACCTTACGAAATTCTTAGATACAATGGTGGAGTGCATAAAATGTTCCGAATATTACCGCACAGACCACCTCGCGAAATTTTTTAAAGACAAACATTCTACTAAAAAAGATGCAGATCATAATAAACTTGCAAGCCTCGATCGTGTGATAAACTGCGAGGCAACAACCGAGGACATTACAAAAATTTTCAACGAATGCGGCGTTAAATGTTCAACATGCGGGGCAGAACTCGGAACACCCCATCCATTCAATCTCATGTTCAAGACGAACATCGGCCCCGGCTCTAAACGAGTTGGTTACTTAAGGCCCGAAACCGCTCAGGGAATGTTCGTAAATTTCGGTCTTCTTTACAGGTTTTTCAGGGAAAAACTTCCTTTCGGCGTCGTGCAGATAGGCAAGGGATTCCGCAACGAAATCGCCCCCCGCCAGGGAGTAATACGGCTTAGGGAATTTACAATGGCGGAAGCGGAGATTTTTGTAAACCCGAAGAAGAAAAATGCACCCAACTTCGAGAAAGTAAAACATGACAAGATCACACTCGTTCCAAGGAATGGGGAAACATTGAAAACAACTATTGGAGATGCGGCCGCAAAGAACATTATTGCAAATGAAATGCTCGCCTATCACGTCGCAATAACCAATCGATTCTTAACAGAATGCGGAGTCTCTCCTGAAAAACTGAGATTCAGACAACACCTCGCCACAGAGATGGCGCATTATGCCGCAGATTGCTGGGACGCGGAAGCGCTTATGGGGTTTGGCTGGATAGAGATTGTCGGGATCGCGGACAGGACTTGCTATGATTTACAGTCGCATATGGACCAATCTAAGGCGGATCTCAGGGTATCTGATGGCAGCACTGAAGTTGAAAGAGAAACCGTCGTTCCAAAAGCGGGAACAATCGGCCCAAGATACAAAAGGGACGCAAACTTCGTAAAGGGCGGGTTAGAAAAGTTCGGGTCCACGGAAGATGTCGTAAAGGCAGCAAAGGAAAAAGGCGAAATCACCTTCAACATACTGGATAATGATGTGCGGCTGGGTAAACACAAGGACGGCAGGAACATTGTTGTGAATAGTGACTGTTACGAAGTTGTTAAGAAAAAAGAACAAAACAAAATCGTGCCGCACGTGATAGAACCATCCTATGGAATTGACAGGATATTTTACACAATACTCGAGCATTCTTATAATGAACAAACAAAGGAAAACGAGAAATATGTCACGCTCAATCTCCCGCCGCACATAGCGCCGATCCAGGTAGGCGTTTTTCCGCTCGTTTCAAAGGACAAAATTGACGAAAAAGCAGAAGAAATAAACAAGGAATTAAGAGAGCACGGGCTCGTTACTTATTACGACGATTCAGGATCGATCGGAAGGCGCTATGCAAGGATGGACGAGATCGGAACACCGTATTGTGTTACGATAGATTATGAGACACTGGAAAACGAAAGCGTAACGATTAGGGACCGGGACACAACAAAACAGGAAAGGGTGCGCATTAAAGAATTAAAGAAGAAATTACAGGATTCATTCTCTAAAAGACATTAACTCAGGTTATATATAAAAAGAGCAACCATTTGTCGATATCTTGTATTCTTGCGTTGATATCTCGCTGCCAATGGGTTGCTCTGATTGTGATATTTTATATCTTCAATCTTCCAGGCGATGAAATTGCGATTATTTGATGGCAAATCGTGGGATACACGTCAAAATACAGCCAACGCGCCTAAGTTATTCAGCAAAGTATATAAACACAACCTTTATAGACAAGAATTGTATATGGGATTTCCCACATATAACGGGGGCGTTTCTTGAGATACACACGTTTTGAAAAAGCTAGAGTTGTCGGCGCAAGGGCACTGCAAATATCACTCGGTGCTCCGGTATTAGTAGAAAAACCCAAGGAGTTAATAGATCCTCTCCGGATTGCGATTTTAGAGTATGACGCAAACGTGATACCGATCGCACCGAAGAAAAACATATCTAAGGGGTAAGAGTATATGATGATAGTCAGAGACACGATTATCCGAAAGATATGAAAATAATCGGGAAGGTCATAAAATGTTATCGGACGTTCAAATTAAAAATCAGGGGGAGCTTCTTATTCCTGAGGATGTTTATCTCACGTCAGGCGTACACATCGGAACACAGCAAAAGTGCGCGGACATGAAACAATTTATTTATAAGGTAAGAAGCGACGGATTGTATGTATTGGACATAAACCAGACAGATGAAAGAATCCGCATAGCTGCTAAATTTTTATCGAAGTTTTCACCAGAGACGATAATCATCACATCCGCCCGCCAGTATGGGCAGAAACCTGCCCGGGTGTTTAGTAAGACGATAGGTGCAAAATCGTTCGCTGGGCGATTTGTGCCAGGGACGCTAACCAATCCGCATCTTGAGGATTTTTGTGAGCCGGAAGTGATTATGGTGACAGACCCTGCCGCTGACGCGCAGCCGCAGAAGGAAGCGATAGACATCGGCATACCTATTCTCGGCTTGTGCGACGTCAACAACGAAACAAGAAACGTCGACCTCGTTATCCCTACAAACAACAAGGGGAGGCGTGCATTGGCTGTTATTTATTGGCTTTTGGCGAGAGAGACATTAAAAGTAAAGGGTTCAATAAAAGAAAATAGCGAATACACGCTGACCATAGAAGATTTTGAGGCAACACTCTGATGAAGGAAAGTACGGCGAGTATACGGAAGCCTGTTGTTGCAGGCACATTTTACCCGAGCGACCCAAAGACACTGAGGTATGAAATAGAAAATTGTTTTCGGCACAGACTTGGAGCAGGAACGCTTCCTGCCCTAAAAAAAGGGAAGAGAAGCATCAAAGGAGGAGTTGCGCCGCATGCGGGGTATATCTATTCTGGTCCAGTAGCATCTCATTTATATCATGCACTTGCAGAGGACGGTTTCCCAGAAGTATTTATCATCATAGGCCCAAACCATACTGGATATGGAAGTAGCGTAAGCGTCACAACAGAGACTTTTCAAACACCGTTGGGTGAAGTAACAGTAGATACTGGCCTTGCAGAGAAACTGACAAAAGGCATCATTAAAGAGGACCAAAGAGCACACGTGCACGAGCACTCTATCGAAGTTCAACTTCCATTTCTCCAGTATATAAAACAAGACATCAAGTTTGTACCAATCTGTATGATGGATCAAAGTTATGAAACTGCTGTAGAATTAGGTAAAATAATTTCAAATGTCATAAAGGGCAAGGACGCCGTAGTTATAGCCAGCACAGATTTTTCACATTACGTGCCTAATGATGAGGCGTATAAGAAAGACAAGTTGGCAATAGACGCGATTATATCAAGGGACGCAGCAAAACTCGAATCGGTGGTTCATCAGCACGATATATCTATGTGTGGGTATGGGCCGGTGATGGCAATGCTCGTCGCAGTGGGTGGTGAGAAGGCGGCATTGTTAAAATATGCCACCTCTGGTGATGTGGCACCCATGTATGATGTTGTTGGCTACGGCGCGTTAGTCGTGCAGTGATATAGTGATATATTTTTAAACACCTCTGTCTATTTATCTCCCCCCTCTATCAAAACTGCATAGTGATTGAAATACTGTTGCAAGTTTTGGAACGGACATCACGATAACCCCTCGATATCCATGATGAGTAGTGATTGAAAATGGAAAAGTTCATAAAAACACCGTCGATATTTGCCGTCTTCGTTATGCTTTTGCTGATTTTGAATTTCTTGCCTACAAATAATTGTGCCCAAAACGACAATGGACCTGCATTTGTTGTGCATTACAGTGTTCAACCTCTGGATGCGACCTTGCCACCCACAAATACAAACAGAACACTCAATGCAGTAGATTGGAAACCGAAGGCAAGGTACGGGCTCATTGTTGGAGATAGGACTGTGCTAAAATGCACGGACAACGGATTTATCCCAGTCGATCTCGGCGTCGCGTTTAACTGGCACGCAGTAGCATGGCGACCGCAGGGCGACTTCGCGCTAATTGTTGGGGAGTACGGTTCCATATACCGATACGATGGCAGCAATCTCACAAATGTTTCTTACGTGCCTATCACCCACGACACCCCGAACACGATTCGTGGCGCCGCATGGAAACCCGACGGCAGCTACGCCCTGCTTGTCGGCGATGAGGGGCACATCTCCGCATTTGATCCATCGAGGACAGACAACAACCAGACGAGATTCACGTTTATAAAAGACAAAACCGTTTATTTGTCCAGCGTCGCTTGGAAACCAGACGGCAGCTATGCACTAATTGTCGGGAACAAGGGTACTGTCATAAAATTCGACGATAAAAATAAGGAATTCACAAACCTCACGAGTGGTGTAGAACTACTAGGAAGGACGGACCAAGATCTATTGGCTGTAACATGGTCCCCGGACGGGGAATATGCACTTATACTCGGCACACACGAAACAATCCTTAAGTATGACGGCACAATATTCACAACAAAATACGCAGGCGCTGGGAGATTTACTACATTGAGAAATATCGCTTGGAAGCCCGACGAACGCCCGGATTTGGACGGATACCAAGGATACGCCCTCATAGTGGGAGACAACGGGCTCGTCATAAAATACAACGAGTCTCTTCCTGTCCAATTTGAAACTCTTTCTACGCAGATAGGTTCCGACCTACACAGTGTGTCTTGGGAGTATAATGGGAGCTATGCGGTTATAGCAGGTACCGACGGTTTGGTGCTTAGGTATCCAGATCAGAGGCCAATCGCAGAAATTACTATTGACGACGTGGTGACAAACCAGGGGCGAATAGTTACGTTCTATGGCTACAACTCAAGAGACCCGGACGGAGCCGTTCGGCAATATTGTTTTGAGTTTGGTGACGGTACTGACAGCGGATGGATGGCCAATCCAGCGACCACCCACGCATACGATACAGTCGGAAGATACAACGCGTCGCTTAGGGTCAGGGACGACAAGGATGTATATAGCACAAATGTTGCGGTAATACCCGTCATCGTCGGAGTCGTAGATTCGACCAACAAACCTCCCTCCGCCAAGGCAGGACCGGACATTAAGGTAATGAGTGGCAAAAGCTTACAATTTTATGGTGAGGGAATAGACGCCGATGGAAGAATTGTTTACTACCAATGGGATTTCGACGGCGACGGCAAATATGATTGGAATTCTACAACTACGGGAAATGCAGCATATACTTATCCAAAGAACGGTACATATCGTGCTGTTTTCAGAGTAACTGATAACAACGGGGGCATCGCAAAGGACACGGTTATCGTAGAGGCCGGCGAAACTGGAGGATGGTTCCTACCCGCCTTTGATATTCTTGCGCTCTTATGCATTGTTTCGCTGATTCTATTTGTTGATGCGGCAAAAAAGAAAATCCAAAACAGAATCCACAAAATCCTCCCGAAGGGTTCGTTTATGAAAAGGGAATGAGGTTAGTTTAATATTTCGTCGGTTCATAACTTTATCGGAGTGCGCAAAAAGGAGACGCTATATGAAAAAGGAAGCGGCTGAAGAAATTAACATGAAAAAAAGACTGCTCGCAGGGGCGATCGTACTTACTTTCATACTGACACCACTATTGAGTACAGTACCAGTTCGTGCGGATAACAATGATTTGGCGTTCGTAGATTATGACAACAAAGCAGTCATCTCCACGGGGACAACAAATACACTCCGGGGAGTTTCATGGAAACCCGACGGCAGTTGCGCGCTGGTCGTTGGCAACAACGGCACGATTTTGAAATATGATGGTAGCGCGTTCACCACGGTAAACGGATCTGTCAATTACTCGAACTTCGATTTGTATGATGTTGCATGGTCGCCATACGAAGATTATGCGCTGATTGTAGGTGACTATAAGGCGAAGAGCTATCTTGGAGCAATCTTGAGATACGATAATGCGACAGACACTATAACGAATCTTTCAAGCGAGTTTATTAAAAACGGAACCAGCAGCATGTTGCGAAGCATTACCTGGTCTCCTGACGGCACTTATGCTATGATTGTAGGCTACAGCGGCTCTGTGCTTACATACAATGGTGTAGAAGTGCAAAACCTATCGTTTAAGAGTGGTACGACAGACGATTTACACGGCATCGCATGGAGCAGAAGAGGCACGTTCGCTGTTTGTGTCGGTTACTCCGGAACTGTATTGAGATACTACTCCAGCAGTTTTTCAGACATTTCGTATAATATAGATGCTGCCGCGGGTTACAGTTGGCTGCAAAGCATATCCTGGAGGCCAAACGACGATTACGGGATCATTGTGGGCAGCAGGGGTGTTATACTGAAATACGACGGCAACACTTACAAGACAAAAACAGCTGTAGATTCAACAAAATATGCGGATGTAGCATGGAAAAATACGCAGTTAACCAAGATTTCCTGGAAACCGGACGGCGAATACGCGATTATTGTCGGAGAAAAGGGAACCGTACTGAGATACGGCAACGAGAGCTCGATCGAAACACTATCCACGGAAATGGACATGGATTTGTACTCCGTATCCTGGAGGCCATATACGGGCGAGTATGGCGGCGATTACAATGGCTATGCCCTAATCGTCGGCACCAGCGGCAAAGTCTTGAAGTATCCAAATCAAAGACCGAAACCCGTGCTGACAGTGAATACGGTAGTTGCCGATGTAGGAAAATCTGTTACTTTTTATGGCTTGGAATCTACGGACAATGACGGCGCTGTTGAAAAATACATCTTTATTTTCGGCGACGGCACTGATAGCGGATGGACCACTTTACCAAGTGCGCGCTACACATACACCCGCAGCGGGAGATACGAAGCCTCGCTGAGAGTAATGGACAACGAAGGGACAATAAGCGCGGATACATCAAAAATTCCTATAATCATAGGCGACCTTGATCCGAACAAGAAACCGCCGGTCGCAAACGCAGGGAGAGACATAGCGGTCGGAGGAAACACAACAATACATTTCTACGGCGAAGGCACGGACACCGACGGAAAAATAATCTACTATCAATGGGACTTTGACGGCGACGGCATGTATGATTGGAACTCCACAACCACGGGAGAAGTGTATTACACGTATCCAAAAAACGGTGTCTACCGCGCAGTATTCAGGGTGATTGACGATTCTGGCAAAGAAGGAAAGGATTCTATAGTCGTAAAGACCGGGCAGGTAGATAGTTTCTTCATACCCGGATTTGAATTTGCGTTGCTTTTGCCGCTTGTCGGTATCTGTTCATGCGCGTTAAGGAAGAGAAAAACCTAATACGGATCAGAGAAAAAAGACGGCGGACAAGCAGAATAAAATATTCATTTTCATTATTGTTATTTGATGGGGGTATTGAATATTTCTAGAATCTTTACAATTTAGGCGCTTTCATTATTTGTTTGTTCTAATTTATGCAACGACTTCCAATTGTATCAAATTCCCAGCAGTATCGTACGCTTTCCAAGACCTCGTATCGTAGGGTGTGCCCACTATAATGTGTGTGCTGCCATAATGACTGAACAGGGCCAGGTCCGCGCCAGACGGCCTGTTGTTTCCGGACGGGTGGCTGTGGACAGTGCCGATTATGCTCAGGTCGATAGGCAGCATGTGAAGATGGTAAATAGCGTTATCTTCGCCGGAAAACGTCCCTGGCAGGAGGATCAATTCACTTATGATTCCTTTTTTAACTCGCAGCAAACCTGCAAACTCATTCGGGTAACTTTCTTTCGAGACTTCTAATATTAATTTTAATGTTTTTTCTTTGATCCCCCAGACTCTGCGCCTTTGAGGAGTTTCTTTTTCTTCTTTTGTTTCTTTATTAATGTCTTTTGCCTCTTTATTACTGTCTTTTGTTTCTTTGTTGTCGTCTTTTTTTCTTTTGCTGAATACGCCCATACAAGCACCTTATTTGAAAAATTTTATTTTTATCATTCAAAACTTGTAGTACCTTGATTAATTAGTGCAGGGGAAGGGATTTGAACCCATGTACTCCTGCGAGACAGGATCTTAAGTCCTGCGCCTTTGGCCAAGCTTGACTACCCCTGCGTTTTATATTCTCTTCGTAAAATAGCATCATGGTTTATAATTTAATCTATTGGGAAACTGAAAATCTGAACTATTTAGCATTAAACAACACATTTCGAAGAATTTAGTGTAGACGCAACCAAAACACAGCGCTTCTCAAAACAACCATCCGCACCTGTGGCACCTCTCGGTAGCATGTGCGCAGTATTCATGGAAGACAGCACCGCATGATGGGCAGAGCCTTCCACTCTCGCCTTTATTCAGAGGCATGCGGCACTGGAAGCACGGTACGTATGTATCCTGCACGAGTATGGTCTGCGATTGTGGGGGCCCTGGTGGGTGCCCCTCTGGTTGATATTTTTCGGGCGGGGGCATCACAGATGTACTGGGCATATTCGCCGGTGGCGCACCGGCTATGTTCGTGGGTGGTGTGCCGGACCTACCCGCGGACGGTCGGCTCATCGAATCGCTCTTCCGGATAGTCCAGGAAACGTAATATATTCCGATGCCCGCCGCAGACAGGATGATTAAAATAGCTATCGCGCTCATGATAAATATTGGAGATGAAAAGAAACCCTCGGACTCGCTTGCTATCTCATTATCCACCGGTGTTTCAGACACTTCTATTTGGAACGTCAAATTTTTTATGATATTGGTAGAATTGGCTGAGCAGATTTGAAACGTCAAATTGTACTTGCCAGACGTTGTGCCACTCGGAATCCGGACACCTGTACTCTTTGTATAATTTTCTCCAGGGGGCACGATAAACGCATCGGAATTTTCAATCGACCACCCCGCAGGCAATTCTGTGAAGTTTAAGAAATAGGTGTCAGGCGCGTTGCCGGCGTTTTTTACTACGACTTCGAACAGGACTCGCTCTCCGGAAACAACTGCAGTTGCCGATTGTTTTGCCGAGGCTTCAAACCCATATTTTGGATTGATAACTACCTCCAGATGCTGGCCGTTTACCGCAAACACATATCTTCCTGCGAGAGCATCTGACGGCACGGAAACGTTTGCTTTTATTTTCGTGGTGTTCCGCGGCCCTACAGTTGCCACATCCGAAGAGAACAGTATCTTCCAGTCTTTAGGCAAATCCTCGGCTGACATCTGGAGTTTCTCTTTGACATTGCCCGAATTATTGAACGTCAGCCAAAATGTGGCGTTGTCTCCGGCATTTGCAGTCATGGCGCTTTCTGAAATATTCGACACCAGGTTTCGCGTCTCTTTTACTGTAGCTGTGATTGTAACAGAACTCTTCGCCAGAGGATTTCCCGCGGATGTTGTTGTGATTTGGAATTGTGCCTTAGCGTTTGCTAACGCATCGACCGGAGCAGTGACGTTTAATGTCATAATCTTCTTTTGCCCAGCGTTCAGTGAAGTGTAGCGTGTGTCGAGAGACGCGTTCCACATCAGAGCGCTTAAATCGACATTAACGGCATCCAAGCCATCACCCGAGTTCACAACACTTAGATTAACTTTGACGGATTCGTCAGGTGCAATCGCTATATCTGTGGATTCCGCAGAGAGATTTATCCTGAATAGTTGCTGAACAGTGACATTAACATAATCGCTTCCCTGCAAATCCAAATCGTTGAACACCATTAGTTTGACCGTATAATCTCCTGCTTTTTCATAGGAATGTGCCGCCTTTGTGCCTTCGCTGCCGTTGCCATCTCCAAAGTCCCAGGCGTACCGCAATATTGTGCCGATAGGCGTAGAAGAACCGGAACCATCAAACTCTAATGACTCACTAATGTTTGCTAGAACGTCATTCCCCGCATCGGCTGTAGGGGTGGCGTCTAGTATCGTAGTTCGAGTGGTGAGGAGTGCAGGGGAACCCTCTCCAGTCGAAGATTGCGCCCCAATGGAAACAACAACAGTTCCCCCCGCGGAGGCGTTTCTCGGAATGGAAACGCTTATGTTTATCTCGGTTTGGCCGCCGGGCAGAATGTGAATGGAAGACGGTGCTGAAACCCATTCCGCATGGTTGCCAGACTTCGCTAATAGGACGTCGTCTTCTCTATTGCTCGAGCTAAACATCTGGAAAGAGTAGTTCACGGATTCTCCTGGAAACGCGCTGCGTGAAAGATTTGTGGCGTTGAGGGTTACGCCGTATTTTGCCTTGATTTTGAATGAAGAATTCTTCCAATCGTTCCGGGAATATTCGTCGCCCGTAAGATTAGTACGAACGCTCAAAGTATAGTTCTCTGTTCCCGGGAACGGGGGAGACCATGAGAAAACAACATCCTTCACCTGTCCCGCCCGCAAATGTGCAGTGGTGGAGTTTATATCGGTATAGCCTTCCGGCGAGGTGATCGCCAGTTCTACAGGAATATCAATTTCAGAATCGCCATAGTTCATCACCCTTGCGTTGACATTCAAAACACTGTCTGATCCAATAGCCGTTCCGTTGGCGGGGCTGGTAAGCCCGAATATTCCGGCATCAGCAATCTGAGAATGCGGGTAGCCTATGAGGTATAGCACCGGTCCGCGGTTTAGGATGCAGGTGGCGCTTATCCAGCTTTCCGGTGGATAGAACCTGTCGTCTAATTCGATTGTGAACGCCTTCGTGCTGGTGGTACCATATAACCAGTCGTCCGAATCACCATGCGTGACGTATAGCTGATATGCTGGCATCGCGGTGTAACCGTTCATGCCCGCCATCACATTCGCCATCGTGCTGAGTTCGGTATAGTCCGGACAATGGGTGTTGGTATACCCCCAGGGGAACAGTACATATTCGCCAAAGCTATGGAATGAGAGGGATGTGGCGAATCGCTGCCTGAGTGACAGATCGCGTAGGGCTATTATCTCGCTCTCCGAGAAGGGATACGGGCCGTGGTAGGTCTCGCTCGCCGGATTCGAACTGGTAGCTGAGTCCGTGCCCCACATATACCCCCAGTTTCGGTTTAGGTCCACTCCGATGTTTCCTCCTGTTGTCGGGCGCCGATTTTTGCGCCAGTCGTAATCCTGCACGACAACAAAATCATGCCCGTCAGGGTTGATCATAGGCACGAACCATATCTCCCTTGTGTTGACGTATTTTGTGCACGCCTCGTCCGTGCCGTACTTGTCTATCAGGTAGTTCAGTACATACATGGGAACCTCTACTCCCATGACTTCGCGTGCGTGGATACCACCGAAAATTAACACGTCCGGCTCACTAGAATCGTTTGTTGCCACATCATCTGAAATTTTTACAGCCCAAATATCCCGGCCTTCCCAAGTCTTTCCTATGCTCTCCATCTTCACCAGGTCCGGATGGCTTGCCTGCAGATTCTGAAGTTCCTGGACCATGGAGGAAAAAGTATGATATGATGCAGGAGGTGAATATGCTTTCACAGCAGCCACTGATGGGGTTGGGAGGAGGCACAACAGGACACATAATGCTGCGAAAATAACAGGTCGCCTAAACATCTGAAAACGAGGTAGCTGTTAGACGCATAAATGTTTTTTGGGGCGCCAATAAATCGTGTGTTATGCTCCCATATGCTCTGAATCATTAAAAGAAACGTTTATCTACAGGAAGCATCTTTCTTGGCATACGGTATCTAAATGGGCAATATCCGATCTACACACATAAAGAACATCGCCATCGCGTTGGTTAAGAGATTTCCCAATGAGTTTACTAGCGACTATCAGCACAATAAAAAAATGGTAGAAGAACTTACTGACGTGAATGGCAAGAAAAAATTGCGAAACAGGGTTGCTGGTTACGTTACAAGTTTTAAAGCAAGATACGAAGCATAATTTTATTTTTGAAGGCAGAGAGCACAGATGAGCGAGAGATTATCCTTAGATCAATACTTCATGAACATGGCGTACCTGGTGAGCCAACGCTCTACCTGTTTGAGAAGGCAGGTCGGGGCTGTGCTCGTGAAGGATACGCGGGTGCTGGCTACCGGATATAACGGCGCCCCGAAAGGACTGAAACACTGTTCAGAGGTCGGGTGCATGCGGATGGGCAGGCCGAATATCGAATTGTATGCTGAAGAAGAGATTAAGGAAGTCAAAAAATTATTTGCGGAATACAACACACCGATACCGTCCGGCTACAGGCATGAATTGTGCAGGGGCGTGCATGCGGAGCAGAATGCGATTATCCAGTCCGCAGTCTTTGGAACAAGCATAAAGGACACGACCATTTATTCCACAACTTATCCGTGCGTGATATGCGCGAAGATGCTGATTAATGCAAGCGTTGTCGAGATTGTTTATGATGGGGAGTATGTGGACCCGCTCTCGAAGAAACTCCTTGACGAGAGCAAGACAAAGGTTAGGAGATTCACTGACAAGATACCCGAGAAATTAAAACCAAAGGAGACAAAATTAGAAGTAGAATAGGTTACTCATCGAAAATAGTGCGGTTTAAAATATACATTTAAATGCGGTCTCAGCAGTACTCTTTCATCAATTCTTCTTCTCTCAATAATCTATTTAGTTCTTCCTTCAATTTCCTTTCAAGATCTTCTTGTCCTGAGATTATGTGTTTTAATTCTTTTGTAGAACTTGGCGAATACCTGCCTATACCTATCGCGATAATTGCGCTGTCTTTTGCTTGAGGATAAATTTCACCGAAGGGGAAATATTCACCTCTCTCAGTAAGTATCTTCTCTACTTTGTTAGAAAAATCTTCTATTTTTTTACCCACCCCTACTGGTTGGTACGGAGTCTTCCATTCGGTCTTCATATGCCACAACTTTTCGTTACCAAATACAAATGTATCGTAATGGCCTCTATCATCCCTACCTCTGAGTATGCGCCAATTTTCTGCATTTTTATCGTATTCTCTCTTTATCTCTTTCATTAATTCACTAACATTTTTTACCATATTTTATCAAATCCCTAAACTCGAATACACTCCAAACACAAATATTATTGATTATTATATAATCATTTGGCTTACAAAAATTAAGAGTTTACAATGTTTTCTTAAGCCCCCGACCCATTTGGCTTATAGAAGAGTGTATAGAATCTACCTTTAAATGTCTTCCTTAATTCCTGCCAATTGTTTCGCAAATTTTATACATTGCTCTATATCTGTATTTGAGTATATCATTAGTTTTGCACCCTCCGGAGATCCTCCGCCGTGCATGCACCCCGGCACGCCTGCACCTATAGTAAGCCACTCGATAAGCCGTGCCAAACGCATTCTTGTTTCCGCAGGTGAAGCGGCCTTTAGATATTTCTCTATGAGGCGTCCATATTTCTTGTTGTGCAGATCCTCGGAAGAAGGCATGCAACCTGTTTCCGCAATGCCTCCGCCTATCTCCTGTGCCAAAATCTTGGTTTCGTACGGTAACGTAGCAACATGTATTTTGTTCACGTTCGCGAGCAAAGGATCGCACAACCACGCACCCGACGGGTGCTTCTTTCCGAGAACTGCCGCGGCTATTCCCACGCCGAAAGTGGTTTCGTTGTTTATGCACATCTTTGTTAATTTCTCCCTAAACGCCTTTTCCGAAAGCCCGTTAGCCCTCGCGAGCAGGGCTGCGGCGCCCATCATTACGTCGCCCTGTCCGGCAACGCAGCCGCCGATTGCCGACCTGTATGGGTTAATGAAGTTTAGGACAACATTTAAGGAATACTTATACTCCCTGCACATGAACACCCTTTCTTTTGGAACAAAAACATCCTCGAAGAAAAGATATGCCTGCGTAATTCCGCCTGTCTTGACAGGTATATCGAACCCCTCTTCCTGCTCTCTTGTATCGCTCGGGCGCCTTGCCTCTATAATTGTTAAACCTTCAGCATCTCTTGGCACTACAAATGAAATCGCATAATCTTTGTCGGGTTCTTTATATCCCGTACCAGGTAAAACAAAGATTTCGTTGGATGCGGCAACGCCTGCGATCATGACTTTGGCTCCCCTGACAACGATGCCGTCCTTTCTTTCTTCTACGATATGCAGGCTCATGTCGGGATCCTTTTGCTGTGACGGCGTTAAACTGCGATTTCCCTTAGAGTCCGTGAGGGCACCTGCCAGCGTAACGTCGTTGGATTGGGCGCGGGTAAGCCAGTTTTTCAACCGCTTGTGATAATCCGTTCCGAATTCTTTATCCACGTCGTACGTGGTTGCCCACATGGCGTTTATGGAGTTCCATCCGACGCATCTGCCGCCCGTACACGTCCCTGTAAGATTGAACATCAAACGTTTCATTTTGGAGTTGGCGATCATGTCATCGGGGCTTTCTATTATCGACAGGTAGCGGGAGATTTTTTCCCCGTTTAAGCTCGAGATCGCAGTCAGCATTTTTTCGTATTCCGGTTTCTGTGCCGCCGCAAAAATCTGGGCGTGCCCTTCTATGGTCGACCTTGTTGCTGGGTGCGTAGTTACGTCCTCGATCAACTCGCCAAACTTGTAGACGTTTGGTCTCATCTTTCTTAAGCTTTCTTTGTATTGCTCCGGTGTCTTTAACATAATGCGCCTCTTCTGAACAATACATCAGAATATCGTATCTTCTTATTTAGTTTGCTAATAGTTTGCTGATACTAATATAAACTGTTAATACCAATACAAACTATAGAAAATGCAATGGCGTAGAAAATAAATCGACCGGATATTTTAACCTGCGCATGCGCCCGGGCGAAACAGTTAATAACGATAAGCAGATATTCTGAACAACAGGTTCTAAGGAGGGAGTAGAAATGCCAGAGAAGATGTCCCATGTCTCCGAGAAGTGGTTGAAAGCGGTCAACGAACTTCTGGACAGCAAGGACAACCCGTTGGTTTCCAGGCTCCAGAGCATAATAGACAAGCACGGCGGAGTTGCCGAGATAAATAAAAAATTCCGAGAATCCGGAAAGCTAGAACACCTTATAGGAAAGCTGGAGAAAGAGAAGCGCGCGGAGCACCTGAAGGGACTCAAACGGCTCGAATCGCAGATAGATAGTAATGCATTCGTCTCAATCGAGAACTATCGCAAGGGTGTTCTCGGACCGAAGTATGCGAAGACGAAGTTCGACGAGCGAACGCCGGTCACGCTCGAGATAAGCGCACTCCAGTACTTCCCGTTCCTCATCGAGGAGGCGCACCAGTCCATCGAGATGAAGGAGCTGATGCCGGGGCGGTTCATCCGCGTCAGGATGATGAAGGAGCAGGAGAAGGACGGCGACCTGGCGGCGGTGCAGGCCGCGGTAAAGATGATGGGCGCGAGCATCTGCGAGACGCTGGACACCAAGGGGACTGACGGCTCGAACGTGCACCTCGGCGGGCCAGACACGATAACCGGGTACTTCGGCGGCGTCGGCCAGCCGAACGAGCACGCCCTCATGTGGATTGACGAGTTCCTCTACTATCACACGAACTACGGCGTCAAGCAGGTGCTCAACATCAACCCTGGGACGGTCATACTGGGCTACATGCTCTACAAGGCCGGCGTGGACATTGAGTTCAAAATATCGGTCTTCATGGGGAACGACAATCCGTACTCGGTGCTGTGGACGCTGATGACCGCGAAGCTCCTGAGCAGGGACGACGGCACGACGCCGCTCATAGGATTCAACTTCTCAAACTCCGTCGACAACAAGACGATAGAAACGAGCGACCTGCTGCGCAGCAACCTGGGCTTCGCTGACAACGTACGGTTCGAGCATCATATAACCGAAACGTGGAAGCACATCGTCAGGCAGCCGTACAACCGCCGTGACGAGCTTCTCGACCTCGCCAAAAAGGTGGCGAACATCAGCGCCAAGCACGAGGGTGGCGAGGTCGCCAGGGAGCAATCAAGGGAACACCCGTCGGACGTACTGGAGTACTTCGTCCCGAGGGCGGACATCGAGGCGCAGGGGTTAATGCCAGCGCTAACCCAGAACTACCTGGACAAGCACGAGTCAGTCAATCTCACGGCGAAGGCGCTGACGGAGAATGGTTTGAGTTTCGTCGCTGCAAGAAAGTTGCATCACTAAGCTTGCTTTCTTCTACGGTGGCAACCAACCCAAAGTCATCGTTAAGCATAATCTCGAAAACTGCATCCCTTGGCGGTCAGGCTGGAAAAATAATCAAATAAACAATAGCATAGAGAATACAATATCTTAGAAAATAAATTGAGAACGCGCTACGAGAACTGCGAAATTGAAGAATTAAATCGTTAATTCTCTTTTCTTAATACCCACACAGTCTTCTGCAGACAATTCGGGCAATTTCTTATGTCAAAATCAAATGCTGTATCACAATACATACAGTATCTGTGTTTGCCCATCTCAACACTTTGCATGTGTTTATACCCCCATCCCATTTATATAATGCGTGCATTATGATATGCACATTATGTTTTTAACCTTTTCGCAATCATCGTTATAGTTTCGCTTTTGGAGTGTTTTCTGTCAACCAGTATCCTTCCGCTGCTTTCCCACCATCGAGACGGATATTTCTTATCCTTTTCCAAGACCGGATCTAGGCCGAGGGTCTTTGCCGCGGCGAATATTTTTTCAATGTCTGGTGTTTGAACTGCCAGTTTCTTTGATATCCTGCGTCCGCATTCCCGCGATATCGCCGCATCGAAATACGCTGCCCATATAACCATCTGCTCATTATTTTTTGCCATGTTTCACCACCCGTTAGTTTTTTCCAGACTTCTTCCATCTCATTATCTTTCCCATCTCTACGAGGGCCGCCATTGCCTTTACCGCGCGGCTCTCTGACGGGTATACTGGTATCTTATGCTCTTTTAAATCAGTGACAACGTCCTCTATTTCCCTGCCGCCTATCCAGCACGCTATTATAGGCTTGTCGTACTTTTTTCCCTGAACCAAATCTATGACTGCGCCGGCATATTCCCGGGGACGTACAAAGTCCGCATGGACGCACGTTATTATTATGCCATCAATATTTTCATCCTCTAAGAGCGCCATCCCTGCGACTTCGTATCTGTAAAAGGTGGCATCTCCTACTAAATCAACAGGATTGCCTACTTTTACGAGCGGAGGAAGCGCTTTTTGAATTTTTTCTACTGTTTTTGCAGAAATCTTCGGGACTTCCAGGCCGCTTCTTTCGCACGCATCTGCCAAAAGTATGCCCACACCGCCGCCGTTGGATATTATCCCGATTCTGTTTCCTTTCGCGACAGGTTGGTTTGCGATCGCCCTTGCAAAATCGAACAATTCAATGGTTGTAGATGCGCGCAGAATTCCCGCCTGTTTAAATGCAGCGTTGTATACCCTATCAGCTCCAGCAAGCGCACCAGTATGCGATGATGCTGCATTGGCGCCTGCCTGCGAAGCACCTGCCTTTATCGCCACTATCGGTTTTTTGCACCCAGTTGCAGTTTTTAAGAATTTCTTGCCATCTTTAATACTCTCTATATACATTGCGACAACTGTTGTGTTGGGATCTTTCGCTAGATATTCTAGCAAATCAGCGTCATCTATGTCTATCTTGTTTCCAACACTGATAACTTTAGACAATCCTATCTTTTCCATATTTGCATGGTAGATTAGGCCGACACATAACGCGCCGCTTTGGCTGACTAATGCAATGCTTCCTTTGTACGGCATTCCAAAAACAAAACTCGCATCAAGCATGTTTGCGGTGTTTTTGAAGCCGAGAGTATTCGGTCCGATTAATCTCATATCGCTGTTTTTTAGAGTGTCTAATATATCGAGTTCGAGTTTTTTGCCCTCTTCACCGATCTCTGAAAAACCAGAGGCAATTATCACAACTCCCTTGACCTTCTTTTCCGCGCACTCTCTCACTACTGAAGGAGTGAATTGAGCGGGCACGGTTATCACAGCCAAATCCACTTTTCCATGAACCGCCTTAACGCTCGGGTAGCATTTTAAACCCATGATTTCATCGGCGTTTGGGTTTATTGGATACACCTTTCCGATGTATTCGCTTACAATAATATCCTTCAATATTTCGTATCCTATCTTCGGCGGCGTTCTGGACGCGCCAATAACCGCTATCGATGAAGGATTAAACATGTAATCCAAAGCCGTCTGGTTTCTCTTGTTTTTCATTTCCATTACTCCTTGTTCGTATGTATATATCCTATCTGATCTTCTATTATCGGGGTTATAGTAATAGTATAGTAATAGATTAGATTAGTATAGAGAAAGAAATAAGTATGATATGAAGTTTATCGAATAAAGGCGTGTTGAAAAACAATATCGGACGCATTTACCATTTAACTTGGCGGCATCATGAACGAAAAAGGGGAAGCATACAAAAAAATAATGAAAGAACTGCTGAAAACGCATCGGAGAGATTTCTACCAGTCTTCGGGCAGAATATTTAACTCCATGTACGGGCAACCACTACGGATCGCCAAAGAAGCGCATATGATGTTTATGGAATCAAACCTCGGAAATCCCGGCCTATACCCTGGCACGCAGGAGCTGGAGAAACGGTTGGTCGGTATGCTGGGTGAATTATTACACTGCCCGGAAGCGAGGGGGCAGGTGGTGAGCGGCGGAACAGAGGCGAACATTACTGCCATGTGGATCGCCAAGAAAATAAGCAAGAAAACGGAGATAATTTACCCAAAGAGCGCACATTTTTCATTTTTGAAGGCAGTGGATATGATGGGCTTGACTCCTGTGGAAATTAAATTGGACAAAAACTATCAAATGGATGTTGGCGAAGCAGAGAGCAAAATTAGCAGCAAGACCGCCGCTGTTGTCGGCGTGGCAGGAACCACGGAACTTGGCGTAATAGACCCGATTGAAAAATTATCAAAAATATGCATCGACAGGGATATATTCCTTCATGTGGACGCGGCATTCGGCGGCTTTGTTATTCCGTTCTTGAAAGATATGGGTTACAGCGTTCCGGATTTCGATTTTATACTTGACGGCGTGTGCTCAGTCACAATAGACCCGCATAAAATGGGATTCTCCACATTGCCTGCGGGAGCGCTTCTTGTCAGAAAAGAAAGTTACCTGCCGAGCATTGCTGTAAAAACGCCATACCTCACAAACGAAAGTCAAACAACGATTATAGGAACGCGGTGCAGTGCGGGCATGGTTTCCGCGTATGCTGCTATGAAATACCTCGGAAGGAGTGGTTACAGGCAGATTGTTAAAAAATGCATGGATGATACCTTTTATCTTGCCAGAGAGATGGAGAAGATGGGCTTGAAATTGGTCGTGAAACCCACAATGAACATTCTCGGAATAAAAGCCAAAAATCAAAAAAAGATCGCAAACGACATGTGTAAATTAAACTGGAAGATCGGCTCTCTCGACTCCCCAAAATGCGTTCGCATTGTCATCATGCCGCATAAAAAGTCGTCGATAGATGGGTTCCTTGCAGACTTCGAGAGGGTATGCATAGCAAATAAGGAGATATAAAAAATGATGGAATTGCCAATCGCTATAATCGGCGCGCGTGGTCCGATAAACGATGTTGACTCTATATTGGAAAAAGCAGACACGCTTTCTAAAAAAAATATGGTCGAAATTCAACTTATGGATGCTGACATGATTTGCGGTAGGCCGCATTTACTATCGGCGATAGAGCACGCTAAACGCTCGTTTGAAAGGAGGGAGAACACATGCACGACACTTTCCAAAGAGATACTTCTTTATGCAGCAGGTGAGCGGCAGATAAAGAATGCATTGAAGACTATAGGGATAAAAAAAGACACAAAACGAATTGCTATGATTGTGACTGGTAAATGCAGTATAAATGCACTTTTAAGGGACATGGATTTTACGATGGATAATTCCGTGCTGGATGAAAAAATCGGGATTTTACAAAAATACGGGGTGTCTAAAAAAGAGGCGGACAGCGTAATAAAATCTAAAATTTACGACCTGATATTGGAAAGAGTTGCCATGGTGGATATTATAAAGTGAGCTTATCTACGCGCTTGTCTATACTTATCATATACTCATATATTGCTCATATATTATCCATGTATAATTATTCATGTATAATTTTACATTCATAATTAATATTCATATTCATTAAATCCATATTTACATCTGTTATACTTGCATTCATACTTCATTCATACTTACATACATCTTGCATCTATTTTACAATCATGTTACATTCGCTCACCTCCCACAGATATACTTATATTCACTAACCCACCTTGTCTTCTACTAAATAAACGGTGTTTATATGAAAATCGTTAAGGAAAAAGACACAAAAGAAGTCGAAGAAATAAAGACTGAGAAAACTGAGAAAGTAGAGAGCATTGAAGAATTGCCTGGTGTAGGCCCGGCAACTGCTGAGAAGTTGAAAGCAGCCGGCTTTGTAGACATGATGGCGCTGGCAGTAACTTCGCCAAACACGCTGGCTGAAATAGCGGAGATATCCGAAGGCCAGGCGGCTAAGGTCATAGTCGCCGCAAGAAGGTCTGCGGACGTTGGCAAGTTTATCACTGGCGATGTAGTGCTAGAGCAGAGGAAGGCTATCGATAAAATCTCCACATGCTCGAAAGCATTCAACGAATTACTGGGTGGCGGCGTAGAAACAAAAGCCATCACCGAGTTTTACGGTGAGTTCGGCTCCGGAAAAACCCAGATTGCCCACCAGTTATGCGTTATGGCATATATGCCTAAAGATCAGGGCGGCTTGGGCGGGCATACTGTAGTCATAGACACGGAGAGCACGTTTCGCCCGGAAAGAATAGTCCAGATGGCAAGGGCGCTGGACCAGGATCCTGAAGAAGTGCTCAAGTCGATACATGTGGCAAGGGCATATAATTCAAGCCACCAGATACTGCTGGTGGATGAGGCAGCGAGAATAGCCCACGATATACCGGTTAAACTTCTGGTAGTGGATTCGCTGACTGCGCATTTTAGGGCAGAATATGTGGGCAGGGGCGCGCTGGCGAATAGGCAGCAACTGCTAAACAAACATATGCACGACCTTATGCGATTCGGCGACGTGCACAATGCCGCGATTGTTGTCACGAATCAAGTCATGTCAAAACCAGACGCATTCTTTGGCGACCCAACGAGGCCGATAGGCGGGCACATTGTGGCGCACACCGCGACATACCGGCTTTACCTGCGAAAGCACAAGGATAAAAGGATATGCAGATTGGTAGATTCACCGAACCTGCCAGAGGGAGAGGCAGTGATCACGGTATCCGAGAATGGGATTCGCGATTAGACGACGCTCAAAAATTTTCATCAACCTAAAATCTTCAACTAAAATTTAGGGGTTTGTTATTGTAATTTTTTCCAAACCCCTCTGAACTATATTAATTGCTATATTGATTGTTATGTTGATTGATGATTGGCAAGTTAACAGCGGTTATATAGTGTAATAAATACTAACATACAGTATAACTAGACGAACACATATTTCGACAGACTCAAACTATATATTACGGAATATTAATACAGAGACGATACGGGAAATTATAAAATATTAATTATTAGTGTAGAAAATTAGAGTAAGAATATCAAGATGGAGAATAAGGGGCCTGTGGTCTAGTTGGTTATGATGCCGCCTTGACATGGCGGAGGTCTCCGGTTCGAATCCGGATAGGCCCACTCTCTAATATTATAAATCGCTTTGTTTCTTTTTTTAATGTATAATTTTCTAATCTAATTATATCTTTATTTTTTATTTTTGGTTTTAAGAAATAAATATAAAAAATAAAATGCGGTTGGAGGGCGTTTGCTCGATAGGAATAAATGATCGGGATTTTAATACTGGTACTAACCATCGTTTTGATGGCGTGCGCGGTAGCGTGGCGAACGCGGTGATGATTCAGATTCGACGTGCGAAGCGGAACTTTATCTCTCAAACTCATCTGGCTATATAAATGGTAAAACATTCCCCAAAAGTGATTTATACACGCACCGTCATGCTATCGCAGGTGAATTTCTATGAATAAAACAAGGATTGTTTTATTTGGGATGTTCGTATTTTTGAGCATATTGGTAGCGGCAACTGTGTTTATCTCTACCGGTAAAGTGTGTGGGGCGACAATAACGGTTGACGACTCGGGCGGGAGAGATTACATGACTATACAAGCAGCAGTAAACGCGTCATCGCCTGGCGATACAATTTACGTTTATAATGGGACATATAACGGAAGTATCCCAATAAACAAAACGATAAATTTAGTCGGTGAAAGCAATCAGAGCACGATAATCAAAGGAACGGGCGCCTTATATAGCGAGGGCATTCGTGTTACAATCAACTATGTGAATATTAGCAACATACGGATAGATAATTTCTATGCAGCCATATATTTCTGGCGGACAAATAATAACAGTATCGTCGCCAACACGCTCACAAATTGCAATTATGGTATCCACTATTCCAACTCAAACAACATCATATCGAATACAATCATGAACTGCCGTGATTGTGGCATCATGGTTATAGACGGTTCATACAACAACATCACCTCGAACACAATCGGGAACTGCAGTCAAGGCATCTACCTCGGCAGCTCAAACAACAACATTACATCGAACACCGTCGCGAACTGCAGTCATGGCATATACCTCTATTACGGCTCAAACAACAACACCATCGTCTCTAACAATATCTATGGCAACAAAGGATATGGATTGTACTCGGATGGTGATACTGGTAACACCGCCTACAACAACTGGTGGGGCTCTGTCAGTGGGCCGTATAATGCCGTAAGCAATCCAAGTGGGACGGGCGATAACATAACAGACGGCGTTCCGTTCTCGCCTTGGGCGACATCTCTGATTAGCACCTCAATACCAACAACAAATCAAACTACAAATCATGCACCCACGATAACGAGTACATCAGCGAACCAAACTACAGTGAATGCGGGGTGGCAAGTAACAATAAGCACAGTAGCATCAGATATTGATGGGGATACTTTGACGTATTCTTATTCCGCAACAGGCGGTACAATAACAGGAAGTAGCGCTAATGTTGTATGGACTGCACCAACAACAAATGGCACGTATACAATAACCGTTACTGTAAGTGATGGAAAACTCACTACAACGGGAACAGTCAATATAGCCGTCGTTGGTGGCACACCTGCACCCGCAGAAAAGAAAGAGAATAAAGGGTTCACCCCCGGTCTCGAAGCCGCCGCGCTGCTTGCGTCACTAGGGTTGTCCGCGCTGATTGTTAGCGGAAGAGAAAGGAAGCGATGATACGTATTCGAACTGCGAAGCGATAATATACCCTCACGCCTAACCGTTTTTATGGCTAAAAAGTCGTGCCCCCCGTTGAGAACGGTTATATATTGCAAATCCGATAAACTCTCCATCGAACGAAGAGACATGCATATCTTGGGAGCATACAATTATGAAGATGAATTCACGTGAAGAAGATCATTATCGTGGAGAGGTAGACACAGCCGCTACTGTTAGATTCTGTTATGAGATGCGATGCCTTGGTGACAAACTGACGCCAGAAAAAGTGTACGCACTATGCAGACTAACGTGGTGTAACGATGGTAAAGCTAGCTGGCGCAACATAATACTACCTGCTGTTTGGATCCTTTGGAACAAAAGAGGCGAAGTTCCACATGTGGAGGATCTGGCAGAACTCAGAAACTTTGGATTCTCCCCCAGATTAATCGAATTAGTACACCAGAGGAACGGGGGCTTTGTTAATTTTTACAAGGCGTATCGAAACTCAAGCAAGAAGTGGATAGAACAATATTTTGACGAAATTGCACCGCTGATACACAAAGCGGCGCGATTGAGTTCAGATAATGATGCGAGGATCATTATGCAGGCAATCGAAAAATTGCCAGGTATCCCAAAAGCGAATAAACAGCTCGGAAAAATTTCGGCGGATAGTTTACTCACACCATTGATTGCGTGTTTAGATCCTAGAGCAAAATTCCCCATTATAAACAAGGCGGATCATGTTGTAAGATTGCACCAGAGATTGGGGTTAACAGACAATTCACTAACAGAAAAGTATAACACACTTATCCGTTTAATAGGTCAACGTGGAATTAAAGACGCGTTTATATTAGATGTATGCAGCGATCATATTGATAAAATCGCAACAACTCGCGCCAAACAGAAACATATTCGAGAGAACCGCAATAGGCCATTGAGCGAGAAAGACGATAGTGATGTAAACGTCATTTCAAAAACTCGCAGCAGAAAAGCAAAACGACTACATAATTCGATGACTAACACTTTGGTCAAGATGTGTCACAAAGTAAATTATGAAGTCATCGAAGGAACGTCTGGTGACGCGGAATATGACGCCCTCATCAAAAACTATGACGATAAGGGCAAAGACCTGCTCATCGAGGTCAAGAGTTCTCAAGAACGCGGAAACTTGAGACTAGCAGTTGGTCAATTACTGGATTATAGGCGCCATCTCCCACGTCGAGCAGCTACAGATCTTGCAATACTACTCCCAGAAAAACCAAACAAGAATAATCAAGAATTTTTGGATGATGTGGGCGTTCAATTCCTTTGGTTTGACGACGAGTATCTGAAAACGATCAGAGGAAGTGTAAGGTTGAAGTTCTCCATCGAAAAATAAATGCACATCACTTCTTTCGTATCCAAAGGAATTTACTTTACACAAGGGCGACTCTATGCACGTTCCGCATCACACTTCGAACCCGAACCAATTAAACGCCTTTTAACACTCGCTCGCCCCCAGAGCGTATTACTTCAAAAAGTAAGAAACAAAAATAGAGAGGATAAAGGTGGTTTTCCACCTTTTTGGTAAATTAATCTTACGCCCTTATCTTCTCGCCCAAATATTTTGCGCTGCTTCCCAGCTCTTCCTCGATCCTCATCAACTGGTTGTACTTTGCGTTGCGGTCGCTCCTTGCGGGTGCGCCTGTCTTTATCTGGCCTGCGCATGTGCCCACGACAAGGTCTGCGATGAAGCTGTCCTCTGTCTCGCCGCTCCTGTGCGATACTACCGCTGTCCATTTCTGTTTGTGTGCCATCTTTATTGCATTCAGCGTCTCGGTCACGGAGCCGATCTGGTTAAGCTTTATTAAGACAGAGTTCGCTGCGCCAAGTGCGATGCCCTTTTCTATGCGCTTCGTGTTCGTGACGAACAGGTCGTCACCGACTATCTGGACTTTGCTTCCCAGCTTCTTTGTCATCTCGACCCACGAGTCCCAATCGTCCTCGGCAAGGCCGTCTTCTATGCTTATTATCGGGTACCTCTTGCACAGATCTGCGTAGAAGTCCACCATCTCGCCGCCGCTGTATGACTTGTTGCCTATCTTGTAAGTGCCGTCGTAGAAGAACTCGCTTGATGCGGGATCCATCGCTATCTTTATCTTGCCCTCATATCCGGCGTTCTTTGCGGCTTCAAGCATCAGGGTGAGCCTTTCGTTGACGTCTGTTATCTGCGAAGGCGCAAAGCCGCCCTCGTCGCCGATGAGCACCGCCCCCGCGCCGTGCTTCTTCTTGAGAAGTTTTGCAAGATTATGATAACTCTCGGCAATCGCCCGAATGCCCTCTGTGAAATTCTTCGCGCCAGTCGGCATTAGCATGTGTTCCTGGATCGAGTTTTCCTGGCCTGCGTGCTTTCCACCGTTTATTACGTTGCACATCGGAACCGGGATAACATCCGCCTTTGCGCCGAAAAGCTGCCCTATGTACCGATAAAGCGGGACTCCCTTTGCGGCCGCTCCCGCCTTTGTCACAGCCATAGAAACCGGGAGTATTGCATTCGCCCCTAGCTTGTTCTTGTTCTCGGTGCCGTCCAACCGGAGCATCAATTTGTCGATCTCTTCCTGCTTTGTGCAGTCCATGCCAACGATCTTCGGGGCGATGATGCTGTTGACATTCGCAACCGCTTTAAGCGTGCCCTTGCCAAGATACCTCTTGGCGTCGCCATCGCGCATCTCGAGCGCTTCGTGCTGGCCGGCGCTCGCGCCGCTCGGGACCATTGCCCTAAAGAGCCCTGCGTCCGTCTTTACGTCCACTTCCACTGTTGGATTGCCCCTTGAGTCCAAAACTTCGCGCGCTTTGATAGATTTTATCTTCAAATTCTTCCGTCCTCCAAAATACTTGTGGGTGGAAATAGGTATAGGTGGATAAATGCTTTTTGCCGGGATATCTAATGCTGGGCGAGTTGATATCGACAAGCATCCGCTCGCCGTTTGGCACAAACGGTCAAGCATATCGTAGCCAAACAATTTGAGCCGAGCCAATAGAAATATAAATAAGTTAGTCTATTGCATTGAAGAAATTACATATTGGAGAAAATATCGGAAAATCATATATTGAAGAAATACCGAAGAAATCATTGGTGAAACTATCATGGCAGAAGAAGGAAAAAAATCATCGAAGATACTGTTCATATTCTACTTACTCCTCCTGTTTGCAGGAGTATTCATTTACATCTTCTGGAGGTTTAGGTACTACAGCCTGAATTTCCTGGATTTGAACTCTTGGTACGATCCAGGTTTATACTCGGTGGTTGTAGTGCTCGTCGGTTTTGGGTTGATAGGGACATTCTTGTATTCACAACGCGAAGAAAAACAGACGTAGTTTTTACTTTGTAAATAAGAACAGGTAAATCTTATCATAGGAATAGGCAAATATTGCCAATCTAGAGGTATTGCATGGTAAAAAAAAGTCATCAAACTAGCATAAGTCATCCAACATCTCTTTCGAATGTGACGTTTGACATTTTATCGCAAATCGATCTTCGCCAATTAAAGGATTTCCAAAAAACAGAATTTTTGACCTACGTAAAAGATAGGGAAGTAAAAGAGAAGGAAATAATCGAGTATAAGGATGTGAAATTAAGGGTTGCAAGCACGCATCCGTACGGCATCGGTAAAATAACCGAAGATACTTCGACAGAAGTTCTGTTTCGACCAACTGTCATCTTCTCGGACATAATATTCGCCATCAACACATCATATTCCATGAAATTTAAGGAGATCAAGCCGTCGAAGTTCGAGGCAGTTGTCTCTATGCTTCAGCGATTCTTGGAAAAGAGGTTGGAATACGACTTTAACGACAGGATCGGCGTCATTTCCTTTAATCATGATTGGGTGCAGGTAAGCGAACTTCGCCAAGTAACTCAAAACTATATAGAGGACGTAATCGAGGAGCTAAAACGAACAAAGTTGCAAGGGCGCGCATCTGTTACCAGCGCAATTACGGGGGCAATGGACATATTCAAACTGGAGGGGGATAGAAAAAGAGTGCATATTTTGGTGCTAATTACCGACACTATGTTTGACCCGTTCGATAACCCCATAGCAGCAGTAAAAGACGCTAAAAACAACTTAATTGCATATCCGATTGTTATAGGCCCTCAAGAAACGCGGGAAGCGGGTATTGCTTCCCAGATAGCCGGGGCTACAAGCGCAAAGGCATATCATTTGACAACACATGAAAAATTGGAGATGGCGCTCCTGGATATGGCAGACCATTTTAGGATTGTGCCGGGCGACAACACTACTTTTAGCAGCGGTGTTTACTTAGGCGGCCCCGGAGGTATTGAGCAAAAAATATCCACAAGGAAAGCAATATCTGTACAGCAAAGGACAAAAAGAGGTGGAGACGAGGAATCTATAATAATGGTTGGAAGCAATGCCGCCAGCGACTTGCCAGTAAAAGAAGATGAAGATACAAAAAACGAATCAACAACTATTAAAACTTTGAAGATGATTAAGAGGGCGTTGTGGGATTGACAATTTAGGAATTTAAAGACGGTGAATGGATATGGCCAACGAAGCGGCTTTCAATACGGAGAAGAGGGATGTTGTAAGAGTTCCGATGGGCAAATCGCCCGTTGATAGGAGACAAGAATATATCGGCGATAGACGGGAAGCGAAAAGGCTCCATAAAATTGCAAAAGAGGAGTTAAGGCATACGAGAAATTTGCGAAAAAACCTCCGGCCGTTTGAGGATGGCTACATATCGGATGCCAATACGCTTGTTGAGTTTGAAGTCGTGGGCGAGAGGCCGATTTCAGGCGAAAGACTGGTTGAGTTGCGGGTGTGTCCGACATGTGGAAGGTCAGAGGAGGAAAGAATGGCATACGGCGACGAATCCAGGGGTTGGACTAGAAAAAGCACAGACTCCCTGGAAGACATCGAAAAGCACATCGACAACATAAGGATTGCAGAGGGAAATCCGACTCTTTTGAAAAGATATGAAGATAAATTCGGCGAGAAATTATCGATTAAAGAAAAAGCCCGAGGCTATGATTGGAGCAAAGAAGTAGAAACAATTACGACAGAGAAGCCGTCTTGGTTTGCATCGGAGAAGGAAAAGAAAGAGGTGCCAACAGAAACAACCGAGGAAAAAACTGAGAAAAAAATGGCATTGGCAAACATCGCGGGCATAAGAAAAATGTTCGAGGCGTCGTCTGTCAAACATCCTTGGCACAGCATGAATTGTCTGCTTATAACTGAAAAGGTTCAACCGAAGAAACCTATCATTAAGGGCACTGTAATGGTGGTAGATGTAATATTATGGATACCCCTATTAATCGTGCGCGTTCCTATATTTGCCGTTTTGAAATTGAAAAAGGTGGTAAAAAGAAAAAAATAGTTTCGTAGCGTGTTATATCTGGGGAAGTAAAACTTATACGCAAAGTATATATATGGGAAAATCTATTGCGGTTGCTACATCAATGGATTTCCGGAGGGCCTGTAGCTCAGATAGGTAGGGTTCTTGTTATGTTATCTATAACAGATTATTGTAATGATTACCCCTATATAGAGCATCTGGCTTTTAACATAGGTCAAAGGAACACTATATGAAGGAAACCAGGTGGTCTGGGGTTCAAATCCCCACAGGCCCGCTAAGGTGCAGAACAAGGGAGGAGAGAACGCGGTGAGATTCGACATAACTAAACACAAACTTGTTCCGGAACACATAATTCTTTCAAAAAAAGAGGAAACCGAAGTTCTCAAAAAACTTAAGCTAACAAAGAATCAGCTTCCAAAGATATTGAGCACCGATCCAGTCGCAACGGCTGTTGTTAGACCAGATGGTAAGAGAGGCGTGAAGGCCGGAGAGATTCTGAAAATAATAAGGAACAGCCCCACTGCTAGAGTCTCCGTCGCCTATCGCGTTGTTGTTGGCAGGTAAAGAATATGCGAGAGTTGGTAGATGCATTCTTTAAAGAAAGAGGAATAGTGGACCACCACATTTCTTCTTTTAACGAGTTCCTACCTACGCCGGACAATCCAAATAGCAGAATGCAAATGGTCGTAGACAGTGTTAGGATTGGCGATAGCGGATCGGATAGAGGCAGAATAAAACTTGATTTGAGCGCTGACGATGAAGTTGAGGTTAAGTTTGGGAAAATTATTGTCGGGACACCGGAGATAAGAGAGGCGAACGGTTCCACAAACCCGCTTACCCCCATGGATGCTAGATTGAGAAGCCTGACATATAAAACACCAATGTGGCTGGAATTTATTATCGTAGAGAATGGTGTAGACAGGGAACCCGAGAAGGTTTACATCGGCGACCTCCCGATTATGCTGAGGTCAAAAAAATGTACGCTCCACCGATTTAACATAAAGGAAGGTAAGCCAAATGTAACGGATGATGAGTACAGTCGGGAACTCATCAAACAGAAGGAGGACCCTCTAGATCCCGGCGGATATTTCATCATAGGCGGCACAGAAAGGGTTTTAATCTCTCTAGAAGACCTGGCCCCAAATCGAGTAATGGTAGAATTCAATGAGAGATACGGCTCCAAGATTGAGGTTGCAAAGGTGTTCTCGTACAGAGAAGGCTATCGCGCATTAACGCTCCTTGAAAAAAAGAGGGACGGGGTGCTTATGGCAACAGTGCCTGCAGCATCTGGGCCAATACCCGTCATAATTCTGATGAAAGCCCTCGGGATGGAATCTGACAAAGACATAGTAAATACAATAATAGGAGAACCTGAAAAATCTCCCGAGATGGCTCTAATGATAATGGCAAACATCGAGGAAGTTAACTCAGAATACGAGGTCTTCACAACGGAGGATGCCATAAACTACCTCGAGAAGAAGTTCGCCGCGGGTCAAGCAAAAGAATATCGTGTAAAGAGAGTGGAGGCGATTCTCGATCACTCGCTCCTACCACACCTTGGAGAAACACCTGCTAGCAGATTGAAGAAAGCTGTGTTTTTGGGCAGGATAGTTATGACTGTATTGGAATTATCGCTCGGCAAACGAAAACCGGACGATAAAGATCACTATGCAAACAAACGATTAAAGTTAGCCGGTGATCTAATGGAGGATTTGTTTAGAGTGGCGTTTACCAACCTTATAAAGGACCTGAAATATCAATTGGAGAGAGGGTATACAAGAAAGAAGACGATTAAAATAAGCTCCGCGGTAAGGCCAGACGTGCTTACTCAGAGACTTTTACATGCACTAGCTACCGGGAACTGGGTTGGAGGAAGAGTCGGCGTTTCCCAACTCTTGGACAGGACTTCGAAGATGAGTGTCCTCAGCCATATGCGGAGAGTTACCTCTCCACTTACTAGAAGCCAACCGCACTTCGAGGCAAGAGACCTACACCCTACACAATGGGGCAGGCTCTGCCCAAACGAGACTCCTGAGGGGCAGAATTGCGGTCTCGTTAAAAACTATGCTCTGCTTGTAGAGGTTTCGAAGGGTTGCGATGAAGGCCACGTTAAAAAGTTCTTGACTGAATTGGGCACTAAACCTGTAAAAGGGCACCAAGCCGAAGGCACAAGAATCTATGTAAACGGCAACCTGATCGGGCTTTACGGCGAACCTCAGAAACTGGTAGATGAGATCAGAAAAGAGAGGAGACGCGGCACAATTTCTAACGAAATTAACACTCATTATGATAAAAGTACAAACGATGTTATCATTAATTGTGATGGGGGGCGTTTGAGGAGGCCACTGATGGTGGCCAAGAACGGGAAACCTTTGCTTACCAAAGATCACACAGAAAAATTAAGAAGTGGACGGCTGTCGTGGAGCGATTTGGTTAGGGACGGGATTGTCGAGTATATGGATGCAGAGGAAGAGGAGGACGCACTCATAGCAATCGATGAAAAGAGCCTAAATGATGAACATACACACATCGAGATAGACACAATGGTCATTCTGGGAGTCAGTACCAGTGTGATACCTTATCCGGAACACAACTCCTCGCCGAGATGCACAATGGGTGCAGGCATGGCTAAACAGTCGCTCGGCATCGGGGATGCTAACTATAGAATCAGGCCAGATACACGCGGGCATTTACTGCATTACTCACAAACACCGCTTGTACAAACACATCCAATGCAATATTTCGGGTTTAATAAAAGACCGGCTGGACAAAACTTCGTCGTAGCGGTAATGTCATTTCGTGGCTATAATATGGAAGATGCATTAATTCTCAACAAATCAGCGGTAGATCGTGGATTGGGGCGATCGACATTCTTTAGAACATACAAAACAGAGGAAAGAAGGTACCCCGGTGGGCAGGAGGACCACTTTGAAATTCCAAGCCCGGATATACGGGGGGCGCGGACAGATGTTTCTTACAATAACCTAACAGACGACGGGTTAATTGTTCCTGAGGTTTACGTAAAAGCGGGAGACGTGCTTGTAGGAAAAACTTCACCACCGAGATTCCTGGAAGAGGACGTAGATTTCCTGACGCCGCAGAAAAGGCGCGAAACCTCGGCGACGATGAGGCACGGCGAAGAAGGTTATGTAGACAGTGTTGTTTTGACGGAATCTGAAAACGGTTCAAGGCTTGTAAAGGTCAGAGTGAGAGACCAGCGTATCCCTGAGGTTGGGGACAAATTCGCATCTCGTCATGGACAAAAGGGCGTAATCGGATTACTCGTTCCTCAAGAAGACATGCCTTTCACTGAGGATGGTGTTGTACCCGACCTTATCATAAATCCACACGCAATACCGTCGAGAATGACGGTTGCTCACGTCCTTGAAATGATTGGCGGAAAGGTGGGATCTATCGAGGGGAGATTTATAGACGGAACCGCCTTTAGTGGAGAGGTAGAAGAGGCACTAAGAAACGGACTGTTCGCTAACGGCTTTAAAAATAACGGAAAAGAAGTTTTATATGATCCAGAGTCAGGAAGGAAAATAGAATCTGAGATATTCGTAGGCGTGATTTACTATCAAAAGTTACATCACATGGTGGCCGGTAAGATACATATGCGCTCTAGGGGGCCAATTCAGATATTAACCCGCCAGCCTACTGAAGGAAGGGCAAGGCAGGGTGGGCTGAGATTCGGTGAGATGGAAAGAGATTGCCTGATTGCACACGGAGCCTCAATGGTCATAAAGGAAAGGCTTCTCGACGAGTCGGACGGCGTCACAGAATTCGTCTGCAAATGCGGGCACATAGCAATGTTGGATAGGCGTGGCCTCCTGCGATGCCCCATATGCGGGGATAATTTCCCAATCCACCCGATAAGAACAAGTTATGCATTTAAACTCCTAATAGACGAACTAAAGTCACTTTGTGTAGCTCCGAGATTACAGTTGGATGATATGAAATGACGTTTGGAATTCCTAAAAGGATTAGTGCAATTCTGTTTGCACTTATGTCGCCGACCGAGATAAGACAACTATCCGCAACTAAGGTAGTTACTGCAGACACTTATGATGATGATGGTTTTCCCATAGATATGGGCTTAATGGACTCAAAACTGGGGGTTATTGAACCCGGTCTTAGATGTAAAACTTGTGGAAGAAGAGTAGATGAATGCCCGGGGCATTTTGGCCATATAGATCTGGCGATGCCAGTTATTCACGTCGGTTACACTAAAACCATAAAGAACCTATTGAAATCCACATGCCGTGTTTGCGGGAAACTCCTACTTACCAAGGAGCAAGTAGAGGAACGAAGGAAGAAGGTTATAGATTCCGAAGAGGAGGAACTGCAAGCAGATCAGGCGGATCAAGACGAAGCGGTAAGTATGACTTTTAGGGGTGCTGGTGCGGTTCAAGAATGCCCATACTGTGGAGCCGTTCAAAAAAAGATCGCATTGGATAAACCGACAAGCTTCCGAGAAGGAGGTCATAAATTAACTCCGAAAGAGGTAAGAGAGCGGCTTGAAAGAATCACTACAGAAGATTTACCCATGCTTGGCCTCAGCTCGAACATCAGACCAGAATGGATGGTCCTTACGGCACTGCCCGTACCTCCTGTAACAGTAAGACCATCTATTACGCTAGAATCCGGTGACAGGTCTGAGGACGATTTGACCCACAAATTAGTGGACATCCTGCGAATCAACCAGAGATTGCGGGAGAACAGGGATGCTGGTGCACCGCAACTCATAGTCGAGGATTTATGGGAACTACTTCAATATCATGTCACAACATATTTTGACAATCAAACGTCAGGAATACCGCCCGCGAGGCACAGATCCGGAAGACCTCTTAAAACGTTAACACAGCGATTGAAGGGAAAAGAGGGAAGATTCAGATCTAACTTATCTGGAAAAAGAGTGAATTTCTCCGCGAGAACTGTTATTTCTCCAGATCCATTCATATCGATTAATGAGGTAGGAATCCCGGAAGAAGTAGCGAGGGAGCTGACCGTACCGATATATATTACTAAAGATAACGTAGAAATAGTGAAGGAGATCGTGAGAAGAGGCCCCTCTCCAAAATCTCCATATGGTTATTTGCCCGGAGTCACCTACATCTTCAGACCAGATGGAAGGCGCATAAAGATTTCAGAAAAGAACTGCCAGCAATTCGCAGATGCCTTGGAACTGGGGTCGAAGGTCGAGCGGCAATTAGTGGATGGAGACATAGTACTCTTTAACAGACAACCGTCGTTGCACAGAATGTCCATGATGGCGCACGAGGTAAAGATTTTACCATCAAAAACATTTAGACTAAATCTTTGCGTTTGCCCTCCCTACAACGCAGATTTTGATGGTGATGAAATGAACTTACATGCACTTCAAAGCGAGGAGGCAAGAGCGGAAGCAAAGATTCTAATGCGGGTGCAGGAGCACATACTTTCGCCGAGATTCGGCGGCTCGGTTACGGGCGCACTGCATGACCACATCACTGGGGCATTCATTTTCACTCACAAAGATCAGAAGTTCACAAAGGAGGAGGTCTCGATACTGCTCTCCAATGTAGGTTACAAGTTAGTAATGCCTAAACCGAATGTGGTTGAAAATGGAAAGGAGTTTTGGACTGGAAAACAGTTATTTAGCCTTGCGCTTCCAAAAGATCTGGACATGGAGTTTAGGGCATCTATATGCCAGAACTGCGATATGTGTTTGCGCGAGAAATGCAATATAGATGCATACGTTAAGATAGAGGATGGGGAGTTATTGTGCGGCACGATAGACGATAAGGCCGTAGGAGCATTCAAGGGTAAAATATTGGATAAAATAGTAAGGGATTACGGCACAGACCATGGAAGAGAATTCCTTGATGTGGTTACAAAGTTTGTGATAGGCGCCATAACACTCAGAGGATTTACGACAGGCATCGATGATGAAGACATACCCGTAGAGGGAAGGAAACAGATCACAGAGATATTAAAAGAAAGCGACAGGAGAGTAAACGAACTAGTGAGAGAATATAACAAGGGCACCTTGGAACAACTGCCTGGTAGATCCATGGAAGAAACGTTAGAAGTAGAGATAATGCGCGTTTTAGGCCGGGTGAGGGACAACGCGGGTCAGATTGCAGGGAAATATCTCGGCCTAGAGAACCCGGTTGTTATAATGGCTAAGAGCGGTGCAAGGGGATCAATGCTTAATCTGAGTCAAATGACTGGCTTGATTGGCCAGCAATCGGTGCGCGGCGAGAGAATAAGCCGAGGGTACAAGGAAAGAACACTCCCGCACTTCGAGAAGGGAGACCGTGGGGCATCCGCAAAGGGATTCGTGAGATCTTCATATAAGAGCGGGTTAACACCCACAGAGTACTTCTTCCATTGCGTAGGTGGCAGAGAGGGTTTAGTGGATACCGCGGTAAGAACTTCGCGTTCTGGTTACATGCAGCGAAGATTGGTGAACGCATTGGAAGATTTGAAGGTCGGCGAAGACAGCACCATAAAGAACACTGGCGACATGGTTGTGCAATTTAGTTTCGGGGATGACAATATAGACCCATCGAAGAGTGTTCGGGGAGAGGCGGTGGATGTTGATGACATCATCAGCAGCGTAGTCGGGCGCAAGTTCGTGCCGACTCCCGCAGAAGAGGAAGAAAAACTAATGAGTTTCGGAGGACGGGACTTCGATTTAGAGAATGTGGTACCAGAAGGATCCGAGGAGGAGACCCCTGAAGTCGAGGGCGGGGAAGAGGGAGGGGAGTAGATGGCTAAATTGCTGAAGAAACTAAAACGAAAGAAGGCCGAGAAGCCAGCACCAGAGGAAGAGATAAAACAAGAAAAGACGGTGTATGTGCCATCTCCGACGGAATCTCTGATAATATCCGAACTTGAAAAACTTAAAGTTTCTCTACCACAAACCACCATTTTGACTTTTGTTGAGATATTCGACAAAGAAGGATGTACTCAGAAAGTTATCAAGAAAAGCCTGAAAAAATACGCCGAGATTAAATATTATATCTATAAGACCAAGAAAAAACACGAACTTAAAACAGAATTGCCCGAGATTGTTCTGATTAAATTAGCGAAAAGATGCGGTGAGAGGGATATTCCGCCAAGTAAATACGGAGCGATTATAGATAAAACCTATGAAAAGTATCTTTCCCACACTGTAGAGACGAACGAGGCAGTAGGTATGGTCGCCGCCCAATCGATAGGAGAACCCGGAACCCAGATGACGATGAGAACCTTCCACTATGCTGGAGTCGCCGAGATGAATGTTACGCTCGGCTTGCCACGATTAATAGAAATTGTGGATGCGAGAAGGGAGCCGAGTACCCCGATTATGGAAGTACATTTAACCGACGATTTTAGAAACGACAGGGAAAAAGTGGGGAAAATCGCGCTCGAGATAGAAATCACAAAACTCTCGGATATTGCAGACATAACCACGGATATTTCGAATATGTTGATTGTTATAGAGCCAGACAAGAAGAAAATGGAAAGAATTGGCATATCCATTTCGGATATTGAAAACAAATTGATAGGGAAAAAAATAAAAGCGGCCATAGAAAAAAGCGGCAACAAACTGAATATCAGGCCGGACGAACCCTCATACCGGAAACTTTATTCAATCGTCAATTTAATAAAAGAAACCTATATCAAAGGCGTCGACGGCACACGCAGGGCAATCATAAAAAAAGAACAGGAAGGATATGTGATATATACTGAGGGTTCAAATCTTGCGGCGGCGCTGGGGATAGACGGCGTGGATTCGAGCAAAACAACTACAAACGACATAATAGAAATCTACGACGTTCTCGGAGTAGAGGCCGCAAGAAATTCGATAATAAACGAGGCAAACAAAACACTTGCCGAACAGGGATTGATAGTGGACATCAGGCACATAATGCTCGTAGCGGACATAATGACGATGGACGGCAGCGTAAGGGCAATCGGAAGGCACGGGATATCCGGAAAAAAGTCCAGCGTATTGGCAAGAGCGGCATTTGAAATTACGGTAGCGCACCTGCTTAGGGCAGGAATCATCGGCGAAATCGATCCGTTGGCGGGCGTTGCGGAGAACATAATAATAGGCCAGCCCGTAAACGTAGGCACTGGCGGTGTACCGCTCGTCTACAAACAACCAGAGAAAAAATGAGAGTGATATCATATGGATGTTCAAAGAGCGTTAAAACTCGCAGTTTCAACCGGCAAGGTACGCATCGGCGCAGAGCGAACAAAACGAGCGGTCAAAGAAAAAAAGGCGAAGCTGGTAGTTATTGCATCGAATTGCCTAAAAGAGAACGTTGATTTTGTTAAATCCGCGCACAAAAAAATTCAGGTATACAACTTCAGCGGAAACAACAAGGATCTCGGAATCGCATGCGGCAAGCCGTTTCCGATCTCCATGCTCGCAGTTATAGAGCCGGGCGAGTCGGATATCATGTCTCTTTTGAGGGGAAGCACGTGAATGGTATAAAACTGACAGGCGAAACCATAAGCTGCATCCCGATTTTTGAAAACATAACAAAAGCCAGTGTTAAGGATTGTATCGACTGCGAGGACAAGATGATCTTTATAGTCGAATCAGGCCAACTGGGTTTGGCCATAGGAAAAGGCGGGGCGAACATAAGAATATTGAAGGACATGCTGAAAAAGAACATAGACATCATCGAATACGCTCCCGAGATAGACAGGTTCATCAGAAACATATTCCACAATTACAAAATCCTGGAGATCGCCGAAGACAAAAACAGAAAAAAAGTCATCAGGGTGACTGTATCTGCGGTGGACAAGGGAAAAGTCATCGGCAGATCCGGGAAGAATATAGAGCTAGTGCGGAATATTGTAAAACGATACCACGATATTGAGGATGTTGTTATCGCGTGACGGATTGGGCTATATGAAGCCCTGAACGTAGTGGAGGGTGTGAGCGTAAGTGAGTCGTATAGCCCATGTTATGCGTACTCTACGTTTTGACTTTTGATCTCACCAAAGCCTGCTCCCTTTCTTAATGTTGCACTTTACGCAAAGAACCTGCCCATTCTCCACCTCGGTGCGTCCGCTCTTGACCCACGGGATAATATGGTCTGCATGCCAATTATACTCGGACACATGTTTTGCACAGCCTTTGCATATGCCTTGGTCACGCTGATATATTTCTATTTTTTGATCCTCTGAAAACATACGCCTTTCATCAAGTTGAACTAAATCAAAGGTTTGATATTCCTTTGTGAAATCTAGCAAGAGTATCCGAAATCTAATATCGATAGCACTCCAACTATTGGCCGACCTTGTCATTGCCACATTATATTCGGTTATCTTCCTTCGTATTGGTTCCGTTCTCATATACCATTCTCTTATCTGGGGCACTGCTTCCTTTATTCTACTATGCTTCGTCAGGTAAGAAATCAAAAGATAATTATTGATGACAGATGCTCTATTAAGAAGTCTTGTCTTTTCTGGAAATATCCTGTTCAAGATGTTTAGGTTCGTATCGACTGTCGTTTTTAAACTTTCTGACAGGTCAGAAGCATGGTCAGCATACATTTTAGATAAGACCTTATCTCTTGTATCGTGTATGCCACCATTGATTTCGAGGCATACTATTTGTGTGGCGACTTGGTCGAAAGCCTTTCTTCTATTTGCGAAACTACACTTGTGAAAGAACTCATGTTGGGCAAGTTGACGAACGAACTCAGTCATTTTCCCCGGCATTGAATTTCTTACTTCAGCGGGATTAAGCGGAGTACCGTTATTTAATCTAAAGAATAAATCCGCTATTTCATCTTCCGTAGCGTCAGATATAATAACGACATTGAGTGTGTACTTATGGACTCGTTCGATTTTGAGTGTAGAATCAAGCTCACTGTACTTCTTGCCCGCAATTTCATACGATCGGCCATCAAGAAGAATGTCATCACTCTCCTCATCAAGAGAGAATCCGTCACTGAGAAAATCCCAAAAAGTACGCATGCGTTGCTGTCCATCAATAATCTCATATTTCGATCGACTGAGCGTAGGAAGTTTTCTTAGATACAATTTGGGAACATCGATTTGCCGTAAGACGCTGTCAATTAGAAGTTGTTTTTGATCGGGTTTCCAAACTTCACTTCGCTGATATGTCGGATTTGGGTCGATGTCTTTCTCATATTCTTTGAGTGTTAGAAGTGGCCAATGTTCTTGTTTTGTTTCCATTTTAGACCTCCCTTTATGTATATGAAAGCAGAGTGCGTATAACGCTGGCGGGTATCTGAAGTCCGAGCGAAGCGAGGATTTGGGCGCAGAGGCGCAATCCCAAATGCGGAAATTCATGTACTCTACATACAGGGCTCTTCTCTCCCAGATTGATTTTATCATGCTTGGGGTGCCAGAGCAATTCTATGTATTTTTTATTATTGTTGTTGGCTGTTTGCATCTCCTCTTTCGTTCATAAACTTTGTAATCGCCGATTTCCAGGAATGGAGGTGGTGATAAGGGATGTTGTATGCACCACCTATCTTAGTTTCACAAAATTCGATATCGTCGTCTAAGATTGATTGTAGTCTGCCATCACTGATAGATTCGATTTTTTCTAACTCTAAACATCTGTTCATACAATAGTGGGACTTTGCTCTTATTGACTCTAATTCATCGAAGAAATGATGAATTCCCTCAACAGTGCACATTTCTTTGCTCTCGCAAATCTCGCATTTGCATAAGGTAGAAGGATTATTCGCATAGAATGTTCTTGCATCAGCCTCGACAACCATTGTTTTTGCCTCTGGCACATAGTATTTATTTGAAAATGTACCCCCCGTCGGTTGATCTTTAACCCGCTTAAATTCGCTTATTCCAATTCCTGGAGAGATGCCACCCAATCCTAATTTGGATGCGAGCATTGAAAAATAACTGCCATATAAGGTAATACAATTTTTTCCCGCCAATCGTTGAATGAGTTTTAAATATGAGGCCAATTCATCTCTACTCATCCGATATTCGTTCAGATCAGAAATCCATAAGATTATCCCGTCCATTTTGCCATAATCTTTAATAATTTTTTTTATCTCTGAACTATTTTGAAGAGTATCCAGATTTGTGCAAATCACGCCATAAATAGGAATGTCGTCGGTCTCCGCCTTGGCTATTTCTAAAATTTTTAAGTTCAAAGCATACCACGCATCGCTGGTGTTTTCAAATACGAAATATGGTGCAATCAGGAATTCTGGAAGTCGGGTACGAGTCTGTAATGAATCACCCAAGAATTCCGCATAATCTAGTAAACTTTGCTGGGAACTACCCGTAGATTGAGTAATATTCTTTTGAAAATTAAGAACGTTATCTATGAATGGACCAAGCTGTTCATTATCAAAATACGTGGTATCTAAATGCCCGTTTGTTTCCGTAATATCTAACTCATACTCTGATAAAAGCTTCGAATATGATTTTCTTATCTCTCCATCTTTAGAAATGTTTGCGACATCGAACTGAACGACATATGTTATTGGGTCGATAAAAAACGGCTTGTCTATTTTATTTATAAATTGAGCTATCCAATTTCTTCCAAAACATGCGACATTTGCACCAACACAAATACCATAGTACGATTCTTTGACAATATCATTTAATAGTACCGCTTTTTCGCCAGCCATACCCACTCGATAGAATATCTTAAATGATACTATGTCAAACACCCCCAGAACGGTTAATAATGTCTTCTTTCATTCGATGATGTAGTACATTAGAAACTGAAGCCTCTTGGGGAACAGTAATACCGTTTTTGTGAACAACGATTAAACCTATGCCGTATTTAGATAGAAGATCTGTATCAACTTTATCTGAATTCTCCTCTGGAATCGCAATATATGAGAAATCTGAGCACAGACGATAGGTTAATGCTTGTTGAAGTGCACGTCTCCATTTGTGCATTTTTGCCTCTATCGCATAAACATCATTCGTATTCGGATTTATACAAACGACATCAATTTTTTTTGACAACATCGGAACCTCGGTATATACTATGAATCTATTTTTAACAAAGGAGTGCTTCACCACATCAACTAGTTTAGCTTCAGTTTTCACGTTTTCCCTCCTTTTGGATGTAAATGGCGTGTGGACAATCCTTAAAGTGTTTATCTGTCGATAAAACCTTCATATCCATTTTTTCAGCGATAGCCCAAAGAATACAATCAATGTGGCTAATATCATTTTGCCCATTATGTGTTCTTCCGTGTTTTGTACCTGCATTGATTGTGATTGATTCATCCAATTCCTGATAAATTTTTCCGATGCTACGAATTTGTTCAAGATCTTCAAAAAACTGTGTTTCTTTACCATCTCGAATATAAGTACTCCTCAGTTCAGATAACACCACGGTTGGGGTAAGGACAGACGCAATCTCTAAGGGTTCTGGAAATATATGTTCCGCAATCTGTGAACCTTCGGGTGAACCACGAAAGACTTCAATCCACGCGGATGTGTCTATAACATACCCCACCAACTAAATACCCTCCTCTCGTTCAAACGGTTTCAAATCAGGTCTCTTTCCAAAGCCAAGAATGTTCTCAATTATTTTGGATTTTTTCGCACTTTCTGGATAAGTAGTGTAAACATATCTAAGCAAATCATCCAGCGCTATTTGATTATATTTCTTTTTAATATCTTCAATCCTTTGAATTTCCTCTGGCGCAACTCGTGCAAGCAGCATCTTTGCCACTCGAAAACCTCTATCTGTTTTTAAAGAGTAAACTTCCATTCGCTTTCCCGAGATTTTTTCTATCTGACCTTTCGCTTCGGCATAATAGGCATCAACGATTTCTTTAATATTCGTGATGTTTTGCTCTCGAACTTTTACAATATCCATTCCTTTCAGACTTTCAAGCAAGTCGTATATCTCGGAAGAGTACGGTCCAAAATCATACGCTTCGTAATTAATTTCTTTAGAAAGAACATTTTGGAACCCCCCCTCTCTTAGAAACAGATACATCAATTTTTCCAATCGAGTTATTCCATAAATCTCCTCATTCTGTTGACCACTACTCCCTTTTGCATAGAAGAGTAAGACCATTAAATCAGCAACAGATTTTATTGACATGATATCGGCTCCTTATACTTATATATAGAATATAGCAATTTATCTATATAAACTCCTAATCGAGAGGGGTGAGTGAAAGTAATTGTGGCGTAATCCATCATATCATTGTTCCTTTCATATTTTTTCTTAACGGCAATCTCCACGTGTCGTTTCGGCCACACGCCCATGATTTCATATCACGGCCACGGACATACGAAGTGCGAGGCGAAGTCGAGTATTTGGGCGGAGCGAAGCGTAGCCGTATGTCCGCTGTTGTCCGAAGTACCACACAATTTACCCCTCCCTTATATCTTTGAGAAGACTCTGTACTTCCCGTGTTAGTACATCACTCACTATGTCAATGTTTTTTGACCTTGCGAGCCTAGCTATCTCCACAGACACATCCTTTGACGTTGTAAATACATACCCACGAGTACACCCTATATCATTCATTTTTCCAAAAAATACAAAAATGTCATTTACCGTCACTTCTGCGTTTTTGCACTCACAAAAAACCCTATAATTCTCGCTTCTGGAATCGGCAATATTATCAATTTCGTGCCAAACACCTGAATGTCCAAGCACGTGATACCCCACCAAAGTCTGGAAGTTCTTCCTTCGCAGGAGATAATCTACACCATGTTCAAGCCAGTAGTTCATTTCAAGAAATCGTATGAGTTTATCATTGAAATGGTTTATAGGAATTCGCTTCACTTGAGATATATCGGATATCTTTTTTCCGCAAGTACATATGCATCGCTTGAATTTATTTAGAGAGATAATTTTCGCACAATCTTTGCAAACATGAACTGTGGTAGAAGATAGTATAGACAAATCTATATGTCTTCTTTCTTCAAAGTCACTTATGCTATCTTGAATCTCATTGGATAGCTTGACCACTTTTTTTTGGACCGCTGTGTACACTTCTTTCTTCAACTTGAAAATAGCTTCATCAATTTCTTTCTTCCTTTTCCTAGGAAGACGCTCAGATATCTCGTGTCGCATCATCTGATATAAAATGAAACGATTATGCCCAAGACTGACCCGATGCTGAAGCACATATTCGCGGTAAAGCTCGTTTTCTTTGAGACTTATGGCTCGTAATAATTCCTTACTCTTTTTGAGTAAATCGAGATACAATCTATTAAACTCTGGATCGAGCAACAGATTGGAATCTATTAGGCTGTGAATCGAAGAGTCCTCTTCCATTATTTGGCGGTCTCTGATCTTCTCAATCTTAAGTGCTGGCAGTGCAACATTTGATGGGTTGTGTAACTCCATTTGATCTCCTCCTTAATTAGACATTTCGGACAACTCCTACCAAGCGATCAATTTATTCGCCCAACTCGCCATGCGCAGTCAAACCGAATTTTTATTTTCTTTATTTATTTTAGTTATGTGTGTTATATTATATCTTTCAGTTATGCGCGTTATATTATTCAGTTATAACATTATGCGTTCCTACTTCGTATCCGTGACCTTTATGATGTGAAAGCCGAACTGCGTCTTTACAGGAACTGTTACTGTCTGCCCTTTGGGTGTGTTGAATGCAGCTTCCTCGAATGCCTTCACCATCATGCCCCTGCCGAAGAATCCCAGATCGCCGCCCTTTTTGCCCGACGGGCATGTTGATTTGCTTCTCGCGATCTCTTCAAAATTTGCACCGCTCTTCAACTTAGTCAATATTTCCCGAGCCTCCTGCTCGGTCTTCACCAATATGTGGCTTGCCTTTACCTGACTGACCATTTTAACCCTCAAATCCTTTATCGATATGTTACTATTAAAATATGCTCTATTGATATCATGGATACTGGTATGATGTATTATATTATAATTAATTAAACTAAAAATTATAAACAAGTATCCTAAAAATCTGAAAAATTATTTATCTAAAATCGTCGCAGGTGAGAATATCCCAATATGCAGAACTCAAGTTTTGCAATTTTTTTAATCGTTAAAAATCAGATAAGTAAATCAACTACCCAAAACTTGGCAGGTTATCTGTCTAAAAGTGCAGGTTATCTGTTTAAAAATCATCGAGGCGTATTCCATCTATATGTGATATGCCGCAATTATTTCGTAACCCCGATCTTTGTTCCGCATCTGGAGCACGTAACCTGTATCGGTCGAAGTGTTGTTTTGATCTCTTTCAGCTCTCCGCATTTCGGGCACTTCACATAGGCTGGTTTTGCTTCCTTTCTCTCTATTGTTCCTCTTCTGTCAATTTCTAGGTTCCTTGGGGCAGACGTTTCCACTAACCTGATCTGTGGCCGCGGGCGTGGAACTGTCTCTCTTACATTTATTGTGCTGCGCTTAGTCTCTCTCCATCTCTCCACGCTAGCCTCTCTTTTTTGCTTCTTTTCTTCTTCCAGGCGCGCTTTTTCTTTCTCCTTGCCCCGCCTTCTTAATGCCGCCGCTCCCCATATTATGCACATGAGGATTATTCCGACACCGGCACCGGCTGCGATGAATTTAATGTTGCTTATTGTAGCGCTCTTGGTAAAGAAGAGCAGGGACTTCTCTTCGCCTGTTATCGGCTTGCTTGTGTTCACGTTCTGGGCGTATGAATCCTGTATTATTTCACCGCCTATCTTCACCTTTATGTTGTGCACTCCTTTCGTTATTGTCCACGGGTATTGCACCTGGGTGTTTCCGCCCGCCGCCACGTTTACTATCGTGGAGCCGAGCGGCATGTTGCCGTCATAAAATTGAAGCTGGACATCGGTAGCGTCTGCGGATCCGGTGTTTCTGACGATTGCCCCGATAAGAATGCTCTCGCCTTCGGCTGGACTCGAACTGGAGAACGTAATCTCCGAGGCATAGATAGCAAGCGTGGGTTTGGCGATGGTTACAGTTATGGTTTCCCCTATTCTATAGCCGTCCTTCAGGTCCGCATCGACATATATCTTATTTTCACCTGAGACAGCGCTCTTTGGGATTATCAATCTCAATGTGCTGGTTGTTTCCCTATTGGGTGCAAGTCCGAATGACGCTGTTGCTTTTTCATCGCCGTCTATGAGGAGAGACCATCCAGTTGGGACTGTTACTACAAATGTTATGTTCTCCATTATGTTGCCTTCGTTTGAAAACACGATCGAATAATCTATGCTCTTTTCTATGTTTGGATCTAATTTTGCCGAAGTTCTGCCGCTTGTTATCTTTACGAGGGTGTTTCTAACGGGGTATATAGATATGTTCAGTCTCGTCAATGCTGAGATTTTGCTGTCGCCTTGCGAAGTTGCGGTAATGTTTATAGTGAAATTATCTGCCGCAGCAGTATCTGGCGGTATTGCTGTTACGAAAATATTTTTACTGCTGTTCGCTGGAACAGTGATTGCACTGATGTTCAATCCAGAATCATCGGACAACACGACGCCCCAGGAGGTGGATGGTTTCGTGGTTGTCAGGAAAATAGTATCTATGGTGTCGCCGGTGTTGCTTATGCTAACCGAATATGTTGTTTTGTTCCCCGGTGTCGTGCCTTGATTAGGGTTGCTGCTATGCAGTTTAACGCCATACTTCGGTGCAGCTGGCGCTGCTGGAACTATTACCTTTGTATATGCCGTAACATTGGAAATCTTCGTAACGTCGCCTTTCGATTTTGCAGAAACAGAGATATTGAGCGTTCCGTTGGTTGTTTCTGTTGACGGTATATTTACCTGCATCGACAATCCCGTAGAGGTCGTTTTTGCAGCTAGGGTAACCGAGTTTACGGGCGTGCTTCCGTTTAGGAATATTACGTTCCAGTCGCTGGGTTTGGACAATACGCTGAGGTCTATCGTATCCTGGATGTTCCCTTTGTTCGTTATTGTTATCGGATATATTGTTATGTTTCCTGGGTTTGTGGTTTGATTTGGACCCGCCGTTATTTCGACACCATATTGTGTGTTGACATAGACTGAAAGCGTAATTGTTGATGTTTTGGAATTGTCACCCAACGAACCACCAGTAAACGTAATGGTATAGCTCCCTGCAGTTGCACTGGATTGCGTTTCAGCTGGTATTGTAAGGATCAAATCCGCGGATATGCCCCCCCCATACACTATTGCTGTCGATTGGAGCGATATCGAAGCGCTCCAAGTGGTGGGTTTGGATATAGTAAAGGATACGTTATCTGCCCCTGTGCCAGTATTGGTTATGGTTATCGGGAAAGTGGTGTTTGCACCCGGATACGCAGTCGTGGTTATAGTGGTCGCTGATAACCTTATTCCATAAACCGGCAGCACCTTGGTGGTTGTTGTCTTGGTACTGCTCGTGCCGTTTCTGCCTATGTTAGGCGTCGACGCAACAGTCACGATATAATCACCAGCAATCGTGCCAGACGGCGCCTCAATTGTGAGCGTTACATTCTGTCTGGTGTTCGGGGAGAGAGTCACGCGACTGTCGCTCAAATTTGCCCAGCCCTGCGGCGCGGAGGTGATGTTTAGAAGAATTGTATCTTGCCCGTTACCAGTATTCCAAATCTCTAGGGCATAGGAAGTTCTCATGCTGGTTGCGGGGTTGACTATGTTGCTTGTGTCCAAGCATACAATATCCGCGCCATAATTCTGGGCTACCCGAATTAAGAAATCGAGCGTAGATGTCTTGTTAGCATCTGTTACCGGGTTCGCAACCACACCGATATTGTAATCTCCAACAGCAGTCCCTGCCGAGACGTTCACAGTAAGCGTGATGTTTGTAGTTTTGTTCGCGCCGAGCACAACACGCGAGACGCTTAACGAAGACCAGTTGGCATATTGACCAGAAGTTCCGATGTCTATAGTGTCTTGTCCATTCCCTGTGTTTGTGACTGTAATGTTAAATACTGTCGTGTTTATCCTGGTTTCGCTGAAAAGCCCAGGCACCATGGATGCGAAAACAACATCGGAGGTTATGTTCACATTGTATGTTTGATTTACTGTTACAAATATGCTTTTTGTAGCGGTTGCATCCGCATCATATTTAGATGTGCCTTTTAGGGTTACAGTATAATTTCCAACAAGAGTGCCGGATTTTACTGTTACTGCAATCGGGATAGAGGTTGTTTGATTTGGGCCTACTGTCAGCTGTTGATTGTTTCCAAATGAAACCCATTCTCCGTTTTCGGTAGCACTCATGATGTAGGTGTCATAGCCGTTACCAGTGTTTGATATGTTTAAGGTGTAGTTATTCGAAACCGTGGGAGTGCACGCGGTATTGTCGCTGCCATATAAAATCACGCCGTATTTCTGAGACACCGTCGTCGTGAGGTCGATCGTACTGCACGCGCCCAGGTAAGTAGTGCCAGTATCGAACTTTGCGGTTACGGTTGCAACTACTGACTCATTTAGTGCAGCAGTAGACGGGGGAGTAATCGTGACAATAACATTCTGACTCTCGCCGCCCTTCAACGCTACGCTGCTGGGGCTTATGGACGCGTTCCAAGCTAGGCTGGTTTTGTTTACCGTGAGCGAGATAGTGTCTGTATCTGCACTTGTGCCCTTGTTCCATATTTTTACTGTGTATGCGATTCCAGAGCCAGGCTTCGTGGTGTGTGTCGGCTCGGCACAAGAAATGTTGACAGTTTGAAGAGCGTTTATCCTGAGGGAGTATGAAACTATTGACGCCGGAGATTCGTCAGACGTGCCTGTGAGGTTTACATAGTACCAGCCAGGAGTAGCGGTCGTGGGTACGGTTACTGCTATTGGGAAATTTCGTGTGGTGTTTGTTTGAAGCATGATTGTCTGTTCGCTGGGGGCAATCCAATTTGCGGGATATGTGGATGTGAAATTTACCCGGATAGTGGCGTTGCTTCCGCTTGCCGTGCTCATATTGAATGTTATTGTCTCGCCCTGGTATGCATTTTTTACGCCCCCCGTGGTCGTCAAATCGAACCCCGCGGCGCTGGCTCCTTTGGATATCATTATGACAACTACGAAAAACATGGCGGCAAATAACGATATCAACAGCAATCTTTTGACACCATTAAAATTTTTATTATTTTTAGTTACAAATATATTTAACATCGAAATACCCCTGCTCATCATCTTTGACACGCTTATTAGCACATCTTCCGGATTAACCGGATTAATTCTCAGTTATATATACTGTGCGTAGGTAAATATATGCAATATATGCAGCGTGCCGAAGATTCTTTCCTCTTAATTCAAATACCCACATATAAACGTTTTGATAACAAATTTCAAAATCTGGCACACATAACAGAACTTACAAAACGGAATCTGCGAATTCCACAAAGTTTTCTAACAACTTTAAGCCGCACATGCTGCTCTTTTCAGGGTGGAATTGTACGCCATACGCGTTTCTTCTCTTAACGACCGCAGGGCAGATGGCGCCGTATTCCGTGGTTGCAATCACAACGTCTTCCCTTGGCTGCGGAGTAAATGAATTTGCATAATAGAATTCTGTTTCTTGCTCTATGCCTGTAAAGATCGCATCATTCTTGGAAATATTTACCGCATTCCAACCCATCTGGGGGATTCTTATTGCACCAGTAAGTTTTCGGGATGTTTTGGCACGGTCTATTCTCACAACATCGCCCTTGATAAACCCCAAGCCTTCCTTATCTGCAGACTCCTCGCTTCTTTCGAACAATATCTGCATGCCAAGGCATATCCCGAGTGCGGGGGTTCCACCATTTAATTTTTCTGTTAGTTTTTCTTTAATGTTGGCCAGGTTTTTCATGGCTTCACCAAATGCACCCACGCCTGGAAATACGATACAATCTGAATTCAGAATTGTGTTTAAATCCGAGGTTATATCCACTCTTGCCCCAACCCGCCCTAGGGCTTTTGCTACACTATGGAGATTTCCAACACCATAATTTACAATGTCTATGTTCACAGCCATCTTCGGTGCGCTCCTCCAAGAGTTTCTGCGTTGTTATCAGAATATAAGCGTAAATAAATGTAAAAAAGAAGAAGGAAGAATTAATTACAAATTATTTCCCTTTAAACGCCGGTTTCCTTTTTTCCAAGAATGCCTTCATGCCCTCTTTTTGGTCCTCTGTGGAGAAGCATACGCCGAACGCCTCTTTTTCAAGGATGCAGCCCGTAGACAGGTCCGCGTTTACTCCGTTGTTTATTGCAGATTTTGCAAGTCGTATGGCGGCCTGTCCCTTGCCTGCAATGTTTTTGGCCATCTTTTTGGCTTCTTCCATCAATTTATCGTGCGGCACAACCTTGTCAACCAAGCCTATCCGCAAAGCCTCGTTTGCATCAATCATATCGCCTGTGAATATCAGTTCCTTCGCCTTTCCGATTCCAACCAATCTCGGCAATCTCTGCGTGCCGCCAAAACCGGGTATGATGCCCAGATTGACTTCAGGCTGGCCTATCCTTGCCTTGTCTGAAGCGATCCTTATGTCGCATGCCATTGCAATTTCGCACCCGCCACCGAGCGCGAATCCGTTGATCGCGACTATAACCGGTTTCTTCAGGTTTTCTATCTTTGCAAGCACTCTCTGCCCGCGCTGTCCAAACTCTCTGCCCTCCATCGGCGTCAGTTTGCTCATCGCGCCAATGTCCGCGCCAGCCACGAACGCCTTTTCGCCGCTTCCTGTCAGGATTATCACGTTTATGCTCTCGTCGTTTTCCAAATCGCTCATAATCTGGGACATTTCGCTCAGAACTTCGGTGTTCATAGCGTTCAACGCCTGCGGGCGGTTTATGGATACTATTGCTATATCGCCCTCCTTTGCCAACAACAAATTTTTGTATTCCATAGTTTTCACCTCATTTTTAATCATCTATTTTTTAATTGGATGGTGATAACGATAATTATAGATATAATTTAGCCTTGCGGGCATCGCTCATTGCAGGTAATCCGAGGTAGGCGTCACTGATTTCACGATAACACTGGCATTTCTTTTTATTACAAACTCGCTTAGCCTGACCTCGCTTGCTGGATTCCCCCCATAACTGTAAAAATTTAGAAGAACGCTGGGCGTGTTTAGGCGTTCTTTTTGCGCCTGCCAAACAGTAGCAATGCGGCCGCGGCGGATATTGCGAGTGCGGGTAGTTCGAAACCTGGCACAAATCCTTTTTTGGCGCTTGTCGATTCGCTCCTCTGGTCATAACTCGGAACGTATGCGTTGCCAGACGCGCTCGTGTTCGTCAGCGTAACGGTTTTCGCCCCTGTGTTCATGATCTTCTCGCCTTCATAGATGGTGTATTCCACCCTGTATTGGCCTGGTGTCGCGGTGATGTTGACATATACAGTAACAGACCTGCCCTGTGTAATTATACCCTCCGCGCTCGTGTTCTTGAACATGACCATCCCGGTGGAGGGGTTTATAGCACGCGCCTCTATTTTCATTATCCCACTGTCATTGGTGCCGTCGTTAGTGAGGAGGACCTCGTTTATCAGTACCCGCGTGCCGTTTGGGCCAGGGCCGTTGCCAACATAGATGTTGTTGATGGCAAAATGCGAATACGGGACTGGTGGCCTGTACACCAAAACTATGAGAGCTACAACAGCCACAATCGCGACGATAATAATTGCTATGAATATCTTAGACTCTTTTCCACTTGCCTGCTGCACCTTCCAATATTCAACAGGTTTCTTCTCGGCTTTTGGCATTGATTCTTTCTTCGCATTTTCCATATCATACGCCCTGTGCCGAGGTATGTGCCATTTTGAGATATAAACTTATTTAATGTGGAAATTTAAAATTTAGGCGGCCGCCTATCTAGAACCACTACACGTTTCTGACTTCTGTTGGCCCGTCCGATCGATACGAACAGTTCACAGAAACACGCACCGTATTCTTTAACATCGTCTTTCATGTACGCTATACATGGGCACCTGATGTCCTTGTCTTCAGATAATTTGCCTACAGCCAGCCTGCAGGGGCAGGACCGGTATCCATATCGCAGTTCGTTTATTAAAAGACCGTTTAACAGTTCGTAGACAAAAGGCTTATCCGGGTTAAGCCTGAAATCCATCTGCACCGCCCATTTATCCAGCGCACTGTAGAGTTTTTCAATTTTGTCTTGGTTTATTTCACCGGTCAACCGAATACCTCTTTCAGCTTTTCCTCGTCGAATCCTATTATGATCTTGTCGCCGATAATCAGCGTCGGGAAGCTTATGCGCGGGTTGCATTTCTTAACCTCATTGATCGCACTTTCCCTTTTTTCGCCGGTCAGCAGATCCACATAAGCAAAATCATAACTTATGCCTTTTTCATCCAGGTATTGTTTCATTCTCTTGCAGTGGCCGCAAGTGCTCAATGCGTATAGGTAAATTTTCGACTTATTTTTCATCATATTCCTTCTTTAATTCCGAGAGTATTATCTCTCGCGCATCATATTAACTTTCCTAATTCTTAAAAAAAATCGGGGCATTTGCTGCATCAGGCTCAGCCCCCATAAATTATGGATTTTTCATGCGATTTTATTTGCTCGGATAGTCGTAGAAGCCCTTTCCCCTCTTTCTCCCCAGGTATCCGGCGTTTACCATTTTCCGTAGAAGCGGGCAGGGCCTGTATTTTGTGTCGTTGAAACCATTATAGAGAACTTCCATTATTGATAAGCAGGTATCCAATCCAATCAAATCCGCCAATTCGAGCGGCCCCATTGGATGGTTCATTCCGAGCTTCATCACGTTGTCTATCGCTTCTTTGGTTGCTACGCCTTCCATCAGGGTATAGCACGCCTCGTTTATCATCGGCATTAAGATTCTGTTAGAAATAAAGCCGGGATAGTCGTTGACCTCTACCGCTGTTTTTCCCATTTTTTCGGCGACGCTTTTAACAATCGTATATGTTTCGTCGGATGTTGCCAGCCCCCTTATGACTTCCACTAATTTCATTAATGGAACCGGATTCATAAAATGCATGCCTATGAACTTATCCGCCCTCTTTGTAGTTGCTGCAAGCTGGGTGATGGAGATCGCGGACGTGTTCGAAGCAAGTATTGTATCGGGATCGCAGATTTTTTCTAATTCGCCGTACAACTCCCTCTTTTTGTCAACGTTTTCTATGATAGCTTCTATTATGAGGTCTGAGCCCTTCGTCTTGTTGAGGTCGACTGCTGCAGTTATTCTGGAAAGTGTCTTTTCCTTCTCTTCCGGCTTCAATTTTCCTTTCTCAACTGCCTTCTGAAGGTTCTTTGTTATATTTTGCATACCTCTTTCAACGAATTCTGTGGTAATATCCCTAAGTACGACTTCATAACCCGCTTGTGCGGCTACATGCGCAATTCCGTGTCCCATTATGCCTGCGCCGATTACTGATATTTTTTTGATCTCTTTCATAGTGGTTCCCCTTTTCTTTAAACTCTCTCTACAATCATTCCTACAGCGTTTCCTCCGCCTAGGCAAACCGTTGCTAAACCTATGTTTACCTTTTTGTCTGCCATTGCATATAATAAAGTTACCAATATGCGCGCGCCGCTACATCCTATCGGATGCCCAAGCGCTACCGCACCGCCGTTTACGTTGAATTTGTCAACAGGTATTCCCAGCTCTTTTGAAACAGCTACGGACGCTGTGGAAAACGCCTCGTTGTGCTCGGTCAAATCAATATCATCAATCTCGAGTTTTGTCTTCTTCAGCAATTCCCTCACGCAGGGTATCGGAGCATCCATTACAAGCTCCGGTTTGGTCCCGCTCGTGTGATAGCCTACTATTCTGGCCATCGGCTTGATTCCCAATTCCTTTGCTTTTTCTTTTGACATTATCACAAGTGCAGCGGCGCCATCGCTTATCTGGGAGGCGTTTCCTGCAGTGACAACTCCGCCCTCTTTAAACGCGGGTTTCAGTTTCGATAATTTTTCGATCGACGTATCTTCTCTGGGGCCTTCGTCCCCGTCGAATATTGCTGGCTGCTCGCCCTTTTTGGCAGGCGGAAGTGTTAGGGAAACTATCTCGTTTTTGAACTTTCCTTCTTTTGTCGCCTTTATCGCCCTCTGGTTGCTCCTGAGAGCAAAAGCGTCTGCATCTCCTCTCGTAACATTATACTTCTCTGCTATGATTTCGCCTGTAATGCCCATGTGAAAATTGTTATAGATGTCCCAGAGTCCGTCGTGAACCATGGAATCTACTATCTTGCCGTCGCCGAGGCGGTAACCAGTTCGTCCGTTTTGAAGCAGGTATGGCGTCAGATTCATGTTCTCCATTCCGCCTGCTATCATTATGTCCGAGTCGCCTGCTTTTATCGCCTGCGCGGCAAGCACAACTGCCTTGAGGCCGGAGCCGCACACCTTATTAATTGTGAGTGCCCCGATCTTTACGGGCAGGTCTGCATATATCATCGCCTGTCTTGCGGGGTTTTGTCCCAAGCCGGCGGATACTACATTCCCCATAATCACTTCGTCAATCTTCTCGCCGTCGATTCCGGTTTTTTTTACAACCTCTTTAATTACGTGCGCGCCCAATTTGGCGGCAGGTATGTTTTGAAGGCTTCCCTGAAATTTTCCTATTGCGGTCCTTACTGCGCCTACGATAACTACTTCTCTCATGTTTTCCACCTCTATTTTATCTCTAGCTTTTTTTGGCTGTCGTTTAATCTGTCAAATTAATCTGATAAAAATAATAACGCCAGACTATTTTTTCAGTTCTTCAATCAGTTTTGGTATGACTTCGTGCAGATCTCCGACTATTCCGTAATCTGCAATCTTGAATATCGCCGCTTCTGGGTCTTTGTTTATTGCAACTATTATGCCCGAGTTTTGCATTCCTGCCCTGTGTTGTATTGACCCGGAAATGCCGCATGCGACATAGAGGGCAGGCCTGACGGTTTTTCCTGTTTGGCCGACTTGATGATCCTGGCTTATCCATTCGTTCTCTACAGCGACCCTCGAACCTCCAACTTCCGCGCCGAGAGCCTTTGCCAAATTCTCAATGACCTTGAACTTGTCTTTGCTGCCGACTCCCCTGCCGCCGGAAACGATTATCTTCGCCTCCTCCAGATTAACGGTCTTCTTCGCCTCTTTTACTTTCTCCAATATCTTCGTGAGTATCTCTGCATCGTTCAATTTTATTTTTAATTGGATAGTCTCTCCTTTTCTGCCCGGATCTCTCTCCAGTTCTTTCATGATTCCAGACCTGACGGTAGACATCTGCGGCCTGTGGTTCGGGCACATTATAGTGGCCATGACATTGCCGCCGAATGCGGGCCTTGTCTGCATCAGGAGTTTGGTTTCCTTGTCGATAGTCAATTCTGTACAGTCTGCGGTTAGGCCTGTTCTTAGTTTGGATGCTACGCGCGGTGCTAAATCGCGGCCTATTGTTGTGGCGCCATAAAGTACAATCTCTGGTCTGTACTCCTTTACCGCGTTCGCAATGGTTATGGCATACGCATCTGTCTGATAATTTTTAAATCTTGAATCCTCGCCAAGGTACACTTTGTCCGCACCATACGCAATAAGTTCGTTTGAGAGATTTTTTACTTTATCGCCCAAAAGAATCGCGCTGAGCTGGACACCAAGAATATCCGCCAGTTCCCTGCCCTTTCCAAGGAGTTGCAGTCCGACCTTGCTCAGTTTTCCTTCCCTCTGTTCTGCGAAAATCCAAAGCCCCTTATACTGGTCTATCGGGATTTTCTCTTCCCTCTTCTCTGCTATCTTCTCCTTGATCACTTCGATTGCTTCTTGCGGGCAGGAATCTACACATGCCCCGCAACCGTTGCAGTTATCCTTTAATCTTGCCACATCGTCTACGATTTCTATTGCGTTATACGGGCAAGACGGGAGACATGCCCCGCAGCCAATACAATCATCTTTGTTTATCTTTATCGCCATAGTTCTCTACCTCTGGATGACATTCTTTTCTTTCAATTTTTTTACAAGGGTTTTCACGACTTCATCAGTATTGCCTTTCAGGACTTCGCCCTTTCCCTTTGGCTCGGGTGAAAACGTGCGCTTCACTTGGGTGGGCGAGCCGGTCATTCCTATTTGACTTGGATCTGCGTTTATGTCCTTCAATGTCCAATTTTTTACATTCCGCTCTCTCCACGCCTCTACAATGCCTTTTATCGAGGGGTATCGCGGCTTGTTTATGTCCTTTGTCACAGTGATCAGTGCAGGAAGCTTCGCCTCAATCTTTTCAAAGCCGTCTTCCAGGGAGCGCTCTACTACTATCTTCTTTCCTTGAACCTCCACTATCTTTCTGACATATGTTATCTGAGGCAAACCCAGGTATCCCGCAAGCTGTGGGCCTATCTGCGCAGTGTCGCCGTCAATTGCCTGCCTTCCGCAGATTATCAAATCGTATTTTCCTATGGCCTGGACGCCTCTTCCCAACGTGTATGACGTGGCAAGCGTGTCAGCACCAGCAAACGCCCTGTCTGTCAGCAGTATGACTTCATCAACTCCCATAGCAAGCGATTCTCTTAATGCCTCGTCCGCCTGCGGTGGGCCCATTGTCAATACAGTTACCTTTCCGCCGTGCTGCTCCTTTAGAGAAAGAGCGGTTTCTATTGCGTGTTTGTCTTCCGGGTTAATTATGCTCGGCACGCCTTCTCTTATCAGCGTTCCGGTTTTCGGGTCGATTTTCACGTCAGTAGTATCCGGTACTTGCTTCATACATACGATTGTATCCATTTTTCCACCTTATCCTAATAAATTAGCTGCTATCACCATTCTCTGAATTTCAGATGTGCCTTCGTATATCTCTGTAATCTTCGCGTCTCTAAAAAACCTTTCTACAGGATAGTCCTTTGTGTACCCGTAACCGCCGTGTACCTGTATCGCTTTT